>JAESFG010000079.1_pt1 | contig 237659 bp, 167 predicted proteins | sample 9269371 | NCBI WGS metagenome assembly JAESFG01 (sample SAMN14506227, study PRJNA617093) | algae metagenome | isolation source: Aetokthonos hydrillicola CCALA 1050 (B3-Florida) and co-occurring... | place: USA: South Carolina | collected 2013-01-01 | reverse complement strand
GGGCAGACGGGCCCGGGCCTTGCAGTACCCGCCGGTCCCCGGCCCGCAGGGCTTGTGGCCGTGTGCGACCAGCCAGGCCATGACCCGGGCGACGGCCAATCGACAGCACCCGACCGGACAGATGACCGGGGTGAGGAACGCCCACAGGGTGAGGACGGGTGTGAACACGTCCTCATGCCACCCGCCGCCGTGATCCCGGATGGCCTGTTCGATCCGTTGGGCCGGCAGTACGTCGGCGAACGGCAACCCGTCACGTTGGGCGAACCGGGTGCGCAGCGCCTGGATCTGGCGTCGGGTGCGCGAGCGCGTCGGGTGGGCCATTGCGAGTCGTCCGGGCCGAGGCAGTGGAGGTCGTAATACCGAAATTTGGTGATTCTCTACATTACTCTCGCAACCCCTTGTTGCGAGAGGGAATCCGATGCCCCGGCCGCCGTTGCCGTTCGTCCGCCACCGGACGCCGAACCAGATTCGGGCCCAATATCGTGCCTGCCGACACCCGACCGAGAAAGTCCGGTGGCACGCCATCTGGCTGCTGTCCCGCGCCGACCAACCCCGCACGTCCGAGCAGGTGGGCAACCTCGTGGGCCTCTCCGGGGTCACCGTCCGGGCCGTCCTCCACCGCTGGAATGCGCACGGCCCCGACGGGCTGGTCGATCAGCGGCGGGGCAACGGGGCCGCGCCGAAGCTGACCGCCCGGCAGCGGGACGCGCTCGGCGCGGCCATCCAGAAGCGGCCGCCCGACGGCGGCCTGTGGACCGGTCCGAAGGTCGCCCGGTACGTCCGCACCCGGTGGCAGGTGGTCGTCAGTTCCGAGACCGGATGGCGGTGGCTGGTGGAGTTGGGATTTTCCCTCCAGGTGCCTCGGCCGAGCCACCCGAAGGCGGCCGATCCGCCCGCCCGTCGGGCGTGGAAAAAAACTTGAGACGGCGGGTGCGGCGGTTGCGTGCGGCCAACCCCGGGGCGGCCGTCGAGGTGTGGGCCGAAGACGAGGCGCGGCTGGGATTGAAGCCGATTTCTCGCCGGGTGTGGGGGCGCAAGGGGTGCCGACCCGGGTCGTGCGGACGGACCAAGTACGAGTGGCTCTACGCGTACGGGTTCGCCCGCCCGGCGACCGGCCAGACGTTTACGATGATCCGACCGCGTGTGAAGGTCGAGCCGATGGCCGAGGCGCTGGAGGCGTTCGCCGCCCATGCCGACCCGGAGCGAAAGAAGGTGCTGGTGTTGGTCCTCGATCGCGCCGGGTGGCACCGGGCCAAGCGGTTGAGCGTGCCGGCGAACGTGCGGCTGCACTTCCTGCCGGCGTGTACCCCGCAGTTGCAACCGGCCGAGCCGTTCTGGCCGCTGGTGCGGGAGGCGGTCGCCAACGACACGTTCGACACGCTGGCCGACCTCCGACGGCGGGTCGTCCGCCGTTGCCAGCGGTTGTCTGCGGACCACGCGACCGTCAAAGGGGCCGTCGGCTTTCGCTGGGCCGTCAACCTCGAAAAGTAACGACTCAACGCAAGACGGTATAACCACACCCTCATAACCCGGACGGCTCGCGACTATCTACCGACCACGACACGACTTCCGACTTCAGGAAGTGCCATTCCCATCGATTCCTTACCATGAGCGGTGACGACTCGTGGGAGGGCGTTTGATGCAACGGCTACCGGTGATCCGCCACCGCACCGCCCGCCAGGCGTGGGCCAAGTATCGGGCGTGTCGGCACCCGGTCGAGAAGACCCGGTGGCACCTCGTCTGGCTCCTGCTGCGGACCGACGAGCCACGCACCCCGGCCCGGGCCGCCGTCGTGGGCGTGTCGGTCATCACCGCCCGAGCCGTCCTCAGGCAGTGGAACGCCGACGGGCCGGGCGGGCTGACCGACCGCCGCGCGGGCAACCGCGGGCGGTCACGACTGACCGGCGAGCAGCGGGCCGCCCTGCTCGCCGCCCTCGGCGGGCGGCCGCCGGACGGCGGCCTGTGGACCGGGCCGAAGGTCGCCGCGTACGTCCGCACCCGGTGGGCCGTGACCGTCCGACCGCAGACCGGGTGGCGGTGGCTCCGCGGCCTCGGGTTCACCCTCCAGGTGCCCCGCCCGAGCCACCCCCGCTCGGCCGGCCCGGTCGCCCGCCGGCGGTGGAAAAAACTTGCGACAGCGGCTGAAGCGGGTGCGGCAGGCCAACCCCGGTAAAGCCGTCGAGGTGTGGGCGCAAGACGAGGCCCGGCTCGGCCTCAAGCCGATCGCCCGCCGGGTGTGGTCGCCCCGCGGCCGCCGCCCCCGGGCGGGCGGGCGGGCGCGGTTCGAGTGGCTGTACGTGTACGGGTTCACCCGCCCCCGGACCGGGCAGACGTTCTGCCTGCTGCGGCCGCGGGTGAACGCCGACCGGATGGCCGACGCCCTGGCCGCGCTCGCCGCCCACGCCGACCCGGGCGGGGAGAAGGTGCTGGTGGTGCTGGTGGACAACGCCGGGTGGCACGTCGCCCGCCGGCTGGTGGTGCCGGGGAACGTGGTGCTGCACTTCCTCCCGCCGTGCCCCCCGGAGCTCCAGCCGGTCGAGCCGTTCTGGCCGCTCGTCCGGGAGGCGATCGCGAACCGAACCATCGGTCGCATCGATCGGCTGCGGGCAATCCTCCGGTGCCGGCTCGCGTAGCTGGCACAACACCCGGATGTCGTCCAGCCCGTCGTCGGGTTCCACTGGACCAACTGCCTGGAACGGTAATGATTCCATGAGATTCGGTATAACCGGCCGCGTGCGTACGCTGCTCCCCCTGGAACCGAGCGGACGCGTGGACGCAAATCACAAGCCCATTTGCCGCAACGACTTAATGCGTCCACACGGCCTTGCGGACGCGGGCGGACGTGTGGACGCAATGCAGCCGCGCGTCCGCGCGTCCGGCCGCGTCCATACAACCACCCGGACGCATTAACCCCTGTCGACAAAACGACTTCCGTTTTGCGTCCGCGCGTCCAGCACAATTGCTATCGGCAGCGAAAATGCGCGGACAAGACCGCCGGCTGCTCGCCGTCCCCTGCCCGTGCCGCCAGAGCGGCCTTCGATCGACGGTACACGCACTCACCGCGGCGTGCGAATCCGGCACCCGGCTTTCGGGGTTCGCAGGGGCCAAAACCCTGGGAATTACAGGGCCGGACGGCGCGAAACGTTCTCACCGCCATGCGCGACTGAATCGGCGTGATTCGGGGGCTCAAGAACAACAACGGCCTGGAAATGTCAGCATTGCGCAGCACGACGACGGGCCGCATGTACTCGTCTGGTCTCGAACGGCAGGTAGCTGGGCGAAATAACAGGGTGGCGAGGTCGCGCCGACGAGTTGGGGTTGCAGCAGGAACTTGCTTCAGCCGAATCGGGCTCGGTCGGTGCCGCGGTCGAGGTGGGCCGCGGCACCGATCGGAGCGGTGCTGCAGACGGTCGCCGGCACCGCGGACCGTCCCGCCGGGCCGTTCCCGAACGCGGGGCGCAAGCGGCTGGCGGCCGCCCTTGACGAGCGATAGCGGCGACCGGTTGCTCGGTGCGACCGACGGACGAGAGCCCGGGGCGGTCCGCTGGCGTCCCTGTGAACGAGCCGGCGGCGGTCGGTTCTCAATCGGCCCTTACGCACGGCACCGTCCGCCGACCTGCACCCGCCCTCGCGGCGTGACGCGGCCCCCCCGCGAACGGACCCGCCCACCGATGAGGTTCGCCCGACCTTCCCCTTCGGCGGCGTGCCCGGCGGCCGACGCGCCGGAACGCTTCACGCGATTCTCGGCCCGTCCCCGAACTCGTCGCCGCATTACGGATAATTATACCGTCGTGCTATCATAACCGCACGGCACGATGCTCTCGGGTGTTACGACTCGATCCCGCGCGACCGTTCCGCGTTCGGGGGCGCGTCGAACCACTTTTTTCGCAAACCCGTGAGACGAACGCCCGGGCGCCGCACTTACAGGAGCGGAGGCACGGCATGGGCGACGAGAACGCCGAGCGCGAGCTGCTCCGGCGGGCGGCCGAGGGCGACGAGGGGGCCTGGGCGGAGGTGGTCGGCCGGTTCGAGCCCCGGCTCCGGCGGATGCTGCACCTGCGCCTGAACCGCCGTCTCCAGGGGCGGCTGGACGAGGGCGACGTCCTCCAGGAGGCGTACCTGGAGGTCCACCGGAAGTTGCCCGAGTACGCGGCCGACCCGCGGCTGCCCCCGTTCCTGTGGGTCCGGCACATCGCCGGGCTGAAGCTGGTCGAGGTCCACCGCCGGCACCTGGGCACCCAGGCTCGCGACGCCGGCCGCGAGATCACCCTGCACCGCGGCGGGCTGCCCGAGGCCGACTCGGCCTCGCTCGCGGCACAACTGATGGGCGCGCTGACCTCGCCGTCCCAGGCGGTGCAGCGGGCCGAGTTGCGGCTGGCGGTGCAGGCCGCGCTGGCCGAACTCGACCCGGACGACCGCGAGGTGCTGGCGCTCAAGCACTTCGAGCAGTTGAGCACCGCCGAGGCCGCCGAGGTGCTGGGGCTGTCGAAGGCCGGGGCCGGGCACCGGTACGTCAAAGCGGTCAAGCGGCTCCGCGAGGCGCTGGAGCGGCTCCCGGGCTTCGCCGGGTGGTAGGCACACGAACCGAGGTTTCGCCCATGGCCGATCCGACCCCGTCCGAGCGGGTGGCCGCGCTGGCCGACGAGTTCCTCGATCGGCACCGCCGCGGCGAGCGGCCGCCGGTCCGCGAGTACGCCGACAAGTACCCGGAACTGGCGGACGAGATCCGCCAGGTGTTCCCGGCGGTGGCGGTGCTGGAGAACGTCGCCGTCGAGGAGCCGCCGGCCGGCCCGCCGCCGGCCCCCGCGCTCGCCCGGCAGGTGGGCGACTTCCGCATCGTCCGCGAGGTCGGCCGCGGCGGCATGGGGGTGGTGTACGAGGCCGAACAGGTGAGCCTGGGGCGGTTCGTCGCGCTCAAGCTGCTGCCGGCCCAACTGACCGCCACCGGGCGGGAGCGGGACCGGTTCCTGCGCGAGGCGAAAACCGCCGCCAAGCTGCACCACACCAACATCGTCCCGGTGTTCGGGTTCGGCGAGGCCGACGGCACCCCGTACTACGCCATGCAGTTCATCCGCGGGCAGGGGCTGGACGCGGTCGTCGAGGAGCTGAAGGGCCAGACGGCCGGCGCGCAGGCGGTCTACGGGGGCACCACCGTGACCCGGGCCGCGAACCTCGCCCGGTCCCTGGTCACCGGCGACTTCGAGCCGGCCGACGAGCGCCCCGACGCGACCGGCTCATTCGCCCCCGGGGCCGAGCCTGCTCCGGAACCGCCGGCCGACCCGCCGCCGCTCCCGCGGCCGGGGGCGGAGACCGTGGCGCAGGCCGACACCGCCGTCCGCTCGCGGGCACAGTCCGGCGTGTCGTCGGTGTCGGCGGTGCAGTCCGGAGCGAAGCGGGGCCGGTACACGCTGATGTACGGCATCGCCCGCATCGGCCTCCAGGTGGCCCAGGCGCTCGACCACGCGCACGCCCAGGGCGTCCTGCACCGCGACGTCAAGCCGTCCAACCTGCTGCTCGACGCGTTCGGCAACACGTGGGTGACCGACTTCGGGCTGGCGAAGGCCGAGGGGTTGCCCGAGCTGACCCGGGTCGGAGACATCCTCGGCACCCTGCGGTACATGCCGCCGGAGGCGTTCGAGGGGACGTTCGACGCCCGCGGCGACGTGTACGCGCTGGGGCTGACCCTGTACGAACTGCTCGCCCTGCGGCCGGCGTTCGACGAACCGGACCGGCGGAAGCTGCTGAAGCTGGTGAGCGAGGGAGCACCGCCCCCGCTCCGCCAGATCGCGCCGAAGGTGCCCCGCGACCTGGCGACCATCGTCCACAAGGCGATCCGCCGCGACCCGGGCCGCCGCTACCAGACAGCGGCGGAACTGGCCGACGACCTGCGGCGGTTCCTGGACGACCGCCCGATCGCCGCCCGCCCGGTCAGCGCGCTGGAGCACACGTGGCGGGCGTGCCGGCGGAACCCGGTGCTGTCCGGGATGGGCGCCGCCGCCCTCCTCGGGCTGGTGGTGGGGCTGGTCGGAGCGGTGTGGGGGCGGGCCGTCGCCGACGCGCAGCGCGTCCGCGCCGAGAAGAACGAGAAGGACGCACAGGCCGAGCGGGACGCGGTCAAGGCGTTGAACGCGCAGGTCGAGGCACAAAAGGAGCAACTCGCCGACCGGCTGTACGTGGCCGACATGTACCGGGCCAAGGGCATTATGGACGCCGGCGGGCCGGACGCCGTCGATCTGCTGAACCGGCACCGTCCCGTCGGCGGCCAGCAAGACCGCCGCGGGCTGGAGTGGTACTACCTCACCCGGCTGACCAACAGTGCCGAGCGGACCATCGACCTGCCGTCACGGGGATTAACCCTCGCCTACTCCGACGACGGCTCCCGACTGGTAGTCGGCTTAATGGACCGCCTCGTCCTCATCGACCCGGGCGCCGGAAAGACGGTGATCGAATTCCCGTTCGTTCCGGGCAAGAGGAGTATGCAGAGCGTCGCGTTTGCCCCCGGCGGCAAGGCGGTGGCGGCGGCTCTGGGAATCTTTCCGGACAGCAAGGAGAGCGGCGAGCTCCTGGTCTGGAGCACGACCGGCGCGCCGCTCGCCCGGGTCGAAATCGACAAGGGTGGCGCCTTCGCGCTCGCCTTCCGCGGGAGCGCCGACGAGTTGTTCGTGGGGTGCCGCGACGGCTCCGTCCGGGTGTACGACACCAGGACGTGGAAGGAGAAGGCGACGGAGCGGCGGAATCACGGCCGTTTCGTCATCAGCGTCGCGGTCAGCCCGGACGGCACCTGGGTCGCGTCCGGCGGCATGGACGGCAAGACGCGCCTGTGGCCGCGGGGCGGCGGGATGCCGACCGAACTGGACACCGGCAACCCATACCCCATTCAGTTTAGCCCCGACGGCAAGAAACTGACTATCGCCCCGTGGGGCGGGAACGCTCGGGTCTGGGATCTGACCGCGACGCCCCCCCGGAATACGGCGACCGTGGCAATCGGCGTCGGTGAACCGGCCATCAGTCCGGACGGCTCCATCTTGCTCAACGTGACACGGGACGGAGCGATCCGACTCTTTGACACGGCCGCCGGCCGTGAAACCGAATCGTTCCGTTCGCCTACGGGGAACGGCACTTCCTATGAGTGGCCGCTGTGCATCTTTCGGCCGGACGGGAAGGCGATTGCCGGGTGCAGAGCCGACACCCGGCTCCACATCTGGAACCTGGACACGGCGTTCGACAGTCGCGCTCTTCGCGGCGCGCCGGACGAGGTGCAGACGGTCGCGCTCGGCCCGGACGGGAAGACCGTGGTCGGCGGCACCATACAACCCGACTCGAAACTGCGGGTGTACAACGCCGACACCGGGCAACTGCTGAAGACCCTGCCCGCGCACGCGGGGGCCGGCGTCCGGCGAGTGAGGTTCAGCCCGGACGGCAAGTGGCTCGCCTCGGTCGGCGACGACGGCGGGTTGGTACTGTGGGACGCGGCCACCTGGGCCGCCGACCCGCGGTGGTCATTCGCCTGCCTGCCCAAGCCCCCGGCCGGTCAGTCGTACTACATCGGGGCGTCCGACCTCGACTTCACCCCGGACGGCAGCAAACTGGTCGTCGGGACGTGGAACGGCGCTCTGGTCCACGAGTTCGACCTGACCGGTGCCGCGCTCAAGCGGATCCGGACGTGGCAGGTGCCGGACGACCTGCGCGTGTGGAACGTCGGGTACAGCCCGGACGGCAAGAAGGTGGTGACCACCGTCTGGACGCAGGACACCGGCAGGGATTTCGGCATCGTGTGGGACGTGACCGGGGAGCGGCAGAAGGAACTGTTCCGGGTGGCGGCCCCGTTCCGGACTGTGGCCGGGGCCGTGTTCAGCCCCGACGGCAAGGAGATCGCCGGCGGGTGCCTCGGCGCGGTGCGGTTCTGGGACGCGGCGACCGGCCGGCCGCTCGACAAGCAGTTACGCGGCGCTTCCGTCGGCCGCCCGGTGTATACCCGCGACGGGACTCGGATTCTCGCCGTCGGTCGGTCGGTGAGCGTGTACGACGCGCGCACCAGCGAGGAACTGCTCTCCCTCCGCGGGCACTCGCAGGACATCAACGGCGTGTCCGTCTCCGCCGACACCCAGCGGCTGGCCACGTGCAGCCCGGACAAGACCATCCGCCTGTGGGACGCGCCGCGGAAATGATCGCGCCGTGAGTCGAAGACGGCGGTCGGCGGGCACACCCAAGTGCGCCCGCCGGCCGCACCGCGCGGCAAAAAGCATATCGGCCCGCCACGCCCGGAACACTCCGGCACCAGGACCATCCTGCCGTCAGACACAATCTGGAATTTTCCGTCAAGGCGTGAGACGAACGGCCGGGTGCCGCACTTACCACCGTGCAGACACGGTCGGGCCGACGAGCGCGAGCCGCTCCGACGGCGGCCGTGCCCGCGTCTGACGGCTGGTTCGGGCGGGTGACGCACCCGCGCCCGAACCGGCCGCCCGTCCCTCTCGTGTCAGGTGCGTGACGCCTTCCCCCGGAGTTCGCCATGGCCCCGTTGCTCGCCCGATGGCTGAAGAAACTGACGCCCCGCGCTCACGCGCCCGGCCGCCCGGCCGCGTTCGTCCCGCGGCTCGACCCGCTCGAATCGCGGGCGCTGCCCAGCACGTTCCAGGTGCTCAACCTGGGCGACAGCGGCCCCGGGTCGCTCCGGCAGGCCGTCCAGGACGCCAACGCCCACCCCGGCGCCGACGTCATCACGTTCGCGCCGAACGTTCAGGGCACCATCCGGTTGACGACTGGCGAACTGTCGGTGACCGACAGCCTCACGGTGACCGGCCCGGGCGCGAACCGGGTGGCGGTCAGCGGCGGCGGCGCGACCCGGGTGCTCGAACTGAACGCCGGATTGACGGTGGCCCTCAGCGGGGTGACCGTCAAGGACGGGTTCGACAACATCTCCGGTGGCGGGATTCTGAACAACGGCAGCGACCTGACCCTGACCGACTGCGTGCTCTCCGGCAACGTCGTTCGCGGTAACGCCGGCGCGACGGGCGGCTTCGTCTCGGGGGGCGCGCTGCAGAGCTTCGGCGGCACCGTCACCCTCACCCGCACCGCGTTGACCGGCAACCGGGCCGACGGGGGCACCGCGCCAGGTTTTCTCCCCGGGCTCGCGGGCGGCGGGTACGGCGGTGCGGCCGGCATCTTCGGGGGATCGCTCTCGGTGAACGATTGCACCTTCGCCGACAACACGGCCGTCGGCGGCGCGGCCGGGGCCGGGGTTGTGGGCGGCCAGGGCATCTCCGGGGCGATCGGGAGCTTCGCCCCGGTGACGATCAGCGGCACCACATTCCGCCGGAACATGGGCATCGGCGGTGCCGGCGGCGGGGTCGGCGCGGGCGGCGTCTGCCAGATCTTCGCGCCGCTCGCGGTGACCGACTCGGTGTTCGAGGGCAACCTCGCCCGCGGCGGGAGCAACGGCGACGGCACCGCGTTCGGCGGAGCCGGGAACGCAGCCGGCGGGGCGATCTCGACCGCGTCCGATTCGAACACGTTCACCCGCTGCACGTTCGTCGGCAACCGGGCCGTCGGCGGCGACAACAACACCGCCACCGGAGCCGACTACGTCACGGCCGGGGTCGCTCTGGGCGGTGCGATCGACTGCGAGGGCGCGAACCGGCTGACCGCGACCGACTGCACGTTCCGCGATAACGCGGCGGTCGGCGGCAGCGGCAACACCGCCACCGGGGGGCTGGCCTTCGCCGGTATCGGCCTCGGCGGGGCTATTCTGGCCGGCGCCGGCGGCAACGGCGGCGACATCAACAATGGCGGGAGCAACCTCGGGCCGAACGTTCTGACGCTGACCGGTTGCTCCCTGTCGGGCAACACGGCCTCCGGCGGCGACCGCAACACCGCGACCGCGCGTGTCGCCGGGTTGGCCGGGGTTGGGGCCGGCGGTGCGGTCGTCAACTGGCTCGGCGGCACCGCCACCATCACCAACAGCTCACTGACCGGGAACGAGGCCGAGGGCGGCGACCGCAACACCGCGGGCGGGGCCGGGAAGGTGTTCGCCGACCTGGGGGCCGGCGGCGCGATCTTCAACTACCTGGGCAACATCACCACTCCCACGCTCGGCCAACTGAACCCGAGCACGGTAACAGTCACCGACAGCCTGATCTCCGGCAACGAGGCGGAGGGGGGGCGGAACGGCGACGCGCTGGGCGGCGGAATCGCCAACCTGGGGGGCGGGGCGAGCACGACCGTCACCCGGTCCGCGGTGACGCTCAACAAGGCCGAGTCGCGTCGCGGGAAGGCTCTGGGCGGCGGGGCGTACAGCGACGCCGGGTCGGCGCTGGCGTTCGACCGCTCGGCGGTCACCCTGAACGAGGCGCTCGGCGCCCTGGGTCTGGGCGGTGGGGTGTACTCGGCCGGCCCGCTGACCCGCGACGCCACCCTGATCGCTCTCAACCGCGCGTCGGACGGCAGCCCGAACGTCGGCGGCTGACCGCCCGCGGCCCTCTGGTCGCCGGGGTGCGAACGGCACGCGCCCGGCGATCACATCCCGAAACGCGCGGCCCGTTTGCACCGCGCGCTCGCGTCGTACCACCGAACGGAAGTCGCGCCTGAGCCGCGGGACCGGGCGGGCGGCACGCCGGGCGGCGAAGCGGCATACCGATTTGACCGAGATGCTTGCCCGGCTGAGGCGTGCGTTGGAGGAACCGCGCGGGCTGAAGCGAGCACCTTCAAGTGCCCGGCGTGAACGGCCGGTTCTCACTTCCGTCGCCCGCCGCGAGTCTCGACCACCAGCCCGAGCCGGCGGGCCGTCTCGACCCGTTCGAGGGGAGACCGAATGACGTCGGCCCGCGCGCTGTTGCGACTCGTTCGCGCTCCTGGGCGGGTGGGCCACGCGGTCAAGGACTCCCGCAGATGACCAAGTGCCGGCGGCGCGACCGGCCGTGTGCGTCCGCTGATCTCGCAACCCTCGGAGCTGGGTGGGCGCGCAGATGCAAATCGCAAACTCATTTGCCGCAATGACTTGATGCGCCCACACGACCTTGCGGACGCGGGCGGACACGCGGACATAATGGAATCGTGCGTCCGCGCGTCCGCCCGCGTCCGCAAGGTCGTGTGGGCGCAGTAAACCCCGCCGGAGGAATGACTTCCGCGTTGCGTCCGCGCGTCCGCGCCAGATTGCCGCCGGGAGCGAAAGTGCGCACACGAGTCCGCTGACCTCCATACGCGGCGCCGCCGGAGCGGCTTCCGACCGGCGGTACATTCTCACCGCGGTGCGCCGACGGAGGATCTCCCGTGCCGATGACCCCGACCCCAGACGACCGCGACGATGCAGATGCTTCTGTGACCCGCCGGCCGACCTGCGGGCGTTCCCGATCTGCCCGGCGTACGATCGGGTGACCGGCCACGCGGCCGCCTCCCGCCCCGCCGAGCTCCTTCGGAGCGCTGCGATGCCCCTATCCCGCCGTCTGCGGGCACTGGAAGCCGCGGATGCGTGCCGGCCGCGGTGCGGCGGTGCCGGACGACCTGGTTCGGTTCACCCGCGAGCTGCTGGCGGGGGCGTTCGGTCCTGAGGATCTGGGCCGGCGTAACCCGGACCACGCCGGGTGGCCGGCGGTCGTCTGGAGTCGGTGCTGGGTGCGGATTCCACTCCCGGCACCTCTCGCCCGGCGCAAACCTAGCTGTGGCAAAACATTCGGTCTCGGCGGCCGCTTTCGGCCGAGAGAACCGGGCAAAAATGCTTGCCGCCGCTTATACCTGGGATTGCTGACGTAAACCCCGCGGCGCGAAAAATCCGCACTTGGCGCGCACACGTCGCCTCCAGACGGTGCTTGTTACGCGGAGGGCGGTCGATGACCAGTTCCGACGGGCCGCAAGACCTCGACCGGTTCCGGAGTTACCTGCTGGTCCTCGCACGCACCGGCTTGAACACGAAACTGCGGTCGAAGGTCGATCCGTCAGACGTCGTTCAACAGACCCTGCTCAAGGCGCACGCCGCGCTCGACCGTCTGGACGCGAACACGACCGCCGAAGTGGTCGCGTGGCTCCGTCAGATCCTGCGGCGGAACCTCGCCAACCTCGGCCGCGACTTCACCCGCGCCAAGCGGGATGTGCGGCGCGAACTCGGCACTCCAGAAGACGTCGACGCCCGACTCGAAGCCCTGCTCGTCGCCGGCGGGCCGTCGCCCAGCCGACAGGTCGACGGGGCCGAACAACTGGTCCGGCTGGCGACCGCACTCCACCGCCTGCCCGACGCCCAGCGGGAGGCGGTCGAGCTGCGCTACCTCGCCGGCCTACCGCTGGCGGACATCGCCGGGCAGATGGGCAAGACCGCGCCGGCGGTCGCGGGCCTGCTGCACCGCGGACTCGCCGCCCTCCGCGAACTCCTTCAGGAGCCCGAACCGCCATGACCCCAGACCCGCGCCTCAGTCAGGTCATCGCCGATTATCTCCTGGCCGTCGACGCCGGCAACCCGCCCGAACCGGACGAGGTCGTCCGCCGCAACCCGCAGTTGGCGGACGAGTTGCGCGCGTTCTTCGCGGACCAGGAGCGAGTCGCCCGACTCGCGGCTCCGCTTCGCCCCAACGATTCCGACGTCACCCGCTCCGCCGTCCGGATCGACCCGAGCAGCGTCACCGCGACGCACGACCCGGACCGTGGGGCCACCGCCGACGCGCTCGGCACCATTCGCTACGTCGGCGACTACGAACTCCTTTCCGAACTGGCGCGGGGCGGGATGGGTGTGGTGTTCCGCGCCCGGCAGTTGAGCCTGAACCGCGACGTGGCGGTGAAGATGATCCTCGCGGGACAACTGGCAAGTTCCGCCGAGGTGTTGCGGTTCCGCGCCGAGGCGGAAGCGGCCGCGAACCTCGATCACCCACACATCCTGCCCATCTACGAAATCGGCGAACACAACGGGCAGCAGTATTTCAGCATGAAGTTGGTGGAAGGCGGGAGCCTCGCCGACCGACTCGGCCGCGCGCCGACCCGCGACCTCGTGCAACTGCTCGTGCGCGTCTGCCGGGCGGTCCACTTCGCTCACCAGCACCGCATCCTCCACCGCGACCTCAAGCCCGCGAATGTTCTCATCGATTTGGACGGCAAACCCTACGTCACCGACTTCGGGCTGGCGAAGAAGGTGGAGGGCGGGTCGGACATTACCCGCACCGGCGCGGTGGTCGGCACGCCGAGTTACATGGCACCTGAACAGGCCCGCGCCGACAAGCACCACTCCACCGCGACCGACGTGTACTCGCTCGGCGCGATGCTGTACGAGGTGCTCGCCGGCGGCCCGCCGTTCCGCGGCGAAACGGTCGTGGACACGCTCATTCAGGTTCGAGAAAAGGAGCCGGACCACCCGCGGACCCACAACCCCGCCGCCGACCGCGACTTGGCGGTCGTGGCGCTGAAGTGCCTGGAGAAGGAGCCGGCGCGGCGGTACGAGTCGGCCGCGGCGATGGCCGACGAACTCGACCGCTGGATGCGCGGCGAGCCGATTACCGCGCGGCCGGTCGGGACGGTCGAGCGGGCGCGCAAGTGGGCACGCCGCAACCCCGTGATCGCCGGGCTGGTCGCCGCGCTCGCCGTCGCCCTGTTTACCGGCGCCGCGGCCACCGCGTTCTTTGCGGTCCAGTCGGCCGAGCGGGCGGCGCTCGCGGAGGGGCACGCGGCGGACGCGCTGACCAACCTCGGGCTGGTGTCCGCGAAGGAAAGGGAGGTGCGCGACGCGCTCGGCCGGCTGACCGTCGAGGAGGGGAACACGCGGGCCGCACTCGGCACGGCCAAAGCCGAAGAGGCGCGGGCGAAGGCGGAGGAGGGCAAGGCGAAGGCGGCGCTGGCGGGCGAGCGCGCGGCCGGCTACCTGTCGTCGATCGCACTGGCGGCGAACGAGTGGGCCGGCAACAATCCGGCCCGCGCCAATCAACTGCTCGACGCCTGCCCGCCCGACCTCCGCGGCTGGGAATGGCACCACCTGCGCCGCGTCGGTCACGCCCACACCCGTGAACTGACGGGGCTCACCGGCACCACGGTGCTCGGCGAGTTCGGCGCCGACGGGAAGCGGTTACTGACCTTCGACACCAACGGCGTACGCGTCTGGGACTTGACCACAGCGAAGCCGGTCCGCGACTTCCGCGGGCACACGCAGGCGGTCGCGGGCGCGTCGCTGCACCCGGGCGGCAAGTGGGCCGCGTCCGGGTCGCACGACGTGATCCGCGTCGGCGGCACCCCGCGCACCGGCGAGGTCATCATCTGGGAGGTCGAAACCGGCAAGCCGCTGCACACGTTCGGTCTCGATCACCAAGGCGTGACCGCGGTCGCGTTCGTCGCGGACGGCACGCTGCTCGCGACCACCGGGTTCGACCGGACGCTGCGGCTGTGGGACACCGAAACCGGCGCCGAGCGGCACCGCTGGTCGTTCCCGCCCGGCGAGGTGCCGTACGGCCGCACCATGTTGGCACACCCGAAGGGGACGCAGGTCGCGCTGACCGCGGGCGGCGGGACGGTGATCTGGGACGTCGAAAAACGCGCCGAGGTGCGAACCGTCAAGGACGAGGTACCGCTCGCGTACAGCCCGGACGGGAAGCGGCTCGCCGCCGTCCGCGACTTGAACACGCTGACGGTCCGCGACGCCGGCAGCGGGGCGGTCGTGTTCAGCCAACGGGTGCAGCTGCGAGCGATCACCGCGGTCGCGTTTCATCCGAACGGCACCCGCGTCGCGGTCGGCGGTGTGGACGGTGTCGTGCTGGTGCTGGACACCACCCGGGGCGACCTGTTCACCCTCCGCGGGCAACCGGGCTGGGTGGCCGGGCTGTCCTACACGCCGGACGGGTCGGAACTGGTGTGCAGCACCGGCGATCCGGTGATGGAGCTGTTCGGCGATCTCATCGGCCGGTCGGCGTCGGCACCCGCGGTGCGCGTGTGGGACGCCCACCGCGGCCAGGACTACCGCGTCGTCGCGCCCGGCGACCGCGGCGAGTTCACCCTCCACCCGACCCGACCCGAAATTGCGGTTGCGGTCGGCAGAGAGGTGCGGTTCCTCGACATCCACACCGGGGCGAAGGTCGGCTCGCTCGAACTGCCCGACGCGGTGTCGCGCGTGCGCTACTCGGCCGACGGGGCGCGGGTCGCCGTGGCGTGGGAGATGGCCCGCACCTACGCGCCCGAGACGAGCCCCGGCGTCCGGGTCATCACCGGGCCGAAGAACCCGTACCGCGCGCAGGTGTTCGAGGTCGCGACCGCCCGGCCGCTCGGTCAGCCGTTCGCGCGCGACACCGGCATCGGCGACTTCGCCGTCAGCCCGGACGGGAAGGCGGTCGTGGTGCTCGAACGGGACGCGAAGTTCACCCTGCTCGACGCCGAAACCGGTACGCCGCAGGTAACCCTCGAAGGTGCGTCGGGCGGGACCGCGCGGGCGCTGTTCACCCCGGACGGCAAGACGCTGATCCGTGCGACCACCGGCACCGCCCGCTACAGCGAACTCGAACCGACCCAGCACTCGCCCGGGGTGATCGAACTGTGGGACGTGGTGGGGCGGAAGAAGCTCCGCACCCTCGACGGTGTGACCGGGTTCGTTCACGCGATCGCGCTGACGCCGGACGGCAAGACGCTGGCGGCCGCGGTCGGTGACGGGGTGACGCTGTTCCGCCTCGACGCGCCGGACGTCCGCCCGCTGCCGGTGACCGGGCACAGCCTCGCGTTCAGCCCGGACGGCACGCGACTGCTGACCGCGACCCCGACGGGGGTGAAGTTGTGGGAAGCGGCGACGGGGCGCGACATCATGACACTCGGCGGGCCGTGGTCGCGCGGCGGCAACACCAGCCGCATCGCGTTCGCCGCCGGCGGGCTGCTGCTGGTCGGCGAGTCGGACGGGCTGCGGGTGTACGACGGCCGGGGTTGGACGCCGCCCCCGCCTCCGCCGGCGGAGGCGAAGAAAACCCTTCCCGAGCCGAAGAAGGACCCGCCGCCGGACGCGCGGCCCGAGGCCGTCAAGGTCGCGACGAAAGCGAGTAGCGACGCGCTCGCGGCGGGCGACCCGGGCGGCGCGTTGCTGCACGCGATCGCGGCCCTTGAGGCCGATCCCGACCCCGACCGCCACCCGACGCACCGGCTGCGCGTGGCGCTCGCACTTCAGGCGCTGCCGAAGTTGCGGCCGATCATTCCGCCGGGCGCGAAGGAGCCGACCGGCTTCGCTCCCGACCGCGTCGCCGACCCGCCGTTCACGCCCAACTTCGCGGACCCGCTCCGGGCGAGCTACCACGCCGACCGGGTGTCGGTGAGCGGCGACGGGACGCGGGTCGCGGTGTGCAACCGCGTCATCGGCGGCGAGGACCAGGCGGACGCGGAGAAGGCCGGCCGGTCGCCGTGGTACGCCCAGGTGTTCGACCAGATGAGCGGTAAACCGGTCGGCCCGCGGATCGACCTCGGCGGGCGGATCGCGGGCCGCGCGGGCGTCGTCCTGAGTCACGACGGGAAGCGGCTGACCGCGGCGTTCCGGCTCGAAGACGAGCGCGGCGAGACCGACGAGAAGGCGGCGGTGGTTCGCGTCTGGGACGCCGAGAGCGGGAAGCGGGTCGGCGGCGACATCCGCACGTCCGGCTCGCCCTATTCCCTCCGGCCGAGCTTCGCTCCCGACGGCCGGACGCTCGTCGTCCTGAACGCCGAGGAGCGCCGCGACTCGAAAGACAGGCTGTTCGACCTCGACACCGGCAAGCCGGTGGCCTTCGACGAGGCGTTCGGGACGGTGTTCGGTACGAGCGGCGGGCGGTACTTCGTCACCTCGGCGGAGCCGGGCGGGCAGCGCAACGGGACGACGCAGGTCCGCGACGCCGCGACGCGGGCGGTCGTCGGCAAGCCGATCGCGGTTCGCGGGGTGACCGCGGGCGCGGTGACCGCCGACGGCAAGACCGCCGTGCTCGCGCACTCGTACTGGGTGGGCGCGTGGGACACCGCGACCGGCGAGCGGCGGCACGGGGCGGCGGTCGTATACGGCGGGGCGCGGGCGATCGCTCTCAGCCCGGACGGCGCGCGGTTCGCTGTCGGCCACCGCGGCCGCGACGGGGACGGCGGCGCGCAGGTGTTCGACGCCCGCTCCGGCGACGCGGTTTCGCCCCCGATCAAGCTGCCCAAGGAATGCACCGACGTGTTCTTCACTCCGGACGGCACGGCGCTCGTGACCGAAACCGAAGCCGAAGTGCGGGTGTGGGACGCGCGCACCGGCGAGCCGCTCTCGCCCGCGTTCGGCGGCGACGGGCTGAGCTGGGAGGCGCCGATGTCGGCGCGGCGAGTGGGCGACACGCTGCTGACGCGCCGCGGGATCGAGACGAGTTGCTTCGACCGCCGCTCGCTCGCACCCGACGCCCGCCCGGTGGCGGAACTGAGGGCGCTCGCGGAGGCGCTCACCGGCCGCCGCCGCGAGGCGAGCGGGGCACTCGTCCCCGTCCCCGAACCCGAGTTGACGACCGGTCGCACGGCCGCGCTCGTCCGAAGCCCCGAAGCGTTCGGCCGCCCGGTGCCGAACGCGGACGCGGTGCGGACGCAGCGAACGAACCCGCGCGTCCCGCTGTTGATCGCGATGGTCAGCGACCCGCGAGAGAAGATACGGCAGCGGGAGCGCGCTTACGATGTGCTGGCCGAGTTGAAGGCGGTCGAGGCGCAACCGGCGGTGGCGCGGCTGCTCCGCACCGACGCGGACCTGTCCGCACGCCGGGCGGCCGCGGCGGCGCTCGAATCGCTCGGCGAGTTGCAACCGGAGACGATCGCGGCCCTGCTCGACGCGGTGGCGAAGGAGAAGGACGGCCAACTCCGCGGGGCCGCGACGCGGTCGCTCCGCGGGGCGGCCAAGACGGTCGGCCCGGACCTCGTCCGGCTGTTGCGCGACGACAAGGCGAACGAGGTGAGGGCGGCGGCCGCGTACGCCCTTCAGGCCGCGGCCGCGACCCCCGACGCGGTGGCCCAACTGCGGGCCGCGATCGCCGACGGCCAGCCGCCGGCGGTCCGCGTCGAGGCCGCGCACTCGCTGGCGAAGCTGGTAGCCGACGACCCGGCGCCGATTCACGTTCTGGCCGCGATGTTGGACAGCCCGAAGGGGCCGCACTACACCGCCGTCCGCCACCTGCACGACCTCGGCCCGCGGGCGGCGCCGGCGGTCCCGGCACTCGTCCGCCTGGCCGAAAAGGAGCGGTTCCGGTCGCACTACATCAACGACGGGTGGTACGCACTTCACACGCTGGCGCGGATCGGCCCCGCGGCCAAAGACGCGCTGCCGCTGCTGCTCGCCCGGCTCGACCAGGACGAGGCCAACCCGAACTGGTACACCGAGCGCACGAAGTACCTGCCGACGGGCGACAACGTCCACGCCTACGCCGTCGCGCGGATCGGCCCGGCGGCGGTGCCCGGATTGCTCAAGCTGGCGAAGGACGAGGACGGCCCGCGTCGGCGTGCGGCGCTGACCGCCGGCGGGTCACTGGCCCTCGCCTCGCTGCCGGGCTATGCCGCGCGGTGGAGGGCGGAGATCGCCGCCAAGAAGCGCCAGCGGGCGGCGGTGATCGCGCTGGGGTTCATGGGGCCGCCGGCGAAGGACGCGCTGCCGGCGCTCGAGGCGCTGCGCCGGGCGCTGGCCGCGGACGAGAACCCGGACGACAACGGCTGGTTGGCGACGGCTTTGGACAAGGCGATCACGCGGATCGGCGACCCGAACGCCATGCCGACGGAGGCCATGCCGGACCGGTGACGCCGATTTCACGGCGCGGCGCCCCCTTCGTGTGCAAATCTTGTCGTCCACGGCAAACGGCAGTCGGGGTGCCCCCGTGCAGCCCGTAGTTGCGGCCGGCCGGGCGCCTGTGACCGCTCGTTCGGGAGGCCGTCGCCGACGACATGTTCGACGACCTGCCCGCCCACCGCCGGGTGATCCGCCGCTGCCGGTGGCTCACCGACGAACAGACTTCTGTCAAAATGAACACCGGATTCCACTGAGTCCCGGCGTTCGTGACGGCGGCATCTCCTCGGGCGCTCGGGCTGAAGTGACCGCCCGAAGGCGGTCGCCGTGACCGGCCGGCCATGCGTTCCGCGACCGCCGCCATGATCAGTTCACCAGCCAGAACGGGGTCGAGGAGGCGGGGCTGGCGGTCGTGGTGCTGATGGCCCGAGAGCGACGTCTGCGGCGCGGACGCGCGCCAACGACAGCTCGTTCCGGCGGGTGCCACGAGCCGACCGGCCGGGGAGCGGATCACTCCGCTCCAGAATCCGCGGACCCGCAAATTGGCCGAGGCGGCCGGGAGGTACTGCTCCCGGTCGTCACGTTCGCAGGCGGTCTTTCAGGGCTTTTCGCGTCTTCTGCTCGCGGTCAGAATCTCGTACCCGGAGGGGTACACGGGGCCGAGCGCAACTTGGCGGGTTACACTCGGACCCCGAACGTCTCGTCGCCGAAGGCCTCAGCACCTCGCCCCGAGACGCCCCGCCGGGTTGGCGGCACCGTTCCGCTCAGAACCCGTGGCCGGGCCCGAACGCGCGTGGACCGATTTCGGTGGGCACGGCCCGCGACTCCGGGGGCGAGGGCGGAATCCGATTCGCGGCCGCCGCTCGCGCAGTTGCACTCAGTTCGGCCCGAACTCGCCCGAAGCAACTGCCCGCTTCTTTGCCGACGTGGTTCGTACAAGTACCGTACAAACCGCTGCGGTGACACCCGCCCCGCCCAACTCCGCCACCCTTCTTCGGCCGATCCGGTCGTGAAGGGTTTGGGGCGCGGCACGGGTCGGACGACGGATGTCGCGGGTCGCCGAGTCTGTTCCGGCCAACGTGCCGGGCCCTCCGTTTCGCTGTCTGCGGTGGCTGTGAGTCGCGTTCGCCAGCGCTGTTTCGGCCAGGGCGGCGGCCTCAGCGGTTGACTCGGTCCGGAAACCCGGGACAATCCCTGGAGTCGTGGGCGTATTGGCGATCGTCAGGGAGTTCGCCCGGTCACCTCCGGGGTCGGTGATTTTCCCCTTCGCGCCGACATTTTCTTAACACACCGGCCCGGCGCCGCGTCTCTTGCGGGCGAGGAGGAGGCGATGTCCGACCACCACGGATTGTGCCCGCTCCTGGAACAGGTCCGCGGCAAACTCGCGCGGGCCGACGCCAGGGAGCGGGCGAGCGACCCCGCGTGGAACGAACTGGCGGCGCGACTGCGGCTGTTCGTCCGGGCGTTCTTCCTGGTCCGGGTGCGGCAGGCGGCCGAGGCGTCGGAACTGGCCCAGGAGGTCCAGGTGCGCGTCGCCCGGTCGTTCTTCGACGGGTTCCGCGGCTCCACCGTCCCCGAACTGCTGGCGTGGGTCCAGGCCATCGCCCGCCGGGTGCTGGCCGACCAGGCCCGCCGGCTGCCGCCGGACGCGCTCGCGCTGTCCGGGGACGAACTCGCGGTCGAACCGGCGGGCACCGGGCTCGACCCGGAACTCACCGACCGCGTCCTCCGCTCGGTCGAAACCCTGCCCGAGCCGGGTCGGGGCATCGTCACCGCGTTCTACCTGGAGGGCCGGTCGTGCGAGGAGATCGCCCGTCAGATGAGCCGCCCGGCCGGGTGGGTGCGGGTGAAGAAGTTGCACGCGGTGCGCGCCCTGCGGGACCGGTTACGGGGGAACACATGACCGCCGACACGCCGCCGCCCGACGTCGCCGATCCGGACGAGGGCGCGCTGGCCGAGTTTTTGGAGCGGGCGTTCATCCGGTACGCGAGCGGCGAGCCGGTCCGGCCGGCCGAACTGCTCGCCGGCGCTCCGCACCTCGTCCCGCGGGCCGAGCAGTTACTGGCCGACGTGCGGGAGCTGTTCGCCGCGGTGGTGGGGGTGCGGTCGGCGTCCCGGTCGCTCGTGGCGCCGGCCGCGGACGGGGACGAACTCCCGGACTACTTCCCCGGCGAGTTCCGGCTCGCCCGGCGACTCGGGCAGGGGGCGTTCGGGCAGGTCTGGATGGCGGACGACCTGCACCTCGGCCGCCCCGTCGCGCTGAAGCTGATCCGCCCCGCCGGCGACCGGGCGGAGGCCGACCGGCGGGTCGCCGCTCTCCGCGCGGAGGCGCGGCTGCTGGCGGCCGTCCGGCACCGGAACGTGGCGGCCGTTTACGCGCTGCGGGAGGCGACCGGGGCGGACGGGCGGGCGGTGCAGGTGCTCGTGGAGCAGTTCGTCGCGGGCGGGTCGCTCGCCGACCGGGTCCGGCTCTGCGGCCCGCTGCGGTGGGCCGACGCGGCGCGGTTCGCGGCCGGCGTGGCCGACGGGCTCGCCGCCGTCCACGCGGCCGGGGTCGTCCACCGGGACGTGAAGCCGGGCAACGTGCTGTGGGACGAGGCGGCCGACGAGGCGGTGCTGACCGACTTCGGGGTCTCGACCCGGCTGTCCGACGTGCCCCCCGCCGGGACGCTGCCGTACATGCCGCCGGAGGCGTTCGAGGGGCGTGTCGGCCCGGCCCAGGACGTGTACGGGCTGGCGGCCACGCTGTTCTGGCTGGTGACCGGCGGGCCGCCGTTCCCCGGCCTGACGCCGGCGGCACTGACCGCGCAAGTCCGGAACGGCCTGCCCGACCCGGACCCGCGGTGCGCGTGCGTCCCGGCCCGGGTCGAGGCGATCGTCCGTCGCGGCCTCGCCGCCGACCCGCGGGAGCGGCCGTCGGCCGCGGAGTTCGGCCGGCTGCTTCGCGGGGCGCTCAACCAGGGGCTGTCGGACGCCCTCGCCGCCCCGCCCGGCCTCGCCGCGTCCGGCCCGGGTCCGCGGGTCACCGTCAGCCGGCTGGTCGGGACAACTGCGTTCGCGCCGATCGCCACCACGCACCCGGAGTCGGACAACCGGCTCCGCGACCTGACCCGCGTGCCGCCTGAGCCGGACCGGGCGGTCGCGTTCACCGGCGAGCGGGTGCGGGTCGAGGTCGAGCCGCCGGCGGCCGGCTACCTGACGGTGTTCAACGTCGGCCCGACCGGGAACCTGACCGTCCTGTTCCCGGACGCCCCAGGCGACGGGCTGTGCCCGCCCGCGCCGGTCGCGGCGGGCCAGTCGGTCCGCATCATCGACCTCGCGCTCACCCCGCCGACCGGGGACGAGCGGGTGGTGGCGGTGTGGACGCGCGAGGCGGTCCCGCTGCGGCCGGACGAACTCCTCCGGGCGGCCACCGGGTCGGACCTGCCGGTCTCGGCCGGGTTCCGCGCGACCCGCGACCTGAAGAAAATCTCTGAAGCCACCGCCCCGGCCGACCGCCGCGTGACCGTCCTGACCCTCCGCCACGTTCCCCCGGGAGCAAGCCGATGACTCGCCCAAGGTGCCCGGTCGCCCTCGTCGCGACCGCCGTGTTGTGCCTCGCCGCCGGAGCGGGCTGCCGCCCGGTCGTCGCCCTGTTCAAGGCCGCCCCGAAAGCGGCCCAGGCGACGCCGAAGCCGCTCGTCATTCCCAAGCCGGCCCTTCCCGGGGGACTGCCCCGACCGGCGGGCGGGTTCGGGGCCGAAGTTCCGCCCGTGCGCATCAACCCGCCCCAGCAGCTCCGCCCGTCGGTGACTCCGTCGATCTCGCCGGTCACGGTTCATGGGACGCTCCCCGTCCCGACCCGGCCGGCGGCGCTCGCACCTGCGACCCGGCCGGGAGCCGAGCTGGACGCGCTCGCCGACGCCGGGACGAAACAGGACTGGGCGCGGGTGCGGCAGGCCGCCGACGTCCACCTCGCGAAGCCCGGGTTGGCTCCCGAGGTGGCTACCGAATTGAAGGCGGTTCGCGCGCACGCCGAGGCGCTCGAATCGCTCCAGCGGGCGAAGGCCGCGCTCGACGGCAACGGGCCGATTCGCAACGCCCTGGCCTTGAATTCCTTGCCGGCCGCGGTTCGGGACCCGGTGGCGCAGGCCAAGCAACTCGAGGAACTCGGTGCCACGCTGACCGGGCCGTGGGTGAAGGGGGCCGACGGCTCGCTTCCGGGGACGCTCGACGCGCTGGCCGCACACGCCGACGCGACGGCGGTGTCGCGCGTGCGGGTGAGCCTGGCGTTGAAGGCCGCCGAGTCAGGGGATTCACAGGCGGCCCGGGCGCTCGTCGGCGGGCACGTCCCGGCGGAAGGCCTGCCGCAGAAGCTCCGCGACCTCAAGCCGGCCGAGCCCGCCGCGGTGCCGCCCGCGCCGCCGAGCGCGACGGCGGGTCCGGTACCACTCGCTCCTGAGGCGAGCGGCGGCGGGCGGGCGGCGGTCGACGAGACCTTCGCGGCCGGGTTGCCGAAGGTCAAGGCCGATGTCGAGGCGGCGACCGCCCGCGCCCGGACGCGGGCCGCCGAAGTGACCGCCGAGTCGATCCAGGTTCACGCCCGGGACATCCAGCACGGGTTGCACCGGCTCGCGGAGGAGGCGCGAAAGCAGGCCGACCGGTCCCGCGACGACGACCGCACCGACCCGGACGCCGCCGTGGCCGCGGCGCTCGGCCGGCCACTCGCCCCAGCCGAGGCGGAACTCGTGCGCCGTATGCGCGCGAAGGGGAAGAGCACCGACGAGTGCGTGGCCGCCGTCCGCAACCTCAACTTGCCGAACTGAGGGTCGCCCGTGCGAACGATTTCGAAGCGTACCGCCGGTGCGGGCCTGCTCGCGCTCGCACTCGCCGCCGGCGGGGCGGTCGCGTGGCTGCGGTTCAGTGCCGCCGCGCCGGCGGATCGATCCGATCCGGCACCGGCCGACCCGCCCGCGGAGGTGACCGAGCACTTCAACCGCGTGGTCCTCCGCCGCGGCGCGCTCGAGGGGGTGGGGCCGGTGGCGGCGGCCGACCTCGCAGGCCGGTCGGTGACCTATCGAGTCCGCCGTTTAGCCGAGCGTGTGGAAAGCGTCGAGGTGGTGAACGGGTACGGCGCGCTGAGCAGCGAGGCACCGCTGGGCGAGGCGTTCGACGGGGTCGAGCCGGGCGAGGAGCCGGCCGCCCCCGAGGCCGGGCTGCGGTTCCGGTACGCCGGCGAGCGGGTGTCCGAGGTGGAGGCGTTCGACCCCGGTGGCGTGGTGCTGTGGCTCTTCCGGTTCCGCTCCCCGACCGAGGGCGAGTTCGTCGACCGCCGCGGCTACCCCACGACCCGGCCCGGCGGCGGGGCGTTCGGGCTGGCCTTCGAGTGGTCCGCGGAGGGGTTCCCGAAGGCCGTGCGGTACCGCGACCGGCTCGGCCGCGAGGCGGCCGCCGCCAACGGGTGTACGGCAATCGCCCGGGAGTTCGGCCCGAACGGGCTGATCGCCCGCGAGACGTTCACCGGCCTCAGCCGCCGGCTCTGCGGCCGGGTGGACCGGGTGTACGACGGCCGCGGCAACGTGACCGACGAGGAGTACCGCGACCCGGCCGGCAACCCGACGCGCAACGCCGACGGCGTCGCCAGCCGGTCCCGCCGGTACGACGCCCGCGACCGGTGGTTCGAGCAGTCGCACGCCGGCCCGGACGGGCACCCGACCGCCGACCGCACCGGGGTCGCCAAGACGGTGCGGACGTTCCACCCGCGGGGCGCGGTCGAGTCGCTAACGTGCTTCGCGGCCGACGGCCGGCCGGCCCGCACCCCCCACGGCGGTTTCCGGGCCGCGTTCCGGTACGACGACCGCGGCCGCCCGAACGTGCGGGAGACGTTCGACGCGGCCGGCAACCCGGCGGCCGGCGTCGAGGGCGTGTTCCGCGTCCTGACCCGGTACGACGACCGCGGCCGCCCGGCGGAGGAGTGGTATCAGGACGCCGACGGCCACCCGGACTGGCACAAGGACGGGTACGCCCGGCTCGTCCGCACGCACAACTGGCGCGGCAACGTCGTTGAGCAGGCGTTTCACGACCCGGACGGCAAACCGGTCTGGCACCGCGACGGGTACGCCCGCCTGCAAACCCTCCACGACCACCGCGACCAAGTTGTGAGCGAAATCGCGCTCGGCCCGGACGGCCGCCCGGTGTACCGCAAGGAAGGCTTCTGCCGGCTGGAGACGGAGACCGACGCGTCGGGCCGCCCGCGCGAGCTGTACTTCCTCGACACCGACGGCAAACTGGTCCCGGGCCGCGAGGGGGCGGCTACGGTCCGCATCGGGTACGACGACCTTGGCCGGCCGGCCGACCTGACCCGGTTCGGGATCGACGGCAAACCCGCGCCCGGCCTCGACGGGTGGACGAAGGCCCGCGTCGGTTACGACGACCGGCACCACCCGGCGGAACTGCGGTTCCTCGACCCGGCTGGCAAGCCGGCCGCGTGCCGCGCCGGGTACTTCCGCCTCGCCATTAGCAACGACCCGCGCGGGACGCCGGTGGGCGAAACGTTCTACGGCCCGGACGACAAGCCGGTCCCCTCGGTCGATGGGTACGCCCGCCGGGCCGTGACGCTCGACGACCGCGGGAACCCCGAACTGGTCGAGTACTTCGGCCCGGACGACCGCCCGGCCCGGCACCGTGACGGCTATGCGAAGCGGCGGGAGGTGTACGACGACCGCGACCGGCTGGTGTCGGTCGCGTACCTCGACGAGGTGGGCGCGCCGGCCGCGCACCGCGACGGGCACTTCGGACTGACGAACCGGCACGACCGCCGCGGCGAGGTGGTCGAGACGAGTTACCTCGGCCGGGACGGGAAGCCGGCCGCCGACCGGCACGGGGTTGCCCGCGTCACCGTCACGCCGGACGAGCGCGGGTTGCCGCGCGAGCGGACGCACCTCGCCTTGGACGGCCGGCCGGTCGCGCACGGGGAACTCGGGTACGCGCGGGCGGTGCTGGCGTTCAGCCCGCTGAACCGGCCGACCGCCGCCGCCTACTACGACGCGGCCGGGGCGCGGCTGACCCCGTCGGTCGTGGTGAAGTCGGCCCCGCCCGCGGCTCCCGGCGAGGCCGCACCGGTACGGGTGCTGCCGGCGACGGAGCGGTTCATCGCCACGTCCGCGACCAGCACCCCCGACGGGGCGCGGGTGCTGGTCTGCTACGGCGACGGCAAGGTGCGGGTGTGGAACACCGGCACGCTGGAGTGCGAGCGGGTGCTGTCCGGTCACCCGGACGTGGTCTGGGCGGTCGCGGTGTCGGCCGACGGGCGGTTCGCCCTGTCGGGCGGCCAGCACAATAAAAACGCGAAAGAGCCGGACCACGCGTTGCGGCTCTGGGACCTGGACACCGGGCAGGAGGTGCGGCGGTTGGTCGGGCACACCAGCACCGTCGGCGGGGTGGCGTTCGCGCCCGGCGGGCGGGCGGTGTCGGTGTCGTGGGACCAAACCGTCCGGGTGTGGGACGTGAAGACCGGCACGCCGCTGCATGCGTGGCGGCAGCCGGCGGTGGTGCTCGGGCTGGGGCTCACCCCGGACGGCAAGCGGGCGGTCATCGGCTGCCTGAACGGTGCGGTTCGTATGCTCTCGCTCGAAGACGGCAAGACCGTTCTCGAACTGGGCAAGCACGGCGACCGGGTCGAGGCGGTGGCCGTGTCCCCGGACGGCGCGCTGGCGGCGACCGGGAGTCACGACCGTCAGGTCGTCATCTGGGATCTGGCCGGCGGCAAGGAGGTGGCCCGGCTTCGCGCCCACGGCGGCCCCGTCCGGGCGGTGGCGTTCACCGCCGACGGCAAACACCTGCTGACGGGCTCGTTCGACAAGACGGTGCGGCTGTGGGATGTAGGCCGGTGGGCCGAGGTGGCCCGGTTCGCCGGGCACGGCGGCGGGGTGGGGGGCGTGGCCGTCACCCCGCGGGGGCTCGCCGTGTCCGCCGATATGGGCGACGGCCGGGCATTCGTTTGGGACGCCGGACCTGCCGGACTGCGCGCGGGCGACGTGCTGCTCTCGGTCGACGGCACCGCGGTCCGCGACCTGTTCCACCTGCAGGACGAGATCGTTGGAAAACTGACCGACGACAAGAAGCTGGCGGTGCGCGTCCGGCGTCCGTCCGGGGGCGAGAGGGTGATCTCGCTGAAGGCGCTCGAACTGGCGGACGCGTTCGAACTGGAAGACCGGTGCCTGATTCCGATCGCCCCGAGCCCGAGGGAGAAGCCGTGACTCCGTCGCCCTCACCACCGCCCCCCTCGCCGCCCCGGCCCGGTCGCCGGCGGGCGGCCGCGCTGCTGGCCGCGGGGTTGCTGTCCCTGTGCGCGCTCGCGGCCGCGGGCTATTTCCTGTTCCGGCCGCAAACTCCGCCGCCGCCCGCGCCGGCGGAAGACCGGGCGGCGAACCGGTTCGAAGCCTACCGCGCCAAGCTCGCGGACGCGCAGAAGGAGCTGCGCCGCGGGGAGGCGGCCCGGGCCGAGGAACTCCTCAACGCGTGTGACTCGGACCAGCGGGCGTGGGAGTGGTTCCACCTGCTGCGGCTGTGCCGTGAGGCCCCGGCGACCGTGATCCTGGGCCCGCCCCAGGAGCGGCCCGCGCGGCTGATCCTGGCGGCCGACGGGCAGCGGGTCGCGGTGCACACCAACCCCGGCCGCGCCGGGGGCTCGCTGCGGGTGGTCGATCTGGCCACAGGTGGGACGACCGCCGAATTGCCCTTCGGCGACCTGGAGGTGTCCTTCGCGGCGCTCAGCCCGGACGGGCGGCGGGTGGTCCTCGGCAACCCGGACGAGCAGACCACCCAGGTCGAGCGGGGGTGGCGCGAGCTGCCGGCCCCGCGGAACCCGTGGCAGCCGTTCCAGCCCGTGCGGCCGTTCGACCCGTTCCGCCCGCCGACCGCGCGCGACTTCCTCCCGCGCCGCGACCTGATGTTCGGCCGGCCCGGGTCCGGGGTGTTCGTCGAGGAGTTACGAACCGTGCCGGTAACGGTCTCGGGCGGCCGGCTGGGGCTCGACCTGCTGACCGGGGCACCACTGCTGGAGGGCGAACCCGGGGTCACCGCGGGGGCGTTCAGCGGCGATGGCGCGCAACTCCTCGTCGCCGGCTCGGGGGGCGTGCAGCGCGTCGACGTCTCGGCCCCCGGTGCGGCCGCCCGGGAGGTGGCGACAGTGCGGTCGGCGGCGGTGGCGTTCGCGCCCGACGGCCGGCTTGCGGTTGGCGTGGACGGGGCAATCCGGCTGTACCCGGCGGACGGCGGCGACTTCGTGTTACGGGAGGTGCGGTTCGGCGGGGCCGGCATCGTGCCGAAGTGGGTCGACGGAAAGGTGATGGTCGAGAAGGTGCTTCCGGGCGGGGCCGCGGTGGGCATCCTGAAGAACGGCGACGAACTGGTCAGCGTGACGGGGCCGGACGGTCGGACGCACCCGGTCAGCGAAATGACCGGCCTGGGCGAGTTCATGCGGTGGGCGCGAGGCCCGGCCGGAACGACGGTCGCGTTCGAGATGCGAGACCAGGGCCAGCCGGGCGTGTTCTCGCGCTCGGTGACGCGCCGCGAACTCGCCCCGCTTTCGATCACCCGGATCGCGTTCAGCCCCGACGGCCGGTGGATGGCCGGGCTCGCGGGAGGCAGCGCGGCGGTGTGGGATCTGACGGCCGACCGCCCTCCGGTGGTGTGCCAGGGCGACTTCACCGCTCTCACGTTCGCGCCCGACGGGCGGCGGCTGGTGGCGGGCCAGGAGAACGGCGCGGCGGCGGTCATCGACCCGACCACCGGGGAGCGGGTGTGCGACCTGGTCGGGCTGCTCGACGTGCTGGCCGACCTGACGTTCAACCGGGCCGGCGAGCTGGTGGCGGCCGGGCGGGCCGGGAACCTGCTGACGTGCAAGACGTGGGACTCGCTGCTCCCGGCCGACCGGCCGGTGCGGGCCGACGCCCGGCGTGATTCAGAACAGGCGCTGCGGGCGCTCGACGCGGCCATCCTCGCGCAGCCGGGCAGCGGCCCGCTGTACTACGAGCGCGGGCTGCTCCACGCCGAGCTGGGCAACTTCGAGCAGGCGCGGAACGACCTGGCCGAGTGGAAGCGGCTCGGGTCCGGCAAGCCGGGGGTGCCGGAGCCGGCCTACTACCCGCTCAAGCAGGGCAACACCTGGACGTACAAGGCCGGCGAGCGGACGGTCGTCGTCACGGTGGCGGCCGCCGAGACGGTGGGCGGCAAGGCCGGCTGGCGGGTCGAAACCCGGGACGGGACGACGGTCACGAGCGAGGTGCTCTTCGGCGACGCGACCGGGCTGTACCGGCTGAAGGTGAAGGACGACGAGCTGCGCCCGCCGGTCAAGGTTCTGCCGTCCCCGGTCCCGGCCCCGTCGAGCCCGGCCGCGTCGTGGGCCGGGCGGCACCGCGTCGGCGGGGCGGAATTCGTCGTCAGCTCCAGAGTGGTGAGCCGGGAGCGCGTTCGCACCCCGGCGGGCGAGTTCGAGACTGTGGTCTTGGAAGCGATCGGCGAGGTTTCCGGGGCGGGGACGCTGACTACGCGCATGTGGTTGACCCCGGGGGTCGGCCCGGTCAAGCTCGCCTTCGTCTGGGCGGGGGACGGACAGGTATTCGAGCTGGTCCGGTTCGAAGAGGGGAAGTGAGCGGACCGCGAGAGCACACGCGAGGACACACGATGACCCGGTCGCGATTCGCCGTCGTTCTGCTCGCGGCCGCCGTCACCGCGGGGCCGGCACACGCGCAGTGGTGGCGGGCCCTCATCCCGCGGTCGGCGCCGCGGGTGCCCGTAGTGCCGCCGCGTGTGCCTGTGATGCCGCGGCTGCCGTCGCTTCCGGGCATGCCGCACGTCCCGTCCCGCCCGGACGTCGTCGGCCTCCGCTCCGCGGCGGCCCGGGGCGACATGGTCGGGGTGAAGGCGCTCGTCGAGTCCGGGGCGGCGCGCGTGTCGACGTCTTCGGTGCTGGCCGGCGACCTCAAGGTCGTGGCGGAGCGCGCGAAGCTGAGTGAGGCCTTGAAGGGGCTGAAGGCCGACCTGGATGCCGGCCGGGCGGTCGTCGCCGGGGCGGTACCGGCCCGTGCCCCGTCGGCGGTCCGGACGCTCGCGGAGGACGTGGCGGCCCTCGACGATTTGGCCGCCGTGCTCGGCGCGGGGTGGCCCGCCGGGGCGGCCGGGCGGGCCGACATCGGGTTGGCGGCACTCGCCCGCCACGCCGACGCGCCGACCGTCCGGGCGGTGCGCGTACACCTGGCCGCGGCCGCGGCGGCCGGACGCGACAGCGGGGCCGCTCGGCGGCTCCTGGCCGACCTGCCCGACGAGGTGCTGCCCGCGCGGCTCCGCGACATCAAGGCGGCCGCGACGGCCCCGGGCGGAAACACTCCGGTCGCCCCGCCGGTCGGCCCCGGCGCGTTCCCGCCCGAAGCCGCGGCCGGTACGCGGCTCGTCCCCGACGAGACGTTCCTGGCCGGCCTTCCGGACGTCGCCCCGGCGGTCAAGCGGTCGGCCGCCCGCGCCCGCGTGGAGGCGTCTCGGCGGGTGGAGGAGTCGATCGAACTCCAGGCGCATCACCTGCGCGTCGGCATCGACCGGCTGGCCGACCCGGCCCGGGAGGGGGCCGCATCGTCCGACCGGCCGGCCGACGGCCCGGCACCGGACGCGGCCTTCGGCCGGATCGAACCGCGCCCGGAGCCGGTCGAGGACCGCGACGTCACGTATTGGGGCTGGCTCGGGGTGTGGACGTTCGGGCTGGGGGCTGCGCTTGTGGCGGGTGTCCGGTTGCGGACGCGGGGGCCACTTTCCGACAACGCGGTATGGCTGCTGTCTCTGGGGGCCGTACTCGCGCTTCTGGGAGTCGGCCTGTTCTGGCGGGGGTCGCGGTTCGGGTTCGAGCACCTCCTCGCATGGGGCGTGTGCGCCGGTGCGGTCGCCGCGGGTGTGTGGGGCCTCATCGGGGCCCTGTGGCAACCGGCCGCCGATGGGCCGAATTCGGCACAGGCCCAGCAGGCGGAGCGGTTCCAGAGAGCGGGTCTGTGCCCGCCGGCGGGGCCGACGGGGGCCACGGCGGCCCGGTGGCGGGCGCGGGTGACCGACCGGGCGGTGGCGGTCGCGGTGGCGACGGCCGCCGCGGCGTTCCTCGTCGCGGTGTTCCCGGGCTGGCGGGAGCGCGCGGCGGCCGAGGACTTGCGAGACCACGCCCTCGCCCTCGCCCGGTCCCACAACTACGACGCCGCGCTGGCACGCGCGGGCGAACTGCCGGCCGCCGACGCCACCACCGTCCGGCTCGTGGTGACCGAGGCCGCCTTCCGCGTGAAGCGGTACGACCGCGCCGCCGACACCCTGGAAGCGGTCGAGCGGGAAGACCCGCGGCACGTTTGCGTGGCCGGGGTCCGTAAGCGCCTCCTGGACGACCTCGACCGGTGCTACCCGACGACCGACGAGCAACCGCCGCTGACGCGATTGGTCGAGTCGTTGGCCCGGCTCGACCCCGCCGACGCCAGGGCCGCCGGCGTGCGGGAGCGGCTCGAATTCCTGCGGTGACCCGGATCGTTCAGAGGCACGGCCCCGAGCGCCCATGACGCCCGACGCCATCGCCGACATCGAAGCCCGGATCGAGGCCGCCCGGCGACCCGGCGACCCGGCGGCCCGCGCGCTGGCGGTCGAGTACCTCGCCGCCGCCGGCCCGCCCGCCCCGACCACCGACCCGGCCCGCGCGCCGTGGTTCCGCGCGCGGTACGTCGCCGCACAGGCCGAACTCGCCGCCGGCTTCCCCGCCCGGGCGGCCGTTCACCTCCATCCCCTCGCGCCGCACCTGACCGGCGTCCCCGCGGAACTCGCGGCGCGGGTCCGGCTCGTCGCCGCCGAGGCGTTCGCTCGCGCGGGGCGGCCCGCCGAAGGCCGGGCGGAACTGGCGGCGGTGCCGGCGACCGGCCTCGGCCCGCTCGTCGGCCTGCGCGTCGTCCGCGTCCGGCTGATGCTCGGCGAGGTTCAGGAACTCGCCGCGGAGGTCGCCGCGTGCGAGCGGGAGTTGGCCGACGACCGCGCGAACCTCGCGGTACTGCTGTGCGAGGTCGGGCGGGCGTGGGACGCGGCCCAGGACCTCGACCGGGCCGAGCGGTGCTGGGAGCGGGCGGAAGTGCTCACCCGCCCGCTCGGCCCGCATCCGGCCCGCACCGACGCGCTCGTCCAACTCGGCCGGCTCGCCCACCTCCGCGGCCGGTTCGCGGCGGCCGCCGCCCGGTACGACGAGGCCGCCGGCGCGGCCGACGGCGGGCCGTTCGCGCCCGAGGTCGCGTGGCGTCGCGTGCTGCTTCAGGTCGAACTGGGGGAGGACGCGTCCGCCCGCCGGGCCGCCGACGTGCTGCTCGCGGGGACGCCGCCGTCGGACCTGCCCGACGAGGTGCGGCCGGTCGCGGCGGTCGCGTGCGCCGTGCTGACCGGGGCCGCGTGGCCCGGCGCGCCGGCCGAACTCATGGGCTACCTCGCCGACCGCGCCGGCGACCACGCGGCCGCCGCTTGCCACTTCGCCGACGCCCTCGCGGCGGCCCCGGCGGCCGAGCGTCAGGCCCGGCTGTCGTTCGCCCTCGGCCGGGCGTGCGCCGCGAGCGGGCAGCACCGGGAGGCCGCCGGGTGGCTCGCCCGGGCGGAGGAACTGGCCCGCGCGCGGTGGATGCCGGAAGTGATCGCCCGGTCGCTGGAGGCCCGCGGGCAAGTCGCGGCCGAGCGGTCCGGGGACGAGGAGTCGGCCCGCGACCTGTTCGAGGAGGCGGTGCGGGTGTCCGAGGCGGAGGCGGCTCGGGCGCGCAGCGGGCTGGACGGGGCGGCCCACCGGTGGCGGCGGTCGTCGGTCCTTCGCCGGCTGGTCCGCTCAGCCGCGCGACGCGACGACGCGGCCGCCGTGTTCCGGTACCAGGAGTTGGAGCGCGGGCGGTTCCTGCTCGACCTCCTGACCGCCGCCGGCCGCCCGCTCGACGTGTCGCACGCCGACTTCGCCGCGGTCCAGCACGAACTGGCCGCGTGCGAGTCGCGGCTGGCCGGGCGGACCCACGGGCCGAACGTCGAAGCCGAGCCCGATCTGCGGCGGCGGGAGGAGTTGCTCCTGCGCCGCGACCGGCTGTTCGAGGCGTACCTGCGCGAGCGCGCCCGGGCCGGCGACGGACTGCTCCCGCCCCTCCCGGGCCTGCGCGAACTGCGGGCGCGGCTGTGGCCGGGGTCGCTGTACCTGGCCCCGACCGTCGTCGGCGAGGACGTCTTTCTGCTGGCGATCCGGGCCGGTGGCGAGGCGCGCGTGCTCGCGCTGCCGGGCGCCGCGGGGCCGCTCGCGGCGCTCGCCCAAGACTGGCGGAACACGCTCGTCGCCCACGCCGCCCGGTACCGGGCGGGCCTCACGACCGCCGCCGACCGCCGCGACCTGAACGACCTGCTCGACCGGGCCGGCGCGGGGCCGCTGGGCGAAGCGCTCAACGAGCTACTCGACGCGCCCGGCGGCCCCCCGCGGCGGGTCGTCTGGGTGCCGGACGGGCCGCTCCACGGGTTCCCGATACACGCCGCCCGGCGCCGCGGGCGCCATCTGGTCGAGCGCATCCCGTTCGCGTGGTCGTGCGGCGGGGCGGTGCTGTCGCGGCAGGCGCAGAGCCGGGACCGTCGCGGCGGGTGGCGGTCGGCGGTGGTGGTCGCGGCCGACGAGTCCGACCTGCCCGGCGCGGCCGCCGAGGCGCGCGAGGTGGCCGGGGCGTTCTGGCGGTCGCAAGTACTCGGGCCAGGTGCCGACCGGGTCGCGGTCTCCGCCCGGCTCGCCCGCGCCCGGCTCGCGCACTTCGCGTGCCACGCCGAGTTCGACCCCGAGCAGCCGTTCGCGTCGGCCGTCGTCCTGCCGTCCGGGGAGCGGGTCACCGCGCTCGAGTGGCTCGGCGAGCGGGTGGCCGGACTGGGGTTGGTGGCGCTGAGCGCGTGCCGGTCGGCGGAGGTGGGGACCGGGTTGGGCCGGCAGACGTTCGGGCTGGTGAGCGGGCTCCTCGGGGGCGGGGTGCGGGCCGTGCTCGCCGGCCTGTGGCCGCTCCCCGACCGGGAGACGCGGGCGGTGGTCGGCGCGTTTTACCGCCACCGCCGCGACACCGACCTGGCAGATGCCCTCGCCCGCGCCCAGCGGGACGCCCTGGCGGACGCGGGCTCCTCGCCGTTTACGTGGGCAGGGCTGACCCTCCATGGCGACCCGAACGGACTCCCGTCCGACGGCCGCCTCGCCCGCCTCTTCCGTCGGTTCGGGCCAACGCGTTGTCCGGCATGACGACACCTTGCCTTCCACAGATCGCGGCGTGCAAGGTGGCTGCGAGGGAGCTAAGCAGCGAGCCGTAGTTCGTTGTCACCTTTGGCCTGGAGCCGTCTTCGGTAGGCGTCGAAGCCGTCCTCGACGGCCTTGCGGAGGTCGGCCCGGGTGGTGAAGCTGCGGGTCGGCATCTCGTGGCGCTTGACCTGCTTGAACACCGGCTCGATGCGGTTCAGCTCCGGGCTGTAGGCCGGCAGGTAGTGCAGGTAGATGCCGAGCTTCGCCAGCCCGGGGCGGGCGGCCTTGACCACCTTGCTCGTGTGGATGCCGGCGTTGTCCAGAACCACCACACGCGGCACGTCGGCCGCCGGCAGGCGGTTCCGCAGGTACGCCAGCAGGTCGTCCGACGTCAGCGTCCGCTCGAACGGCACCGCGTCCAGGCACCGGGCCTGTGGCTCGTAGGTCGCCAGGGCGTTCACCCGCCGCCCCTGCGGGTACTCGTACTTGACCCGCTTGCGCTGCTTCGGCAGGCGCCACGAGTACCCGGTCGGCAGCGACGGACTGAACCCGCTCTCGTCCAGGTAGAACAGCCTCACCCGGCCCGCCGCAACTTTTTTTTCAGCGCGTCGAAGGTGCGACGCGCCCGCGCGACCTTGTTGGGGTCTTGCTTGTGCCCGACGGTCTGGGCAGTCCGCCGGTAGCCGGCCTTCAGTAGGGCCAAGTACCGGCGGGTCTGGCGGTGCCCGATGCCGATGTCCGGGCCCAGGGCGTCGGCCAACTGGTGGGCGGTCCAGGTTCGGTCCTGACCGAGCAGTTCGGACAACGTCCCGGTCACCGCTGCCCGGCGGTCGTGGTCCGGGTCGGGGCCGGGAGTGTCGGGGTAGAACGCCGCCGGGCCCCGGGTGGCGAACCCGTTGATGGCCGCCCGGACCGTGTGCGGGTGGCGACCCAGGTGTTGAGCGATCTTGGGCGGAGACCACCCGTCGGCCGACATCAGGACCATTTCCAGGCGGTCGCGGGACACCGCCGGCAGGTCGGTGCGGCGAAGGGCCAGGAGCTCGACGCGTTGCGAATCAGACAGCAAGGTGCGGAGCATGAAACATTCTACGCATCCACGGCGAGGTGCTTAGTGGCGGCGGTCGTGGCCGGGGGCCGATCGGTCCCACTGTTGTGGGCCAGCGACCCGGAGTGGGAACTGGCCAAGAGCCAGAACAACCTCGAGGAGGGGCCAATCCGACTGCTCCGGTCGCTGGACCCGTGAAGGTGCGGACCGGAATCAGGTCGGCGGTCGGGGCGGGCATGGGCGGGCTCCTGTCGCGGGCCGGGGTGACGTCGTCCGGAGGCTGTTCCCCGGCGGCCGGCGGAGTGCGACAGGACGGCCGGAAATTCCGCCGAACGGGGCGAGGCGCGAACGCCGGGCGGGACCGGCCCGGGGCGCTTCCGCCGGCGCAACCCGCCGGCGTCGGCCCGGTCGCTCGGTCGCGCGGGTCAGCGATGCGGGCAAAGACCTCGTTGAGCTGCGGTGCCAGAGGAGTAACCGGCTGAGCGCGTCCGCTGCTCTCGCAACCTTCGGAGCCGGGCAGACGCGCGGACGCAAATCGTAAACCCATTTGCTGTAGTGACTTAATGCGTCCACAAGGCCTTACGGACGCGGGCGAACGCGCGGACGCAATGCAACCCTGCGTCCACGCGTCCGCATGCGTCCATACAACCACCCGGACGCAGTAACCCCTGTCGACAAAACGACTTCCGTTTTGTATCCGCGCGTCCGGCCCAATTGCCGCCGGCAGCGAAAATGCGCGGACAAGACCCCCGGCGGCTCACACCCCAAGTTCACCGCCGAGGTAATCGACCCAACCACCAAGACTGCGGTTCGGCGACCGCGGCGGTCGCCGAACGGATGTTCGCACCGTTGTCCGGTTCGGTCGTGGGGTTGTGGCCTGGGCCGCGGGGGCTGAGGTTCGGGCGGGAGCGGGCGGCACAGTTGAGAACATTGCCGCGCGGCCGGTGCGGAAGGGAGTGGCCCAAAGAACCGCGGGTCAGGGCCGGGCTCAAGGGCGACCCCACCCGACGCGGGCGGCGTCCCGGGGGCGGACCCGGAACGGACGGCCACTCCGTCCGTTCACCGCTTCGGTTCATCCGCGACCAACACACAATCCGCGAACCGGACCTTCGGCGCGTCTCCGCCGATCCGAATCGGGGCGTCACGGTCCGGTTCGGTCACCCCGAGGCACCGCCCCCGCAGCCGCACAAACCGCCCCGTCGCGACCGGGTTGTCGTCCTTCTTCGCGGCCGGCTTGTCCGGTTCGTCGGGGTCGAACCCGCCGCCGAAGCCGAGCTTGCCGACCGACAAACCGGGAAACACGCACTCGACGCGCTGGTCCTCACCGGTGGACAGGGTGATGGTCGTCTGCCGGTTGCTCTTCGCCTCCTTGCCGGCACCGCTCGCGAAACTGAACGAGGACGAGAACCCGCGAACGACCCCGGCGACCTCCACCTCCTTGCCGACGTACTTCGCCGCGGCCGCCTTCGGGTCGGTCTGGAACTCGCGGTGCAGTTGGTAGGCGGTCAGCACCCCGGCGCGAACCGGCTGGCGGTCGGCGACCGGGTCGCCGGTGCGGGTGAACGCCTGGACCTCGCGGAGCAGCCCGAGGCTCGCGGCCTTGTGGTCCCGCCCGAGGGCGAGCCGCCCGTCGACGCGGCCGGCGCGGACTGTCTCGACGCGGTTGGTGTCCGGGTACGAGAGCCGCAGCGGGGCGGCGGGGTCGGCGGTCAACTCCCACGCGCCCTGATGCGTCTCGACAAAGAACTCGAACGGGGTGCGGCGTGCGAAGGTGCCGTCCGCGAAGAAGTCGTACGCCTCGCGGTCGCCGACCGCCTGCCACCGGCCGACCAGTTCGGCCGCGGTCGGCGGGGCCGGGGCCGGCTTGGGGCCCGACAGCTCAGGGACGCGTGTCCACTTCGACTGGGGCCGCTTCAGGAAGTCGAACTCCTTGTCGCCCAGTGCCTTGGCGGTCAGCTTCAGTTCGTCCCCGGTCCGCTTGAACTCCGCTCGAAGGATGCCGGGAACGGCCGCGCCGAGATCGATCAAGACCTCGTCGTCGCGGAGTTTGTAGGTGCCCGCGAGCGCCGGGGCGCCGACCGGGATGCCCCGCACTCCGCCGGCCGCGGTGAACTCCATCGCCTCGCCGTCGGGGAGCGCCCAAGTGCCGACCAGCGGCGACGCCGGCGGCAGGTCCTTCGGCAGTCCGGGCGGGGGAGCTTCGAGAGCGACGGTCGCGGGCGCGGGCGGAGGGGCCGCGGGCTGTCCGCACCCAGGGGCACAGACGGCGATCAGCGACGCGACAACAAGCACTCGGGACATGGGGCGATCCTCGAAAGGTGACGGGCGACACGAATCACGGTGCGGGCGTCGGGAACAGGCGCGCGCGGGCCAGCGCGTCGGGCACCGGGGTACCGTCGAGTGTCTCGACGCGCAGCGCGGCGGACGGCTCTCGTTCGTCGAACCACCGCATCTGCGCGAACCGCAGCCGGTGTGCCCCGAATGCTGCCCACTCCGACTCGTCCGGCGATCCCGGGCGCAGTTCGGGTGCGAACTCGTCGCCGCACGGGACCGCTATCAGGTGTTGCCCGGTGACCGTATCCCAGACTGACACGTCGCGCTGCGCCTTGCTCGCCGATCGCTCTCCGGACACCACGATCAGCCGCTCACCTGCGACGAACGTCCCGACCACCCGCGGCGACTCTACACGGATGCGGTGGACCACGCGCAACTCCCGATCGACGAGCAGAATAATCCGCACGTCATCGACCCTCCACGGGTGGGAGGCGGCCAGAACGAGCGCGTAGCCGCCCGCGGTCGGGATGACGTCGCGCATGTGCGGCACGCCGTCGTCCGCGAACGGCGTTAGTGGTACGTCGTGAAGAACCCGCAGACTCGGGTCGGTCAAATCCCGTACGACCAGACGGCTGTTCTCGGCGGTCAGGACGCGATCGCCGTCCACCGCCTTGACGGACACGCCCTCCGCCCGCACCGCCGAGCCGATCACGGCTCCCGTCTGCGATTCGATCGCCACAAGTGTCACCTTCCCCTTCTCGCCGACCGCGACGAGAAGCTGTCGCCCGTCGGAGGAGAACAGCGGTTCGGCGTACTCCCGCCCGTCTCCCCCAGACACCACAGCGGGAACGGTCCGCCCGTCGGCCAAGTTCTGGATCGACAGGGCGAGCGGGTCGGCGAACCGCAGAGCGACATACCGCCCGCACGGGCTGAACACGGGGTCGTGCGGGGTTCGCGGCCACGAACGAATGAGTTCGCCGGTGTTCGCGTCCAGTAGGGCGGTCGTCGCACGCTCCACCTCGACCGCTGGTATCGCCGCCCGCGCCACGACGAGTGGGACGGCGGGCGGCGCTGGCACGGCGAGCGGCGAGAAGGTCAACGGCGGCCGCGGGGCGTGGTGGAGTGGCGGCCACGCGCCGAACCGAACCGCGACGTACTTCCCACCCGCCACCCACGACGAACGGCCGCCGTCGAGTCCGCGAACGTCATAACGCGGCCAGTGTGGTCGGTCGAGCAGCCGGCGAACCGGGACCAAGCTGATTGGGTCCCAAACCTCGACAGTCGTCGGGTTGAACGGATCGCGCGGGAGCAATTCCCCGGCCAACAACAACTCGCCGGTCTCTGGGCGGAAGTGCGGCCCGTCGAAGCTAGGTGACATGTTCACCCGCCCGTTGGCCGTGTACGTGCTACCGACCCCGAACCGACCCGTCGTCCGGGCCGCGGGACGGGTCAAATCCCACTCATGGGAAATCACATTCGAACCATCCTTCCCGCCGAACAGCCCGCGCACCCGCCCGTCGCCGAAGTCGATGGCGTACAGTCGGCTGTGCGTGTGCCGGAACCGCTGCATCAGTTGTCGGTTCGTCGTGTCGAAGACGAGGAGGTCGTTCGTGTTCGTCGCGACTGCAAGCCGTTCCGCGTCCGGGGAGAACGCCACCCGCATCGGTACCCCGGTCGGGACCGCAAACCGGGTGGCGGCCGTCACGCCGGTTTGCGACAGGTCGTGGACCTCGACCACGCCCTCGCGTGGCAGCGGCACGGCTATCCGGCTTCCGGACGGAGCGAACTGGAAGGTGGTGTCCAGGGGGACGCTTCGAGCAACCGGGGCCTCGCGGTCGAGGACCACCTTTTCGGTCGCGACGTCCCAGACGACGCACCGCTGCTCGCCGTACAACCCAACATACCGCCCGTCGGGGCTGAACTGCAGGTCTGCGTCCACCACCCCTTTGAACCCGGCCGGCGGTTGCAGCCGACGCGCCGGTCGGCGACCGTCCCCCCCCAGAGAGTGACCACCGGCGGTGGTCCGATCCAGGAGGCCGCGCCGTACGTCCCGCCAATCGGCACCGCCGCCACTACGTCTCCGGTTGGCGACAGGGCGAGCTGCTCGCGGTCCCAGCCGCCGCCCGGGTCCTTCGCCGTGACCCGAAATGCCTCGCGGCCGCTCGCGACGTCGGACACGATCAGGTGCCCCTTGTCGCGAACGACTCGGCGCCGCCCGTCCGCGCTTCGGATTCCCTCTTCCGACTTCGGCCAGGGTCGCTGTGATGATGCCGGTGCCTCGGCGAAGATCTGGCGGAACAGGTAGTGCCACTCCCACCCGCGCAAGTCCTCGCCACCGGATGCGGGGAACGTTTCGCCGAGGATCTCGGCGACCCGGCTATAGCGTCCCTCACGGAACGCTGCCGCCGCCACGTTCATGCGGGCGGCGTGGAGCCGCCGCCGGATTTCGCCCGCGGCGGTAAGCGTCTTCAACCGCTCCGTGTTCGCTTCCGCTTCGCGCCGCCCGGCGAGGTCGGCGAGCGTCCGCGCCAGGGCCTCCTTCTGACCGGCCAGGGTGGCGTTGTCGTCGGCGTCCTTCGCCCGCAGCTCGGCCTGACGGGCGTAGTACGCCGACACCCCCGCGCCCGCTGCGAACACGACCAACACCGCGCCCAGCAGCGACGCGACCGCCGGGTTCCGCCGCGCCCACCGCCACGCCCGCCCGACCGGCGAGATCCGCCGGGCCGACACCGGCTCGCCGGCCAGGAACCGGCGCAGGTCGGCCCCCAGTTCGTGCGCGGACGCGTACCGGTCGGCCGGCCGCTTGGCCATCGCCTTCATCACGACCGTCTCGAGGTCGCGCGGGATCGACGCGTCCAGCCGCCGCGGGGCGACCGGCTCGCGCGTGAGGATCTGCCCCACCACCTCCTGCGGGGTCTTGCCGTCGAACGCCGGGCGGCGGGTGAGCAGCTCGTACAGCGTCGCCCCGAGCGAGTACACGTCGGTGCGGTGGTCGATCGGCCGGGCCGACGCCTCCGCCTGCTCCGGGCTCATGTACCGCGGGGTGCCGAGCAGTTGGCCGGTGCGCGTCAGCGACGCGTCGTCCAGCCGCCGGGCCAGCCCGAAGTCGGTGATCCACACTACCCCGGCCGCGTCGCGGATCAGGTTCGACGGCTTGACGTCGCGGTGGACGACGCCGCGGTCGTGGGCGTAGCCGAGCCCGTCGGCCGCCTGCGCCCCGACGTCCGCAACGAACCGCGGTGTCAGCTCCGGCGGTTCGGGCATCGCGGGCGGGGCGGCGGGCAACCCCGGGGCGGGCGTGTCGGGCGGGCGAACCCGCGTGGCCGCGGGGTCGGGGGAGGCCGTCCGGGTGACGTCCGCGGGCGCGGCGGAGGCCGTCGGCGGACCGGCCAGAGGGGCGGGCGCGGGTGACGCGGGCGGGCGCGGCCTGCGGAGGACGGCGTCGAGCGGGGTGCCGTCGATGAACTGCATCGCGTAGTACGCGGTGCCGTCGACGCGCCCGACGTCGAACACCGGGACGATATTCGTGTGGTGCAACCCGGCCGCCGTGCGGGCCTCGCGGAGGAACCGCTCCAGCCGCTCGCCCGCGTTCGGGCCGGCGACCGGCAGCACCTTCAGCGCGACCCGCCGGCCCAGCGCGAGGTGGACCGCCTCGTACACGACCCCCATCCCGCCGCGGCCGATCTCGCGCGCCACGCAGTAGCCGCCGAACTCCGCGCCCGGTTCGGGGCCGCCCGGCGCGGCCGGTCGGTAGTCCGCGGTCGCCGACGGGCCGCCGGCCATCCCCTCGAGCAACAAGAGCGTGGGAAAGAGGGCGCGGATGCGCCCGGCGAGGGCCGGGTGCCGGGCCGCGAACTCCTCGATCGACGGCAGCAGCCCGCGCCGCACGCGGTCGGCGAACTCGTCGGCCAGTTGCGCCAGCAGTACCGAGTCATCGGCCATGGGCGACCCTCACTCGCGTACCCCGAACTCGGTCAGAAACCCGCACAGGCGCTCCAGCGCCCGCACGTACCGCTTCGCAGCCGCGGCTTCCGTCACGCCGAGGATGGCGGCGGCCTCGCGGTTGGTCAACTGCTCGAAGTGCCGCCACAGGATCAGGTCGCGCTCGTCCTCGTCCAGCCGGCCGAGGGCGGCCCGCAGCAGTTCGGCGGCCTCCGCGGCGCCGGCCGCGCGGCTGGGCGACGGCTCCCGGCCGAGCAACCCGGCGGCGAACGCGGCCGACGACTCGGCCGGCAGCGCCGGCACCTCGCGCCCGGCGGCGCGGCAGTCGGCGGCGAGGTGCGCCCGGTGGGCGACCGCCACCCGCTCGCGGGCGATCCACCGCAGCCACAACCCGAACGGCATCGGCGCGTCGGCCGCGAGATACGCCGGCAGGCGCCGGGCGGCCTCGGCGCACGCGTCCTGAACCACGTCCGACACGTCCACCCGCGCCCCCACGCGGCGGTCGAGCCGCAGCGCGACCGCCCGGCGGACGAGGTCGCGGTGGCGGGCGAACAGCGCGTCGCGCGCGGCCGCGTCCCCGCGGCGGGCGGCGGCGAGCAGTCGGTCGGTCTCGGCCGGGTTCGAGTTCACAGCGGCCCCCCGCCTAACAGACTGCGCCGGCGGACGCGGCGAGACAATTATTTCCCCGCGCCCGCGCGACGGGAAGTCAATTCCGGTTCGGGGAACGGCCGCCGCGACGGGTTGATCGCGCGGAACCGCACAGGTCCCGGTGGCACCCAAAATGGTCGGCTTGGCCTGACAGTTTCCAACCAACGCGGGTGGAACAAACGAACCCATCCCGTCGTTTCAAGTTCGGCGGAGTGGTGGAGCGGGACACCCGGCCGTCCGTTACGATGGAGGTCGCCCCACCACTCGGAGGAAACTCCCGTGCGCCCCGCTCCCCGGTCGCACCCTCGCGACCGAGCTGCGGCCCGCCCGCGGGCGGTGCTGACGGCCTGGATGTCGGCCACCTTTCGGCTCCCGACCGGCCGCGCGCATGTGCACCGGGAACTGTCTGGTGCCCCCTGCTGTGGGCAGCCGCTCGCCCGCCCGCTGCCGCCCCCTCCGGTCCGACGGCACCCCGCCTCCGCCAATCCCCACCCCGCCCGAAATTTTCTCGCCGCCGGTGGTTCGTCCGTGGTCAGATGACGTCTCCCCTGGTGTGGGAGGGTCCGATGCCCGACGCCGCCGACCTGCTGGAGCCGTACCGGCCGTACCTGCGGTTACTCGCCCGACTGCACCTGCATGCCGACCTGCGGGCCAAGCTCGACCCGTCCGACGTCGTCCAGCAGACCCTGCTCCGGGCCTACCCGGCGGTCGGGGAGTTGCGGAGCCGCAACCCGGACGTGGTCGTCGCGTGGCTCCGCAAAGTGCTGGCCCGCACGCTCGCCGACGCCGCCCGGCACTACCACCGCGACCGCCGCGACGTCGGCCGCGAGCAGGCCGTCGAAGCCGACCTCGACCGCTCGGCGTCCGGGTTCGCCGCGTGGCTGGCCGCCGACCACTCGTCGCCCAGCGGCCGCGCCGGGCGGAACGAGGAACTACTCCGCCTCGCCGCCGCGCTAGACGCCCTGCCCGACGCGATGCGCGAGGTGGTGGTGCTCAAGCACTGCCGCGGGTGGCCGCTGTCGCAGATCGCCGCCCACATCGGCCGGACCGTCCCGGCCGTCGCGTCCCTGCTCCGCCGCGGGCTGGCGGAGCTGCGCACCCGACTCGAACCGCCCGAACCGGAGGACCGCCCGTGAGTTCGCCCCACGACCCGACCGGCTCCGTCGACCCGCTCGACGCGGTCGTCGCCGACTACCTCCAGGCCGCCGAGGCCGGCACCCCGCCGGACCGCGACGCCCTCCTCGCCGCTCACCCCGAACTGGCCGACAAGCTCCGCGCGTTCTTCGCCGACTATGACCGGGTGGACCAGCAGGTCGGTCCGTTCCGGCTGGCGGCCGACCCGGACGCCACTTCCGACCGCGACCCGGCCCCCGCGGACGGCGTCCCGCGGGTGAAGTACTTCGGCGATTATGAGTTGCTGGCCGAGGTCGCCCGCGGCGGGATGGGTGTCGTGTTCCGGGCCCGGCAGACCAGCCTGAACCGCGTCGTCGCCCTCAAGATGATCCTCAAGGGGGTGCTGGCGACCGAGAAGGAGGTGCGGCGATTCCGGGCCGAGGCCGAGGCCGCCGCCGACCTCGACCACCCGAACATCGTCCCGGTGTACGAGGTCGGCGAGCACGACGGGCACCAGTACTTCGCCATGAAGTTCGTGGACGGGCCGTCGCTCGCCGGGCTGCCGCGGGCCGGCGTGCGGGAGGAGGCGGCGCGGGTGGCGGTGGTGGCGCGGGCGGTCGGCTACGCGCACCGCCGCGGCATCCTGCACCGCGACCTCAAGCCGTCGAACGTCCTCACCGGGCCGGACGGCACGCCGTTCGTCACCGACTTCGGCCTGGCGAAGCGCCTCGACGGCGCGGACGCCTCGCTGACCGAGCCGGGGCAGCCGGTCGGCACCCCGCGGTACATGGCCCCCGAGCAGGCGGCCGGGGCCGCCGACCTGACCGTCGCGGCCGACGTGTGGGGGCTGGGCGCGGTGCTGTACGAGCGGCTCACGGGACGCCCGCCGTTTACCGCGGATTCACTACCCGAGGTGCTGCGGCAGGTGCGCGAGACCGACCCGGCGGCGCTGTCGAAGGTCAACTACGCGGTGCCCCGCGACCTCGAAACCGTGTGCCTGAAGTGCCTGGAGAAGGACCCGGCCCGGCGGTACCCGGCGGCCGACGCGCTGGCCGACGACCTGGAGCGGTGGCTGCGGGGCGAGCCGGTGAGCGTCCGCCCGGCCGGGCCGCTGGAGCGGGCCGCCAAGTGGGCACGCCGCTACCCGACCCGGGCCGCGGCCTACGGGCTGACGGCGCTGGTCGTCGCACTGACCGGGCTCACCGCCGGCGCGGTCGCGCTGTGGCAGGCCGCCGAGACCCAGCGCGGGCAGGCGGAGGAGGCGCGGGGCGCGCTGGCGGGCCAGAAGGAGGCGGCCGACGCCGCCCGCGCCGAGGCCGACCGGAACGCCGACAAGGCTGCGAAGAACGAGGCCGAGGCGAACGGGCTGCGCCGGGCCGCCGTCGCGGCGAAAACGGCCGCCGACGCCGAAATAGGTATGTCGCTGGCCGAGGCCGGCAACCCGCTCGACGCGCTCCCGCACCTCGTTCACGCCCTGCGCGCGACCCGCGACGACCCCGCCGGCCAGGCGCTGCACCGCGAGCGCCTGGCCGGCGTCCTGCGGCAGTGCCCGCGGCTGCTGTGGCTCCGTCACGCCGACCCCGGCGGGCACACCCGCTACGTGTTCAGCCCGACCGGCCGGCACGTGCTCGTCTCGCACCGGCACGAGTTGGTGCGCGAGAAGGAGGTGCCGGCGTGGGCCGTCCGGCTATGGGACACCGACGCCGACGCCCCGGTCGCCGGCCCGTGGACCGCCATCCGCGGCGGAGGAATGTCGCACCTCGTGGACAGCACCGCCGCCGACCCGACCGACGCCTTCTCGCCGGACGGGCGGCTGCTCGTCACCCTGGAACCCGGGGCCGGCGGGGCGGTGGCGGTCAACGTCCGCCGCGCCGACACCGGGGCGGTGGTCCACGCGCTCGCCCCGCGCGGGCCGGTGTGGCGGGCGACGTTCAGCCCGGACGGGGCGCGGCTGCTCACCCTGTCTCGCGTCGAGAACGGCGACAAGCGGTTCGTCCACCAGCTCTGGGACACGACGACCGGGACGGAGGCCGCGGCGCTGGTGAGCGACCACCCGGCCGGCGACGGGTTCTTCTCGGCCGACGGCCGCGCGGCGGTGCTGGTGCTGCTCGCCGACGAGGGGCGGACGCTCCCGTTCGACCCGGACCACCACACGTACCGCCACGAGGTGTCGGCCAGCGGGGTCGTCGTCAGCGCGGGGATGCACCTGCACGAGCCGCGGCGGGTGCTGCGGTGGTTCGACGCGGCGACCGGGGCCGCGCTCGGCGAGCCGGTCTGGTTCCACCCGAAGAGCTACGTCCTGCCCGGCCCGGCCGACCGGGTGGTCACCGTCCACCCGCTCGACCTGCCGTCGTTCGCCAAACTGCGGGTGCGGGACGCGGCTACCGGCCGCCCGGCCGCCGACCCGGTGCTCATCCCCACGCCGGACGCCGACGGCTCCCCGGCCACGCTCACGACCCAGCCGCTCGAACTCGCGTTCGCCCCCGGCCGTACCCGCCTGCTGGCCATCGCCGGCGGGATTACGACGCCCTGGGACCTCGCCACCGGCGAGCCGGGGCGGGCGGTGTTCTGGCCGGGCGACGCGGTCGAGCACAAGCGGTTCTCCCCGGACCGCCGGTTCGCCCTCGGCGAGCAGAAGCGGCCCGGCCGACGGGTGTCCGCACCGATCGAGTTCCGCCCGCTGCAACAACTGGAGACGACGCACTTCCGGGTGTGGGACTGGCAGAACGAGCGGCCGGCGTCGCCGGTCTTCCCGTCCGGCAGCGCCGACCTCACCCCGGACGGCCGCCGCGTCCTCCACCTCCCCGCCCGCACCGACGGCCGGGCCGAGGCCCGGCTGTGGGACTGGGTGCCGCCGGACCTGCTCGACCCGGTCGCGGTCCCGGGCAACCCGCCCGTCGAGACGATCAGCCCGGACGGCCGCCGCACGTTCACCGGGGGCCGGGTGATCGACCTCGCCACCGGCCAGGTGCTCGCCGCCGGGATCGCCGCCGACCGCCCGCCGGGCAAAGACCGCTACGACCGCGCCAGCCACCCGGTCTCCTGGTTCTCGCCGGACGGCCGGTTTCTGGCGGTCGCCAGCACGGTCAAGGGCGGGCCGCGGGGTGTGCGGGTGTGGAACGCCGACACCGGCGTGCCGGTCGGGCCGGCGTGGGTGGTGCCGGGCCTGGAACTGGCCCGGCTGGCCGTCAGCGGCGACGGACGGCGGGTGGCCGTGCTGGTGAAGGAGGTTGGCGACGAGCCGGTGGTGCAACTGTGGGACGCGGCGACCGGCACGCGGGTGGCCGGGTGGGGGAAGGAGGCCGCGGACAAGGACGAGTACGTGCGGCGGGACAAGCCGCTCCCGGCGACCGACGCCCGGTTCTCGCCGGACGGCCGGGTGCTCGCCGTGCTCGGCCACGACCGGGTGGACCTGTACGACGCCGCGACCGGGGCGGCGGTGCGGGCGTTCGAGCTGCCACGGATCAGCAACACCAACCGGCCGGGGGGCGACCAGCTTTCGTACCTGGACAGGGCCGGCCTGGTGTTCGCCCCGGACGGCCGGCGCGTGCTCGCTAACGCCCCGCGGTCGCAGCGGGTGCGGCTGCTCGACCTCGACACCGGCGCGGCCCACCCGCTCGACGACGGCGAGTATGGGAAGGACGCCGAGCAACTCGCCTTCACCGCCGACGGCCGGTTCGCGCTGGTGGCGTGGAGCAGCGACCGGTTCCGCGTGTGGGACGCGGCAACCGGCAAACCGGCCGGCCCGGCGATCGACTTCGGGGCGCGGGGCGAGCTGTACACCGCCCCGCCGGCCGTCAGCGCCGACGGGCGGTGGGTGGCGATGACGGCCGAGGGGACGGGTCGGGTGTGGGAGGTGGCCACCGGGCGGCCGGTCACCCCGGCGCTGCGGCTCGGCGGCAGCCCGGACTTCGTCGAGTTCGCCCCCGGCGATCGGCAGTACCTGCCGCAGAGGTACCGGCGGGGGAAGGGCCTGCGGGTGTGGCGGGCGGTCGAGCACCGGCCGACCGACGACCTGGTCCGGTACGCCGAACTGCTCAGCGGTCGGCGGATCGACGCCGCCGGGGTTCCGGCGAGCATCCCGGCGGACGAACTCGGGCGGCTGTGGCAGGCGTCCCGCCGCGACCGCCCGGCCGACCACGCGCTGACGCCCGCCGACCTCGTCGCGTGGCACCGCCTCGAGGCCGCCAGGTGCCTGGCCGACGGGTCCGAGGTGTGGAGCGCCGCGGTCCACCACCTGACCCGCGTGTTGGCCGCCGCGCCGGACGAGGTGACCGCTCGGGCCGACCGCGGGCGGGCGCTGGTGGCACTCGGGTTGCACACCCGGGCGCTCGCCGATCTCGACGCGGTGCTGGCCAAGACGCCGGGCGACTGGCGGTCGATGGTCCGCCGCGCCGAGTGCTTCGCAGGGCTGGGCGAGTACAAGAAGGCGGTCGCGGAGTACACCGCGGCGCGGGCGCTGAACCCGGCGGTCGGCCGGTTGGCGCGGGCCGAGTGCAACGCGAAGCTCGGCGAGTGGGCGGCGGTCGTCGCCGACTGCACCGCCGTGGTCGCCGGACAGCCGGCGGACCTCCGGGACCGCGACGTGCTGTTCCTCCGGGCGCGGGCGTATCACGCGCTCGGCCGGGCCGACGAGGCGGCCGCCGACCTGACCGCGGTGCTGAAGCGGAGCGACGACTACGACCGGTTCTGCGTTGAGCCGTGGACGTGGCCGGTCGGGCTGGCCGTCGCGAACGCGGCCGTCCCGAAGGAGAAGCTGCTCGCGCTCGAGGCGTACCGCTGGGAGAAGCTCCGCTCCCGCGGCCGGCTGCACGCGAAGCTCGGCGACCCGAAGTCGGCCGCGGCCGACTACAGCGCCGCCCTGCACCACGCCGGGGGGGACCGGTCCCTGAACGAGAGCCTCCGGCCGCTCTGGCTCGACTGGCTGAAGGCGCGGGCGGACGCCGAGGGCCGGCCGTTCGACCCGACCCCGGTGACCCGGCTGATGCCGCCCGGCGAGGCCGGGGTGGCGAAGCTCTCGTGGCACCGGGAGGCGTACCTCCGGCTGGCGGCCGGCGACCGCGACGGGTTCCGCCGCGCGCTCGCGTCGTGGGTCGCCGACAAGCCGAGCCGGCCCGGGGACGCCGAACGGGCCGGGCTCGACGTCTACCGCGCGCTCGCGCTGGTCCCGGACCCGCTGGCGCTGAAGGTGCCGGTCGCCGACATCGACGAGCGGCCGGAGGCGTCGGTGCGGGGGCGGGCGTTCGTCGGCGGGTACGGCGCGTTCCTGTACCGAACCGGGAAGGATCGCGAGGCGCTGGCGTGGCTGACCGACGCGGTCCGCCGCGACCCGGACGGCGGCGACGCCTGGACGTGCCTGTTCCTAGCGCTCACCCACCGCCGGCTCGGCGACGCGACGGCCGCCGGCGAGTGGTGGGCGAAGGCGCAGGCGGCCCGCGCCCGACTGGAGCGGACGAAGGCGTGGCGGGTGAACACCGCGGCGGCGGTGAAGTCGTCCCAGTTCGTCCGCGAGGACGTGCCGGTGGTGAACCTGCGGGCGTGGTGGGAGTGGGTCGAGGTCGAACTCGTGTGGCCGGAGGCCGAGGCCGCGCTGAACCCGCCCGACCCAGCAGCGAAGAAGTGACGCGGCCGGTCCGCTCAGTGCGGGTTCGGGGGCGCGGCCGTGGCCCGCCGGAGCCACGCGCGGGCGTACGCCCAGTGCCGGTCGGCGGTGCTGGGGGACAGCCCGAGGGCGCCGGCCGCCTGGTCGGCGGTCAGCCCGGCAAAGTACCGCAGCTTGACCAGCTCGGCCTTCTCGGGGTGGGCCGCGGCGAACCGGTCGAGGGCCTCGTGCAGGGCCAGCAGCTCGTCGTCGGGCGCGGGGGCGGCGAGGCGGTCCGGGTCGACGTCAGCGCGGCCGTGCCCGCCGCCCCGCTTGGCCGCCGCCCGGCGGCGGGCCTGCTCGACCAGGATGCGGCGGATGGCCTCGGCCGCCGCGGCGAAGAAGTGCCCGCGGCCGTCGAACCGCTGGTCCCCGACCAGCCGCAGGTACGCCTCGTGGACGAGCGCCGTCGGGCCGAGCGTCCGCCCCGGCTCTTCGCGGGCGAGTTTCGCGGCGGCCAGTTTCCGCAACTCCGCGTAAACGAGCGGCAGCAGGTCCGCGGCGGCCTGCCGGTCGCCGCGGCTCGCCGCCTCCAGCAGTCGGGTCACGTCGGTCACCGGAAGTACTCCCAGGCGGTCCGGTACCGGCACGGCGGTGCCGGCACCGCCGCCGGCCCGAGTACGGCGGCAGCCGCCGGGTTGTCGCGAACGAACCGTCCCACCGCCTCCGCGCCCGCCGCCGGGTGACGCAGCGCCTCCAGGCGCGTCAGGATCGCCGCCCGGTGCGGGCCGACGGCCGTTGGGTGGTCCAGCGCCGCTTCGAGCGCGGCGACGTCCGACAGGTGTGCCGAAACCCGCCCGGCGGACTCCCAATCGACGTCGCTCGTGGCGAGCGACGCGCGCTCGAGGTGGTCCCGCAGCAGTTCGGCCAGCCGCGGCCCGCCGGACGCCGGCTTCATCCGCGCGGCCAGCACCAAGAGGGCGTTCGACTCCTCGTCGAGCCGGCGGGTGTCGGTGCCCGGGCCGCTCCGGCTCGCGACCGCGGCGTACGCGTCCCGCAGCGGGGTGTCGTTCGCCTCCGGGTCGAGGCGGGTGGCGCACGCCACAACGCCTTTCAGGCATTTGATTCGCGTGGAATAGTCGCCGCGGCCCTTGAGGGTGTTGCAGAACAGCCCGAGCATCTTCACCGTCAGATCCCGGTCGGCGTGGGGCACGCACGGGACCAACTTGTCGAGCGCCCCGCCCGGCTCCGCGCGGGCGGCGGCGAGCAGCAACTCGCCGGCCCGGCGGGCCTCCTCGGGCGTGAGCTGCGGGAGGGCGGTCACGAGGTGGTGTTGGGCGAGTTCGTCGGGCCGGCCTGCGCCCGACCGCGCGGCCGGGTCGGCGCCCTCCATCAACCGCCCGACCAGCTTCGCCCGGTACGGCTCGCGCTCGCCCGGGTCCATCGCCTCGACGAGCGCCACGAGCGCGCCGGTGTACCAGCTCCGCTCGTCCGGCTTCTGTTCGGCCATCCGCCCGAACACCACGTCGAACGCCCGGCCCCGGACCGCCCGCGCCTCGTCCGCGGGCAGGCGGGATAAGAACGCGAGGAGCGCCTCGCACACCTCCTGCTGGCGGTACCGAGGGAACACGGCGGTCAACCCGTCGAGTAACTTCTGCGCCAGCGCGCGGGCGGTCGCCGGCTCGACCTTCGGGGCCAGCCGTTCGGCGCCGCTCAGCCAGTGCCGGTTGCGGTCGTCCGGCTTCGCGGCGGTGTAGGTCTCGACGTACTCGGCGGCGACCCGGCTCGCGACCCCGGGCGGGATCGCGGCCGACAGCCACGCGGCCTCCGCCGGGTCGGCGGGCTGGGTGAACAGGCTCCCGTCGGGGTGGATCATGCCGAGAACGACGAGGTCGACGGTCTGCCGCCACATCACCGCCTCGTCCCGGAGGGAGTAGCTGCGGGCCAGCGGCCGCAGGAGCCGCGCCGCCAGCCCCGGCCCGGACCCCAACGGCAGGTCGTCGCGGGCGTCGAGCAGCGCCCGGGCCGTGTCCCACCGCTGCGCGTCGCCCATCCGATCGGCCAGCCCGTCGACGAGGGCGACGAACTCGCTGAAGTACTTCTCGCGGGCGTAAGACTCCTTCAGCTTGAGGAGGGCGCCGGAGAACGCGATCATCCGCGCCACCTGCGCGTCGGCCGCCGCCGGCCGGCACGCGACGAGCGCCTGGAGCAGCCCGCGCGAGTACCACGGCCCCGGCCGCTTCTCCTTCTGGTCTCGCGCCTCGACGACGGCCAGCAGTGCGTCGAGCACCTCCCGCCGCGCGTCGTCGCTCGCCCGCGGGGCGAACGCCGCGAGGATCACGCAGTCGGACTCCAGACGGGTCGCTTCGCCCCAGCCGTCCGACTGCAGCGGCTTGACGGCCGTCAGCGTCCGCCGGATCAACGGGTCCACCCGCGCCGCCCGGAAGTTGGCGACGAGCGGCTGGACGAGTTCGACGACCGTGCTGCGCTGGGCGGCGAAGTTGCGGCCCCCCTCGAACACCAATTTCTCGGCCACCCGGGTCGCCGCCTCGGTGTCGAGTTTGGGGGCGACCAGTTTGAGCGCCGGCTCGGCGTGGCTGAACGGGAACCCGGGGAAGCCATTCGGCGACAGGGCCGGCGGCAGGAGCGTGTCGGCGACGACGGCGGCGCGCCCGGCGTCGAGCCGGGCCAGCAGCGTGGGGGTGAGGAAGTTGTGCCAGTCGATGCCGTGCCCGGGCCGGCTGGAGAGGCGGGCGAGGTGGCTCACCCCTTCGGCGAACCCGCCCCAGTCCGGGGAGTGCAGTTCGATCGCCACCCAGGTCGCCAGGAGCCGGACGTTCGGATCGGCCTTCGGATCGTTCTGGATCGGCCCGACGAGGGCGAGCGCCGCCCGCCGCCGGACCGGGCTGGCGCCGACCGTCGCCTGCACGAACCGCTCGGCGCGGCGGGCCGCCCGCAGCGCGGTCGGCGGGTCGGCGAGCGCCTCCCGCAGGGTGAGCAGTCGCAGGTCGCCTCCGACCGCGGAGGCGTCGCGGAACGCCTGGAGCTCGGCCGGATCGAACCGGCCCCTTCCCGTCTCGAACCCGATCGGGCGGAGGAAGCTGCGGCACAGGGCGACCTCGGCCTTCTGCCGGTTCGCCTCGGCGGCCGCCAGCGCCGCCTGCGTCTTGGTTTGCTCCTCCCGCACCCGCTCGGCCTCGCCCTCGGCCCGCTCGGCCTGCCGGGCCGCCCGCTCCGCCTGCCAGAGGGTGCCGGCCAGCCCGACGACGAGGGCGGCGAACACCGCTGAGCCGGCCACCACCGCCGCCCGGTTCCGCCGGTACGCCTTCCGCAGTTGGTACCCGAGCGTCGGCGGGCACGCCTCCACCGCCTCGCCGGCCAGGTACCGCTCCACCTCCTTCGCCAGCCCGGCGGCCGACTCGTACCGCCGGTTGCGGTCCTTCTCCAGGGCCTTCATCGTGATCCAATCCAGTTCCCCGCGCACCAACCCGGTCAGCCGCCCGGGGTCGGTCCCGCGGCTCGCTGACACCGCCGTCAGCGTGCCCCCGAGGGCGGTCAGCCGGGCGCTCGGCCGCGGCGGCTCCTCCTCCCGGATGATGCGGCGGATCTCGTCGAACGCCGCCCGCCGGAACCGGGCCGACTCGAACGGGGTGGTGCCGGTCAGCAGCTCGTACAGCAGCACCCCGAGGGCGTACACGTCGGCCCGGGTGTCCACGTCCAGCCCGCTCAGCTCGGCCTGCTCGGGGGACATGTACAGCGGCGTCCCGATCATCTGGGCGAACCGGGTGTACACCGTCTTGTCGGTCAGCCGCTGGCCGACCGCCTTGGCCACCCCGAAGTCGATCACCTTCGGCACCGGCACCCCGTCGTGCGACGCGACCAGCACGTTGGACGGCTTGATGTCGCGGTGGATGACGCCCTTCTGGTGCGCGTGCTGGACCGCCCGGCACACCTGGGCGAACAGGGCGAGGCGGTCGCGCGGCGGCAGCTTCTGGCGGTCGCAGAACTCGGTGATCGGGACGCCGCGGACCAGCTCCATGACGAAGAACGGGCGGCCCTGCGGGGTGCTCCCGGCGTCGAGCACCTTGGCGATGTGGGGGTGGTCCATCAGCGCCAGCGCCTGCCGCTCGGCCTCGAACCGGGCGACCACGTCGCGGGTGTCCATGCCCGGCTTGAGCACCTTGAGCGCCACCTTGCGTCGGACGGGTTCCTCCTGTTCGGCGACGAACACCAGCCCGAACCCGCCTTCGCCGATCTGCTCCATCAGCCGGTACGGGCCGACCCGGTCGCCGACGGCCGCAGCCGGCGGGCCGTCGGCCGGCTCGTAGTCCCCGGTCCGGGCGAGGTCGGCCGGCGGGCGGTCGAGCGGGTTGGACGCGGCGTGGGCGGCGAGCAACCCTTCGACTTCCGCCCGCAGGGTGGGGTTGCCGGCACAGGCGCGGTCGAGGTAGGCGGCCCGCTCGCCCGGGCTGTCGATGGCGAGGGCGGCGGCGAAGATCGACTCGTCGGTCATGGGCGGCCTCCGAAGGCAGACGCGGGACACCTCACCATGCGCAGGCCGCGGCCGGGACGCACCACCGATTCCGACAGATTCTCGATTCGGCTGGCCGCCTTCAGTCTCCCGCTCAGCGGAGGTATTCCCAGACGGTTCGGTAGCGGCGCGGCGGGGCCGGCACGGCCGCCGCTGGCCCGAGCACCGCGGCGGCCGCCGGGTTGTCGCGGACGAACCGGGCGAGCGCTTCCGCCCCGGTCGGCGGGTGGCGGAGGTCTTCCAGCCGCCTCAGGAGGGCGGCCCGGACTTCGCCGACACATCCCGGGTGCTCCAGCGCCGGCTCGAGCCGGCCGACATCGCGACATTCAGCCAGCAGTGCGTTCAGGAAGCGCCCCGGGATTCCCGAGTCGTCCGACTTGACGGCCTCCGCCCAGCGGTCCAGGGCCCGCCCGAGCAACCCTTGGAGGTGATCCTCTCGGGTGGGTTCCCCGAGCCGGGCGGCCACACGGATCAGGGCCTTGTCTGAGTAATACCGTTGACCGTCCATCGGGCCGGGACTGGCCGGGGCGAGTTTCTGGAGCAGAAGCCGCAACAACGGGCCGTCGGACTCCGCGTCCAGGGCCCATGCCCCGGCCCCGATCACTTCGCACGCGAGTTGATGGACCCGGCCGTTGGGATGCCCGATGAAGCGCTCGGCGCACACCTTCATGCACCGGCGGGCGCAACTGGCGTCCCTCGCCGCCAGTGCGGCCAACCCCTCCAGCGCGCGTTGGGCGCTGACCACCTCGGCGTCGGGCGGCCGGGACGCCGCCGTGGCCGGCGGGAGCCGGGAGACCAGGTAGTCGGCCACCAGACGGGCCGCATCGCCGGCCACCGCGTCGGCCAGTTGCTCCAGGGCGTGCAACCCGAGGTCCGGTCGGTCGCCGCGTTCCATCCCCTTCGCGACGCCGACCATGAACTCGGCCGCCCGTAACCCGTAGCGGTCCCGCTCGGGGCCCGACAGACTCCGGACCAGCCGGGCCAGTCCTTTGGCCACGGTGATGGCCCACCACTTGGGGTTCGTGTCGTCGCGCGCTGCCAGGCCACACACGGTCTCGAAGGTGTCGAGGCGGAGGGCGGTGGCGGCCGCCCCGGACAGGCGGCCGGCGGCCTCGTCCAGTACCTGCACGAGGGCCATGACTTCCCAGTCCCTCATGAGGCTCCGGGACGGCACCAGGGCCAGAAGCCGCCTGGCGCGGACAAGTATCTCGTCCTCGGGCAGGCGTTCGAGGAGCAGCCCGACGACTTCCATGCTGGCTTCTGAATGTTCGACCGCCGGCTTCCCCTCCAGCCGTGCAAGGAACTCGTCCACGAGCTTCCGGGCGACGGCCCGCGGCAGGGCCGGGACGAGCCGCTCGCGGACTTCCGGGCACTGTAATACAGCCCGATCCCGACCGCCCGCGATCCGGGCCAACACGTACCGGCGGAACAGCCCCTCCCAGAACACGTCGCCCCGGTCGGGGCCGACCCGATCGACCAGTGCGGCGAGGATCCGCACGGCCGCCACGTGGCCGTCGTGGCCCGAGTGGAACACCTCGAGGTAGACCTTCTGGAACGGCCCGTCCAGCAGCCCGGCGGCCTCATCCGGGGTAATCGTCGGCGCGGTCGGGGCCAGTGCCCGCGCGAGCGGTCGGCCGTTGCTGTTGCGTTGGAGGTCACGCCCCTTCCCCGACAACCCGCGCAAGAGTACTTCTGCGATTCTCCGGCGGCGGGGGTCGTCCAACCGGGCTGCGCAGCCGCCGAAGACGTCCAGGGTCGAGAGGACGTTGTCCGCCCTTGCGAGCTTGTCCTCGATCGTCTGCCGGTCTGGGTCAACGACCTGGGCGAGCACCCCGTCCACGACCCTGGCGGCACCGGCCGAACTCGTACGAGGGGCGATGTGGCTCAGCGCACGGATCACGCTGACCGCCTTATTGTCGTCTGTGCCCGTCAAGTCCGCCAGGAGTTCGAGGGCCAGTTGGTCGGCGTCGGCCGCGGATAGCCGCGGCGCCAAAATCTCGATGGCGTCCACCACCTCGCGGATCGCGTTGCCCTGCTGCAACTGGCGGCCATCCCGGAGCAAGCCGGCGGCAACCCGGCCGGTCTCGCGCGGCGGCATGTGAGGGGCCAGCAAACCGAAGCCCTTGTCGGCCGCACCGATTTCGTTCCGATTGAGGAGTTGATCGGTCAACGCCGTGCCGACCGCTTCGGCGTGGGCCGGGTCGAGTTGGGCGAGGACGGCCGGGGTGAGGAAGTTGTGCCAGTCGGTCCGAGGCTGGCCGGCGAGATACCGCAGCCCGGTCTCGAACCCGGCCCAGTCGCCGGAGTGCAATTCGACCGCGATCCAGCAGGCCGCCAGCCGGACCCGGGGGTCGGCCGCCAAGTCGTGCTGGACGGGGGTCATGATGGCGAGTGCGGCCTGCCGGCGGGCCGGGCTCGCCCCGACCACGGCCTGCGCGAACCGCTCCGCACGGCGGGCCACCCGTAAGGCCGTCTCGGGATCGGCCAGGGCCTGCCGGACGCACTCCAGCCGCACCCGGTCGGGCTGGACGGCCGTGTCGATCAAGGCCCGTAGTTCGACCGGGTCGTACCGCCCCTCGGGCGTCTGGTAGCCGATCGGCCGGAGCAGGCTGCGGGCCAGCGTCACCTCGGTCACCCGCCGCTGCGCCTCGGCTTCTTGCAGCGCCCTCGTGGCGGTCCGCTCGGCGTCCCGGGCCTTGTCCCGCTCCCCGGCGGCGACCTGTTCGGCCCGGCGGGCCTGGACGGCCAACACGCTCGCGACCACGGCCGCCCCTGCGACGAGGAGCACGAACCCGACCGCCACCAGCCCGGCCGTGCGGTTCTTCCGCCACCACTTCCGCGCCCGGTAGCCGAGGCTCGGCGGCACCGCCTGCACCGGCTCGCCGTCGAGGTACCGCTGCACGTCGGCGGCGAACCCGTTGGCCGTCTCGTACCGCCGGGTGCGGTCCTTCTCCAGCGCCTTCATCACGATCCAGTCGAGTTCGCCTTTGACCAGGCGCGACAGCCGCCCCGGGTCGGTGCTCCGGTTCGCCGCGATCCCCGCCCGCGCGTCCGACGTGGAGATGCGGGTGCTCGGCCGCGGCGGCTCCTCCTCGCGGATGATCCGCAGCACCTCCAGCAGCGCCGCCTGCCCCAACCGCTTGCGGTCGAGCGGCGTGGTGCCGGTCAGCAGTTCGTACAGCAGCACCCCGAGCGCGAACACGTCCGACCGCGTGTCGATGTCCAGTTGGTTCAGCTCGGCCTGCTCCGGCGACATGTACTCGGGGGTGCCGACGATCGCCCCGAACCCGGTCACCAGCGTCTTGTCGGTGAGCGGTTGCCCCGCGGCCTTGGCGACCCCGAAGTCGATCACCTTCGGCACCGGGCGGCCGTCGTACAGCGCCACCAGCACGTTCCCGGGCTTGACGTCGCGGTGGATGACGCCCTTCTGGTGGGCGTGTTGGATCGCCTGACACACCGGCACGAACAGTTCCAGTCGCTCGCGCGGCGCGAGCCTGCGGTCGTCGCAGAATTTCGTGATCGGAACGCCCTTGACGAGTTCCATCACGAAGAACGGGCACCCGGCGGCGGTGGTGCCCGCGTCGAGTACCTTGGCGATGTTCGGGTGGTCCATCATCGCCAGCGCCTGCCGCTCGGCCTCGAAGCGGGCGAGCACCTGGCGCGAGTCCATCCCCGCGCGAATGACCTTGACCGCGACGAGGCGCTTCACCGGCTCGGTCTGCTGGGCCATGTAGACGCGGCCCATCCCGCCCTCGCCGATCCGCTCGACCAGCTTGTACTTCCCGGCGATCACGGCCCCGACGGCCTCGTCCGGGTCACTCTCGGGGGCGGGGTCGTAGTCGCCGGTGCGGGCCAGGTCGCGGGGCGGGCGGTCGAGCGGGCTGTCGGCGGCGTGTGCCGCGAGCAGTCCCTCGACCTCGGCCCGCAGGGCGGGGTCGGCGGCGCAGGCGCGGTCGAGGTAGGCGGCGCGGTCGGCCGGGCCGGGGATGGCGAGGGCGGCGGCGAAGATCGACTCGTCGGTCACGGCGGGCCTCCGCGAACGGGGAAGGACTTCACCCCACAATGCGCAGGCCGCGGCCGGGACGCACCGCCGATTCCGAACTCTTTCCGCGCCGCCGGACGCCCGCCCTTCGACCGCCGCCCGCGACGGCCCGCTCGGATTCGGCCCGCGCTCGCAACCCCGGGCCGCCGGCGAACTGGGGGCGACTGAGGCGAAGTCGCCGTCACTTCTTTGGCTCGGACCACTCGACGCGCACGTCCGGGCGGGCGGCGAGAAACGCCCTCACGCCGTCCGCCGTCACCGCGGCCCCGCCGACGTTCAGTTCCTTGAGCGTCGTCAGGCCGATGAGGGACTTTAACCCCTCGTCGCCGATCTTCGCCCCGCCGGCGACGAGCGCTTTCAACTTCGGGCACTTCACCAGTTCGCCCGCCATCGCGTCGTCGAGGTTGGTGCCGCGGGCGTCGATCTTCCACAGGTCCGGGAACCCGGCGAGCGCGGCGACCCACGCCCTGTCGAGCCGCTTCGCGTTCATGACGCCCAGGATTCTGAGCGGCAGGGCGGCGAGAGCGGTGATCCCTTTCGCCGTCACGCCCCCGCCGTCGCCGCAGGCGTGGAGTGCCAAGCACGTCAATGTGGGTGCGCCCTTCGCCAGTTGTTCGAGGAGCGCGTCGTCGGCCGTGGCGGCGCGGATGTCGAGGTTGATCAGCGCCGGGAATCGCTTCAGCGCGGTCACGCCGTCGGCCGACAGCTCCAGCCCGACGAGTTGCAACGTGGTGATCGTTTCCGCGGCGGGCGACGCGGCGAGCCGGGCGAGGTCGGCGTCGGTCCACGCCAGCCGGTTGAACCAGTCCCGGACGGACAGCACCCGCTTCAGCCCGCAGACGTGCCGGAAGAAGGCGTCGCGGTCGAGGGTCGCGCTCTGACGAACCCCGACGCCGAGCACCCAGAACGGCTCGGCCGGGAGCGGATCGCCCATCTTGACGTCTACCTTGCCGCCGGCGACCAACTCCAGCCAGAGGTCGGCGTGCGGGTTGAGCAACTCGGCCGCGGCCCGGTCGAGGTCGGCCGGCGCGGCCCCGACCCCGGCCGGCTTGCTGAGGTCGTGGAACGCGAGGTCGCGGACCTCGTACCCCTTCGCCCCCCACCCGGCGTTCAGCTCCCACCCGATGTGCCCGTCGGCCGGCAGGTCGAACTCGCCGTCGGTCGTCACCGTGCCGTTGACGGTCACCCGCACGCGGCGGCCCTCGACCCGCACCGTCACGTCGTTGAAGTCGTCCTTCTTGACGACCAGGTCGGGCGGCTGCCCCGACAGCCCCTTCGGCCCGCCCGGGCCGTCGGTCACCAGCGCGCCCCACAGCGGCGTGTCGGTGGTGCGGCCGAAGTTGACCCGCGTCCCCTGCAGCTTGACCGGCGGCGGCCCGGGCGCGGCCGCGCGGAACCACAGCCCGGTGATGCCGCCGCCCAGTTTGATGCGGAACGACGCCTCAAAGTCGGTGTATTTCCGCTCGGTGTACAGGAACTGGTTGGCCGCCTTTTCGGCCGGCGGGAACGCGGCCACGAACCCGCCGTCGGCGGTCACCTTGAAGTGGTCGCGGCTGCCGGCCCACCCGGTCAGGTCCTTGCCGTTGAAGATGGCGGGGTCGCGCGGGGTGAGGTCGCGGAACACCACGTCGCGGACGCGCATCTCCCGACAGTTGGAGTGCAGATACCACAGCATCGCCCCGCTGTCGGGCAGGTCGAGCGTCTCGTCGCTCGCGAGCACCCCGTTGACGAACACGGTGACGCGGCGGCCGATCGCCAGCACCGCGACGTCGTTGTACTCGCGGTCGAGGTCGCGCAACCGATCCGCGGCGGCCGCGGACCGCGCGACGTTCACCGCCGGCTGCTTCCACGCCAGGGAGCCGAGCGTTTTGACGCCCAGCCCGACCTCGACGCCGCGCCCGGCCGAGCCGTTACTCAGCCGCAGCCACAGCCCGCCGCCGGACGACGTCCCGGGGCCGCCGACCGGGGTGTACTTCGACCGGAAGGTGAGGAAGAAGTCGCCCCGCGGCCGCTCGGCCGTCAGGGAGAAGTGGCCCGCGTCGCCGGCCGGCCGCGCGCCGACGATCTCGCCGCCCTCGGCCCTCCATGCCTTGTCCGCCTTCCAACCGGTCAGGGTCTTGCCGTCGAAGAACGTCGGGTCGGGCGCGGGCAGTTCGACGTAGCGGACGTTCCGCACCCGCAGTTCGCTGATGCCGGCATCGGCCTGCCAGGCGATCGAGCCGGCCGGGGCGAGGGTCGCGGGCGTCTCGTAGTTCTCGGCCGCCACGACGTTGTTCGCCGTCGCGGTCAGTCGGCGGCCGACGACCAGCACCGAAAACGTACTGTACCCGTCGGCCGCGGCGGGCGGGCGGGTCGCGGCCGGCGGGAGCGCGGGGAGGCCGTCGAACGCCTTCCACGGGCCGACGGTGTCGTCGCGCAGGCGGCCCGGCTCGGGGAACAGGTCGAGGACCGCCGCCTTGCCGGACTCGCGGCGGAACCGCAGGAACGACGCGGCCTTCTGGCCGGCGTGGGACGTCGTCTTCGCCTCGAACGTGAGCAGGAAGTCGCGGGCCGGCCCGTCCCAGGTGAGCAGGTTGTAGCCGATCGACTCGGCCGGCATGCGGCACACGATCTCCCCGCCCTCGGCCGCCCATTGCCCCTTGCCGCCGCCGCTCGCCTTCCACCCGGTGAGGTCGCGGCCGTTGAAGAACGTGCCGGCCCCGGCCGGCTTGCTCAGGTCGCGGAAGCGGACGTTCCGCACCCGCAGCTCGCCGCAGTTGTCCGCCAGCGTCCACCCGAACCCGGCCCCGTCGGGCAGCTTCTTGTACTCGTCGTTCGACGTCTCGACCCCATCGACGGTCACCGTCACCCGCTGGCCGACGACGCGGACGCGGAACGCGCGATACCTCGCGCCCGGCTGCGGCGTGCCGGCCCACAGCGTCGTCGTGCCGTTGCCGCCGACGGAGCCGTCCGAGTCGTAGCGGAACAGCCGGCCGGGCATCTCCGCCACCCGCAGGCTCGCCATCGACGTCTCGCCGACGCGGAAGTCGAACTGGGACTGCGAGTTGGCCGCCTGGGTGCTCGCCTCGAACGTGATTTCGAAGTCCCGCGCCGGGCGGCTCATCAGCTTCAGGCGATACCAGCCCTTCGCGGCCGGCTGCTTGCCGACCAGCTCGCCGTTCTCGACCCGCCACACCGACCGGTCGCCCTCCCACGCGCCCAGGTCTTTGCCGTTGAAGAACGTCGGATCGATCGGGAGCGGCGACGGGGGCGGGGGCGGCAGGGGCGGCGGTTCGACCTTCGGCGGCTCGACCTTCGGGCCGGTCTTCGGCTCGACTTTCGGTTCGATCTTCTGCGGCACTGCGGCCGCAGTCGTCTCGTCCGTCCGGGGCTCCGACCGCGACGGGTTGAGATGCCGGTACGCGCTGAAAAGCAGGGCGGCCAGCACTACTGAGGCGCCGGCGGTGGCCGCCCACACTCGCCACGCGCCGCGCAAGCCCCTCGGCTTGCGGGCCGCCCGCTCGGCCGACTCACCCGCTACGCTCGGTGCCGAGACTTCCGACGGGTCGTCCAGCTCCGCGAAGACGTTCGGCCCCTCGGAAACGGGGATCGGCGCGTACACCACCGGCACCGCGCCGCTGCCGGACGGCGACACCGCCACCGGGTCGCCGACGGACAGCTCGCCCGCCGCCACCGCGTACTCGATCCGCCGCAACTCGCGGGCCACCTCCGCGGCGCTGGCCGGCCGGTCGGCCGGGGCCTTCGCCAGCAGTCGGTGGATGAGCGCGTCGAGGTCCGGCGGGGTGTCCGGGTTGAGCGCCCGCACCGGCGGCGGGGCGTCCACGGCCAGCGCGGTCAGGATCGCCAGCGTGCTCGCGCCGCGGAACGGCAGCTGCCCGGTCGTCAACCGGTACAGGACGGCGCCGAGGGAGAACAGGTCGGTGCGGAAATCGACCGGCAGCGCCCGGGCCTGCTCCGGGCTCATGTACGCCGGGGTGCCGACCACCGCCCCGGTGTTGGTCAGGTGGCTGCTCTCCTCGCCGTCGTCGACGACCGACTTGGCCAGCCCGAAGTCGAGGATCTTGATCCGCCCCTGGGGGTACTCGAGCCACAGGTTGGCCGGCTTGATGTCGCGGTGCACCAGCCCGACGGCGTGCGCCGCCGCCAGCCCCAGCGCCACCTCCCGGCCGGCCCGCAGCACCTGCGGGATGGTGAGCCGGCCGTGGTGCCGCTTCAGGAACACGTCGAGCGGGTACCCCTGGAGGTACTCCATCGCGATGAACGGCACGCCGTCCGCCTCGCCCACGTCGAGCACGGTGACGACGTGCTCGCTGGCGACGGTGGCACAGGTGCGGGCCTCCCGCAGGAACCGCTCCTTCGCCGCCGGCACCGCGGCGTACTTGGGCAGCATCACCTTGAGGGCGGCGCGGCGGCCCCGCTCGTCGTCCAGCGCGAGGTACACGGCCCCCATGCCGCCCTGCCCGAGCTTCCTCTGGACGCGGTACCGGCCGAGCGTGCCGACCTCGTCGGGGTGGGCCGCCGGCCGGAACGGCGGGGCGTCCGGGTCGCGCCCGGCGTTGGCCAGCGTGTCGCCGGCCACCGCCGACGCGACCGCGTGGTCGGACTGGGTCTGGGTCGGCGGGAGCTCGTGCGGGTCCGGCATCGGGCGACTCCGCGGTGAGAAGGCGACACGACCGCGCCGATTGTACCCGCGACGCCGATTCGATCAAACTGATATCGCGGCGCACAGTCCCGCTGTCGGCGGCCCCGGCCCGCCCCCGGCCGGCCGCGGAACGCCCCGCGAGGGAGGGCGGCGCCCGTCGCGTCGTCGCCTGGCTCGGCAGCCATTCGCGCCCGGATACGATGCGACGCGCCGGGGCGGCCCGAACGCAGCTCGTTTGCCGGACTGGGGGCGTGCGTCGGAGGAGGTACCGCGCGGGCCGAGGCGAGCACCATCAAGTACCCGCCGCGCCCGGCCGGTTCTCGCGGCGGGCGACGGACGCGAGGTCTCGCCCACCAGCCCGAGCCGGCGGGCCACACCGGCCCGTTCGAGGGCAGACTGGAATGACGTCGGCCCGCGCTGTTGCGACTCGTTTGCACTCACGCGCGGGTGGTCAACGCGGTCAAGGGCTCCCGCAGGATTCTCGGTGCCGGGGAAACGACCGGCCGAGTACGTCCGCTGCTCTCGCAACGCCCTGGAACCGAGCGGACGCGCGGACGCAAATTGCAAACCCATTAACCGCAACGACTTAATGCGCCCACATAGCCTTGCGGACGCGGCCGGACACACGGACACGATGCAACCCTGCGTCCGCGCGTCTGCCCGCGTCCGTACAACCGCCCGAACGCAGTAACCCCTTTCGACAAAACGACTTCCGTTTTGTATCCGCGCGTCCGCGCCAGATTGCCGCCGGCAGCGGAAAAGCGCGGACAAGTTCGCCGGCGGCCGCACGCGGTGCTGCCGAAGCGTCTTCCTATCGGCGGTTTGTTCCCACCGCGGTGCGCGAATCCGACGGCACGTTTCCGGGGTCTCCGAAGGTCAAAACCCTGAGAATTATGGGAGCAGACGGCGCGAATCGTCCTCACCGCCGTGCGCGACGCGACCGGCCCGGTTCGGGGGCACAAGAGCGACAACAGCCCGGAAATGTCATTGAGCGGGATCGGCGGTCGTTCCCGCTGTTCGGTCGGCACGGTCGCCGAACCGTGGTGGCGGCGGGCGTAGTGCCTCTTGGCGGCGCGGGGGGCGGCGGGCCGGTTCCAGGTCGAGTTGCTCGGCCGTCTGCCCCCGGCGCACGCGACCGACCGCCGCACGGGCACAACCGCTCCACGCCGGTCGGATCGTGTACGAGCACGCGTCGACTCAAGGTGCTCGGGTAACGGTGCCCGAGCCGCACGGCCGAGCGCCGGGTGAGCGGATCGGCCGGTGAGTAACTAAAATGGGCGCACCCGAGTCCCCGGAGCGCCCGCCGTGTCCGACCCGAACGTCCCGCCCGACGCGACCACGGACCTGCCCGTCCGCCTGCCGGACAGCGGCGAATACCCGTTCCTCCGCCCGCCGGAACAGCCCGGCGGCGCGTTCCTCCTCGGCCCGTACCGCGTCCTCGGCGTCCTCGGGCGCGGCGGCATGGGGGTGGTGTTCGACGCCGAAGACCCGCACCTCGACCGCCGCGTCGCGCTCAAGGCGCTGCTGCCCGAGGTCGCCGGCAACCCCGCGGCGCGGGCGCGGTTCGTGCGCGAGGCCCGGCTTCAGGCGAAGGTTCAGCACGACCACGTCGCGGCCATCTTCCAGGTCGGCGAGGACGCGGGCACCCCGTTCCTGGCGATGCCGCTGCTCAAAGGGCTGACCCTCAACGACGCGCTGAAGGCGAACCCGCGGCCGCCGCTGCCGGAGGCGGTGCGGATCGCCCGCGAGGTCGCCGAGGGGTTGGCCGCGGCGCACGCGGTCGGGCTGATCCACCGCGACATCAAGCCCGGCAACGTGTGGCTCGAAGCACCGCGCCTGCGGGTCAAGATCCTCGACTTCGGCCTCGCGCGGCTGTCCGACGAGGGCGCGGGCGGCGGGGAGTTGGTGACCCGGGCCGGGGCGATCGTCGGCACCCCGGCGTACATGTCCCCGGAGCAGGCGTGGGGGAACCCGGTCGACCACCGAACGGACCTGTTCGCGCTGGGCGTGGTGCTGTACGAGATGTGCGCCGGCGAGCGGCCGTTCGCAGGCAAGAGCCCGCTCGAGATCATCACCCGGCTCACAGTCGAGGAGCCGATTCCGGTGGCCGAAAAGAACCCGGCGGTGCCGTCGCTGCTCACGGGCCTCGTCGGCCGGTTGTTGGCGAAAGGCCCGGCCGCGCGCCCGGCGACGGCGGTTCAGGTGGCCGACGAACTTCAGCAGATCGAAGCTTCGCTGCGCGCCGGCGTCCGCGTGGTGCCGCACGGCCCGCTGCCGACGGTGGTTCCGGTCGCGGTCGCGGCTCCGTCGGGACCGGACCCGTTCGCGGAGATCGACGCGACGCTGCCGAACACCGTGATGGCGGCCCCGGTTCGCCCGCCGACCCCGCGGTGGATGTGGCCGGCGGTCGCGCTGGCCAGCGTGGCGACCGCCGCCGCGCTGGCGGTGATCATCGCGATCGCGCTCCCGAACAGGAAGAAGCCCGAGGCGGTAGTCGCATCGGCCGACGCGCCAAAGCCCAAGCCGGTCTACTTGCCGCCGAAGAAGGACGCCGACAAGCAGACACTGCCACGCGAGGTGCGAAGCATCGCGCTGCCGGCCCCGGTCACCTGGACCGCCCTGTCGCCGGACGAGAAGACGGTCGCCGCCGGCGGTGAGGACGGGGCGATCTACCTGATCGACCTCGCGACGCTGACCGTCCGTACGAAGCACCCGGGGCACACCGGCGCGGTGGCCCACGTAGCGTTCTCGTCCGACGGCGCGTGGGTGGCGTCCGGCGGCCGGGACGACCGGGCCGTCCGGGTCTGGCACCTGACCGACCCGGCCAAGCACCGGGCGCTGGGGCGGGCGGCGGCCATCACCCCGTGGACGGTCGCGTTCGCCCCCGACGGGTCGGTGGTCGCGTGCGGCTCGGACGTCGGCTGGGACCCGGAAACCGGGGACGTGAAGCGCCGGTACAAGCGGGTGCTCGGAATTGGGGTGAGCCCGATTCCCGGGACCCGTCGGGTCGTCTGTGGGGACGATCAGGCGGGGTGCGTCCGCGCGTTCGACTCCGACACGGGCGAGGAGGTGGCCACCGCCTCCGGGCTTCCGCGGGTCCGGCAGGTCGCCGTCTCCCCGGGCGGAGCGCGGGTGGCCGCGGCCGTCCAGCCCGAGGGACCGGCCACTTTTCCCACGGTCCGGCTGTTCGCCACCCCCGGTCTGACCCCGGTGTCAAAGCTGGAGGGCCTTGTGCTGTTGCCGCTGTCAATCGGGTGGTCGGCGGCTGGTCGAGTTGTGACCGCCGGCGAGGAAGGGGCGAACGCCCACGTCGTCCGGGTGTGGGACGAGTACACCGGGAAGGAGGTGTCCGTCCTTCGCGGGCCCGCGGGCCCGATCCAGGGCGTGGCGATCACCCTGGACGGGCGGACGGTCGTTTCCGGCAGCAACGACAGGACCGTTCGCGTGTGGGAACTGCCGCCCCCGCCCCCGCTGCCGCGCGAGGTGCGGAGCATCACCCTGCCGAAATCGGCCGCGGCCAACGGCATCGCCCTGTCGCCCGACGGGTCGGCTCTGGCCGTGGGTGGGGGCGACGGCACGGTCTACGTGTTCGACCCGGTCAGCGCTAAGACGCTCGACACGTTCCCCGGGCACGCCGGGCGAGTACTCGCGGTCGCGTTCTCGCCGGACGGCCAGTCGCTCATTTCCGGCGGGCACGGCAACGACGTCAAGCTGTGGGACTGGAGCGAGAAGAAGCGGCACCGCCTCCTCGGCCGGGCCAAGCCCGGGCGAGACATCTGGTTCATCGGATTCCTGGACGCCCGAACCGTCGCGGCCGGGTGGCCGGACGCGGTGTGGGACGTCGAGACCGGTGAGGAGGTGCCACGGTTCGCCGGTCTCCCGCCGGGATGGGCTCGTCCGATTCCGAACCGCGACCGGGTCGTCGTCGGCGGCTGGCCCCAGACCACACTCACGCTCGCCGACGCCAAAACGGGCGATCCAGTCGGCCGGTTGGCTCTGTCCGGTGCCTACCGGGGCGCGGCCCCGAGCCCCGACGGGAAATTCCTGGCGGTCGCCGTGGACGGCAACCCGAACGGCCTGGTCGAAGTTTGGGACTGGGCCGCCGCAAAGGTCGTAGCCCGGCTGACCGGGCACATCGGGGTGGTGTTCGCGGTAGTGTACTCGCCGCGCGGCGACTGGGTCGCTACCGTCGGGCACGACGGCACGGCCCGCGTCTACGACGTGGTCAGTTCGCGCGTGGTGGCCGTGTTACAGGGTCACACGGCACCGCTCTTCGGCGCGGCCTTCGGGCTAGACGGGCGGACCCTGTATACGTCCGCGGCCGACGGCACGGTCCGGGTGTGGGCGCTGCCCGCCGGTCCGGTCGAAAACGGACAGCAGTGGGCCGTTCTGCCCGACGGCAGTTTCACGCTCGGCCTCGCCCTGACCGCCGACGGCAAGCTCGGGGCCGTCGGCATGGGAAGCGGGCACGTGATCCTGTTCGACCCGGCCGACGGCCGCACCCTCGCCACACTTCCCGGCCAGGGGCACCACCTGACATTCTCCGCGGACGGGCGATGGCTGGCGGCCGCCGGAGCAGGCACCGGGGTGAAGGTCTTCGACGTGCGGAAGAGAACGTTACATCGAGAGTGGACGAAGTTACAAGAACGGTGCATCGGGGTCGCGTTCGCGCCGGCCGGCGACCTGTTGGTCGCGCACGGATCGGCGGTCGGGTGGGACCCGGAGACCGGGGCTGAGAAGGTGCGGTTCGACTCCCCGCTCGGCAGCGTCCTCGGGTTCGTCGGAAAGGATCGGCTGTTCGACCACCGCAAGGCCGAAGTGTGGGTGTGGGATCCGTCGACCGGCAAGCGGTCGGCCCGCACGCCGGTCGACGGCGCGGAACCGTGGCGACTGGCAGTGTCTCCCGACCGCGCCCGGTTCGCGGTCGCCGCGGGGGACCGCAATGGGGACTGGAAGACCCCGCCGCCACCGGGCTCCGACTTCGACGCCTGGGTCCGGGACGCCGCGACCGGGAAGGCGATTCACCGACTGACCGGGCACGAAAACACGGTAATGGGCGTCGCCTATTCCCCGGACGGAACCCGAATCGCCACGGCTGCCGCGGACATGACGGTGCGGGTGTGGGACGCGGACAGCGGGCGAGCGGTCGCGGTGCTGCGCGGCCACACCGGGGAAGGGCTGTCGGTGGTGTTCACCCCGGACGGCCGGGCGGTACTGTCGGCCGGGCTCGATGGGACCGTTCGTCTGTGGCGGTTGCCAGCCCCGCCGGACCGCTGACTCGCACCGCACGCATCCCAGACCCTTTAACGCGTCGGCGGACTACCGCCTGACACGCGCTTTCCGCGCCCGAGCCGATGCGCCCCCCCTCGCCTCGTCCCTCGGGTAATCCGAGCGATCTACCCGGTCGCGGGAGTGCCCCAACACGCTCCACCGTGCGTCCACCGACGTCGGCTCCCCGACGCCACGGCAACTTGCCTCCAAAGGTCCTGTTGAAAGAGGCAGAAGAGACGAAGCCCCTGCACGGTCTTGACGACACGGCGAGGTGGTGAAGAGCGTCCTTGCGTGACGGCCGGCGACCCACCTGTGCGGCCGCGGCGGCCGTCCGCGCAACTCCGGTGGCGAACGGATGCGTCTGGACTGCAACCGTCCTCGCAATCGTGCCTCGCCGGCTGAGCTGGCCGGACGCGCGGACGCAAATCGTAACCCCCTTTACTGCAGTGACTTAATGCGTCCACATGGCCTTGTGGACGCGGGCGGACGCACGGACGCACGGCGGCCTTGTGCCCACGCGTCCGCCCGCGTCCATGCAGCCATCCGGACGCAGTAACCCCTTTCCGGGAGACGACTTCCGCCTTGCGTCCGCGCGTCCGCCCCGGTTGCCACCAGCAGCGAAAATGCGGGGACGAGCCCGCCGGCGGCCGCACGCGGCCGCCGATCGGTGGTACACATTCTCACCGCCATGCGCGAATCCGGCACCCGGTTTCCGGGGTTCGCGAGGGTCAAACCCCTGGGAATTACAGGGGCCGACGGCGCGAAACGTCCTCACCGCCATGCGCGACTGAATCGGCGTGATTCGGGGGGCACAAAAGCAACAACAGCCTGGAAATGTCAGCATTTCACAGCGCGACGACGGGCCGCATGTACGCGTCTAATCTCGAACGGCGGGTAACAGGGTGGCGAGGTCACGACGCCGGCGAGTTGGTGTTGCGGCGGGCACTTGCTCCCGTCGGATCGGGCTCGGTCGGTGCTGCGGTCCACCCCGACCGCGGCACCGACCGGAGCGGTGCTGCAGACGGTCGCCGGCACCGCGGACCGTCCCGCCGGGTCGTTCCCGAACGCGGGGCGCGAGCGGCTGGCGGCCTCCCGGGACGAGCTACAACGGGGGGAGACGAGCGGCGGGCCGAGGAGGCGGCGCTGGCGGCGGGGCTGCTGGCGAAGGGTGCCGCCGGGGGCCGTTCTCCTCGCACCAGTCGGCGAGCACAAGCCACGCGGGGCTGCTGGCGAGGGGTGTCGCCGCCGCGGGGAGAGGACGTCCAACCCGGCCCGCGGGACGAGCGTTTCGTCCGATCGACTGAGCGACGGATCGCACGCCGAGCGGTGTGCCCCCCTGCCGGTAGCCGGCGGCGGACAGCCGCCGCTCGTCCCGGTCGACCGTTACAGGGCGTACGGGGTGGTCGTGTCGGCCCGGAACCGCGCGTCCGGGTTGTTCGACGCCGTCGTCACGGTCGGGACCGCCCCCGCCGAACGGCCGACCGGGCGCAGCTCGCCGGCGCTGACGGCGTGCACAGCGGACCCCGCCGGCCCGTCCGCGGTCCGCTGCAACGCCAGCGTCAGCCCCCCCCGCGTCACCGGGCGGCTCGCGGTACCGGACCCGTCGATCATGACGTCGAACCCGACCGGCGGGGCGAACCCGGGGTGCGACGCGGCCGCGGCTCGGGCGGCGGACCGGGCTCAGGAGAGCCGGAACGTCTGCCCGGTGCGGCTGCAGAAGAGCGACTGCGAGGCGCCGCCGTCGAACGAGAACACCAGCCGGTCTGGCGGCCCGTCGTAGTCGAGGAACATGACGGCGAACGCCAGTCTGCCCGTCCGCCACGACCACCTCCTGCAGCGTGGTCACCACGCCGCTGCCGTCGCCGGTCAGGTCCGCGAACGCCACCCGGGTGTCGCGGGTCGCAGGGGACGGTCGCCTTGACCTCGCCGGCCGGGCCGGACAGCGCGATCGGTCGCCGACCATTTGCCCGCCGGGGAAAGCCGGCCGGGCGCGGGTGCGGACGCTGTTCTTCCCGTTCCCGTTGCCGTCGTTATCGACGATCGCCACGGCCGCAGTGCCGGTGGTGACGGTGCCCTGGCCGGCGGCCGCCACGACGGCGACGGCCGCCTCGGTCGGCTCGGTCACAAGGGGCCGCGCGGCTCGCCGGCGGCGTAGCCCGGACAGCCGGAGCAGCGTACCGCGGGCGGACGAGGGGGCACGACGGCTGAAGGCCCGGCAAAAATTTGTCGGCCGACAGCCCGAGAGGATTCAAACCATCTGCCGGTGTCGATCCGTCGCAGAGATTCCACTTTTCGCCCGAACGGGGGTCGGCACGTCAACGGTTGAATTGAGCTCATATCATCTGCTAAGCGACCAATCGAGCGCCCCGAGTGGAACGGCCATGCCGCCGAACGATCCGAACCGCACCGCTGACCACGTCGCGCCGTCCGCGCCGTCGCCCCCGCCCGCCCCCGACACGTCGCAGCAAACCCCGATCGGGGCGAACGAGACCGCTGAGTCGGGGCCGCCCGGCCCCCCCGATGCGACCGGTGCGTACCAGCCCGGGGCGGGGCGTGGGCCCGTGCCGGAGATCCCGGGCTACGAGATCGAGCGCGAACTCGGGCGCGGCGGCATGGGCGTCGTGTACCGGGCCCGGCAGGCCGCGCTGAACCGGCCGGTCGCGATCAAGATGATCCTCGGCGGCCGGTACACCGACGCGCTCGCGCAGGCCCGGTTCGTCGTCGAGGCGGAGGTCATCGCCCGGCTCGCGCACCCGCAGATCGTCCAGGTGTACGAGTTCGGCCGGTGCGACGACCAGCCGTTCTTCGTGCTGGAGTACGTCGGCGGCGGGTCGCTCGCCGGGCGGCTCGCGCAGGGGCGGCTCCCCGCCGGCGAGGCCGCGGCCGTCGTCGCCAAGTTGGCCGACGGCATGGCCGCGGCACACCAGAAGGGCGTTGTCCACCGCGACCTGAAGCCCGCGAACGTGCTGCTCACCGGGTCGGGCGAGCCGAAGGTGACCGACTTCGGACTGGCCAAGATCGGCGAGTCGGACATGACCGCGTCCGGGGCCGTCGTGGGCACGCCCCGGTACATGAGCCCCGAGCAGGCCGCGGGCAAGACCCGCGAGGTCGGCACGCCGACGGACGTGTACGCGCTCGGCGCGATCCTGTACGAGTGCCTCACCGGGCAGCCGCCGTTCCGGGCCGACACGGCCATTGCCACCATCCAGCAGGTGCTCACCGCGGACCCGCCGCGGCCCCGCGCGATCGACCCGGGCGTCCCCGCGGACCTGGAAACCGTCTGCCTGAAGTGCCTGGAGAAGGCGCCCGCGAAGCGGTACGCCACCGCCGACGCCCTCGCCGCGGACCTGCGCGCCTACCTGGACGGGCGGCCGATCGCGGCGCGCCCGGTCGGCACCGCGGAGCGGTTCGTCAAGTGGGTGCGCCGCCGGCCGACCCTCGCGGCGCTGCTCGCGGTGACCGCCGCGTCGCTCGTGGCGCTCCCGGCGGGCGGGCTGTACTTCCTCGACAAGCTCTCGTTCGAGCGGTCCGAGGCGGTCACCGCCCGGGGCGCCGCCGAGGCCCAGAAACGCGAAGCGCAGGACGCCCGCAACATGGCGGAGGCCAAGAAGCAGGAAGCGGAAGGTGCCCGCAACCTCGCGGACGCCGAGAAGAAGAGCGCCCAGAGCGAGCGCGATCGCTTCGCCGGACTGCTCTACGCGAGCCAGTTGGAACTGGCGCTCGCGGCGTGGGCCGACAGCGACCTCGAGCTGGCGGTACACCACCTGGAGTCCACCCGCGCCGAGTTGCGCGGGTGGGAGTACCACTTGTTGCGGGGGCTCTTCGCCAGCAACCAGCGGAACTACAACGGGCACGGCACGCCGGTGTTCGCCGTCGGCGTCAGTCCCGACGGGGCGCGGTTCGCCAGCGCGGGGGGCAACAACCTCGTCAAGCTCTGGGACGCGGAGAAGGGCACCGAACTGTTCTCCCTCAAGGGCCACACGCGCCCCGTGAACAGCCTGTCGTTCCACCCGAAGGGCGGGCAGATCGCCACCGCGAGCGCGGACAAGACCGTGCGGGTGTGGGACGCGGAGAAGGGCACCGAACTGTTCACGCTGCCGGGGCACACCGACAGCGTCACCGGCGTGGTCTACAGCCCCGACGGGGCGCACCTGGCCTCGGCCAGTTGGGACGGCACGGTGCGGGTCTGGAGCGTCGAGAAGCGGGCCGCCGTTCAGGTGCTCCGCGGGCACGGCGGCTACGTCGAGGGCGTGTGCTTCAACCCGGACGGGACGCGGCTGGCCTCCGCGGGCGCGGATCGAACCGTGCGGCTGTGGGCCATCGGCGCCGACCGGGCGACGCACACCCTCAAGGGGCACGCCGAGGGCGCCTACGCCGTGCGGTTCCACCCCGACGGCCGGACGCTCGTCTCCGGCGGCGGCTCGTACACGAAAGCGGAACTGTTCGTCTGGGACGCGGCCACCGGGGAGCGGTTACGCGCGCTCGACGGGCACCGGCAGATGGTGCGCGCCCTCGACTTCCGCGCCGACGGGAAGCAACTCGTGACCGGAGGTTACGACCGCACGGTGAAGGTCTGGGACGTGGACGAGGGCCGGGCGCTCCGGACCTTCCGCGGCCACACGCACGAGGTCCTCGGCGTGTGCTTCCATCGCGACGGCACGCACCTGCTCTCGGGCGCGGGCGGGCGCACCAACGTGATCGACAGGTTCGGCGAGGTGAAGCTCTGGGACGCGACCGCGGACCCGGGGGCGGACCGCCGCGGCCACCGCGCCGTCACCGGCGTCGCGGTCAGCCCAGACGGGACGCGGTTCGCCTCCGGCGGGATCAACGGCGACCTGAAGCTCTGGGATCTGGCGGCGCGGCGCGGCCCGCGAACGGTCACCGCGCTCGAAGGCACCCCGCTCGCGCCGGGCAGCATCGCCGCGGTCGCCTTCTCCCCGGACGGCGCCCGCGTCGCGGTCGGGGGCGGGAACGCACTCACGCCGAACCTGCCGGGTGAGCTGGTGATCGTGGACGCGCTCACCGGCCGCGTCCTCGCCGCGCTGCCCGGGCAGAAGAGTTCCGTCACCGGGGTCGCGTTCCACCCCGACGGCGTGCGGCTCGCCGCGGCGAGCGCCGACGGCACCGTGACCCTGTGGGACACGCGCACCGCCAAACCGATCCGGACCGTCGCGCGCGGGGCGCTGCGGGTCACCTCCGTCAGCTTCAGCCCGGACGGCTCGGTCCTGCTGACGAGCAGCGCGGGCGCCCTGTTCAGCCGGGCCACCGGTGAGGTGAAGCTGTGGGACGCCGCGTCCGGAAACGAGCTGCGGGCGTTCACCGGCCACCGATTCGGCGTCGGCGCCGCGTGCCTCAGCCGCGACGGGCGGCGCGTCGCCGCCGCGTGCCACGACGACACCGTCCGCGTCTGGGACGCCGAGACCGGGGCGCTCCGCCACACCCTGAAGGGGCACACCAGCATGGTCGAGTCCGTGTGCTTCACGCCCGACGGCGCGCGCGTGATCTCCGGCGGTGCGGACAAGACGGTGCGGGTGTGGAACGCCGAGACCGGGCACCAGGTGTTCGTGCTGAAGGGCCACAGCGGGGACGTGGCGGCCCTGTGCCTCAGCCCCGACGGCCGATCGCTCCTGGCGGCCGACGGCGAGGACGTCTGGGTGCGGCGCACCACCCCGGACGTTCCGCACCCCGCCGCGCCGAAGTAACAGACCGCACAGCACCGGGTGCGGCGTGGGCCGCTGGCCGGGCGGAACTGAGCGGCCCGTGGAACCGCCGCGCCACGCAGCGGATCGGGGCACGCTCGGCAGGACGCCGCTTGTGCTTTCCTCCTCGACGGCCCGCCGTTTTGCTCTCATCCCAACCAACGTCGGGAACGGCAGTAAGCCGGAAGGCCGTCTGTCTGTGATCGAAGGCGGCGGAAAATGGTCATTAGTATACTAAATTGTGCCATCCCTTCTCCCGGATCGCCCCTGTCCGAAGAGCCGAACCAGACCGAACGGCCGGAGTTCCACAGCCAGCGGTGCGTCGTCAAAAGAATTGCCAGCCAGTTCAACGACCAGTGGGGGTTCATCGAGCACGCACAGAAGCACCATCCGTACCTCGCCCTCCTCACCCGGCCCAAGCGGCACGAACCAAAGTCGTGAGCGGCTCCGCGCAAATCCCCGCGCACTTTGTCCGGCACTTCGAGACCGTTTGGTGTCGTTGACAGCGAGCGAGTTCTTCCGTCTGCCAGCACGCCGGTCACGTGGTGGAGACCGCCGGGGCGTACCCACGAGGTGCCCCGTGCTTTCACACACCCACCCCTCCCAACTCACGCCCGAGGACCGGCGCCGGCGGCCGGCGTTCCTGCTCGCCACCGGCCTCGTCCGGCTCGGTTCGTCCGTCGTCCCACCCACTCCTCCACCGCCTCCGGCCCCGGAAACGGTCTCGGAATCTCGGGCGAATCAACGTGCTGGAGCGGGCGAGAAGAGCGTCACTGTGGCGGCCGTCGACCGGCACCGAGAGCAGAGATTTCAAGGCTTTCCACGGGGGTACGAGATGGCGACCGAGATGGGCAAGGAGCTGGCGGCGCTCGGCGGATGGCGCCGGCCCAGCTGCGGGAGAAGTATGCGGCGGTGTTCGGCGTGGAGATCGTTACCGGGAATCGGAGGTGGCCGGTGCGGCAGGCCCTGTGCCGGTTCGGTGCCGCTCGACCCACGCCCCGGGGGCCGGCAGCCGCTCAACCCACGCCCCGAGCCCGGTGAGAGCCGCCGAACTGCGCGAAACCCGGCTCGGGCCCGGCGTTCGTGACGGCGGCATCGCCTCGGGTGCTCGGGCTGAAGCGACCGCCCGAAGGCGATCGCCGTGACCGGCCGACCCAACACTCTGCGGTCCCATGCCCTTCCGCAAGACTCAGCTCAACAGCCCGACCCGTCGGGCGGCGCGGGTGAGCCACCGGCCGGTCTGGACGGCGATCGCGGCGCACCCGGCGCCGACGCCGCCCACGGCCGCCGCGACCGCCTGCGGGGCGAGCAGGCAGACCGCGCCGACGACCAGCCCGGTGCCCAATCCGGCGGCCAGCATCGGCCGCAGCGGAAGCGGCTCGCCGGTCGCCCGACCGAGCGCCACCGCCAGCCCGCCGGCCACCGCGAACCGCCGCACCACCGCCTCCTTCGCCCACGTCGCCACGCCGGCGACCCGGCGGCCGACCGCGGCGCGGGCGGCGGTTCGGGCCGCAGCCACCTTCGCCTTGACCCGGGCCCAGATGGCCGGCCCGTTCGCCGGCGGCGGGGCCGCGGACGAGGGCGGGGCTGCGGGCACGTGTGCGACCAGCAGCGCCCGCAGGTCGGGGTTGGTCATGATCTCGATGATGGCGTCTTTGACGGCCAGCCGGGTGCCTTCTCGGGCGGCGTCGGCGACGGCTTGCTGGAGGCCGTCGGCCAGGGCATCGATGATGCCGTCCAGCCGGTCCAGCTGGTCGGCCAACTGCTTGCGGGTCGGCTTACCGTTGATGGTGGAAGTCGCGGACATGAGAGCTCCTTCTGTTGGTGGGGTTGGATTCGGTCGGGCGAACTCCGGCCGGCGCGCGACGGGCTCGCCGGCACGGGGCGAGGCGGCCGACGCGGCCGGCGTGTGAGCGGGAAAACGGCGACACGGGGCGTTCGTCAGTAGGGGTCTGGGCAGGCCAGCGCGGCGTGGGCGGCGAGGATGTCGGCGGCCGCGAGCACCGCCAGGGCGGCGCGGGCGACGGGACCACCGGCCAGCCCCAACCCGGCGGCCAGGGCGGCGAGCCCGACCGCGGTGCCGGGCGCGCCCGCCCGGGCCAGCCACCACCGGCCCACGCTCACGCCGGCCGCGACGATCGCGGCCGCCGGGGCGGCGGGCGGCCCGCCCCACTCGGGCCCGTCGGGGGCGGCCCGGGCCGGCGTGCGGTCGCGGTCGAAGGGCAGGTCGGCATCGCCCCACGGGTCGGACGGCTCGCCCCACCGCGCGCGGTCGCGGTCGCGGTCGCAGTCGTCCTCGTCCCACCGCCCCGCGGGCCGCGGCGCGGCGCGGCCGGGCGGATCGGCGAGCCGGGCGGCGAGGGCGGCGGCCAGCGCGTCGCGGACGGCCACGCCGACCGCGGCGGCCAGCTCGGTCGCCAGCGCCGCCCGCGCCCGCGCCTTCAGCTCGGTCAGGGACGCGGCCAGCCGGCTGCACGGTCGGGTGACGGTCGCACTCACGGTGTTCCTCCCCAGTTCGGTCGTTCGAGGTCGGCGGCCGGCGCGGCGCGTGGCGCGCTGGGCCGGTCAAGCGGGTCGGTGCGGAACCCGGGCGTCGCCCGGGCGGTCGAAGTTGGTGCGTTGCGCTTGCGGGTTGTGGGTGGTGCGGCGGCTCAGACTTCGCCGTGGAAGGCGAGCCAGCTGTCGAGGAGGGCGCGGCGGAGTTGGCTCACCCGGGCCGGGGTGACGCCCAGCCGGGCGGCCGCCTCGGCGGTGCCGTCTCCGCCGGCCAGCAGGTCGGCGGCAGCGCGGTGATTGGCGGGTAGCGCGGCCCGCCAGGCCGGGAAGTCCAGGCGGAACGCGGCCTGGTCGGGCACTCTCGCCCGCGGGTCGACGAGCAGCCCGGCGGCCACCACTTCCGCGCCAGGGCAGCAACCATCGCGGCCCGGTGCGGGGACGCGGTCGGCCAGTCGCACCAGTACAACGCGGTGCCGGGCGCGGGCGACCGCCGACAGCGTGTCGCGGGCCCGCTCGGACCCGGTCAGCCGACGACCGGCGCGAGCGGCCTGGGCGCACCGCCGAGCCAGAGTAGACGCGAACTCCTCGGGGTGCCGGCCGCGAGCCGCCAGGGCCGCGAAGTGCTTCCACGCCAGCGCCACGGCCTCGGCGGCCAGCTCGTCGCGAACGTCCGGTCCGGCGACGCCCCGCAGCGCGTACGAGACGTGGGTGCGAATCCGCGGCAGGAGGGCGACGAACGCGGTGACCGGGTCGGCGGCGTAACGGGCGGTGGGGTATTCGGACGGTGGGTGCACGGCGCAGCTCCTTCGGCCGGGCCCGCCCCGGCGGGCGGGAGCCCGGTCGTCGCCAGCAACTGCCGACCGCACTCCCGTCTCCACGGGATAGTGACTGCCGGCGGGCGGCTCTTCAGGCCGGGCGGGCTGACGACCGGCGGGTGCTGGGCGGCGGTCCGCCACCCCGGGCGTGCGCGTTCACGAGCACCCTGGTTTCGCCGTGGACGCGCGGACGCAAGACGCAAGTTCTTGTTGCATATGAGTTTGCTGTGTCCATACGGCCCGCCGGACGCGTGCGGACGCGTGGGCACAGCGTCCGTGCGTCCGCACGCGTCCGAAACCCGGCGCGGACGCAATAACTCCAACCGCCGTAACGGTTTGGGTCTTGCGCCCGTGCGTCTGTCCCGGAACAGCGGGTGAGTCTCCGCGGGCCGAATCGCGGCAACGGGCAGCGAACGCGGGGTCGGTGCGAGTGGAGAGCAAAAAGCGGAACGGTGCGAGGAAAGCCCTGTCCGACCGAGACCGGCCCTTGGTGCCGCGGGAAGTCGCGAACGACCGGGGCGGTCGCCGGCCGCTCGGCGCGGTTCGAAGGCGTTGACGCTCGCACCCGCTTCCCACTCGCGAGAGCGTCCGGTATCATCGCAAGTCGCAACCCCCGCCGAGGCCGCCCATGCCCGACCACGACCCCACCCGCTCGGCTCCCGGCCCCGGCGTCACCGGCCCTGGTCCCGACCCGGCCGCGACGGTCCGCGGCCCCGGCACACCTACGCTCGCCGCCCCCGCGCCGCCGGCGTCCGCCGGGCGGTACGAGTTGGGCGTGGAGATCGCCCGCGGCGGGATGGGTGCCGTGTACCGCGCCACCGACACCGTGTTCGCCCGCGAGGTCGCGGTCAAGGTGCTGCTCGACAAGTTCGACCCGACCTCGGGCGTCGCCCGGCGGTTCTACGACGAGGCCCGCATCACCGGCCAACTCCAACACCCCAACATCCCGGCCGTGTTCGACCTCGACACCTTGCCCGACGGCCGCCCGTTCCTGGCCATGAAGCTCATCGGGGGTGACACCCTCGCCGACCGACTCAAGGCCCGCCCGGACCCGGCGGCCGACCGCGGGCGGTTCGTGGCGGTGTTCGAGCAGGTGTGCGAGGCGGTCGCCTACGCCCACGCCCACGGGGTCATCCACCGCGACTTGAAGCCGTCGAACGTGATGGTCGGGGCGTTCAGCGAAGTGCAGGTGATGGACTGGGGGCTGGCCAAGGTGCTCGCCGAACCCGAGCGGCCGAAGCCGGACGCCGAGCCCCGCCCGGGCGAAGCCGACGGCGGCGACCCGGACCGGACGACGGCCCACCGACCTTCGGGCGGATCGACCGACGACCGCACCCGGTTCGGGCAGGCGCTGGGCACGCCGGCGTACATGCCGCCCGAGCAGGCCCGCGGCGAGCTCGACCGGATCGACGCCCGGGCCGACGTGTTCGCGCTGGGCGGCATCCTCTGCGCCGTCCTGACCGGGAAGCCGCCCTACGACGGGACGTCCGGTCGAGAGGTGATGGCCAGGGCCGCGGCCGCCGACCTCGCGGCCGCGGCCGCCCGGCTGGACGCCAGCGGCGCGGAGCCGGACCTGGTCGCCCTGTGCAAGCGGTGCCTCGCGCCGGACCCGGCCGACCGCCCGGCCGACGCGGCGGCGGTGGCGGCGGCGGTGGCGGCGTACCAGGCCGGCATCGCGGAGCGGACGCGGCGGGCCGAGGTGCAGTTGCACCGCCGCGAGGTCCAGGCGCTCGAGGAGCGCAAGCGCCGCCGCGTCCTCTACTGGTCGGCGGGCGTGGCGGTGGGGCTGCTGCTCGCGGGCGTGGTCGGCACCGCGGTCGGGCTCGTCCGGGCGACCGAGGCCGCCGACGCGGAGCGGCGGGCGAACCAGACGGCGCAGGCGAAGAAGGTCGAGGCCGACGAGGCGAAGGAACGGGCGCAGGCCGAGCAGAGGACCGCCGAGCGGGAGAAGCAGAACGCGCTGAAGCGGCTGAAGCAGATCGAGAAGGGGGTGGAGTCGTTCGCCGCGATGATCACCGACCTGGACCCGAGCCGGGAGCGGGCCGGCGGCGACCCGGTGTACGTGCAGTTGCGCCGGAAGGCGGAAAAGCTGGCGACCGAACTCGACGGCGAGGCCGTCGGCGACCCGCTGGCGGTCGCCCGCCTGCAATCGCTCCTGGGACGCGCGATCAAGGAGTTGGGGAATCCCGAGGTCGCCACGCCGGTGCTGGAAAAGGCCTACGCGACCCGCCTCCGGGAACTGGGCGCGGAGCACGACGACACCCTCGAAACGGCAAGAGAGTTGGCCGGCACGTATTACAGCGTGGGGAAGTACTCTGAGTCCTTGGAGTTGCGCAAAACCGGTCACGCAATCCGGGTCGCGAAACTCGGGCCTGAGAATAGCTTGTCCATCGCGGAGCTCAGTGGCATTGCAAACGTCTACAGTGCGCAGCACAAGTACACTGAAGCACTCGAACTCTATAACCAAGTGAGGGCGATTAGCCTCAAGCTCAGTGGAGGTGTCGAGAATAACGAGACTCTTACTGCATTGTTTAATCTCGCCAGTTCGTCTCAGAAGGCTGGTAAACGTGACGTGGCGATCGGTTTCTTCGAGCAGGCTCTCGCGGGTGAAATCAAAATCCGCGGGGTCAATTCGGTCGAAACTGCGATCGTCCGACACCGTCTCGGGTCCGCGTATTGGCACGCCGGACGGTTCCGCGAGGCGGTAGAGCAACTGGAACCGGCCCGCGAGGTTTACGAGCGGGTCTACGGGGTCGAATCCGACAAGTGTCACGACGTCCTGTATCGGCTCGCCCGTGCCTACTGGGACAACGGCCAACTGCCCGTCTCGATTCAAGTGTTTGAACAACTCAAGGCGGTCCAGACGAAGAAATTGGGGCCCGACAGCCACGAGACGCTCGACACGTTGGGCTTTTTGGCAAACGCTTACCGGACCGCAGGCCGTTGGCCCGAAGCCCAATCACACTGCGAGCAACTGATGAGCGGCGTGCTGCGGAATCCGACGCCTCCGGCAAGTGAGCGGGGCAGTCAGAAACCGATCTATTCGGTCAGTTATCAATCTCTCAGGTGGTATAGCGCCAGCGTCGAGTGGTTTGCCGACGCCGGTAAAGCCGAACTCGCGGAGGGCTGGCAGCGGAAGTGGGTCGAGTGCGTCCGCGCGCGTTACCGGGGGCTGGATTCGCTCCACTTCGCGCACGAGTTGAGTACGCTCGGCCTTGTCGTGTTGCGCCAACGGAAGTGGGCCGCGGCCGAACCGCCGCTGCGCGAGTGCTTGGCGATCCACGAGAAACTCGCGCCCGACACGTGGGAGCGATACCACATTCAGTCGCAGTTAGGTCAGGCTCTCCTGGGCCAGAAGAAATACGCCGAGGCCGAGTCGCTCCTGTTGGCGAGCCGCGAAGGGCTTGTCGCCCACGCGGACAAGGCGACCGCGTCTCAACGGCGGCGGGCCGAAGACCTCACGGCCCTGTTGTTCCAGCTCTACGACGAGTCGGGGGACAAGGAAAAGGCGGCGGCGTGGCGGAAGGAGTTGGACAAGACCGTCGCCGCTCAGGCGAACGACCCCGACCGGAAGGCGGCCGTGTGGGTCGTCTCGCAGCGCGGGCACGTCAAGACGAACAGCGAGCAACCCGCCACCGACCAGGCCGCCGGGCTGCCCACAACCCCCTTCCGGCTGACCGCGGTCGGGCTGACCGGCAAGCCGATCGCCGACGCCGACCTGGAGCGTCTCAAGGCGTGTACGGAGCTCGCGGAACTGACACTGGACGGCACGCCCGTCACCGACGCCGGGCTCGCCCACCTCGCGGACCTGGCCCGGCTGCGCGTGTTCTCCGCCCGGGACACCAAGCTCACCGGCACCGGGCTCACACACCTGAAGGCGGCCAAGGAGCTGCACTGGCTCATGCTGATCAACACCCCGCTCACGGACGAGGGCATGAAGAGCGTCGCCGAGTTCAAGAAGCTGTCCTACCTGAACCTCTACGCGACCAAGGTGACCGACGCCGGGCTGGTTCACTTGCGCGGCCTGAACGACCTCACCGACCTCACCCTCGGGGCCACGGCGGTCACCGACGCCGGGCTGAAGAGCCTCGCCGGGCTGAAGGGGTTGCGGAAGCTCTGGCTCCACCAAAACGCGGTCACGGACGCCGGGCTGGAGCACCTGAAGGAGTGCCCGGCGCTGTCCGACCTGACCCTGCTCGCCGTGCCGATCACGGACAAGGGGCTGATCGCGCTGCGAGAGGTCAAGAGCCTGACGCGGCTGAACGTCGGGTGGACCCGCGTGACCGACGCCGGGCTGGTCAACCTGCCTCAAGGGCTGACGCAACTGATTCTCGACAACGACGCGATCACCGACGAGGGATTGACCCACTTGAAACGGCTGAAGGGGCTGAAGGAGTTGGTGCTGACGCGCACCAAAGTGACCGCGAAGGGGGTAGAGGCGCTGCACGCGTCGGTGCCCGGGTGCAAGATCGTGTACTCCGCCGCGGACGGCAAGGACGCCGTTCTCGAGGCGAAGGCGGTTGATGGCGCTCCGAAGGGGCCGTAGATTGCACGGCGGCGCGAACGGCTCCCGCACCGTACGGCGCGGGTGGAGTGGGAAGGACGGCGGAGTGCGGCGACGATCGACCTGGAAGCGACTCGCGCCCGCGCCGACGGCGACTTGTGTGACTCTCTCGGCGTGGCGGCATGAGCGGTGCCCGGCGACGACCGGTTCAACCCGTTCGAGCGGCGCGACCGGCCGCCGAGTTGGGAGGGCGCGCGGCCGCTCGCCCCGCTGGCGCGCCCGCCAGACGGGCCGTTTGCCGAAACCGACTCCGGCCGCCGCGTTGAGGACCCGGCGGTCACCGCGCCGCCAGCCCGCGGAGCAGGTCGGCCAGCCCGGGTTCGCCGTCGCCCTCACGGCCGCCCCGCAGCCGGTCGAGCAGGTCGAGGGCCAGCCCGAGCTGGCGGGTCAGGTGCCCCTCCAGCCGCACCACCGCGTCGACAACCTTGGGGTCGCCGTACGCCGCCGCGGCGGCCGCCCCGTTCCGCGCCGCCCGCAGCCCGGTAGCGAGCGCGTCGGCCTCGCCTTCCATCTCGGCCACCAGCCGGTCGTACTCGGCGACCCGGCCCGCCAGGTACCCGCGCACCGCGCCGAACGCCCCCTCCGGATCCGGAGCACCCGACGCGACCGCGCGGACCAGCTCGCGGAACCGGTCGCCGCTCACCGCCGCGTCGACGTCCCCGCCGGCCGCGGCCCACCTTGAGCACGCCGCCTCGCGGTCCAGTTCCAGCGCCTCGCCGACCGCGTACACCAACCGCCGCACCGGGCCGCCGACCTCGCCCGCTCCGCCGGCCAGCGCCGCAGCCGCCGCCCGCAACGTGTCCCGCACCGGCGTCCACCCGGCGATCCGGGCCCGGGCGAACGCCAGCCGGGCCGCCGGCGCGCCCGGGTGCGGCGGACGGCAGATGTCGACCCCGGCTCCGGTGATCACGTCCGGGTCGGGGTCGGAAGCGGCGGCCAGCGCCGCGCCGGCGTTCCGCGCTGCCGCGGCCGCCTCGAACCGCGCTACCCGCCCCAGCCGCAGGATCAGCAGTGCGACCCGGTCGCACAGCCGCGCTTCGAGCAGGCTGTCGGGCCGAAGCACGGCCCGCACCTCGGCGCACAGGTCGGCCAAGTCGGCGGCCGTCTCGCCGAGCGCCGGCACGACGGCGGCGGAGTACAGCCCGTGGGCCAGCGCGTTCTTCGACGCCCGCGCCAGGCCCCCGGCCGACCGCGGACCGGTGGACAGCAACGCGTTACGCCTGTTGGCCAGCAGCTTGTCGTTCGTCACGATGCCCTCGCGGATCGGTGGGAGGTGAGAAGGGCACCCGGCGGTGCCGCCGCGAAACGAACCCACCGGTCACGGCCGGCGGCAGGCCCGCCACAGGCCGCGGGCGATCGTGATCAGCTGCGGTGACAGGCCGACGGCCAGTATCAGGGCCGTACACAGAATCCCGATCGCCGTCGTCTCGGGGCTCATCACAGGGAGTTCCTCCAGGTCCGTGGCCGTCGGCCCGCAGGCCGCCGGCTCGCACATCATCGCAGAACGCGACGGCGGCGCGCAAGCCCACCCCGGGCCGGTGGTGCGGCCGGGGGCGCGTAGCGTGTCACCGATTGTCAGGTCGAGGGGCGAGAACCGATCAACCATCTGTAAATCCGCGTCGATAAATGCAGCGGCTACGGCGATTGAACGGACGAGAGGGGACGCCCTACGATGCATTGAGATCACAGAGCGCTCAATACTTGAGGATCGCGTTCATGGCCGACCCGGTCGATTTTAACCCGTTCGTGCAGGTCTTCTTGGAGGCGTACCCGGGCGTCTTCCCGCCGGGCGGCCCGACCACGACGCCGGGCAGCGCCTGGCTCCTGCCACCGGTATCGCCCGGCGCCCCCGACTTCGCCGGCCCGCGGTGTCCGGCGCGGGCCGCCGAGTTCGCGGTGTGGGCCGTGGGGCTGTACCGGCGGCTCAGCGACTACCGCGAGCACATGATCGGCCAACTCGGGCTCGGGCTGGCCGACGTCGAGGCGTACCTCCGCGCGCAGCGGTCAGGGCTGGCTGCGGTGCACGCGGCGGCCTGCGAAAACCCGCCGTCCGCGTTCCGGGTGCAGACGGTGGTTTACCGCTTCGCCACTAACGCCCGCCGCGCGCCCGCCCCGCCGCGCCACTACACCTTCCGGCGGGCCGACGGCGGGTGGGAGTGGGGCGAGTACCCGCCCGGGGCACACCGGTCGACCGCCCTCGGGCCCCCGGACGGCTACCGCCGCGTCTCCGTCCCGCACGCCGCGGCGCTACTGGACGCGTGCGTTGAGCGGATCGACGCGCCGGCGCTCCTCGAAACGGTCGAGGCCATATTCGGCGGCCCGCCCGACGAGGTCATCCCGGGCCCGACCCCCGGCGACCGTCAGGTACCATCGCCTGCCCCCGCCGGTGCCCACGGCCCCGCGGCGGGCGCGAAACGTTTCCACCGGCCGAGGCCGAGCGCCGAGGCGGTGGAGGCGATCCTCACCGCCATCCAAGAGGCCGGGCGGCCGCTGAGCCGCAGCGCGTTGGCGGATCGAGCCGGCTACACGAAGGGTACGATCGGTCATTACGTCGTGTCCATGATGAAGGAGGGGCGACTCTGCCACACGCCCGACGGGTACGCGCTGCCCGACGTGAATCAAACGCATGTCGCGTGAACGAGCGGCGGCGTTCACACACGATGTCCGCCAGTGACCGTATGCTGCTGTCAGACGCCGAACCACAAGCGTCTGAATGGAGGTCTCATCGTGACGATCCCCCACCCGCCCCGCGTCCCTCGCGGGCTCCGTCTGCCGCACCCCGACGCCGTCCGGGCCGCCGTCGCCGAGCACGACGCCCGGGCCACCGTCCTGCGCCGGCTCCTGCGCCTGCTCTTGTCGCTTGAGCGGCAGCCGGGCGCGTCCTGCACACCCGCTGTCGGCCCGGCGGCCCGAGGTGGCCGATGACGACTGCCCCCGGTCTGGCCGGCGCCGAGCGGCCCGCCGCGCCGCCGGGAGGCCCGCTCTTGGTCCGCCGGGGCGGCGCGGCGGCGTTGTGCGGGATGGGCGTCTCTACGTTCGACCGCGCCGATGCGGCTGGATTGCTGCCGGGCGCGATCAAACTCGGCGGGTGCAAGCTGTGGTGCGCCGCCGAGTTGGCCGCGTGGGCCGCCCGCGGCTGCCCGCCGCGGGCACAGTGGGAGCCGATCTGGCGGGCGCTGCTCACCCGCACGAAGTGAGATGACGCGGCCGCGGTCGTCACCCGCGGGCCGCGCCCGAACCCCTAACCCCGAGGATCTACCGCATGTTAGCGCCACCGGACCCCGCCGTTGACGGCGGGGCGGACGGGCCGTCGCGCGCCGCGCCGGCCGCCACCGACCGCGAGACCGCTGCACCGCCCGACCAACCGCCGGCCGCCCCGCCGAGTTTCCCCGACCTCGTCGTCACCGCCACGCCGGCCGGCCCGCGGTCGCGGAAGTCCGTCGTCGTCGCACAACGCGGCGACAAGTGCTACCGCGACGTGCTCGACCTGAACAGCGCCAGCGCGCGAAGCAAGTTCGCCGCCGCCACCATGGGTGCGGCGTTTCCCGACGTGGAGACAGCGGGCTGGCCGCCGGACGTGCAACGCGACATCGACCGGCAGCTGTTGGCGCTCGCCGCGGTCCCGCCCGGCCCCGCGGAGCCGCCGCCCGCGGCCGACATCTCGGCGGCCGAGGACCCGCGGGCCGCCGCCCTGGAAGAGATGCCGCCCGACGTCAAGGACGAGGCGCAGCAGCTGCTCGAGTCGCCCGACCTCCTCGCGGGCGTCGTCCGACACCTGGGCGCGGCGGGCGTGGTCGGCGAGAGGGTGCTGGCGCTGACGGTATACCTGGTGTTCGCCAGCGCCCAGCTGCGGAAGCCGCTCGCCGCGATCGTCCGCGGCACGTCGTCGTCGGGCAAGTCCTACGTCGTCTCCACCGCGGCGACGCTCGTCCCGCCAGAAATACTGTTTGACGCCACCCAGATCACCGCCAACGCCCTCGTCTACCCCCCCCCGGACGCGCTCCGGCACCGGGCACTCCTCCTCGGCGAGCGCCCGCGGGCGCAGAACGACGAGACGGCGAACGGGACGCGGATGCTCCGCGAGCTGCTCAGCGCGCGCAAGATCTCGAAGTTGGTAACCGTCAAGATCGACGAGCAGTTTCAGTCCGTGAAGTTCGAGAGGGAAGGGCCGGTCGCGTGCGTCGAGACGACCACGCGGCCGAACCCGTTCGAAGAAGATGCCAACCGGACCTTGCTGCTCGCCACCGACGAGAGCGAGGAGCAGACGCGGCGGATCCTGGCGGCGATGGCGGCCCGGGCCGCCAACGGCCCTCCGGCCGACGCCGATCGGCTCCGCCAAGTGCATCACGCAATCCACCGCATGCTGCCCCGGGGCGAGGTCGTGATCCCCTACGCCCTGGCGCTCAGGGCGCGGTATGCGGTCGCCGGCGTCGAGGACCGCCGGCACTTCGACCACCTGCTCGGCCTGATCGCCGCGGTGGCGCTGCTCCACTTCCGCCAGCGGCCCCAGAAGCCGGACGGCCGGGTCGTCGCCACCCTGCGCGACTACGAGGTCGCGGCCCGGCTCGCCGCACGGCCGGTGGCGGCCGCCCGCGGCGGGATCGGCACCGCCGCGGCGAAGGTGTTCGAGCAGCTGTCTGCGAAGTTCAAAGGCATGATCTTCTCGACGCCGGAGGCCCAGTCGGCCACGGCGCTGAAGAAGTCGGCGGTCTGCAACAAGTTGAACGAGCTGGAGGAGGCCGGCCTGGTCGAGAAGGCTGCCGTCGGGCGCGGCAGCGCGCCCGCCCAGTGGCAGCTCACCGGGCGAAAGCCGTCCGTCACCGGCGGGCTGCCCGACCCGCGGCAGGTGTTCGACGCGTGTCCGGCGGACTGCGGGCTGCCGGACGGCTATGAGCCACTCGACCTGTCGTTCCTCGACGAGCCGCCCGCGGTGGCCGAGACGTCTACCGCCGACCCGGCACAGGCGCCGGCCACACCGGCCGCCGGGTCCACCATCCCCGGCCCTTGAGCCGAACATCGGGAACGAGTGATTCGTACCCGCACCGCACAGGGCGGCACAGGACCGTCTGTGCCGCCCCCTCGAGACCGGCCACACGCCGCCGACTTGACCCGCCACCGGCAGAGAGCGAATCGGCATCTACGATGTGGAGGAAATGATGACCGACGAAACGAGCATCCTGGGCGCGATACGCGCCGAGCCGACGGACGACATCGCGCGACTGGCCTACGCCGACTGGCTCGACGAGCGCGGCCGGACCTCGCATGCCGCCTTCGTCCGCGCCCACATCGCCTGGTGCACGGCGGCCCCGGACGCCCCCGGCCGGGACGAACTCCGGCGGCGGGCGGTCGCGGCGTGGGCGGCGACCGCCGGCACCGTCGGCGGGCGGCACCTGCCCGACGTCTACGACCGCGGGTTCCCGGCCGGCGTCCGGCTGGACGGCCGCGGGCACGAGCTCGCCGACGGGCTCAGGGGCCCTCGACCACGCGCCGATCCGGGTCGCGCACCTCACCGACGTCGGCGACGACGAGGCGGCGTGGCTGGCCCGGCTGCCCGACCTCGCCAAACTGTGCGGGCTCGGCTGCACCGTCTACCCGCTGTCCGCCCTCGCCCGCCTGCTCGCCTCGCCCCACCTCGGCGGGCTGGAGCTGCTCCACCTCGACCTGTCCGGCACCGGCGGCGACCCGGCCCGGTTCCTCGCGGCGTGCCCGGGCTTGAGCCGTCTGACCGTACTCAGCCTGGCGGACACGCCCCTCGGGGCGGACGGGCTGGCAGTTCTGGCCGGAGCCGCCCACCTGAGCGGCCTGCGCAAGCTCTGCGTCTGCGGCGACGACGTCGGGGCGGAGGTGAGCGAGACCGGGGTCAGGGCCCTGACCCGCTCCCGGACGCTCACCGGGCTGACGCACCTGAGCTTCCGCATGACGACCTTGGCCGGCCCGGCGCTCCGGCACCTCCTCCGGTGGCCGGCCGTCGGGCGGTTGCGCGAACTCGACTTGGCATACACCGACTTACGCGGCGACGACGTGGCCGCGCTCGGCCGGTGCGCGCGGCTGACGAGCCTGCGCCGGCTGGCCCTGGACGCGTATGAGCTGGACGACGCCGCGGCCGCGGCGCTGGGGTCGGCCCCGTGGCTGCCGGCCGTCCGCGAGGTGTGGATCGAGGCGGCCGACGCCTACGGCGACGCCGCCGGCCAGACGCCGGGGGCGCTCGACGAACTGAAGCGCCGCCTCGGGCCAAAACTGGTGCTCCCTGACGGCGGCGCCGGGAGCGGGTTCGAGCTCGGCGCGGTCGGCGAGGCGGACCGGATCTGGCACCGCCTCCAGCGGTTCCACACCGCCAGCCAGTACCGCGACGAAGGCAGAAGCGTAGCCGCCCGCGTCGTCTGAACGCGCCGCCGACACGACCGCGGCCGGGGTGGCGCGCCGCCCCGGCGTGGTATATCCTGTTGCTCCTACCGGCCGCATCGGTGCTGCGGCCGACCTCAGAAAGGTGGTCAACCGTGGCCTCGCTCATCCGCCCGACCCGCCCGTACACGCTGCCGCCGGGCGCGCCGATCGTCGACAAGGGCGGCAAGCCGCACGCCCGGGTCGGCGACGGCCGGAAGGCGGCGCTCTACCCGCTCACCAAGGACCGCCAGAAGTACCTCAAGCCGGCGGCCAAGTGGTACGGCAAGTACCGGGACGCCGGCGGCGCGGTCCGCGTGGTGCCACTCTCTGCCAACAAGGCCGCCGCCAGCCTGATGCTGGCGGACATCATCAAAAAAGTCGAGAACGAGAAGGTCGGCATCCGCGACCCGTTCGAGAAGCACCGCAAAAAGGCCATCTCCGAACACCTGACCGACTGGTTGGCCAGCCTGCGGGCGAACGGCCGCGACGAGGCGTACGTCGCGCTCAAGGCGAGCCGCGTTCGCTCGGCCGTGACCGGTTGCGGGTGGGTGTTCCCGACGGACATGACCGCCGACCGGCTCGAAACCTTCCTGGCCGCGCTCCGCGACCGCACGCCGGACCTGCCCGCGATGCCTGGCGGCGAGTGGTTCACGGTTCACGAGGTGGGTGAACTGTTAGGCGGGGTGACGCGGCACCACGTCGCCCACCTGATCCGCGCGAACAAGCTGCCCGGCCGCGGGCGCGGCAAGGCACGGCGGTTCTCGCGTGAAACGGTCGAAGCGTTGCGCCGGCTGAAAGATCGCGGGCGTTCGTCCCAGACCTCGAACCACTACCTGCAAGCGGTTCACCAGTTCGCCCGGTGGCTGGCCGACAACGGCCGCATCGACCGCAGCCCGTTCGCCCGGCTCAAGCCGCTCAACGCCCGGCCCGACACGCGCCGGCGGCGCGGCGAACTGTCCGTCACGGAAGTGACGGCGCTGCTCGCGACGGCCGCCGCGAGCACGGCGACGCGGTACGGCCTGACCGGCCCGCACCGGGCGACGCTCTACCGCACCGCGCTGGCGACCGGCTTCCGCGCCGCGGAACTGGCCGCGCTCGCGCCCGAGCATTTCGACCTGGACGCGCGACCGCCGGCGGCGACGCTGCCGCCCGAACTGACCAAAAACCGGAAGGGTGCGTTGCAACCGCTACCCGACGAACTCGCGACCGAGTTGCGGCCGTTCATCAGCGGCCGGCCGGCAAAACGTCCGCTGTGGCCGGGGCGGTGGAGCAAGAAAGCAGCGGCCATGCTGCGGGCCGACCTCGACGCGGCAGATGTGCCAGTCGATGTTGAAGGGCCGGAAGGGGCCGAGACGCGCGACTTCCACGCGCTGCGGGCGTGCTACATCTCGAACGTGATCCGAGCCGGGGCCGACCTGAAACAGGCGATGACGCTCGCCCGGCATTCCGACCCGCGTCTGACCGCGGCGCGGTACGCGCGGACCCGCCTGGGCGACCTCGGCGCGGTTGTGAACAAGTTACCGGCGGCGGGTTCGATACCCGCGACCGCGGCCGCGTTACGCCGCACCGCTACCGACGGCGAACCGTCCGCGTATGTACCAGCGGATGTACCTGCTGGCGGTAGCAGGCGGAGTCAATTGAGGACCGGCGAGAAAACAGCCGATCCGGACGAGGGCGGGCTAAGAACGGTCAAACCCCTGAATAACCAGGGGTTTGAGGACATTCGAGAACACTTGAGGGCTGGTGAGAAAGAGGCCTCGCCCGGATTTGAACCGGGGAATGACGGTTTTGCAAACCGTTGCCTTACCACTTGGCTACGAGGCCGTGACTGCCTGTCGCGGCTACCGAAATGCTATCGGACGCCGCAGCCGACGTCAACCTTATCGGATGTTCGCCGCGTGCGCCTTGAGCCGTTCACCCAGGTTCGCCATCTGCCGCTTGCACTCGTCGCGGGCCACGTTGAACCCGGCGGCGGTCGCGTTCCCCTTCCGCAGGTACTCCAGCACCACCGCCTCCGCCTCCATGAACCCGGCACAGCCCTCGGCGGTCAGCGCCGCCAGTTCCACCGGGATCGTCGTCACGCCGTTGCGGTCACCGTGCAGGAGGTCGCCCGGGTTCACCCACACCCCGCCCACCCGCACCGGGATTTCCAGGTCCACGATCTGCGTGTAGCCGTGGGAGGGCATCGTACCAGAGGTGAAGCACGGGAACTTGAGCGGTTCGACCTGGTCGAGGTCGCGGCCGCACCCGCTGGTGATCAGCCCGACGCACCCGAACGCCTTGTACGTTGTACACATGATCTCGCCGAACGTCGCGGCCGCCGGCGGGTCGTCCAGGTCCTGGAACACGACCACCTTCGGCCCGGCCGTCGCGGCGATTTTGTCCACCTGCCCGCTCAGCCCGATGTACGTGTCGCCGCCCTTCGGCGGGGCGCCGGCGCGGAACGTCGCGGTGGTCGCGAACCCGACCATCGGCGGCAGCGCCGGGTAGCACGCCTTGATGCGGGCGTCCATGTACCCGGTGTTCCGCGGCCGCATCTCGAACAGCTCCAACACGTTGCACACGGTCGGGGTGTCGTACTTGCGGAGCGCGTCCAGCACTTCGGGCGCGACGGCGGGAGCGGACATAACGGGCCTCGGAGGAGTTGTCAGTTCGCAGTGGTCAGTCGTCAGTTCTCAGGATAAAGACCGCGGCCGCCATCGCCAAAACGCAATCCCGCGAACCGGCCGACGGACGCCCCGGGGTCCATCCCGGAGCGCGCGGGCGCGGGCTAGTACGACCCGCGGAGGAACAGGTCGTCGCCGGCGGTGTCGAAGATGTACCACGTCCCGGCGCTGCTGGTCGCGCCGTACGGGACCAGCCGCAGCGTCAGCGTCGTGCCCGCGCCGAGGTTCTGGAGGGCGGTCACCCCGGAAGCGTTCAACTCGGCCATCGCGGCACCGGCGGTGCTGGTGCTCGAAAACTCGTTGGCGACATCGGCGAAGGTCACCCAGGTGCCGCCGTTGAGCTGGTACTGCCACAGCCCGTTGGTCGGCCCGGTGCCGCTGTGGCGGTAGTACAGGTCGATCGCCGAGAGCGACAGCGCGTGGCCGGTTCCGACCGTCATGCCGAAGGTGACGTACTGACCGTTGGCGATGCCGGCGGCCGAGGTCGAAGCCCAGCCGGTGCCGCCCCACGCGTTGGCCGCCGCGGTCCCGGCGAGCGTTACCCCGCCGCCGCGGGTCAGGCCGGTCGAGTTCGTCAGCCCGGCGACCGCGGTCCCGGCGTGCAGTCCCTGGGTGCCGAAGCCCGTCTGCCCGGCCACGTCCCACCCCAGGAGCGTGCCGGTGGCCACCGGGCTGGTGACGGTCACCGTGGACGCGGCGACCGTGCTCGACACCCCGCTCGCGTCCGTCGCGACCGCGTAGAAGGTGTACGTGCCGGCCGACAGGCCGCTCGTGGACACGTTCGACAGGCTCCAGGTCGTCCCGCTCGCCGTTCCGCTGCCGATCAGCACGTCGGAGCCGATCTGCAGGCCGGCGGTCGCGTTCGACTCGCGGTAGAACTTCACGGACGAGACCGTTCCGCCGGTTTCCGTCACGTTGGTCGCGGTCAGGGCGACCGGGGTGCCGGCGGCGACGCTCGCCGGGCTGGCCGCGAACGCCCCGATGACCGGCGCCCGCGCCGCGGTGCCGGCCAGGTCGCCGACCAGCTTGTTGACGACCGGCGTGCCGCGCCCGGTGACGAGGTCGTACCCGGGGCCGGCCGCATACCCGTTGTTGCCGGTGGTGATGTCGTGGAAGTCGCCCGACGGCAGCGTGTACAGCTTGGGCAGCGTCTCGGTCCGGCCGTCGAGCGAGCCGAGGCCGTTGACGGCCCGGCCCTGATCGACGACGGCGATCACCCCGGCCCACATCGGGGCCGCCAGGCTCGTCCCGCCGATCGAGTCCCACGGGGCCGCGGCGGTGTAGTCGTAGCTGTCGTAGATCGACGCGCCGCTGTTCGGGTCGGCGAGGAACGCCACGTCCGGCACCGCCCGCATGGTGCCGGTCTGCGTGACCGTGCCGGTCTGGTAGCTCGGTTGGGCGGCGTAGCGGCTGACGCCGCCGCCGGACCCGCCGTCGCGGTAGCTCGTCGTGCCGTAGCCCCACCCCTTTTCGGACACGTAGCTGTTGCCGGTGCCGGTCGCCAGGTACGTGCCGCCGACCGCGACCACGTTCGGGGAGGCGGCCGGGTAGCCGACGATCCGGGTCGTCCCGCCGGTGTCGGTGTACGCGCCGTTGTCGCCGCTGGAGGCGAGGAAGGTGACGCCGGCGTGGCCAGTCGGAGTGGTGAAGTGGAAGTCGTTGGCCCCATCGCCCGACGACTCGTCGCCGCCCCAGCTCAGCGACACCGCGGTGACGCCGGCGAGGTTGCGGGCGGTGTCCACGGCCCGGTACAGGTCGGCGTCGCTGGCCGAGTTGGCCTCGACGAGCACGATGTTCGCCCGCGGGGCGATCACGTGCGCCCACTCCACGTCGAGCGCGATTTCGACGCCCCACCCGCCCCGCGCGTCGGCCCGCGGGAGCGCCGTCCCGCCGGTCTGGTTGAGCTTCCGGAAGCTCGGCGGGTCGGGCAGCCCGTAGAACGCGTCGAACGCGGTCAGGTCGGCGGCCATGTTCGGCTGGTCGTAGGCGTCCACGATCGCGATCGTCTGCCCGGACCCGTCGCCGGCGATCGCGCCGAACGCCACCGCGTCGATGCCGTAGGCGTGGCGGACGGCGGCCGGGGATTCGCCGGTCGGGGCGCCGGTGGAGCGCGGGGCGATGCTCTGCGGCTCGACGTGGTGCAGGAAGCTCGGCTGCATCAGGGCCGGAACCGCGCGGTCTTCGAGCCATTCACACATCAGGGAGAGTCGCGTGACACGAACCTGCATGGAGGGGGCCTCGCGCCCGCGCGGACACGAACGCGCCCGGCGGGCGCGGCCCGGGGCGGACGATCCGAACGGGCATGGAAGGAAAAGGGTTGCCGCCGGCGGGCCGGCGGGTGAGGTGCGGGTCGAGCGGGGACCAATGCAAAAAGCAAGTCGGCAAAGTCCGACGACTTTGCCGACTTGTCGAAGAGAGCGAGTCGCGTCCGCCCCGGACCCTACGGGCGCGCCGCGCTCCGGAGTGCCGTGGGCTGCTGTCGTGGCTCAGTTCCCGTGCCTCGGCGATCTGTTCGCGAGGCAGTTTCGCGCAGATTCAACCAACGTCAAAATTTCACGACGTCCGCGGGCAGCCGGCAACGGGCCGCGCGATCACGGCTTGACCCCCTGAACCGGCGGCGGCCAGTCCGGGCCGTTGAACGGGCGGGCGCTCGACGCCGGCGGCCAGTCGGGGCGGTAGCTCGGGGCGTTCGGCGCGTCCTTCAGCCCGGCGCTCGGCCGCAGCGCGCCGCCCACCCCGATTAATTCCGGCCGCCGGGCCACCTTGTCCGCGAACACTTCGAGGTCGCGGGCGATCTTCTCCGACCGAGCCAGGATGCGGGCCAGCGACGCGGCCGCGTCGTCCAGGTTCCGGTACACGGTCGGGTCGCCCAGCAGCTTCTGAACCGTGCCGTTCTCCTTCGTGAACGCCGCCAGCAGCGTGCGGACATCGACCAACAGGCGGTTCAACTCCTCGGCGGAGTTGGTGACCGACGCGACCAGGCTCTCGGACCGGGCGGCGAGCGGCTTGGTGATCGCCCGCACGTCGGCTACCACCAGCCCAGCCGCGGACACCTGGGTGTCGATGTTCTTGAGCGTCTTGTCGGCGGTGTCGAGCACCCCGTTGAGCGCGACCGCGAAGCGGATCACGTTGGCCGCCACCGCGTTCAGGTTCTTGAGCAGTTCGGCCACCTCCTTGCGGTTCTCCGGCGACAGTAGTTCGTTGACGCTGTCGAACGCGCCGCGGGCGCTCTTGACCGCCGCCGCGGCGTCCGGCTCCAGCCGCTTGACGGCGGCGCGGAACTCGTCCAGCGCCGGCTTGACGGTGCGGACGGCTTCCTGGGCTTCGCGGATGAGGGCGCGGAGGTTCGGCTCGCCGGCGTCCGGCTGGCGGGCGGCCATGAACCCGGCCGGCACCACCTCGCCCGGCCCCGGCGGCGCCACATCCGCCCCGATCAGGTTCTGGAGCTTCTGGTTGGTCCGCCGCAACTCGGGGATGAAGTTGCGAACTTCTTTGAAGAGGTCGGCGGCCTCGTCGGCAGCGCGTTCGAGCTTCGGCGCGGTCTGCTCGAACCGCTCGAACGTGCGGGTGATCTTGTCCAGTTGCTGTTGCGCGTTGGAAAGCGCGTTGGCGGCCGGGTTGAGCAGGCTGCGCGGGGTGATGGGCGGGACGCCGGGGATCTCGCTGTCCGGCGGCCACACCTCGCCCCGCGGCACCGGCTTGCCGTCGCCGTCGAGCTTCGGCAGGAAGTCGATCGCGGTGTCGCCGCTCAGCAGCCCGCGGGTGATGGTGGCCTCTTCGGACTGCCGCGGCAGGTACTTGCGATCGACCGCGACCCGCACCCGCACCAGCCCGCTGTCCGGGTCGAGGTCCAGCGCCGTCACCTCGCCGATCCGCACCCCGGACTTGCGGATCGGCGTCCCCGGGCCGACCCCGGGCGCCTCGGGGAACAGGACGGCGTACTTCGCCTGCGACGAGAACAGCCGCGGGCTGCCGCCGAACAGCACGACGAGGCCGGCGAGCGCGATCAGCGATCCGCCCATGAACAGCCCCAGTCGCAACCGCAGCGTGCGCTCAGCCATTTCTTAGAGTGCTGAGTGCTGAGTGCTGAGTGCTGAGTGAAAAACAGGCGGCGTGTCGGTTCGTCTGTCTTTCACTCAGCACTCAGCACTCAGCACTCAGCACTATGTCACTCCTACTTGCACGTCCGGATTCGCCTCAGGATCTCCTGCTCGAAGGCGTAGTCGCGGCCGACCTTGAACCAGGCGCGGTTGTCGGTCGTCTCGGCGGTCACGACCTCGGCCGGGCGATCGACCGACTGGATCTCCTGGAACACCGCCGGGCCGATCGTGGCCCGGGCCGGCCGGGGCAGGTCTTCCAGCTCGCGCTCCACCACCACGTACACCAAGTAGCCGCCCCGCTCGCCGCTGCGGATCTCGACGGTCGCCACCTGGCGGACGCTCTGGAGGGTGGCGAGCAGCCGCTGCCGGGCGTCCGGGTTGCCCCGCTTCCAGAACTGCTCGTACCCGGGCGCGACCCGGGGCTTGGTAGTGATCGTCCCGGCGTACGGGTTGGCCCCGAGGATCTCGAAGTAGTCGTCCAGCACGTCGTACGCCTTGTCGAACACCTCGCGGTACGAGGTGCCGGTCGGCTGCCCGGGCGATACCAGCACCGGGTTCTCGATGCCCTCGGCCCCGCGCACCAGCACCGGGTTGTCCACCGGCGGGCGGGTCAGGCACCCGGCCGGCGCGACCCCGCACACCATTGTAACGGCGGCGCGCAGCACCCGCGTCACTCGCCGGCCGGATGTCATGCCGTTGGCCCTCGGAACTCACGCGATCGCCGTTCGGCCCGGCCGTATGCCACCGCCCGGCGGCCGCGTCAAGGCGTCCGCGAAAAGGGTTTGCGCGGCGCGCGGGATCGCGTAGATTAGGTAACTACTGAGGTATCCCGTTCACCCGGAGACCGCCATGCGCCGTTTCGGGACGCTGCTGACACTCCCCCTCGTCGCGCTGGTGCTCGCCCCGGTCGCGGCGGACGACGACCTGCCGATCCGCCCGCCAGGCCGGCCCGGCGCCCCCCCCGCCGCCCCGGCCGCGTCGGCGCTGAGCGACGAGGAGGCGCTCCAGAAGGCCGGGCTGTCGCCCACCGACCCGGAGCCGCTGCTCGAGTACCTGAAGGCCCGCACCCTCACCGAGGTCGATCAGAACAAGATCGGCGACGTCATCAAGCGGTTCGCCGACGACGACTTCGACACCCGGGTCAAGGCGACCGAGGAGGTGGAGCGGTTCGGCCCGGCCGCGATCGGCCCGCTCAAGGCCGCCGAGCGGAGCACCGACCCGGAGGTGGCGTACCGGGCGAAGGTCGCGCTGCGGCGGATGGAGAAGGTGCCGCACACCGCCGTGGCGACGGCCGCCGTCCGGGCCGTGGTCCGGCTCAAGCCGAAGGACGGGGCGGCGGTGCTGCTCGGGTTCCTGCCGATGGCCGACACCGAGGAGGTGGCCGACGAGATCCGCGCCGCCCTCGTCGGGCTGGCGGTGGTGGGCGGCAAGACCGAGCCGGCGCTGCTGGCGGCGCTCGACGACAAGCTGGTGATCCGCCGCACGGCCGCCTACCTCGCGCTGATCGAGGGCGGCGACCCGAAGCAGCGGGTCCGCATCAAGGACGCGTACCCGAAGGTGACCGCCGCGGTCCGCGCCGAGGCCGACCCGGACGCCAAGTTCCGCGGGCTGTGGGCGCTGCTCATGACCGGCCGGGCCAAGGAGTTCGTCCCGGACCTCATCGACCTCATCCCCAAGCTCCAGCGCGGCCGCATCTGGCAGTTGGAGGAGTTGCTGCTGCAACTGGCCGGGGCCGACAAGCCGGCTGACGCCAAGTTCGGCAAGGGCGAGGAGGGGCTGAACAAGGCGAAGGCCGCGTGGGCGGCGTGGTGGGACAAGAAGGGCGCCGCGCTCGACCTGGCCAAGTTCGAGTACAGCCCGCGGACGACCGGGCACACCGACATCATCGAGTACGACTACAGCGGGTTCGGCCGGTACCGGGTCGTCACCCTCGGGCCGGACATGAAGGTGAAGGCCACCCTCGGCGGGACCGGGGTGAACCAGTTGAACTACCCGTCGGAGGTGCGGAAGCTGCCCGGCGGCAACTACGTGGTCGCGGAGATGAACAGCGGCCGCGTGACCGAGCGCGACTCGACCGGCCGCGTGCTCAACACCACCAACGTCCCGATCCCGGTCAGCTTCGACCTGCTGCCCGACGGCGGGATGGTGGTGGTGTGCCGCAACCAGGTGGTGCAGTACGACAAGAAGGGCACGCAGGTGTGGGCGTACCAGCGGCCGCAGTACGACATCATGGCCGGGCGGCGGCTGCCCGGCGGCGACGTCGTGTTCGTGACCAACATGTTCCAGGGGGCGAACTGCTACCGGCTGACGACCAAGGACAAGGACGGGAAGGAGACGAAGGAGGTGCGGGAGGCGGGCAAGCCGTACCAGTTGGGCCGCATCCAGAGCTACCAGTCGATCGACGCCACCGGGGACGAGAAGATCATGGTGTGCGAGTTCAACCGGGTGGTCGAGTACGACCTGAAGGACCGGGAGAAGGCCAAGGAGCTGTGGAGCTACAACAGCCCGAACGCGACCTCGTGCCAGCGGCTGCCCAACGGCAACACGCTGATCACCCAGATCAACCACACCCCGAACGGCCGGGTGATCGAGGTGGACCCGAGCGGCGACATCGTGTGGGAGCACAGCTCGCCCGACGGCCTCCGCTGCGCCCGGGCGTACCGCCGCTGATTTCCGAGTGCTGAGTGCTAAAGTGCTGAGTGCTGAGCGAAGGCAAGAGGCCGACGTGGCTTCTGGCTTTACTCAGCACTCAGCACTTTAGCACTCAGCACTCGATATACGCGGACCCGCAACCGCGGGTGGTCGCGGCCGGTGAGCGGGTCCTGCCCGCCGTAGAAGTTCGGCACCGTCTGGGCCGAAAGCGCGTCGTCCCACACCACCTCCGCGACGAGTTCGGCCCCGGCCGGCTCCGTGAAGCCGAACCCGGCGTGCGGGCGGTGGAAGCCGCCGTCCGGGTACACCGGCAGCACCACGTAATCGCCGGGACGAGGGTGCGCCAGTCCCGGCACGAACGGCCGCATCCCGACCCGCTCGCAATAGTACTGAAAGCCCCAATGTCCGACGTACCACACCGTTGATGTCGGCGGGCGGGCGACGACCGCTTCCGCGGCACGCTCGGCGCACCACTTTTCCGGGAACGCGTCGAGGGTGTCGGTCGCGGCGACCGCGCCCCCGGCCGCCACGCCCACCGCCAGCGCCCACCGCGGGGCGGTGAGCGGGCGCAGGCGCGAAACGCGGCTCGCGCCGCGGGCGGCCACGATTCCCATGACGAGCGTCAACCCGATCACCCGCCGCGCGGCCGGGAACGGCGTCAGCGCGAGCGCCGCCCCGAGTTCGAGCAGCAGCCACCCACCCACGAATACCGACTCGGTGTTCATTCGGAATGACAGCCCCTTCCGCACACGAACCAGCAGCACCGCGGCGCACGCCAGCGCCGCCGCGAGCCACACGAACCCCGCGACGTGCCAGAAGAGCGTCCCGGCCGTAACGTCGTCGCCAGTCGCCAACCACCGCTTCGGCAGCACCGTGACGAGCGCGAAGCACACGCACCAAGCGACCGCGGTTCCGATGAGCCAGCGCCGCGGGACGCGCAGAGCCGACGCCGCGAGCAGTCCCGGGCCGACCGCGAGGCACCCCAGGTAGCTCGCCAGCGGGGGGACGAGCGCGAGCTTGTCTTGAATCCGCTCGATCAGCCCCCCTTCCCCGCCCGCGCCGCTCGCGTGGTGCCAGAAGTGCGACCGGCCGTAGGTGTGGACGAGCCACAACTCCCAGCCCGCGAACGCCGCGACGCATACACCGCAGGCGACCGCGGCACGCCCGAGGTGCCGGTGCGTCAGCCCGTACCACGCGACCACCGCCGGGGCCACGAACGCCGAATACTTCGCCTGCATCGCCAGCGCCGCGACCAGCCCGGCCAGCACCGCAAGCCGCCACCGCCGCGAGTCGCACGCCCGCGCGAACACTTCAACCGCCGCCAGTGCCAGCGCGACCGCGGGAATGTCGAGCATGACGTTGACCGTCGGCAGCACCGCCGGCGACAGTATCAGGAGCGGGAGTGCGTAACCTTCCGTCCCGCGGGCAAATCGCACAAGGAGCGAGTGGAGCGCCCACGCGAGCAGGTACACGGGCGGGAACAGCCACAGCTTCAGAAGCGGGACCGATTCGCCGAACAGAGAGATGCCGGCGGCCAGCCAGTACGGCACGACCGGCGGGCACAGCACACCCATTGCCGGCTCCGGCTCCGCCCACCAGAACACCGTAAACCCGTACGGGTCGGCCGGGTTCGCCGCGATGTGCCGGGCGTAGGTGAGGTACGCGGTGTCGTCCACCGTGACCGGCTTGACCGCGTTCGCCAGCGCGACGACGGCGGCCAGCAGGAGCGGAGAGCGGAGGAGTGGTCGCATTCGGCGGCCGGTCGGAGTCAGTTCGGGTGGGAGAACGCGCCTGCGGGTGGTAAAATACCGGTGTCGGAACCGATTTCTACGCGCACGAGGCGACGCGAGTGACCGCCGGCCCGGACAGCCCCGACGAACCGCCGCGCCCGCTCAGCGCCTACCTGCTGGGCGGGCTGCCGTTCGACGCGCTGCTCGCCCTCCAGCGGCGGCTGGTGTACGACGTGTCCGGCGACCGCGACACCGCCGCGCTCGTGCTCTGCGACCACCCCGCCGGCATTACCATCGGCCGCGAAGGTAGCGCGTCGCACGTTCGCCTCCCCCCGGACGAACTTTCGACCCGCGGGTGGCCGGTGAACTGGGTCGGCCGCGGCGGCGGAGCGCTGCTTCACGCCCCCGGGCAGGTCGCGTGCTACCCTGTGTTCGCGCTCGACGCACTCAACCTCACCGCCGGCCGCTACGTCTCCGAGTTGGTGAACGTGGCGTGCGACCTGTGCCGCGAGTTCGGCGTCGAGCCGACCGCCGACCGCGAGCGGCCCGGCGTGCTCGCCAACGGCCGCCGCGTCGCGCACGTCGGCGTCGCGGTGCGCGACAACGTCACCAGCTTCGGCCTCGTCGTAAACGCAACCCCTGATCTGGCCGCGTTTAGGGCGGTGAAGTGCGACGGCGACGACCGGCCGATGACGTCGCTGGTCCGCGAGAGCATCCTGCGCGTCCGCGTCACCGCGGTGCGGCAACGGTTGCTCGAACTCATCGCCCGGCGGTTCGGGTTCGACCGGGTTTCGATCTTCCACACTCACCCCGCGGCGCTCCCGCGGCCGACACGCCATGCGCTCCCTCACGGTTCTTGACGCCGCCCCGGCCCCCGCCGTCGGCAAGCCCGGTCGCGTCCGGCTGCCCGAATGGCTGAAGCGGCCGCTGCCCGCCGGCAACGGCAACGGGTACACCGCGCACCTCATCGAAGACCTGCGGCTGGAAACGGTGTGCGAGAGCGCCCGCTGCCCGAACCGCCCGGAGTGCTGGTCGCGGCGTACCGCCACATTCATGATCATGGGCAACCTCTGCACCCGCACGTGCAGTTTCTGCTCGGTGCCCAAAGGCGCGCCGGAAGCCCTCGAAAGCGACGAGCCGCAGCGCCTCGCCGAAGCCGCGTCCCGCTTGGGGCTGAAACACGTCGTCATTACCTCCGTCACGCGCGATGACCTGCCCGACGGCGGCGCGGGCCACTTCGTGCGGTGTATCCGCGCGGTCCGGGACCGCCTGCCGGGGGCCGCGGTCGAGGTGCTGACGCCGGACTTCCTCGGCGACGCCGCGGCCATCGACGCGGTGACCGACGCGGCCCCGGAGGTGTTCAACCACAACCTCGAAACCGTCCCGCGGTTGCACCGCGTCGTCCGCGGCCGCGCCACCTACGCCCGCAGCCTCGGGCTGTTGGAGCGGGTGAAACAGCGTGCCCCGCACATCGTCACCAAAGCGGGGCTGATGCTCGGCATCGGCGAAACGGTCGACGAACTGTTCGACGTGTTCGCCGACCTGCGGGCGATCGGCTGCGACGTGCTGACGCTCGGGCAGTACCTCGCCCCGACCGCGAAGCACATCCCGGTGCGCCGCTGGGTGCCGCCGGCCGAGTTCGACTCGATCGCCGCGACCGCCCGGCTATTGGGCTTCAAGCAGGTGGTGGCCGGGCCGTACGTGCGTTCGAGCTACCACGCTGCGGATATGTTGGAGCGGCCGTGAAGCGGGGCTTTGCCCGCGACAGGCCGCGAGTCCAGCGGAGCCATCGAATGCCGAACTCGCGGGTGCCGATTGTGGTTCCTGAACTCGGCTCTGGGCGAGCGACGTTCAGCCTCTGGCACGTCCGCGCCGGCGACCGGGTGACGGCCGGTGACCGGGTGGCGGAGGTGCTGATCCCGGGCGCGATTTTCGACCTGAGCGCGCCGACGAGCGGCGTGCTGACCGAGCGAACGGCACAGCCGGGCGACCCGCTCGCCGCCGGGCAGGTGATCGGCACCATTGAGGAGTAGGCGAACCATGGCGCGACCCGCGTTCGTCTCGCTCGACGGCCTCGACGGCACCGGCAAGTCCACTCAGTGCCAACTGCTGGTCGAATGGCTGCGCGGGCAGAAGGTGCCGGTGACCGCGTGCGCCGACCCCGGCGGCACCGCGCTGGGGGCGGAACTCCGCAAGTTGCTTCTGTACGGCCGCGAACACCGCATCGCCACCACCACCGAGGCGCTGCTGTTCATGGCGTCGCGGGCGCAACTGGTCGAAGAGATCATCCGCCCGGCGCTGGAGCAGCGCGGCGAAGTCGTCGTCTCTGACCGCTTCCTGCTGGCGAACGTGGTGTATCAGGGGCACGCGGGCGGGCTGGAGCCGAAGGAGTTGTGGTCGATCGGCCGGTTCGCCACCGGCGGGCGCGAGCCCGACCTCACGCTCGTGTTCGACATGCCAACCGACGTTGCAATCCAGCGCCGGAAGCGGGAAGCTGACCGGATGGAGGATCGCCCGGCCGACTATTTCGAGCGGGTGCGCACGGGGTTCAAGTACGAGGCCGGGATGCGCCCCGACCGCTACCGGCTGATCGAAGCGGCGCAAGACGTCGACGCCGTGCAGCGCGAGGTGCGGCGCGAGGTGGCGCGCCTGCTCATCTCACACGGGTGGAAGGTGTCGGAGTAGGGTCCGGAAAGTAGGCGACTCGCTCCGCGAGTCGCGCCCTCGGCTACTCGAAGTGATCATTCCGCCCCGTGTGCGTGGTCCGCGTCACTCGCGGAGCGAGTGACCTACTTTGGAAGGCAACATGTCGTGGGACCGGATTCGCGGGCAGGACGCGGCCCGCGCCACCTTCTTCGCCGCCCTCGATCGCGGCCGGCTCGGGCAGTCGTACCTGCTGGTCGGGCCGGACGGCGTCGGCAAGCGGCTGTTCGCGCGCGAGCTGGCGAAGGCGCTGCTGTGCGAGCGACCACCGGCGCGGCTGACCGCGTGCGACAAATGCCCCGGGTGCGCGCAGGTCGAAGCAGAGTCGCACCCGGATTTGCTGTTCCTCCGCACGCCGGAGGGCAAGCACGAACTGCCGGTCGACGCGATGCGCGAGTTCTGTTCACACCTCGCCCTCAAGCCGACCCGCGGCGCGCGGAAGGTCGGCATCGTGGAGGACGCCGACGACTTCAACGAGGAGTCGGCCAACTCGTTCCTGAAAACGCTCGAAGAGCCGCCGCCGGGCGCGCTCCTCTTGCTCATCGGCACCGGCACCGACCGGCAACTGCCGACGATCCTGTCGCGCTGTCAGGTCGTGCGGTTCGCGCCGCTCTCCGACGCCGACGTCACCGCGATCCTCGAAGCGAAGGGCGTGGAAGCGGCGAACCGCGAGCGGCTGGCCCGGCTCGGCGCGGGCAGCGCCGGCCGCGCCCTCGCCCTCAACGACGAGTCCATCTGGCAAGTTCGGCAAAAGCTGATCGACGGATTGACGGACCCGCGGCCGAGCTTCCGCCCGCTGGCCGACGTGTGGGCGAAGTTCCACGAGGACGCCGGCAAGGACAAGGGGGCGGCGCAGCGGATGCGGGCGTCGCTGGTGCTCGGGTTTCTGGTCGAAGCGGTGCAACAGGCACTCAAGCTGTCGCTCGGCGCGGCGGTGAGCGGGTTGGACGCGAAGGAAGCGGCCCGGTTGCAGGCGTTCGCCGACCGCGTCGGTCCCGCGGGGTTGCTGGAGTTGCTCGACCGGTGCGTCGAGGCCGACTTTCACGTCGAGCGGCGGGTGCAACTCATCCTGATCGTGGAATCGGTGATCGAAAAGTTCACGCGGCTCGCGGCACGCTGAGCATTGCTTCTGTAGCCGGCCTCTGTGAGGCCGGAGCGTCCCCAGAGGAGTAGCACCGGCCTCACAGAGGCCGGCTACAGAAGAACCGAGCCGACCGCTACGCGAGTTGGGCTTGGTCAGAATGCCCGCGGTCGCTATGCCGGCGGCATGCGCCGACTCTTCCTGCTGCTGTGCCTGGCGTCGGCGGGGTGTAACGCCCCGGTCGCGGCGTTCATGGACACGTGCTTCCCGAGCCGGGCGAAGTCGCGGGCGCCGGAAGACCCGCCGCCCGGCGGCCCCGGGGTGGACGTGCGGCCGAACCCGGCGCCCGACCCGTCGCGGCCCGCGCCGAAGGCCGACCCGGACCCCGGCCCGCTCCCGCCGCCGGACCTCCGACCCGGGCCGTAGCGCGTTCAGGCCGCGATCCCGGTCAGCACTTCGAGCCGGAACGTCTGCATCGACGCGAGCCACCGCTTGCGCCACGCGGCGAACGCCTTCTTGCCGGCCGGGACGCGCTTGCTCAACGATGCTGATAGCGCGGTAATGCCCTTCCCGAACGCCTTCGCCTGCCCGGGGGCGAGCGCGTCGGCCGTCGCGCGAATCGACGCCAGCCGCGCCGCCCCGACGACCGCGTCCTGAATCCCGCCGAGCACCTCCTGCGCCTCTTCCACCGCCGGGTAGACCTCGTTCCGCAGTGCCGGCGGGAAGCAGTCGGCGAATATCTCGACGGCGTACCGGAGGCGCTTGCCGACGATGCGGAGCGCGTGCAGCGCCTCCGGCTCGGCCGGGTTCGCCTCGACGCCGGCGGTGAACTCGCGGAACAGCGTGCCGAGTTGCTCGGCGGCCAGCGCGCCGAAGTCGGCGGTCGGGCTGTCTTCGGGCGCGCGGGCGCGATTCGGGAGTTCCTCGCTCTGCTCGGCGAACAGCTGCCCGGTCTCGGCAGCCGCCGCGACCAGCCGCGCCTGCGCCGCGGTCCGCTCGCCGAGCGCGAACCCGGTGAGGAAGTCGCGGGCCGGGCGGCCGGCGGCGACCGCGAGCGGCTTGGCGTCCGGCAGCGCGGCGAGGAACACGTCCCAGTCCCGGGCGTCGCCGGCGGCCTGTCGGATGGCGCGCAGGGTGCGCTTGGCGGCCTTCAGCGGCTTGGCCGGCAGCGCGGCCGCGAACACCCGCAGCGCCGCGGCCGCCCGCCGCGTGCCGACCCGCAGTTGGTGGACGTACTCGGCGTTCTCGAACGCCCGCTCGACGGCCAGCGGCAGGTACTCCCGCACCACCGCGAACCGTGCCGCCAGCACCGCCCGCGCCGCGTCGGCCGCCGGCGTCGCCGGGGCCAGTCCTTCGATCCACTTCCCGTCGGCCATGATTCGCCTTCAAAGTAGGCGACTCGCTCCGCGAGTCGCGCCCTCTGCCTTTCGTAACTCCGAACAGGTGACCGGCGTCACTCGCGGAGCGAGTGACCTACTTTCCGTACAACTCCGCGACGCGGGCCGCCTGCTGCCGCTCGGTCAGCCAGTCGGACACCTGCTTCGTCTCCGCGATCACCTCGTCCACCTGCTTCCGCTCGTCGCGGATCGCCGCCGCAACCTCATCGGGAATGGCGAGGTACGAGCGGCCCAACTCCGCGCTCAGCCGGTCGCCCAACTGCCGCCGGAAGTCGCCGCGGATCACCGCCCACCGGACCGGCAACAGCAGCACCACGAGCAGGTGGAACACGACGACGACCAGCAGCGGGATGAGCGCGACCAGCGACATGCGGAACAGGTCCGGCACCTCGTTGTGGATGAAGAAATTCCACAGGAGGTAGGCGGCGGTCGCGACGAGTGCGATTTCCGGCAGGGCGTTCGCCAGGGCGATGACCGTGCCGCGAACGACCTTCCGCCACCCGGTCGGGTTCGTCGCCTGCCGCTCGACCTCCGCCAGCGCGTCGATGACCGCCCGCGTCATGCGGTCGCGCCAGTCGAGCCGCCCGGCCGCGTTGGTCGGGTCACTCAGGAGCGTGAGCGGGAAGCCCTTCGCGTCGGCCTCGACCAGGAGGCGGTTGACGAGGGCGGTGGTGCGCTGGTCGAGGACGCGCTCCCCGGCGGTGCGAGCGCACTCCTGCACGAACTGGCCGAGGTTCCATTCCACCGGCGTTTCCACTTTTCCGCCGAGCAGCGCGCCCCTCAGCCCGCCGAGCGGGACGCGGTCGCGCAGGTTGCTCCCGGCGTAGCGGAGTCGCGTCGTCAGCTTCAGGTACGCGGCCATCAGCCCGCGGAACCGCTGCTGGCTCTCCACGCTAAAGTGGTGCTCGACCTCGGTCTGATACGGTTCCAGCGTGCCGACGAGAACATCGGCCTGCACGTCGGCCTCGTCCGCGAGCGTCTTCTCCCACGCCGCCTTCACCCGTTCGGCCTCGGCGGTGAGGTCCGGTGGGCGCACGCTCTCCACCGCACGTTCGAGATGCGTGAGCAACTGCCCGACGCCGCGGGCCTTCACCGCTTCGATCTCCATTCGCGTGATGCCGAGTTCGAGCCAGTTGCGGAGCAGCGCGAACTGCTCGCCTTCCGGGAGGTCGGGCGGCTTCGGCGGGAGGCCGTTGCCGCCGTGTTTCAGCCCGGCTTCGAGCCACAGTTGGGCCGTGGTGCGGAACAGCAGCGGGTTCTCGAACCCCTCGGCCTTCAAATCTGCGAGCAAGTCTTCGTCGGGCCGCACCCCGGTCTCGCCGGTGTTGCACCGGTCCCACTTGTTCAGCACGAACGCGAACGCCCGCCGCTGCCGCTGCTGCTTGAACAGGTCCCACCCGAGCCGGTCGTGGTACTTCTCCTGCGACCCGACGTAGAGCACGACGTCGGCGACCGGCAGCAGCGCGAGCAGCTTGTCGCGGTTGGCGAGGTCGTTGGAGTCGATGTCCGGGGTATCGACGATGACCTTCTGCTCCAGCCCGGGGCGGTCGTGCTGGGCGAGCCGGCAGACGCGGAGGGCCGGGTCGAGCCGGTCGGACTTCACGTTGTGGTGGAAGTACACGACCGGGTCGCGGGTGGTGGGCCGGGTAAACGACGCCTGCGCGATCGCCCCGCCGGCCAGCGCGTTCAGGAGCGTGGACTTGCCGACCCCGGTGCCGCCCATCAGCATGATGACGAGCAGCGGCTTGTCCGCGTCGAGCGTCTCCGCGTTACGGCGGAGGTCGTCGGCCAGCCCTTCGAGTTCGGCCCGCTGCATCATGCTGAGCGGGAACCGGCGGCGGGCGTCGAGCCACGTGCGGGTGCGCTTCTCCAGGCCGCGCAGTAACGGCGCGAGTGTCCGCAGCACCGGTTGCGGCGGCTCGGCGGGCGCGGGCGGCGTGTTCGCGTTCGGTTCGTCGCTCATGTGGTTCGCTCGACGGAACCAGGGGTTGAAACCCCTGGCTATTGCCGGTGACCCCTTCGGGGTCAGAAAACCGCGTCAACTGTCTTGTGCTTGCCTTCTGGACGCCAACGGCGTCACCGGCAATAGCCAGGGGTTTCAACCCCTGGTTTCCTCAGCGGGCGCGTCCGGTTGCGCCGCTTTCGGCGTCTCCAGCCCCTTCACCTTCGCGGTCACGCGGTCGTCCATCGCGCGGATCAGTTCCGGCACGCGGCGGAGCACCTGCTGGAGCTTCTCGAACGACGTGCCGCCGGTCGACGGCCACTCGGCCAGCCATTGGGCCAGCGGGGATGTCAGCGAGTCGGACACCAGCCGCTCGCGGTGCGACCGCACCCGCTGCCGCGCGCCCTCAGCCACCCCGCGTGTCGCCAGTTCGGCGAACTGGTGCGTCGCGCTCACGCCCACCGGGGCGAGCAGCAGGAGCCAGCCCGGCGGCCAGGTGAAGTACACCACCCCGGCGACGATCGCCACGTCCAGCGCGAACTTGCCGCCGCGGAGCGTGTGCAATAGCGCGGGGTTGTTCTCCAGCCCGGCTACCAGCGCCTTGCCCGCGTCTTCGAGGTCTTCCGACTCCTTCAGCTCGAAGGTGCGGACGTCGGTGGCGAACCGCTCCCGCGCCTGCGGGGCCAACTCCGAATCGAACCGCACCGCGATCTGCTTCCACAGCGCGTGAACCCCGGCCTTCCGCAGCGCCTCGGCCTGAAGGCCGTCGAGCCAGCCCTTGAGCGATTCGTGCAGAACCGATTGCTCGGACAGGTTGAGCACGTCCGGCCGCACCATCAGCCCGTACACGTAGTCGCGGGTGGCGCGGTACGGCGTCCGCAACACCCAGAATAGCCCGCCGATGAGCCGCCCGGCCCCGGGCAACTCCAGGAGGTCGGTGAGGCGGTCGCGGTAGCCGTCGAATCGGCCGAAGCGCTCGCCGCTCAGGTACTCGCGACGGTAGCGGTCCTCGAACGCCCGCCGCCCGGCCTGCACCGCCGCCTTCCATGCGTCGAGTTCGGCGAGGTCGCGGCGGGCCACCTCCAGCAGGTTGTCGCCGGCCGCGGTCAGGTAGCGAGAGGCGTTCGACGCGGTTCGGGCGCGCCCGGCGTCGGCCGATTCGCACTGCACGAGCAGTTGGTTGAGCAGCGGGACGCGGTACTTCGCGCCCGCCCCGGCCGGGTCTTTCCGCTCGGCCATCGTCATGTGCGGCAGGGCCACCACCGGCACGTCGGGCGCCGCCCCGGTCGGCAGCTTCGGCAACCGGCCCAGAATCTCCTGGCGGAAGTGCTCGATGAACGCCGGGGCGTCGGCCGGGCGCATCTTGGTGAGCGCGACCACCACCGCCTTGCCGGCCTTCACCAGCGTGTGGAGGAACTGCGTCGGCACCTCGTCGTTGTACCGCTCGTCCGATGCGACGTACACGATGACGTCCGCGAGCGCCGCGACCTCCATCAGCCGCGCCACATACCCTTCCGCGGCCCACGTCGTCATGTCCGGGCAGTCCCAGATGACGAAATCGGCCAGCGGGTGCGCCGCGTTGCCCGCGTCGAGTCGCTTCACCTGGTAAACGTCTTCATCGACGTTCGCGGGTTTGTCGCTGGTGAGCCGGTGCATGGGGCCGAGGAAGCCGATGTAGCTGGGCCACTGAAACCCGGGGCCGGGCGGCAGGAACGCGGTCGGGTGCCGCGTGAACCCGGCCTGCGGGTTGGCCTCCGCGACCACCGCGCCGGCGAGGAAGTTGACGACCGTACTCTTGCCCGCCCCGGCCCCGCCGACCACCGCGACGTGCAGCGGGCGGGTCGGCTGGCCTTCGAGGAACGGCCCGATCACGTTCCGCGCGAGCGCCGACGCGAGCCGCAGCGTGCCCGCCTGCGCGGTCAACTCCGGCTGCCGGCGGCAGTGGTCTTCGAGCCAGCGGAGGTCGTCGGCGAGCTGACCGACGGCCGAGCGGTGTTCGGTCGGTTGCATCCGGCTATTATCGGGCCGCACGGCAAGAAAGGAAGGCGAGCGGCTAGCTGCGGAACGCACTCTTCACCGCACTCGGCGTGCGGTCGAGCGCGAAGGCGTCGAGGGGCACGCACGGCGGCTTCCCGGTGAGCAAGTCGCACACCGCTTGAGCGGTGCCAATAGAGAGTTGCACTCCGGCGCGGAAGTGGCCGGTGGCGACGAACACGTTCCGCCAGCCGGGCACCGCGCCGATGAACGGGAGGCCGTCCGGCGAGCCGGGGCGCAGCCCGGCCCACGACGCTTCGAGCTTGGCGTCGTCCAGTGCCGTCAGCACGCGACGCGCGAACCCGGTCAGCCCGCCGATGCCTTCGGGTGTCGTCCGCTTCTCGAACCCGGCTTCCGGTTCCTCGGTCGAGCCGACGAGCGTCAGCCCGTCGCCGCGCGGCACAATGTACCGCTTGCCGAGCATCAGCACCCGCGAGCAACTCCCGCCGCGGAACAGCGCGATCTGCCCCAACACCGGGTGGACCCGCGGCCGGTGCCCGAGCGCGCCGAGCAGTTGTTCGCTCCACGCCCCGGCGGCCAGCAGGAAACGGCCGGCGGTGACGCGCTCGTTGTTCGCGAGCCACACCGCCTCGACCCGGCCGTCGGCCTTCTCCCACAGAGCCGCACCGCTGTGGGCGTAGAGTTTCACCCCGGCCCGCTCGCACGCCGCGACCAGCGCCCGGAGGTGCCGCGGGTTCCGCACCTGCGCGCAGTCGGGCAGGACGTGCGGTTCCCCTTCGACCCGGCCGAGCGGTTCGAGCGTGCGGGCCTCCGCGAGCGTGATCCGCTCGAAGCGGATGCCTTCCGCGGACCACACGGCGGTGACGTCGGCGTCTTCGGGGCCGAGGAACTCGATTCCGCCGCACCGGCGGTAGCCGTTGTCGATGCCGGTCAGCTCGCGCAATTCGGCGCTGAAATGCGGAAACCGCTGCGACCCGATACCGCGAAGTTGGTCGACGGGGGTCGCGGCGCGGTCCGGGTTGCCAGGCGGGATGATCCCGGCCCCGGCCCACGACGCTTCCTGGCCGAACGCGCCGCGGTCGTACACCGCGACCGACACCCCGGCCTTCGCCAGGAAGTACGCGGACGTGAGGCCGATGATCCCGCCGCCGATGATCGCAACGTCTGGCATGAAGGAATTGTAGGCGGCGCGCCCGCCGGCACGACTACTTGCGCCCTTTGGCGTCCCTGGCCTTCAGGCGTTCCAGCTCGATCTCGACTTCCAGATACGCCGCCCGGGCTTTGTGGAGGTCGAGAGATGTCGCCCGGCCCGACTCGTACCGGGACTTCGCCATCTCCTCACACGCCTTCAGCGAGTCCAGAGCGCCCTTGTAAAGCGCGACGCGGTCCGACTCCTTCTCGGCAACCTCCAGTTCCGCCTTGAGCAGGGCCATCCGCGCATCTACCGCTTCTCTAGTGTCGAGGCGGGACGCCTGGGCCAGTTTCAGGCTCTGTTCCGCCACCTCCTTTAAGGCGGCGATCCGCTCCTTCTGAAGTTCCTTGATTTTCCTGGCCGACGCGTCCGCTTTGTCCTTGGGCGCGTCCGGTTTGTCTTGCGTGCGGGCGAAAGTCGTCAGCAGAGCGACAGCGATGACGGCGGCGAGCAGGATGGGCGTTCTCATTCGAACCTCCGGTAGCCGGCAACCCCACTCATGGTTGTCGGCCCGCGACGGAGTGTCAAACGGATTTTAAAAGCTCACCTCACGCCGCCCGCTTCGTCTTCCGTATGTCGGCGAACACGTCGAGCAGCGCCTGGTAGTGGTGCTCGAAAGTCCAACGATTGCCGGTCTCGCGCGCGGCCCGCGACGCGTCGGCCCGGTACGACCGCTCCGTGAAGCGGTACATCGCCGCGCCCAACTCCTCCGAATCGTGCGGGTCTTGGACCACGATCCCGTCGTTCGGCGGCGACAGCAGTTCCGACGCGCCGTTATAGCGGGTGGTGATCACCGGCAGCCCGCACGCGAGCGCCTCCAGCGCGACCAGCGAGCACGGGTCGTAGAAGGTCGGGTGGACGAGGAAGTCGGCGGCGAAGTAGCAGTCCCGCGGGTCGTCGCGGTGACCGAGGAACCGCACGCGGTCCGCGATTCCGAGCCGTTCGGCCTGTTCCTGGTAGCGGCGGAACTTCGGGTGGCCCACCACAACCAGCCGGAACGGCTTGTCGCGCGGCACCCGTGCGACCGCGTTCAACAGCGGCGACAGCCCCTTAAGCCGGTAGTTCATCGCCACGAACAGGCCGACGGTTTCCTCCGGGAACACCATCCACCGGCCGCGCTCGTCGTGCCGGCGCCGCAGGCGGTCGTCGGCGGCGAACCGCAAGGGGTCGATCGCACTCCGCACGACGCGGACCGACTCCGGCGGGATGCCGTAGAACCGCTCAAAATGTTCGCGCACCATCACACTGTTCACGACGATGGTGGGTCGGTTCGGACCGAGGTACTGCTTTCGCTCCAGGCGCGCGAACGACCACGCGGCCGGGTCGAGCCACTTCCCGACGGCCGCGGCGGCGCGCGACAGCGCCCCGGGGAACTTCAGCAGGTTGTGGGCGGCGCTGGCGGCGTGCAGTCCCCCTTGCGGATAGAGCACGTCTTGGCCCCACGTCTTGTCGAACCCGATGCTGACGTCGTGCTGATTGCGGCTCAGCGCCTCCTCGCAGGCGGCGGCGAACCGCCACGGGCGGAGGAACCGCGGCCCGCTCGCCTCGACGCGGTGGAAGTGGGTGGCCGGGGGCAGCGCGTTGGCGTCCCAGCGGGACGCGTACAGGTGAACCGCGTGCCCGTCGCGGGCGAGCCGGCGGGACAGGTCGCCGATGTAAGTTTCGGCGCCGCCGCGGGCCGGCAGCACGCTCTCGTAGCACAAGGCGATATCCATCGGGTCGGCACTCCGTTGCCGCGGTCGGGGCGTCCTGCCCGCGTCACGCCGCGTTCTGTTTCTCGTAGGGCACGGCGCTCGGCTTCCGCTCGTTGTGCCGCCGGTACAGCCGCCACTTCCACCGAATCAGCGGCGCGAGCCACCCGCCCGGTGCGCGACCCGGCCAGCCCCGCCGGTAGAGTTTCCAGAAGCGCAGCCGGTCGCGGGCCGTGACCCCGGCCACTTCCGACGAAAACGCGAGTTGCGCGAGGTCTTTCACCTGCCACCAGCGGCCCGTGACCGTATGCCGGGCGAGCCGGTGCAGGTCGATCATCCACACGTTCTGCCGCCACTCCGCCGGCACCGTTCGCGTGAACGGCTCGGGGATGTAGAAGTGGCAGAAGTACAAGTCTTTGTGGTAAACGCCGCGGCGGTGCAACTCGCGCGCGACGCGGGCCAACTCCGCGATCAGCCCGCGCTTCCACCGGGCGAACTGCCGCGAATCGAGCCGGGCGAACGCCCGCGGCACCGCTTCGTGAAGCGGCAGCATGCCGTGCAGTTCCTCGACCGCCAGGAAGCTCTGCAGCCGCCCCCACGGGCCGACGAACTGCCCGGCGGCGACGGCGCGCGGTACGGCGAAGCCCTGGGATTGCGCCCAGACGATCCGCACCCACTCCTGTAGCCCGGCCGACCAGGCGCGATCGGGAAACAGCGTCGCCAGCAGCCCGGTGAGCCGCGGGAGCGCGTAGTGGCGCTTCAGGTAGACGCTGAGCTTGTCGCGGCCGTCGGCGAACACCTTGCGGCCGATCGACCGCCCCTGCTTCTTGTGCTCGCGGTCGGTGAGCGGTTCGGCCATGATCCGCCCGGGCCAGTCTTCGCCGGCGAACCGGTCCCAGTCGGCCTGCTTGCGGAACAGGCGGACGCCGCGCCGCAGCCGCGCCCACAGCGACGACACCGGGTCGCGGTCGCTGTGGTCGAGGCGCGTCAGGCTCGGTTCCGGCTGGCTCATTCGACTCCCATGAAGCCCGCGAGCGCGCGGCGGTCCCGCTCACGCGCCGCGTCGGTCACCCGGCGGACGATCCGCACGGCGAGTGGGTCGGCGACCGACACCCGCTCGCCGTCGGTCGCGAACGCGGTTCGAACGTCGGCCAGCACGCACCCGGCGGCGTGCAACTTGTCCAGGCACGCGCCGAGGGCGGCGAGCAGCCGGCGGCGTTCGGTGAGGCACGCGTTCCGCCGCCAGCGGCGGAGCGGCGCGCCCGGCGGGGCGTCGTACAGTACGAACCACTCCGCGCCAACCGCAGTTGTGAGCCGCTGACCGAACGCGAGCAACCCGGGCGCGGGTACGCCGTACCGCCGCAGGTGGAACAGGACGCGGCCGGCGGTGACGCCCGGCGACCGCCACGGCGCGGCACGGAACCACGCCCGGAGGCGACCGAGCGGGGCGAAACTGCGCCCGCGGACCAGTACCGCGTCGCGGCCGGCGAACCGGACGCTCACCGGGCCGTCGAGGGCTTCGTCGGTGTAGAAGGGCGGGCACACCGCCGGCCGGGGCCACACCGCGGCGGCCTCCGGGACGGCGCACACGGCCTCGCCGGCCAGCCACACCAGCCGTTGCGGTTCCGCGCCCGCCGGCTGAAGCTGATCGCGCACGCTGCGGCGCCCGGAATGGCGCTCAGCGGCACGAAGGATGGGTCGAAGGAGTTCCGCCCGCAGGTGCTTTTGACCTCCCCCCTTGAGGGGGAGGTCGGCGGCGCTTCGCCGCCGGGTGGGGGGTGAAGCGCAAGTGGAGTGCGTAAGAGCAACACACGCGGAGTTGCTGACTTCGGGGTCGCGTCGGTGCCCACCCCCCACCCGCGATTGCGAGGACGCAATCGCGACCTCCCCCTCAATGGGGGAGGTGAAGGCGAGAAGCACCCGCGCGCGGTCGGCGCGCGACGCCACTCCGCCCGCCAGCGACGCGTGCAACGCGCCCAGCGCGTCGGCCCGGTCCGCGTCGGTCACCGGACGGAGTTCCGACGACGGCCAGTCGAGGAACGTGACTGCGAGCGACTCCGGGTTGACCAGGACGTGCTTCGCGGTGAGATCGGGTGTGGTGATCCCGGCCGCGTGGACCGCCGCGACCGCCCGCCCGATGTTCGCGGCCAACTGCCGCCGCTCCGGAACCGGCAACCCGCCGGCCAGCAGCGCGCGCAGATCGACCGCATCGGCCTCTTCGACCAGCAGGAACGCGCGGCCGTCGAGGAACCCGAACGCGGCCCACCGCGGCGCGGGCAGCCCGGCCGCCTGCAACCGCTGCAACACGGCCGCCTCGCGCTCGCACCGCGACACCCACCCGAACCCGGCCCGCCAACTCCGCCACTGCTCCCGCCAGCCCACGACGTGCTGCCGCTTCAGATAAAAGGCACGTCCGCAGCCGGGAATTATGACCCGCGCGACGTGTCGGTCGGCGTGCCCGCTCACCACCTCGCCGGGCAGGTCCAGGAACGCCGCTGCGGTCCGCAGGCCGACGCTCGCGAACGCATCGGCGAACTCCGGAGCGACGGTCAACGTGCCGCCGGGCGCGCCGGGCGAGAACACGACCTCGGCCGGGCGCAGGTGCGCGACCGTCGGCGGAGCGACCGGCGCGGAATCGAGGGTGTCAGGCAGCACCGCGGGCCTCCGTGCGGAGCGGGTATCGGACGAGCAGACTTTCTGCTGATGCGAGCACGGCCGCCGGCGTCAGTTCGCGCATGCAGCGGTGGTGCCCGAGGGGGCACACCCGCTGCTGACACGGGCCGCACGCGAGCTTCTTTTGTAGGCAAATCTCCTTCGCGAAGTAAGTCTCCGTCCATTGAATGTGCGTCGGTCCGAACAGCGCCACGACCGGCCGGTCGAACGCCGCCGCGAAGTGCCGCGGCCCGCTGTCGGTCGTCACCAGGAGGTCGCACCGCTTCACCACCGCCTTCGTCAGCCCGAGCGACAGCGGCGCGTCGCTGAGCGGGAAGACGTGCGGCGAGCGGCTCTCGTCGGCGATCTGCCGGGCCATCGCGCGTTCCGTCGGGCCACACGCGACCAGCACCCCGCACCCGAGTCGCGTGGTCAGCGCGCGTGCGAGTTCGGCGAAGTGATCGGCCCCCCAGTGCTTCGCCGCGCCGAACGCCGCCCCGGGATTGAGCACCGCGACGCGGGGGAAGCGGTGCAAGTCGAACTGCTGCCACACCGCTTCGGCGGCCGCGGCGTCGGCGGGCGTGGTGAACAGCGTCATCCGGTGCCCGGGGTCGGCGGTGCCGAGCGCGACCGCGAGCCGGTTGTAATCGTCGATCACCGGCGAGGGCGTATACCGGCCGCTCTGGTCGGTCTTGGCGTGCAGTTTATCGGTCAGCAGGAACCCACGGCCGTAGCGGGCGAACCCGACGATCCGCTTCGCCCCGCCCCAGTACGCCAAAGCCGCCGTGCGGAAGGAGTTCGGGAACAGCACCGCCGCGTCGAGTGGCTTTTCGCGAAGCTTCCGCGCGACGGCCCAGAACCGCCGTTCGCGCGGCCCGCGCTTGTCGGCGAACACGGTTTCCGCGAACCACGGCGCCCCGGCAAGCGTGTCCGCCACATACGGCTTGCACACCGCGACCAGTTCCGCCGCCGGGAAGGCGGCGCGAACGGCGCGAATCGCCGGCGTGGCCATCACCACGTCGCCGATCCAGTTCGGCAGGAACAGCGCGATGCGATTCATGCTGCGCAAATCTCAAATCACAACAAACAAATCTCAAACGCGGTGGATTTTGTTTGTTATTTGGCTCTTGAGTTTTGTGATTTTCGCGTCAGGCGGCCTTCATCCGCTCGATCAGGTTCGTGGTCGAGACGCCCGCGCGGAGGTCGGCGAGGTGGACGCGCCCGCCGTACCCCTCCACGAACGCCGCCCCGACCACCTGCGACTTCGCGTAGTCCGCGCCCTTCACCAGTACGTCCGGCCGGACCGCCTCGATCACACCGATCGGCGTCGCTTCACAGAAGATGGTGACGTAATCGACGTCCTGAAGACCGGCCAGCACCAGCGCGCGGGCATCGACCGCGTTCAGCGGGCGGGTCGGCCCCTTCAGCCCGCGGACGCTCTCGTCGCTGTTCAGCCCGACCACCAGGCAGTCCGCCTGCCGCCGGGCTTCGGCGAGGTACTGGACGTGCCCGGCGTGCAGCACATCGAAACAGCCGTTGGTGAACGCGACCGTCTGCCCGCGGTCGCGGCGGGACGCCAACTCGCGCTTGAGCGACGCCAGATCGAGCACTTTGGCCGCGCCCGGGATGCGGTCGGCCGCGCGGAACGGGGCGTGGTGCAAATCCGCCAGGATTTCGCCGCGGGTGACCGTGGCCACGCCGATTTTCTCGACTTCCAGGCCGCCGGCGACGTTGGCGAGGCGAATCGCCGGGTCGTAGTCGGCCCCGGCGGCGAGTGCGAGGCCGAGCGTCGCCATGACCATGTCGCCGGCCCCGGTGATGTCGTACACCTGCCGCGGGCGCGTCGGGAAGATGCCGCTCCGCCCGTCGGAGTGGGCGAGGGCCATCCCGTCCTTGTCGAGGGTGACGATGCCGGCTTCGAGGCCGAGCGTGTCGCGGAGCTGAGCGGCGGCGGCGAGGGCGTCGTCGTGGGTCTGGATGACGCGCCCGGTGGCGAGCCCGGCTTCGAGCCGGTTGGGCGTCATGCTCGAACACCCGCGGTACTTGCCGTAGTCGCCGCCGCGGGTCGGGTCGGCGATCACCCGCACCCCGCGGGCTTTCGCCTCGGCGATCGCGCGCTGGAGCAGACCCGGAGTGCAGACGCCCTTGTCGTAGTCGCTGACGAGGACGATGTCCGACTCGCGAATTTTGGAGAGGAGCACGTCCGCGAGCCGGCGCTCGATCGCCTCCGAAACCGGTTCGCGGCTCTCGTAATCGACGCGGATCATCTGCTGCGGGTGCCGGGCCTGGGCGCGGCCGATGTACCGCTCCTTCACGCTCGTCGGCCGGTCGGCGTCCGCGACCACCCCTTCGGCGTCGATGCCGTGTTCCGTGAGGATGTGGCGGCAGCGGAACCCGTCGGCGTCGGTCCCGACCACCCCGACGACGCTCGTGTTCGCCCCGAGCGCCTGGAGCATGGTGGCGACGCTGCTGGCCCCGCCGAGCCGCTCCTCGCGGGTGTCCGCGCGGAGCAGAATTACGGGGGCTTCCTGGCTGATCCGCTCCGCGTTGCCCCACACGTAGCGGTCGAGCATCACGTCGCCGACGACCAGCACCCGCGGGGTGCCGAGCCGCTGCACGAGTTCCACGAGGTCGGTCATGGCGACAGTCCGTTGTCGTTCGAGTCCGAGTCCGATTCGGTCGCGCCGGGCGGGGCGACGCGGTCCAGCGCCGCCGCGAAGTCTGCTTCGCCGTCGCGGAAGTGCAGGCCGATCCGCACCGCCCGCACCTTGCGCCCGGCGAGGTCGGGCACGCGGAGCTTCACCCAGTCCTTTTGCGTCGTCGCGACGACCGCGTCCTTCGGCAGCCCTTCGGCCCACGCGGTCAGCGATTCGACGTCCGCCCGCGTGTAGTTGTGGTGGTCCGGGAACACCCGGAACGCCACCACCGTTGCATCCAGGCTTATAAGCGTCCGCCGGAAGCCCTCCGGGTTACCGATTCCGCAGAACGCGCCCACCGCTTTCCCCACCAGCGCTTCCACCGCTTCACGCTCATCGTTCGCGCCGATCAGTTCCGTCGGCCGGTGCTCGGTCATCGCCACAGGCACCCGCGGCCACCGCGCCGCGAGCCACCCGCGAATCGCTTCGACCTCTGCCAGCGGCACCTGATCGCACCGGGTCAGCACGATCGCGCCGGCGCGTCGCAGACCGCTCGCCGGCTCGCGGAGTGTGCCCCGCGGGAACAGGCGGTCGCGCGCCGGCGGCCGCGTCACGTCGATCAGCACGACGTCGAGGTCGCGGTGCAACCAGCGGTGCTGGAAGCCGTCGTCGAGTACCAGCAGTTCGCTTTCCAACTCCTCGACCGCCCGCTCGGCCGCCGCGGCGCGGTCGGCGTCTTGCAGGTGCGGCACGTCCGGCAGGTTCTCTTCCAGCACCAGCGCTTCGTCGTTCGGCCCGGTCGCCCCGCCCTTGGCACCGTATCCGCGGCTGAGGATCGCGACCTGAACACCGCGGTCGCGGTAGTGCCGGGCGACCCACTCGACGCACGGCGTCTTGCCGGTGCCGCCGAGCGTCAGGTTGCCGACGCTCACCACCGGCACCGCGGCGCGACTCACCGGCCGGCGGCCGCGGTCGAAGCCGCGGTTCCGCCACCACACGCCGACGCCGTAGGGAGCGCTCGCGAGGGTCAGCCCGAGGCGCGCGGCCGCCGCCAGCGGCCCGCGCCGCTCGCCGGAAACCAGTGCGTGCCAGTAGTCGCGAATCGCCACCTCCGTTCGGGCGGCGGACTGTAACAGGGGCGGAACGGGCGTGTCAACCGAAGAAACCCACCCCCGGCCCCTCCCCGTAGGGAGGGGAGACAAAACCACAGCGCAACGCCAACGTCAGCGGAGCGCAAAAGGCTTGTCTCCCCTCCCTACGGGGAGGGGCCGGGGGTGGGTCGGCCGCGTCACCCGCGGTCGAGCGTCTCGCGCACCTTCCGCCCCAGCGCGTGCGCGCTGTACGGCTTCTGGAGGAACGCGGCGTCGGACTCCGACACGCCGTGCCGCACCACCGCGTCGTCGGTGTACCCGCTCACGAACAGCACCTTGACCTTCGGGTGCCGGGCGCGGACCGCCTCGGCCAGCTCGCGGCCGCTCATCCGCGGCATCACCACGTCCGTCACCAGGATGTCGAGCGCCGGGTGCGCGTCCAACAGGGCCAGCGCCGCCGGGCCGTCGGCCGCGGCCAGCACCTCGTACCCGGCCGCCTTCAGGGCCAGCAGCGCGAACCGGCGGACGTCCTCCTGGTCCTCGACCAGCAGCACCCGCTCGCTCCCGCCCGGGGCCGGGCCGTGCGCCGCGCCGGCGCCGGACAGCGGCCCGTCCACCGCCGGCAGGAACACGCGGAACGTCGTCCCCGCGCCCGGCGCGCTCTGCACCTCGATGTGGCCGCCGCTCTGCTGCACGATCCCGTAGGTGGTCGCCAGCCCCAGCCCGGTCCCCTTCCCCGGCCCCTTGGTGGTGAAGAACGGCTCGAACAGCCGGGCCTTCACCTCGTCGGTCATGCCGACGCCCGTGTCGGCCACGGCGACGCGGACGTACCGGCCCGGGCGACCGCCCGGCGGCGGGTCGGCCACCTCGACGTTCCGCGTCTCGATCGACAGCCGGCCGCCGTGCGGCATCGCGTCACGGGCGTTCACCGCCAGGTTCAGGAGCACCTGCCCGAGCTGGCCCGGGTCGGCGTACACCCGGCTCACCACCGGGTCCAGCACCGTCACCAGCGTCACGTCCTCGCCGATCAGCCGGCGGAGCAGCTTGCCGGCGTCGGCCACCACCGCGTTCGGGTCCAGCACCTTGGCCTCGATGACGGCCCGGCGGCTGAACGTAAGCAACTGCCCGGTCAGCGCCGCGGCGCGGTCGCCGGCGTCGCGGACGGCGTCGAGCATCGCCCGGTTCGGGTCGTCGGCCGGGACCGCGGCCAGCAGCAGGTCGGTGAACCCGTTGATGACGGTGAGCAGGTTGTTGAAGTCGTGCGCCACCCCGCCGGCGAGCTGGCCGAACGCCTCCATCTTCTGGGCCTGCCGGAACTGCTCCTCCAGCCGCTTGCGGTCGGTCACGTCCTGGGTGACGCCGATGACCCGGGCGACCCGGCCGTCGGCGTCGTACTCCGGCTCGCCGCGGACGTGGACCCACTTGACCCGGTCGGCGATCTGGAGCCGGTACTCGATCTCGAACGGCGCCCCGGCGACCGCCCCCCGCATCGCCGCCTCGACCGCCGGGCGGTCGGCCGGGTGGATCCGCCCGGCCAGCTCGGCGCTCGCCTTCGGCCCCGGCGGGCACTCGTAAATCCGCGCCCCCTCCTCCGAGCTGACGTGCATCCCGTCGGCCGGGTCGAACGTCCACCCGGCGACGTGGGCCATCGCCTCGGCCCGGCGGAGCACGGCCTCGCTGCGGCGGAGCGTCTCCTCGGCCCGCACCCGCTCGGTCACGTCCCGGACCACCACCGTGTAGAACTTCCGCCCGGCGACCCGGCCGGGGGCGACGGTCGCCTCGAGCGGGAACTCGGTCCCGTCGGCCCGCCGCCCGCGCTGCCCGGTCCGCAGCCGGGCGGTCACCGCCGGGTCGGCCGCCGGGTCCGGCTCGTCGGGGATGAACTCGGTCAGCCGTCGGCCGAGCGCCGCCCCCGCCGGGCACCCGAACATCCGCTCGGCCGACGGGTTGAACAGGCTGATCCGGCGGTCGTCCTCGACCACCACGACCGCGTCCTGGGCGCTCTCGATCACCCCGGCCAGCCGGGCCTCGCTCTCGGCCAGCCGCCGCTCGGTGCCCACCTGCCGGAGCACCCGCTCGACCGCCTCCGGCAGGTAGTCCAGGTACTCGAGCGACTTGGTGACGAAGTCGCGGACGCCGACCCGCAGCGCCTGGATGACGGTCGCCTCGTTCCCGAACCCGGTCACCAGGATGACCGGCACGTCGTACCCGGCCGCCTTGATCCGGGCGTAGAACTCCAGCCCGTCCACCTCGCCCGGCAGGCGGTAGTCGAGCAGCACCAGATCGACGCCGCCGGCGGTGACCGCGGCCAGCGCGTCGGCGGCGGTGTAGGCGACCCGGGCCGCGTACCCGGCCTCCTCCAGCCGGCGGCGCTCCAACTCGGCGATGCCGGCGTCGTCCTCGACCACCAACACCCGGGCCGGGCGAGCCGCAGCGCGTGTGCCGGTCATCGCCCCTCCTGCGAGGGCGCGTCCTCGCGCGGCACCTGCACGATGCTCAGGAACAGCCCCAGCCGGCGGATCGCCTCGACGAACCGGGCGTACTCGACCGGCTTGGTGACGTAGCTCGAGCACCCCAGCTCGTAGCACCGCTTCACCTCCCGCGGGTCGTCGGTGGTGGTCAGCATGATGACCGGCAGGTCGAGCGTCCGCGCGTCGGCCTTCAACTGCCGCAGCACCTCGACCCCGTCCACCCGGGGCATGTTGATGTCCAGCAGCAGCAGGAGCGGGCCGCTCGGCACCCGGCCGGCGTGGGCCCCGGTGCAGCGGATGTAGTCGAGCGCCTCCTGCCCGTCGCTCGCCCGGACGACGCGGTTGGCCAGCCCCGCGTCTTGCAAGTTCTGCTCGATGAGGTACGCGTGGCCGTCGTCGTCCTCGGCCAGCAGGATCACCAGTTCGCGATTCGGCATGCGCTCCCCCCGACTTTTCTGCTCGTGGCGCGGCGTGCCGCCCCACGAGAAAACGGCCCGCGAAGCCGCTCGCGGCTTCACCTCGGGGCGGCCGGCAGCGACACGTAGAACGTGCTGCCCGCGCCCGGCCGCGACTCCACCCACACCCGCCCGCGGTGCCGCTCGGCCACCCGGGCGACGATCGCCAGCCCCAGACCCTCCCCGCTGCCCACCCCCGGGTGGGCGCGCTGGAACGCCTGGAAGATCTTCTGCTTGTGCGCCTCGGCAATCCCCAGCCCGTTGTCCCGCACGTAGTACGTCACCGCCCCGCCGGCCGCCTCCAGCGCGCCGACCTCGATCACGCCCGGGCGCGCCGGGTCGAGGTAGGTCAGCGCGTTGCCGATCAGGTTGCCGAACAGTTGCTCGACGGCCACCCGGTCGCCGTGGGCCGGCGGCAGCGCGCCCACCGTCACCGACGCGCCGCGGGCGGCGATCGTCCCCTGCGCCGCGGTCACCACCCGGGCCACCACCTGCCCCACGTCCACCGCCTCCCACCGGTAGTCTACCCGGCCGACCCGCGACAACTGTAGCAGCGCGTCGATGATGCCGCTCAGCCGCATCACCGCCGACTGGATGAACCCCAGCGACTTGGCGACCTCGCCGGCCAGCAGGGCGCTCCCCCGCTGCCGCACCGCCGCCGGAAGCGACTCGTCGGCGAACAGCTCGCCCAGCCACTTGCACGCCTTCTCCAGCTCCTTGCTGAACCCCTGCAGGTTGACCAGCGGCGAGCGGAGGTCGTGGCTGACGCTGTACACGAACATCTCGTTCTCGGCGTTCTTCTGCGCGAGATCGCGGTTGGCCCGCTCCAGTTCGGCCGTCCGCTCCTGCACCCGCCGCTCCAACTGCTCGTTCAGCCGCCGCACCTCCGTCTCGGCCCGCTTGCGGGCGGAGATGTCCTGGAACGCGATCCCGACCGCCCGCTCCGGCAGCGGGAAGGCGTGCGCCGACCACCACCGCTCCGCCACCCGGGCGTCGCCGTAGCACAGCTCGCCCAGGTCGTCCGGGGTGCCGCCGGCCGCGACCGCGGTGTAGCGGCGCAGGATGTCGCCGGGAATGGCCGGGAAGACCTCATCGATCCGCCGCCCGATCGACTCGTCGAACGAAAACCCCAGCATCCGGGCCGCGCACTCGTTGCCCGAGCCGGCGACGAGCGTCAGGCCGCCGTCGGGTTCGCCGGGGGCGAGCCGGAAGGTGATCAGCCCGACCGGGACGTTGCGGGTCACGTCGGCCAGCGCCCGCGTCGCCGCCTCGGCCCGCTTCCGCTCGGTCAGGTCGGTGAGCGTGGTCCGGCTGCGGACGAACCGCCCGGCGGCGTCGGTCTCGGCCGACGAGTTGAGCAGCACCGGGAACGTGGTCCCGTCGGCCCGCACCAGTTCCAGCTCGACGTCCGCGGCCGAGCCGTGCGCCACCACCCGCTCGACGGTCGCCGCGTACGCCGCGCGGCTGCCGGGCGCGACGAAGTCGGCGAACCGCTTGCGGCCGATCACGTCCCCCTCAGCCGCGCCGAGCCACCCCAGCGCGGTGCGGTTCATCGCCAGCACGGTGCCGGCGGCGTCGATCGAGTGGTACCCGCACGGGGCCTGGTCGTACAGGTCGCGGACCGCGGCCGCCGACTGCGTGAGTTCGGCCGCCATGCCGTGGAACGTCCGCTCCAGGCCGGCGATCTCGTCGCCGCCCGGCGGCGGCGCGGGCAGCCGCTCCCCGGCCGCCAGCCGGCGGGCGCGGTCTTCGAGCGCGGCGAACCGGCCCGCGATCCCGCGGCGGAACACGGCGGCCGCCAGCAGCGTGGCGACGACCGCGGCCACCCCGCCGAGGGCGAGCAGCGCGCTGAGCCGCTCCCGCGACCGCTCCAGCGCCGCGGCCCGCTCGCGGCTGAGCCGCTCCTCCTCGGCCACGAACGCCCCGACGGCCGTGTGGAACGCGGCCCGCCGCTCCTCGCCCTCGCGGGTGCGGACGCGCGCGACCGCGTCCCCCGTCGCGCCGGCCGCGACCGCGCCCACCAGTTCGGTCTGCCAGTCGACGACCGCGACCGCCGCGGCCCGCACCGCCCGTGCCCGCTCCGCCTGCCCCGGGTTGTCGGACACGAGACGCTCCAGGGCGTCGAGCCGCCCCGGCAGCACGGCGCGGGTGTGGTGGAAGCCGGCGGCGAACGCCGGGTCGGCGGTGATCACGTACCCCCGCGCGCTCACCGTCCCGTCGGCCACCAGCACCCGCACCTCGCCCGCCCCGGCGATGACCTCGCGCGTGTGCGCGGTCCACCACTCGGCCGCCACCGACTCCCGCCGCAACTGCACCACGACCAGTACGAACGACAGTTGGAACAGGAGCGGGATCGCGACGACGACAAGCCCCTTCTGGAAGACGGAGAGGTTCACGCGGACACCTCGCGAGCGGCCGGGCGAGAGCGGCGGTAGGGTATCGGCAGGGCCGAGCGGTTTGGTCAATAACGGATCAGTCTGAAGTTACGTAATCTCCATCCCCGTGTCACGCGTCGAGCCGAGAAAAAGATGTGGGCTGCAATTCGCAGCCGAATCTTGTGGTTCGGCCGGAATTACCGCCCCGGAATCGCCCACGAAACTTCCCGGTTTCCGCATAATGAACGACACTCCTCTCCGCCCCTCTGCATTTCCTGACAGGAACTCGCCGTGACAATCCGATTCACATTTGCTCTTGGGGTCGCGGTTCTGGCAACCGCGGCCCGGGCCGCCGACCCGCCGCTCTCGGCCGACCGCATCAAGGCCGACGTGGCGGTGCTGGCGAGCGACCGGTTCGAGGGCCGCGCGCCCGGCACCCGCGGCGAGTCGCTGACCACCGACTTCCTCGAAGCGGAGTTCAAGAAGGCCGGACTGAAGCCGCTCGGCGCCGGCGGCACCTACCTCCAGCCGGTGCCGCTCGTCCGCATCGCCACCGACCCGAAGGCGACCGTCCGCGTGTCGAAGGGCGACACCGCAGTCGAGTTCGCCGCCGGGGACGACTTCAGCGGCACCTCGCAGACGCAGACCGAACTCGAAGACCTCGACGCTGAGGTCGTGTTCGTCGGCCACGGCATCACCGCCCCGGAGTTCGGGTGGGACGACTACGCGAACGCAGACGTGAAGGGCAAGATCGTCGTGCTGTTCACCAACGAGCCGCCGTCGGACGACCCGAAGTTCTTCGGCGGCAAGGCGCTGACGTACTACGGGCGGTGGACGTTCAAGTACGAGGAGGCAGCGCGCCGCGGGGCGCGGGCGTGCTTCATCGTCCACACCAACGAGACGGCCGGCTACCCGTACTCGGTGGTGCGCCCGCTCGACGGGGCGCAACTCCGCCGCGACCCGAACGCCCCGGCGCTGGCGTTCGCCGGGTGGCTGTCGCGGCAGTCCGGCGAGAAGTTGCTCGGCCTCGCCGGGTTGACCGTCGATGACGCGCTCAAGCAGGCCGACACGAAGGGCTTCAAGGCCCGCCCGCTCGGCCTCAATCTGAAGGCGCGGATTGCGACCAAAGTCGAGAAGTTCGCGAGCAACAACGTCGCGGGCATGGTCGAGGGGAGCGACCCGGCGCTGAAGGACGAAGCGGTGCTCTTTACGGCACACTGGGACCACCTGGGAGTCGGCCGGGCGGTGGACGGCGACACCATCTACAACGGCGCGGCCGACAACGCGACCGGCACCGCTCTGCTGCTGGAACTCGCCCGGGCGTGGGCCGCCCAAACCCCGAAGCCGAAGCGGTCGGCGGTGTTCCTGGCGGTCACGGCCGAGGAGAAGGGGCTGCTCGGCTCCAAGTACTACGCGGAGCGCCCGCTCGTGCCGCTGGGCAAGACGGCGCTCAACCTGAACTTCGACATGATCCTGCCGCTGGGGCAATTCGAGTCGGTGGTGGTGACCGGGGCCGACCGGACGACGGCGTTCCCCGCGGTGCAGGCGGCGGCGAAGAAGAACGGGCTGGAGGTCGAGCCGGACGCGCGGGCGCACCTGGGGGTGTTCTACCGCTCCGACCACTTCTCGCTCGCGCGTGCCGGGGTGCCGGCGTTCTCAATCGGCGGCGGCGGGAAGATCAAGGGCAAGCCGCCGGAGTTCGCGAAGAAGGCCGCGCAGGAGTTCAACGACAAGGCGTACCACTCGCCGCAGGACGAGGTGAAGGCCGATTGGGACTTCAGCGGGTTTGTCGTGCTCGGCGGGTTCGCACTCGACGTGGCCCGGGCGGTCGCGGACGCCGACCGGCTGCCGACGTGGAACCTGGGCGACGAGTTCCGCCCGGCCCGCGAGAAGAGCGGGGTGAAATGACGGCCGGGCGGCCGGCTCCCACCTGGAAGCCGGCCGCCCGGCGGCGTTGTGAACAAAATTCCAAAAAATCTTCGGCAGCGCACTTGATTTCCGTCTACTGATCACCCATACTCGACATTGCGGTGACTATTTGTCGAGTTCCTTGGCCATTTCGAGGTGCTTCTGGAGTGCGGGGAGGGTGTCGGCGGCGAACTTACGGACGGCCGGATGTTGCGCCTCCTTGCTGGCCTGGGCGAAGGCCATCACGCCGAGGGCGTGCCGCTGCGCCATCGCCTTGACGAAGTCGCGTTCGAGGTCGGTGCCGCGGTACTCCTTGAACGTCTCGAACCGCTTCTTGTGGTGGTCGTCGAGGGCGGCGGGCAGTTCGACGCCGGCGTCCTTGGCGGCGTCCTTGAGCCGGCTGCTGCCGACGATGCGGCTGGCGACCACGCACGCCGCGAACTTGCGAACGGCGGGGTTGCGGGTCTGCGAGCCGACGAGGTCGCACACGCAGGCGTCGTACAGCCCGCCGGCGGCGGCGGCCTTCAGGAAGGTGGCGTCGTCGAACGTCTTCGGCTCGTCGGCGCGGCCGCCGGTGGTGCCGAGCGCGACGGCAGCGGCGACGGACGCGGTCAGTATGGCGTGGCGGATCATGGTCGGCCTCCGGTGTCGGCCGCGGCGGTGTGGCCGGCGGCGTCTGATAACACCTGAGGCAACAAGGGTGCCGATGTGCCCGAGAAAACGGCGCGTCGGGCGAGGGGCGGCGCGAAAAGAACGCCCCGTGTTCGGGGCGCGAGCGGACGTGTGATTCGAGAGCCGCCTCAGGGATTTGAACCCTGGACCCCAGCTTTACGAAAGCTGTGCTCTACCGCTGAGCTAAGGCGGCCTACATCTACAGGAGCAATTCTATCAGCCGGAGGTTCGCGGGCAAGCCGGACAAAAATCGCTCGGTCCGCAGCGGGGCGGCGAGGTCACAGCAGTTCGCGGCCCAGTCCCTGCTGCTTCGCGAGTTCGACCACCTTGACCGCCAGCGCGATGTCCTGAATGCCCAGACCCAGCGACTTGAACACAGTCACGTCGTCGGGCGACTCGCGGCCGGGGTAGCGGCCGACCAGCAGCGGCGCGAAGTCTCGCACCTCGGACCACTGGAGGACGCCGGCCTTCAGCGGTTCGACGAAATCGCCCGCTTCGAGGCGGGCCTGTTCCTTGCTGTCCACGCTCACCAACGTCGCCTGGCGAAACACGCCGACGTCGGTCTCGGTTTTGGCGAGGAAGTTCGAGCCGACGAGGTTGAGGTGCTGGCCGGGGCCGACCCACTCGCCGAGCAGGACCGGCTCGCGGGCGCTGGTCGCGGTGATGACGACGTCCAGCCCCTTCGCGGCGTCCTCGGGCTTTTCGACCGGCACCACCTCGACGCCGGTCTCCTGCGCGAGCTGGGCGGCGAACGCCGTGCGGCGGTCGGCGTCGCGGCCGTACACGTGGGCCTTCTTGATCGGCCGGACCTTGCACACCGCGAGCAGTTGCGTGCGGGCCTGCTTGCCGGTGCCGAACAGCCCGACGGTGCCGGCGTCCGGGCGGGCCAGTTTCTTGGTGGCGACGCCGCTGGCCGCCCCGGTGCGAAACTGGCCGAGCAGGTCGGCTTCGAGGATGGCGCTGATGCCGCCCTGCTTCGGGTCGAACAGCGTGACGTGGAACTTCGCCTCGCCGCTCTTCGGCACGGTGTACGCCTTGTACCCGATCGCGCCGAGCGTCTTGGCGGCTGCCGGGAGGACGTGCAGCATGAGGTGGTCGGTCCGGCACCGCTGGCGCGGGGCGTTCTCGGCCTCCTCCAGCGCCAGCTTGCGGAACGCGGCGGCGGTCGTCTCGAGCGCGAGGTCCATCGTCAGGACCCGCGCCACGTCCGCTTCGGTCAGGTACAGGATGGGCATTGGGCACCTGTTTAGATTTTTGATTGCAGATTTATGATTGCAGATTGGTTGAAAGGCGACGACGCGCTTCGGCCTTTCAACCAATCTGCAATCATAAATCTGCAATCAAAAATGCTACGCCCCGGTCGCCAGCCAGTCCTTGAGCTTGGCAAGGCCGGCTTCGATGGTGTCGCGGCCGGTGGCGAACGACATCCGCACGAACCCCTCCGCGCCGAACGCGACGCCCGGCACGAGGTTCACGTGCGCCTGCTCCAGCAGGGCGTTGCAGAACGACAACGAGTCGGCAACAACCGTGCCGCCGAACGTCTTGCCGAAGTACGCGGACACGTCGAAGAACGCGTAGAACGCGCCGTCGGGCAGCGGCAGGGTGACGTTCGGGATCTGCTTCAGGAGGCCGACGGTGAGTTCGCGGCGGGCGGCGAACTCCTTCCGCATCTCCGCGACGCACTCCTGCGGCCCGGTCAGCGCCGCGACCAGCGCCGCCTGCGACACGCTGCTCGGGCAACTCGTTTCCTGGCTCTGGATGGTGTCCATCGCCTTGACGACCGCCGCGGGGGCGATCGCCCAGCCCATCCGCCACCCGGTCATGGCGTAGCTCTTGCTCGCGCCGCTCACCGTGATGGTGCGGTCCTTGAGCCACGGGCGGAGCGTCGCCACGCACGTCGGCTTCGCATCGCCGAACGTGAGTTGCTCGTAAATCTCGTCGCTGAGGATGGCCGCGTCGGTCCCGTCGAGGGCGTCCACCAGAGCTTCGAGTTCGGCCCGCGTGTAGACCGTGCCGGTCGGGTTGCACGGCGAGTTGAGCATCAGCACGCGCGTCCGCGGCGACACCGCGGCGCGGAGCTGCGCCGGCGACATCTTGAACCCGCTCTCGGGCGTGGTGGTGACGAGCACCGGGTTGGCCCCGGTCATGCTCACCAAGTCGGAGTAGGACACCCAGTACGGGGTCGGGATGATGACCTCATCGCCGGGGCCGACGGTCGCGGCGAGGGCGTTGTGGATCGAGTGCTTCGCCCCGTTGGAGACGATGACGTTCTCCGGGGCGCAGTCGAGGCCGTGGACCGCCTTGTACCACGAGCAGATGGCCTTTTTGACTTCCGGCGTGCCGCTGGTGGGGGTGTAGTGGGTCTGGCCGCCGAGGGCGGCCTTTTCGGCCGCGTCGCAGATGTGTTTGGGGGTGTTGAAGTCCGGCTCGCCGAGGCTGAAGTCGAACACCTTGACGCCGGCCGCCTTCAGTTGACGGGCCTTCGCCCCCGCGGCTATGGTAGCGGACGGCTTGACGGACGCGGCGAGGGCCGAGGTGCGGATCATGTTCGGTACGGCCTCTGGGCGGTGTGCGGAGAGAACGCCAGTTATCGTACCGGATTCGCCCGGTTCGGGAAGCGGAATGCACGTCGCGCAGTTCGTGCAACGCTACCCGCCGGCGCTGGGCGGGTCGGAGGCGTACATCGCCCGACTCTGCGAACATCTGGCCGCGCGCGGCGACCGCGTGCGGGTGTGGACGAGCGACGCGGTCGAGTTGGGCGAGATGTGGGGGCGACCTACCCCCCAACCCCCTCCCTGCAGGGAGGGGGAGCCAGAACCGTCACGAACAGCAAACGGCAACGGCGCGCGAGGGCTTTTCTCCCCCTCCCTGCAGGGAGGGGGTTGGGGGGTGGGTCTCGCCCGCTACACGCCCCTCCGCTTCCCTCTGCGCCGCTACGCGCTCAAGGCCGCGTCCCTCGTCCCCTGCCGTGTTTGGCAGTGCTACACCCAACCGTGCAACCCGGTGTGCCCGGGGATGTGGCGCGACGCCGGCCGCTACACCGGCCCGCTCGACGCGGTCCACGCGACCGCGTTCCCGTACTCGTTCCCGATCGCCTGCGGGCTGCGGCTCGCACGCAGGCGCGGCGTCCCGTTCCTGCTCACGCCGTTCCTCCATTTGGGCGGCCCGACCGACCCGCACGACGTAACACGAAAGCAATACACCAAGCCGCACCTGCGCTGGCTCTTGCGGCAGGCCGACCGCGTGTTCGTGCAGACGGCCGCCGAGCGCGACGCGACGATCGAGTTGGGCGTTCCGGCGAAGCGCGTGGTGCTTCAGGGATTGGGCGTTGAGCCGGCGGAATGCACCGGGGGCGACCGCGACGCGGCCCGGCGCGCCTGGGGCGCGGGCGACGAGGTCGTCATCGGTCATCTGGCGAACAACAGCGCCGAAAAGGGCACCATCGACCTGCTGCGTGCTGCGGAGCGCCTGTGGGCCGAAGGAAAGCGCCTTCGCGTGGTGCTCGCAGGGCCGGAGATGCCGAACTTCCGCACGTTCTGGGCGGGCTTCGGCACGAAAGAGCGCGTCACGCGACTCGGGGTCTTGACCGACGCGCAGAAGCGCGACTTCTTCGCCGGGATCGACCTCTTCGCGCTGCCGTCGCGGTGCGACTCGTTCGGGCTGGTGCTGCTCGAAGCGTGGGCCAACGGCAAGCCGAACGTGGTGTACCGCGCCGGCGGCCCGGCCGAACTCGTGCGGCACGAATGCGACGGCCTTCAGGCCGCGTGCGGCGACGTCGAAGGGCTGTCGCGGCAGTTGGAACGAGTGGTTTCTGACGCGGGTTTGCGGCGCGCGCTGGGCGCGGCTGGCCGGCGGCGCGTGGCGAGCGAATTCGTCTGGCGCGACAAGCTGGAACTCGTGCGCCAGACGATCCGCGAGGTCACCGCAGCCGCAGCAGCACGAAATCGACGTCCCCGTTCGGCTTGAGAACGTGCAGCACCGCGCCGTCTTCGACGCTGGCCTTCTTCAGCGCCTGTTCGAACGCCAGCGCCGACGTCACAGGTGTCTTGTCCACCTTCAGCACCACCAGCCCGCGAGCCAGGCCGCTGCGCTCCGCGAAGCTGTTCCGTGCGACGCCGGAGATCGCCGCCCCGCGCGTCTCCTTCGGCAGTTTCCGCTGAAGGGCCATGTCCTCGGTGAAGTCGGTCATGGCGAGGCCGACCATTTCGGACGTCACCCCGCCCGGCAGCGGGTCCGGCTTCGGCGCGGGCCTGAGCGCGACCTTTTCCTCCTCGACACTCACCTTCCCGACGTAGAACTTGCCGTCCCGCCACAGCAGCACATCGACCACCTGCCCAACGGGCAATGCGGACGTGACGCGGATGAGGTCTTGCGCGTCCTTCACCGGTTGGCCGTTCACCTTCGTGATGACGTCGCCCACCACCACCCCGGCCTTCGCGGCGGGCGAATCCTCGCCCACCTTCGTCACGACCGCGCCCGCGGTGCCCTTCACCCCGGCTTTGGTCGCGGTGTCGGCGTCGAGGTCGCGGGCCGCCAGCCCCACGAACGACCGCTTCACCACGCCCTTTTCGAGCAGGTCGGCGGCGATTTTCTTCGCCATGTTGCTCGACACCGCCAGCCCGACACCCTGGAACCCGCCGGTGCGGGTCTTGATCGCGGCCGTCAGCCCGATCACCTTGCCGTCCATGTTGACCAGCGGGCCGCCGCTGTTGCCCGGGTTCATCGCCGCGTCCGTCTGGATGAAGTCCTCGAACGCGTTCAGCTTCAGGTTGTTGCGGCTCTTGGCACTCACGATGCCGCTCGTCACCGACCCGGTCAGCCCGAACGGCGCGCCGAGGGCCAGCACGCGGTCGCCGACTTCCATCTGGTCGCTGTCGCCGTATTCAAGGAAGGGCAGGTCTTTGACACCCGCGAGCTTGACGAGCGCGACGTCGGTCTTCGGGTCGCGGCGGATGTCGGCGGTGGTGAACTTCCGCCCGTCGGTGAGAGTAACATCGACCGAGTCGAGGTCGCTCAAGACGTGATTATTTGTGAGCACGACGCCATCGGCACTGACCAGCACGCCGCTGCCGAACCCGGGGTCGGTGTCCTCGCCCGCCTGGCGCTTCGCCCGGCCCTTGCCCTCGATGCACACGACCGCGGGCAGCACCCGCTTCGCCACCGGGGCGAGGCTCTGCCACTCGCGCCCGGGAAGAGGTGCCGGCGCGCCCGGGATCGCCGGCGGCTGCGCGTTCAGGCCCGAAACGACCATCGCACCGACCGCGCCGAGGCCGATGCACACCACCGCCAGCGGTACGCGCCCCATTTTGCACCCGTCTCAGGTCGTAAAGTCGAAAGTCGTAAGGTCGAAGACATTGTACGCCTTCGACCTTACGACTTTCGACTTTCGAACTTTCGACTCAAGTTACGCCGCGACCCGGCGCGGGCGGGCGGCATCCCGCGCGGTGCGCCGGGTCGGGGTGGATCGCGGTTGGGAGCAACTGAGGGTGTACGCCCCGCACCCCGGGCACGGCCGCGACTCCAGCGCCTGACGCTCATAGTCCGTCAGGCCGCCGGACCGCTTCCAGTTGAGGGCGCACGAATCGCACGCGATCGACCAGCTTCCGTTGCTCACGTTGCCCACAGTTCCGTCACCGCTTTATGTGAATCCGCGTTCGCGGGTTAGTATCGGTGCGAGCCGGGCGGCTTGTCGGGGAACCCCTTGAAGCCGTACCCGACCCACACCCACCAGACCGACACCGGCACGCCCTCTTCGCGGTACACAACCCGTTTCGCGAGTGTTAACCGCTCGAAGACCTCGGTGTCGGCGGGGAGTCCGTCCCCGACGAACACGAACGTGCGCCCCTTGAACTCTTGCGCGTCGGCGACCGGATTCGGCCGCCACAGGTCGTACTGGCTGTGCCGGTCGCCCATCGCCAGCCCGAACGAGTACGTCTCCGGGTGCCCCTGGCAGTACACCCCGAGCGCACCGGGCACGTTCCACACGGTCCCGGCGACGAGCGGGTCTTCGCCGGTTTCGGCCCGCACGCGCTCGCGAATCGCGTCCACCTCCGAGCCGAGGTGTTTCCAGCCGCGGAGTCGGGCGGTCGGGTCGTACTGGCGGATCGGCGTTGGCCGCTTGTCGGTTTCCGGCCCCGAAGCCGCCGCGAGCGCCCCGCGCATCAGCCCGGGGAAGTGGACGAGCGTTGAGAGGGCGATCCCGATCCCGACCCCGCATCCGACGAGCCGCGCCACCGGCCGCCGATACGCCCCGTCGAGCGCCTCGCGTACCCACGCGACGATCAGAATCAGCCCGGTTGCGTACGCGGCGGCCGGCCAGTTGATCTGCCCGGACGCCTTGAAGCTCGCGACAGCAAAGACGCCCCACACCGGCACCGCACACCACCACAGGAATTGCTTCGCCGGGTCGTCGGAACGCCGGTACTTCCACGCGGCCGCGACCCACACCGCGAACCAAACCCCAATGAGGAACCCGGCCTGCCCCACCATGAAAGAGAGCGGCCCGAGCCACCGAACTCCGCTCCCGCCGTGCCCTACCGCCTGCGTACCGACGTGCCGGAACGTCACCCAGTCGTTTTGGACATTCCAGACGAGGACCGGGAGCAGTCCGACCGCCGACCCGGTCGCGAATAGCCACACGCCCGGCCGCCGGAACTGCTCGCGACGGTGGAAAAGGCAGTACGCGAACACGCACGCCGGCAGCAGCACCATCGGGTACTTCGCCAGCACGCCGAACGCGGAACAGACGCCGGCGAAAGCCCAGAAACGCGAAGAACCCACCCCCCAACCCCCTCCCTGCAGGGAGGGGGAGCGAACCACTCGCGCGCCGTTGCCGTCAGCGGTTCGTGAAGGCTCTGGCTCCCCCTCCCTGCAGGGAGGGGGTTGGGGGGTGGGTTCTTCCAGCCCCTTCCACACCCCGACGCACGCCCACGTCCAGCACGCCAGGAACGGCGGGTCGATCGTCATCAGCACCGCCCCGGCGATCACCGGCGGGAGTGTCAGCGCCAGCCCGACCACCGCCAGCGCCGCCCGGTGGCTCTTGAGCGTGCTCGCGGTCAGCACGTACCACCCCGCCAGGAGCGCCGCGTGGCACGCGACGGCCGGCAGCCGCACCGCGAGCATCGGCGAGCCGACCAGCGACTCGCTCAAGGGGCCGAACACCTCGCACGACGCCCGAATCAGCCAGGCGACCATCGGCCCCTTGCTGTAGTAACTCCACGCCAGGTGCCGCGACCACTGCCAGTAGTGCGCCTCGTCCGGCGAGAGGTCGAGCGGGCAGTTGAACGCCAAGTAGGCGACGTGAAACACGACCGACAGCAGGATCAGGCCGAAGGCGAGCCGCTTGCAGGCGCGGTCGGTCAGGCCGGGCGCGGCGGGCGCGTGCGGAACCCCGGCGGGCAGCGTCGCGGCGAGCGGGTTCAGGCGGGACAACATCGGCACACGGCTCCTGAGCGCGATTCGAGCCGGAAGCGATAAACCGCCACGCCGCGGCCGTCAACCCGAACCGCGCCCGCTGTTCAGTTTCCGCACGTGCCGTTGCCGCCCTGCGACGCCGGGCACGTGCGGAAGCCCCCGCTACAAGCGGAATCTCCGAGATTCCCCCGGCACGCAAAACCCCTTATCATGCCCCCAGACACACACGCAACCGCACATAAAGGACACGAATGCCCCCCGCGACCAAAGCCCCGGCCGTCAACCCCGAAGACCTCTCGCTCGCCGACCTCCAGGCGGAAGCGGAAACCATCCGCAAGCGGATCAACCGGTTCCGCGAGTCGCTCGGCCGGTTCTTCGTCAACAAGCAAGAGATCATCGATCTGATGTGCGTGGCGGCGATCGCCCAGGAGCCGCTGCTCCTCATCGGCCCGCCCGGCACCGCGAAGTCGGACCTCGTCGTCAAGTTCAAGGACGCGCTCGGGATCGCGCAGGAGGACTACTTCGAGTACATGCTGACGCGGTTCACCGAGCCGAGCGAGATCATCGGGGCGATCGACATCAAGGAACTCCGCGACGGCCGGTACATCCGCAAGAAGGAGGGTAAGCTGCCGACCGCCAAGCTCGTCTTCCTGGACGAAATCTTCAAGTCGAACTCGGCCATCCTGAACATCCTCCTGACCATCATTAATGAGAAGAAGTTCTACCAGGAGGGCAAGCCGGAGCCGGTGCCGCTGCGGGTGATGTTCGGGGCGACCAACGAAATTCCCGAGCAGGGCGAACTGGCGGCCCTCAAGGACCGCTTCGTGCTGAAGATCATGAGCCGCAGCGTGCAAGACGAGCACTTCACGGAGTTGATCGACGCCGGGCTGCAGGGCGAAGCCTACAAGGGGCTGAACCAGAAGCCGTGGATCGAAGGCCACGCCTCGCTAGACGACTTCCTGAAGGCGAACCGGTACATGACGCACCTGTTCGCCCGCAAGAGCGGCGACGGGCGGGGCGAGGAGGTGAACGACCGGCACCAGTTCTTCCCGGGCGACGTGTTCAAGTCGTACGAGCGGCTGGTGAAGACGCTGGTCCGCGAGGACAAGATCTTCATCAGCGACCGGAAGCTGGTGAAGCTGTACAAGCTGTTCCGGGTGCGGTCGTGGCTGTTCAGCGGCGGCGCGGTGACGAAGGACGACCTCCGCCTGCTCGCCTACCTGGGCGAAAGCCTCCAGGAGATCGAGCACTTGCGGACGAAGGTGCCCGAGTACCTGGGGGATGCGTAAGCCGACCCGTTCGGAGGGCAAGCGATGGCGTCGGCGGGAGAAATTCAGCGCTTTGCGTGTCCGTGCTGCCGCCACCGCACCCTCGACGCGCGGGGCGATTACGACATTTGCCCGGTCTGCTTATGGGAGGACGACGGTCAGGACGACCACAACGCTCACGCGGTCTCCGGCGGGCCGAACGGCGTACTGAGCCTCACACAGGCGCGAGCGAACTTCGCGCGAATCGGAGCTTGTGAGGCACGGTTCGTCGGGAACGTCCGCGCGCCGCGTCCGGAGGAATCGCCGTGGCCGAACTGACGATCTCCCTGAACCGCGACGGGCCGAGCGGCCGGTTGCAAGTCCGCATCGGCTACCGCGCCGACGCGGACGCCACCCCGTTCGAGCACGAAATCCTGCACCGGCGGCTCGTTACCGAACTGTTCCCGAAGCTCGAAATCACCGACGCCCGCGACGCGGTGGTGCGGGTCGAGCGGGAGCGGCCGGCGCAAGAACCGGTGGTCGGGTGAACGCCCGCCGGTTGCGGACCCGGTCCGGGTCTGCCAGACGGTGACGACTACGACATCGACATCATCGACCTCTGACGAGACGCACAGATGGCGACCGAAGCGCCGAGCCAGGACGAGCAGTCCTTCCTCACCGCGATCCTCGCGGCCCCGGACGACGACACCCCGCGGCTCGTCTTCGCCGACTGGCTGGACGAGCGCGGCACCGACGACGACAAGGCCCGCGCCGCGCTCATCCGCACCCAGTGCGCCGCCGAACTCCTCCCGCCCGGCAGCCCGGAGCGCCGACGGCTCGACCGCCAGGCGAGCGCGATCGTCAAGGCGAACGAGAAGCGGTGGCTGAAGGACCTCCGCGCCGGCAAGTTCGGCACCGACTACAAGTTCCGCCGCGGGTTCCTCGACGGCGTCAGCATGTCGCCCACCAAGTTCATCAAGCGCGGCGGCGACCTGCTCACACTCGCCCCCACCCTCCGCTCGGTCCGGTTCCCGTACGCGGCCAACGAGGTCACCGAACTGGCCGCCAGCCCGTTCCTCGCCCGGATCGCGTCCGCCGACCTCACCCTGATGTGTACCTGCGGGTTCTGCGGCATCGACGAGGAGCTGCGCGACCTGTTCAAGTCGAAGCACGCGCACAACCTGCGGGCGCTCAACATCTCCCGCGACCGCGTCGATGCCGAGGTGGTCGGCGCGCTGGTGCGCTCGCCCAACCTCGCCAACCTGACCGAACTTGACCTGTCGGACAACCCGCTCGGCGGGGACGGCCTCGCGGCGCTGGCGAAGGCGAAGAACCTCGGCCGCCTGACCGCCCTCACCCTGTCGCGGGTCTGCAAGGCATCGAGCGCCGCCGACCTGACCGGCTTCCAGACGTTCGCCAGGTCGAAGCACTTCCCGGCACTCAAGCGGCTGACGCTGGAAGGCGACGCGGTCAACGCGGTCGCCGTCACGGCGCTGGTCGCGGCCCCGTTCTTCCCGCAACTCACCCACCTCGACCTGTCACACAACCGGATCGGCGAGCAAGGGGCGAAGGCGCTCGCCGGCGCCGACACGAGCCTCGAAACGCTCGACCTGAGCGGCAACGCCCTCGGGGCACGCGGGATCAAGTGGCTGCGGGCGAGGTTCGGCGACAGGCTGCGGGTTTAACCTGAACAAAATTTCCGCAACGCCCGTTGACACGCAGTCGAGGCGTGTATACTATTCATTTCGACGTGTTCGGACGTGTAGATTTCACGAGTTGTTTAGCGTTCGCCCCAGCGGGGCGAGGGCGATTGGATTCGACACCGTCGCCCCGCTGGGGCGAACGCTAAACAACCCAATACGAATCGACTCAATACGGACTGTGTCGTGGGTGAGGATTCACCCGTTGGCGCGGCGGGCGGCGTCGCGCGAGGTCGTGCCGACCGGCAAGAGCTTCGGCCGCGGCACCACCACTCCGACCACGCCGCCGTGCAGGTCGCACAGCTCGCGGTAGCCGGAGCGCAGGAACGCGAACCGCCGCGGGTCCGGGTGGTCGGCCATGTAGCCGCGCACCAGCTCGGTCATGCGGGCGTCGTACTGGTCCTTGGAGTGCGAGTGGACCGCGTACCGGCCGGGGTGTCGGCGGAGGTCGCCGTCGAACTGCGGGCTGACGTGGTACAGCTCGTGGAAGATGGTGACCAGCTTCTCCTGGAACGATTGGTCGAGGAATCGCGGCAGGCAGAAGGTGAGGACGTACAGCATCTCGCGGCCGTCCACGAAGAACCGCTGCACCTGGTAGGCGGCGGCCCCGTGCCGGCGGGTCAGCGCGCCGTCGCGGAAGCGGAGCGGGGTGACCCGGGCTTGAAGCCCGTAGCGGCTGCGGTTGCGGCTGGGGGTGAACGTCACCAGCACCCGCGGCATGCGGACGTGCCGCAGTTCGCCGCACCGCTCCGTCACGTCCTCGCACAGCGCGCGCATGTGCGTGGTGAAGTCGAACGCGCCGGCGTGGTCGGCGGCGCGGGGCCGACCGCCGCCGGGCACGACCCAGCGGGGGGCGAGCGGGCGGCGGGCGTCCCACCGCAACTCGAGCGGGAACGCGCCGCGACGTAATGGGGTGCGAGTGCCGGTCATCCGTGGGTGCGTCTCAGCCAGTGGGCGGCGCGGGAGTGCCTACGGGTTGCCATGCTAGAGCGTAACCGCGGCCGGGTCAACTGAGGGTGTCCGCCGACGGCCCGCGCGTTCGCGCAATTCGACTGAAGCGGCAAGGCCGGCGCGACCGATAGAAGCGGTAACACCGGACGGGCACGCGGGGGGCGTGTACCCGCCTGCGTCTGTCGGACGGAACTGAGGTGTGCGATGCGAACCAACGGGCGTTGGCGGGCCGCGTGTGCGGCGCTTCTCGGGCTGGCGGTGACGTGCTCGACCGGGTGCCAGACGTGGTTCGGCGGGATGACGCTGCCGAGCGGCCGGTACCTGGAGCACTACCCGCAGTACTTCGCCCCGGACCCGGCGTTCCCGCTGCCGCGCGAGCTGGCCAGCCAGGAAGACCCGGAGGGCGCGGTGCGCCGCGCCGGCGGCCCGGCGCTGGGCGGCGTGGCCCCGGTCGCGCCCGGCGCGCCGGTGCCGCTCGACGGCGGGGCGGCGCCGGGGCCGGGCGGCGTGCCGCTCGGCGGCTCGACCCGCTGACCTTTCCAGTCGAAGGTCGGCACATCAAAGGTCGTAAAGTCTGGGGCCGTTGTCTTCGACTTTACGACCTTCGACGTGCCGACTTGAGACGGCGAAAGAGCGGTTGATTCTCCCGCGGCCGGCGGCTATTGGCCGGCGAACCGAGCGAACGAGCCTCGCCCCCGCGGTACGGATACCGCGGGCGGAGGTCGGCGAGAGGGGTCGCCACGCGTTCGGGGGAGGGGAATCATGGCGCAAGGAACGCGCGGGCGGTGGGTGCGGGCCGCGATCTTCGGGTTCGGCGTGGCGACCAGCACCGGCCTCGTCGGGTGCATGACCGACGACAAGCCGAAGGACAGCAAGGCCACCGCGGCCCCGAAGGCCGGGCTGCCGGGCACGCCGACGCTCCCGCCGGGCGGGGCCGCGGCGAACGCGAAGGCGCAGTGGCAGCCGGGTGCGGGCCAGTTCGGAGGCCCCGGCGGCAACCTCCAGCAGAACACCGGGTTCGCCAGCGGCGGGCCGGCGCGAGCCGGCACGAACAACCTGAACACGACCGTCGCCGGGCAGAACTTCAACAACTTCGCGCCGGGCGCGGGCGGGGTGATGACCGCGCCGGCGGTACCGGGCACGACCCCGGGCGGCCTCCAGCCGGCCGGCGGGTTCGGGGCCGGCGGGCCGGGGGGCGTGGCCCCGCTCGGCGGGACCGCCAACTACCCGCCGCCGGCTCTGGACCCGACGAACATGCCGCCGATCCCGCAGGGGGCGGCGAACGAATTCCCCAACGGGGTACAGCCGCCGTCGGGCCTCGGGCCGGTCGCGCCGTCGCCGCTGCCGCCGGTCAGCCCGTCGAAGAACTTCTGAGCGCGCGGCCGCGGGCGCTCAGCCTTTGGGTTGGGCGCCCGCGGCCTGGAGTCGTTTGACGAACCGGGCGGCGACGTACCCGGCCTTGAACCCGGCGTCGATGTTGACCGCGCACACGCCGGCCGAACAGCTATTCAGCATGGTCAGGAGCGCCGCGACGCCACCGAACGCGGCCCCGTAGCCGATGCTCGTCGGGACCGCGATCACCGGGCAATCGACCAGGCCGCCGACCACGCTCGGCAGCGCCCCGTCCATCCCCGCGACCACGATCACCACGTCCGCGGCCGCCAGCCGCTCGCGCTGCCGCAAGATGCGGTGCAGCCCGGCGACGCCGACATCAACGATCAGTTCGACGCCCGCGCCCATGACACGAGCCGTGACCAGCGCCTCTTGCGCGACCGGCAGGTCGCTGGTGCCGGCGGTGACGACCAGCACCTTACCCGCCGCGGGCGGGCGCTCGGCCGCCGTCGGCAGCCAGAACGTGCGACCGAGCCGGTCCTGGTCGGCGTGCGGGAAGTGCGCCGCGAGGTGCGCCGCCTGCTCGGCGTTCACGCGAGTGACGAAACAGTCCTGCCCGGCTTCGGACAGCCGCCGGACGGCCCCTTCGACCCACGCGGGCGTTTTGCCCTCGGCGAACACCACCTCCGGGAACCCGCACCGCTGCCGGCGGTCGAGGTCGAGCGTGGCGAAGCTCAACTCCGCCACCGACGCCTGCCCGAGGCGCGTCGCCGCCGCGCCCACCTCGACCGTGCCCGCACGCACGCCTTCCAGAAGTGCCCGAAGCTCGTCGGCCGTCATGGACCCTCACCTTCTGCGGCTTGCGACTTCGCAAGCGGCTGACGCAAACTTGAAGAAATCCTTGCCGATTCCCAACTGGTGTGAATTTTACGGACCGCACCGCCGATACACCCGATACCGCCCGCTCGCGCGGGTCTCGCTGTCGGGGGCACGGTCATGACGTTCGCCGCGGTCACGCTGTTGGGGATGACGGTCGGCCAGCCGCTCGGGGCCGACTACCACGCGATGAACTCGCGCACCATCAAGCTGCCCGTCGAGTACAAGCAGGACCGCAAGTCGATCCGGCACGTGCTCCTGTACGTCGCCCGTAACGGCGAGAACACGTGGGCGCAGGAGGCGTTCATCACCCCGGACAAGGACGCGTTCGTGTACGTCGCCAAGGACGACGGCGTGTACTGGTTCAAGATGGTGATCGTGGACGTGAAGGGGAAGAACGACCCGGCCGACCTGACCAGCGGGCCGCCGGACCTCAAGATGGTGATCGACACCGCCCCGCCGGCCGTCCGCGTCACCAACGCCCGCCGCACCGGCGACGAGGTGGTGGTCGAGTGGGCGGTCGAGGACAAGTTCCCCAACGACGCCGAGACGAAGGTCCACTTCCGCGCGACGGACAACCCGAACGGGTTCTGGCAGGAGGTGACGCTGCCGGCGAACTCGCGGACCGGGGTGAAGTTCCCGTGCGGCACCCCGGCCGGGATCACGGTGAAGATCACCGCCGCCGACGTGGCCGGCAACCGGACCGAGATCACCCGCGACTTCCCGACCGGCACCACGACGACCGCCCTTTCGCCGGCCGCGGCCGCGGTCGTGCCGCCGGTCATCGCGCCGGCCGCGGCCGCGGTGGCGCCGCCGGCACCCGCGACGCCGCCCCCGACCGCCGACCTCGTCCCGGTCAGCGCCGCCCCGGTCGCGCCTTCGGCCCCCTTGACTCCGGCCGCGCCGCCGGCCGGTTCCGGCCTGCCATTCAACCCGTCTGTTGCGCCGCCGGCCGGCACGCCCGTCGCGCCGCCCGCGGCGACGCCGGTTTCGCCCGCCCCGAACCCGCCGGCCGTCGCGCCGCAGCCGCCAACGTTCCCGACGCCGGTGTACCAGCCCTCCGCGCCGAGCGCCGGCGGGCCGCAACCGCTCGCCACCATCGACCCGAAGGCCGTTCCGGCGGCCCCGGCGCCGACCACCGGCGCGACCGCCCAGGCCGGCGCGTGGACCGGAACGGCCGAGAAGCCCGCCGCCGAAACGCCCCGCGCCCAGGTCATCAACTACCCGCGGTTCAACCTCAGCTACGACCTCGAGGCCCGCGGCCCGTCCGGCATCAGCCGCGTCGACCTGTGGGTGACCCGGGACGACGGCCGCACCTGGCAGAAGTGGAGTCAGCACGAGGGCAAGGGCGGCGCGGTCACGGTCGCGCTCGACGTGCGCGAGAACACGCAACTGGAGGGGCTGTACGGGTTCCGGCTGGTGCCGGTGAGCGGCGCCGGGCTGAGCGAGCGCGAGCCGGTCGCCGGCGACGCCCCGGACATGCGCGTGATCCTCGACATCACCCCGCCGACCATCGACCTGTTCGCCCCGCAGTCGGACCCGAACGTGCCGGACACGCTCATCGTCCAGTGGAAGGCGACGGACAAGAACTTCGGCGAAGACCCGATCACGCTGGAGTGGGCCGAGTCGCCGGCCGGGCCGTGGAAGCCGGTCGCGTCGGCCGGCGGGGCCGACCCGGTGATCCAGGCCACCGCGGTCAACATCCCGGTCGCCCGGCGTCTGGCGAACACCGGCCAGTACAGTTGGCGGATCCCGAGCGGGGTGCCAGCCCGCGTGTACCTGAAGGCCTCGGCCCGCGACGCCGCCGGCAACGTCAAAGAGGTGGTTACCCGCGACCCGATCTTGGTGGACCTGACCAAGCCGAAGGCCAAGATCAACAGCATCCTGCCGCCGGTTGCGCCCCGGCCGTAATTCCGCCGCGGCGCGAATCCGGGCCTGGATTCGCGCCGCGGCAGCACGGTCTGGGAATCGGGGTAGGTGCCGCGGTTTCGACCGCGGGTGCCGGATTTGTGACCTACATTGCAGTATCGGGGGTGGCGATTACTCTCCCGCCAAACTACGCCGTCGAGCCGAGCGATGGTCGAAAAAACCACCGACACCTGGATCAGTACGCCGAAGAAGCTGTACTCCGCAGCTCGTGAGGCGTGCCTGGTCCACATCTACCCGACCGGCCCGACGATGGGCTGCCGCTACCCGCTGTCGGATCACCTGCTGGTGATCGGCCGGGGCGAGGACTGCGACATCAAGCTGACCGACCACTCGGTCTCCCGCCGGCACGCCCGCATCGATCAGGTCAACGACGGGTTCTACGTCTCCGACCAGAACAGCACCAACGGCACGTTCGTCAACGACAAGCAGATCGATACCGCGCGGCTGCTCCGCGACGGCGACTACCTGCGGGTCGGCAACTGCCTGTACCGGTACCTGGCGGCCGAGAACATCGAGGCCGAGTACCACGAGGAGATCTACCGGCTGACCATCCTCGACGGGCTGACCCAGATCCACAACGCCCGGTACCTCAACGAGTTCCTGGAGCGGGAGGTGGTGCGGTCACAGCGGCACGCCCGCCCGCTGTCGTTCCTGGCGCTGGACATCGACCGGTTCAAGTCGCTGAACGACTCGCTCGGGCACCTGTGCGGCGACTTCGTGCTGCGGGAGTTGGCCGAGGTGATCCGGCTCAACGTCCGCACCGAGGACCTGTTCGCCCGGTGCGGCGGCGAGGAGTTCGCTATCGTGCTGGTGGAGACGACCAAGTGCGGCGCGGTGCAGGTGGCCGAGCGGGTGCGGGAGGCGGTGTCGAAGCACCGGTTCCAGTTCGAGTCGGCCCCGATCGCGCTGACCGTCAGCATCGGCGTGGCGAGCACGATGGGCGAGCCGGAGGTGAGCGCCACCCTGCTCCGCCGGGCGGCCGACGAGAAGCTGTACGAGGCCAAGCGCACCGGCCGAAACAAGGTGTGTAGCTGAAGACAGAAGAGCGTCCACCACAGAGGGCACAGGAGGGTACGAGAGGAAGGCAGAAGAGAATTCTTGAAAACTCCGTCTTCTGCCTTCCTCTCGTGCCCTCTGTGGTGAAGTCCTCTTCTACTTCCCGTTCAGCGACACCTCGCGGGCGAGCGTGTCACACTCCTCGCGGAACTGCGCCGCCTCCAGCGGCTCGGCGAACGAGCCCAGCCCGCTCTTCTCACCCAGCAGGAGCGCGAGCAGCGTGCCGAGCGGCCCGCCGGCGGCCGCCGCGTCGCCGGTGCCGCCGCTCACGAACACCCGCTCCGGCACCAGCGGTTGCGCGCTGTTCGCCAGCCGCTCGGCCAGGAGCGCCGCCGCGTACAGCCGCGGGTCGCCGTAAGCGGCCACCTTCCGCAGCACGACGGCCGCCTCCGACAGCCCGATCTGCAGCGCCCTCTGCCCCTCGGCCTTACCGGCGAGCACCTTCTCCTTCGCGTGCGCCTCGGCGGTCAGCACGGTCTGCTCCGCCTGCCGCCGAGCGCGGGCCAGTTCGGCTTCGGCGGTTACCACCATCTGCTCGCTCTGCTTCCGGGCGCGGGCCAGTTCAGCCTCGCCGCGACTCTCGGCGATCTGGATGTCGGCCTTCGCGTTGGTCAGTTGCACCTGCACCGCGGCCTGGGCTTGCGCCTCGTTGAGCGTCCGGAGCTTCTCGACGGCCGTCTTCTGCCGCTCGTAGGTCTCCAGTTGCTCGATCGACAGTTGCCGGAGCCGCAGTTGTTCCAGCAACTGCTCGATCTTGTCGTCCTTCTCCGCGGCCACCGGCTTGCCGATGAGCACGTCCACGCACTCGATGTCGAACTCGCGGAACCGGTTGCGGAGTTCGACCCGGGCCTCGTTCTGAATCTGGTCGCGCTCGTGCAGCAGTTGCAGCATCGTCTTCTTGTGGGCGACGTCGCGGAAGAAGGCGCTGAGCATCGGGTCGATCGTCTGCGTGATCAGCTTCTTCACGTCCCCGAACCGCTGGATGACGCTCGGGGCGCGCTGGTAGTCGATGTGGACGACCACCGACAGCGGGAGCAGCGGCTCGTAGGCGTCGCGGGTCACGAGGTCGATGGAGCGCAGGGCCTCGTCGAACTTGTGGGCCTCGGTCTTGCCGGTGATCCAGTGCAGGACGAAGTTGGTCGTCGGCACCATGATGACCTGGCCGGCGTACACGTTGAACGGGTACTTGCCGGGGCCGAGCGGCCGCTCCCACACGCCCCGCTCGCCCTCCTGCACCCGCTCGCCGTGCCGGAACGCGGTGCCGCTCACGTCCCGCCCGGTGCGGCCGACGTAGCTCACCACCACGCCCACGTGCCCGATCGGCACCACCGTCTTCTTCACCAGTTCGACCGACGCGAACCAGCGGTTGATGAAGTACGTGCCGTCGGTGAGCGGCGCGTACTGGCGGCCGCGCCGCCCGCCGGCGGTCAGGAACGCCTCCGGGTCCTGGTAGTTGTTGTGGTAGCTCGCCCCGTCCGGCTCGTGCCCGACGGCCGGCGCGATGATCTCGCCCGGCGGCAGGCTCGGGCCGTCGTGAACCGTCACGACGCCGATCAGGTCGTCGTGGACCTCGGTTTCGCCGCTATTGCTGGAGCCGCCGATCACGACCGGGCGGAACCCGTCGCACTCGCTCAGTTGGCGGTGCCACGACTTGATCGCGTTCGCCTCCTGGGCGTCGAGCAGGTGCGGCAGGCTGTACGCCCCGTTCTCGGTCATGACGATGAACGCGGCCGGGTTGATGGCGTACACGCCCTCGCGCAGGATCGACCGCTGCCGGCCGCGCTGGCCGTGTTCGGCTTCCTCGCCGGTGCGCTCCAGGAACGCCCGCGCGTCCTGGAAGTTGGCGCACTCGACCACGCGGCCGAGCGTCTGGCTGGGCGGCAGCGGCAGCCCGTCGCGGGCGTAGACGTAGCCGATCTGCCCCTGCGGCACGGTCACCAGCGGCGCGACGTGGATGCGGTACTGCCACCGCCAGTAGCCGAAGTGCAGCCCGCCGCGGAGGAGCGTCGCCTGGTAGCCGGCCTCGTCGCCGAGCGCGATGATGCGCCCGTCGGTCACCGACCCGTCTTTCGACCACAGTTTCTCGACCACCCCGACCTTGTCGTTGGGGATGACCCGAACGGTCAGCCACCACGCCAGCAGGAGCAGGAACCCGAACAGGAGGGCGAGCGGGACGAGGAGGCGGGCGGCCTCCGGCAGTTCGCCCGAAGCGAAGAATGGGGACACGGTTGCACCTCGTGGGGTGCGGAGAATGGGCGCGGTCGTCCGAGATGAGTTGACGAGGGTGCCCGTTCAGTGACGGCGGAGAACGCCTCCGCGTCGGCCTGCGAGGTTAGCTGACGGGCTAGGGCTTGAACGTGCCCCGGCGAGTGCGAAACTCGCCTGCGCCCCGGGGAGCGTCTCTCGTCGCTCCCGGTGGTTCCCCCGCTCCCGCGTTGTGCCGCGGGACTCGGCTGCATTGGGATTATTCTCGCCCGCGACCGGAGCGGATTCAAGCGAATACTTCCTGAACACGCCTCAGCACGATGGCGCGTGACCTCTCATGGAAAGGGCGTTCCTGACGCGTCCTTGTGGCTCGTCTTCGTCCGCGGCCTCGCTTTCACTGTTTTCTCACTGGCAGGCCATCATCACGCCGCTTAGCGTGACCGCGTAGATTGTGCGTGTACGCACGAAACGCCGAGTGACCCACTGTGCCCGCCGGACACGAAATCGCGGTCGCCCTCCGCGCTGCATACTTGGCCCTCCACCGCCGGTCGGAGGCGGCGTTCGCGTCACACGGCGCGACCGCCGACCAGTTCGTCCTCCTCGCGACCCTCGAGCGGGGCCGCGCCCTCACCCAGCGGGAACTCGCCCGCCGGATGTCGTCCGACCCGAGTACGGTGCGGGCGATGCTCGTCCTGCTGGAGAAGCGGGGGCTGGTCGAACGGGACGGCCACCCGACCGACGCCCGCGCCCGGGCGGTCGCCCTGACGGACGAGGGCCGGCGGACGTTCCGTGCGGCGTGGGCGGCCGGCGAACCGATCCGGCAGCGGATGCTCGGCGCGCTCAGCCCCGGCGAGGCGGAAACGCTCGTCGGGTTGCTGGCGCGGGTCGCGGAAGCGCTGAACGCGGACGGCGCGCCGGGCGGCGGGCCGGCCTCCCCTCACTCCCCCGAGGACGAACGATGAGCGGTCGCACCCTGGTTCTGGCGGCGTGGGTCGCACTGGCCTGCGGGCCGGTGACGGCCCAGCCGAAGGACGACAAGGCCGAGAAGTACCCCGCCCCCCCGAAGGGCTACGACCAGAAGCGGGACGGCATCGAGCGGGGCAAGGCGGAGGTGGTGGAGTACGACAGCACCACCGTCGGCAACAAGCGGAAGGCGACGGTGTACACCCCGCCGGGGTACAGCAAGGACAAGAAGTACCCGGTGCTGTACCTGCTGCACGGCATCGGCGGGGACGAGAACGAGTGGCCGAAGGGCGGCGCCATCGCCGTGCTCGACAACCTGTACGCCGACAAGAAGGCGGTGCCGATGATCGTGGTCATGCCGAACGGCCGGGCGCAGCCGAACGACCGGGCCGAAGGGGACGTGTTCCGCACCGCCCCGGCGTTCGCCAAGTTCGAGGGCGACCTGCTCAAGGACCTCATCCCGTTCGTCGAGAAGACGTACCCGGTGAAGGCCGACCGCGAGAGCCGCGCGCTCGCCGGGCTGAGCATGGGCGGCGGGCAGTCGCTCAACTTCGGGCTGGGCAACCTGGACACCTTCGCCTGGGTCGGCGGGTTCTCGTCCGCCCCGAACACGAAGAAGCCGGAAGACCTGATCAAGGACCACGCCGACGCCGCCAAGAAGCTGAAGCTGCTGTACGTGGCGTGCGGGGACAAGGACGGGCTGATCCGCATCAGCGAGGGCGTCCACAAGATGCTGGACGAGAAGAAGGTGCCGCACGAGTACCGCGTCATCCCCGGCGGGGCACACGACTTCAAGGTGTGGAAGAGCGACCTGTACCACTTCGCCCAACTCATCTTCAAGGACGGCGAGAAGCCGGCGGAGAAGAAGGACGAACCGAAGGCCGAGAAGAAGGAGCCGGCCAAGCCGGCCGACGACGGCAAGCCGTCGGCCACCAACCTGCCGAACGCCCAGTTCCCGAAGGTCCACGCCGACGGGCGAGCGACGTTCCAGTTCAAAGCCCCGGACGCCAAGAAGGTGCAGGTCTTCACCAACTACGGACTGGGGCCGCGGGGCAACTGGGACATGGTCAAGGGCGACAACGGCGTGTGGACGCTCACCTCACCGCCGATCGTGCCCGGGTTCCACTACTACGGCTTCCTGGTGGACGGGGTGTTCGTGAACGACCCCGGCACCGACACCTACTTCGGCACCGGCAAGCCGACCAGCGGCATCGAGATCCCGGAGAAGGGCGTGGACTTCTTCCACGCCAAGGACGTGCCGCACGGCGAGGTGCGCTCGCGGTGGTACACATCGAAGACGACCGGCCAGACCCGGCACATCCAGGTGTACACTCCGCCCGGGTACGACGCCGACCCGAAGGCGAAGTACCCGGTGCTGTACCTGCAGCACGGCGGCGGGGAGGACGAGACCGGGTGGGTCAAGCAGGGACACATGAACTTCATCCTCGACAACCTGATCGCGGAGAAGAAGGCGGTGCCGATGATCGTGGTGATGGAGCGGGGGTATGCCGCGCGGGCGGGCGAGCAACCGGCGGCCCCGGGCCGCGGGATGGGCGGCGGAGCGTTCGAGGACGTGGTGATCAAAGACCTGATCCCGATGATCGACGCCACCTACCGCACCCTCGCCGACCGCGACCACCGGGCCATCGCCGGCCTGAGCATGGGGTCCGGGCAGGCCCTGCAGATCGGGCTGACCCACACCGACACGTTCTCGGCGGTCGGGGCGTTCAGCGGGGTGTTCCGCCAGGGGGATGTGAAGGCCGCCTACGGCGGGGTATTCGCCGACCCGGTCGCGTTCGACAAGAAGGTAAGCCTGTTGTACCTGCACTCGGGCGACCAGGGGTTGGACGCGGGCATACACAAGGCCGCCAGCGACCTGTACGACTACTTAGAGAAGGGCGGGGCAAAGAACGTGGTGTTCCGCGACCTCAAGGGTCAGGGGCACGAGTGGCAGACGTGGCGGGTCGCCTTCCACGACTTCGCCCCGCGGCTGTTCCAGCCGAAGAAGTGATAGGCATCCCAGGAGATAACTTCCGTCGTCTCTTGTGGCACAGGCTTTCCAGCCTGCGCCCGCTGAGCGACCGGGCGCACAGGCTGGAAAGCCTGTGCCACGAACACACGGAAGTTATGTCCCGGGACGCGTATGAGTCGCTTCGCCGCTCAACCCGTTCGGACCCGGCGTCTGCCACCGGGGCACTCGGCGTCCGTGGCTCCGGCCCGGCGCGACGGACCCGCCGGCGGGCCACGCGTCGGCTGGGGTACGTCTGGCCGATCCCCGGCGATTGACGACTTCGACCCTTCGGAGGCGCGAACGTGGCTCGCGACATTTCCAAACGGCTGATGGCGGCGCTGAAGGCGGTCGATCGGCCCGGCGCGTTCTGCGCCGCCGGGGGCGGCCCGGCCCCGCTACCCGGGTTAGAGGTCGCCGGCCTCGGCCCGGTCGGCCTCCCGCTGACCGCCGCGCAGGTGCCCGAACTCGTCAAGAAGTGCCGCCAGGCTCCGTACGGCAAGGGCGAGAAGACGCTGGTGGACACGAACGTCCGCCGCGTCTGGCAGTTGGCCCCGGACCGGTTCGCGCTCACCAACCCCGACTGGCAGGCGTACCTCGCCACGACCGTGCAGGCGGTTCGACGCGAACTGGGTCTCGAAAAGCAGGCGCTCGACGCCCACCTGTACAACCTACTCGTGTACGAGCCGGGCGGGTTCTTCCTCCCGCACCGCGACGGCGAGAAGCTCGACCGCATGGTCGCCACGCTGGTGATCGTACTCCCGTCGGCGTTCGAGGGCGGCGAACTGGCCGTCCGGCACGAGGGGCGGGAGCGGGTCATCGACTTCGGCGGCCCCGCCCGCAACCCGTGCCACACGCACTTCGCCGCGTTCTACGCCGACTGCGAACACGAGGTCCGCCCGCTCCGCACCGGCCACCGCGTGTGCCTCGTCTACAACCTGACGCTCGCGAAGGCGAAGAAGCCGATCTCCGCCCCGCGAACGGCCGGCCCCATCGACGCGGTCGCGGGCGTGCTCCAATCGTGGTCGCCACACGACCCGGGCAAGCTGGCGGTGCTGCTCGAACACCAGTACACACAAGACGGGCTCGCGTGGGACGCGCTCAAGGGCGTAGACCGCGCGAAGGCCCGCGTGCTCAGCGAGGCCGCGGCGCGGGCGGGCTGTTCGGCGTACCTGGCACTGCTGACGCTGCACGAGTCGGGTTCGGCCGAGGAGGAGTACGAGCCGCGGCGCGGCCGCCGCTGGGACGAGTACGACGAGTACGACGAGGGCGAGGACGATCCTGACAACTACGAGATGGGCGAGGTGTTCGAGTCGAGCCTGACGGCCGAGCACTGGAGCGCCGCGACAGGCGAGCGCCCAGCGTTCGGGACGATGGAGGTGGCGCCGGACGAGGTCGTCCCGCCGGACGCGCTCACGAAGGGGACGCCGGAGGTGGACGTGTCGGGCTACACCGGCAACGAGGGGCTGACGATGAACCGCTGGTACCGCCGCGCGGTGGTCGTCGTGTGGCCGGCGGCGAACCAGTTCGACGTGCTGTGCGACTGCGGCACGACCGGCGCGGTCGCGGCGCTGGGCGAGTGGGTCGATCGCCGGCAGAAGGCACGCGGGAAGGACGCGGACGCCCTTCAGGCGCAGTGCGCGGCGTTCGCGGCCACCATCGCCGACCGCTGGAGCAGGTCCGACTCCCGGCGCGAGACCGGCGGGGACTTTCTGGCTCTGGTCTTGCGAATCGACGACGCCCAACTGCTCGGCCGCTTCCTCACCCGCGTCGCGGCGGGTGATCCGCTGGTGGAACTGGACGCGCCGCTCGCGAAGGCGTTCGGCGGACACGGCTGGGACACGTTCCGGGACGCGCTGGTCGCGCTGTTCGAGGGCACCACGGCCGCGACCGTCGGCCGCAACCTGCGGCTCCTGGACCGGTTGTGCGCGTCCGGCACGCGACCGGCGGGTGAGCGACTGACGGTGTGCCGACTCCTGGCCGAGAAGGCCGTCGCGGCGATCGACCGCATTGACCGTCAGGACATCGCGAGCGACTGGCGGTTGCGCGACGTGAACCGCACGGAGGTGCTCACCGCACTGCCCCGCGCGCTGGTCGCCGTCGAGCAGTCCGAACTGCTGTCGCGGTTCCTGACGCGCGCCCTGGCCGACCCCAAGACGTACCCGCTGGCGGCGCACGTCGCGGCGCTGACGGCCCTCGGCCCGTGGCTCAAGAAGCACCTCAAGACGTCGTGCGAGCCGGTGGCGCGGTGGCTCGCGGCGTGCTGCGGGCAGTTGGAGGCGCTGACCGCGGCCGAGCCGGTCGCCCCGGCCGACTTCCGCCGCGACGCGGCCGTGCGGTGCGGCTGCGCCGACTGCAAGGAACTGAAGGCGTTCCTGAAAGACCCGGCCGAGCGGGTTCACCGGTTCCGGATGCGCCAGGACCGCCGCCAGCACCTTGAGGAGCAGATCGAGCGGAACGGTTGCGACGCCAACTGCGCGACCGACCGCACCGGGTCTCCGCAGACGCTCGTCTGCACGAAGACCACCGCGTCCTTCGACGCCCGGCTGAAGAAGTACCGCGACGACCGGTCGCACCTCGCCGCCCTCCGCCCGATCCAGGCGAGCCTGCCGACGTGAGGTTGCGGCACCGGTGTGTCGCGACGGGTACGCGCCTCGCGTATCGTGACACCGGCCTGGTCTGCCCGCGGTAGGTCTACAGCCACTCGACCGGATCACGCACCGCGGGGCGCGGCGATCAGCAGCGCGGACGCCAGACCGGCCGCGAGCCTCGCGCCGTTGACGACCGCGGACGGCGACGGCGGAGGTTCGGCCAGTTTTCGTGCTATTGCCGCCCTCAGCCGGGCCGCCTCGACCCCGGCCGAGTTCGCTCCTGAAGGGTACCCGAGCCGGGCCGCCTGGTCGTCGTACCGCCTGCGTCGCGGCACGAATACGCCCGCCGTCCCGGTCGCTGCGGCCTCGTGGACCAGGTTGTAACCGGCGTTGCCGACGACCAACCGCACCGCCGGAAGACACTCGATCAGCGGGAAGTGGCGAACCGCGATGTCCGACACGCAGGCGGGAAGCGCGATGCCGTTGGGCACGGCCAGCCGCAGCGGCGGCCACCCGGGCGGCCAGCCCGCCCGCAGCATCGCCGCGACGGCCGCCCACTCGGCACACTCGGCCGCGGTCCCGGTCGCGGCAACGAGCACCACCGGCACCGGCGACCGGACGAGGGCTGCGGCCGCGACCGGCGACAGTTCGTCCGCGTCGCGGATGTGGAACGGCGGGAGGTCGTGACAGTTGGCGCACCCTACGAACGGGTGCGGCTCCCCGGCACCGAGGATCAGGTCGTAGTGCCGCCGGACGAAACCGGTCAGGTGGTGCCGGCGGACGTAGGCGGGTGGAAGGGTTCGCGCGACGAGCACGCGGGGGCATGAGGACCAGCGGCCGAGGAGTTCCGCCAGTTCGCCGCCGACGCCGCGGGGGAACGTGTCCGCGACGAACAGGTCGGGCCGCGTCTCCGCGATCAGCCGCTGAAGTGCGGCCGCGACGCCCGCGGCGGGGGTGGCCGGCGGGATTGCGATCAAATCGACGCCCGGCTCTGGAACGAGCGCCGGCGCGAGCGGGGTGTTCACGACGACGCGCTGCGTGCCGCCTGTGAGGCGCGCCAACTGCCGGGCGAGCGCCAGCGTACGGACGGCGTGCCCAAGCCCGCCGCCGGGCGCGTGGTAGAGAACGGGCATCAGCTCCCGCCCATGTCGTCCTCGAACGGCTCGCCCGCGTCCGGGTCGGCCAGCCGCCCCTGGTCCCCTTCGGTGTAGTCCATCGGGTCGGAGGTGGAAGGGTCGCCCGGCGAGGTGCCGTGGTACCGGCTCGAATAGAAGTACGGGTCGTCGTTCCACGTGCTGTCGGCGGTCGTGCTGCCCGGTTCGCGGCGGAGGCACGTGACGCAGAGGGACCGGCCCTGTGACACCGTACGCGCGTGCTGCGCGCAGACGAGCCGCTGGCACGTCGCGCACGTCACCGCGCCCGGGCGGCCGCAGCGGTGGTTGAACAGGAACCCGCTCGTCTCCTGACACCGTTCCATGACGCCTCGCGTGCCGAATACTGGTCAATTGATGACGGGTAGCGCCCGGCCGGTGGTCGCGCGCCACGGCCCGGCCGGGTTCGCTGGCGGTTCGCCGAGCGCGTCGCGGATCTGCCGGTTCTCGGGCAGAAACTGGTCGCACTTCTCGCACATCGCGAGTCGCTGCCGCCGCATCTCCGCGCGGAACGCCTCGTACCGCGGGCCGCGGAAGATGTCGGCCAGGGACTCCGTCAGCACGTTGCCCAGACTCGGCATCCGCTCGGCGGTCATGCAGCAGGCGAACACGTCGCCCCGGTGGCTGACGAACGCGTGCAGGTACGGGGCGTAACACTGGTGCCGGTCGTAGTAGCCGAGCGCGTACGCGCCCGTCGCGGCGAATGCGATCTCCGCGGGCGAGACGCCGAACGGGTACACCCGCTCCGGGCCGGTCGGGAAGCCGTAGCGGAGCCGTAACTTCGCCACCTCGGGCGCGATCGCGGCGTTGTAGCGGGCAATGTCCGCGGCGTCGGGCCGGTCGGCGGACGCGCCGTCCACCGGCATCGGGACGACGTCGCACGCCCCGAGTTCCGCGGCTACGCGGAGCAGTTCCGCCTGCTCCGACAGGTTCTTGCGCTGGACGACGGTGTTGATCCGCAGCCGGACGCGGGCCCCGCGCTTCTCCCGCTCACGGACGAGGCTGCGAATCCCCTTGATGCTCTGGTCGAAGGCGCCTGTCACGCCGCGAATCGAGTCGTGGGTGTCCGCGGTCGCGCCGTCGAGCGACACCGACACCGCGTGCAGCCCGGCGTCGATCCAGCGGCGGGCGCGGGGGCGGTCGAGCAGCACCGCGTTCGTCGTCAGGTTGACGCGCATCGCCCGGCTCGCGTGCGCGATAACCGCCTCCAGCCCCTCGTAGAGCGTCACCTCGCCGCCGGACAGGTGGACCTTGCGGCACCCCAATGCCGCCGCGGAGTCCAGCACCTTCAGTACACCGTCGACCGGTAGGGACCGCCGCGGGATGCGCCAGTAGCGGCACATCACGCACCGCAGGTTGCACGTCGAGATGAGCTTGATCTTGAGCGAGCGCAGGAGCGTCCCGGCCGGCTCGCCGCGGGCCTGCCGGGCGAGCGCCGCCCGGGCGGCGGGGTCGTCGAGGAGTTGGGCGGGGGAGTCCACGTCACCGGCTCCTGCCGCGCGGGCGGAACGCCCCGTAGGTGCAGAGCAGGCACGCGAGCGGCACGTCCCGCCCGGCCAGCTTGGCGTCGAGGTCGGACCCGCTGAGGACCGACCCCTTGTCCGTGACCCGCACGCCACGGCGGGTGCGGAACTCGATCAGCAGGCGGCCGTTCCGCACCTTCGCCGCGTGCAGGTGCGCTCCGGGCGGCAGCGGCTGGCGGCGTGCCCGCTTGTTCCACTCCTCCGCAGAGAGGGCCGGCGCGGCCGCCGGACGCACCGCGACGTGGAAGCCCTCGTGAACGCTCTCCTTGGTCTTCTTCCGCCCCTTGGTCTTCTTCCGCTCCTTGTGCGTGACGACGTACTCGGCCTGCAATTCCAGCTTGGAACCGTCGGCGAGCTTGCCCGACACGCTCAACCAGCCGGCCCGGTAGAGGGACGCCGCGTACCGCGGGAGCGTCCACGTTCGGACGCGGTGCCGCGGGTCGGTGAACGGGCTGAAGTCGATCGCCAGCTCCAGCGCGGCCCCGGGCGGGGCGTCGCACTCCAGCGCCCGGATCACGCCCTCCGCGAGCGTCAGCCGCCGCGGGTCGAGCACCTGCCGCCCGGCGCGCGAGTGGAACCAGTACCCGATGAGGACGACCACGAGCGCGAGCGGCGGAATGATGAGCGTCATCGCCGTCAGCAACGCGAAGGTGTAGAAGATGCGTTTCTTGCGCGCGACGGCCGCTTGCGAGTGCCGGCGCAGCGCCTCCAGGTCGGCCAGGAGCGTGGCCGGCTCGGCGGCCGCCCGATAGCGTAGCGTGCTGGAGAAATCCGCGGGGAGCATGTATCCTCCGGGCACAAACCCGCCACACTGTACTCGCGCCGCGCGGGGCGGGCCAATGGAAAACTCCGCCGATTCCGTCCGCCCGCTGCTGTACGTGTCGTTCGACCGCGTGCCGGCGGCGAAGGGGGCGAGCACGCACATCGAGGCCAACGCCCGCGCGGTCGGCGCCCGGTACGGCTCGCTCGTTCTGGTGACCCCGGGGCCGCGCGACGAGCCGGTGTCCGACTTCGCCCCCGGGGTGCGGCAGGTCGTGCTCGGCTGCCCCGACCGGGACGTGCTCGGCCGGGTGATGACCTTCCGGACCAAGCTCGACGCCCTGCTCGCCCGACAGACATTCGACCTGATCCACTTCCGCTCCACGTTCGAGGGCTACCGGCTGGCCCGGGACCGCGGGCGGCACGGCGCGGCCCTGCTGTACGAGGTCAACGGGCTGCCGTCGGTCGAGTTGCCGCACGCCCACCCGCGAATCCGCGGCGACGCCCTCCTCGCGGCGCGCCTCCGCCACCAGGAGGACGTGTGCCTCCGCGAAGCCGACCACATCGTCACCGTGAGCGCCGTCAGCCGCCAGTATCTGATCGGCCGCGGGGCCGACCCGGCGAAGATCAGCGTGATTCCGAACGGCGTCGATACGGACCTGTTCTCGCCGCCGGAGCGCCCGCCCACCCCGGGGCCGCCGCTCCGCGTCCTGTACTGCGGCACCCTGAGCGCGTGGCAGGGTGTCGATACGCTGCTCGACGCGGTCGCGCTGGCCCGGTCGCGCATTCCCGTCCGGCTGTCGGTAGTCGGGCCGGCCCCACGCGACCGCCATGACGCCTCCGCGAGGCGAATCCAGCGCCTCGGCCTGACCGACGCCGTAACCCTCCACGGCGCGCAGCCGCGGGCACGGGTCGCGGAGTTGCTGTGCGAACATCATGTCGCGGCGGTGCCGCTGAGCGCAACCGACCGCAACGTGCTGCAAGGGTGTTGCCCGCTGAAGCTGCTCGAAGCGGCCGCCGCCGGTTGCCCGCTCGTCGCCTCCGACCTTCCCGTTGTGCGGGAACTGCTGACGCCGCACGCGCACTACCTGCCCGTCGCGCCGGACGACCCGGCGGCGCTCGCCGAGGCGCTTTGCGCGATCGCGGCGGACCCGGGCGCGGCGCGGAATCGTGCGGCCCGCGCCCGCGAACACGTGGCGAAGAACTGGACGTGGAAGCGGAGCACCGACCGGTTGCTGGCGGTCTACGAGGCGCTTTTGGCGACGGCGGCGAGCAGCCCCGCGAGGTTCCGCTCCTCCACCTCCGGCGAGTGACGGTGCGCGATCGTGTCGAGCGCCGCGGCCCGCATCCGGTCGCGCTCGGCTTCGGGGAGGGTCAGCAGTTCCGTCAGCCGGTGGCCGAAGTTGTGCAGGTGCGTCCGCGGGACGAGCAGCCCGCTCACCCCGTCGGCGACGACCTCCGGGATGCCGCCGGCGTCGGACGCGACCACCGGGCACCCGCACGCCATCGCCTCCAGCAGGCCGTTGGGCATCCCGTCCCACAGCGACGGCAGCGCGAACGCGTCGAGTAGCCGCAGGCGGGCGGCGACGGCGGCCGGGTCGGCGAGGTGCCCGGTGACCGCGACCGCGTCGTCCAGCCCCAGCCCGACCCGGGCGCGCTCGAACTCGCCCTGGTCGCCGCCCCGGACCTCGCCGATGACGAGCAACTTCGCGGGCCGCTGGCGCCGCACCTCTGCGAGTGCCGCGAGCAGGAAGTTCAGCCCCTTCTTCGCGCGCAGCTCGCCGGAAAAGCCGACGAGCAGCCCTCCGCCGGGGTTGTACCGGGCCGCCAGCGCCGGGTCGCGCGGCCCGGGGCGGAAGACGCCCGTGTCGATCGCGTTCGGCAGCACCGTTGGCGAGCGATCGACGAGCACGCTCACCCGCCGGGCGAGGTCGGCGCTGACCGCGACCAGGTGGTCCGCCTTCTGGAGGCACCACATCAGCCGGGCCATGTCGCCGGGCGGGAATACCTGGCGGTCGAAGTCGTTGCCGCGAACGCTCAGGAGCGACGGCACGCCGACCGTGCGCCCGAACAGCGCCGCGAGGAAGCCGGCCGTTGCGACGTAATGGCCCCAGCACAGGTCGAACCGCCGCCGGGAGTGGAGCCACTCCAGGAACGCCAGCGCCTGCTGAAGGGTGAAGTCGAGGTTCTTCGACTGGCCGACGCGGTACACGGTCAGGCGGTCCCGCAATTCGGCCGGTTCGACGCGCCCGGCGGGCAACTCGCGGGTCAGGGTGACGACGTGCAGGTCGTGCCCGAGCCGGACGAGCGCGGCCGTGATCCGCCCGGCGCTGGCCGCCACCCCGCCGATGTCCGGCGGGTACTTCTCGCTGACGAACAGGACCGTCGCCACCTTCGCCCCCTTTGGTGACCGGACACCGCGCGAACGATTCTCGTGGGTCACTGGTCTCGCCCGCGGCCGCAGTTCCGACACCGGACCGGTTGTGGCGCGTCGAAGCCCTTGCTCCCCCACCTACAGGAATGGGCCGGGGGTGCTTCCGCCTACAACACCGGGCTGAACAGCCGGCTGGCGTTCTCGGCCAACTTGCCGACGAACGGCCGCCCGGCATACACGTCCTTGTCGATCCGCACCGACCCTTCCAGGTCGTTCAGGAACGCGGCCTCCATCTCGCGCGTCACGCCCGGGTCGAAGAACTGGCAGTTCAGCTCGAAGTTGAGGAACAGGCTGCGGTTGTCGGTGTTCGCCGACCCGACCGACGCCCACTCACCGTCCACGAGGACGTACTTGCTGTGCATCATGCCGCGGGCGTACTGGTACACCTTCACCCCGGCGTCGAGCACCTCGGCCCAGTAGTAGCGGGCGGCCAGGAACGGCAGCCACTTGTCCGGTCGCAGCAACCCCAGGAACCGCACGTCGACGCCAGACCGCGCGGCCATCAGCATGGCGTCGCGCAGCCCGGCGTCGGGCACGAAGTACGGGCTGGCGATCCACACCCGGTGCCGGGCGCGGAGGATCGCGGCGACGTACGTCTCGCGGATCGCCTTGTAGTCGTTGTCCGGCCCGCTCGCGACCGCTTGCGCCAGAACGTTGCCGGCCGGAGATCGATGGCGCGGGAAGTACACCCCGCCGGTCACCGCCTCGTTCGTGGTGAAGTGCCAGTCCTCCAGAAACGTGTGCTGTAGCCCCTCGACCGCCGGCCCTTCGAGGCGGAAGTGCGTGTCGCGCCAGTGGCCGAACTTCGGGTCGCGGCCGAGGTACTCGTCCCCGATGTTCAGCCCGCCGGCGAACCCGACGACGCCGTCCACGACGACGATCTTGCGGTGGTTCCGCAGGTTGACACGCAGCGGGTTCACGATCGGCAGGAACGACGCCACCTTACCGCCGTCCTTCTTGAGGCAGCGGAGCAGTCGCGACGGCAGATTGTACGACCCGACCGAATCGACCAGCATCCGCACCTCGACTCCCCGGCGGGCGCAGGCACAGAGGGCATCGATAAATCGCTGCCCGGTCGCGTCCGGGCGGAAGATGAAGAACTGCAAGTGGACGTGCCGCCGCGCGCCGCGGATGGCCTCCAGCATGGCGTCGAAGGCCGGGGCGCCGTCGTGGTACAGCGTGACCGCGTTCCCGTCGGTGACCGGGAACCCGTCGCCGTGATGGGCGAGGCGGGCGAGCACGTCCCACTGCTTCGGCACCCCGGCCGACTGCCCCGCGACGCGCGACGTGAACTTCTTGTACGCCTCCCCGCGCCGCCGCTTCCGCATCAGCCGCCGGTGAACGGTCTGATAGCCGAACACGAAGAACAGGAACGAGCCGACGAAGGGGACCAGGACGACCAGGAGCGCCCACGCGATGGCCGACTGCGGCTCCCGCTTGAGGTGGAGCACCGCGGCGAGCGTGCCGGCGGTCAGCAGCACCTCGACCAGCAGCAGCCAGCCGGTGATGTCCTGCCAGAAGGTCGTGACGAAATCGGTGAACGGCATACCTTCAGGTTACACGAGCCGCGGGCGAAGGAGAACGTGACGTGAAGCGTGTGGTGTTCGACCGGGTCGGGCCGCCGGCCGAGGTTCTGCGCATCGAAGACGACGTGGCGGCCCCGCAGCCGAAATTCGGCGAGGTGCTGGTGCGGATGCTCGCCAGCCCGGTCAACCCGTCCGACCTGATGTACGTCGCCGGCAAGTACGGGCTGAAGCCGTCTCTGCCCGCAACGCCCGGGTTCGAGGGGGTGGGCGTGGTCGAGGCGACCGGCGGCGGACCGCTCGCGTGGTGGCGCAAGGGGAAGCGGGTGGCGGTCATCAACGACCGCGTCGGCAACTGGGCCGAATACACCGTTACGAAGGCCCGGCAGGTGATCCCGGTGCCGGACGACATGACCGACGAGCAGGCCGCGTGCTTCTTCGTCAACCCGGCGACCGCGCTCGCGATGACGCAGGACGTGCTGAAGGTGCCGCGGGGGGCGTGGCTGTTGCAATCGGCCGCCGGGGGCGAACTCGGGAAGATGGTGATCCGCCTGGGCTACAAGTTCGCGTTCCGCACGATCAACGTGGTCCGCCGGCCCGAGCAGGTCGATGAACTGAAGAAGCTCGGGGCCGATCAGGTGATCGTGGAGGGCGACGGGCCGATTCCCGAGCAGGTGCGGAAGCTCGTCCCGGACGGGGTGCGGTACGCGATCGACCCGGTGGGCGGCGCGACCGGCTCCGGGGTCATCGCCGCCCTGGCGCACGGCGGCCGCTGCCTGCTCTACGGCTCCCTTTCAGATGAGCCGGTGAGCGCCCACCCGCGGTACTTCATCGGCAACGACATCCGCGTGGAAGGCTTCTGGCTGGGTGCGTGGGCGAAGAAGCAGGGTGTGCTGACGATGCTCGGGCTGTTCCGCCGCGTCCGGGCGCTGATGGCCGAGGGCGTGTTGCAGACGCACGTCGCGGCGACGTACCCCATCGAGGAAGTCGCGAAGGCGGTCGCTCACGCGGCCGCGCCCGGCAAGGGCGGAAAGGTGCTGCTACGGATCGGGGTGCGATAACGCGCCGAATTCGCGCGAACCCGGCCTGCCCCGCGCTGTCCCTTCTACACGAACGACGCGGGCGAGTCGCACCCAACGCGACGGGCCTACAAACACGTTCCCCTCATAAGGGAGTGGCCGCTGGTTCGATTCCAGCCCCCTCGACTCTCCCCGCGCAGCCGGCTCGCGGCACGCGGGACCAATCGGGGGGTAGCTCAGTGGTAGAGCACTCTGTGTAACCAACAGCTCGCACAACTCGTGCGATTCGCTCGCGGCGTTCGTTTACCGAACACTTACGGAGACAGCCCGCACCCGACAGCGGAAGCGTACAAACTCGTTTAGGTCCGGCGCGCGAAAGCGCATGCGGGTTCGACTCCCGCCGCCGTCCGGCAACGGGCGGTGTGGCGAAACGGTAAACGCACCGGTTGCAGTTTTCAACCGCTTCACGAACTCGTGCGGGCTTATTTGACCGATACCGGAACCAACCCGTACCCCATACCGACGGCGTACACACTTACGGTCTGTTAAACCGTTAATCGGGCAACCGATTCGTGGGTTCGAATCCCACCTCCGCCTTCACCGGCGGAGTGGCCGAGTGGTCGAAGGCGACGCCCCGAAAGGGGATAAGTGTCCCGCGAGGGACACGCCGACGGGACTTGTACGGGTGGACTTTCGCGGCCGCACAAAGCGGCCGTTTCTTTTTGGCCGAACGCGTGCGGAGGGCGCTGTCATGGCGATGTCGAAGGGCGAAGCGGACTTGCGGCTGTCGATGCTCAACAGCCTGCTCACCTGCCCGCACCGCAAGCTCGGGCTGGTCCACCCGCTGCACGCCGAACTGGTGAAGCAGGACCCGCGGTTCTACGTCCGGCTGGCTGCGTGGTACGCCGACCACGGCGACGTGCGCGACCACAAGGAGATGTTCGTCGTCGCGCTCGCGCTGAGCGACTTCCCGGGCCACCGCGACGTCGGGCTGGCGATGCTCCGCGCCCTGCCGCCCTACCAGGTGGGCCGCGTCGTCGATTTCATCCACGGCCGCAAGGAGGACGTGAAGATCGAGGTCGATGCGAAGCCGGACGACGTGCCGGATTCGGCGTTCCGGCCGAAGGTCGAGCGCAAGCCGGGCCGCGGCAAGAAGCCGGGCAAGCTGAAGGCCGCTGACGCCGGCACCGTGACGCTGCAGGACACCGACGGACTGTTCCGCAACATCCCGCGGTCGCTGAAGACCGAGGTCGTGCGCTACCTGCGCGAGCGGGAGGCGAACCCGGACTGGTTCGACGCGACCGCGCTGACCGCCCGCAAGACGCTGAAGCGGCTGTACGCGCTGCTGCACGTCAAGCCGTCGCCGCGCGCCCAGGCGATCCTGTTCGACGAGCGGCCGCCCGAGGGGTCCAAGCTCGCCGGGCTGAAGGAACTGGCACGTGCCGAGGCACCCGACGAGCAGGCGGCGCTGATCCGCAAGCACGACGTGCCGTTCCGCGTCGCGATGGGGCTGGTGAAGGCGATGACGCCGAAGGTGCTGTCGGCGCTGGTCGGCCGGATGTCGCCGCAGGAGGTCATCAACAACCTCGCCCTGCTGACGAAGCACGGCGCGTTCGCGGACGCCGGCGTCAAGGCGCTGGTGGACGGGAAGCTCGAAGCGGCCAAGACGGCGACCCGCGTCAGCGCGTTCAAGGCCGAACGCGCGTTGGATGCGGTGGCGGTGTCGGCCGACGTGAAGGCCAAGCTCGAAGCGGTCGCCGACGCGCAAGTGAAGGCCCGCGGCCGGATCGCGCGGCCGACGGCGCTACTGATCGACAAGTCCGGCTCGATGTCGCAAGCCATCGAGATCGGCAAGCGGTTGGGCGCGCTGCTGGCGGCCGTCGCGGACAAGGAGCTGTTCGTGTACGCGTTCGACAACATCGCCTACCCGGTCGAAGCAGCGGGGCCGGAGCTTTCGGCCTGGGAGAAGGCCCTGACCGGCATCACCGCGGGCGGCGGGACGTCGGTGGGCGTCGCGGTCGAGCAACTGCGTCGGAAGCGGCAGTACGTCGAGCAGATCGTTGTGGTCACCGACGAGGAGGAGAACGGCGACCCGCGGTTCGTACCGACGCTGAAGAAGTACTGCGCCGAGATGAAGGTGGAGCCGGCGGTGTGCTTCGTGAAGGTGGTGGGCGCGAGCGCGCAACTGGAAGCGGAGTGCCGGAAGGCGGGCATCGCGGCCGACGCGTACCAGTTCAGCGGGGACTACTACGCGCTGCCGAACCTCGTCCCGCTGCTCGCCCGGCCGAGCAAGCTGGAGCTGTTGCAGGAGATCCTGGAGTACCCGCTCCCGCAGCGCCGGGAGGGGTAGGAAGGTAGGGATCCACCACAGAGACCACAGAGACCACAGAGAAAGGCGGGAGGCAGAGTTTTAAACACTCTCTCTTCTGCCTTCCTCTGTGGTCTCTGTGGTCTCTGTGGTGAATCCCTGCCTTCTTTCTGCCTTCTGTCCGCTGTGGCACCGCCGCTCCGGCTTCTATAGACTGCCAGTACGCACCCACCCGCCGCAAATCGGAACCGCTCATGACCACCGAAGCCGATTACAAACCGGGCCTCGAAGACGTTCCGGCCGCCAAGTCCGCGGTCAGTTTTCTCGACGGCAAGAAAGCGGTGCTGGAGTATCGCGGCATCGCGGTCGAGGAACTCGCCAAGGAAAGCTCGTTCGAAGAAACCGCCTGGCTGCTCATCAAAGGCGACCTGCCGACCCAGAAGCAACTCGCTGATTTCGACTCCGACCTGCGAACGCGCCGCTCCATTCATTTCCGGCTCAAAGACCTCATCCGCTGCCTGCCGCCCGACGGGCACCCGATGGACGCCCTGCACGCGAGCGTCGCGGCACTCGGGATGTTCTACCCGTGCCCGACCGTCACCGACCCGGCCAAGAACTGGGACGCGACGTGCCGGCTGATCGCCGCGATGCCCACCCTGGTCGCCGCGTTCAGCCGCACCCGCCGCGGCGAGGACATTCTTGAGCCGCGGGCCGACCTCGACCACGCCGCCAACTTCTACTACCTGCTGTTCGGCAAGGAGCCCACGCCGGCGACGCGGAAGGTGCTCGACGCGTGCCTCATCCTGCACGCCGAGCACCAGATGAACGCCAGCACGTTCACCGCCCGCGTCACCGGCAGCACGCTCGCCACCCCGTACCACACCATCGCCAGCGCGATCGGCTCGCTGTCCGGCCCGCTGCATGGCGGGGCGAACGAAGAAGCCCTGCGTCAGTTCGAGGACATCGGCGGGCCGGAAAAAGCGAAGCCGTGGCTGGAGGCCAAGCGGACTGCCGACCCGAAGTACAAGGTGATGGGTCTCGGCCACCGCGTCTACAAGGTGAAGGACGCCCGCGCGACCGTGCTGCAAGAGATCGCCGAGCACATGTTCGCCGAGACGACCCGGCCGAAGAACTACGAGACCGCTCTGGAACTCGAGCGCATCTGCGCCGGCATCTACGGCCCGAAGGGCATCTACCCGAACGTCGACTACTACTCCGGTGTCGTATATCAGGCGCTCGGCATCCCGACGGACGTGTTCACGCCGATCTTCGCGATCGCCCGCGTCGCCGGGTGGCTCGCCCACTGGACGGAACAGCTCGTTGGCAACCGCATCTTCCGCCCGGAGCAGATTTCGATCGGCAAGAGCGGGGTGAAGTACGTGCCGCTGGAGCAACGCGCGTGAGCCGCCTGACTGAAGCGCTGGAGCAGATCGCGTTCACTCGCTCCTATCTGCTGGAGCGGCTGGACACGGTGCCGCTGTCCGACTGGTTCACGATCTCGCCGGGCGGGGTTTCGCACGTCGCCTGGCAAGTCGGGCACATGTCGCGGTCGCAGTACCGCATCTGCCTCGCGCGCCTGCGCCCGCGCGGGACCGAGGACGAGGCGCTCATCTCCGACGCGTTCCTGGACGCGTTCGCCAAAGGTCCGTTGTCCGAGGCCGAGACGGGCTTCTCGGCGGGCGAAATCCGCGCGGTGTTCGACCGCGTCCACGCGCAGGTGATGGGCGAACTCGCCTCCTACCCCGACGCCGACCTCGACCTGCCGCCGCTGGTGCCGCACCCGCTGTACGACACCCGCCTCGCCAGCCTGCGGTATCAACCGCTTCACGAGATGATCCACTGCGGGCAGGTCGCGATGATCCGCCGGATGCTCGGGCAACCGCCGGTCTGGTGAACCCGCGGCGTACGGTTCCTATCCTGAGAGGTGGGCGCTGCCCGCCTCTTTCGCTTTCGGGTGCCAACGAGAAGCCGCCATGCTCGACGCCGATTTCATCCGCGCCAACGCCGACAAGGTGAAGGAAAACTGCCGCAACCGCGGCGTGTCCGACGTGCCGGTGGACCGCGTCGTCGCGTTCGAGACGCGGCGCAAGGAGTTGGTGCAGAAGCGGAGCGAGACGGCGGCCAAGAAGAATGAGATCAGCCAGCAATTTCCGAAAGCGAAGACGCCGGAAGACAAGCAGGCGCTCAAGGATCAGGCCGCGGCCATCGACAAGGAAGTCGGGGTGATCGACGCCGAACTCAAGCTCGTCGAAGGCGACCTGCTGGCGAATCAGGTGCTCATCCCGAACATGACGCACCCGGACGCGCCGGTCGGCTCGGACGCGGCGGCCAATAAGGTGGTCGCGAAGTACGGCGAACCCCGAGTGTTCGACTTTGCGCCGAAAGACCACGTCGCGCTCTGCGAATCGCTGGACTTGGCCGACTTCGAGGCCGGGACGAAGGTCGCCGGGCAGAAGTTCTACTTCCTGAAGAACGAGGCCGCGCTGCTCGAAATCGCGCTCGTCCAGTACGCGATGCAGACGTGCGTGAAGGCCGGGTTCACGCCGATCATCACCCCCGACCTCGCCCGCGTCGAGGTGCTCGAAGGCATCGGCTTTATGCCGCGCGACCCGAACCCGGACACGCGCCAGGTCTACACCGTCAGCGACACCGACCTGTGCCTCATCGCGACCGCCGAAATCACCCTCGGCGGGATGCACCGCGACCGCATCTTCGACGAGGCCGAACTACCGAAGCGGTACGTGGGGCTGTCGCACTGCTTCCGCACCGAGGCCGGCGCAGCCGGGCGCGACACCCGCGGGCTGTACCGCGTCCACCAGTTCACGAAGGTCGAAATGTTCGCCTTCTGCACGCCGGAGCAGAGCGAGCAGATTCACCTGGAGATCAAGGCCCTTGAGGAGCAAATCTTCAACGGCTTGGGGCTGTGCTTCCACGTGATCGACACCTGCACCGGTGACCTCGGCGGGCCGGCGTACCGCAAGTACGACCTCGAAGCGTGGATGCCGGGCCGCGGCACCGGCGGCGACTGGGGCGAGATCACCAGCACGTCGAACTGTACCGACTTCCAGGCCCGCCGTCTCGGTATCCGGTACAAGGGCAAGGGGTTCAAGGGGACGAAGTTCGTTCACACCCTCAACGGCACCGCGGTCGCGTGTACGCGGGCGCTGGTGGCGATCCTGGAGAACTACCAGCAGGCCGACGGGTCGGTGGTGGTGCCCGAGGCGCTGCGCCCGTGGGTCGGCAAGGACGTGATCGCGGCGAAGAAGTGAATGGGCGAGCCGCGACCGCAAGGGAGCAGGGGCCACGAATCTTGGGTGTCGTAGCCCCGCTCCCTCGCGGTCGCGGCTCGCAAGTCACTTCGGCGGGCTACCGGGAGCCGGCGGCGCGTGCCCGTCCTTCGCGCCCTTGCCGAGGCTGCGGATGTAGGCGATTACGGCGCTGAGTTCCTCGGCCGGAAGCTGCTCGGCGTCGTACGCGGGCATGATCGGCTCCCACCCCGCGGCCACCTTCGCCCGCGGCTTGCGAATCGACTCGAACAGGTACCCGTCGTCCACGAGCGTGGTCCCGCCGCCCTTCAGTTCGACCGTCGTGCCGTACAGCCCCTCCAAGTTCGGCCCCTTGCCGCCGTCGGCCGTATGGCAACTGATGCACTGCATCTTCAGGAACACCTTGCGGCCCTCGAACGCGTGCTCGGGTGTGTGCTCTCGCAGCAGCGGGCGCGGCGGTGGGATCGAGCCGTCCGCGGCCGGTGCGTCCGGGTCCGGTTTCGGCGTCGCGACCGGCGGCGGATCGTCGGTCGGCCGCGGCGCGGGCTTGTCCGCGCACCCGGTGACAGCCAGCGCGAGTACGAGCAGCGAGACGCGACGCATGGTGCTACCTCCGTGCGAGAGTGGCGGTCATTTTAGCCCCAACACCAGATCGGCCACCCAACACCCGCGGACGTGGGTGACCCCGAAGTCACGACAGTGCCCCAAGACGAGGTCGTTATCGCACCCGGCGTCCTGCAAGGCGTCGGCCAGGATCGGCATCGCGGAGAAGTCGCGCGACTCGTACATGGTGCGGGACAGCGTCACCACGTCGGTGGTGAGCCACTCGGCCCGGACGCGTGGGCGACGGAACGGGTTGCCGAACACGTCGCGGAACAGCGCCGTCTGGGCCAGCAGTTCGGCCTGCGTGTCGGGGGAGAGTGCGCGGAGGCACGACTCCGCCCCCTCCCAGATGGAATCGTCGCGGGCGGTCCGCCACGGGGCGTCCCGGGCCCACGCCAGCGCGTTCGGGCCGTGCTTTTCGACCGCCTCGCGGATCGCCCTCAGCGCCGCGGCCTCAGCCTTGTTCAACTGCCGCCGGTTGATGAGGCCGTCGGCGTACTGCTCGCACTGCTCCAGCACCGCGTCGGTGCGGGCGTCCTCGAACATGTGCTGGATGCGGCGACAGCAGGCCGCCGAGAACAGCCGGACCTTGCGCGAACTGTACCGCCCCTTCCCGGCCCCGGTTCGCATCTTCCGCCAGTCGGTCGCCGTCAGCCACTCACCCTCAATCATCGGTGCGCCCTCGCTCGTCCCTCCAGCATAGCAGTTCGCCCCGTGGTACACTCGCCCGAACCCGGACCGGCGTCCGACTGTCGTTGGTGTGCGAACCCGCGGCCGGGTGAGGGCGAACATGCGCAAGCTGGCAAGCATTCAGACGGTGAACGCGGCGGAGCCGATCCCGAACGCCGACGCGATCGAGAAGATCCGCGTGCTGGGCTGGTGGGTGGTCGTCAAGAAGGGCGAGTTCCGCCCCGGCGACAAAGTCGTGTACTGCGAGATCGACTCGCTCCTGCCGGAGCGGCCGGAGTTCGAGTTCCTGCGGCCGAGCAGCTACAAGCCGGCGATCCTCGACGGGGTCGGCGGTGTCTTGCAGCCGGCCGGGTTCCGCATCAAGACGGTCAAGCTCCGCGGGCAGGTGTCGCAGGGCATCTGCTTCCCGCTGTCGGTCCTGCCCGAGGGCGCGCCCGCCGCCGAAGATTCCGACGTGACCGAACTGCTCGGCGTGCGGAAGTGGGAGACCCCGCAGACCGGCACCGCCGGCCGGGCGAAGGGCAGCTTCCCCGGGTTCCTGCCGAAGACCGACGAGACCCGCGTGCAGGTGCTCGAAAAGACCCTCGCGAAGTACCTCGGGCACACCTTCTACGTGACGGAAAAGCTGGACGGCACGTCGTTCACTGCGTTCGTGCGCGGGGATGAGTTCGGGGTGTGCAGCCGCAACATGCTGCTCGACACCGCCGACCCGCTGAGTACGCTCGTCGGGCTGTCGCGCCGGCTGAACCTCGAAGCGAAGCTCCGCGCGTTCGCCGCGGCCCGCGGGCACGACGTGGCGGTTCAGGGTGAGGTGATCGGCCCCGGGGTGCAGGGGAACAAGTACGGGCTGAAGGAACTCGCCCTCCGCGCGTTCAACGTGTTCAACGTTTCGGATTACCGCTTCCTCGACCACGCCGACATGCTCACCGCGGTCGCCGAAATGGGCTTGGAGGTGGTGCCGCAGCTCGGCACGCTGACGCTCAATCACGGGGTTGACGAGTTGGTCGTACTGTCGGAGGGGATGAGCGCGCTGAACCCGAAAGCACAGCGGGAGGGGGTCGTGTTGCGCCCGCTGACGGAGGTCGAGGACGACTACCTGGGGCGGCTGAGCTTCAAGGCGATCAACCCCAAGTTCTTGCTGAAATACGACGAGTAGTTCGATTGCGGAATGCGGAGTTCGGAATGCGGAATTGAAGACAGAAGGCATAGCCCGTTACGCTATCTTTTTGTCCTCAATTCCGCATTCCGAACTCCGCATTCCGCATTCCTCAGACCTGCAACACGCCCGTCTTGAACGGGCGGCCGTCGTCGTGGCGGGTGGCGACGGCCAGCGCCGTCAGCAGCGCGCCGCGGGTATCGTCGGGGCGCACGATCGCGTCCACCCACAGCCGGGCGGCCGCGTAGCGGATGTCGGTCTGCTCCTCGTAGGACGCCTTCACTTTGTCGCGGAGGGCGGCGAGTTCGCCCGCGTCCGGTTCCTTGCCGGTGCGCTTCAGCGCCTGAAGCTGGATGTCGAGGAGTACCCCGGCGGCCTGATTTCCGCCCATCACCGCGTACTGCGCCGTTGGCCACGCGAGGATGAACCGCGGGTCGAACGCCTTGCCGCACAGCGCATAGTTGCCGGCCCCGTAGCTGCCGCCGGTGATGAGCGTCAGCTTCGGGACGACGCTGTTCGAGATCGCGTTCACCAGTTTCGCCCCGGCCTTGATGATCCCGGCCTGCTCCGAGTCCTTCCCGACCATGAACCCGTTCACGTTCTGGACGAACAGGAGCGGTACACGGAGTTGGTTGCAGTCCATCACGAATCGGGCCGCTTTTTCGGCCGAATCGACGTAGATGACGCCGCCGAACTGGAGCGGGCCGTCGGCCGGCTTCACCCGCTTCTTCTGGTTGGCGACCACGCCCACCCGCCTGCCGCCGAGCGTGCCGAAGCCGCAGACGAGCGTCTGCCCGAAGTCGGCCTTGTACTCGTCGAACGGCGCATCGTCGAGCAGCAACTTCAACAGGTCGCGCACGTCGTATTCGGGTTGCGTGAACGCCTCCCAAGACCCACCTGTTGCAACAGGTGGGGTTCCGCTGTGTTCCTGATCCTGTGAAATGGTGCCGACGAGACGGCGCAGGCGTTCGAGGCATGACTCGTCGTTCGGCTCTCGAAAGTCGATGGTCCCGCTGATCGCGGCGTGCATCTGCGCGCCGCCGAGCGTCTCGGAATCGACCACCTGGCCGATCGCGGCCTTCACCAGCGCCGGGCCGGCGAGGTAGAGGCCGCTGCCCTCGGTCATCAGCAGGGTGTCGCACAGCACCGGCAGGTAGCCGCCGCCGGCAACGCAGTTGCCCATGATCGCCGCGAACTGCGGCACCCCGGCGGCGCTGATGACGGCGTTGTTGCGGAAGATGCGGCCGAAGTCGTCCTCGTCCGGGAACACCTCGTCTTGCAGCGGCAGGAACACCCCGGCGCTATCGACGAGATAAGCGAGTGGGAGGCGGTTTTCGAGAGCGATTCGCTGGGCGCGGAGCACCTTCTTGCACGTCATCGGGAAGAACGCCCCGGCCTTTACGGTGGCGTCGTTGGCGATCACCATGACCCGCCTGCCGCCCACCGTGCCGATGCCGGTGACCACGCCCGCCGACGGCGCGCCGCCCCACTCGCCGTACATGCCCCACGCGGCCCACAGCCCGAGTTCGAACAGGTCGGTGTCCGGGTCGAGCAGTTTGGCGATCCGCTCGCGGGCGGTCAGCCGCCCCTTCTCGTGCTGTCGGTCGATCGCTTTAGGGCCGCCGCCGAGGCGGATCGCGGCTTCTTCTCGGAAGAGGTCGAAGGGCATGAGTCGCATCCAAAAACAGGAACGCGGATGACGCGGATTTCGGCGCGGATGCGCGCGGATTAAAGACGAAGAGATTGTTGTTTCGGACTCAATCTCTTTTGTGTCTTATCCGCGTGCATCCGCGCCGAAATCCGCGTCATCCGCGTTCCTTGCCTTCTGTACGTTTACATCGCGGACAGCGACCAGTCCTTCCGCTGCCGGCTCGACGGGATCTTCAGCATCTTGCGGTACTTGGTCACCGTCCGCCGGGCCACCGGGCAGCCGGCGTCCTTCAGCATCGTCACCAGTTCCTCGTCCGACAGCGGGTTCGCCTTGTCCTCGTTCGACACGAGTTCCAGCAGCTTCTGCTTCATCACCTCGTACGCGACGACTTCGCTGTTGGCGTCGTTCTCGTTCTTGGCCTTCCCGCCGCCGAAGAACCGCTTGAGCGGGAACACGCCGCGCGGGGTCTGCACCCACTTGTCGTCCACCGCCCGGCTCACGGTCGTCACGTGGACCTTCACCTGATCCGCGATCTGCTGCATCTTCAGCGGCTGGATGTGCTCCGGGCCGAAGTCCAGAAACGCCCGCTGGTGGTTGATGATCGCCTTCGTCACCTTCAGCAGCGTGTTCCGCCGCTGCTCGACCGCCTTCACCAGCCAGTCGGCCGACTGCAGCTTCTTGCGCAGCTCCTCCTTCACCTTCTCGTCCAGGTCTTGTCGCTTGCAGAGTTCCACGGTGCGCTTACTGACGCGGATGCGCGGCACCCACTCGTCGGTGAGGCGGACGGTGTAGTCGTCGTCGTCGGCGCGCTCCACCACCACATCGGGCATCACATACTGCGTGCCGCTGTCGCTGAACTTCAGTCCGGGCTTCGGGTCGAGGTGATGAATCGCCTCGATCGCCTCCTGAATGGTCGCGATGTCCAGCCGGGTCGCCTTCTGGATGACCGGGATGCGGTTGTACGCGACGTCCTCGAGGTGGTCGCGGATCAGCACCCGCAGGGCGTCGGCGTACGGCGCGTCGTTCGACACCTGGAGCAGCAGGCACTCTTTCAGGTCGCGAGCGCCGACGCCGGCCGGTTCCAGTCGCTGCACCACGCTCACGAGGATGTCTTCGACCTCCTCCGGGGTAGTCAGCCGGTCGTACACGCCGGCGATCTCGTCGAGCGTGACGGTGCGGAACGTGTCCTTGTCGTCGTCCTCGCTGGCTCGCTCGCGCGCCCCGAGGTAGCCGGTGCGGTCCACGAAGCTGCAGATGTGCCGGGCCAGCCGCTTCTCGTCCTCTTCGAGGTCCAGCTCGCCGATCTGGTCGGCGAGGTGGTCCTGAAGCGACGGCGGCCGGTCCGGCATGTTCGCCATCGCTTCCAACTTGCGGTCGCCCTCCTCTTCGAGGGCGGCGCGGGAGCCGCGGTGCTCCTCGTTGAAGTGGTCGTCCCAGTCGCGGTTCAGCTCGTCGAGCCGGTTGAACTCGAGGTCGCCGGTCTCGTCGTGCTTGAGCGGCGCGCTGTCGGGGTCGACCTCGGTCGTCGCACCTTCCTCGCCGTGCTTCTCTTTGAGCTCGAGGAATGGGTTCTCTTGCAGCGCCTCGTCGATCTTGGCCTGGAGGTCGGTGATCGACAGTTGCAAGATTTCCATGGACTGGATCATGCGCGGGGCCAGGACCTGTCGCAGGTCCGGCCGCATCACGATGTCCATACCCATTCGCATACCGCTCATCGTCTCCCCTTCTCAGATCAGCAGAGCCGCAAAAGACAGAGCCACAGAGCACAGGAGGCAGAACAGGAAGCCCGGCTTCGCTGATCTCTCTGTCCGCTGCCTTCTGTCCTCTGACTGTCTGCCCTCTGAGTCAGAACGTTCGTCGGCCGTCGAGTGCGTCAGCCAGCATTTGCGCGTTCGCGAGTTCCAGAGAACTACCACTAGGCAACCCGCGTGCCAATCGGGTCACACTCACCCCGGTGGGGGACAGCACGTTCGACGCAAACAGTGCCGTGCCATCACCTTCGAGCGTCGGACTTGTTGCGAGGATGACTTCCCTGACACCGCCCCTGCGCACCCGCTCCACCAGCGCGGTGAATGTAAGTCGTTCCGGTCCCATGCCGTCGAGCGGGGCCAACCGGCCGCCGAGCACGTGGTACAGTCCGCGGAAGTTACCCGCGCGCTCGAACGAGGACACGTCCCGCGGGGTTTCCACGACGCACAGCAGTCCAGCATCGCGCTTCGGGTCGCCGCAGATCGGGCACAACTCGCCGTCGGTCAGGTTGAAGCACTCGCGGCACGGCCGCACCTTGTCGGCGACCGCGAGCAGCGCGTGGGCGAGATCGGTCGCGTACCGACGATCGCCGGCGAGCAGGAAGTGCGCGATCCGCTCCGCGCTCTTCGGCCCGATGCCGGGGAGTTTGGTCAACTCCGTCAGCAACTCCGCGATCACGCCCGCCGCTTCAGCCACGCCTTCCTCCGGAAGGAAAACTCAAATCACAAAGAGCAAATCCCAAACCGGGCCGAATCCAGTGAAGCACCGGGCGATTTCATCGTGGTTGAAATTTGCCTTTTGGAGCTTGGAATTTTTCACGGCGTCAGCCGCCGGTCCCGGGCATGCCCGGCACGCCGTTCATCATGCCCGCCGGGATGCCCATGCTCTCGGTCAGCTTCTGCGTCTCGGCGGCGATCAGCGCCCGCACCCGCGTCAGCGCCTGGTTGACCGCGGCCGTCACCAGATCCTCGAGCAACTCGCGGTCGTTGAGCTTCATCGCGTCGTCGGAGATGCGGACGCTCACCAGTTCGCTTTTGCCGTTCACCTTGGCCGTCACGTAGCCCGCGCCGACGCTCGCCTCGGCGGTCAGAGCGGCCACCGTCGTTTGGTACTTCTGCATGGCCTCCGCGAGCTTGCCCTGATTCTTCAGAAGGCCAGCCACGGCACCGAGTTCCTTGAACATCGCGCTATTCCTCGTCGGTTTCGGCGTCGGTCGCTTTGAGCGTCTTGGCCGGCGGGGCGGCCGCCGGGTTGAAGTCGTCGTCGATGCCGCGGATCTCCGCGCCCAGCACCTCGGCGGCCTTCTTGAACAGCGGCAGCGTCGAGAGGCGGTGCTTGCTATTGCCGGCCGCGAGCACGACCGGGGCGGCGGGCGCCGCGACCGGCTTGGCCGTGAGGTTGGGGTCGCGTTCGAACTTCACCGCGACCGCCTGCCCGGTCACCTTCCGCAGCGCGTCCTGAAGCCGCTGCGTGTTGGCCTCGCTCGCACAGGACGCCCGCTGGGCATCATACCCGGCGGGGAAGTAGACCGCCAGGGCATTTGGCCCAAAAATTGCATACGAACTGTACTGACTAAGCTGTTTGGCGAGGAGCGGGTAGGTTTTCGTCGCGTACTGAATGAAGCGTTCCCACACGTCGTGAAGTGTCGATTCCGTGAGCGGAACCGTTGCCCCGTCTGTTGACGATGAACCGTTTACGCCCGGTTCAGCCGCCGTCAGGGAGTTTTTTTTTGACGCGTCCCCCTGCGGGGTGGGGGGCACACTCGGCGGTTGGGGCTGCGCCGCCGGCAGTTGCCGCGCGGGCATCCCGTTGCCATTGCTGCTCACCGGTGCGGCAGCGACCTGCACCGCACCGCCCTGCCCCAGCGCCGCCACCAACTGAGGTACCGACAGCAACTCGCCAAGCTTACACAGCCGCACCACGCTCATTTCGAGCAGCACGAGCGTGTGCGTGCTGCCGCGCATCCGGGTCTTGGTCGCGGTCAGCACCTCCAGCCCCGCCAGTATCGCATCCAGCGACACGCTTTGCACGTGTTTCTTCACCGCTTCGAGCTGGTTCGGCGTGCAGGGCAGTTCGCGCACGTCCGGCCCGCCGCAACTCACCAACATCAGCGCCCGCCAATAGTCCACCAACTGGTCCACCAGTTCGCCGGTCTGCAGCCCGCGATCGACCCACTGCGAGATCAGATCGAGCGCCGTCTTCGGGTCGCCTGCCAGAATGGCAGCGGCCAGGCTGATGACGCGATCATCACCCGCCGTGCCGAGCACCTGCGCGACGTGTTCGGCGGTCAGCTTGCCCGGCGACGACGCCAACAACTGGTCAAGCAGCGATTGCGAGTCGCGCATCGACCCGCCGGCCCGCCGGGCAACGAGCTTGAGCGCGTCGTCGTCGGCCTGGTGCCCTTCCCGCTGAACGATGCTCTTGAGCTGGTCGAAGATCTTGGCCGGGCCGACGTGGGCGAAGTCGAACCGCTGGCACCGCGACAGGATCGTGATCGGGATCTTCTGAACTTCGGTGGTCGCCAGGATGAACTTGACGTGCGGCGGCGGCTCCTCCAGCGTCTTGAGCAGCGCGTTGAACGCCGACGTGGAGAGCATGTGGACTTCGTCGATGATGTAGATCTTGAACCGGCCGCGGGTCGGGCGGAACCCGACACCTTGCCTCAGATCGCGAATCTCCTCGACCTTGTTGTTGCTCGCGCCGTCGATTTCCAGCACGTCCACGTCGTCGCCGGACATGACCGCGAGACAACTCTGGCACTGGTCGCACGGCACCGCGGACGTCCCGCGCTCGCAGTTGAGGGCTTTGGCGAGGATGCGGGCGGCGCTGGTCTTGCCGACGCCCCGCGCGCCGGTGAACAGGTACGCGTGCGCGACGCGGCCCGTCTGGAGCGCGTTGACGAGCGCCTTGGCGACGTGTTCCTGGCCGATCAGTTCGTTGAACTGCTGCGGCCGGTAGCGGCGCGCCACGACGGTGTAGTTCGGCACTTCGGCCGCGGCAGACGCGGGTTCGGACATCGACTTGGCCATGGCCCTTCCTGACGACAGCTTCCTCCCGTGAATGTACCCGGAACGCGCGGGCCGAACAATCGCGGTGGTATATCACAGAACTCAGAAGAGATTTCACCGCAGAGGGCACGAGAGGGCACGAGAGGAAGACAGAGAATAGAATTTCAAACTCTCTTGTTTTCCTCTCGTGCCCTCTCGTGCCCTCTGCGGTGAAATCTCTTCTGAGTTCCTTCCGCCCGGAGTCGTCTGAATGTCCGAGAGCGCCGCCAAGAAGCCGCACAAGCGGCAGTGGGCCCCGCGCGTGTGGGAGGGGATGGACAGCTTCGCGTGGCTGCGGCTGCTGAAGGCCAACGGGTTCGCCGTCCACCCGCCGTACTGGTACATCGCCGGGGTGGTGTCGGTCAGCGCGGCGGTGAACCTGACCCTCCGCTGGGTGCTCAACGGGCTGTACGGCGACCGCGTCCGCGACACCAAACTCGAACCGCCGATCTTCGTGCTCGGCCACTGGCGGACCGGCACGACGATGCTGCACGAACTGCTCATCCGGGATGCCCGGTTCGGCTTCCCGGACATGCAGGACTGCTTCAACCCGCACCACGCGCTGCTCAGTAACCACTTCTTCAAGACCTACGCGAGCTGGCTGCTGCCGGACAAGCGGCCGATGGACAACATGCCGTTCGGGTGGGAGCGGCCCCAAGAAGACGAGTTCGCGCTCGCGCTGCTCGGGTTGCCCTCGACGTACACCGATTTCGCGTTCCCGCACCGCCCGCCGATGAGCCCCGGGGCGCTCGACCTGTCCGGGCTGTCGCCGGCCGAACTCCGAAAGTGGAAGCGCCTGTTCGTCCGCTTTCTGAAGGAAGTGACGGTGCGGACCGGCAAGCGGCTGGTACTGAAGTCGCCGCCGCACACGGCCCGCGTCCCGGTGCTGCTGGAGCTGTTCCCGGACGCCCGGTTCGTTCACGTCGTGCGCGACCCGCGGGTGGTGTTCCCGTCCACGGTCAACCTGTGGAAGACGATGGCCCGCACGCACGGCCTCCAGCGCCCCGACTGGCCGGGGTTGGAGGAGAAGGTTTTACGCGAGTTCCGTGTCATTTACAGCCGGTTGGAAGAAGCCCGCCCGCTGTTCAAACCCGGCCGCTTCCACGAACTCCGCTACGAAGACCTGACCCGCGACCCGGTCGGCGAGTTGGAGAAGGTGTACGCCGCTCTGGAGTTGGGCGGTTATGACGCGGTGCGGCCGAAGATCGAGGAGTATCAGCGGCAGAACGCGAATTACGAGACGAACAAGTACGAACTGCCGGCGGAGCAACGGGCGAAGGTGGATGAACACTGGGGCGATGTGATCCGCCGCTACGGCTACGCTTGAGCGTCGCGACTCACGGCAGCGGTGTAATCGCCAAGCCGGTGAGTACCACGGACAGCCGCTGACGCGCCCGCGGCCCGGCCTCGCCGCCCGCGTCGGAGAACTCGAACTCGACCGCCACCGGCGAGCGGAGGTTGAGCACCTCGCTGGCAAACTCCACACTCTGCTCGCTGTCCGCGCCGACCGCGAAACGCACCTCCCCGACCGCGTGGCCGTTCACGGTCAATCGCACACGCTGCCCGGCGCTCGCCGGGGCGAGGATCGCACCACCCTTCAGCGTCAGCCGCGCCTTCGCAGCCGGGCACGGCTCCAGATCGATCAGCAACGTAGCCCGCGCGCCGACCGGGTAAAGTCGATCCGGCTCCGAGAACGACCAGCCGGCGAGCGGCTTCGCCCCGGGTCGCCGGCCGAACCCGCTGAGCGGAATCGGGCCGAGCGGGCACCGCGTCTCGACCTCGCGAATCGTCGCGGTGGGGAAGGTCGCGAGTACGCGGCGCGTCGGGATTGCTTCGGACGCCGCGTCGGCCGCGTCGAGGTGCCAGAGGCCGCGTACCTCGCGGCCGTCGGGCTGGAAGGCGTCGGTGTACATCAACTGCTTCTGCGGGTCGAGCAGCCACGGCCGCTTGCCCCGGCGTTCGAGCTGAACGAGCAGTGCCCCGCCCTCCACCCACCCGTCGCCGTCGAAGGTGAAGAGCGGCGGCGCACCGGCCCAACGCTCGTCTTTCGCGACCTTGTCGGCCAGTGCCGGCATCTCGGGCAGGCCCGCATAGGTGTTCGCGAAGTTGCCGGCCACAGCCGCCCACGCCGCGACCGCGGCCCCGCCGACGAATGCGGCCTTGCGCGCCGTCGCCGAGCGGCACAGGAGGGCAATTCGCATCGCGATGATCGACCACCCGAGCAGCAGCACCGAGCTGTAGAAGAGGCCGAGGTACGTGTGCTTGTAGTCATCGACGCCGCGGGCCGCGTAGTAAGTCATCACGCCGCTGGTCAGCGCGCCGACGACCGCCAACTGCTGCACGAACCGCCGCCCGCGGGCCGGGAACGTCGCGATACTCAAAGCGGCGGCGACCGCGACGCCGGCGACCAGCAGCCACCCGAATTCGGACTCGTTCGTGAGCGTCTGGCCCATGTAGCGGGCCACTTCGGCCGCGGCGCCGCTGCGGTGGGCGTGCTTCTGGCGGTGTTCGAGGTAGCGGCGGACCTCGCCAGGGAAGTTCAGCGTCGTGTGGAGCGCGATCGGCAGCACGAACAGCCCGACGACGAGCGCGAATACCGCCCATGCCCGCCGCGCGCCGGGTTCGGCCGCCCGCGCGCGGAACCCGCCCCTCGCGCATAGCCGGGCGAGCGCGTAGAGCGAGATCGGCACCGCGAACAGCGCGAGCGACGCGTGGCTGTGAACCGCGAGCGACGCCGTGAACGCGAGCCACCCCAGGTGGCGCGTCCGCCCGGCCGCGACCGACGCGGCTGCCACCTGGAACGGCAGGTAGACCAGGAAAAACGTGTGCGCGAACCAGTGCGACGCCAGTTGCCCTTCGCGGGCGAAGTACACCAGGAACGCGACCGCCGCGGCCAGCCCGGTGCGCGCCCCGACCGCCCGCGTGACGATCGCGAGTGCGACGGCTAGCAGAGCGGCATTGAGAACGAGGTGCGCGACCATGTGGGCGTTGTGCGGTGCCGGCACGACCGCGAGCCGGTCGTACAGCAGCCACTCGCCGGCCGCGAGCACATACAGCAGCGACGGCCCGGGGTGGTAGAAGCCCATCCGCGAGTAGTGCCCGTGCAGCAACGCCAGTCGCTTGGCCTTCAGCACCAGCATCGAGTTGGCGGCGTAGTCGGAATCCTCGTACACCGGCACCGCGAACAGGTGCGCGTTGTGCGCCAGTTGCACCGCGAAGAACGCCCCGGCGAACGCGAGCGGCAGCACCCACGACCGGCAGGAGGGCAGAGTCACGGCTGACCTCCCACCGACACCGGCGTCACCGTCATCCCGCTGAAGTGGACGGAGTACAGCACCCGCGGCGCGCGCCAACCCTTGTACCGCGCCGCGTCCGGGAACGTGAACCCGACCCGCACCGGCGACTCGCGGTTCAGCACTGCCGGGACAGTGAGGCTCTGCGCCTGCGGTTCGCCCTCCGCGAATGCCACCCGGCCGACCGGTTCGCCGTTCACCGACACTTCAACCGGTTGCGGGCCGCCGGTCGGGCCGATCGCCTTCGCGGTCAGCGTCAATCGCGCTTCGGGGGTCGCGCACGGAGCCAGATCGACCAGCAATTCGGCCTCCCGCGCCGCCGGGATGAGGAAGCGCGTGTGCGGAGCCGAAAACCATCCGCTCACGCCCTTCACCCCGCCCGCCCGGCCGTCCGAGCTGAGCGCGATCGGCGTGCCGAGCGGGACGCGCGTCTCCATCTCGCGGAACGCCACGCCGTTGACCTCGGCGAACACCGCTCGCACCCCGTCGCGCGGGTCGGACACGCCGGCACAGTCGATGTGCCACCGGGCGTTCAGCGGGCGGCCGTCCGGCGCGAACCGGTCGGACAACAGGATGTCGTACAGCCGCTCGACCACCCACACCCGCTTGCCGCGGCGCTCGAGGTGCAGGACGAGCGCCGTCCCCTCGATCCACCCGCCGTCGTTCATGGTGACCGCCGGCGAGCCGTCGGCCCACCGCGGGTCGTCGGCGATTCGCTGCGCGAGTTCGTACGTCTGCGGCGAACCGTGGTAGCCGTTGCTGAACGCCGGCGAGCGGGCCGCCCACGCGATGACCGCCACCGCGACGGCGACCGTCAGAACGCGGAAGATTGGCGCGTCGCTCAGCGCCGCGACTCGCACCGCGACGAGCACCCACGCGGTCGCCACGGCGGTGGCGAAGAACCGGCCGACGTAGCTGTGCTGGTAGTCGTCCACCCCGCGCGCCGCGTAATACGCCATGACCGCGACCGACGCCGCGGTGACCAGCCCGAGTTGCCGCACGAACCGCCGGTGCGGTTCTGGGCAGGTCAGCACCGCCAGCAGCGCTGCCGCGCCCAAGCCGGCGAGCAAGGGAACGCGCTGCGGCGCGTCGTTGGTCATGCACCGGGCGACGAAGTTCGCCACGTCGGCGGGAGTTCGCGGCCCGGCGCTTTGCGGCTTCGAATAGCTCAGGTAGCGGCCGATCTCACCGGGAAAGTGTCTGACCGTGTGTAGCGCGATCGGCAGGACGAACAGCGCGATGACCGCGGCGAAGACGAGCCAGTGTCGGCGTTCGGCCGCGGGCAGCGTCCGCAGTCGGTACTCGCCCGCCCGCCACGCGCGGAACACCGCGTAGGTGCTGATCGGCAGCACGAACGCCATGAAGCTGACGTGACTGTGGACCGCGAGCGACCCGGTGAGCGCCAGCAGTCCGAGGAAGCTCGGCCGGCCGCTCGCGACGGCCGCCGCGGCGAACGGGAATGCCAGGTAGAGGACCATGAAGACGTTGGCGAACCAATGGCTGCCGAGTTGCGCCTCGCGCGAGAAGTACACGAGCAGCGCGGCCGCCGAGGCCAGCCCGGCGCGCCCGCTGCCGGTCGCCCCGGCCACGCACGCCACCGCGGCCCCTGCCAGCATCGCGTGCAGCAGCAGGATGGCGGCAATCTGCCCGTTGTGCGGCGCCGGAACGACGTGGAGGGTATCGTAGAGGAGCCACTCGCCGGCCGCCTCGACGTACAGCAGTGCCGGGCCGGGGTGGAAGAAGCACATCCGCGAGTAGTGCCCGTGCAGCAACTCCAGGCGCTTCGCCTTGAGCACCAGCAGCGAGTTCGCGGCCGAGTCGGACTCCTCGTGTATCGGCTCGGAGAGTAGGTGCCGGTTGTGGGCGAACAGCACCGCCGCGAACAGCGCGGTAGACGCGACGAATGCAACCCACGACCGCGGCCCGCGCTCCGACACAGGTGCATTCTCCTCGTTGCAGTTCGTGGCACAGGCTTTCCAGCCTGTGCGCCGAACGAAGGGCGCACAGGCTGGAAAGCCTGTGCCACAAAGGAAACTCAGGCCGCCCGCGCCAGCGGCTTCGCGGCGGCGACCACGTCGTCCGCCCAGGCGCGGACCAGCGGCAGCTCGTCCTTCGGGAAGAACCCGGCCGCGGTCAGCGCCTCGTAGCACTTCAGCAGGTTGCCGGACACGTTCTCGCGCCCGCCCGCGAGCGACAAATCGGTGAGCCGGGCCACAATCGCGGCGTTCTGCGTGTACCCGGGAATCTCGTCGGTGAAGTCGCGCATCAGGTTGTGCGCGTTGCGGTCCTGGTCGGCCTCGGCCGCGTGGAACACCAGCCCGTGCCCGAGTTCCCACAGGCACCGCTGCGCGACGAAACTCCGCCAGATGTCCGTCATGCGGAACGAGCAGTGGCTCGGCAGGTACAGCAGCGGGTACACCTCCGGCCACCACCACGTCGTCTGACTGTTGAACGGGCACCACGTCCCCGGCGGGAGCCACACGCTCGCCCCGCGCTTGAAGTGGAACGGGCGGTCGAGGATCAGCCGCCACACCGCGTCCACGTCCGGCGCGACGTCGGCCAACCCCTGCTGGATCGGGCAGTAGAACTCGCTCTCCGGCGTCGCCGGGTTGTGCGCGCCGGCGAGCGGGTTGGTCACCTCGTTCAGCGGGAGGCCGCGGGGCCAGATGTTCTCCTTCGTGAACGCCCGGTAGACGTTCATCCACACCCGCGGCGCGGCCGCTTGAGCGCGGGTCGTGACCGCACGCGGCTTCCAGTGGGCGTTGGGGGCGTTGTCGTCGTCGGTCTCGTAGATGCACTGCGCGCCCTTGCGGATCGCGAGCAGATAGCCGAGGTTCTTCCGCGCGTAGTGCCCGGTCGGCAGCGCCGCGGCGAGCTTGAACGGCAACTGCTGCTGCTGGGCGAGCGGGACGAACTCGGCTCCCGGTTGCTCGAACCGCGCCGGCCCCTTCTTGTCCCCGATCACGACCAGCGGCGCGCCGGCCGCGGCCAGCACGTCGCCGAGCGTCCTCACGCACGCGGTCGGCGGCTGGATGGTGGTCAGCACGCCCACCAGCCCGCTCGGCGGGGTTTCAGGCTTCGGCACGGCGACCGGGCGCGGCGGGACGTGCGGCGCGACGGGTTTGTTACTCGCGGCGGTAAAGCGGCGCTCCTTCACCAGCGCGAACAGGTTGCGGAACGCCTCCTTCAGGCTCGCCTTCCCGACGCTCTTGCTCGGGTTCCGGTAGTGGATCGGCACCTCGGTCCACTTGAACTCGTGCATCAACAGCTTGATTTCGGTCTGGAAGAAGTGCGCCCGGCTGCGGACTCCTTTTTCAAGCACCGCTATAAGCGCGCGGCGGCTGAAGCACTCGAACCCGCCGGTCATGTCGCGCATGTGCGTGCCGAGCAGCAGGTTGGCGAGTTGCCCGCCGCCGCGGCTGATGACGTACCGCGACCACGGACCGGTGTACCCGCCGCCGGGCATGAACCGGCACCCGCCGACGTAATCGTACCCCTTCTCCATCTCGCGGACGAACAGCGGGATCGCCTCCGGCTGATGGCTCAGCCCGCCGTCCATCTCCAGAATCCACTTGCACCCGGCCGCCAGCGCCGCCCGGTACCCGCGGAAGTACGCATCGACGACGCACCGGTTCTCCGGGGCCCACACCAGCACCACCCGCGGGTCGGCCGCGGCGCGGGCGGAGATCAGCTCGCGCGTCCGGTCCTTCGAGACGTTGTCCAGCACGCAGAAGATGCGGTCGTCTGCGGTCAGGTGCGCGAGGGCGCGGTCCAGAAGCTCGCCGATGGTGGCTTCTTCGTTGGCGAGCGGGGTGACGACGCCCAGGCGCATGGTGACCGTCCTTGACCGTTGGGAGCGCCCCACTTACCCCGCCGCCGCCGTTGGGTCAACACGTCTTTTCGCCGATCGACCCCTTCTGGGGTGGATGAGTGCGGTTCGGCGTCACCGCCGTGACGCCGCTTGGGTCGGGATGTTGGAAAGACAAGCCGCGCGCTCCTGTCTTTTCATTCCGACATCAAGCGGCGTCACGGCGGTGACGCCGAACCGCACTTCTGCCCCTCGGCCCTCTGGGTTTGCACTGCGAAATGGGTTACACTACCTTCACACCTGCACGCCGACATCCGCGCCATGAACCCGCCACCCGACCCGCTCCCGGCCGTCGGTCTGGTCACCTCGCCGGTGGCCGAGAGGCCCGGCGCGCTCCTGTCGGTCGCGCAGGCCGTCGCCGCCCACGCCGACCTGGGCGCGCTGCTCCGCGACCTCGCCGCGGCGCTGTCGGCCCACCTGCCGCCGGGCTACATCAGCTTCGCGCTGGCCGACCCGCAGGCGAAATCGGCCCGATTGCAGTTTCTGGAGCCGCTCGGCGAGGCGGTCCCGCCGCGCCCGGCCGACACGCCTACCCAACTGCCCGCCGGCGAGTCGCCCACCTCGCACGTGTACGAGTCGCAACGGCCGCTGTGGCTGTCTACCGACGCGGCCGACGGCACCTTCCCGGTGCTCCGGGCGGCGTTCGCCAAACAGAGCGTCCGGGCCGCGTGCTTCGTCCCGCTCACCACCCCGCGACGCAAGCTCGGCGCGATGGGCTTCGCCAGCTACGCCCCGGTCGCGCCCCAACCCGGCGACGTGGACTTCGCGGTGCAGGTCGGCCGGCTCGTCGCGCTCGCGGTCGAGGGGGCGCTGACCCGTCAGGAGCTTCAGAAGGCCAACGACCGGCTCGCGGCGGAGAAGCTGTACCTCGAAGAGGAGATTCGCACCGACCGGCGGATGGACGACGTCATCGGCGGCGGGCGCGCCCTCCAAGCGGTGCTGCGACAGGTGGAGGTGGTCGCGCCGACCGATTCCGCCGTGCTCATCACCGGCGAGACCGGGACCGGGAAGGAACTCGTCGCCCGGGCCGTCCACCGGGCCAGCCTCCGACGTGATCGCACGTTCGTCAAGCTGAACTGCGCCGCCATCCCCACCGGGCTGCTCGAAAGCGAGTTGTTCGGGCACGAGAAGGGCGCGTTCACCGGTGCGGTCGAGCGGCGGCTCGGCCGGTTCGAACTGGCCGACGGCGGCACCCTCTTCCTCGACGAAGTGGGCGACATCCCGCCGGAACTTCAGCCGAAACTCTTGCGCGTGTTACAGGAACAAGAGTTCGAGCGTCTGGGCAGCGGCAAAACGATCAAAGTGAACGTACGGTTGGTCGCGGCGACGCACCGCAACCTGGCGAAGATGGTCGCGGACGGTCGGTTCCGCTCGGACCTCTATTACCGGCTGCACGTATTCCCGGTCCACCTGCCGCCGCTGCGTGAGCGTGCAGAGGACATCCCCGAACTGGTGAAGCACTTCGTCGGGCTGTTCGCCCGGCGGTTTGGGAAGCGGATCGAGTCGATCCCGACAGACGCGATGGCCGCGCTGGAACGGTATCCGTGGCCGGGCAACGTCCGCGAACTCGAACACCTGATCGAGCGTGCGGTGATTCTGTCCCCGGGTTCGGAACTCCGCGTCCCGCTGGCGGACCTCGTCGCCGTCCCCGCGTCCGACCTCCCGCCGCCCGTCGCGAAGCCGACACCGAACGCGCACCCAACCTTAAAAGAGAGTGAGCGCGAGTTGATCCGCCGCACGTTGGACGAGTGCGGGTGGGTCGTCGGCGGGCCGAACGGCGCGGCCGCACGGCTCGGCATGAAGCGCACGACGCTATTGTCGCGCATGAAAAAGTTAAACCTGGCCCGCCCCGACGGAGCGGCTGTCGAATAATCGACAGCGGTGACGGCGAGTGTCAACCGGTCGTCACTGCCGACGACAGCGCCCGTTCGCTGCTCCCGCGTTCGTTCTGCCGCGCGTCCCCTTTTCTCCCCCGTCGACCTCAATTCCCAAGCCGCCTAGCCCGTTGGTACGCGGCGTGCATTGAAGGCTTTTGAATCCATATCTGCGTCATCATGCGAGGTTCACATGTCGCTTTCCCGCTCTCGACAGTCGCGTGGGTTCACGCTGATCGAACTGCTGGTCGTCATTGCGATCATCGCCATCCTGATCGGCCTGTTGCTGCCGGCCGTGCAGAAGGTGCGCGAGGCCGCGGCGCGGATGAAGTGTCAGAACAACCTCAAGCAATTCGGCCTGGCGGCGCACAACTACGAGAGCACCAACGGCTACCTGCCGCCGACCCAGCACACGGTCGTCGAGGTCGTGGGCACCAACGCGCCGGCGACGTTCTCGTCCGGGGCCACGCTCCAGGCGCTGCTGCTGCCGTACTTCGAGCAGGCGAACAAGTTCAACCAGTTCAAGATGGGGTACAACGTTAACAGCGACGCGGCGATCAACGCCAACTACCCGGCGCTGGCCAACGCCAACGCCGCCGCCCGCAGCTTCGACGTGCCGATTTTCCTGTGCCCGTCCGACCCGTCCGGCGCGTTCACCTTCACCAACGCCGGGCGGCTCAACTACGGCGGCTCGCTCGGCGGGACGGCGAGCTACCGCGGCGGCACGCCGCTGGACGGCATCTTCGCCCTGCCCTTCCCGGCCGCCGGGCAGATCATGAAGGGCGTGACGATCGTGAGCGTTACCGACGGGACCAGCGGCACGGCGATGTTCGCCGAGTTCATGCGCGGCACCTACCCGGCCGGCACCTCGTCCGCGACCTTCGACAACACCACCTCGATGATCGGCGGCACCTACTCCGGCACCAGCCTGACCGACGGCCGGGCCGTGACCGAGTGCAACAACCCGTCGGGCACCGTGATCCACTACGTCGGCCAGCAGTACTACCGGAACCTGCCGCAGAACTTCGTGTACACCCACACGCTGCCGATCAACTGGAACAAGCGGGTGGGCAGCGGGCAGAAGTACATTTGCGGCAACAGCGCGTTCACCGCGGTCCACCAGGCGGCGGCGAGCTACCACAGCGGCGGCGCGAACGTCGGCATGGCCGACGGGTCGGTCCGGTTCGTGAACGACTCGGTGGACTTCGCCACCTGGCAGGCGGTGGGCAGTCGGGCGAACGGCGAAGTCGCCAACCTGCCGTAATCGTCCGGCGAACGCACCCCTTTCGCGCGCCCCGCTCGGCGGGGCACGCGTCTTTTCCCCCTCGAACTCGGAAGCGATCATGCCCCTTCGACGACATCTTCCGGCGGTCGCGCTGCTGACCGCGTGCGCGCTGGTCGGGTGCGGCGGCAAGAACGCCGACGAGCAGCCCAAAGGCGCCGGCGGGACGCCGACGGCCAAGGAGTCGCTGGAAGACCTGACCCGGCTGCTGAAAGACTTCGAGGCGAAGAAGCAAAAGCCCCCGGCCAAAATCGCGGCGGTCGAGCCGGTCGAGCCAGCGTTCCCGGGCGCGTACCTGGGGCTGCTGCGGGGCGATATCGTCTACACCTGGGGTGCGCCGCTGGCGTCGGACTCGCAGAGCGTACTCGCGTACGAAAAGAAGGCCCCGGCCGAGGGCGGGTTCGTGCTGCTGCAGAACGGTACCGTCAAAGAGATGACCGCCGCGGAGTTCGCGGCGGCCCCGAAGGCCAAGTAATCACTTCACCTCGACCGCGTCGCCCAAGCGGCCGACGCGGTCGATCGCAGTCACCACCACCCGCGTCGCCTCGCCCACCTGAACCACGGCCGCGTTGCCCGTCAGCCCGTACACGCCGGTCTGCCACGTCTCGCCCACCAGCGCCTGCACCACGACGAACCGCGAGTCGTCCTCGACCCGCACCGCCAACCCCTTGCCCGCACGCCCGCAGATCGGCTTGGCGGGCTTCTCGCCCTTCGCCAGCCACGGCGTTTCCGGCACCAAAGCCGGCTCCGCGTACACCTTCGCCAGTTCATCCGCCACGCCGCCGGTGTTGTTGAGAAGCGCCTTCATGCTGAAGTGGATAACGCCGGTCGTGTCCGGCCGCTTGCGGGTGAGGGCGATTTGATCGGCCACCTCTTTGGCCCGCCAGCCCTTCTCCTGCCCGGTGACGCGACTCGTGTAGAGGCCAGGCCACAGGTGCCGCTTCTTCGTGTTCTCGCCCGCCCACCAGTCGAGCAGTTTCGGGAAGCTCTGCTTCTCCTGGGCGATCGGCCAGTACAGTTGCGGGGTGAAGTAATCGATCCAACCCTCGTTGAGCCAGAGTTTTGCGTCGGCGTAGAGTTCGGCGTACTGATCGAGGCCCGCAATCCCTTCGGGTTGACCGGGACGCCAAATACCGAATGGGCTGATGCCGACTTTCACCCACGGCTTGAGCTTCTTCGTCTCCTCGTACATGCGACGCACGAACGCATTCACCGCGTCGCGCCGCCAGTCGTCGCGGGACAACTTCCCGCCACTCTTCTGATAAGCCGTCCAGGTGTCGTCGTCAGGAAATGGGATCGGCTTTTTGTCCGCGTCGAGTTCTTTGTAGGGGTAAAAGTAGTCGTCGATGTGAATGCCGTCGATGTCGTAACGCCTGACGACGTCGTTAATTACGGCCATCGAGTGGTCCTGCACGTCCTTGTGCGTCGGGTTCATCCAATAGTGCTTACCGTAGGGCTTCGCGAGGTCCGGGCGGCTCTTGGTGATGTGGTTCGCAGGTGCTTCGGACTTGGCCGCCGGCACGCGGGCGCGGTACGGGTTGAACCAGACGTGCAGTTCCAGCCCGCGTTTGTGGCCCTCCTCGACCGCGAACAGGAGCGGGTCGTACCCCGGGCTTTTGCCCATTTCGCCGGTCAGAAACTCGCTCCACGGCTCCAGTTGCGACTCGTACAGAGCGTCCGCCATTGGCCGAATTTGAAACACGACCGCGTTCAGCTTCAACTGAACGCACTTGTCGAAAATGACGAGCAGTTCGGCCTTCTGCTTGTCGGCGGGCAGTCCGGGTTTGGTGGGCCAGTCAATGTTGCCAACCGTCGCGACCCACGCCCCGCGAAACTCACGCTTCAGTGGCGGCGGATCAGCCGCGGAAAGTGTGGACGTGACAAGACATAGGGCGAACAGCCCGGACGCGTAACGGAGCATAAGAGGCCTTTCAGGAGGGAGCAGCGGCGACAGTCACGGCGAGGCGAACCGCTCCCTCGGCCGGTTCGGTGACCAAGCCGACCGGTGACGCGATCAGTCCGCGATCGCCGACCGCGGTGAGGAATTGCGCGCGGAACGGCGCAGATTCGACGAGCAACCCGCCGGCGAGCGCGAGCGGGAACGTGTTACCCATGTCGAGCTTACGCACGGCGGCCTCGACGGCCGCGGCCAACTCGTGCGCGGCATCGCGGACGATCGTTTCGGCCACCGCGTCACCGTCTTCAGCGGTCCGCAGAACGACCGGTGCGACCGCGGCGACCGCGGCTTTGTCTCCGCCACAGCGGAGTAAACCGACCAACTCGTCTGCACGCGACAGGCTATAAACTGATAGGAGATTATGAGTTAGGAGCGTTGGTTGACCGCGACCGTCGGCCGCCCGGACGACCGCACGCAGACCGGCGAGGGCGACCGCGTAGCCGCTGCCCTCGTCGCCCAGAAGTGCCCCCCAACCGCCGGACCGCGCCGTACGGCCGTCCGGGCTACGGGCGTAGGCCATCGAACCGGTGCCGGCAACGACCGCAACGCCCCAGCCCGCCGGCGTGCCGGCCGCGAGCAACAACGCCGCGTCTTCGATCACCTGTACGGACGCCGCGAGGTTCGCCCGCGCTGCCCACTCTTTTACGATCTCCTGATCGCCCGGTCGTCCGGCGCCCGCGAGGCCCAAGCACGCCGCCCGCACGGCACAACGCGACAGCCCGGCCGCTCGGAAAGCCTGTCCGGTCGCTTCATCAAGGGCTTCGAGCGCCGCGGCCGTCCCGACCGTTTGCCGGTTGCTCGGCCCCGCTTCGCCACGTCCTAACACCTTCCATCCGCTCCCGTTGCGGCTGACCAGAAGCGCGACCGTGCCGGACCCGCCGCCATCGATGCCGACCACCAAATCTTCGCCACCGGCTTTGTGGTGGCCGTTTTTGCCGTTCGTGTGATGACCGTTCACGCCGACAATGGCCGACCGGACACGCCCGTTCGCCTTCCGAAGCCGCTCGCGTGCGTCTTCGGCCGAAACCGACGCAAGTTGTGACACCAGAGCGGTTTTCAACTCGCGCCCGCAGCGTTCGAGAAGGGCGTCGGCCGCCGAGGTGTCCAACCCGGTCGCTTCGCGGACGATGCGGTTGGTGCGGTGCCGCAGTTTCTCGTTGGTCGCCCGCATATCGACCATCAGATTGCCGTAAGTCTTGCCCAGACGAACCATTGCGCCGGTGCTGAGCATGTTCAGCACGAGCTTGGTTGCGGTCCCCGCCTTCAGACGCGTCGAACCGCTCAACACCTCCGGCCCAACAACCGGCGTGATTGCCAAATCGACGTGGGCGTTCAGGTCCGAATCGGCGTTGCACGAAAGCCCGACTGCGAACGCCCCAACTTTGCGCGCATAATCAACGGCTGAAATAACATACGGCGTTCGCCCGCTCGTCGCGATCCCGACCAACGCGTCCTTCGAATTGAGTGAAACGGCCGACAGATCACTGACCGCCTGTTCAGGATGATCTTCCGCCCCTTCCGCCGCTCGCGTCAGTGCCGTCGGGCCGCCGGCGATGACCCCCACGACCAAGCCTTGCGGCGCATTAAACGTTGGCGGGCACTCACTTGCGTCGAGCACGCCGAGTCGCCCGGAGGTGCCCGCGCCGATGTAGATGAGCCGCCCGCCGCCGCGTAACCGCTCCGCAATCACCTCGACCGCTCTGGCAATGGCCTCCGCTTGCGAGGCGATCGCCGGGATCACCTTGGCATCTTCGGCGTTCATCAGCCGAACGATTTGCAGCGGCGACAGTTCGTCGAGTTCCGCCGACGCGGGGTTGCGGGCTTCGGTCTGAAGATGATCCATCGTGCGGCAACCACGGGGACGGGGCTTCCCAACGTTCTAATCTCAGCCGGTGCGACCGAAGTCATGCAACGCGCGTGCCGGACCCCCGAGCCGCGACGGCGTTCAGCGCCAGCGCCGTGGCAACGGTTGTTCCGGCACCGACCGGGGCGAACCACGGCCACGCGAGCAAGGGCGAACCGAACACCGACGGCAGCCACACCCCCAGCACCGCCAGAAACCCGACAACGAGTCCGGCGAGTGCCGCCCACGACCGCACCGGCCGCTTCATGCCGCCGAGCAGGAACAGTCCGAGCAGCAACCCGGTCGTGAACCCGGCCACCGCCAGCACCTGCTCCACCACGCTCTTGTCCTCGCCGCCGATCGAGTACGCGGCGTACGCCACCGCCATCTGGAGCACGCCGAACACCGCGGTCATGACGCGCGACAGCAGCACGTACCACCCCTCGCCGTACCCGGGGCGGAGTGGCCGGTAGAAGTCGGTGACGACCGCGTTGGCCGAACTGTTCAGCGACGACGACAGCGTTGACATCGCCGCCGCTAATACTGCCGCGACCAGCACCCCTACCACCCCGGTCGGCAGTTTGGTGACGATGAACAGTCCGAACACCTCGTCGTTCCGCCGGTCGGCCGCGTCGGCGAACTGCCCGTTCTGGAACAGGACGTACATCCCGACGCCGACGCCGAGAAATAGCAGGAACTGAACGGCGACGACGAACCCGCTCAGGACGAGCGCCAGCCGCGCCTGCCGCAGCGACCCGGCACACAGGTAGCGCTGCACCATCAGTTGGTCGGCCCCGTGGCTGGCCATCGAGAACACCGCGCCGCCGATCACTCCGGCCCAGATGTTGAGTGCCACCGACGGCACGAACGCGGTCTCGATCAGCTTGAACTTGCCGGCTGCCGCGCCTTCCGACAGGAACTGACCCCACCCGCCGGGCAGGAGGTGGATGACGAACACCCCGGCCAGTGCGGCCCCGGCGATCTTGATGACGAACTGAATCAGGTCGGTCCAGATGACGGCCTTCATGCCGCCGAGGTAGGTGTAGACGATGGTGACGACTCCCACGACGACGATCGCCGGCCCGACGCCGCCGAGTACGAACTGCAGCAGCAGCGCGGTGAGGAAGATGCGCAGTCCGTCGGCGACGGTGCGGGTGAGCAGGAACAGCCCGCTGGCCGCCCGCTGCACCGCCGGGCTGAACCGCTGCCGCAGCACCTCGTAGGCGCTGAACAGGTCGCCGCTCATGTACTGCGGCAGGAGCAGCCACGCGACCAGGCACCGGCCGATGATGTAGCCGAACGACAGTTGCAGGAAGGCGAGGTTGCCGCCCTTCGGATTGAACGCCACCCCGGGCACGCTCAGGAACGTGACAGCGCTCGTTTCCGTCGCGACGATCGAGATCAGCACCATGAACCAGCCGATGCTCCGTCCGCCGACGAAGTAGGTGCGGAGGTCCTTCTGCGCGCGGGTGAACCACACGCCCAGCAGCGTCATGCCGAGGACGTACAGTACGACGATGGTAAGGTCGATGGCGGAGAGCTTCATGGGCTTTAAAGTAGGTCACTCGCTCCGCGAGTGACACCAGTCACCAACACGGAACTCACTCGGCATCTCGCAGCCGAGGGTGCGACTCGCGGAGCGAGTCGCCTACTTTCCCGCGGCGAACGCCCGCTCCTCGGGCTCCCACGCCCGCGCGACCTCACGCCACGGTGTGCCGGCTTCCAGCGCCAGGCGTTCGCGCGAACTGCCGAACAGCAGGTCGATGGCCGGGCGGTCGGACACGAACTCGTATTCCTCCGTCCGCCATGCGAACCGCGTGCCGGACAACTCCCGCAGCACCGCGAGCACCGCCAGCCCGGTCCGCACCGGTTGGAACGCGGCGCGGTCGGTCACGTGGAGTTGCACCCCGCCGCAGTCCTGTCCGGCGAACTTCTGGAACGTCGGACGGAACCACGCCGGCCGAAACCGCACGCCGCCCAACCCTTCCGCATTCAGCCGCCGGACCGCATCTTGTGGGTTAAGCCAGGGCGCGCCGACCAGTTCGAACGGCCGCGTCGTTCCGCGACCTTCGGACAGGTTCGTCCCCTCAATGAGGCACATCCCGGGGTACACGATCGCGGTGTCGAGGGTCGGCATGTTGGGCGACGGCAGCACCCACGGCAGCCCGGTCGCGTCGAAGTACCATTCCGGCCGCAGCCCGTCGCATTCGATCACTTCGAGTCGAACGCCCGGCACGCGCACCCGCTGGTAGAAGCGGGCGAGTTGGCCCATCGTCAGGCCGTGCCGCGTCGGGATGTCGTGCGGGCCGACGAAGCTCTCAAAGCCAGCCTTGAGCGCCGGTCCTTCGATCGCGTGGCCGAGCGGGTTCGGCCGGTCGAGCACCACCACCGACACGCCGTTCGCGGCGCAGGCTTCCATGCAATACAGCATGGTGGCCTGGAACGTGTAGTACCGTGCCCCAACGTCCTGAAGGTCGATGACGAGAGTGTCGAGGTCGCGGAGTTGCTCGGCGGTCGGCCGCACCGATTCGACCGTCGCCCCGTAGAGGCTGTGGACACGCAACGCGCCTTCGGACGCGTCGGAAACGCCGATGAGGTCTTGCGCGGTGCCGGCGAACCCGTGTTCGGGGCCGAACAGCGCCGCGAGCGTCACCCCGGGCGCTTCGGCGAGCAGTTCGGCGGCGTGGCGCAAGTCGCGATCGACCGACGCCGGGTGGCAGACCAGCCCGACGCGCCGCCCGCGGAGGGGCGCGAACTGCGAGTCGCGGAGGACGTCCAGCCCGGTGCGCATGGCGGCTCGGAGGGGTGCGGGCGTGTGGTCAGGATACGAGGCTACCGGGGCGCGGTGCGGAACACCCACACCGGGAAGGCGTAGTAGTCGTACCGCGGACGCTCGATCCGCGTCTGCTGGTGGCAGTGGGCGTACACCCACGCCTGCCACGCCGGCTCGAACCCGCCGCGGCCGCCGCCGCACACCACCCACAGCCGCCCGCCCAGCGGCACCTGCGCCAGCGCCTCGGCCGGCGGGACGCCCCGTAACTGCTGCGCCACCTTCGGCCGCAACTCCGGGCGGTAGTACAAGAGCTTGTCCGGCTCGTTCGAGAGCACGCGGTCGTTCGGCTGAATGTGCTCGACCACGTACGCCGCCGCGGCGCGGAAGTCGTGCCGGTTGCCGTCCTGGTAGTAGCTCGCCAGCGACGGCAGGTTCAGCAGCGGCAGCGCCAGCCGCACCGCCCACGCCCCCGCGCGGCCCGGCACCGCGGACGCACACGCCTCCGCCGCCACGGCCGCGAATACGAACGCCGGGAGCATCAGCGGGAAGGTGTACGCGGTGTGGAACACCAGCACCTTCGGCAGCGCGACCGCCGCTCCCACCCACACCACGCCAGCGAACGCCCAGAACAGCGCCTGCGCCCGGTCGCGGTGCCACAGGACGACCAGCCCGGCCGCGGCGAGGGCGCACACCGGCCAACTCGCCTGCGCCACCACACCCAGCGCCGCGTGCGCCGGCGACAGCCCGAGCCACGACGTCATCGCGGTCTTCGCGCGGAGGGCCGGCAGCACCACCGCGACCAGCCACCCCAGCGCGACCGCCGACCCGCCCGCCGCGACCGCGAGCGGCCGTTTCGAGCCGCCGAACGCCGCGATCACGCCGCCGGCGAGCAGGATGCCGAACACCGCGCCCGTCACGGTGTGTGTCAGGACGGCCAGGAAGCCGAACCCGCACGCCGCGGCCATCCACCCCGCGCTGCTGACCTTCGCCGAGCGCGCGGCGCACAGCGTCGCGCACCCGACCCACAGCGCCGCGAGCGTGTAGAAGCGGTGGTACTGGCAGTAGAAGATGTGCTCCACCGCGACCGCCAGCCACACGCCGCACGTCAGCGCGACGGTGCGCGGGAGGACGAGTGACAGCCCGATGACAACGGCCGCGATGTGCAGGACACCGAACGCCGCCACGACAACGCGACACCCGAACTCGTCGCGGCCGAAGACGCGGTGCCCGAGGTCGAGCGCGGCCATTGCCACCGGGATGACCGGCGGAACGGCCTGGTCCGGGTGCGTGATCTGCGGCGGCGGGTCATTGAAAAGGGCGACGTCGTTGAACGAGCCGAGTTCGTCGGACGCGAACGGCCACGTGCCCAGCCCGGCGAGCCGCAGCGCCGCCGCGACCGCCAGCACCGCGACCAAGGCGAGCCAGAACCGCCGGCCGGCGAGCGGGTCGGTCACCGGCTGCACGTCGCTGCCTCCGCCGCCGACCGGGAGCCGATCAGCCCCATCACCTTGCGCCGCGTCCGCCAATAGACGTCTTCCATCAGGATGTGGGCGAACTCGCCGTTGCGGCCGACGCTCACCAAGCCTTCGACGCCGGTACCCTGTTCGAACCGCAGCCGGTCGGCCTCGTAGTCTAGCCGGTACACCGGGTAGGCGAGCGGCGTCCGCATCACCCGACACCCGAGATACCGCTTCGACACCCCGGGCACCAGTTTGTCGAGCGCGCCGACACACAACCGCCCGAGTTCGTCGTCCGGTGCGGTCCAGGTGGCGTCGCCGACTTCACAGCCGATGTCGCAGGTGACGAGCGACTTCCCATGCGGGACGAGCCACGGCAGGCCCATTCCGATGTCGCTGAGCCGGAAGAAGGGCGTGTCGCGGCCGGGCGTCCAGGTGACGACGTCCGGCAGCCCGCTCGGGCCGTCGAGCTTGACGTTCACGAACGCCATCGGCCGGTAGCGGAACCGCGACAGGTGCGAAAGGGCGTCCGTGCCGCGCACCAACTTCGGCAGCACATGAACCGGGGCGGTGCTGACCACGCCCGCAGCCGTGATGTCCTCGCCCTTCACACGCACGCCGACTGCGCGACCGCCTTCAACGTGAATCGCTTCGACCGGCGATTGCGTCTCGACCGCGTCGGAAACTTCTTCGGCGAGCCGTTCGCAGACGGCCCCGATGCCGCCGTCCGGGTAGACGTGCCACACGTGCGGCGACTCCGCGACGGTCCCGCTATACCCGACCGCGACCGTGCGCCCGGTCAGCGCCGCGGCGGCCTTCAGCATGACCGTTCGCGGCAGGCTGGTAGCGAACTTTGCCCCCACCGAAGCGGCGAGGGCGTTCGCCGGCGCACCGGACCACGCCTCGGTAATCGGAATCGCGACCTCGCGCGCGAGTTTCGCCCCATACGCGCCACGATACCATTCGGCCGCGGTGTGCGGCGGCTGGCGGAACGGCGCGCTCAGCTTGGCGCACGCGGCGCTGAGGGCGAACGGCAGGCTCCGCATCAGCCCGAACGGGTACGAGTACGTGCGGCCGCGGAGCCACACCGTTTCGCCGTAGCGGGGCATCGCGCGGCAACTCGCCGACATTCCGACCGCCGCGGCGAGCCGGTTGGTGATGAAGTGCGCGCCGAAGTCGTAGGTGTAGCCGTCGGCGTACCGCTCGCTGCGGGCCAGGCCGGCGATGTTCTCGCCCGCTTCGAAGACGCGCACGGGCACGCCGTGGCGGCGGAGGAACGTCGCGGCGGTCAGCCCGGCCAGCCCGGCCCCGACGATGACGACCGGCCTCACGACGCACCTCCGGTTTCGCTCAGCGGACGGCGGAACTCGGCGTGCAGGATCGCCCCGCGGCCCAGCAGATTCAGCGGGATGTCGAGCAGCGTCCCCGCGGCGAGCGCCGGAGCGGATTTCAGACTGAAGCGGTTGACGAGCCACCGCGGCGCGCCCCAGTCGTCGAGGAGGTTGCGGACCGAGTACACCCAGTTGACCGGGCTGACCGCGGTGCGGACGCTCGCCACCTCGAACCCCGCGACCGCAGCAAGTTGAGCCAGCGTGCGCCGGTCGAAAAGGTAGGTGTGTCGCGGGAAGTGGTAGCCGCCCCAGTGCCGGCCGCCGAACACGCGGAAGTCGGGCGAGCCGACGTTGTCGGTGACGATCACCACCTTCCCGCCGGGCACGAGCAGCTTTCGCACCGCCCGCAGCACGCCGACGGGGTCGGACAGGTGCTCCACCGTCATCACCATCAGGACGAGGTGGTAGCGGGCTTCGCCGAGGTCGAGCGACTCGACCTTCCCCTGATGCACGGTCAGCCCGGCGGCCGCGGCGGCGGTCACCGCGCGTGAGTCGGTGTCGACGCCTTCGAGCGCCCAACCCGGCTTGCCGAAATCCTTCAGCAGACGCAGGTGGAAGCCGTCGCCGCACCCGACGTCGAGGATGCGCGCGTCTGACGGCAAATCACGGCACCAGCGTAGGACGCGGCGCGCTTCCAGCCGCCGGCGGACGCGGTATACGAACCCGAACTCGTCCGGCTTGAACTCGAACGCGTGGTAGTGGTCGGGGTAGACGCGGTGCGCCTCGTCGTCGGCCGGGCGCGGATTCAGATAAACGAGCCGGCAGCGGCGACAGCGGACCGCGAGGAAGGTGTCCGGGGCGGTGCGGTACTCGAAGTCCTCGCCGACGCCGACCGGGTCGGCGTCCTCGATGCCGCACAGGCAGCACACCGCCGGCACCAGGCGCAGCCCGGCCTTCGGGGCGGGCAGGCGCGGCGGGGCGACGAGCGGTTCGCGCGCGATCGGCGGGGTGAGCGTGGCGGGCATAGCGGACCTCGACTTACTGACCTCCCCCCTTGAGGGGGAGGTCGGCGGCGCTTCGCCGCCGGGTGGGGGGTGAGCCACCTTCGCGGCGCGTGAGGTGACGTCATTCGGTCGTGTCGCGTCCCTTCGTTCCGTCTCGCCCTTACCCCCCACCCGCCGCCGCAGAGCCGGCGGCGACCTCCCCCTCAAGGGGGGAGGTCAAAGGCAAGAGGCGGGCAGCGATCGCGTCGGCGTGTTCGCCCATCGGCGCCACGCGGTAGCGGGCCGCGAGCGTGTCCAGCACCTCGCACGCGAACTCGACCTTGCGCGCACTCGCCTGGCGCATCGCGGGGAAGAACGAGAGCCGGTCGGTGTCGTCACTGCCCAGGAAATCCAGCGGGTGCAGCAGGAACGACGGCTCGGTGCCCGTCGCGCGGCAGAGGGCGAGCGCAGAGCGGAAGTACGTTCGCGCCGCCACCTTGCTGAAGCCCGCCAGGAAAAGCAGGTAGCTTAAGTGCAGCGGCACCTTGACCAGCGGCGTCGTGGTCACCGGGATTTCGAGCAGCGGACCGCCCGCGGTGCTCCAGTGATACGGCTTCAGCGAGCGGAAGCCCTCGCTCAGCTTGCCGAACAGTTGAGAGCGCTGCCGCTTCTCCTCGGCCGACAGCCCGCGTGCGGTGGCGAAGTAGTACATCCGCGCCAGCGGGCCGAGGAAGTTCGGGAACGTCGAGCAGTCGTAGCGGTAGCCGCGGCGGGCCAGCACCGACAGCAGCGTCGGCGAGAACGAGTAGCCGGGGCCGCGAAACCCGTCCGGCCGCACACCGGTGGCACCTTCGATCGCGTCCTCGGCGCGGGCCAACTCGCTCTCGATTTCGGCTTCGGAATACAGGTGAAGCCACGGCTCGTGGTGGAACGAGTGGTTGCCGATCTCGTGCCCGGCGTCCGCGATCGAGCGCAACACCTTCCGGTGGCGCGGGTCGGCGGCGTCGCGGCCCACGATGAACCACGTGATCCGCAATCCGCGCTCCGCGAGCAACTTCAGAACCCGCGGGACGACCGTTTCCAGGTACGACGGGTACTCCTGCCAGCCCGCGTCGCCGTGGGTCTTCAGGTACGTCCACATGTCGTCGAGGTCGAGCGACAGGCTGCACAGCGGGCGGGGCATAGGTGGGTATACCAGCAGCTAAACGAGCGCCGGCACGCGATCGGCCAGCAGGGTCGGGAGTGCGTGTTCGGCCAGTTGCAGCGTCTCGTTGACGTTCAGCGTGCCGTTCACGATCTGCGCCGAGTTCACGCAGTACACGCCCGGAATGCTGGTCGTCACCGGCGGGACCGACTGCGAGAAGTTGAGGGTCGAGACGGCGAACACCTGCCGCACGCGGGACACGCGGAACGCCAGCACGTCGTCGCGACTGAAGTGCGGGTACATCCGCTCCAGTGCCGCCACGAACCGCTCGCGGATGCTGTGGTCCGGCTCGTCGAACAGCGGGTCGTCCGGGGCCACGTACTTCGGCAGGTACACTAAATGGTTGCCGTCGAACTCCAGCCGGTCGGCCAGCGCCGACATCTCAATCACCGCGGTGAACGGCACCCAATCGTCGGTGATGTTGGTGACGTAAAAGCGGTCCAGCCCCTTCTTCAGGAACAGCGACGCGCACACGATGCCCTGGTATTGCACGCCGGTCAGGGTGCGGTGCTCGGCGTCGGTCAACCCCGGGACAAGCTTCGACGCCAGCGGAGCGGCCGCGGTGCAGACCACGCGGTCGAAGGGAAGGCTCTCGCCGTCGTGCAGATGCACCCGCGGGCCGTCGTCGCCGCCCTCGATGCGCTCGACCGGCGCCCCGCAGCGAATCTCGACGCCGCTTTCATGCAGGTCGGAAGCGAGGCGGTCCAAAATTCGCGCGTACCCGCCGCGGACGTAGCCGAACATCTCCTTCTTCAGCCCGCTGCGGCGAGCGGCATACATCCGCGCGATGATCGCCCAGATGAACGCCGCCGACGCCACCTTGTAGCTGTCGCCGAGCTTCGAGCGGAGCAGCGGCAGCCAGATCTTCTCAACGGTTTTTCGCCCGCTCCACCGCGTCAGCCACTGCACGACCGGAATTTGTTCCAGCGCCTTCCAATCCTTGATTTTCGACGCGCGGAAGATGGTCGCGCCTAGCCGCAACTTGCTCAGGAGTCCGAGCGGCGGGAAGCGGAGGAACTCCAGCGAGTTCGACATCGAGTACAAGTGGCCGTCGGTGTAGAACCCGGTCTTCGTCTCGACCCCGACGAACTCGCCATCGAGGCCGAGTTCCCTCAGCAGGTTGTGGACGTGCGAATCCGACAGCAGGATCACATGATAGTGCTTGTCCCACGTGATCCCGCCGAGGTCCCACGCGGCGGCCAGCCCGCCGAGTTGCGGGGCGGCCTCCAGCACGGTCACGCGGTGCCCGCTCTGGCGCAGGCGGCGGGCGAGCGCCAGCCCGAGCATCCCGCCGCCGACGACCCCCCAGTGCTCGCTCACGTCGCGCTCCCGACTTCGGCCCGCGGCGGCGGGGTGGTGACCGCGTCCAGTTCGGTCGTCACCTCGCCGACGGTGAGGTACTGGCGGCCGCACGCGGTGCATTCCGACCGCCGCCGCGACGGCGCGCGGCCGGCCGCGTGGCGGAACAGCAGTTGCCCGCACCGGCACACCGCCCCGACCGGCACCGCCGGGTGGCCGATCGCCAGCGCGAAGTCGGGCACCGACTTCGTCACCAGCGCGCCCATCCCCACCATCGCGAACCGGCCGATGACCAGATCGTTGCCGATCGTGCAGCCCGCGCCGATGGTCGCGCCCTCGCGGACCAGCGTCGGCAGCGTGTGCTCGTCCGGGTCGGACGGGCGCAGCTTCTTCAGGTCGGGCGTGGTCGCCCGCGGGAACCGGTCGTTGGTGAAGATCGTCCCGGCCGAGATCATCACCCCGTCCTCGATCGTTACCGCCGTGCAGATGTAGACCATGCTGTTGATCTTCACCCGGTGGCCGATCTTCACACCGTAGGCGATGTAGGTCTTCTCGCCGACGATGCACTCGTCGCCGACGGTGGTGTCGTGGCGGATGTGGACGCTGTCCCACACCGACGTGCCGCGGCCGAGGGCGACGTTCGCCTCGATGATCGCCGTCGGGTGGACTCGCGGCGGCGCGGCGCCCGCCATCAGTTCGTCGAGCGTCTTGTGGGTCTTGGTCGTCTCGTGGAGGCTGAAGTCCGGGTCGGTGTCAGGCATGGGCGGCCTCGGCTGTGGCCGAATCCGTGGCCAAACTGCGGGTGGGTTCGTTGGTGCGGAGCGTCACGCCGGTCCAGGAGGCGGAGCGGAGAGAGCGGTACGCCGCCTCGATTACATCTACGGACGCGATCGCGTCTTCAAAGGTGATGACGAGCGATTCCGTCCCGCGGATGGCCCGCGCGAAGTTCGCCAACTGGTTGCGGAACGCCCCGGTCTTCTGGTAGCCGCCGCCGAAAACTTCCCACGGGCCGTTGGCCCGTTTGATGCGGGACTGACGCCACCCCACCTGAACGACGCCGGCGGAGCCGAAGACCGTCACGTACCAGTCGAGTTCCTTGTTGATGCTCCACGACAGATCGACGTTGCCGACCACGCCGGCGGCCGAGCGGACGAACACGCGGACGGTGTCTTCCACCGCGAGTTGCTGAACCCGCTTGCCCTCGACCGCGTGGACTTCCGCGAGCGGGCCGAGGAAGTACCGCATCAGATCGACGGAGTGGGTGCCGTTGTCGATCAGCACCCCGCCGCCGGCGACGTCCGGGTTCGAGTTCCACCGATTGCCCATCTCGACGCGCCCGGTGAACGCGTTCTCCCACAGCACCACGTCACCAATTTCGCCGGCGGCGATCAGCTCTTTGGCCCGCGTCACGTCATCGACGTAGCGGAACTTGGAGGCCATCGTGAGCAGCACGCCGGCGCGGCGGGCGGCCTCGGCCATCCGCCGGGCGCTCACCCCGGTGAGGGTGAACGGCTTCTCGCACAGCACGTGGACGCCCGCCCGCGCGAACGCAGACGTAATGTCCTCGTGCGAGTTCGGCGGCGTGCAGATCACGACCGCCTCGCACTTCGGGCCGGTCGCCAGCAGTTCCTGATACGAGGCGAACGCGGGCGCGCCGAACTTGGCCGCGATCGCCTGCGCCGCGTCGGCGCGGACGTCGGCCACGGCAACCAGCTTGGCGTCCGGGTGGTTCTCGAACGCCTGCGCGTAGCTCTGGGCAATCCCGCCCGCACCGACCAGCGCGAAAGTGACAGGGTTGCTCACTTGAGACCGCCTTCCATCAGCTTGACAGCCGCGTGGTGGATCGCCGCGGCGAGGTAGTTGATGTGCTCGTGGGTGTACCGCTCGTTCCACGGCAGCACGAGCACGCGGTCGAGGTACTCGAACGTGCCCGGGAACCGCTCCTGGCTGTAGTCGACCGCGGCCGGCCGCGCCAGCGTGAACGGCCAGCGGGAGTTACCGAACGTCCGCTGGTCGCGGAAGACCTGGCACCGGAACGCCGGCTTCTGGATGTACCGCGGCGCGGACGCGATGTTCGCGGCCTTCAGTTCCTTCGCCAGCGCCGCCGGGCCGCCCGGAATCACCTTCAGGTCTACCAGCACGCTGTACTTCCAGTAGGTGTGGGCGTCGTGCGCCTCGCGGTGCGGGGCGGTCACGCCGGGCGTCGCGGCGAGCAGTTCGTCCATGCGGGCGGCCAGTTGCACGCGCGTCTCGACCACGCCGGCGAGCTTCGGGAGTTGCCCGACGGCGCACGCGGCCTGCAGTTCGCTCAGCCGGTAGTTCGGGGCGAGGAAGTAGTGGTCCGGGTTCGGGTCGCCGTAGCCCCACGCCTTGTTGATGAACAGGAACACGCGGCGGGCCAGTTTCTCGTCGTTGGTCACGACGATCCCGCCCTCGCCGGTCGTGATGTGCTTCCCCTGCTGGAGGCTGAAGCACCCCAGCGCGCCGAACGTGCCGACCGGCCGGCCGCGGTGCGTCGCGTTGAACGCCTGCGCGCAATCTTCAATGACCGGGATGCCCCGCGCATCCGCGACGGCCATGATGCCGGCCATGTCGCACGGGTTGCCGAACAAATGTGTGACGACGATCGCCTTCGTGCGGTCGGTGACCCGCGCCGCGACGCTCTCGGCGGTGACGTTCCCGGTCCGCGGGTCGACGTCCGCGAACACCGGGATCGCGCCTTGATACAGGATCGGCGCGAGCGCCCCCATGTCGGTGATGGAGGTGGTGACGATCTCGTCGCCCGGCTCCGGGTCGAGCGCCGCGACGGCGCAGTGGACGGCTGCCGAGCCTGAGCTACAGGCGTGCGCGAACTTCGCTCCGCTGAGTGCGGCGAACGACGTCTCAAGCCGCTTGCCGAACTGGCCCTTCGTGACGGTCAGCGTGCCGGAGCGGACGGCTTCGGCAATGAGAGCGATTTCCTCATCCCCCAGGGTGCGGCCGGTGGCGTCTTGGTCCGACGGCAGCGCGGGCGGGGCGACGGGCGTGTGGGGTACGATCATCGGGTGCAACTCTCCTGCACGTCAACGGGTGTGAATACCAGCGGTGTCAATCGGAGATCGTCGGCGCATCCTGCTTCTGACCTCCCCCCTTGAGGGGGAGGTCGCCGCGACCGTCTTCGGCTACGGCGGGTGGGGGGTAGATCGACGCGCGGTGGGGAGAGGCGACGCGCGCCGCGTCGCTCACTTCGGCTTCGCGATCGCTCACCCCCCACCCGGCTCGCAAAACCTCGCCGACCTCCCCCTCAAGGGGGGAGGTGAGCGACAATCGCGCATCGTCCACGACGGGCTTGCGCGGTGCGGCGAGAGGAGAACGCGCCGCGCGCATCCGAATCGCCAACAACTTCGCCATCAACTTGACGTGCCCGAGCACGGTGCGCACGGTCTTGATCTTCGACCGGCCCAACATTCGCACTTCGAGCGTCGCCGGGTGTTCGACGATGACGCCGCCGGCGAGATCGAGCCGCCCGGCCAACTCCGCGACGCCCAGGAACCGCCCGTTCTCGACGTTCAGCTTCTCGACGCTGCTTTTGCGATAGACGCGGAAGCAGCTCGTGTAGGTGTGCAGTTTCTGCCGCAAAACGCGCCGGTACAGCCACGACGCACCCTTCGACAGCACCAGCCGCCACGCGGGCACGTTCCGCACGGCCCCCTGTGGATGGTACGGCGACGCGGTCACCAGATCGACGCCGGGCGTCAGCCGGGGGATCATGTTCCCGAGTTCGAGCGGGTCGTAGGTGCAGTCGCAGTCCATCGAGCAGACGACGTCCGTGTCCGCGTGCCGAATGCCGGTCATGATGGCGGCCGAAACCCCTTGGTTCACGTCGTGCTTGACCAGGGCGAAATTGGAGCGGCCGGCGAACGCGGCGTTCAGCGCGTCCCAGGTGCGGTCGGTGCTGCCGTCGTCCACCAGGATGAACCGCAGGTCGTAGCGGTCGGCCAGTGCGCCGGCGACGCGGTCGAGGGTCCGCGTCAGGTACGGGAGGACGTCCTCCTCGTTGAAGCACGGGACGACGACCGACACCGGGGCGCGGTCGGCCAGGCTCAGCGGCGACACGACAATGCGGTCGGTGTCGTGCTCGGTCCGCGGCGGCGGGGTGAACGCCGTCGCAGCCGGCTCGGTAGGGATGTTTAGGTAGTCCGCCGCGGTCGTGAAGCGATAGCGGGCGAGCAGCCGGCCGAGCCGCTCCTCCATGCGGTGCAGGTTGCGGTAGTGGCGCAGGCGCGTCAGCGAGCCGCCGACGGATAGCCGCGGTTGCTCGGGGTCGAGTTCCCACGCGTGGAAGTACGCGACCAGCGGTTCCGTGTGCGTGCGCACCCACCGCGCCGCGGCCCGGCGGGTGAGGAACTCGGGCAGTTGCCGCAGGTAGTTCCCGCCGGCCACCGGGATTCGCACCCCGAACACCTTCGCGGTCGAGATCGGCACCTCGACCAGCCCGGTGGCGTGCTCGTGGACGGTCGCGCGGTGCGGTTGGTCGGCGAACAGCCCGCCCACCTGCGCGATGCTCGAATCGTAGCGGAAGCCGAGCGCCGCGAGCCGGTCGAGCGCCCACAACTCGTCCGGCTTGAGCCACCCGTCGGCGAGCCGATACCCGCGGACCGGGCGGCCGGTCGCGGCCTCGGCGGCGGCCTTCGCCCGCGCCGCGTCGGCCTCGAACTCCTCCGGCGTCATGTCGTGGATGCCGCGGTGGTAGTACCCCTTCACCGCGACCTCGTGCCCGGCGACGGCGACCGCCCGCAGCAACTCCGGGAACTTCGCCGCCACCCACCCGAGCGCGAAGAACGTGGCCTTCGCGCCGTGCGCGGCCAGGAGCGCGAGCACCCGGTCGGTGTTCTGTTCGAGCCGCGTCTCGAACCGGTACCACTGGTTCCGCTGCACGAACCGGTTGAACGCGCCGACCTGGAAGTAGTCCTCCAGCGCGACCGTCAGGATGTGTTGGCGTTCGGCGGGGGGCGTCATCCGGTCGCCTCCTCTGGCGTCCTCACGTCGAGAAACCGCGCGAGTGCGCGGACGATGCGGCGCGCGGCGCGGCCGTCCCCGAAGGGGTTACGACCGACACGAACCGTTTCTTGCGTACAATCCGCGTATTTTCGCCCCAGCATAACTGCGAGCGCCGCCGGGGTGGGGGCGAGTTCGGCGCACCCGGCGTCGAGCGCCTCCGGCCGCTCCGTCGATTCGCGCAGCACGAGAAGCGGCACGCCCAGGCTCGGCGCCTCCTCCTGCACCCCGCCGCTGTCGGACGCGATGAGCCACGCCCGCGACAGCAGCCCGATGAAGTCCGGGTAGTCGAGCGGGTCGGTCAGGTGAATCCGTTCGCGCCCGGCGAGGACGGAATGCGCCAACTCCCGCACCACCGGGTTGGGGTGGACCGGGAAGATCAGTGCGGTGTCGGTGTGCGATTCCACGAACGCCCGCAGCGCGAGCAGGTTGCCTTCCAGCACCCCGCCGAACGACTCGCGGCGGTGCGTCGTCAGCACCAGGCGCTTCAGCCCCTGTGTGGCATCGAGGATCGCTTGGAGCCGCGGCGACGGCGCGTTCGCGGTGCCGACCCGCTGAAGGGCATCAACAACGGGGTTGCCGCTCAGGACGACGTTCGCCCGCGACACGCCCTCACGGAGCAGCGTGCGGACGTGGTTCCGCGTGCCGGCGAAGTGCCACCGGGCGAGCCGGGTGGCCAGCCGGCGGTTCATCTCCTCGGGGAACGGCGACAGCGGGTCGTCGGTCCGCAACCCGGCCTCGACGTGGCCGATCGGGATGCCGCGGTGGAATGCCGCCAGCGCCGCGGCGCACGCGGTCGTCGTATCGCCCTGCACCAGCACCGCGTCCGGCTTCAGTTCGACCAGCAGCGGGTCGAGTTCGGTCAGGACGCGTGCGAACAGGAGGCTGAGCGCCTGCCCGGGGCGCATCACGGCGAGGTCGCGGTCGATGCGGACGCCGAACAACTTGACGAACGGCGCGAGGAGGTCGGGGTGCTGCCCGCTGGAGACGTTCACGGCGCGGAACCCGCGCCGCCGCTCCAGTTCGGCGATGACCGGGGCGAGTTTGATCGCCTCCGGGCGGGTGCCGAACACGGTCAGCACCGTGCGGCGATCGCTTTTGGGCGCGGGCAGTGACACGGGCGGCTCACGGAAACCGGGACGGCCAATCGGGCGGGTCATCCCGCCTGTATGGAAGGTAGGTGATAAACCGCCTGTGATGGGCCGGAAAAACACGACAACCCGCGACCGGATTCGCCGAGTCTGCCGATTACGCGGAATAGATGTGCTGTGCAGCGCGAAACCGGAATAAATTTCGCGCCACCTCTCAACTTACGACGACAAATTACTTACATTCGCCTACTTGTCAGTCAAGTACAGCTTCGCGAACTTTTCAACCGCGGTCGCGACCTTCTCCGCGGTGTCCTTGATGTTCTTGGCGTCGCGGTGGTCACCGCCGAACTCCAGTTGGATGGCGTCGATGCCGTACTCGCCGCTGCCGTAGGTGTGGACGATGTCGCCGCCGCTGAGCGACTCGAAGTCCTTGTCGGCGAGGTTCTCGGGGAACACCTTGCACCCGGCGGTGCGGAGCAGCCCGAAGAAGCTGTCCGGGCCGGTGTGCGCCTTCAGCCCGTACCGCTGGATAAGCAGGCCGACCGTCTTGCCGTCGCGGGTGCCGCGGATGACCGTGTCTTTCATCCGCCCCTGCCCGTGGACGTCGAGCAAGAGGCCGCGGCCGTACTCGCGCTTGACCTCGCGGCAGTACGCGGCGAGCGTCTGGCGGTAGGCGTCGTAGGTCGGCTTGGCGGCCGCCTCCTCGTAGGCGATCTCCGGCGGCCGGTTGGCGTCGATGTACTTGCGGTGGAAGCGGGCCGCGACGAGGTAGGGCTTCGCGCCCGTCTTCTTCTCGATCGCGGCGGACAGGGCGGCGGCGAGTTCCTCGGTGCCGCCGTCGCGGGCGGCGAAGAACCCGCTGCCGCCGACCGGCAGGCCAGTCCCTTTGCGCGGGCTGACGCCGGGCACCTCTTTGGTGCCGCCGTGCGGGGCGGACAGGATCACCGGCAGTTTGCCGACTTGGGTAGTCACGAGGTCGCTTTTCGGAGGGACCGGCCGCGGCGGCGGGGCGACCGGCACTTCGGCCAGCGCCCCAGCCGCGACCGCGGTCAGCGCGAGGGCAAGCAGAGTGTAGCGGCGAACGGGCATGACGGCTCCTGAAGGGCCGCGGAGCTTACGCCCCGCGTGCGGTGCGAGTCTCAATAGTCCGGCAGCACTTCGCCGTTGTTGCGGGTGATCAGCGCAGCGACCACGCCGACCGTCACCGACTGGCGGAGGAAGAACACCGACCCGTCGGCGCGGAGGGCGTTGATGCCCCCGCTGTGGAACGCGTACGGCTCGGCCGCGTTGGTGCCGTTGACCGCCAGCGTGCGGTTCCCGCTGGTCGCCGACGCGCTGTCGCTCGCCCCGGTCGCCGGGTCGGTGCCGTCGAAGATGTGGTAGTTGCGGTGGTCCGCCCATGACTGCGTGTCGGCCGTGTTGGCGGTCGAATACAGCTTGCCCAGCCGGTACTCCTGCGGCCCGCCCGCGGCCTCCATCAGCATGACCGTGTTCGACGTGCCGTCGGTGATCGAGGTGAACGGCGTGGTCACGTTCGGCTGGGTGGCCCCGCTCCAGGAACTGTTCACCGTCGCGGACAGCAGCGTCGCGGTGTTGATGGTGCTGCGGGTGCGGGCGAAGACCAGGTAGTCGGTGACGTAGCAGGTGACGGTGCCTCCGCCGTAGCTGCTGGTGCTGAACGACCGGGTGCGGTCCCCGCCCGGGGCCGACGGGCACAGGTAGATCGGGATCGGCGACGCGGCCAGCGGGCGGTTCGCGAGTTCCCGCCAGTCGAGCGTCGGGTCGTACTTGCTCTGGATGTTCCCCTGCTCGATGTACGGCAGCAGCATGAAGTGGAAGCTGCGGGCCAACCGGTTGCCCATCGGGGCCGGGAACGGGAGCGTGCTCGGGGCGTTGCTGTCGAAGTCGATCGCGGTCGGCGGCAGCCCGCCGTAGGTGTTCTCGTAGTTGTGCGCCGCCAGCCCCATCTGCTTGAGGTTGTTGGAGCACTTCATCCGCGCGGCCGCCTCGCGGACCTTCTGCACGGCCGGCAGCAGCAGCCCGATGAGGATCGCGATAATGGCGATCACCACCAGCAACTCGATGAGCGTAAAGCCCTTCTTTCGACGAGCGGAAATCATGACAACTCCTCGGGATGAATCGGGCGTATGAGCGGGAGAGGAGGTCTGACTCTTCTGTGGCCGGCCTCTATGAGGCCGGAGCGATGCGAGCCGTGTTGCGCCGGCCTCACAGTGGCCGGCTACAGTGATGAAGGCGACTCGGCGCTATTCCTTGCCGGCGGCCCAGCGGAGTGCCTTCTGGAACATGGCCTTGGCCTCGGCCGTGTCGGTCTTCTCCGGGTGCGGGCTGAAGCAGAACACCCGGCCGCTGCCGTAGGTGCCGCGGGCGGCCGCGGTCGTACCCTTCATCACCCCCGGCTGCGCCCCGCCCTTGCTGTGAATCTCCGTCTCGTAGGTCGCCAGTTCCTCGTAGTCGGGGATCGCGTCGTCCTTGCCGGGCGCGAGCAGCGGCCCCTGGCCGTAGTACACCGTGGTCTTTTCGCCCTTCGGGGCGAAGAAGTCCTTGCCCTTCGGGCTGAACTTCAGCTCGACGTCGCCGGTGCCGCGAGCCCAGTGGGCGCGGTCGAGCACCTCGGCGTCGAGGATGTGCAGCGACCAGTCGTAGCTGCGGCTGGCGAGGTACGCCCCGGCGCAGATGCCGACGTACCCGCCGCCGTCCTTGACGAACGCTTTCACCTTCGCGCGGCCTTCCTCGCCCAGCGCCTTCGCCTGCCCGCCGCCGCTCCCGCCCGGTTGGATGAGGACGCGGAAGTCCTTCAGCTTGCCGCCGCGGATGTCCTCGGCCGTCACCAGCTCGCAGGCGAACCCGGGCGTCCCTTCGACCGCGTTGAACGCCGGCCCCTTGGTCTTGGCCGCGCCGGCGTCGGCGTACAGGGCGACGCGGACCGGCTTTTCGGCCTTGTCGCCCTTCGCGGGCGCGTCCGGCGGGGCGGCGAGTGCCGGGCCGAACGTCGCGAGCAACGCGGACAGCAGCAGCGAGCGAACCATCGCGGTTCCTCGAACGGGGTGTGAAATTCTGTGGGAGGCGGGCAGGAGAGTTGCCTTCAGAAGGGGTCACGACAAACCGCTTTCGGGTGTGACACGCCGGAGCGGTCTGTTACCATAATTTTTCACGGACCCCTCTCCCGCCCGCCATCGACCGGGACGAATGGCCGAAGACGGCTCGATAACGGCGTGGGTGAACCGGCTGTCGGCGGGCGACTCCGACGCCGCCGGGCCGCTGTGGGACCGCTACTTCCGCCGCATGGTCGCGCTGGCCGCCGGCCGCCTGCCCGGCCGCGCCGGCGACGCCGAAGACGTGGCCCTGTCCGCCTTCTTCCAGTTCTGCCGCGCGGCCGGCGAACACCGGTTCGCCCGGCTCGCCAGCCGCGACGACCTCTGGCACCTGCTCGTCGTGCTGACGGCCCGCAAGGCGATCGACTGGCGCAAGCACCTCGGCGCGCGGAAGCGCGGCGGGCCGACCGCCGAACTGCCGGACGAGGTCGCGGGCAGCGGCGACGACCCGGCTCTGGCGGCGGTGGTGGCCGACCAGATTCGCGCGCTGTTCGACCGCCTCGACGACGACGACCAGCGCGCCATCGCGCAACTCAAGCTGGACGGCTACACGAACGACGAGATCGCGGCCCGAATGAATTGCACAGTACGGACGGTGTGCCGGCGGCTGGCGCTGATCCGCGACATCTGGGAAGCCGACGAGCCGTCGGCTTAAGAACCCACCCCCGGCCCCTCCCTGCAGGGAGGGGAGACAGACCTCGGCAATTCGCCAACGTCGTCGGCGCGCGGTTCTGTCTCCCCTCCCTGCAGGGAGGGGCCGGGGGTGTGTTCCTTAACTCACCACTTGAACACCAGCCCGAAGTTGATGCCCTGGATGAAGTACCCGCTGGTGCTCAGCAGCGGCATCGGGCGGGCCGGCAGGACCGGCGTGCCGGCGGAGTCGGCCGGCAGCAGGTTCGGCACCCGCGACGCGTCGATCCGCTGGTCGATCACCTCGCCCGGCCGCACCGCGCTGCTCAGGTACAGGAAGTTGTACCCGAAGAACACCTGCGTCCGGTTGGTCAGTTGGTAGCCGAGGTTCAGCCCGATCTCCGGCACCACCGCGAACCGCGTCTGGCCGAAGTGGCCGATGTTCGCCCCCGGCACCGCCAGCAGCCCGCCGGACACCGTCGATACGCTCCCGTCGGCGAACGTCAGCCGCTGCGACCCGGTGATGTCGGCCGACTGGAACACCGTGCCGAACGCGATCGTGCCCCGGGCGTTGAGCGACCACCGCCCGCGGTCGATCGTGGCCACCGCCCCGAACTGGCCGCCGTGGAAGTGGTTGGTCGTGCGGAACCGGTCGGTGATGATCCCGGACACCGCCGGCGGCCCGATCGTCATGTCCGAGCCGGCGGTGCGGACGAACCGCTCGGTGATCGTGAGCGTCTCGGCCAGGTCCAGATACCGGTAGCCGACCAGCGCATCGACGCGGGCGGTGCCGTTGCCGGCGAGGAACCGGCGGTAGTTGATTTCCGCCCCCCACACCGTACTCCGCAGCGCCGCGGTCACCGACCCGTTGGCGACGCCCGGCCCGGCGACCACCTCGGCCGTCTGCCCGACGCCCACGTTCGGCGTCGTCACCGTCGGGTTGGTGTTGACGAACGGCCGGGCGAGCAGCGCGAACGGCGGCACGCTGGCGGCGAACGTCGCGGTGGACGGGGACACCCAGAACAGCCGCCCGTCCACCCCGCGGCACTCGCCGTCGCCGAACCAGTGGCCGAACCCGACCCGCCCGCCGGTGTGGTACGTCTCGCCGAACGACCCGCCGAGCAGCACCCGCGTGTCGCCCTGCCCCGGAATGCCGTTGAACTGGGGCGAGCTGGTGGTGACCAGCGCCGGCACCTGGGTGCTGCGGCCCCACCACAGCAGCAGTTCGGCGCTGACCCACGTCTTACGGCCCAGCCCGGCCAACCGCTCCAGCCCCGGCCGCCCGCCACCGAACAGCGGCTCGTCCAGCGACACCTCCGGGCACTCGTACCCGTCCGGAGCGACCGACGGCACCACCGTCGCGCCCGGCAGGGGGATGCGCCCGGTCGGGTCGCGCACCTCGGTCACCATCGGCGGCGCGCCGACGATCGGCCGCGTGCCCGGCGCGGCGGGAGCGGTCATCGGCATCGGCGTGGGCACGCCCGGCGGGTTGTTCATCACCGGGATCGACGCGCCCGGCGGGGACGTGATGACCGGCGTCGGCGCACCGAACCCGCCGCCGGTGGGCGCATAGCTGACAGACGGCCGGGCCGGGCCGCCGCGGATCAGCCCGGCCGGGGTGATGCCGGTCTCGGGGGCGAGGTCGGGCACCGCCGTCGGCTTGCCGAACGCCGCCCCGCGGGCCGGCGGGTTGGTGGGGGCGGGTTGCTGTGCGAAGGCCGGGGCCGTGAACGCGCCCAGCGCCATCCCCAGCCCGCTGAGCAGTATGCGGCGCATGTGAAGCGGTCCTCCTGACACGCTCGCCGGCCGAACTCCGCGGCCGGATGACGTCTCGTCACATCCTCCATCGGCCGAACGCTTCCGCCCGCCGGAATCGAACCGCCGCCCGGGCCGACAGTTTTCTTCCCGCCGCGCCCGCTTTACCCGCTTTTCGTGCGCGTTCGGGCGAACCGCACCTCCCCGGTAGGCGGCGCACCCGACGCGAAAGGGGCGAAAGGTTCAAGCGGCGCCGGCGGGCGGGCCGAAACAATTGGCACAAGAGAACGCGGTGGGGCGGTCCGGAGCGGCCGCGGCAATCGGGGAGGCCAGGGATGGCACGCAAGGACAGGCTGAAGAAAAGGCTGCGGAAGCTGCTGCCGGCGGTAACCGTCACGCTGACCGGGCTGCCGTTCGCGGTGTGGGCGCCGCCGGCGCAGGCGTTCTTCCCGCCGATGTTCCCCGGCAGCCCGCCGGTGGCCGTGGTGCCGCCGCTCAACCCGCCGCCGCCGATCGAGCTGCCGATCGTGGTCCCGCCGATCGACCCGCCGCCCCCGGTTTCGCCCCCGCCGGTCGTGCCGCCGGTCGTGCCGCCGGTGGTGCCGCCGGTCGTTCCTCCCGTGGTCCCGCCGGTCGTGCCGCCGGTCGTGCCGCCGGTCGTGCCGCCGGTGGTTCCTCCAGTGGTGCCGCCCGTGTCGCCGCCGCCGATCGTGGTGCCGCCGGTCAGCCCGCCGCCGATCATCGTCCCGCCGGTGTGTACCTGCCCGCCGCCGCCGTGTACGGTGCCGCCGGTGTCGCCGCCGCCGATCACCACCACGCCGGAGCCGACGTCCCTGGTCGGCGGCACGATCGGGCTGGCCATGCTGGGCGCGTACCGCCGGCTGAAGCGGCGCAAGGGCGAGTAAAGACGAGAATTTCACCGCAGAGGGCACGAGAGGGCGCAGAGAGAAGGCAGAAAGGCCGAGTTTTCAAGAACTCTCAATGTCTTTTTCTCTGCGCCCTCTCGTGCCCTCTGCGGTGAAATCTCTTCATCCCAACTTGTAGCGCTGTAGGTCTGCGCCGCTGGCCTTGATCTCCCGCACGACGTCGATCGCGCGGCGGAACGGGAAGGACTTGAGAAGCGAATGAAGCCTCGCGGTGGTGCGGCCCACCCCCACATAGGTCCGCCACCGGGCGAGGCGTTTGAGCGGCAGGCGGGGCTGAGTCGGGTCGAACTCCCAAGGGTGGAAGTACAACATCCCCACCTGTGGTGACGTTCCCCGCCCCGCCTGCCGCAGCCCGGCCTTCATGAATGCGAGCGGGAACAGCCGGAAGTAGCCGCCCCCGGCGACCGGCAGGTTCAGCCCGGCAACTCTGTACGTGAGCGGCGGCAACTCCAACAGTTCGCGCTCATTCCCCTGCGCGACGAACGGCCCGCGCGGGGCGTCCGGGACGCCGTAGCGGTCGTGGCGTACCGGGAAGATCGAGCTGTCGTACTCGAAGCCGCATTCGGCCAACACATCGATCGCCCACGCCGTTTCCTTCATCACGCTGAACGTCGGCGCGCGGAATCCGACCACCGCGGCCCCGGTCGCGTCTTCGAGCGCGTGCTTGCTGGCGAGCAGGTCGGTGCGGAACTCGGCCGGGGTGAAGCGATGCACGCGGCGGTGGTCGTGGCTGTGCGACCCGACCTCGTGCCCGGCCGCGTGGACGTCGCGGACGAGTTGCGGATGTGTCTTCGCGATCTCGCCGACGATGTAGAAGGTCGCGAGTACGCCCGCGGCGGCGAGTTGATCCAGCAAGCGGCGAGTGGCCGCCTCCATGCGCGCCGCGTAGTCCGCCTTCAGTTCTGCGGACACGCTCAGGCCCACCGCGGCCTCGATGCGGTGGTGTTCCTCGACGTCGAAGCTCGCGATGTTGGCCGACATTTTAGTTCCAGGTTCCACGTTCCAGGTTCCAAGTTGAAGACGGCCGAACTTGGTTCCTTGTCTTCAACTTGGAACCTGGAACGTGGAACCTGGAACTACTCGTTTACTCAACAAACTCAAGTTCGACCGGGTTCGGGATGACCCCGGCGCGGTGGCCCTCGCCGAGCAGTTTCCGAATCGCCGCCCGGCCGCGGTCGCCGTAGTCCAGCGTCCAGTCGTTGACGTACATGCCGACGAACTTGTCCGCCAGATCGACGTCCATGTCGCGGGCGTACTTGAGGGCGTAGTTGAGCGCCTCGCGCCGGTGATCAAGGGCGTACTGAATGCTCTCTTTGACGAGCCGGCTCACCGTCCGCATGGTTTCCGCGCCGAGGTCCTTGCGGACCACGTTCCCGCCGAGCGGCAGCGGGAGGCCGGTGCGCTCCTGCCACCACACGCCCAGGTCGCGCACGAGGTGCAAACCCTGGTTCTGGAACGTCAACTGCCCCTCGTGGATGATCAGTCCGGCGTCGTACTTGCCCCCCGCGACCGCCGGGATGATCTCGTCGAACGGGATCACGTCGTACACGAGCTTATCGGCGGCCCCGATCGATTCGTACAGCAGTTTGAGCGTGAGGAACGCGGTGGTGAGCGTGCCCGGCACCGCGACCTTCAGTGCCGGCAGGTCCGCCACCGTTATTGGCCGCCGGGAAACAACCATCGGGCCGTACTTGTCGCCCATGCTGCACCCGGTCGGCAGCAGGGCGTATTTGTCGAGCAAGAAACTGTAGGCGTGAATGCTGACCGCGGTGACTTCGAGTTCGCCGTTGAGCGCCCGGCGGTTGAGCGTCTCGATGTCTTGCAGTTCGTGGACGAACTTCAGCCCGCCGGTGTCAATCTTGTCGTTGGCGAGGGCGTGGAACATGAACGCGTCGTCCGGGTCCGGGCTGTGGCCGACGCGGATGACCTGCTGTGCGGTCGCTGGCATGGGAACCTTTCATTCGAGCGCCGCGGCCGGGCCGCCGGGGGCGAACGCCTCCGCCGCCGGGCCGCTGAAGCTCACCTTGCCCCTGTCGAGTACGTGTACGATGTCCGCGATCCGCCGCACCGCGGCGAGGTCGTGGGTCACGATCACCATCGCGACCTGTAGCGCATCGTCGTCGGCCAGGTCGTCGATGACCCGCATCACCTCGGCCGACATCTTCGGGTCGAGGGCGCTGGTCGGTTCGTCGAAGAGGATCGCCGCCGGGTTAACCGCGAGCGCCCGGGCGATCGCAACACGCTGCTGCTGCCCGCCGGACAGCTCCGCCGGCTTCGCTTCCAGCTTGGACGCCAGCCCGACGCGCTCCAGCCACCTCGTCGCGGTCGTCGCGGCCTCGGTCTTCTTGGTGCCGAGTGCGTACACCGGCCCGCTCATCACGTTCTGCAACACGGTCATGTGCGGGAACAGGTTGAACTGCTGGAACACCATCCCGACGGTTCGCCGCAGTTCCAGTAGGGTTGAGCGCACCGGGTTTTCGCCGCCGGCGAGTTTCAGGGACTCACCGACCTGCACTGTTCCCTCCTGAAACGGCTCCAACCCGTTGATGCAGCGGAGGAGCGTGCTCTTGCCGCTCCCGCTCTGGCCGACCAGCGCCGCGACCTGCCCTTTCTGGATGTCCAGGGACGCGCCGTCGAGGATGCGCTGGTCGCCGTGGTACTTGACGACGTTGGTGACGCGGATCATTTGTGAGCGCCTCCAACAGTGCCCAGACGCCGCTCTAAAAACCGGGCCAGGAGCGACATCGGGTAGCTCATCAGCAGGTACAGCGCCGCGGTCAGGAATGCCAATTCCACCACCAAGTCGCGGTTGAAGTTGTACAGCTCGTTATACTTCCGCGTCAGTTCGGTGATGAGGATGACGGACGCCACCGACGTATCTTTGAAGAGTGCGATGAAGTCGTTGGTGACCGGCGGGATGACCACCCGCACCGCTTGCGGCACGATCACCGTTCGGATGGCCGTGACCGGCGACATCCCGAGCGCCAGCGCCGCCTCCATCTGCCCCTTCGGGATCGACTGAATCCCGGCGCGGTAGTTTTCGGCCTCGTACGCGGCGTAGTTGATCGCCAGCCCGATGATGCCGATGTAGATGGGGTCGAGCGCCAGCCCTGGCACCCACTTCGGCAGGATGAAGAACAGGAAATAGAGTTGGAGCAAGAGCGGGGTGCCGCGGACCACCTCCACGAACAGCGCGAACGGCACCCGCACCCACCCGGGGCCGTACACGCGGCCGAGGGCGACGATCACGCCGCCCAGCATCGCCAGCGGGAACGACGTGACGGACAGGAAGACGGTCATGCCGGCGGCCTTCACCAACTGCGGGATGAGCGGCCACACCGACTGCGTGCCGCCGCGCCCGGCCCGCTCCACCTCGCCGTCCTCGTCCTCCGGGAACTCGCCGGTCAGTTGCTTACACAGCCACTCCTGATCCGCGTTCCAGATGTCGTACTTCTTGTAAATCTTCCGCAGCGAGCCGTCCTTCAGTCCCTCCTTGATGGCCGTATCAATCGCGTACAGCAATTCTTTATCGTCTTTGCGCAGGTAGATGAGGTATTCGCCCGGTTGGCGGCCCTCGCCGACGAGCTTGAACTTGTCCTTGTACTTCGGGTCGTTGACGTAGAACACGCACGCCGGGTTGTCCTGCACGGTCACGTCGGCGTGGGTCTTGTCCGCGACCGCGTTGAACATCGTCGCCACGTCCTTGTTGACGACGACTTGGCCCGGGAACCGCTTGTTGCAGTAGTCGAACGCGACCGACCCTTCCAACACGCCGATCCGCTTCTTCTTGAGGCCGAGGTCGTTCCAGTTGGTGACGTCCTCGGCGTCCTTGCGGGCGACGAGTTGCAACCGGTACGTGTAGTACGGCACCGTGGCCGCGTACTTCGCCTTGAGGTCGTCGCGGGCCTCGTAGCCGTTCAGAACAATGTCGATGCCCTTCTCGCCGTCGCGCGGCTTGTCGAGCAGTTCCGGGAGGGTGTTCCACTCCGCCTCGACCGGCTTGCTGACGCGGTTGAGTTTCCTGGCGAGGTACTCGGCGAGATCGACCTCGAACCCGACGTACGGGCCGTTCGGGTCGTCCTTGTAGATGTACGGCCCGCCGCCGACCGGGTCGGTCCCCCACCGCAGTTCCTTCTTCTCCTGCGCGGCCGCCGGGGCGGCCACCAGCAGCGCGAAGGCGACGAACAACCCGCGTCGGTTCACCGGCGGCCCTCCTCGTGGCGTGTGCGTTGCAAATGTACGGCGCGCGCCGGCCGCGGCGAACGCTAAACTACCTCGTATGCCGCGCGACCCGCTCCCGATCGACGACGCCCTTCCCGCACTGCTCGCCGCGCTCCGCTCGCACGGCGCGGCGGTGCTCCGCGCCCCCACCGGGGCCGGCAAGACGACCCGCGTCCCGCCCGCGCTGATCGACAGCGGAAGCGGCCTCATTCTGATGCTCGAACCGCGGCGCGTCGCCGCCCGCGCCGCGGCCCGCCGTATGGCTATCGAGAGTGACACGCCGCTCGGCGACGTGTTCGGGTATCAGGTGCGGTTCGACCGCAAGGCGTCCGCCCGCACGCGGGTGCTGGTGGTCACGCCCGGGGTACTCCTCCGCCGCCTCCACGACAATCCATTCTTGGATGGCGTTTCGGCAGTCGTGTTCGACGAATTCCACGAGCGCGGGCTTGAAGCCGACCTCGCCCTCGGAATGGTGCGCCTCGTCCGCGAGAACGTCCGGCCTGAGTTGAAGGTCGTCGTCATGTCCGCGACGGTCGACCCGGCCGCCATCTCCGCGTACCTCGGCGGGTGCCCCGTCGTCGACAGCGCCGGGCGCACGTTTCCCGTCGAAATCGCCTACCGGCCGCGGCGGAACGACACCCCGGTGCCGGTCGCGGTGGCCGACGCGGTGCGGGACGTGGTTCGGGACCGCGTCGGCGACGTCCTCGCGTTCCTGCCGGGGCTGCGCGAGATCCGCCAGACGGCCGACGAACTCGACGCCTTCGCCCGCGAACACAGCCTCGCCCTCCTGCCGCTGCACGGCGACCTGCCGCCCGAACAACAGGACCGAGCGCTTCAGAAGCTCAGCGGGCGCAAAGTCGTCCTGGCGACCAACGTCGCGGAGACGTCGGTCACCGTCGATGGCGTCACGTGCGTGATCGACAGCGGCCTCGCCCGGCAGATGGCCTTCGAGCCGTCTGTAGGAATGGACCGCTTACGACTCGTTCCCATCTCGCGCGCCTCCGCCGACCAGCGCGCCGGCCGCGCCGGGCGTACCGCCCCGGGCGTCTGCATCCGCTTGTGGGACGAGCCCAGCCACCGCGGCCGCCCCGAGCAAACCGTGCCCGAAATCCGCCGCGTCGACCTGTGCGGGGCGGTGCTGCAACTCGCGGCGCTCGGCGAGCCGGACGTGCGGAAGTTCCCGTGGCTCGACGCCCCGTCGGAAGAGAGCGTCCGGCAGTCGCTTCGATTGCTCGAGCAACTGGAACTGCTCCGCGACGGCGCGCTGACGAAGCACGGCGAGCAAGCGGCCCCGCTGCCCGTTCACCCGCGACTCGGGCGGCTGTTGCTCGAAGGCGTGCGGCTCGGCTGCTCCGCCCGCGCGGCGCTCGCCGCGGCGCTGCTGTCCGAGCGCGACCCGTTCCTCAGGGATTTCGATAGTGGCCCGCCGGTCCGCACCGCCCCGCCGACGGTGTCCGACGTGCTCGACCGCGTCGAGGCTTTGGAGGCGTTCGAACGAAACGGCCGGCTCGACGGCCCGCTCGGCCGCCTCCACCGCGGCGGGGCGAACGCGGTGCTGGAGGTGCGTGACCAACTCGCCCGCCTGACCGACGCCCGCAAGCCCGCGGCCCGCGAATCCGATGACGCCCTCCTCCGCTGCGTCTTCGCCGCGTACCCGGATCGCCTCGCCCGGCGGCGCGAGTCGCGCGGCACGAAAGCGGTCACCGTCGGCGGGCGCGGGGTGCGGCTCGCACCCACGAGCGGCGTGAACGAGCCGGAACTGTTCGTGTGCGTCGATGTCGATGCCGGCGGGGCGGACTCGTTCGTCCGGCTCGCGTCCGGCGTCGAGCGCGACTGGCTCCCGGCCGACCGCGTCACCACCCGCATCGAAATCACCTTCGACGACAAGGCCGAGCGGCTCGCGGCGAAGAAGGTGACTCGGTTCGACGACCTCATTCTGGAGGAACGCGACGCGCACATCGCCGACGAGGGCGAAGCCGCCGCGGTGCTGGCGCGGGCCGCCGCGGAGCGTCTGGAGAAGGTGCTCCCGCCGCCGGACTCGGCCGCCGGGCTGTTCCGCACCCGCGTCCGCTGCCTGCGGGCGTGGATTCCTGAACTGGAACTGCCGGCGTTCGAGGCCGACGACCTCCGCGACGCCCTCGAATCCCTCTGCCGCAACCGCCGCTCGCTCGCCGACGTGCGGAACGGCCCGTGGCTCGATTTCCTCAAAGGACAGCTCACATATCAACAAAGCCAACTCGTTGATAACGAAGCTCCCGAGCGCATTGAGGTGCCGAGCGGGAGCCACATCTCGGTCACCTACGAAGAGGGCCGCCCGCCGGTGCTGGCGGCCCGCATTCAGGAGATGTTCGGATTGAGTGAAACGCCCCGCCTGGCCCGCGGCCGGGTCAAGGTGCTCTTGCACCTGCTCGCCCCGAACTACCGCCCGCAGCAGGTGACCGACGACCTCGCCAGCTTCTGGGCGAACGGCTATCCGATCGTGCGGAAGGAGTTGCGCGCCCGCTACCCGAAGCACAGTTGGCCGGACGACCCGCTCACCGCCGAGGCCGTCCGCGGGGCCAAGCGCCGCAAACCCGGCGAGTGAACTACGGTTTCCACCACGCGTCCAGGGCCTTCATCAACTCGGCCACCTTGTCCGGGTGCTTCGCGGCCACGTTGTTCGTCTCGTTCACGTCCTTCGACAGGTCGTACAACTCCGGCTCGCCCTTGACGTGCGGCGCGTGCGGGACGATCAGCTTCCAGTGACCGCGGACCGCCCAGCGGTATTGCAGGTTGGCCGCCGGCGAGCGGATGTCGATCGCGTTGTGCTCGAAGGTCTCGCCGAACAGCGTGTCGCGGCTCGCCACCCAGTGCGGGTCGAGCAGGTTGATGCCGGGCATGTCCGGTGTCGGCTTCGCCCCGACCGCGTGCAGGATCGTCGGCGCGAGGTCGATCGACTGTACCAGAGCGTCGCTCGCGCCCGGCTTCACCTTGCCCGGAAAGCGGATGAGAATGGGTGTTCGCAGCCCGCCGTCGTACGGCGACCGCTTCGACTTCGCCGCATACACCCCGGCCTTCTCGTCCTGAATCCAGCCGTTGTCGTGCAGGTAGATCACGAGCGTGTTCTCGGTCTGCCCGTTCTTGTCGAGTTTGGCGAGCAGGTCGCCGATGGTCTCGTCGAACCACTCGCACATCGCCCAATACTTCGCCACGAACTCGGACTTGGTCTTGTCCTTGTACTTGTTGAGCAGCCGCTCCGGCGGGTTGTGCGGAGTGTGCGGCATCATCGGCGCGTACCACAGGAAGAACGGCTTCTTGTCGGCCTTCGCGGCGTCGAGGAACTTGAACACCGGCTCCAGTCCCTGCCGGCCGATCTTCAGCCCCTCGTCGCCATGCCGGCCGCCTTTCGCCGGGTCGCCGTGCGTCATCGCCTCGGTGAACCCGCCGCACCGGCACGCGTTCCCCTCCCACCACTTTCCCGCCTGGAAGCTCACATAGCCTTGCTTTTCGAGCAGTTTCGGCAGCGTCGGCGACTGCTCGAACAGCGCAACCATGTCGTCGCGGAGCTTGAGGTAGCCGGCGTCCTTGTTCGCCTGCGCCGCGGTCAGCCCTTTCGGGAGCGGCGGGTCGTTGGAGGTCATCTTGTGCTGGTGCGGGTACAGCCCGGTGATCATCGTGGCGAGCGACGCCCGGCACAGACTGGTGGGCACATACCCCCGCTTGTACACGACCGACTCGCCGGCGAGCTTATCGAGGTGCGGCGTCTTGATGTGCTCGTGGCCCATGAACCCGTAGTCGGTCCAGCCCTGGTCGTCGCCGACGATCAGCACGACGTTCGGCGGCGCGGCCGACGCCGGCGGCGTGAGAGCGAGAACGGCGGCGAGCGGGAAGAGGAAGCGTGTCATCGTGGAACCTCGCGGAGAGTTCGCCCGCAGTTTACTCCGGGCCGTCGCGACCCGCCACACGGCCGCCGGCGCAGCCCGCCTTGCACCGCACACCGCGCCCGCGATAAAACACCCCCACCGCGACCGCGCGCACTCACCCCGGGAACGAACATGATCGGCACCACCCTCACCCCGCGCCAGTTCCTCGACCGCGTCGCCCAGGAACTCGCCCGCGTCGAGCCGCACGAAATCCAGACGCTGTCCGACCTCATCTGGGAGCGCTATCAGGCCGGGCGGTTCGTGTTCGTCATCGGCAACGGCGGCAGCGGGTCCAACGCGTCCCACTTCTGCGAGGACATGGGCAAGGGGACCCTCGCCCGCCAGTTCTTCGACGACGACACCAAGAAGCGGCTGAAGGTGCTCAGCCTGACCGACAACACGCCGTACATCCTCGCGTGGGGCAACGACGAAGGGTTCGACCGGGTGTTCGTCGAGCAGTTGAAGAACCTGGCGTCGCCCGGCGACCTGCTGGTGGCGATCAGCGGCAGCGGGAACAGCCCGAACGTGCTGCGGGCGGTCGAGTGGGCCAACGCCCACGGGCTGACCACGTTCGGCTGCACCGGATTCTCCGGCGGCAAGCTCCGCGGCCTCGCCCACCACGGCTTCCACGTCCCGCTCGACGACATGGGCGTCGTCGAGTCGATCCACCTGACGGCGTTCCACTGGGTCGTGGACGACACCTACCGGCGCATTAGCCTGTGACGCGCCGGAACACGCCGTTATTGATCGCCCATCCACAGTATACGCAATAACAATTGCGAGTCAAGCGGCGAAGTGGATTTTTTTACAGATTCCGTCTACTTGGGCCGGGCGAGCTTCAGCGCCAGGACGCGGGCCAGTTCGGGGATCGGCTCCTTGTGGTCGTCCACGCGGAAGTCGATGTAGCGGTCGTTCAGCCCGCCGTAGCCGGCCTTCGCCTTGGCCACGTAAATCGCGGCCGACTGCCGGCCCCGCTTGTCGCCGCCGGCGGCGTCGCCAACCTCGAGCGACGCCATCAGCCGCCACGCGAGCGGCCCCTTCGCCTCCTCGAACGCCTTCGCCATCGCGTCCACGACCTCCGGCCCGGCGAGGATGTTGCCCTGACACGCGTAGTGCTTGCCGGTCTTCCCGCCGGCCCACGCGAGGCACTTCTTGCCGGTGAAGGTCGATGCGTTTCCCTTCGCGTCGATCATCCCGACCTGCCGGGTGTCGCGGCCCGCGTCGTCATCGGTCAGCGTCTTGAGCGCGTCCTCGGCCGACTGGCCCTTGCGCATCAGTTCCAGCCCCTTCGGGCCGAACGAGACGTTGGCGAAGCTTTGCGTGGCGACCGCCCCGGCGCCGGCCTCGGCCCACGGCACCACCGCCCCGACCGCGAGGAACTTGGACGCGACCGCGACGCCCCACTCCTTCGCTTCGGGGTCGTGCCCGACGACGGAGAAGGTGGCGACCACCTCGGGCGCGGCCGGCGGGTCGGCGGGCGGCCGCGCGACGGCGACCAGTGTGGTGACGGAAAGAAGAAGTGCGAGCAACATGAAGCGGAGCATGGCGGCCCTCCGGTGCGGGTGAGCCGCCACGATACCGCCGCTACCACTTGCGTTCCATCATGGACACGATTTGAACCGCGATCTGCTGCTGGATGCGGGTGGTGGCCGACGCGTTGGTCTCGCCCAACTCCGGGATGACGCGGCCGGTGGCGACGATCCGGGTCGGGAGGGGGGCGTCGAGTTCGCGCAGGTCCGGCGGGGGCGGCAGGCTCGGGTCGAACGGCACCGGCTGGTCGTCCGGGAGGCGCGGCCCGCGCCCGCCGGGGGCCGGCCGCGGCCGCGGGTTCGACAGGATGGTGCCGTCCCGCAGGTCCCGCCACACCACGTCCACCCACACCACCACTTCCTGCTCGCGGATCTGGTTCTGCTGGTTGCGGTTCTGAAGCCCCTTCTGGATCGACACCACGTTGCCGAGCAGCTCGGTGTCGGCCGTCGCGACGTCGGAGGTGACGCGGAACGTGGTCGTCTTGCCGATCTCGCGGATCACCGCCTGGGTGACGTCGATCTCGAACCCGCGGTACGGGGTGGTCTGGAACGCGCGGTTGTTGAACAGCGGCACGTAGACGGTGCGGATGTTCGGGTCGTACAGCGCGGCCGCGCCAACGTCGTAGCCGAGGAACTTGTACCCGCCGCGGCAGCCGACGGCCGCGCTGCTGGCGACGGCTACCAGCCCGAAGAACTGCCGACGGCTGATGCTACGCATGTATGTGGTGTTTAGTTTTTGGTGTTTGGTATTCGGCATTCGCATGTGCCCGGGGGCGATCGGCTCTCCGTCAGGACGAAACACCAAAAACGGAACACCCAACACCCGCCTACGGCTGAGGCTGCGTCCCGCCCGCCGGCACGAGGTTCGGGTCGGCCCGCGGCGGGTCTTTCTCTTCGGCCGGCTTCCGGCCGCCGAACACCTCGGTCCACTTGGCCTTGGCGATGGCGAACGGGTCGATCCCCGGTTCCGGGCGCCCCTCCTTCATCAACTGGAGGAGCCGCGCCTGCCGGTCGCCGGCGAGGTCCGAGTACCGCGTCCCGCCGTACCGGCGGCGGACCAGTTCGTAGTAGAACACCGCGCTGCCCGGGTGCCCGGTCCGCTCGTAGTACTCGGCCATCTGGAAGTCCTTCTCGGCCTGCTGCGAGCGGATCGCGAACTTGGCCCGCATCAGCTTCTCGGCGGCCGCCGGGTCGTTGGTCAGTTCCGGCACGCTCGCCTCGGCCGCGTACACCAGTTGCAGCGCCTCGGCGCACTTCCGCCCGTCGTAGGCGGCCCCGCCGGTCGCGTTGTTCTTCGCCTGGATGGCGAACGCCATCGCCTGCGGCCGCAGCGGGCTGTCCTTGTGCATGTCCACCAGTTGGCTGAAGAACTGGTCGGCCTCCTGGAAGTTGCCGCGGATGAAGTTCACGTACCCGCACCAGAAGATGGCCTTGTCGGCGGTCGGCCCGGTGATGTCGTGGGTGTGGACGCGCTCCAGCACCTCGAGCGTCCGCCCCTCCTGGTCGATGGTCGGCCGGGTGCGGTCCCACGGCTTCGGCCACGTCGGCTTCCACCGCAGCACGCCCTTCTCGCCGGACCGCTTCTCGAGCTCGTCGCGGAAGTCGTCCAGCCAGTAGTCGCAGATCTCGAACATGCGGGCGGCGCAGTCGCGGCGGTACGCCCCGGTCGGGAAGTCGAGCAGGACCTTGTGGTAGGTGTCCGCGGCCTCCGGGAACTGCTTGAGCTGGTAGCGGCACTCGGCCTGCATGTACCGGGCGCGCTCCGCGAGCGCCGCGGAGTTGCCCTTGTTGTCGGCCAGGGTGCGGAACAGGCTCATCGCCTTCTCGTACTGGCCGGCGGCGAACAGCCCTTCGGCCTCCTGGAGGCGTGAGTCGGCGAGCGGGTCGTCGTAGGACGAGTTGACGAGCGGCGCGACGGAGTTGCGGAACCGCTCCTTGAACGAGCGGGCGGAGTGGCACCCCGGGCCGGCGGCCAGCGCGACGGCCGCGGCCGCCGCAATCAGGGCGCGGCGCAGTCGGAACCTCTTCGCGGCCGGCTTGGACATCCTTGTCGCTCCCCCTGCCCCGTTCGATTCGCTATCGCGCGTCCACATACCCCAGTAGCCGCGGGCGGCGGCCGAGGACGCAACTGACGGTGTGCCCCAGCAGGCCGCGGACCTCGGCCCGGCACGCGGCCGGCAGTTCGGCCGCCGCGCCGCGCTCGCCGAGCCGGCGGAGGCACGCGAGGGCGTCGCCGCTGGCCCGCCACCGGTCGGCGACGGCCGGCCCGCACCGCGGGCACAGCACCCCGCCGGCGGTCGGGCTGTACAGCGCCGCCGCGTCCGGGTTGAGCCGCTCCACGCCGCACCCGGCGCACGCATCGAGGCGCGGGCTATATCCCAGCTCCTGAAGCCAAACAAGCTCAAACGCCGAGACCCAAGAACCCACCCCCCAACCCCCTCCCTGCAGGGAGGGGGCTTCCGAACCACTGCGCGCCGACAACATTCGCATCTCGTCGATGTCTTGCTCCCCCTCCCTGCAGGGAGGGGGTTGGGGGGTGGGTTTTCCGAGTCCGCGCAGCGTTTCCAGCGCCGCGTCGAACAGCGGCGGGTGCGGGTCGTAGTCCTGCGTGCCGTCGGCGAGCAACTCGGCCACATAATACCCCGCGTACAGCGCCGGCAGGTTCGTCCGCAGGTATGGGAACTGCGCCTCCAGCCGCGCCTCCGTCAGCAGATCGAGGCCGCCGTGCTGTTTGCGAATGAACATGACCTGACACACCGTCAGCAGGTCGAACGCGACGTCGAAGCTCGATTTGAGCCGCCGCCCGCCCTTCGCCAGCGCCCGGACCTTGCCGAACTCGCGGGTGAACAGGGTGGTGATGCGGCTGGTCTCGCTCCAGTCGGTGCCGCGCACCACGATCGCCAACGCCGGTTCCGCCGCCATACGGTTATCTACCCCTTCCGGTCGCGGTCAGACGGCTGGTGCCGCACGGGCCGCGCCTCTGGATAATACCCGCACGCCACCCACGAGCGACGCCAATGCCGAACGATCCGAAACCATCGCTGGCCGATCTCCGACAGGAGTACGGGCGCGCCGGGCTGTCCGAGGAGGACGCCGGCACCGACCCCTTCGCCCTGTTCCACCGCTGGTTCGCGGACGCGCTGGCGGCCGAGTTGAGCGACCCGAACGCGTTCATCCTCGCCACCACCACCCCGGACGGCAGTCCGTCGGCGCGGGCGGTACTGCTCAAGGCGCTCGACGACCGCGGGTTCACGTTCTTCACCAACTACGACAGCCGCAAGGGCAACGAAATCGCCGCGAACCCGCGCGTCGCGATGGTGTTCCTGTGGCACCCGCTCGAGAGGCAAATTCGCGTCGAGGGCACGGCCGAAGTCGTGTCCGCGGCCGAGTCCGACGAATATTACGCGAAACGACCGCTCGGCAGCCGGTTGGGCGCGTGGGCGTCACCGCAGAGCGCCGTCATCCCCGACCGGGCGTTTCTCGAACGCGCGCACGCCGAATTAACGGCCAAATACCCTGAAGGCGACCCGCCGCGGCCGCCGAACTGGGGCGGGTATCGCGTCCTGCCCACCGTGATCGAGTTCTGGCAGGGCCGGCGCAGCCGCCTGCACGACCGCGTCCGGTTCACGCGCACCGCCGGCGGATGGGTGCGCGACCGCCTTGCCCCGTAGGTGCCGAATACCCGTTCGGCGGCCGGCGTCTACACTAACGCTCGTCCCTAATCTCACTGAGGTTGCTCCATGAAGGCGCTGTTCGTGGCCGCGGTCGCGGCGGTTGTCGGTATGACCGCCTGCCGCGCGGAGGACAAGAAGGTGACCACCCCGCTCGAAGGCAAGCTCAAGGACATCGACGGCAACGACTACGACCTGGCCAAGCTCAAGGGCAAGGTCGTGATGTTCGTCAACGTCGCCAGCGAGTGCGGGCTGACCCCGCAGTACGCCGGGCTGCAAGACCTGTACGACAAGTACGCCAAGGACGGCTTCGTCCTGGTCGGCGTCCCGGCCAACGAGTTCGGCAAGCAGGAGCCGGGTACCGACGGCGAGATCAAGAAGTTCTGCACCACCAAGTACAAGGTCACGTTCCCGATGATGTCCAAGGTGGTGGTGAAGGGCGCCGACAAGATCGCGCTGTACAAGACCCTGACCGCCGCGACCCCGGACAAGGACGGCAAGGTGCAGGAGGTGAGCTGGAACTTCGAGAAGTTCCTGATCGGCCGCGACGGCAAGGTGGCCGCCCGGTTCGCACCGCGGACCGAGCCGTTGTCGGACGAGGTGCAGAAGGCCGTGAAGGCCGAACTCGCCAAGCCCGAGAAGTAAGATTTTATCCGCAGATTCCGCAGATAAACACAGATTGGAAGACAGAAAGAGTTGCACGTGAACTCCATTTCTGTCTTCCAATCTGTGTTTATCTGCGGAATCTGCGGATAAAACTCTTCTGTATGACTCCGCTCACCTGGCGCATCCGCGACCGCACCTTCACCCTCGGCACCCGCCCGCTCGTCATGGGCGTGGTGAACGTCACCCCGGACAGCTTCTCCGACGGCGGGAAGTGGCTCGACCCCTCCGCCGCCGTCGCGCACGCCCTCCGACTCGCCGAACTCGGTGCCGACATCCTCGACATCGGCGGCGAATCGACCCGCCCGGGCGCGGACCCGGTGCCGCTCGACGAGGAGTTGCGCCGCGTCGTCCCGGTCGTGACCGAAGTCGCCAAACGCACCTCGGTAGCAATCTCCGTGGACACGATGAAGGCGGAGGTCGCCCGCGAGGCACTCGCGGCGGGCGCGCACATCATCAACGACGTCGCCGGGTTCCGCGACCCGGCCATGATCGCCGCCGCGGCCGAGTCCGGGGCCGGGGTGGTCGCCATGCACATGCCCGGCGTGCCCGCGACGATGAACCTCAACCCGCAGTACGCCGACGTGGTCGCCGAGGTGACCGCGTACCTGGCCGAGAGGTTGCAGAAACTGACCGAATCCGGTATCCCACACGAGGCGGTGTGTCTCGACCCGGGCATCGGGTTCGGCAAGCGGAACGCGCACAGCCTCGAATTGCTGGCGAACCTGGGCGCGGTCGCGGCGCTGGGCCGCCCGGTGTGCCTGGGCGTGTCGCGCAAGGGGTTCATCGGGAAGTTGTGCGACCGCGACGCCCCCGCCGACCGCGACCCCGGCTCGCTCGCCGTCGCCTGCTTCGCCGCCGCCCGCGGTCAGGCGCATGTACTTCGCGTTCATGATGTTAAGGGCGCCCGCGACGCCGCGATCCTGCTCGACGCCATCGACCGACACCGCCGCTGAGGGCCTTCCGTGTCCGCTCTCCCCCCCGCTATCGCCGACGACCTGAACGCCCTCTGCACCCAACTTGCACGCCGCGCGAAAGCCGCGTCGGCCCAACTGTCGCAAGTGCCGACCGCCGCGAAGAACAAATGGCTGCTGGCGTCGGCCGCGGCGCTCGAAGCGCGGTCGGCGGAGTTGCTCGCGGCCAACGCGAAGGACGTGGACGCCGCCCCCGGGTTCGGGCTGAACGCGGCGGCGATCGACCGGCTCACGCTCAACCCGAAACGCATCGCGGCGATGGCCGAAGGGTTGCGTCAGGTGGCCGCGCTGCCCGACCCGGTCGGCGAGGTGCGTGAGGCCACGCTCCGCCCCAACGGGTTGCAGGTGCTGAAGGTCGGCGTGCCGCTCGGCGTCGTGTTCTTCATCTACGAGTCGCGGCCGAACGTCACCGCCGACGCGGCGGCGCTGTGCGTGAAGAGCGGGAATGCGGTCATCCTCCGCGGCGGCAAGGAAGCCATCCACTCGAACACTTCCCTTCACCGCCTTTTGAGTGACGAACTGATACGGGCCGGGTTGCCCGCGGACGCCGTGCAACTCGTCCCGTGGACCGACCGGCAAGCGGTCGGCTACCTGCTGTCGATGGGCGACCTCATCGACCTCGCCATCCCGCGCGGCGGGAAGTCGCTGATTCAGCGCGTCGCCTCCGAAGCGCGAATGCCGGTCATCAAGCACTACGACGGCGTGTGCCATGTTTATGTGGACGCCGACGCCGACCTCGCGATGGCCGAGCGCATCGCCGTGAACGCGAAGTGCCAGCGCCCCGGCACCTGCAACGCCGCCGAATGCCTGCTCGTTCACCGTGCCGTCGCCGCCGCGTTCCTGCCGAACGCCGGGCAAGCGTTCGCGGCCGCCGGGGTCGAACTCCGCGGCTGTGCCGAGACGCAACGCCTCGTTCCCGGTGCAAAACCCGCTACCGACGAGGATTATCGCACTGAGTACCTGTCGCTCACAATGTCGGTGCGTGTCGTCGATTCCCTCGAAGAAGCGGCGGCGCACATCGCCGAATACGGCTCGCACCACACCGACGCCATCGTCACGACGGACCTGAACGCGGCGCGGGCGTTCACGCGGATGGTGGACTCGGCCGCGGTGATGGTGAACGCGAGCACGCGACTGAACGACGGTTTTGAGCTTGGCCTGGGCGCGGAAATTGGTATCAGCACGGACCGATTCCACGCGCGCGGCCCGTGCGGGCTGCGAGAACTGACCACCTACAAGTACGTCGTCACCGGCGACGGGCACTTGCGGGAGTGAGCGGAGCACAGGCCGCCGATGACCTACCTCGTGTTCAGCCTGGTGACGCTCGGCGGGTTGGTATGGCTCGCGTGCCGCCGCCCGCGGCCGCGGCGGTGGCTCCTGCCGCGGCGGGCCGTCCTGCGGCCGGTCGCGGCCGTCGATCGCCAGCACCGGCACCTCCAGGCCGGCGGACTGCTCGGCGAAACCGCCTGCGAAACCACCAAAGCCCACTTCCGGGAGTTGCTCGCCGCGGGCCAGTCCGCCGACGTCGAGCAGGAACTCCGCCCCGGGCTGGGGTTCGCCGTACAGGTCCGCGCGCTCACCGAAATCGGCACGCCAGCCGCCGCAGAACTGCTCGAACGTCAGCTCTCACGGCCGCTTTCGGCCGATCCGGTCGAGCAGTCGTGGTACTGGGTCGATGTGGCCGCCGGGTTGCGGCGGCTGAACCGGACCGCGGCGCTGCCGGCGGTGCTGCGGTGCGCCGACGCGGCCGCCGGGTTGCCCCCCGGGGCGCAACTCGCGGCCGAGGCGGTTGCGTTCGCCGGGTTCGCCGAGTGTCTGAAGCAACCGGCTTCGCCCACCGGCCGCGCCGCGCTGCGGGCGCTGGTCGGCACGGCGCGGGCGGCCCGCGACGGCACGATCGACCTCGCCGCGGTCGTCCGGTGTGGGCTGGGCGACGCGTTGGCCGACGTGTCCGCGAAGGCCGAGAGCGCCGACCCGTGGCTGGCGCTGGCCGTGATCGAGGCGGAGCGGGTGTTCCGCCGGCTCGGGCACTGGACGAAGCGGCTCCCGCCCGACGCGCGGGCGAAGGCCGAGGCGCAGGCGATGCGGCTGTGGGCGACCGGCGAGCACCGGACCGCGTGGCTGGCCGGGGCCGCCGACCGCCTGCTCGCTCGGTTCGTCGCCGCCGGCAGCGAGGAACAGGCGGCCATCCTCCGCGCGCTGTTCGAACTGAAGGGCGACGTCACCGCGCTGTTCCCGCACCTGCCGGACGCCCGCTCCGTGTGGTGGGTCGATGCGGTCCGCGCGCTGCGGTGGTCGAAGTCGGCGGCCGCCGGGCCGGTGCTCGCCGGGCTGGCCCTCCGGCTGATCCGCAAGCCGCGCGACCACGCCCGCGCTGCGGTCGTGCTGATCGCGCTCCGCGGGCACCCGTGCCACGAGTCCGAACGCGCGCTCCTGCGTGCCGCGGCGTCGCCGGGGGGCGAGGTGAGGGTCGCGGCGGTCGGCTCGCTCGGCTGGTGGCCGCCGCTGGACCCGGACCGCGTGGTGAAGATGCTCCGCGTCGCCCGCACCGACCCGGACGCCGACACCCGCCGCGCCGCGGTGTCGGCGCTGGCCCGCCTGGGCGAGCGCGCGGCCCTGTCCGAGGTCGCCGCCGGGCTGCACAGCGAGGAGTCGGCCATTCGCGCTGACGCCGCATATCGCATCGCGGCCGAAGAACTGACGTGGCTGTGGCCGGACCTGGAAACCGCCACGACGGCCGACGACTCGGACGCCGCCCTGGCCGCCGGCGAGGCGCTGGAGCGCCTCCGCGAGCGGCTGTTCGGCTTCAAGTAATTCGCCAGAACGTAGGCGACTCGCTCCGCGAGTCGCGCCCTCGGCTACTCGACACTACGCACACGCCTCTGGCGTCACTCGTGGAGCGAGTGACCTACTTTCCTCAATTCCCCCGCCCGCGGGAGCCGATACACAGCGAACCGGGCACGCGCGGAGGGCGGCATGCGGTTCGTCAGGCGACTCGCGCCGCTGCTGTGCCTGAGCGCCGGGTGCGGGTTCGCGCACAAGCCCTACGCCGACGACCCGCTGTTGCGCGGCGACCGCGCCGTGTGGAAGCGGCGCGAGCCAATCACGCCCGCGCCGCCGAATGCCTTCCCGCAGCCGCCGGCCGCGATCGAGCCGCCGCAGCCGCCGGTGGTGCCTACTTCCCCGCGGTGGGAGTGAACGCGACCGTCCCGTTGTCGTGCCCGCTGAACACGCCCTTCCCGTCGGCGGTGAACGCCACGCAGTAGCCCGGCGACTTGATCGCCTTCGTCAGCTTCGGCTTGTCCGAGTCGAGCGCCCACAGGGTGATCTGGCCCGAGTACCCGCACACCGCGACCGTCTTCGACTTCTCGTCCCACGCCACCGCGTACGGGTCGTCGGTCGTCGGGCCGAACCGCTTCAGCTCCTTCGGGTCCTTGAACGGCGGCGGCTCCTTCGCCGGCTCCTTCTTGTCGTCCTTCTTCTCGTCTTTCTTGTCGTCCTTCTTGTCCTTCGGGGCGTCCTTCACGTCCTTCTTGTCTTTCGGCATGTCCTTCTTGTCATCTTTCTTCGGCTGGTCCTTCGGGATGGTGGCATCGAGCTTGGGCGCGTCCTTGACGGTCCAGGTGCGGATGGTGCGATCCATCGACGCGGTGACGAGCGTGTCGTTGCCGGTGAACGCGACCGCGGTGACCGGTTGCTCGTGGCCCTTGAGTGCCGTGTATTCTTTCTGATCTTTGACGTCCCACACCTTCACGAGGCTGTCCTTGCCGGCCCCGGCGGAGGCGAGCAGTTTGCCGTCCGGCGAGAACACCACCGCGTACACCGACCCGTCGTGCGCGCCGAGGTTCTTCAACTCCTTGCCGTCGGCCGGGTTCCACAGCTTGACGTTCTTGTCCGCGCCGGCGGTGGCGAGCGTCTTGCCGTCCGGGCTGAACGCGACCGCGTCCACGATGTCGGTGTGGCCCTTCAGTTCCACCTTGAGTTTGCCGTCGGTGGCGTCCCAGACGCGGGCGGTCTTGTCCTGGCTGGCGGTGGCGACGACCTTGTCGTCCTTCGGGTTGAACGCGACCGCGTACACCGGCCCGGTGTGCCCGGTGAGAACCTTCTTCTCCTTCAGCGAGCCGTCCGGGGCGACGTCCCACAGCTTGACGGTGTTGTCGAACCCGGCGGTGGCGAGCGTCTTGCCGTCGGACGACACCGCGACGGCGTGGACGAGGGCGGCGTGCGCCTTGACGGGGGCCGGTTGGGCGTGGATGGCGGCCGTCGGCAGCACGGCGGCCACGCCGACGGCGAAGAGCGGCAGGCGGAAGCGGTTCATGGCGGTCTCGAGGGGTGAAAGCGGGCAGGGCTGACATTCTGCGCCCGCGGCGCGGCGAAGACAACCGGCAACCCGTAATCCCGCTAACAATAGTAGGCAAAATATCAGAATCGACCCACTCGGCCTTCGGGTGGCCACGCCGAGAGCCGGTCCGGGGCGCGGTTTCGGGCTTTCGTCGTGGCGGCGACGCGGCGGGGCGATATTATGATGCTCGAATCTACCCGCGCAAGCCGAGGCCGCCATGCCCGACCCGCTCGAGCCGAGCCGCGTCGCCCCGGTCGGCGGCGACCCACCCTCGACCGACAACGCCGACGCGACCGAGGCCGCCGCGCCGGTCGGCGACCGACCGCCCCCGGTCAGGCCGCTGCCCGCCGGCGGGACCACGTTCGGCCCGTACAAGCTGCTGACCGAACTCGGCCGCGGCGGGATGGGCGTCGTGTACGTGGCCGAGGAACTCGAGCTGAAGCGCCGGGTCGCCCTCAAGGTGATGATCCCGACGGCCAACGACCCGAAGGCGGCCGCCCGGTTCCGCCGCGAGGCCGAGGCCCAAGCCAAGGTCGAGCACGACCACGTCACCGCCATCTACCGCGTCGGCGAGGTGAACGGCACCCCGTTCATCGCCATGCCGCTGCTGCGCGGGCAGACGCTGTCGGCCGCGCTGCGGCTGAACCCGCGGCCGCCGCTGGCCGAGGTGGTGCGGATCGGCCGGGAGATGGCCGAGGGGTTGGCCGCGGCCCACGCGGCCGGGCTGATCCACCGCGACATCAAGCCGGGCAACGTGTGGCTGGAAGGCCCCAAGCGGCGGGTCAAGATCCTCGACTTCGGGCTGGCCCGCACCACCACCCCGGCCGCCCTGGCCGACCCGGCCACGGCCACCGGCGCGATCATGGGCACCCCGGCCTACATGGCCCCGGAGCAGGCCCGCAGCCAGCCGGTCGAGCGGCGCACCGACCTGTGGAGCCTGGGCGTCATCCTGTACCAGATGACGACCGGCCGGATGCCGTTCGACGGGGGCAACGTGTTCGACCTGCTGACCGCGGTCGTGTCCCAGCCGCCGCGGCCGGTGCTCGAACTGGCCCCGGACACGCCGCCGGCCCTGGCCGGGCTTGTCCACCGGCTGCTCGCCAAGCGGCCGGCCGACCGGCCGACCGGAGCCACCGCGGTGGCCGACGAACTGGCGCTCATCGAGCGCGCGCTGACGGCCCCGACCATCCCGGTCGTCACCCTGCCGCTCGACGCCCCGGCGGCCGAGTCGGACCCGTGGTCGAGCCTGTCCGGGACCGACACCCACGCCGCAATCGCCCCGGACGCCCCGGCCGCGGCGGGCACGGCCGAGGAGCCGCGGTCCCGGCACCTCCGCCGCCGCAACCCGCGGTGGCCGCTGCTGCTCATCCCGGTCGCGCTGGTCGCCGCCGCCGCGCTGGTGTTCGCCGCCGTCCGCAAGACGTCGGCCCCCGGGGCGAAAGCCGACGCCCCGGCCGATCCCGCCCCGCTCGTCAAGCCGCCGGCGAAGGTCGAGAAGCCGTCGCCGCCGGCCAACGACCAGGTCGAGTTCGCCCAGTGGGTGCTCAAGCAGAAGGGCGGGCGGAACACGCCGGCGGTTCACATCCGCCGGGCGGCCGCCGCCAAGGCGGAAAAGGCCGAAGTGGTCACCGACCCGGCCGCGCTGCCGACGGTCCCGTTCGTCGTGGTCGGCGCGACCGCCGATACCGTGCTGCCCGAGCACGCCGCCGACATCCCGCGGCTGTTCGCCGCCCTGGGCAACCTGGAAGTGCTTCAGCTCGGCGGGGCCTCCTGGACCGACGCGCACCTCGCCGCGGCCCTCACGGCATTGAAGGGCAAGACGATCGACAAGCTGGAAATCTGGGACGTCGCCGAGCCGCTGCCGAAGACGGTCGCGGCGCTCCAGTTGCCGGCGGCGGTGGCGGGCCTGCACCTGACCTCGTCCACCCCGGACGGCATTTCGGTGGTCGGCGTCGGCGCGGTCAAGGGCGTCCGCACGCTCCGCCTCGGCACCGGACTGACCGACGCCGCGCTGGCCACCTTCCAGGACTGGGCCACCTGGCCGGACACCCTGAACCTGTCGGGCAACGCCGGGCTGTCCGACGCCGGCATCGCCCACATCCGGCCGACCGGCCCGCGGCGCGGCGCGAAGATCGCGATCGACCTGACCGGCACCGCCGTGACCGCGCTCGGGGTGGACGCGCTGACCGATCGCCTGCCCGAGGCCACCGTGGTGTGGGCCAAGGGGACGGTCCCGCCGAAGGCCGTCACCCGCCGCACCGCGGCGCTCGCGGCGCTGCTCGACCGCGGCGCGCAGGTGACCCTGGCGAACAACGTCCTGCTCACCCAGCCGGACGCCATCGGCGCACAGACCATCGCCTACCTGCGGCTGCGGTCCGGCCCGTTCCGCAACCCCGGCCCGGCCGACGCCGGGTCGCCCGCCTGGGACTCGGCGGCCACCGGGGCGATGAAGGAGCCGCTCACCGACGCCGACCTGCCGGCCCTCCGCGACGTGAACCGCGCCGCCGACCGCATCTACCTCGCCGGTCAGGGGTTCACCGACGCCGGGTACGCCGAACTGCTGGTCTTGCCCCACTTCGCCGGCGCCGCCGTGCTGGAAATCACCAACTGCGACCTGTCCGACGCGGCGCTGCCGGCGGTCGCCGCCCGCCCGTCGCTCATGCAGTTGAACCTGAACGACACCAAAATCACCGACGCCGGGCTGAAGCACCTGATCGCCCGCGCGCCGACGCTCGGCTCGCTGCGGCTGGCCGGCACCGGGCTGACCGACGCCGCGGTCCCCGCGCTCGCCGCGCTACCGCTGCTCGCCACCCTCGACCTGAAGGACACCAAGCTGACGCCCGACGGGGTCAAGGATCTGGCCGAGCGGCTGCCGTACACGCTCATCCGCGGCCCGGACGGGAGGGTGGTCGAGCCGACGCGGAAGCGGCCGACCCGCGACGAGGCGGTCGCGCTGCTATTCAAGCGCGGCGCGGTGCTGTGGAACGCCGCCACCCCGGTCGCCGTCCCGGCCAAGTTCCCGGCCACGGTCACGCAAGGGTCGATTCGGCTGGCGACCGGCCCGTACAACTCGACTGCCCTGCACACCGCCGGCTGGCTGAAGCCCGAAACCGGGGCCGTGGCCGAGCCGTTCGACGACGCCGACCTGTTCACCGCCGTCGAGGTGCTGAAGCTGAAGGAGTTGCGGTCCGTGTACCTGCACGGTCAGAAGGTGACCGACCTCGGGCTGACCGCGTTCCTCAACCTGCCGCCGGCCCGCGCGGTCAAGGAACTCGACCTGAACAACTCCGCCCTGGGCGACGGTGCCGCCGTCGCCGCCGCCGGGCTACCGGACCTCGACCGGTTACAGATGTGCGATACGCAGGTGACCGACGCCGGGGTGGCGGCCGTCGCCGCCGGGCGGCCGGGGCTGCTGCGGCTGCGGCTGGCCGACACCGCGGTCACTGACGCGTCCGTCCCGCACCTGTCGAAGCTGTTCGCGCTCACCGACATCGATCTGAAGGGGACGAAGGTGACCGAAGACGTCGCCCGGCGGCTGGCCGCGGCGCTGCCGTACACCGCGATCCGCACACCGGCAGGCAAGCTATTGCGGGCCGCGAAGCCCCCGCTCAGCCGCGACTCGGCCGCCGCCCGGCTGTTCGACCGCGGCGCGGACGTCACCGTCGGCGCGGTCGCCGCGACTTCCTCGGTCGAACTGCTGGCCAAGGGCGCCGCGGCCGCGGCCGTCCGGCTGGCCACCGGCCCGCACCCGACGCCCGCCGCGCCGGCGATGAAGTGGGACGGCCCGCCGATCAACAAGACGGCCGAGCCGTTCGACGACGCCGAGTTGTGTCAGGTGTTCGGCGCGCTGCGGGCGAGCGACTTCAGCCGCCTGCACCTCGTCGGCCAGAACGTCACCGACGCCGGCGTCGCCACACTGGCCGCGGTGCTGTCCGGGCAGAGGCTCACGCTGCTGGAGGTGTCGCACTGCGCCGTCGGCGACGCCGGGCTGAAGCACCTCGTCGCGTTCCCCTTCAACACCTTGTACATGAGCGGCACGCAGGTGACCGACGCCGGGGTGAAGCACCTCGCCGCCCGGGCCGGGACGCTCGACGCGCTGCGGCTGGCCGACACCGGGCTGACCGACGCGGCGGTCGAGCACCTGAAGCAGCTGCCGCTGCTGACCGTCCTCGACGTGAAGGGGACGCAGATCACCGAGGCCGGGGCGAAGGAGTTGGCCGCGGCGCTGCCGAAGTGCCACATCCGCTACGGCAGCGGGGCCGAGATCACGCCGAAGAAGTGACCGCGGCTACTTCTTCGGCGCCGCCCCCTCGCCCAGCTCCTTGAAATCGCCGGCCTTCTCCGCCGCCTCCGACGGCCGCGTGCGGCTGCACAGGCTGGCGCGCAGCGGCTTGTCCTTCTCGCCCCCGGTGGCATACACCAGGTACTTCATGCCCTTCTGGAAGCCGTAGCCGCAGGCCGCGCCGTCTTTGGCCGTGGACACGGTCACTTCGGCCGTGTCGCCGCCCTTCCACCACCGCTCCACCTTCACCGTCACCGTCCGGTTCTGCCCGTCCTCCTCGATCTTGGTCACCTCGCCCAGGAACACCGCCTTCGCCTGCTCCAGCGCCTTCTTCGGCTCCGGCGGCGGGGCGCACGAGCACGCGAACACCCACGAGCCGACGAGCGCCGCACACAGGGCCATTCCGAAACGCATGACGAACCTCCGTTGACAGGGCGAGAACACCAGTACGACGGGCCGCGGCGGCCGACGGATTGCCGCCGGGCGCGTCATCGCTCCTTGCCGGCGATGAACCGCGCCATGTCGTCCTTCAGCCGCTTGTGCGACTCGCGGACGGTGTACATCATGTGCCCGCCCTCGTAGTAGGCCATCGTGACGCGATCCCGCAGCGCCGGCGGGCCGAGGTTCTCCATCGTGTACTTCGCCGCCAGATACGGCGTCGCGAGGTCCGCGTACCCGGCCGCGACGAACACCCGCAGGTTCTCGTCCTTCTCCATCGCCGCCTTCAGCCGCGGAACCACCGTCGCCTTGCCCCGCGGCATTCCGTAATTCCAAACGCCGACGCGGGCCAGCGTGTTGTACTTCAGGTTGGTCCGCAGCCCCAAATCCTCCGTCAGGTAGCTGTTGAGGCACTCGGCGAGCGGGGGCGACGTGAGCGCACTGCTCGGGTCGCCGAACCCGCCCTTCCCGCCGGTCGATTTGGCCTTCACACGGGCGTCGTAGCGGCCGATCAGCTCCTTCGCGTCGCGCAGCAGTTCGGCCCGGAACGCCCCGGCACTCACCCGCAGGTTGTTCTTCAGCACGTATTCGGACGACAGCCCGGTGAGCTTCGCCACGTCCGCCGCGACCGTCTTCCGCTGCTCCTCGGACAGGTCTTTCCCCTTCTTCAGCGCCTCCGCGTATGGCCCGTTGGCGAACGCCTCGGCCTCCGCGAGCAGTTTCTCCTGCTTGCCTTCGACTTTGCCGTGGTGCAGCGCCGCGGCGGTGTAGGTGGGCAGGAACAGTTGGTACGGCAGGTCGTTGCCCGGGCCGAACGAGATGGTGGCGAAGTCGAGCACGGTCGAGATGAGCATGATGCCGCGGAGGCTCACCCCGCCGGTCTTTTGCAGGTACGCGGTCAGCGCCGAGGCGCGGGTGGTGCCGTAGCTCTCGCCGGCGATGAAGGTCGGCGACGTCGCGCGGCCGTATTTGGCGACGTAGTCGCGGATGAAGTCGCCGACCGACTGCGTGTCCTCCTCCAGCCCGTGGAACAGCTTCGCCTCGTCGTCCTTCTCGGCCCGGCTGTACCCGGTGCTGATCGGGTCGATGAACACGAGGTCGGTCACGTCGAGCAGCGAGTATTCGTTATCGACGAGTTTAGCCGGCTTGGGCACGTCCTTGCCGTCGTCGCTCACCGCGAGGTGCCGCGGGCCGAACGCGGACAGGTGGACGAAGCACGACGACGACCCCGGGCCGCCGTTGAAGCAGAAGGTGAGCGGCCGGTCGACCGGCTTGCCGGAGGCGGCCCGCGTGTAAGCGATGAAGAACATGTGCCCCTTCGCCTTGCCGGTGCGGTCGATGACCGGCAGGCGGTCGGTGGTGACGCGATACTCGACCTTCTTCCCGCCGATCACCGCGGAGGCGCGGGAGTCAGACGACAGGTCCGGCAGCCCGCCGGGCAGGACCGGGCGCGGCGGCGGGGCGACCGGCGGCTGCGCCCACGCGACCAGCACGGAACAGGCCGTCGCGAGCAGCGCGACGGCGAAACGGCGAGACAGCGGCCTCATGGGAGTGGCCCTCGGAGCGCGTCCGGGTTGCGAGTGCGGGTCGAGAAGGGTGATTGTGAAGGAAGTGTAACGGGCGCGCCGCGACGCCGCAAGCGACTACCGCCTGCGGCGTCGAAGGGAGTTCAGACGAGTTTGACGCGCAGGATTTTGCGCCCGAGCCGCACGATGAGGCCGTCGGTCACGGCGACGGACGCCTTGACGTCGTCCACGACGGTGCGGTCGGGGCCGTAGTTGAACGCCTTCTCGCCGATCTTCCGCCGCGCCTCGCCCTTACTCGCCGCGAGCTTCGTCTCGGCGATCAGATCGACCGCGAGCATCGCACCGTCCTTCAGCAGCGCCGCGGGGATGGACACTTCGGGGATGTCGGCCGGGTCGCCCTTCTCCTCGAACTGCCGCCGCCAGTTGTCCAGCGCCGCGGCCGCGCCGGCATCGCCGTAGTAGAAGCGAACGATCTCGGCCCCCAGCGCCTTTTTCGCCTCGTTCGGCCGCCCGGCGAGCAGTTCATCGACCCGCGCCGGCGGGAAGTCGGTCAGCAGTTCGAACCACTCGCGCATCAGCGCGTCGGGAATCTTCATCGTCTTGCCGAACATCTCCGTGAGCGGTTCGTTCAGCCCGATGTAGTTTCCGACGCTCTTGCCCATCTTCTTCTCGCCGTCGGTGCCCCTCAGAATAGGCATCGTCAGGCAGATTTGGGCTTCCTGGCCGGCACCGCGTTGCAGGTCGCGGCCGACCATCAGGTTGTAAAGCTGCTCGGTGCCGCCCAACTCGACGTCGGCGTGAATCTCGACCGAATCCCACCCCTGCATGAGCGGGTACAGGCACTCGTGCAGGTAGATCGGCGTCCCGGCCTTGATGCGCTTGTCGAAGTCCTCGCGGACGAGCATCTGCTGCACGGTCGTCGTGCCGAGCAGTTTCAGCATCTGCGCGAAGCCGAACTTGTTGAACCAATCGCCGTTCGGCCGCACCTCTGCCTTCGACACATCAACCACTTTGGCGATCTGTGTGAGGTACGTCTGTGCGTTCTGCTCGATCGATTCGGGGGTCAGCCCCTGCCGGCTGGCGTCGCGACCGCTCGGGTCGCCGACCGCGGCCGTCGCGGTGCCGATGATCAGCACCGCGGTGTGGCCCAACTCCTGAAATTGCCGCAACTTGCGCAGCGGAACCGTGTGGCCGAGGTGGACGTCGAACCCGGTCGGGTCGATGCCGTACTTCACGCGCAGCGGCTTCCCGGTGTCGTAACTTCGTTGAAGCTTCTTCCGAAGTTCCTCGCGCGTCTCGACTTGCGCGGCCCCGCGCAGGAGGATGGCGAGTTGCTCTTCGACCGGGGGGAACGGCGGCATATGGCACCAAAGGCAGGGACGCGGATGACGCGGAAAAGCGCGGATGAAAGCCAGGATCAGAAACAAGCAAAGATCAGAATCAATTCAATCCTTTTGTCTTGATCCGCGTGCATCCGCGCTTTTCCGCGTCATCCGCGTCCCTGGATTCACGTAAAGAACTGGTAGCGGCCGGTGGACTCAAAGGCATGAGGGATGTGCTTGACCGCGGGTTCGGGTTGGCCGTCCGGCCACGCGACGACGAGAATGTCGTACCGCATGGCGATCTTGCCGAGCAGTCGGCGGGCGGCCAGAAAGCGAGTCGCCGCCCGGCAGACCTTCCGCTGCTTGCGGACGTCCACCGTGGCGGCGGTCTGCTCGATCGCGTCCGGCCGGTCGCTGCTCGTCGATCGCACCTCGACCACGACCAGCGTTTCGCCGTCGAGGGCGAGGAGGTCGAGTTCCCCCTGCGAATCGAGGACGTTCGCGGCCAGAATGCGGTAGCCGAGCGTGCGGAGGTATTTCGCCGCGGCCCGCTCGCCGCGCCGCCCGAACCACCGCTTCCACCACCGCCAGCGGTCGAACGCCGGCTCGGGTTCGTCGGGTTGGGTCGGCGCTGCAGCCATGACTACTTCTTCTTGGCGGCCTCGGCTTCCTTCTTGGCCTTCTTCTTCTGGGCCGACTTCGACATCCCGCCCTCGGCGGTGGCCTTCGCGGCGGCCTCTTGCGCGGCCTTCGCGTTCGCCTCGGCCGCCGCCTTCAGGTCGGCGTCGATCTTCGTCTGCCGCTTGACGTCGTCGCGAATCTTGGTCGCTTTGCCGACGCGGTCGCGGAGGTAGTACAGCTTCGCGCGGCGGACCAACCCGGCCTTCTTCACCACGATCTTGGCGATGCGCGGCGAGTGGATCGGGAAGATGCGCTCGACTCCCTCACCCTGCACCAAGCGGCGCACGGTGACGGTCTCTTGCGCCCCGCCGTGGTTGCGGGCGATCACGTCGCCCTCGAACACCTGGACCCGCTCCTTCGCGCCGTCGAGGATCCGCTGGTGGATCTCGATCCGGTCGCCGACGTGGAACTCCGGCACGTCCGGCTTCACGGTCCCGCGATCGACCAGCCGCATAATCGGGGAGATCATGCCCCACCTTGCCTTTCCGCACTTCGCGCTATCTGGGAGGCTCGCGCCTCAGGGTGTTTCGGTCGTGTTGTCGGTCGTATTCTGCCGCCCGCGGCTCCGCAGTTCGCTCTGCTCGCGCCGCCACTTTGCCACCGCCTGATGGTTGCCGCTCAGCAGCACCTCGGGCACGTCCAGCCCGCGAAAAACCCGCGGGCGCGTGTACTGCGGGTATTCGAGCCGCCCGTCCTCGCTGTGCGACTCGTCTTCGGCGCTCGCCTGGTCGCCGAGCACCCCCGGGACGAGCCGGATGACGCTGTCGATGACCACCATCGCCGGCACTTCGCCGCCGTTGCACACGAAATCGCCGACCGACAGCTCCAGCGGTTGAAGCAACTGCCGGATGCGGTCGTCGAAGCCCTCGTAGCGCCCGCACAGCAGCAGGAGCCGCGGTTCCTTCGCCAGCGCCTCCACCGTCCGCTGCGTGAGCCGCTCGCCGGCGGGCGTGAGCATCACCAGCTTGCCCGGCGTTTCGGCCTTAGCCCGCACCGCTTCCACGCAATCCACAACGGGTTGCGCCGCGAGCACCATCCCCGGACCGCCGCCGAACGGCCGGTCGTCCACGCGCTGGTGCTTGTTTTCGGTCCAGTCGCGGATGTTCCAGGTGTGGACCTGAACCAACCCGGCCTGGATCGCGTCTTCGAGCAAGCTTTGCTTGACGTAGCTCTCGAAGATCGCCGGAAACAGCGTCAGCACGTCGAAGCGCATGGCGACACGCGGGCCTTCAGCGCGACTACGGGCCGACCGGCGGTTCAGCGGCCTTCGCGGCAGCTACTTCGGCCGCCTTCGCGGCGTCGGCCGCCTCGATCTCTTCCCACTTCTTCATGAACTTCTTGAAAATCGCTTCGCAGTGCTCGCTGGGCAGTGCCCCGACGCTCTGCCAGTACTTGATGCGGGCCGGCTTCAGGGTGACCCGCGCCGCCTTGTCCTTGATGTGCGGGTCGTAGGTGCCCAACTCCTCGATCACCTTGCCGTCGCGCGGCTGGCGGTGGTCGATGGCGACGATGCGGTAGTAGTGCCGGTGCGTCCGGCCCATCTGCTTCATACGGATGCGAACAGCCACAGCGGCTCCCTCAAGGCCCCAATACGCAAGAACTGGAATGATAGTGAACTCAGCGCGAAGTGACTACCGAAGTTGCGATTTCAGATTGCAGATTTGCGATTGCAGATTGAAAGGCGCTCGGCCCGGCTCGTTGCCGTCCGAAAATCTGCAATCACAAATCTGCAATCTGAAATCACCTGCGCTTCTTCTTCTTCCGCTCCTCGGCCCGCTCTTTGGCGGACTTGCGGTGCCCGGTGTTGCCCTTCGTCTTGAGCCCGTCCATCCCGCCGGGCAGGAACGCGCCCGCCTTGCCCATCCCGGTCACCATCTTCAGCCGCTGCCACAAGGACATCGACGCCATCTGCTTCATCAGCGCCCGGACCTGCTCGAACTGCTTGAGGAACTGATTCACCTCGTGCGGTTCGACCCCGGCCCCCTTCGCGATGCGCCGCCGACGGGGGGTGTCGATGATGTCCGGGTCGGCCCGCTCCTTCTTGGTCATCGCATCGATCATACCCTGGACGCGCTTCAGCGCCACCTCGGGGTCTTCCCCTTCGGGAATCATGTCGGACATGCCGGGCATGCGGCTGATGAGGTCCTTCATCCCCATCTTGGCGATCTGCTCGAACTGCTTGCGGAAGTCGTTGAGGGTGAAGTTGCCCTTCTGAATCGCCTCCTGCTGCTTCTGCAACTCCTCCTGCGACATCTGCTGCTGGATGGCCGCGATCTTCTCGACCACGCCCATCATGTCGCCCTGGCCGAGAATCCGCCCGGCCATGCGCTCCGGCACGAAGTCTTCGAGCTTATCGACCTTCTCCCCCATGCCGACGAACTTGATCGGCACGCCCGTCACGCCCTTGATGGATAGCGCCGCCCCGCCGCGGGCGTCGCCGTCGAGTTTCGTCAGGATGCAGGCGTTGAGTTCGAGCGCGTCGTTGAAGGCTTTGGCGACGTTCGCGGCCTCCTGGCCGATCATCGCATCAACGACCAAATACACTTCGTCCGGCTTGACGAGCTTGTCGATCCGCTGAAGCTCGGCCATCAAATCCTGGTCGATCTGAAGCCGGCCGGCGGTGTCGAGAATGACGATGTCGCACAGCGCCTTTTTGGCCTGCGCGACCGCGTTGCGACACACATCGACGGGGTTGGTCGCCTCGCTGTACACCGGCACGCCGATGCCGTCGCCGAGCGTCTTCAACTGCTCGACCGCGCCCGGGCGCTGCAAGTCGGCCGCCGCGAGCATCGGCTTGCGGTTCTGACCCTTCAGCGTGAGTGCGAGCTTG
>JAESFG010000131.1_pt1 | contig 238565 bp, 221 predicted proteins | sample 9269371 | NCBI WGS metagenome assembly JAESFG01 (sample SAMN14506227, study PRJNA617093) | algae metagenome | isolation source: Aetokthonos hydrillicola CCALA 1050 (B3-Florida) and co-occurring... | place: USA: South Carolina | collected 2013-01-01 | reverse complement strand
ATAAGCCGTGGGTAAAGATGGTGATATAAGGCGTAAACCAGCTTAAGTTAAATATCATTTCTTCAATGCTGGCTTCACTTCCAGCAAAAAAGCCACATTGCTTATCCGTCATTTCATAGCCATCACAGACCATGCATACGTGCAAGTTATATCCTGCATTTCGTCTAAATGAGGGAGATAATCGAGGCGTTGCATAAATGCGGGATGAATCAGCTAAATACTGGTATTTCTCCATACTTTAAATAGTGTAGTAACAATTTGAGTGAGAGCTTAAGCATATCTACAGATTTGGAGTAACATAATGTTTTGGGATGTAGGCGTGCCAGATAATGGCGTAAATGTGTATTTTCCCCCTCAATTCTCGTCATATATGTTTTGCTAATAATATGGTCTTCCGAGTTAATGAAACTAGCGTAAACAGGCCATCCATCTGTGACGTAAAAATAGCACCTCCAGAAGCTAACAATATTCCATAAAGGTTTAAAAGTTTCTGCGCTATGGTCTCCTATAACCCAAGCCAAGATTCCCTTACTAAAGTGGTCTATCGCCGTCCATATCCCAATTTTGTTTTTTTGACCGCACAAAAGTTTCCAGTTCGTCTAATTCTCCAACGGATGGTATTTTATCTGTTGGTGGTGCCTCCGGTAACTTTTCACCAATTTGTTTGACCCAGTTAATTATAGTGGTATGATGAACCCCTGTTTGGCGTTCAATTGCTCTAAACCCAGCACCATTCACGTATGCTTTTAAGCATTCTATTTTTTTCTGTTGTGAGTACCCTTTTGGTGAGCTTTTGACATCAATAAATTGGCGACCGCAATTAGTACAGATGTGATTCTGTTTACCTCACCGGAAGCCATTTTTCCTAATCTCAGTAGAGGCGCAGTATGGACAATTCACAGTAGGTCTCCTCCATTCCTCCCTTTATTATGCAACGCCTTGTTTCCCACATCTACCGAGATCACGGCGTTTTCAGGCACCTGGCGGGTCATCGCCGCAAAAACTGCAGCAGAATTCACACCATTGCCCAGGTCATCTTGTTCCCGACGGCGTTTTTCTTCGCGCCAGATCGCAAGATAGAGTCAAACGTACTACACAAGGAACACGCAAAGAGAATGAAGTTGCTGCTTTCGCTATATCAAAGTTTAGGATTCAGAGAGTGGGAAATTTCATATGCAATTTCTCAACCTACCGAAGTATATGTAAAACTTGAAGAATTTCAATGAAAATGGACACGATGAAAAGCAGCTAAAGCTTCGGCGTGCAGGTCATTAGTTCCCAAAACATTAACAATTGCATCAACAGCAACTGGGTCTAATGGGGGGACGTGGATGTAAATGGCTTTTCAAAAACTAGGTAAAATAAGTAAGCAAAAACCAAAGCAGCCCCGCCACTTACCAAGTATATTGACACTGCTAATATAGTGTGAGTCAATTGCAGGTTGAGCAGAAAGTGCCGTACAAGCGTAGTTACTGGTCCGTGAGTTAGATATAAACTGTAGGAAAATGCTCCTAGTTTTATAAGGATGGGAGATTCCAATAACTTGGCAATCATTGGCAGTTTTTTACTTTCACTCACATAGTTAGTACAGTAGATGATCAAACAAACAGTTGCCATACTTGCAAACATTAAGCAAACCCATTCATCTATTTTTAATTTTTGCCACTCCGTCAATAAGCAAAAAATAGTAAAAATTATAGTCAGTAAAACCCATGGACAAGACTTTTTCATCCACTGCAAATATGGTTTGTGTGAAAAACCTATATCTGCTCCTAGCATACCTAAAGCAAATGACACTAAATAAATAAAGCTAGTATGACTCATGACACCATTAAATAAATAAATGGGAATGAGTCCAATAACAAAAGCAACGCTAAAAACAAACCCCCAACCCCAAAATCGCCATAACGGTAGCAGCAGTACTGGAAACAGAAAATAAATTTCCCATTCTACAGCTACACTCCAAAATGGAATGTTAATGCTAAAAGCTTGTGGTCTTAAAGCCAAATTATGGATCACTAGAAAGTGTAAAATGACATCCGTTAAGGAAAAATTAGGTGAAAACCAGTCCCAAGGAAGCTCATGCCATTGGAAGTTAGTCAATTTCTCCAAGATGTATATAGTTAAAGTTATGAGTAAGCAAAAAATAACAGATGCGTAATATGTTGGAATGATTCGTCGCGCTCTTCGCTTGAAGTAAGCTAGCAAAGTACCTGGAATATAACCTTTTTGAGAGCGAACTACTGGCAGCATTAAACAATAACCAGATAGCACTATAAAAACTGGTACACCTAAGAAACCATATCTCAGTAACTTATGTGGTAAGGTTATCCAGATAGGCAAATTTCCTTCTTGATGTTGAATCAGATGAAAGAAAAGCACAAACAGACATGAAATACCACGTAGCCCATCCAAATAAGAAAGATGGATTTTAGCCTTGAGTGTTGTTGAAGGTGGAGTCATGATAATTAACCTCATTTTGATACTTAGAGGTGTACAAAATTGCTGATTTAGTATCTTGCACCAGGGTCTTGTTGCGAAAATCGAAGCAAGACGACGCACTTATCTACTGTGCGATTTGTTCAGTCGAAATAAGTAACAAGATACTTAAGGATGACTGGCTTTAGATGAGTAACCAATACAAGGTAGAGTTCGCACTTTTTATCCTCATCTAATGACAACTCACTATCCATGTAGGTGAGGAAATCTAGCCGAGCAACAGCTCAGAAAGCTAGAAGAACGGGGAAAGATTTAAGTCTGACCAACTTAAAATAATAACCCAACCTAAAATACACCAAGTCCTACTGCAGCACACAAGCGTGGAGCTAACTACGATAGTGATAGCTCCTTTCGGAGAAAGAAGATCCGTCAGTGCATAGAAGAATTCTTTTCATAATTGTGCTTGTGGTAATTTAGTGGTCATTAAGGTTTTCTAGCGCGCCTGGTTTATCGTGAATAGCCAGCTTTTCTAGCAACGTGGCGCTCGCTTCATTCAGTCCCACGAGGTCTACTTCTACACCATTTCTGCGAAACTTAATCACAACTCTATCGATAGCTGCAACTGCTGCTTGATCCCAAATATGGGCATGGGTCAGGTCAATTTTCACACGTTCCAATTCTTCTTTAAAATCAAAAGCGGTGAGAAATTCTTCTACTGATACAAAAAAAAGTTGACCAATAATGCTGTAAATCCGAAAAGTTTTATCATCGCTAAGAACTGTGTCTACAAACACAATTTTGGCAATATTGCGGGCAAACAAAACGGTACTAAATGCTACACCTATGACAACTCCTATTGCTAAGTTGTGTGTAAGTACGGTCATGAAAACAGTTGTAATCATGACAGCAGTTTCACTTCTCGGTATACGGTGTAAGTTCATTAGAGATGACCAACTAAAAGTTCCAATTGAAACCATGATCATCACTGCAACTAGGGATGCCATTGGTATCTGCCGAACCCATTTACCTAACACCAAAATGAAGAACAGTAACAACAGCCCAGCACATAGGGTAGAAAGACGGCTGCGTCCCCCAGATTTGATGTTGATGACTGACTGCCCAATCATCGCACATCCTGCCATCCCACCAAAACATCCAGCTACAATATTGGCAATACCTTGACCGATGGCTTCTCTATTTTTATCACTAGGGGTATCGGTGAGTTCATCCAGCAGTGACGCTGTTAACAGTGACTCTAGTAAACCCACTACAGCTAAAGGTAAGGCGTAGGAAAAGACAATTGTGAATGTCTCATAATTTAATGGAATTGTTGGGAAGCTGAACAAGGGGAAGGTGTTAGGTAATTCGCCCATATCACCTACTGTCGGAACCTTGATTCCAGTAACTATGGAAAAAGCTGTTAATACGACGATTGCAACTAAGGGTGAAGGTACAATTTTGGTGAAGCGTGGTAGTAAGTAAATAATGGCAAGAGCCACACTTAACATAATATATACCAGCCAGGGAACCCCTACAAGTTGCGGCAACTGCGCCATAAAAATCAAGATTGCTAAGGCATTAACAAAGCCAATCATGACGGCTCGTGGCACATATTTCATCTGCCGACCTAGCTTCAGCCACCCACAAATAATTTGAATGACTCCCGTGAGCATCGTTGCTGCAAACAGATATTGCAACCCATGTTCTTTGACCAATGTTACCATTAACAGCGCCATTGCTCCCGTCGCGGCGGAAATCAACCCAGGACGACCCCCAGCAAAAGCTGTTACCACTGCTATGCAAAACGAAGCGTATAGCCCAACTTTTGGATCAACGCCTGCAATAATAGAAAATGCGATCGCCTCTGGAATCAGTGCTAGAGCAACTACAGTCCCAGCTAGTATATCTGCTTTAGTGTTGGAGAACCATTCTCGCTTTAAAACGGTTATGTTCAAGTTGTCCTCTGCTATTTAGAAATGAAGTTTTAGATAGACAGGTTATTAACCAACTCTTGGATGTAAACAAGCAGCTTCAGCGTAAGCCTTGGACTTCGGTTTGAGTACATCAGTTAGCTGCTAGTTTTTTACGAATTTTCAGTAATAACAAAAAAGGTCGCTCAATTGTCAAATAGAACACATATGCAAACGCTAACGATATTGCTATACCTACTGTGTAAAGCGTGATTGTAAATGCAGTAGGAGACATATTAAATTGAGTAAGTAATTGCCGTAGTAATGTGATTATTGGAGCATGAGTCAGATATAAACTGTAAGAAAAAGCTTCTAAATTTAGGACTACAGGATTTTCAAGTATTCGCAAAATGATATGTCTTTTTCTATCAATCAGAATAATTTTAGTACAGTCAACTATTAAACAAGCAGCAGCAATACCAGCAAAAGACTCGTATATCCAAGCTGGTATTCCTAGTTTATTCCACTCAGTTAAAATTGCAATCGCGGCAAAAACTATTGATAGCTGATGCCAAGGTAAAGAGTTTCTTAGCTTAACTAAAAAAGGTACCTGTGAAAATGTAATTTCTGCTGCTAGCATTCCGAAAGTAAATGAGCCCATTAGCCAAGGGTGGCTTACATCCATATAGCCATTCAGAAGATAATGAGGCATAATTCCAAGAAAAAAAGCAGTCCCTATCGCTACTATCCAACCATAGCGGTGTCTAATTGGTAAAAACAATAGAGGAAAGAAAAAGTAGATTTGCCATTCTAGTGCAACACTCCATAATGGGATATTGAGCATGTAAGTTTGGGCATTAGTTGTAAAGTTTTGAATCAAAAAAACATGTAAAAGTACGTCCGTTATAGAAAAATGAGGAGAGAACATATCTTTATTGAGCATTTGCCATTGAAAAGTTGTAAATCTCTCCAGAACTAATATGCCCCAACTAAGCAAGCAGCAAAATAAAATCGCTGCGTACAATGGTGGTATAATCCTTCGTGCTCTACGCTTAAAATAATCAGATAGAGTCCCAGGAATATAACCTGTCTGAGACCTTGCCACTGGTAGCATTAAGCAGTATCCAGACAGAACAATAAAAACTACAACGCAGAACGAACCGTACCTGGTTAACTTTGTTGGTATATTTATCCACTGAGGTAAATTTTCTCCTTGGTATATCCAAAGATGAGTAAGTAGTACATAAAAAGCAGCGATACCACGCATTCCATCTAGAAAATGAAGACGAAATTTTCGTTCGTCAGAAATTGTTGTCTGAATAAAGTTTTCAGTCATAATTTGCACTACTAAAAATCTTTTATAGTTTTTTTGTATTATTAGGTTGTTGAAAATTAGTATCTTGTAATTTTCGTTTTTGTAGAAAATTTGACATGAATGGTCTTTCAAACAACAGGTAGAAAGGGTAAGCGAAAAGTAGCGATGCAATTGTACCTAGCAAATAAGATGCAGTTGCAAATGTACTAGCAGGTAATTGTAAGTTGAATAAACCGTAACGGACTAATGAAAGTACTGGTCCATGAGTTAAATATAAGCTATAGGAAATGGTTCCCAAATCTACTGCAAGAGGATGCTCGAATATATTTAAAATTAGAGATCCCTTTTTTCCATCAATAATAAACTTTGTACAGTAAATAAATAAGCAAGCGCTTGCTATTCCAAAAAAGCTATGACCTATCCATATATGTAATCCAAGTTTTCTCCACTCGGTGATAAAAGCAATAATAATAAATACAACAGTGAGCGTACCCCAAGGTAGAGAAATTCTCATTGCTACTAATTTTGGTTTAGTCGAAAAACCAATTTCTGCTGCTCCCATTCCTAAAGCGAATACTCCTAGATACCAAGGTGAAGCTGCTTCAAATAAACCATTTAACAAATATAGAGGCAAGAGACTAATCGCAAAAGCTGTGATTATAGATGCGAGCAAGCCAAAGCGCCGCCAAACTGGCAGTAATATTATTGGAAATATAAAATAAATTTGCCACTCTGTTGCAACACTCCACATCGGTGGGTTTATACTCATATGAGTGGCATTACTAAGATTATGAACCAATAGTAAATGAGATAATACATCTATAAATGTAAATTCTGGAGAGAATGGTCCCTTTCCGGCAATCTGATTCCACTCAAATCCACTAAATCTCTCGAGCAAAAATATTGCAAATGCTAGTAATAAACTAAACAGTAAAGCCGCATAGTAAGGTGGTAAAATTCGACGCGAGCGACGCTTAATATAGTCAACTAAAGTACCTGAAATATAACCACTCTGGGAGCGTGATACGGGAAGCATTAAAACATAACCAGATAGAGCTATAAAAATTGCTACTGCAAATCCACCGTATCTTAGAGTTTTCCCAAACAGCGACCAGAATAAAGGTAATGTTGCTCCTATTTCTGGCTCAATATGAACAAGTACTACATATAAAGCTGCAAGTCCACGCAAACCATCCAAATAATGAAGACGTAATCGAGAAGATTTTTCTATAGACTGATTCATTAATTTTACTCTGAAACTACATAGGTAACTAGTTAGATGGACACAGTATCTACTCTTTAAGCGCTCACGTGAGTATTGTGGTGAGCAGCTTGTAAATTTAGTCCATTTATCTACTTAAAACGAGCACTCCTGTTGTGCTTTTAGGCGCTGCCTTCTCAATCTAAGGTTCAATAGAACCAGAAAAACAGCGCCGCCTAAGCCCTTCTACACCCCCTCGAAGAAGCCGCAACACTCATAGCAGCCTTTAACACCATCTCCTTTAAGTGACAAGTCCACACATCTAATCAAGAAGCCTGCCATGAATGTCTGGTTTAGGCTCCGAAAAAGTGGCACGTATCTCTTCCCTTTAATGGGGTACTTGACTATACTGAAGAGTTTGGCAGGAGTATTCGCTTGTACCGACAATCAAGCCTAAAAGCTTACGACGCATGAAGTTCGGAGAGTTGGGAAGGCTTCTTGGCTTGAGGGAGATCCGCACTCAATAAAATACCAGCCCTGTACTAATTAAATGGTTGGTCCGATACTAGAATGCCTGAAGACGGCTGGTATTTTATTTCAAGGCAAGTGCCTAAACGATAAAGCATAATTACTTTTAGTAGGTGTGATTAAGCCTTCCCGACTCTCGAATTTGACCCTCGCTCCAATTCGAGCGCGTCGACATACGTGGTCAGCTTGGGAGGTGTTAGGGGTTGTGAAAAAATAAATTACGAAGCATGCCTGCAGAGGTCCACGCCAACCAGTGCCCGGCGGGTTGTCCAATTTATTCTTACCCTGGATGCTTAGAAGGTTTTTTTCACGACATTATTGGACATAGCTCGGCGGAAGCGCACCCACAATCTTGGAGTTAAGCTCCTACTATAGAGTGCTGAGAGTCTGATCCTGAAAAAATGGCGAGGCTTCTTGGTTTAAATGTAGTAGACGATGCATTTATCCACCTAAAACGAGCAAATGGATGTGCTTTTGGGCGTCGTCTTAATGATAAGAAGTCTCAAGAAAAGCCAAAAAACACCGCCTACTAAGGCCTTCTACACCCCCTCGAAGAAGTGGCAGGGTTAATAACATCTCCTTTAAATTATAATCGAGATTGGAGTATTATTTAATCCCTGAAAAGTTACACCTTGCTTAATTTTGACCTCAGCACCGAGAGATGAGAAAATATCTATGTAGTGAGACTAAGGTGGAGTTTCGCCTACTTCAGCCATTTCGTTGAAGTTTACCATCGGCGCAAAGAGGTAAACACTGCCCCGATTACTATACCGGCTCCTTTCTATTAAATTTTTATAGCCTGTTAATATAATCATGACAAGTGCCTAAGAGTCAATTTCCAAGTCTACACTTTTGTTCTCTATTTTATAGGAAAGTTATATGTCTACTGTTAATGAAACAATATCACAATTTTTGTAAAGTAAGTGTAAGTCTCTAAAAGAAAATTATGAGTTTTTCGTTAAGATGTGGAATCTAGACTATAGCGTTTCTCAGTTGGGTGCAATATACTAACAATAGTGAGTAAAGCATCCAATAATTTCATTGTTAGTCACTGCATAAGCGAGCATTTGTGATGGCTTGATCTAATTCTTCGTAGGTTCTGGCAGCTTGCGAGCGCAAAAATTCTTTTACCTTCGACCAACAATTTTCACTCGTGTGAAAAATTTTGATCGGAGCGTATGTTTCTAGGCTGAGGCTGTTCTACGGATACAACATTTTTGTTATACTTTTGCATAATACATAAGAAATAAAGGATTCCCGTGCTTGTCACACGGGTTTTTTTGTCACTTTACTGTCACTATACCGAAAAGTTTTCAGGGGCTGGAAGCATAACCAAGTATTTTAGAGCCTGAATGTCACTTTACCCAAAAGTTTTCAGGGGCTGAAAGCATAACCAAGTATTTTAGAGCCTGAAACCCTGATTCTTACGTGAGGGAATTGTTAAAGATTCCTGATATGGGAACGATAACTTGTCCTTTGACCAAAAATGGAAGGATCAGGCTGTCCAAGAGTCCTTAAATTTTGTAGTCTCTAAACCTAATAAAAACGTCAGCGAAAAAAGTACTGTTTTTGAAATCCTTTCCCAATCAGGGTTTCAAACTTAGAACCACGCGTTGGTTCAAATCACAATTTTTCAACCTGCCACTCATTTTGTGAGTATTACTACTCATTTCGAGTGAACGAATCACACAAATGCACGTATCTCGGCGATCACTCTAGCAGTGCTGAATAACCAGCAGTATTCTTGGGTGCGTCAATCTTCCCCTATCGCACGATAGTAAGCAGCGATCGCCGCTTCCTGCTCACTCCGGAGCGTATACCGACGAAATGCTTTTTCACTAGTATGCCCAGTTAACCGTCTTGCATGGCTAGGGTCGATCCCCTTGAGCAATAAATCCGTAGCGTAGGTATGGCGAAACTGGTGGGGATGTAAGTTAGGAATATCCGCTAGTTCTCCAATCTTCTCCACAGCAAAATATATACCGTGATAACTTAATCGCTCCCCCTTATGTGAATTGTGATGGGAAATAATCAAGGGGCGATCGCTTGTGATGATTTCACCGTGTTCTTCTCGCCACAATAGGTAATCCCGCAATGCTTGACGACTTTCAGAGCGCAATGGCACCAGTCTTGGTTCATCAGTTTTTGTATCTGCTAAAAACAGCAGCCTACCATCGAATGCACCCACATTCAAGTCTACAATTTCCCCTGCCCTCAAACCGTGACTGAGAATGTGAACCAGAGCAGTATCTCGTTGTTTAGTCTCACCCAAAAATTCCAACACCTCCCATACCCGTTCCATTTGTTCAGGGGTTAAGCTTTGTGCAGGAGGCAAAGGGACTTTTTCAAACTTCACTCCAACTGTTGGGTTAGTGGAAATAATATCAGGGTAAGCCAAGGTCAACCACCTGAAAAAACTTTTAATAGCTGTCAACGCACTGTTAATGCTGTTTTTTGATAGAGATTTTCCATTGTCCGTTTGCACCTGCTCCATCAAATATTCTTTGTAATGCCCAAAGTGACGAGAGCGTAACTCATGATAGTGCAGTTCCGTCCAACCCAGGAAGCGCTTAAGTTCTCGTTCATATGACTTACGGCTATTGGGGCTAAGGTTACTGCTGCGTAAAAATTCTTGTACTTTCACCCAACGAATATCAATCGGTGCCGTGATCTTTTTCGGTCTGCCACTTAGTTTTCTAGAAGTATTACCAGATGCTGCATTCCCATTTTCGAGCTCTATGAGTTTAATAGGTGGCAAGGAATCTGTTTGACTATCAGGCGAGCGCACTCCATTACTCCTAAAAAAAGTTATATACCTGCTTCAGTAAACAACCAATCCAATCGTTCTCTTAGGATGCTCGTGCTTTTAGTAAAAGCATCATGTGTTCTAATTGCTCATAAACATCTAATTCTGCCAGTTCCATTGGACTGAGTGTTGCAGAGCGATTTTTTTCTAATAATTCTTGTAAACGTGTTTGAGATAGCGGTGAGACTTTGAAAGTCGTAATTTCTTCTGGTGTCGGACGTTTGATTAAAAAATCAAGAACTTCTTGATAAACTGCGGCAATATTGGTGGTCTCAGCTTGAATTGTAGGCTGAGAGTTTATTTGTAAATTATCAATGTCCAACAGTCGCCAAAGCAATTCAGGTAAGCGATTTTGCAGAGGTTCTAAACGTTCAGCCAGTTCATCAGGTATTTGAATTGTTAATTGTGCCATTGTGATTATTCATTAAAAGTCGGAAATAGGAAGTCGTAGGTCGGAAGTAGCAACCCACGACTTAAGGATACTGAGCAGCGAATGGTGAGTCAGACCCATCACCCGAACGATTTTATAGGCTTTCGGAACATAGGTAAATAAGCCGATCGCGCTTCTGAAAGCTTTGATTTTTCGTTCAAATAGGGTCTTACCCCTGAATAGCCAGCAGTATCGTAAAGCCGTGGGATTGAAAAAAGGATACCTTCTTTCTCTCGAAACGCCTTTGGCAAGAAATTTTGGCTCTACGCGCATTTATTTTTTCTTTCACTTGCGACCTCCGACTTTCGACTTCCTACTTCTTTAAAGATTATGGCTCGAACTACATAATAATACAGCACTACAACATAAAATATGTAGCCAATATCTTTTATACGATAAAATATACGATTAAAATTATCTGATAAAATTTGTATAGTTCTATATTTAAAAACAAACAGTCAATGACTGAAGCCAAGCCCAATCGCACGGTAAGCCGGGGCAGAATATTCCCCGAAATTCAGTGGACCCAAGAACAACTTGCCCAATGGAAAGCTGAACGTCTGGCGTTTCGCCAACGCTGTCAAGTGATTTTTGACCGCGTTAAGCCAGCACTAATGCAAACTCACTACAACTGGTACATTGCGGTTGAACCGGATAGTGGTAATTACTTTATTGATTTAGATCCATTTGTGGTTGCACAGAAGGCTCATGAACAGTATCCTTCAGCTAAGCTGCACGTTTTCCGAATAAATGAAACAGGGGTGTGTGGCACGATATGATTTCTGGCACGTTTGGTGATGAGGGTGAATTATTCTTCGAGATCGATTTGATTGCTGCTGATGGCTTGGAACTGCCAGTTGATGCACTTTTTGATACAGGCTTTTCCAGTTGGTTGGCAATTAATGACCAAGATTTAGAAGCTCTTGGTTGGTTTTATGTTGAGCAGCAAACCATGCGAACCGCACAGGGAGAATCAGATTTTGAAATCTATTTAGGCAAGGTACGGATTGATGGACAAGCCTTTAATATTCCTATTCACGTCGGACAAGGGCTGTCAGAAGTTTTACTAGGTCGTCAGTGGTTAAAAACTCGGCGGTTGGTAGTGGATATACCTTCAGGAGTGTTGATGCTGGGAGGATGAATTGCCAGTAGATAGCAAAGCAAACTTTTTTGGGGAGTGCAATCACAAAAAATAACTGGTCGTGAAGTTTTTATGACGTAACGTCTCCTAATTCCCTCACCCCCTCATTTCCCCCAGATGCCTAAGCCATTAAATAGCAAGTGTCAATTATGTTCTAACTTGTCAACAACCCAAGCTAAGGAACTGCATGGGCCAGAGGGTGATAATTGTTGGAATCCCAAGGTCTGTCATAACCGCCGCTCGTTCTACCGCAATAAAATACAAGAAGTACCTACAGACATTGATACAATTGCCGTAGAACCACCGCAAATTTATTTTGCAGTGTTGTATCTATATAAACAGTCGGGAGATAGACCATTGCACGCACTTGGTGCGGAACTGTGGTGTGGACAACAACCTGTTTGCCGATTGGAACCAATTCATTGCTTTGGTCTAACTGCTGGTAAAATCAAAACCTATAGCGAACAGGTCTTACAAGCTTTCTCAAAAAAATATAACGTTACTCTATACCAATATAAGGAGATGTTTGAGATCAGCCAGAGTCAATGTCCAGTGCGTCCCTGTCCCCTACATCCGGAGTCTTAGCGGTGACTGTGTTTCGGCAATTAACTATTTGGGATGTGCTTGATGAGCTATCGGAATCTGCCCCAACTTCTTCACTCGATCCAGTATGGGAATGTTTAGATACCCACTTGCATGATTTACCGCTTGAACAACAGTTGGAAACCGCAGGTGTCGCATTTAACCAAATAGCCCAAATACTGAGAACACGCGCAGCATCGCTTTTGCAAGATGTTCAAGATAGCAATAACCCTGAAGGTCCGCTAGTTAGCACCGAGATCTTTGCGGGTTTGGTACGAACAACAATGCGCCTTGACTTGGAGGATTTGAAGGAACCAGCAGTCTCGCACACATTTCGACCGCATGGTTCGCATAATTATCCCACCCATAATCAGGCAGATAATTCGCTAGCAGCTGTGGTTGAGAAAGCAAAAGTTTTGCAGATGCTTCAAGAGGTGGAAAGTCTGGAGGACATTCGCAACCTGGCGGGAAATGAGGATGTGGAGCAGTGGCGACGTGCGATCGCATGTTACTTGGCACAGACCAAAACTCGGGTCCGCTTTAATGAACTTCAAAAGGCACTGAATATGCCAATGGTAGAGGTTTGGTTGGGATTGTTGTTGGGTGGGTTTACATTGGAGCAGAGAGGTGACTTTTATGAAAGCCACGATATTTGGGTACTCAATAGTCATGAGAAATGTTAGAGTGCAGCAGTAGTCGTTGATTGAGACTGCATTTGCAATATTTGGAAAAAACAAATGATTCGCGATGATAACTCGCGAATAAAAAGGGCGACTCAATCCTCTTGATCTTCTTCTTCATGCTCAAAGCCAGAACTAATATCTAGCAAGCAATCATCGAGGCTATCAATAACTTTTTGGATCTCATCCCAAATACTACTTGCCATAGTGGTGATGGCACATTTGGCGGCAATACAAACCCGCAACGATAGGTTACAACGCAAGCAGCAAAAATTGGCTTTGGTTCGACGGTTGTATTCGATGGGGTTTGAGCTCTCCTACGTCCTCAACTTGTTGGCTTTTATCGATTGGATGCTAACGCTACCATTGGATTTGGAGACAGAATTTAAGCGGGAAGTTGAACAATTGGAGGCTGAACAGCGTATGCAGTATGTTACTTCTTTTGAGCGCAGTGGTATTAGGTTGGGGGTGTTAGAAGGTATTGGCACAAGTTTGGACATAAAATTTGGTAGTGATGGATTAAGCTTACTGCCAGAGATTTCCCAAATCGAAGATATTGAACAGTTAAGGAAAATTTTAGCCCTGATAAAAACAGTCAGCACAGTTTCTGAGTTGCGTCAAATCTATCGGATTACGACAACTGACTGAAGTTGGGCTTACTGCACTGCCTTATCTTGGTTCCTAATGGACTACATCTACCCCTTTGTTCTAGCTGCTTGTATATTCAAGATAGCTAGAAATAGGGGTGAGATATTTTCAGGTTGCTTCGACCGCTTGCTGTGTATGATTAATTACTGTATTCTCCCGTTCATTACCAGGAATCACTACTTCATCATCCAACCAAACTGCGATTTATTAATGTTTCGTCTCCAATTCATTCAAGTAAAAAATCAGGCTATTTCCATTATAACTTTTGCTAAAAATGATAAAATATTCTTCAGTAATTCCCCTCATTTTCACCCATAAATCCAATTGAATGACTCGATTTATTCATGACTAATTCGCCAAAGATTATTTTGAAGAATTACTAAAACATTATGGAGAAGTACACTTCCCCCAAGCGCGTGGCAGGAGAGATGAGAGAAATTGATGTTTTTTTTGCTCCTTCACCACAACAAAATACTAGTATAGAAACATTGGGATTGTTAGGAAGATTTGCAGCGACCCCCGCTATTTTTGAACCCTTTCGCAATGCTGCATCCAAAGACGAAATTTGTGATTGTCTTCTGAAACTATTAGAAATTAGGGGTGAATTACAGCGAGAAGCCAAGAGAAATAAAACCTCTCTTCTTGAATCGGCCATCCCAAAGTTATGGATTCTCACACCCACAGCATCTGCAACGGTGTTATCGGGATGTGGCGCAACACAAGGAGTAGATTGGGTGTCGGAAGTACACTTGATGCCAGAGACTCTGCGAGCAGCTATAGTTGCCATTCACCAACTACCAAGAACTCCAGAAACTTTGTGGTTGAGGATTCTTGGTCGGGGGACAGTACAAAATCAGGCAATTGATGAATTCGTTGCGCTACCAGCAACTCATCCGTTTCGTCAAGTAGCGTTAGAATTATTGTACAACCTGCAGAAGAACTTAGTAGCCGCTCAAAACCCAGAAGAAGATGATAGGGAATTAGTTATGAGATTAGCACCACTTTATCAGCAAGACAGAGAACAAGCCAAATTAGAAGGTGAACGCCTTGTTGTCGAAAACTTACTACAAGTTCGCTTTGGTTCATTAGATAACGAACTTCAAGCAATTATTGAACCATTATTAGCTTTGCCACCAGAAGAATTTACCCCATTACTCATGCAGTTGTCACGGTCGGAATTAATTGCTAGGTTTGGTAGACAACCTTAATATTTAATTTGTCAGTTCCTGACAAAACAATTCACGCATTCACGCATTCAAGCAGGTTAAATTGCTTGAGAACTTTAGTTGTGGTTGTAGCCACTTAAAAAAAGATACCTCCGCGAGACGCGCTGGGGTCTTAAATTAGGTAAATTGGCTGACTACAGCCATTCATAAAATTGAGGCACTAATTGCTCCAATCGCCGTAGTTCGTGGGCTGCTATTTGCTCCAACAGCAGCACCGCACACCACCGCCTCTCCGTAGTCCAGGACTGGAGGATCGCAATAATAGCCTCTACCCCATGCTCAATACCCGCCCTAAGTAGTTCCACACAAGCTCGTATGGGGGTAGGTTTGCCGTCATCGGGTTCAAAATCCCCATTCTTCGGGGTCTCACTCTTTGTATCCACCCCCTCTCCTAGGGGTGTCCCTATACCATTATGGGGGGGGGTGGATACGGAGTCATGTGGTGGCGCAACCCCGTACTGGGACTGGAACGCAGCCTGATATTGCTGTTGTGACTCGGTGGCAGTACGCGCCCGTTCTTCCTTAAGCGCACGCTTATTAGCGCGGTGGTTCATTACCGCGAGCGCAAAATCCAATTCCTCTTGAGATAACGAGTAATATTTAACTTGTTGACCGCGCGAGCCTTTTTTGCGGGAAACTAGCTTTAGTCCCAGTTGCTCAACTAGCACCCCCAACAGCCACATTGGTTCACATTTCTGGGGAACCGTGAACCCAAGAATCGCTTTAACGTGAGGCGCACAATATTTGGCAATATCGGTCATTCTCAACAAGTCGGGGTCATGAGCAGTAACGGATTCACCAGAGATTAAGCGCGCTATAATGTCATGCAGTCCCAAATTATACCTAGCCAACCAAGAAGCAGAGTAATTGCCCCAGTCCATGCACAACGGTAGGTGAAATCGCTCCTGACGGTCTTTTTCTGCCACGATTGTTGGTGGTGCTGGATATTGCAGTCCGGTGCGAGAATCTTTTATTATACCATCTGGCTCTGAGAGAATTGCCTCTAAAGAAGAGATCGCCCGAATAAGTCTCCCACCACTATCTTTTTCTACCAACGACTCTGTTACTTCCATGCCGTATGCATCATGAATGCGGAATTTCTCACATTCAAAAACTTCTTCTGGCTTGAGGTAATCTTTACTAGTACGCAGACGATACTCACTAGTCGTGATACTACTGGCTTTGGCAACTGCTGCATAATAAGCGTAGTCCAAAGCAGCTGCGGCATTTTTTAGACGCTCAGAGGCTAGTTGATCCGACTGTGCCCCCATAGGTATAATTTTGTTACCCATCTCGGTCAACAGTTCACGTAAATCAGAGCGCAAATTGTTCATAGATTGGTGTCGCTTCGCCATAATATGTACGTAAGCATCCAACGCCCAGTCTTTTTCAGCACCTCTTCGTCCAGTTTTGCGGTCAATCCGGATCAAGAAAGCCGTCATTTCGTTTGTTTGTAGCAGCCGTTCTTTAATCTTGGTAGCATTGGTCTCCTTATAGCCAAAGGGAGGTTTGGGAGCTACCCAAACGTGAATCGGCACTTTTGGGCGATAGCGGTACAGTTGTTGGGCGCATTCGGTAGCTGTTTGCGAAATCCCGTGAAATGCCCCAAAAACCGCATCAAAATGATAATCAGGTATATCCACCCCAGTTCCCAGGCTAGGGGACGTTAGAAGGGCATCTAGACCCTTTACAGCGTTAGTTATGTCTTTGATGAAGGCAACGTTTTCTTCACTGCCAGAGTTGTCTGAGTGAATAGACCACACCCGCAGCCCGAGGGAACAGGAAGTAGCGTCATTATCATCCACCCTTAGGGGTACACAGAGCGACTGTTCAAGTTTTTTAACAAAGCGCTTGGAGTCGGAAACCACCATGATTTTCAACCCAGCCATGAGCGCTGCTGAAATCTGGGCAACTAGGGCGCTATTATCATCACCCTCATACCAATAAACAGTGCGCCCACCATTTTTCCACTCGTTTTTAATGATGAACGGTTCTTCACCATGAGGACGCATTGCCCTGAAGAAGTCCACCGTTACATCATCCATGTGGGCGTCGGCAAGGACAACAAGTGGTGCACTATACACTATGTATTCCAGCACTTCCAAAATGGCAGCCCGATGTTCTTTGCAAGTTTTACTGTGGAGTAGGTGAGTTAGATACTGGCAGGCTTCGTCAATAAACACGCAGCCATAGGTGAGGGCTTGGGTGTTTAGTTTATGTAAGCTGTCAATGGTAATACTCAGGGCAGTAGCTTTGGCTAAACCCACATAACCCAGGTCAGAGTACATCTCGGTTTGCAGGCGTAGAGCCAGATTTTTCAGCAAGTTCACCCGATGCCCGTTGTTAAGGAATCGTTGCTCTGGATTTTCGTCACGCCACCGTTTCAGTAATTCGGTTTTGCCCGTACCCATGTCACTGCATAATACCACCAGCCCGGATTGTGGTAATCTAACCGCTTGGGATAAATACTTGACATTTACTACGAGATGTGGTTTATACTTCTCGCTCAGTCCTTTGCGTTTTTGGTGGTATGCGCGTTGGTAATCTTTGAGCGCCCTGGCATCATCGATGATAGCGGTAAGTAGTGTGTTGGCATCTTCGCCGCGAGAGACAACAAAATCATCAACGCCTTTTTCTGGTCCCGGTAGTAGTGCTACCTCACAAATGCAGCTAACTGCCTCGATTGCCTTGCCTGTACGAACAATTGCTTGATAAACAGACCAGCAAGTTTTAAGTTTTGTTTCGTAATCGAAAAGGATAATAAACTTGCGCCCTTTTTGTGCTAAAGGCAACAAGTCAGGGTGTAACCTTTCGTCGAAATCCCTTTGACCAACGCGCCCGTTCCAGATACCGGGGAGGGCTACAGCTACAAACCCCTGACTCAACAAACAAGCGGCTTTTTTCTCCCCCTCGCACAGTATTACGGGAATTTCCGGGTTAAACTGTACCCATTCCCAAAAATTAAGTGGATGCAACTTATCTTGTAAGCGTAGGGCTAGGGGAGAATGATACCGCTTAATATTGTACCGTCGCGCCACTAGATCCCAGATACAGTCGGGGACATCGAAGTAGGTGACGCGGTTGGGTGTTTTGGGTGGAGATTCGTACTTGACAGGCTTGCCTTTTTCTGAATCAATCCGGGGATTGGTAGGCTTGAAGCGCCCCCATTCCATCGGTTGCCAATTGTTTTGGGGATCTAACCCACTAATCCACAGTCCACCGTCTGCGGCGTGCTGGTACTGCTTTAAGAAGCCATCCGTGACTCGACCCGCATTTTTGCGGGGTATAGCACCGGAGATAAACAGGTAGGAGAAAACTATTTCTCCTGCTATGTGGATGAAGTTACGCGAGATCAGGGCGGGATGGATGGCACTTAGTTCGGCTAGTTCGCGGTATTCAGCTTCTGTTAGGTCGTTGGGGTATAGCTCTAATTCCATCAGTCTTCACCCCTCTACATCTGGCACACCGGAGTGGGTGCGCTTAAGGGTCTAGGTAAAGGGGGCAGCGAAGGCGCTAAATGTCTTTGTTGAAACTGAATGAGTACTCTGGATGCATTTGTTCTGTGTATAGAAATCTTCACGGCGGCTATTTCGGCATAGGAATAACCACGAATAAAGCACTTTCTGCAACAGGCACTTGGTGCGCCCATCAAAACTGATCAAACTGATCAGGCTGTTAACTCAGGCTGAAACCCTTATACAGCAATAGTTTCAAAAAAATCTGGTCGCCCGATGGGGCATTTTGGTCGCCCGATGGGGCATTTTGGTCGCCCGATGGGGCATTTTTTGTTAACCGCTGAAAATATTACCCCACAAAGGTTTAAAGCCATTTTTTGCAAGTTTTTTTTGTTAACACAACTGTTCACCATTTACCCCATACGGCGTTAACAACCCTATGGGGGCACAGCTTGCCTGATTTAAAATCCTAAAATCTTCTTGGGGCTTGGGTTTTACCATCCCAAATTCTATTGGGGGAAGGTAAATTCACGGTTGGGCTGACTTATTCGCCAAAAAGTCAATACCTGCCCAAAGCTCTTTTGCTTCTTTCGGGCCTATCTTTCGTTTGCCTTTCTCCACCATGCACAGCCAAGCTTTGGTTTTACCCGCCCACTCAGCTAGAGCTGTTTGGCTTACTCCTTTGGCTTCCCTTTGCTTCCGGATATCAGTCCCTGTTAATATAGGTTCTGACTTGGTGGGTGCAACTGGCTTCAGTTGTAATGGTTCAGTCTTAGCTGCTAGCAGCGTAGGAATAGGATCAGGCGGTTTAATGGTCAACTTTGCTTTCCACAGTCGGTCAATGATTTTCTCTTTTTTCCAATCAGAAGGTTTCTCTGCTTGGCTATCAGGTTTCAACCATTCTGGGTAGGTAGTATCGTCAAAGATGACCCGCCAGCCCATACTCATCAATAAAGTCAGGGCATTATCCCATCGTTGCTTTAGGTTGTAAGCTTCCCGCTTCTCTTGACGGGCTGCATTAATTCGGGCTTCAAGCTCTACGGCTTCTAACAGCGTTCCAACTTTGTGTTCGTACTGGTTTTTATCCTGCACCTTAATGCGGCTAACCATTGTTAGGTGAATTGCCAGCTTTAGCGCCAGTTCATCATGGTAGGGGTCTATTTTTAATATTTCTGTGGCTAGCCAGCCAAATTGATGCAGGGCAAACCCCGCTTTGAATCCCATCCTATTTAGCCATTTCTCTGTCCAAGGACCGGGACTAACATTAATATAAACTTCGTCAGGATTATCAACTTTTCCTGTGAATATATTCTTCTGTCCTCTGGCATCTACCTCAACCACCCACAGGGGAGAAACGCTAACACTAACATCGACTTTATTACCCTTTGGCTTGCCTTCTACCCAGGTACATTGCATTAACATCCTTCCTATATGAAAGGCAATGCTAGCAAGTTCAGCAAGTTTTTCAGAATTAGTTAAACGATGTTTTTTATCCCAACCTATTTGTTTAATAATTTCTTTACCTTTCAAACTGAATTTAGAGTTAAAAAGGTGGTGTTTGTTGAAAGCGTGAGCCGCAAAAACTAACTGAAGTTTTGCCGCGTCAATTCCCATCAAATCGATGACTTGGCGAGCGGCTTCCAATGCCAAGATATCACCATCTTTTTCCCCGCCTATGAAAACTTCTACTCGATTTGTGGGGTTAGTCTTAGAAGCCGCTTCAAAAACGCCGTAGTTGTTGGCATCTCTTTTCCATTTATCGGGACGATAGTGAGATTCTACACCAGCCCTCAGAGGTGCTGGAGTGGGTAAGCCTGTAATTTCTCTTAGCCTTTCTTCAGTGACTGGGACTGGTTTTGGCGCGCCCCCTAATAGATTTTTTAGGGTTGACAAACTAAGGTTGTGCAAGTCCATCTCCTGTATTAGCTCAGTAGTAACTCGAAGCGCACACAGCCTAGTTAGAAAATCGAGATCTTGAAACACAGTGTCGCCAACTCTGTGTTTCAAATTGGCTTTACTTTTACTATAATCAGACTCGTCTGAGTCGGAGGTTATTTTAGATATAAATAGGGGTTTATCGGTTTCTATGTCTTTAAATAAATCCAGATATGGCTGAATCTCAGAATTTAAAAAAATCTGCAATTCTTTCTTATTTTGAGCCTGTTTGTGAGCTAGCTGTAACCATTCATATTTCAAATCCCAGAATTCATCAGGAATTTGAAGATACTTCTCCAAGAATGTGGAGTCTACTTCCTGACGAGCATTATTGAAAATAATTTCTTCTTCAAGTCTTGCATCAGGGTCTAGTTTGGTAATTCTCTCTTTGAGAAACTCTTCTAGCAAACGGATTATTGTAAGTTTAAAACCTAGATTGCGCACTTCACCATGTAATACGCGTAGATTTCCAAAAATTCACTAGCAATGGTTAAATAAAGAACATAAACTCGAATGGATTTAAATATTAATACTTAACAGTTTGACCATTATTAAGAATTTTTCTTGAAAAGGGGGATAATTCATTTTGAAGTGCGCAATGTGGGTTAAAAGAAGCTAGAGTATCAGGGTCTAACATAATCTTTGAAAAGCTTCGTGGCGCGAGTATTGTACGTGGCAGGTATGGAGGTGTGCCGATTTATATCTGCTGCTTTTTTTACGTCTTCTTACTCTTCCAGTAGCATTTTGATAAAGTAGCACCTGGCAGCATAAGTAAGCATCTTTTTGAGTAATGCTTTCTCTATCCATTCCCCAAGAGCCAAATGCAAAGCCACAATCATTCTCATTGTCGTGATAATTAATTACCTTCATCATATATCCAGCCGTCAAAATCAAGCGATTTGATCTGTTCAATACCATCTTTATAGTATTGAATATCAAAATCTAAAAAATGGGTAAAAGTAGGAATAGTATTCATTAGCTTACAAATCCTGCTTTCTCAACCAACCAATAACTTCACCAACATCCTGTGTTGAGATTATACGCTCATTTGAGTTGCCTTGGGGGTTTACAATAAATACTTCTCTGCTCCCACCAAGGGTGGTAGTGTCTATGAAAAGCCTATAGCCCACTCGGTGAGCAATCTGTCTCAAATCAGCGTAGTACTCGTCTAGTGTATAATGTTTATCCTCTAGCTTTTTGGTTGCCTCGTCCACCAGTGGGGCAGCTGTTCCATCTGGGGCAGAGATGAGAGGATAAGACGCTCTTGTAGATTCTCTCAACTCCTCAATAAACCGATCCAAAGCCCTAGCAGCAGTTTTATACTGGGGTGATGTGGTGGCAACTTTGCCTTTACCTACTATAAGGGGCTGTAGAACGAACGTCTGGGTGACTCAATCAGTGCAGGCGGTTGAGTAAGGATTATGAGCTATTAACCAGAAACTTCAGAAACTTTTATCTATATCGCAATAATTCGCATTCCGTATCAAGCGATTAGCATAATTTTTAACTCGCTTTGACTTTTAAAACATCCTCTTAATAATCTCCTCACATTTAGGCAGAAGAGTGTCAAAAAAAATGCGCTACGCGCCCATGAAGGAGAAAATGACTAAAATGCAAAATCTATGACAACAATCTCCTCAAATTCAAGTAAAATACTCGTAAAAAATCCACAACTCCAAAACGAAACACATAATTCAAACCCTGCTACTGAACAGCATAAATGCACCGAAAACTCAGAATTAGAAATGCTACAAGAAGAAGCCTTCGAGAGATCCTACTACCTACATCTGGCGTACAGCGCGTACTAAATAAATACCTGCTCACTATTGGGCAGTTAACAGTTATTAATAGTCGAAATATGGCAACAAATATCGAACAAAACATTAACTACCTCACTCTTCAAGAACTTTCTCTAGAAGCTGCCAAACTTTGGGAACAGCTAGAACAGGTAGATTCAGAAGAAGAAGGTTACGTAGAACAGATCCTCCAACAACTGTTCGAGATGCAAGGTGCTCAAGAACGTAAAATCGATGCCATCGCTTATGTCGCAGACCAATTGAAACTAGACATAGAAGTATGGCAAAGCCGCCTTAAGGCAATTACTGAATTGCACACAGCAGCCATCAATCGCAAACAGAAACAGCTTGAATCTCTCAAATCATACTTACTGTTCCTCAATGAGCATGGTGTACTTCAAAATCGTAATCCAGGTGTGGAGAGAGAAATTGCTTTTCAAAACAATCCTCCCAAGGTTTTACTGAAGGTTGAACCTGAAGATCCAGAATTTCCAGAAGAGTTTCGAGAAGTGCGGGTGGAATATCGTCCACTCACCAAACAAATTATAGAAGCTTACAAACAAGGTCGTGATGTGAGTAGAATTGCAGAAATTGAAGTAGGTAAACACGTTAGATTTAAGCATTCTTCCCAGAAGAAATAACCTCACTATTTGACTAGCATAAAAGCCAAGTTGTATTAAGGCTACTTGGCTTACTTATTTTCACAATTAGGTAATAGCATAAAGAGGATGGAATAAGCTATTCTCAATAGAATTTAACTGAATAACTATATTAGCAAGCTAATGCGTGAAACGATCTGAAGCTGGCAATCTCTACAAACAAGTTCAGTTATTAAAAATCAGGATTTTTTCAAATGAACGCGCAAGAAATTTTGACGGCAGTATTCCACATAGTAACTATCTGTTTCACCTTGTTCATTGTTACTGTGAAACCATTAATTTTGTGGCTTACAAGAAAGGATTGAAAGTATCAGAAGTACGGTACTCACAACTGAATCTATTAGGCAAAACAGCATTAGCAGATGATCATTCGGCGGTATCCCTCAAGAATAATACATACAAAGATGAGGAACAAAAACCAATATTACTATCACAAGTAAATGAAGATAATCCTATTGATTTACATGTATTACGAAATTTCTCAAAGTCAATAAATTCTGCTAACCCACAAGTAGCTCTTTCTAAAATGACTCTACAGCAGTTACGAAAAGAATGCAGTAAAATGGGAATTAGATGGAGAGACGCTGTCACGGATATTAAAACAGGTAAAAAGCGAGATTTACGTAAGGCTGAAATAGTGGCAGCATTGGAACAAAAGCTGAGTGCATAGACGAGTCTTCAGGTGTTGTGAATACCTGGATATCCTAAAAGCTTTAACAGGAAATTGGAAGTCGAAAGTTAAATTAAGAAATAGGCTTTACTTTCGACTTACTACTTCTCTTACTAATTTGATACTCAAAATACAGTATTTTTCTTATCACTTAGCGGATAAATACCTTTGACGATACTTCTTTTTCTTTAAAGAGGCTGCTTGTGGTCTTGACCACTGCTTCATAGGGGTGACAGGAAGAACATTCGCAAACTGCTGAGTAATGCCAGTATTACCAGTAACTTTAGCTAATACATTTGCAATAAACCGACAGCACCTTGTAGGCTGGCTCACCACTTGCTCCTCTGCAAAACGAATCACTACCCACCCAGCCTCTACAAAACATTTGTTTCTATAATCATCATCCCCAATAAAATGGGTAGGTTCTCCTGTGGAAAAGCAGTGGCTCTCGTCTACCTCAATATCTAAATGTAGTCCAGTAATCGGTTCCACAATCAAAAAATCAGCGGTGTAAGGATGCTCGTGACCATCTGGTAGCATCTCCTGTTGCGCTCGCACCCAATCACTAAAATAAAGCCTTAGCACTTTCCCAAACTGCTCCTCAGATGCACCCACAGGAGCAGTGCCACTTCCAGTAGGTTTTATCTTAGGAAACAGGTTTTTGGGATTGGAGAAGGTGGGAATGAAGAGAATGGGGTAGACAGGAGTTGACTTAGCCATACTGCACTTGAAAAATAACACCACTATCCTAAAAACACTCATTCCCCAAGCAAAACTGCAACCTAATCTATTTTTCCTGTAAAAGTCCTCTCTATCAAATGATATAGATTTTTACGTAGTTTAATACTAGCTATCTAATTAAAGCACAATTAAGATTTTTGTTAAAAAGCTACAGATATAAGATGTCACCAAATTTCTTTGACAAACTTCTTAAACTAATTAAGGAAGCAGAGCCTGTAATTATCTGTGAGTCTCCCTTACAAGAAAGATATAGGGTTCTAAGATATATTTCCCAATGCTGCTCAAAAATAGAGACTAAATGCTACCTATGGAATTTGGGACAGGAAACTATTCAACAAGTTAAGTATTTCGATGGTGGGCAGATAAATCTCACAAAGTTTGAGGAATACACGCCACCACTGGTAAAAGACTCAAAAGACCATTTTCAAGTATTGAAGTTTTGGGAACATTATCAGGGGGAGGGAGTACTCATCATAGAGAACCTATACCCTTGGATTAGTGCAAATGTGCCACAAGAAACTCAGTTCTTCCTACTGTCTGAGTGGGTAAAATCCAACTTGCTGAATCTCTCCCTCAGCAAATGGGGCGAGAGTAAAATTAAATGTGCTATTGTCTTAGGAGCACAAGCTGACCTGCACCCAGAACTTGCAGCCCAAATCCCCCTGCTCACTCAAGAACTCCCTAATACCTTAGAACTTCTAGCAGCTCTAAATGAGGAAGCGAAGGGATTTCTCCCACCAACATTTAGTGAAATGGATGAGCTATGTATTGCTCGTAGTGGTATTGGGCTATATATCTCGGACTTTCTCAAAGGGCTAAAATCAATTAGTGGCTATTATGACGAGGGATCAGAAGAAATAGCTAAAAAGCTATTGCAATACAAAATAAATCTACTTAACAAACTATATGAAATAGAGTTTATTCCACCCCCATTAGTTCCATTAGGGGGATTAGAATTGATGCAAGAAGCTTTTAAGAAATTCAAAAGACTTTTCAGCCCCCTTGCCAAAGCTTACAAACTAAGAGTTCCTAAGGGCATAATGCTAGTAGGTCCCCCAGGCACGGGTAAATCACATGCAGCTAAAGTATGCTCCCAAATCTTGGCTGTACCCCTCATTCTAGTAGATTGGGGCAACTTTAGAAGCTATGGCAACCAAGCAGAGAAAAGACTGAAAAAACTACTGAAATTAGCAGACAGTCTTAACGAAGTTGTCATTTATTTTGACGACTTTGATAAAGGATTTGCTGGAGATGATGATCTAGCCAGAAGATTAGCAGGACAGTTGCTAACCTGGATGCAGGAGCGTACCAGTGATGTAATTGTGATTGCCAGTGTTAACCGCATGGAATGGTTGCCACCAGAACTTACAAGGGCAGGAAGATTTGATTACATCTACAAAGTAGACTTGCCCAACTATGGAGAGAGGCACACTATTTTCAAACTGCATGGTGCTAGATTCGATGAAAGATTCCTTAATGGAGATCCATACACCCAACAAGAGTGGCGCCAACTGCTCAAAGAAACTAACCGCTGTGTGGGGGCGGAGATACAGACAATTGTAGAGAGAGCAGCAGCAACTGCCTTCTGCCAATTGTTTCCAGAAGACATACCTGTACCAGCACAAAAGGAGCTGCCTCCACTGTCTATATCTGTTACCACTCTTTTAGAAGAACGTCGGCAAATGAATCCATTGGCAATTAGGGAAGCAGACAGGGTGGAGAGTATAAGGAACAAGGCTGATCTTCAGGGATTACCCTCATCTCCCATAGACTCCTCTCAGTACGCTATTGGCAACGTCGATATATTTGGCAATTGACACATTCACAATTATTTATGACTAAGCCGTAAACGGCTTAAACCGTTTTCATCAGGTGGGCATCAGCCACAAAGTTTTCAAAGAGCATTCTTACAAAAAATGAACAACGCACCACATACATCCCAAGCAACAACTCTACCTAGAGCGAAAAATTCCCTTAATACCCCCCAAGTTCTACTAAAATACTTGAACATAATTGGTCCCCTAGCAGGTTTCAGTTTAGCCATAGGGTCGATACTGCTGACATTGCTGGCTTTAGCAGCACGCTCTCCCCGACAACTACCCATAAGCGCGACTGCAGTAGTGGGAGATCAAAAAATTGAACTGGAAGTAGCTAAGAGTCCACAAGAGTTAACATATGGACTTAAATTCCGTTCATCGTTGCCACAGAACAGAGGGATGCTGTTTGAGATAGGAAAGCCTCAGAAAGTAAGGTTTTGGATGAAGGATGTCAAAATTCCCCTAGATATCATTTTTATCCAGCCAAACGGTTCAGTCGACAAAGTTGTTACCAACACCCCTCCTTGCCACAAAGAGCCTTGTGCTCTCTACTACTCCACCACGCCAGTTGACCGGGTACTTGAACTTAATGCAGGATCTGCAAAACAACTAGGGATTGAACCTGGCACTACTATTCAAATCAAAAAATGAACTAACCGCCTTTGATGAATTAGGGTGGAAACTGCTGCGAAGACTGTTTAAGTGACATACTCCCGATGCTCAAACATCCTCTTAGAGCGCGGGATTATTCTTTACCCTCAAGGTGTTTCATTATTGCTCGTTTGTATTTATTTTTCTCTGATCGCGACTATATTTTTCAACTTAACATTAAAATAATCGATATAAACGTTTTCATTAATAGTTTTACTTACATTCTTGTTTATAGTGAAAGAAAGAACAGTCAAATGCCTAAGAAGAATTCAAATAAATAATCTCAAAAAACGGCAGAATTTTTTTCTAAACCCCTACTCAGATTGTGCGTTTCAATACGGTACGTCTGTACACATGACGGCTGGCGGAGGAAAGAGTTGATAGACTTGTAGGCATTAAGCCTCTTCCTGATCCCAATCCTCAAGGAGCAATCCATTAACTCTATTAAATTCACGAACATTATGGGTAACCAATATTAAATTATTCGCTACGGCAATAGCCGCAATCTGTAAATCATTGGGACCAATTGGCTTACCTATAGCAGCTAATTCCGCCCGAATTCTCCCAGCTACCCTTGCAGTTTCTGGCTCCAAGGATATGATAGTAAATTGACTAAAAAAGCGTTGCAATATTTCTAAATTTCTTGAGTGTTGGGCGCTACGATACGCACCATAATAAAGTTCTAATTGGGTGATCGTGGAAACATAAATATCTTCTGGCTGTTGGGCTGCAAGTCGAGTTGTTACCGCTCGACTGCTATTATTTATCAAGCGAATGCAAACATTCGAGTCAAGAAGATAAGTCAAAATAGCTGCTCCCTTGTCTCATACTCTCCCTGTTCTGGTCTTTGTAGTGGTTCTCCCACCCAACCGCCAATTACTTCTTCAAAAAAACCAGGCATCCAGCCCCTTTGTTGTGGTGTAACTCTTTGAATTATTACTGTCACTTCGATTTCTGTATCTGTCATTTCTACTGGAAGATCAAGATGTAATACTCCATCTTTTCCGACACGAGAACGTAATTTTATACTTTGCATTGTTGTTTATCCAAAGGATATTAAACGAACTAAACCTAGTGTGCCGAGAATAAAGCACTGCTTTATGAACAACTTGATGAGTGAACTGGATAATTTGCTCAAGAGAGGTTTGGGCAAATAACCCTTCTAACTCCATTTAAACAGGTTCGCTGACTAAGGCTACTCCCGTCCTCGACTAGCGGTTTGGAGTTATGTTATGATAACACAATTGCTTGGAGTTAGACCCTCCCATCATCCAACTCAAAATTAACTCGGTACACCGAAATAGATCGGGATGTCTGGTAGCCCCGTAAAGCCCTTCGGGCATAGCTGCGCGTCGCGCGTAGCGTCTTTGCTACTGAGAAGAGAGAGTGTCAAGGAATTAAAGGAATTGACACTCTCTCGGTATTTATATCAGGGCGGAAAGACGGCGCGGGCAACGCCCTTCGGGTGACGCTCCTGCGTCGCTAACGCTAGCGCTAACACCAGTCGCCTACGGAGGGAAACCCTCCGTAGGCGCTGAATTCACCACATGCTTTATGCCAGGAAACCCCGAAGTTTGCCCGGAGGGAAACCCTCCTTGCAACTTCTCTCCGTCCACCGCAGTGGCTCGTTTTAACTGCCGTCAAAACCAGTTTCTAATGGTGTTTACTTTTTTATGAAGAATTTTCAAATAAATCATGACAATTATAAAGTTATAAAGTCTAAAATAATTATTTGTTAAATTTGATACATACATATACTTATATCAGTTGATGTAAGGAAACATAAATATAATAAAATACGAAATTTGATAGCAGACTGAAGGGAGAGAATTGATACAAAATAGCAGAAACATAAGATTAATAGAATTCTGCTTATGAAATCCAAAGCTCCAAAGTACAACAACGACTCTTATTTAGGCCACGAAGAAATGGGAGAATATCCAACTGTACAAGCGAGAAAATGGAATACTCAAGAAAAAAGTTCGATTGTATTATTGATGGTGGCAGCAGCGGGACTGATGATTGTAGATATTTCCATACATCACCTTATTATGTCTTCGCTAATGTTCCTCACCGCCATTATTATAGCAATCCCCAAAGAAGCTAATAAGCTGCTAACAAACTTTGAAAAATTACAGCGAAGAATGGGGATTAACTTATATGGAACTTTATTGGCGATTGTCGCAGTAATTTTCATGTTAGACTTTGCCACTGCTCCTGCTTCTGCACAATTCTTAAATAATGCAGAAACATGGATGACAAGTGCTTTTACAGGTATCTCAGCAGATGCTATCAAATTAGTTTTCAACGTTTTAAGGGGGCTATTCCTAGTATATTTGGGTATTTCTCTAGTAAGAATTGTGAATTCTGCCAGAAACGATGAAGACTGGCAAAACCTAGCTAGGACTCCATTGATCATCGCTGTCACAGTAGTAATTGGGGACATTCTTGCAGGATTAGTTACTGGAGGAAGATAATCACGCCTACTGCTCGTAGGTAAAGCGTGTAATTTTGGACTGGAACTATCCCAACATTCACATAGATATGTTAAAGCGCAGTAGAGATTTCAGAACAGTTAATCGAGTTTTGGGAGAACAGCCTAGAATTGGTCCTTTTCCTGCAGATCAAGTCTTTCCTTGGACAGCCATTGCAACAGTTGTATACTTCATCTGCAAGGCAATGCTGCAAGCATCGTGGTTAGTAACTGGGTTGGTAATTGCTTGGGGGTGGGCAACTTGGTGGACTTTAACTAGTAACAAAACTTGGCTATCAAAGTTTGTAGGAGTACCCAGGATCAGCAGAGGCTACAAAAGCTTTTACTCCCTTGTTCAACAACCAGAAACGCCAGAGCCAAGTTCTAGAAAAATAGTGAGACGTCGAAAATAAGCATTCATTTAGTACAATCAAAAATGTTTCGTCACAATGAGTTCTTCAACTAAGAGCAAATCACCTAAAGACAAAGTCGGAACCAAAAGTATCTCCACCAAAGAAATTGCAGTAGTCAAGCACCTAACTCCTTTTGAGGACTTAACTCATATAGCAGCTATTGCTAGCATTTCGATTGGAGGAAGAAAGGATATTGGAGCAATTATTCTCAAAAAGAATGATGGATTACAAATTAAATTCTGTTTTGACTGCCAAGGCATTCATCCTTCTGTGCCAGAAGAACAAATTGTACCGATTTTCGAGGGTATAGAAGCAGGACTTAAAGAAATCCCCAATGGAGAGACACTGACCCTTCATCTCGGTTCTTTCACTGAAGATTCCGACCGTCAACAAGAACTAAAAGCCATAGAAAATGGATGCTCTAGGGATGAATTGACGCTATTAATCAGATCAGAAAGACTGAGAATCAGGGAATTGACCAAAAATGGTACTCGTAAAAACAAGTTTCTCAGAATCTACTGTACCTACACAGTTTCAGGGAGTGAAGATGGGAAAACTGCTGATCCTGTAGAAAAATTCATTCTGCATTTGAAAGACAGTTGGGATAAATTCACTGGTCAGATCCACCAAGTTAGATACCAAAGAGTCGAGTCGATCCTTAAAAATTCTTTCTTCTGTGGGTTCCAACTTTGGGAACAAACCCTTGCTAACAAAATGGGACTAAATTTTAGGGCTTTGGGTGCTAACGAGTTATGGACAGTTTTGTGGAAACATTTTAACACCAGCACTCCCCCTATCATACCCCACTTACTAATTTTGGATGAAAATGGGGTGAGGGAAGAGCAAAATAGCGACTATCACATTCGCCATCTTATTCTAGAAACACAAGAGTCCGTCCCTTTCCTAGACAGAGCTTGGGTCTACTTGCAAAACCACTATATAGGTGCTCTAACTTTCACAGAAAAGCCAGTAGGCTGGGTGGACGAATATGCTCAGTTGCGGTATCTATGGGAGCTGATTGCTAGAGACAAAGTTTCCGACACTGAGATCATATGCCAACTGAGTAAGGCAAATGAGGCTCTGGCGAAAACAGCGCTACAGCGAATCACCAAACAATCTATCGTTTCTTCTGCTATGTCGGCTCAAAAGAATAGTGTAGATGTGAAGGCTAACCTCAATATAGAGGAAGCGATCGCAGCCCAAGAAACCATATACAAAGGTGCTGTACCAATTCATACTGCTGTTATCTTCCTCGTCCACCGCAGAGAGCGAGAAAAGCTAGACGAAGCTTGCCGCTATATTTCCAGTTGCTTTCTTCGTCCTGCAGTCGTTGTCAGGGAGATGGAGTATGCATGGAAAATTTGGTTGCAGTCCTTGCCAATTGTGTGGGAGAACTTGCTCACCAAACCCTTTAATAGACGACTGCCCTACTTCAGTGGAGAAGTGCCAGGACTAATGCCTATTATCAAAACTGCAACTGGGGACAAGTCAGGGTTTGAATTAATTGCTGAAGAAGGAGGTACTCCCGTTCACCTAGACCTCTACAATAACCACAAAAACCTTGCCGTTTTCGGTACTACTAGATCTGGTAAATCTGTGCTAGTTGCCGGACTATTGACCCTTGCATTAGCTCAAAATATCCCTGTTGTGGCTCTAGATTATCCTAAACCTGACGGTAGCAGTACCTTCACGGATTACACCAATTTTCTGGGAGACGATGGTGCATATTTCGACATATCAAAAGAAGCAAATAATCTGTTTGAATTACCTGATTTAAGGGGATTGAATGTAGAGCTTAGAAAGGAGAGAATGACAGATTTCAAAGAGTTTTTGAAATCAACATTAATAACTATGGTTCTCGGTACAAATCCATTTGATATCGATTCAACGAGGGTTAGTAACATTGAAAGCATTCTCACCTTAGCAATTGAGACATTTTTTGCAGATGATGATATTAAGTTACGATACAAAGAAGCTTTGGAAAAGGGATTGGGAACACCAGAATGGAACGATACACCTACCTTGAATGATTTCTACAATTACTGCTCTCCTGGATATATCAAATTAGATACGATTACTAACAACAGTGAAGATATTCTCAAAGCCTTAGACCAAATCAGACTAAGACTGAGATTTTGGCTTAACAGTAGAGTTGGTAAATCTATCAGCAGACCTTCCAGCTTCCGCACAGACGCTCCTTTGCTGGTGTTTGCACTACGTTCTCTTGCCACTGACTCTGATGCAGCAATACTCGCATTAAGTGCTTATGCAGCAGCACTGCGTCGTGCCTTATCATCTAAAGCCTCAATTTTCTTTTTGGATGAAGCACCAATTCTCTTCCAATTTGAATCCATTGCAGAATTAATTGGAAGGCTTTGTGCTAATGGTGCAAAAGCTGGTATTCGTGTGATATTATCTGCTCAAGAACCAGACAGTATCTACCAAAGTAAGTCAGCACCAAAAATCTTTGCTAACTTGACAACTAGGCTAATAGGGCGGATTCAAACTAGTGCTGTTGACCCCTTCATCAGGCATTTCAAGTATCCCTATGAAATTATCTCCCGCAACAGCACAGAAGCTTTCTTTCCTAAAAAGGAGAACATTTACTCTCAGTGGTTACTTGATGACAATGGCAAATTCACTTTTTGCCGATATTATCCTGCATACTGTCTCTTAGCTGCCGTTGCTAATAACCCTCAAGAGCAGGAATTGAGAACAACATTCCTCACTAAATATAAAGATGATCCTCTTACAGGAATGGTGAGGTTTGCTGAAGAGTATGTGAAAATGATTCGTAAAGAAGAATTGACTGGCAAAGCCCACAAACTATTGAATAAAGCTCAATGTAAACTCTCTTAGATAAGATTGATTATTAATCGTATCTTCTAGTTTAATCCTGCTTAGCCTAAACGTAGTTTTTGTTTCCTTTGTTGCCTAAATACATACAGGCAGTAAAACAGTCTTCAGTTTTGAATTGGTGAACACATTGCCACTACAATTACCACCACCATTCTCCATAAAGGATAATGTGATGAAAGCCAAAATGAACAACAGAAACATCTTAATTACTGTTACAGTAACTGGGGTGTTGTTATCAACAACATTACCCAGTTATGCCGGAATTAATTTGGGATTAAATATCAGTCAAAGCTTAGACAAAGCACTAGAACAGCTAAACGGATACTTCAAAGGGATTTCCACCAAAGTTGAACAAGAAATCAGCAGTGGCTGGGGAAATCTGCAAAAAGATGCTCTAGCTGCTATTTCTGATTCAGAGGGTGACTTAGGTATTTCCGACCCTACAGAAGCTGCGCAACAGTTGGCAGAAAAAGTTAAGGAGAAAGGAGGAACTGCAACAGAAACTAGCACAGTAATTGGTGCTGTGGAAACTGGAAAACAACTAGAGAGAGCCACAACCAGAGCATCAGTCGCCAGCGTACTTAGTAAAGAAGGGCAAGCAAGAACACTAGCTGAGATTAATGCTACTAAAGAGACGATGGACAATGCGCAACAACTAGCTGAAGATGCCCAAAACGCTCACTCTTCCCAAGACGTTCTCAAAGCGATCGCTGCTCAGAACGCCCAGGTCGTTTCTATGCTAGGGCAAGTGCAAACAGATGCATTGCAGCAACGCAATGATACTCAGCGTACCAATTTAATGCTTAGTCAAATTGCGGAGAATGGGGCAGAGCAAAACCGTACTCAGAGGATAATAACCTCTGGTCTTACTAGTCAGTTCCTTGAGCTTAGCGGATGGAGCCGACTAGACCCATCCTACACTGCAAAGAAATAACAAGCTGCAAACCATCAACTACTCATAATTGGAAGAGTAGTTGACCACACACTGTTTATAATTATACAGATATAAATGATTGGGCAAACAATAATAGCAGCCAACAATTTTGGTGCTGGACAGTTATTAGAAAACGCTGCTGCTGGTGCAAATTTAGTGGCAGATGGGTTTAGCCAACTGTGGGAACAAACGCTCGCAGGAGGATTGTACAAATCTCTTTGCAGCGTAGGAACCCTATTTGCAGTAGGTTCTTTAGCACTATTTATGGTGGAATGGGGCAAACAAATGCTCAACGGTGAAGAACAAAAGGCATTTACCGAACTTATCTGGCCGCTTATAGTTGCAATGCTATTATCCAATAATGGCACAGTTCTTGCCAGCAGCACACTTATGTTGCGGGGGTACATTAATAGTGTTAACACTTATGTTCTAGAGTATACAGCAGCAGATGTAGACTTGAGAGCTGCTTACCAACAAGGAATAGGACAAGCGGCTATAGAAGCAGCTGTAGGGGACGCCATTCAACAATGCCGTTCTGCCCAACTGTCAAATCAAGAACAAATAGAATGTCTCAAACGATCTAAGGAAGACTTACAAGCAAAATTTCCCAATATTTTTAAAGGGGATAAAGGCGAAGGAATAGGTGGTTGGGTACTCGGAGGGCTAGACAAGATTGACCAAGCTGCCCAAGAAGCTGATGGTGGTAGCAATCCTGTTGAAGGAATTGCCAACAAACTAACTGCTGCATCCAGTGCCGCTATTGGTGCAGTTGTAACTAGCTTTATAACCAGCCTCTTACTGGCGCTAAATAATGCCTACCAATGGGGATTAGAACTAGCATTATTGTTGACTGCTCTGATTGGACCTTTGGCAGTCGGTGGCTCCCTCATGCCTATAGGAACTAAAGCAATTGTAGGATGGCTAACGGGGTTTTTTACAGTAGCGATCGCCAAACTATCTTTCAATATCATTTTGGGTCTAGCTGGACAACTCATTGCTACTGCCAAAGCAAGTCAACCGATGATTTTTCTGGCTTTTATTGGAATTGTTGCCCCCTTCTTAGCAACAGGAATTGCTGCTGGGGGAGGGATAGCAGTACTGACACAACTCAATAAAGGTGCAGAGTGGGTTGGTACTGGAGTGGCTACTGGTGGTAGTGTTGCACTTTCTGCCACTATCAACACAGTCACTAGCAGAATTACTAGTAAAGCTGCTAATAAATGATTTCAATTCACCTAAGATATGCTTAATACCAAAATAAAAAATAGTAGACAACCATTAAGAATACTTAGTTCTGGACAATCTGTCTCTAACCCCATTGCCATTGTTGCAGTTTCTTCTTTAGTAATAAGTATTCTCTCCTTGTTTATTCAAATTGCTAACTATGGTGCTACTTCCAGTCTATCCCGAAAAGAAGCACCGTCCTTGGTACAGCTTGTTGATGGCAGTACAGTAAATGTTAAAGCTCTTGACCCCAAAGAACGTTCTGCTGAAGTCATCAAAAAATTTGTCAGTGACAGTATGGTAAAAATGTTCAATTGGGATGGGTTAATGCTATCAAATTCTAGAGATGGAGAAGTGGTAACAAAAGCTGATAAAGGAGTTGAAATTAAGCTAAAAAAAGGTATAGGTCGGGTGACGACCAAAGCGTGGGAAGCAGCATTTGCACTCACAGAGAAAGAGGATTTTAGAGCTAGCTTTTTGAAGAAACTAGCAGAACTCACTCCACCCGGTGCATTTAGTGGAAATATTCAAACATCTCTAGTTCCTCGCTATGTTAGCGAACCCAGAAAAATTAGAGAAGGAAAATGGCAGGTAGATATAGTGGCTACCCTGGTCACTTTTTCCAAAGAAGATAATGCAGGAAGTGGAATAGGCTTCAACAAAACTGTTACTGTCCAAGCTATCAGCACTCCCCAATTCCCTCCAGAAACTACAGAAATTGCTAAAAAAATCTATCAGACTCGTAAGTCTGGACTGGAAATTACTGAAATTACTGATTTGGATTTACAGAAGTGATAACAGCCTTTAAAATTATGAGTGATAATCAAACAAATTTTGAGCATAATGGACATTCAAATTCTCCCAACAATATTGGGCAGTTAGTAGAGAATAATGGTGTTAATGGAAGCAAAAAAAGTACTGTTAATAGCCTTTTACAGTTAGAAGATGATGATGAAACTTCTCTATTAGAAGGAGAGGATGATAGTGGGGATTCACCAACGGAAGACCCAGCTCTAGCACTAACCAGACATTCTTTAGTCAATTCTCCCTGGTCCCGGTTTGGAGTGGTTGGTGGTGGAGTAGCAGTCATTTTATTCTTGATATACCTCGTTTTGGAACCCATTATGAATGGGGACTTAACTAAAAAGAAAGAGGAATCAAAAATTGCAGCAATACCAACTGCCACTGAGGAAAAAAAAGAACCATTAAAGGATGGCGATGTGTATGCCAAGTTAGCACTGCAAAGGCAAGCTTCGGAGCTAGCTTTACTAAATAGTCAAAAAACACCAAAACAGTCGAATAAATCTCCTTCTGTTAATAAGGATAAGCAAGAATTGTTGTCAAAGACAACGACCGCTAAACCAACACAACGGGTAATAAGTACTTATGCGTCAGTACCAACCAGAGTGGCATCTCCACCGCCTCCCCTAGGCATAACACGCTCTTCACTCCCACCCCCACCTGTTACACCAAAACTACAAGTTGCACTAGCACTCCCTCAAACTGAAGTTGCGGCCAAACCCACAGATCCCCTTATAGAGCTAGAAAGACTGCGTTCCTTGGGAAGTGGTGGACAAATATACTACACGGCAAATGTAAGTTCTACAGATAATACTGGTAGCTGGAGCGACACAGAGTATACCCCAAGGCGCAGATCTGGCAATCGTCGTAACTCTAGAACAGAAGAAGCCACAGGAGACACAAATAGCGACACAACGACTACCACAAGTAGGGCAATAGAACAACTCAAACCAAAGTGGACGCCTGTAATCTCTTTAGCTTCTAAAAATGGTGATGAGCTAAAAAATACTACTACATCTAACGGGGATTACTCATCAGAAGAAGCAGGAATTATTGAAGGAAAGCAAGAACAGTACCTAGTGGTGGGGGAACATGCAGCTGCTACTTTAGAAACTTCATTAATTTGGTCGTCTGGTAGTCGTTCAAGTGACCCCCAACCCCAGTTTGTTGCTAGACTGACCGAACCATTAAGGAGCAACACCAGGGAAGAGGCAATTCCAACAGGCACACTCATTTCAATAGAAATGCAAGGGGTAGACTCAAGTGGTAGGGCGATCGCACAAGTGAGTGCAATTCTCAAAGACGGTACTGAGTACCCGGTGTCTAAGGGAGCGATCTCCGTATTGGGAGAGGGGGGAGAACCACTAGTAGCCCACCAATATCACGGTAAAGGGGGAGAAATATTTAGCTTGGATGCAGGATTAGGGCTGGTATCGGGATTGGCTAAGGTAGGGGAAATCATCAACCGACCTGATGTGCAAACTAGCCTTTCCCAATCTGGTGGGGGATTTAGCAGCATACAGACCAGTAACAATGGCAGACGATCTATTGGCGCTGCATTTTTGCAAGGAGCCTTTGGTGCAGTATCAGACCAAGTAAAAGCAAGGAACCAAAAAGCCTTGCAAGAAATCGTAGGAAGACCCAACATCTGGTTTGTTAAAAAAGGCACAAAAATTCTCATTACAGTCAATAAGTCGATGCATTTATGACAAAAAGCAAATTCTTCTGGATATCCTTGGGATTATCTATTTCCTTGATCGCAGCTAATCCTTGCTATGCAGCACAGCCAGATTCTAGTAGCATTCGTTCTGTCCGTACCATTCCCCAAAGCAGAGCGACTGGTATACAAGCCGAGTTGCAAACAGTGCATGTGTGGTCAGGATACGGAGTATCAATATCGTATTACGGCACTGAGGAAACCATTAAGCGGGTGTGGTTGGATGACCCTTCTAGAGTACTGATGGATGTAGACGGCTGCTTGGAAGGGCTGTCCAACAAAGAATGCAAAAACTCAGGAGCAGGACTAATCCATCTTAGACAAATTGAACCGTTACGCCTCAGAGGAATACCCGCAGCCACTAACGGTACTCTTCTCACAGTGGTGACGCAGACACGAGGGGGCGAAAGCAAAACCTATAACTTTAGGGTGGTAATGGGCAAAGGCATGCCAACATACAGCATAGTTCAGATCACCCCTAACATAACCAAAGCTGAAACCTCAGCATCACCCTCGGACTCAATAGCGATCGCCACCATCAACAAGGGCATACAGGTAGCTGCTCAAAGCAAGTGGATTACTTCCACAAATCCACTGTGGGGAAAACTGCAAAAGCTAGTGCAAGAGCTAGAGGCTGGCAAAAACCTCACTACCGCAGCGCAGAATGCTGGAGTGTCTCAAAGGCTTATAGAGCGCCTATTAGAATTAGGATCCCAACAAAACAATTCAAAATTATGAATTCAAAGTAACCCACACAATATGAAGAAGAATTCACAACTCAGAATAGTTATTGGTTTAAAACTTCGCCCCTTGTAGACTTAAATATAGTTTTAGTTTCATAAATTTATCATTACAATTATATCCAAAATATGTTACTACGTACTACTAAAAGCAAAAAAAATATTCAATCATCTCAAATAGCTTTCAATCGCTCTAATCTCAATAAAAACCTAAAATCATGGATGGTATTCGGGTTACTAACGAGTTTAGCATTACATGGCTTTTTAGCGTTTGGTCGTGGGAATCTGGTGGGTTCTCTTTTAAGTCAAAAAGCAACAGCAGCCACTTTACCCTATACTTTCACTTCCACTATGCCCACAAAATTGTTGAATAATGCTCCTGTTCCTGACTGGGATAACATCAATTTTAAATCATTTGTTTTTTCTAGTGATGGCAGTATTGAATTGCCTACAGTCAAAACTCCTGGATACAAATCAAAAAGAATTTGGAAAGCGGGACAAACTCTAGATCAGGTCATGGAACTAGGTGATTTTGAAGAAGTATTAGGGTTAGAGAATTTCAGCTTGAAAAATATCGAAAACCTGAGTAACATTTCCCTAGAAAATACTAAATTATCTAATTTCTCAATTACCCAATGGCAAACAATACCTGAGTTGATTAAGGCAATTCCCAAATTGGCTGATGAACAAGTGCTCGACGTGCCTCCGATTAGGGACTTGGTTGAACAAACATTAACTACAGGAAAGATTGAAAATTTAACAATTGGAGAGCTAGTACAACAGAACCCAAAATTAGATGATATAGAATTGGGAGCAATTGACCTTTCCAAGTATAAGTTGACATCAATTCCAGGGATTGCAAAGGCACAATTGAAGGACTTTAGTAACTGGCAGAATGCCGCTATCGCTGAAGTGCCTGGGCTAAACAACGTCAGCTTTAATAATTTCCCTATTATGACTGTACCCCAAGGGAATATTGTTGGGAAGGTGGATTTGCCACTAAAAGAAGTAGAAGCTAATCGCCAACGGTCTATTAGTGGCAGCTATCAGGAGGGATTTAACGTACCCTGCTCTCAAAACTGTGCCCATATAGAATTATCGGGTTTAGGGGGACTGACAGGTACTCAATGGATGAGCGGTAAGTTTCAAAAAGTCAGTGGAGGATATGGAATTTTAGGTAAGCTGAATGGCGGTAAAGAACCAACAGGAAGAAATCCTTTTGGTAAGGTGTTCAAACAAGTAGTATGGGACATTAATGAGGCAGATGGAAGTATCACCACCGCTATGTTCTTCCGTATCTGCAAACACAGCTTGTTTGTCGATTTAGGATGCTCGCCTTACTTCATTGGTCCTTTTCCATTCCTCCCCTACAAAGAGAAATCGTATATCTTTATCGGGACTCCCCTCAACATTCTACAACACCAAAATTTTGACTAAAGTTTTCTCAACATACACTTTCATATCACTGTATTGAAATGTTGCAATTCACGCAATCAAAATCTAAAAAATTTATTAATTATGCTTTTGAATGATTATAAATGTTACTTAATTACCGTGCCAAACTTCATAAGTATCACTATTTTTAAATTCTTCTTTAATAAGAATAAAAATTGATTTTTTTAGAAAAAATTTATAATTATATGAATGATACAAATTTGATTCAAGATTTACAAAACACTGAATCTCCTATAGGAAAATATACAAGCAGCTTATTTAGTCCTAATGGTATAGCTCTAGCAGGATGCTTATTAGGGATTGTTGCTTTGTCCATGTTTTCTGGAGGTAAGAAGGGTAAGTTAGCTACTAGCTATTTTGGCGGAGGCAAAGAGACAGCGAAAGCCAAAAAGAAGGCACTCAAACAAATTTTATTCCCCAAATGTGATAGTGCCACACTATATATTGGCAGACACAAGTTCAAGAACAAAATCACAAAAAGGGAGGAAGGGAGTGGGGGGACACCACTATACATACCAGATGTACAAAGAGGAACGGCTGTAGTTGGTGCACCTGGTAGTGGCAAATCTTTCTCTGCTATCAACCCTATGATTTACTCTGCTATTGATCAGGGTTTCCCCATCGTCTTATATGATTTCAAATATCCCACTCAGGCTAAGGTTGCCAGCTACGCCAAGAAGATGGGCTATGAGGTGCATGTCTTCGCCCCTGGTTTCCCAGAAAGCGAGGTTTGTAATCCTTTAGATTTCTTGCGAGACGCCACCGATGCTGAAACAGCACGCCAGCTAGCTACTGTTATCAACAAAAACTTCAAAATGATGGCCTCCTCTAATGATGACGCTTTCTTTGGTCCTGCAGGCGACCAGCTGACGGAAGCCATTTTGATGCTGACCAAAGAAACACAGTATCCAGACATCATGACGGCCGCAGCCATCCTCAGTAGCGAACGCATGGTGGAAAGATTGATGGCGGCTAACCTCAACCCGTGGATTAGAATTTCCTTTGGTCAGTTGTTCAGTTCTGCTGGTTCTGAGAAAACTGTAGCAGGTATTGCTGGTACTGCCAGTTTGATGTTCACCCGCTTCATGAAGAAAAATACCCTGGGATGCTTTGTGGGTAAGACTACACTTCCTTTGGAAATCAAGGGAAAGCAGATGATTATCTTCGGGTTAGACAGGGAACGTCGGGATGCAGTGGGTCCATTGCTGTGCAGCATTTTGCACATGACTGTTGCTAGGGCGATCGCTAAAAAACGTAAAGACCCCCTGATCGTTGTACTAGATGAGGTGCCCTCTTTGTACTTGCCCGACTTATTTAAATGGCTTAACGAATCTCGAAGTGAAGGGTTCTGCGGTATTCTTGGATGGCAGAACATGGGACAGCTAGAGAAATACTACGGTAAGGAAGTAGCCAAAACCATACTGGGTGCTTGTGGAACCAAGTTTATCTTCAACCCAGGGGAAGAAGAATCGGCACGACTCTTCAGCAGCTACTTGGGGGATGAGGAAATTAAGTACAAACAGAAATCGAAAAGTACTGGGGGAGGTAAAACCAGTACATCTGTATCAGACCAAGAGAAAACACGGAAGCTGTTTGAACCAGCACAGTTTTTGAAGCTGCCTCCAGGAAAATGCATATTCATTAACCCCGCCTACTCTAACAAAGATGAAGCTTCTGTGCCATTGCTAAAGGCAATTAAGGTGCCAAAAGCCTTGATAAATATTGAGAAAGAAAATGATACTAGATGGGAGAATTTGATATTAAGACTCACTAAGAAAAGTACTCAAAGGCGACCTACACAAGAGGATTTGGATAAGCGAATTGCTGAAGTTTATAAGCTATTCCCCATACCTCAAGAACCTGTGCAAGCAGGTGCTGCGCCTCTGCCAGTAGATGCGTATAAAGGATTTTTGTAAAACATGAATCATCACTTATTGCTAAACAATCCTAAGTTACTATTAAAGATTGAGAAAGTTAAAGGGCTACCCAGATGGTCTTATCAAAAGCCCCCATATATTGAAGCACATTTCCATGATGGAATTCTGGTGTATTGGTGCAACAGAGAAATTCCCCAAGTAACCTATTGCGACTCATACCCTGAGTGGTTAGCACCACCATCACTTATTGAAATTTTCTTTGATAACCAATTAGTCTTTGTCAAGATTAATAATAAAGTCATTCTAGATAGATTACCCCAACCGCCATGTTCGATTCTAGAGCTACTCAGCTAGCTTCCAGCTATCAGGAGTTTGTTGAAAACTCTATCCATAATCTCAGAAATATCGGGAAAGCTATAGAAGATTTACTAAAGGCTATACAAGAAAAACTAAAAGAGAAGAAGGAGGAATTATCAGCTATAGACTTACAGGTTGGTAGTGAAAAATATCGACTTGTCCCTGATGAAGAGTGTCCAGGGGCGTGGAAATGGGAGTCTGCTCAGATGACAGACTTTCAAGCACAAACTGTGGTGAGACGCTTGACGTGTGAGCCATCTATTTTCCCAGGAGTTGAATCAGACATTGGGAATCTAGAGAGAGATTCGTCACTAGCAATAATTGTCTACACAGAAAGTGGAGCAAGTATTGTGGTGTACCAGCAGGATCAGGAAGGAAACTGTCGTACCAATATAGTGACAGAAAATTTGTCAGAAAAAGAGATTATAGACTTGGTTTGTGAGGTAATTACAACATCAGAAGTTGATAACAAACTGCTACCACCAGCTTCAACTAAAGCTGAGGAGGAAGAACTCAATTCAAGTGCTGAGGAATTGTTGACACAAATCGTGGTGGAATCAGATGTTAAGGGGGAGGATAAAGAGAGTACTGAATCACCCAAATCCTCACTTATTGGTGAGGTTGTTTCGCCAAGGGAAGCGATCGCGTTCCAAAACTCAGATGAACCATTACCTGAAACCGAAAACACCCCACCTAAAAAGCGTTCTCCCCAGGAGTCTCAGTTCAATGTCCCAACCGAAACAGATACCACAGATCCTGAAATTCCAACCAAAACCAAAAAACCTGCTGCTGAATATAGCTACGAGCAAATAGGCGATTCCGATGAAGTAAGTCCTGAAACTAAACGATGGGTAAGAGAAGTAAAGGTTCCAACCTCTAAAGCTGTTGCTAACAGTCGTGTTGCACGTAAGCGCATAAAGGAGGAGAACATAAAAATTGCGCAGACAGCGGTGGAGATGCTTAAAGCTTATGGGGAAGAAACCGGATATGGGTACCAGGTGTACAGAAGTGATGCCTTTGTGATTAAGCTTCAAGGAGAAAAATACAGTATTCACCATCGACGGGATGAGCTAAACCAATTTGACAATCCTCTAGTGCAGTTCTCCCTAAACTCAAAAGGTAATCCTAAAATCAAAATTCCCCCCACTCAAATGCTATCAGTAGAAAGACAGGAGTTTCTCATGGTGGGGGAGAAATTAGAGTCTGGTAAAAAACTGCCCCAATTGGCGAACGCAGACCTCAGAGATGTTGCCAATAATCTTGGTTCTCTTGCTCCTGCAGGCACCTTCAAAACTTTGGAAAGTTTTAGAGAAACTGAGATGTTGGGATTGCTAAATTCAGCATTACAAAAAGCTAATACAGACTCTTTAACTGTGGGAGAATATACCCTGACTAGAACTAGAGACGTAGAAGCAGGAAGAGCAAATCTTTTTCTTCATAAAACGGTGGAGAGTGGGGAGAGGACAAAACTACTATCTTTTACTCTACAAAAGACAGCAGAAGGTCTTACTAAGAAAGTGGACAAACTGAGTATAAATGAGTGGGATATAGCTCAGTTGAAGTTCATCTCAGAAAATGCCAAAGCGTTTGATTTAGGAAATACCTTTGGAAATTCTAGAGGAAAGCAACGCCCTAAGGAGTCTGTGTCTGAGATGAAAATTCCACTTCACCCAGCAATTCAGAAAGCTTGGAACCAGTTGGAAACTCAGGGTGATTATAAGTGGCACTCCAACATAAGACAAGAGAATGAGCGAATACGACAGAAACTGCAAGATTTTGAAGGTAAGTTAACGATTGGAGAGCAAAGGGAACTGTATTTCCAAATCATAGCTCAGCAGCAGTTAAACTTGTCTACTGAACAATTCAAAATGACGCCTCTTGAGGAAATTATGAAAGACCTAAAGCAGTGGCGTCAAGAGGAGATATTTAATCAGTATACTCCGTCCGAGCAAATACCTTTTTCTGCACAAAAAACTGCTGCCAGAACTACTGCTGCAACTAAATCTAAGTCTGAATTATCTCTATGAAGTAGTGCAAAGGAGTTGCACTCTTTGAGAAGGAAGTAATAAACCCTATATTTTTTTGTTAAACTTGTTGATAGCTATACATAGTAACCATTTTATGATAGAGCAACCTTAAGCGACCACTGACCATATTCATAAAGAGATTTATCTAGTTAAATTTTATCAAATTTATCTAAATCAAATTGAAAATGTTAATAATATAATCTTAGTGTAAAATGGTATAAAGTGTGAGTTACGACAACGTTTGTAAAGTATTAGCTGAAAAATATCCAATCGAATTTGCGCGTTGGCTGCTAACAGTCGAACCACGAAGAATCAAAGTATTAAAAACAGAGTTGAGTATCGAACCAATTCGCGCTGACTCAGTTACATTCTTGCAAACAGAAAATAGAATTTTGCACATTGAGTTTCAAACCCTAACAAAGTCTACTCCATCGATTCCTTTTCGGATGTTGGATTATTCTGTCAGGCTGATACGTCAATACGACGTTCCCGTAACACAGGTAGTTATTTTCCTACAGGAAACAAACGACGAAATAGCTTTTACCGAAGAATATGTTAATGATACAACTACTCATCGCTATCAAGTTATACGAATGTGGGAGCAAGATTCAACACTATTTCTCGGTAATCGTGCATTATTACCGTTAGCACCATTAACGCAAACAACCTCACCCCAAACGTTGTTAGCCCAAGTTGCCCAAAGTGTTGCTAGAATTCCAAATAGGAACACTAAACAGGATATTGCAGCTTATACAGAGATTTTAGCAGGTTTGCGATTTAAGAAAGATTTAATTCAGCAATTTTTAAGGGAGGATGTTATGCAAGAGTCAGTAATTTATCAGGATATATTACAGAAGGGAGAACAAAAAGAAGCACTTAGATTCTGTATGTCTTTACTAGATGAACGCTTTGGCGAACTTGATTCGTTTATTATTGATCGAGTTCAAATTTTAAAAAAGGAACAGCTAGAAGCTTTAGGCAGAGCTATTCTCAGACTTTCATCAATCCCTGATTTAGTTACGTGGTTAGACCAGCAGTCAAGCAATTAACTTTAGATATTTAAATATTATTGGGTCGGAGATAATGAATCTGACCTTTTTTGTTATTTGACGCTTGAGAAAAACTTGATTCGTCAGTTGTTGAGCGAGGATGTTATGCAAGAGTCAGTAATTTATCAGGATATATTGCATAAAGGTAGACAACAAGAAGCACTTTCGTTGTGTATATTATTACTTAATGAAAGATTTGGTAAAATTGATTCATCAATTATTGAGCGTGTTCAAATTTTAAATAGAGAACAACTAGAAGCCTTATGTAAAGAAATTTTGAAAATCTCGGCAATAGCTGATTTAGTTACGTGGTTAGATCAGCAGTCGAGTAATTAACTTCAGATATATATGGGTAAAATACCCATACGGCAAGCTTATAGATGGCTGAATCCGCTTTTGGATTTAGCTGTTTGAGCAATTAAACTAATGTCTGCTGACGCAGACCTGGCAGATGATGATGCTTGGTCTGTTATGTACGTTTATCTGTTGCACTTTAACGAACCAATAAATTCAAATCGACCAACACAACATTATTTAGGGTTTACCAAGGACTTAGACGAACGTATTAGAGAACATAGAAAAGGAAAAGGCGCTCGTTTAACCCAAGTTGCTTTGACTCGGAAAATCTCTTTCAAAGTTGCTGAAGTTTGGAGAGGCGATCGCTCCCTTGAAAAACAGCTAAAACGGCAGAAAAACCATCGTCGGTTTTGTCCCATTTGTGCCAAATTAAAGTAGCATGAAAATTGTACAAGTCAAATCCTTCCAAGAAATCGGTCAATAACCCAGCGCACAATATCAAAATCGAACTCAACTTGGCATAAACACTCGTACTATTATACTATGCTCCTCAAAAAAACTGCCAAACTACCAAACTAATTGAAACCCTAGAAATATTGCCCCCCCATTGGCTTATAGTGCCAACGCAAGGAAAAAGACCTCTGGGATATGGGTGGGAGCAATATCCATTTACTCCCCAATCCTTACGAGAACAACTTGCTCGCACAGGAAAAGTTAAGGTGCGCGTCAACATAGAGCGGTTTGTCGCTAGACATCATTCCAGTTCTCTATACGAGGTACAGCCCACAGGCATTGGTTTACTATGCGGTCAAAATTCCAAAGAATTTTTGGTATCTGTAGACTGTGATGGTTCGAGTGCTTACAACCAAATTAGGGCGATCGCCTCTGGGGCATCGCGAGAGCCAATCGCTCCTGAATCTCTGCCCCCCACAGTAGCATTTACTTCGGGGCGACTATGCAGGGCGCAATACCTGTTCAAAATCCCGGATCTGCCCCAACACCAACGGCTCAAATCCAGAAAAATCCCCACTGCTCCTGAAGAAGCACTAGAACTTAGAGGTTCCAAGCTACAATCAGTGCTGCCACCATCAGTCCACCCCATTACAGGATATTATCGTTGGTTGCCTGGTTGTCGCCCAGACCAAATAGAAGTGGCAACAGCACCCCTCTGGGTGATTGAGCAAATGTCGGTTTTTGAAAAGTCACAAAGAAGGCAACACGCTGCTCACCACTATTATTCTTCACACCCAACTCCAACATCTACACAAGCCGATGTGGAAAAAGTACTGCTGTTGTTGGAGGTTATTCACCCCCGATTTGCAGATGACTACGACTCATGGATAAAAGTTGGCATGGCTCTCAAATCGGTAAACCCAAACTTATTAAGAGTTTGGGATGAATGGAGCCAATTGTCATCTAAATACAAACCAGGAGAGTGTGAGTACAAATGGCATTCCTTTAAAAAATGGGGCATCACCATCCACACTTTACACAAACTGGCAAATTTTTCTTAATAAAAACTATGACTGAAACAGAAAGTAAGTTAGACGAAGAGTTAGAAGAAGATAATCAACCTCAAGAAGATGAGCAAGCTGAAAATACTATATCATTAACAACTCATCAAATTGTCGAAGAGAAATACAACTTTGACAAGACCACTATCATCTTGGGAATACAAATTCTTCCACAAACTATCGAATCTAATCGACAAGTGTTAATCACTGCTGGAATTAAGGGCGAACTGCCACTTACTAAAAGCACTACACTGAACGAAATTGAGCATTGTAGATTACTTAACGATATACTCGTACAACTAAAAGTAATACTGCCACAAATGGCAGAGAAAGCGAGGCATAGGGAGGCACAGAAACAAAAATTATCTACAAATAAAGTAGAGAATATGAGAAGAATTGATCCTCCTGAATTACCTTCATCTACTTCAACACAGCCAAAACCATTCAACCAATTATCACTATTTTAATATGCCATATATTGTAATTCTTGAAGGCCAAGAAACACCAATCTCTGATGAAGTCGGTGCAACTGACCAAACACTTCGTGATGCTCTCACTCCCTTCTATCCAGAAGTTTCTACTGCTGAAATTAAAAGAGAGGAAAAAGATGGAAATACATACATTCGTATAGTTAAAAGAGCTGGGACTAAAGGTCAAGGTAATATTATGCAAATTTTCATTCAAAGCGAACAAACTATTAATCCAGCAATTACCCTAACTTTACAGCTAAAGATACTGGAATTACAAGGAGAAATGCATATTGAAAACTTACTGTTACTACAGTCTCAAATCAACAAAGCAATTAGCAGTGGGAGAGAGTGGAACACAGCGGTAGAAAGAAGCCTCAAAATTCTCAAACAATCTCCTCCTAAACCATCACAAACGCCAATTACTGGATTCTAAATGCAGCTTCAACTACTATCTGCTGAGTCTTTACGAAGATATCAAATTCCCCTCACTGTCAAAGAGGGGATTTGGTATTTAGAAGAGCTTAGCGAACAAATCTCTCTTCTCGCTCTCTACCAAGAACTTTTCCCTATCCAATGGGCATCCTCCACAACTCCCATAATACAACATTCTTATTCTGGTGTTTATAGTGATAGAGAAATTGAGTTTCTAGAACTTGTTAACGAACATTTGTTTTCCCTTGATTGGATAGAAGATTTTCGAGATTGCTCAGAGAGACATTTAGAAATTCCTGTCTATCCCCAGAACATAGATTGGTGGGATATGGATTTGGCAGATCTCAGTCTCACGAAACAATTTTTGGTGTCGCTTCTTGGCTATGGTCATCCTCAAGAAGAATGGGATTTGCATTTTGCATTTATCCCTGAAAAGCTAATTCCAGCAGACAAAATTGATTGGGATAAACTAGATAAACTTTGCCAAAAAGCTGCACTTCCTTTACGCTTTTTATACGATATTTTATGTCTTGTTGACCATAGTACAGGATGCATTTGGTTAGACATAAACCATGAAATTTATGAGTCTCTACCCTGGAACAAAGAATCACTCCTCTACCTAAAAGAGCAATGGACTATTTCTCAACAATACTGGCAGAGAATGAATGAATTTTCTGAATGGTTAGAATCCTCTATTGCTCATAGAAAACAGGTTATTAAATTATGGAACAAAGCTCAACAACAAATCTTTTACCATCACTGAATATGAGTGCAATTGCGCACTCCATCACCAGTAGAAACATTAATACAGAAATACTAGCTCAACTACTGTTCTTACCAGGACAATATCTACTTGTATATGCTGAAGATGATAGAACATCATACAAACTCCTCTCTCCAGAAGGATTAAGGGAAGCATTTGTTGGAGAGCCAATTGACTCAGGATGGCTACCACCAAACACTGTGAAATGGGGAAAGTGCTACAAGGGTGAATGGTTAGTTCAGTTCTATCCTCCCCAGCGCTATAGGCTTCTCCTTAGCAACTTTAATGCTAATACAACAATCACAGTAGCTATGCCTGCATTAGTGTTTATGGGGTGTGGTTGCAAATACTGGCTTTGGGCAGTCAAAGGTAAACAATTTAACTATAACGACCAACTATTCCATGCACCATTGCCTAACATCATGGAGGATGGCTCCATCTGCTTCGGCGACACCTCCCCAGTCCCTTGCTCCCCTATAGGCATTATGAAGTCATGGGAGTTATTTTGGACCAGTGTTTTCAACGAGCATATGGTGCAGCGCAAATCTAAATCCTATCCCCTAGATGTGCGATCGCATCTTCAGAAACTGCACCACAACAACTCCAAAAAGTACCCCTCACGAGATTTAGTACCGATAAACAACAAAAGCATAGCTGACGCAATTGAGCACATCCTAGCATGACAATACTATCACTAATTGAGTACAAAATCGTCACCAGCACAACCTTACCACCCATAGAAGCAAGCATGATGGAGTACTGGGTAGCTGGGAACGGGGTGTTTGTCCGCGCCCAACGCCAGGGGCTGTCTATATGCGTCCCTATTACCCACTGCACTGTTCGAGGATTGCCGAATCTATCACCCTATTTTCATCTACAATACCCACTGGTTCCTGCCAATCTAGTCCTCAAAATCTTACAAGCATCCCTGGCTGTAGGTCATCAAGAAATTCTCTTTCACCTATGCTTTACCGGTGGAGAGTGGTATCTGCATCTTCCAAAGCAAACTGCTACATCCACTCATGTGACCCCTGTAGAACCATCTGAATTATCTTATGAAACAGCACTGATTGAAATTCATAGCCACCACACTTACAGTGCTTGCTTTTCCACCACAGACGACCAGGAGGAATCTGGAAAGTTTAGGATCTTTGCTGTTTTAGGAGAAATCTTCAATCATCCCACCCTAAATGTCCGAGTAGGCATCTACAGCCACTTTTACTATATTCCAGCCAATTGGGTATTTGAACTACCTGTTGAGTTCAGCGATGCTATATAAACATGCTATTAGATCTATCTTACGCCAAATCTGTACCACTAATGCTCAGCCAGCACAATCATGTTGAGTTCATTGTTGTCGGTGCTGGGGGAACTGGTGGATTCCTCATTCCTGCCATCGCCAGACTCATGTTAGAGATTGAAGGCAATAGCAATAAAACTGCTTGTTGCACAATTGTGGACCCAGATGTAATCGAAGCTAAGAACATTCCCAGACAAAATTTCCAGCAGTCAGAAATTGGACTTTATAAAGCTGAAGTTTTGGCAGCTAGATATAGTTTGGCTTTAGGGGTATGTATGAGTGCAATCACTAAAAAGTTCTCCCAGAAAATGGTAAACCCCAAATGGCGACAACTCACAATCATTGTTGGTTGTGTAGATAATGCCGCTGCCCGTACTGAAATTAGTTACTGTCTCAACCAAATTTATGCACAACATCCACCATTACTATGGTGGCTAGACTGTGGCAACCACGCTCTTGCAAGTTCTGGACAGGTATTGTTGGGATCTACAAATCAATTCAGTCTAAGAAAAGCCTTTGATAACTTAGATAACCCTAACTTCTGCATTAACCTTCCCAGCCCTAGCATTCAACATCCAGAACTACTGGTTCCTCTACCAGATGAATTGAATTTAACTACACTCTCTTGTGCTGAAATAGCACTACAAAATCAACAGAATTTATTCGTCAACCAGCAAGTTGCTGCAATTGCTACTGATTACCTATTGTCAATGACATTGACTGGAGGATTGCGAAGGTTTGCTACCTACTTTAATAGCTACTCTGGGGTAGCCAAATCACTTTATATTAACAAGGAAACTTTGAACAATTGAAATTATGCAGACGCTGCTATTAATAACTGCGATTTCTAAGTGACCGACCCTTTTTAAAGAAAAAATGACTAACACAAAAAAAATAAAACATAATCACAAGAAAATCAATATAACTAATCCTAGTTAGTTTCGCTGACGCGATCCCCAAGGAGATATTGGAGAGCGCTGACGTATGCTAATACTAAATGCAGAAATGCTCGAATTATTAGAAAAAGACTATCAAAAATTCGAGCAGTATTTGATTAACCACAGATATCCCACGACTAACCCAAATGTCTTACTTGATCTTAAAAATGATGAAGAACTCCGTCTTTTAATACAACAACTGATGATGGGATTACCTATAGAGCCATTTGTTGAAGCTTATCCTGAACTGGCGCAATGGATGGAACAACTCCATCCTATAATCAGCATTCCTGCTGAAAATAAACAATGCAATATAAGCAGAGAAAAGTTGGTTGGAAATTGTCAACTAATTGCGGATTACAACTTGTTAATTGAAGGATTAGAAAAAGTCGTAGCTATAAACTGGACAATTAAAAAAGATATTCCTGATCCAGAAAATCTAGAGAATTCATATCATACTCAACTCCAACTATTTCTTCTAGCAGAAACTCTAGAAATTATTGCTGATAACATCTCCATAACCTACTGCTTTATCAATGGAGCTGACTATCCCTCCATCTACCAATTCAACTACAGCCAACAGAAACATGATGCTTTCATAAAACGATTGGCGATGACATTATCCAAATTGCCAAACACTAGCAACACTAATGAGCCAATCTTATCACTAGAAAACGATATGAATGAACACAAATTAAATCTACAAAAGTTTTTTAAAGGTGAGATGACTACCACTGAATACCTCGCTACTGTTCCAGAAGTCGAAATCTAATGCCACAAAGTCGACTACCTTCCTCATCTCTATCAAAAACCGAGAAGGACAATCTGTATAGACAGCAGATCAAGTTTTGTGCGGAGCGCATACCACTATCCATCAGGCAATTGAACACCTAGATAGAGGCTCTCCCATTCATACCAAATAACTGATTGCTCAATTTATCATTTGGGTAGCCAATATACTGATGATTCTTTAACATATTATGTCAATTGCCAAACAATATCTCGAACAACTCTACCAAACTGCATTTCAGTTAAATGAATTTGCCAATAATATGCAGCAAGATGCTATACGTCTCATCCAAGAAAACCCACAAATAGACAGCAAGTTTCAAGACCAGGATATTGCTAACGATACTTTCTTCGCAATCTTATCTTCTGTAGACCTACAAAAGCTTGCAGAAAACATGATTAGTTATTGCAAAGAAAGGTTATCAAATATACAGTAACCCGTATGAATGTTAATAGGTGTGATATTTAATTTACACCTATTAAATACAATAGGTAAATTCAATGATTAACATCACCAAAGTACAACTTAGTGCTGATGGATGGACTCTTAATATCTTATCAGAAAGAGTCGCCACTATCACTGACCCTTTAGGAAATCGTAAAGTTTCCTATTTCGGGTTTTACACTCAAGAGAAAGCACAGCAATTTCAACAATGGCTTATTGACAATAAACAATGTTCTGCTGCTACTGTAAGAAAGGCAGAACGATTATCGATGAATTTTGAGTGTAAGGCCTGGTCTGTAGCGACAGAATTAATTTTGGAGTTAGCACAACGCTCTACTACCACAAATACCAATAATAATCTCCACACATCGTTGGCACACTAGTCAGATAAATATGCATCAATTGTCCATATTTGACCTACCAGCTACAGGACACACTTCTCTATGTATCCGTATCCCCAATCCTTATCAAGCTGCAAAACTCAGACAATTAGCAGCAGCACTGCAAGAAAGCATTGATGCAAAGAAAAACCCAGCTATCGCCCAACAACGCCCTACTCGGCGTAGGTTAAGAATTGCTGAGGGTATGTACGAAGAAGCAAAACTTTTGCAACAGATTCAATCTTGGCTATATGCGATGGCTGATGCCGCTGAGGTTGGAGAATTACCAGAAATCCTTAAGAGCATTTCTAATAAATCGCAATTAGAAATTCTCAGAAAAATGTCATCTACAACTTGGAATGAAGAGGATATCAAGAAAGTTTTTAAGAGTGACAAGGGAGAGTATGCTCGTTGGCAACTTACATTGAAAAGAGCCAATATTTATAATTGGCAGCAAGTTTCTCAAGCTATCGCAGCACTGAAACAATTGCACTCTCCTTGTAAAGAAGATCCAGTTGAGGTGCAAATCCATCGTATGGAAACTGAGCTAGTAGGGATAAAGTTACACGAGTTCTTTCCTACTCCTCGTGATTTATGCGCTCGCTTAGTAAAACTCGCACATTTGCAATCAGGGATGCGGGTTCTTGAACCATCTAGCGGTAAAGGGGATATCGCCCAAGCCATCCTTCACCATCATCCGTACGTTCACTTGGATGTTGTGGAAATCCAATCCGATTTACGAAAAATATTGAAATTGAAAGGATTGAACATTATTGGTTGCGACTTTCTTACTGAAGTGAATGGTGAGCACTGGCAAGCAGTCATAGCCAATCCACCATTCTCCAAGTTCATTGAGCATACTCTCCATGCCTACAACTGCTTAGTTAGTGGTGGCTCCCTTGTAACAATTGCGCCAGAATCAGTGTTCTTCCGTAGCGAGAACAAGTTCGCGGAATTTCGCCAATGGCTAAAATCCCATAATGCTTGGGATGAAAAATTGGCTGATGGTTCATTCCTAAACTCGACTCATCCCACAAATGTTGCTACCAGAATCTTAATTATCAAAAAATAAAAAGGAGTCAGGAGTCAGAATACACCACCCATAAAGGGATAGTGTTTTAGGAAAAGTTTCAACCCCCCAGCATTTATCATTCTGACTTCTGACTTCTGACTCCTGACTCCTGAATTCTTCTTTATAAATCACGATTATCATGCTGATAATACGCAAGTGTGAATACCAAGACCAAATTGAATGTAAAAATCTACCGCTAACATTCCGTCCAATTCGATATTGGAAATACATATATTGGGCTTACTGGGGAGAGAACACAAATAGAAAATTTACTCTCCAAATCCCCTTCATCACCATCACTTTCAAAAAGTTTTGTAATTAGGAATATCTTTTATCTATGAGTTACACTAAACGTTATTTGGAAGCAAATGCTCTATGGAATGAAACTTTAGGTAAATGGATATTTACAGATGGTTATGGAGAAAACCCACCTCCCGATATCCTCCAATTGCGCTTAAATAAAGCTGAAATAAATCACCCAAATCCTACAAGTGGAATTACCATCACAGAAGTGACAGAAGTCCAGAAAATAGAATAGAAAATTTTGAAGATCTGCTTCTTAAAGTTCTGCAAAAGGTTTCAAAAGAATAGTTAAATGAGTCATGTTGATTTACAAACGCATCAGCTACGTCCAAATTGAGAATAGGTATCAAACATATATCCACCCAGTTTCTGGAAATCATGCAGAGTTCATTCGTTACAAAGTACTCGAAAATAAAGATGAATTAGAGGATGCATTGAACAAATGCAGAGAGGCTGGGTGGTTGATAGTAAATGCCACTAATCTTGTTAACAAAATGAATTTGGTAACAAGTAAACGTCCAATAAAATAACATGGCATTTTTAGGCGCTATGCGCCATTTTTAAGCATTAAGCATCGATCATAGCGCATTCTCTAATGAATCTGATAGAGGTGTGCTTAAACTGGCACACTTCAACTACAAAGTAAAAACTGCTGTCACGCTTAACATTTTCAATTCAAAAAATCATGAAAATATCTCATTCTTTAATGGTTCATATCAGTGCAAATACGTACATCACTTCTTACAACAATAGTGAATCACAATCATGTAGTTTCATTGAAGACGGGGAAACTATAACACTTAGCTTTGGTACTGATTCTCTACAAAAGCTAAATGAAACTATCCAAAACCTTCAACAAATCTATCAGTCTCTCTGTCTAAAACGTCAACAACAAATCTCTAAAGAACTAGATTTAATTAATCCTAAACCTTCATTTATCAGTACTCAGAATGGTAACGGTAAAAACTATGCAGAAGTTGATATTCAATTTTAATATCCCACTTCTCCTACTTCTAACACTTGACTAATTTAGCACAAGATTCTTAACTGAAACTGAACAATAATGGCAAAAGTACAAAACCAAGAATTAAATTCTACTGTTGTATCTCAAACTCATCCCCAAAATGAGCCTACAATTCCTGCACAAGAAAGGGATGAGTTTTGTTCTCCAGAATTTCTCGACCCTGATGCCAAACTCCCTCGCCTTCAAGCACTACGCGGTACCACTCCTGCTACCTGTGGCTATTTTGTAGCTGTGAACCAAATGGCGATCGCTGGGTGGAAGGACTTCGATGAGAAACAACTGATTACTTATACGTTCGAGTCTAGCGGTGCACAAGAACAAGGCATTCTCATCCAAAACCCCAGAATGCTGGTCTGCCCCAAAACACCGGTGCTGGGGTATGACAGAAAGCAATCTCAGGAAAGCAACTCTACAGTTATTTTGGGGCGATACACTGCCCAGATGAGAGAAGACGAGAATATTGGTAATCTCCAATACTTCCAAGTTTTCTTGTTGAATAAGGAGAACCAACCACTGCACCAAATTCCTTTCATCTATAAAGCAGCAGGCGCTAACCAAGCTACCTTTGCTTTCCATTGGCAGGAGTTCTGTAATGAACTTAATATTTGCCACTCTATCGTTAATGGTATCCCAGCTAAACAAAAGAACGCAATGTTCTACAGCCTTGGCGTCTTCTGTTTTAGAACAGCCAGGGAACTAGTTGGTACAAAGCAAAAGAGCTTTGCCTGTAGAGTGGTAGACCACGAACGACTAACCATAGAAAACTGGCGGAGCTATTTTATGGGATTCAACAAAACTGCTAAGGAGTATGTGTGGGAATCGCTTGAACCCGCCAAGCCATTAATGATTCCTGGGTTTCCTGAGACATCAGCACTTCCTGCCACCTCCGAGTGAGCCTGTAGCTGTTTGTGCAAAACATCTTTACCTAAAGTAATTACTGTTCTGTAGGTGCTTAGTAGCGCTCTAAGCACCCAACTCACTTAACCAACAACTTATTGACACTCTCCGCTCTAAAGAGGCAGAGATTTTTAAGACCTTCCAGTCTCAATATCCTGTTTTCACAGGTTCCCAGGCTCAATACGTTTGCCACTTAGGGCGTACTGATGAGCCAGTGCGCTGGACGGGTTTCCCGGCTTGAAGCACCTGGCGTATCTCCTCAAGAGTGTTTTGGGCGTAGACTTCCTCCCAGTCCGGGAGTAGGTTTTATTTAAATGTCTTGTACTGACATCCCGAAATTCTAACACAAACGTCCTACAAGGACGGGGTTTTAGACCCTATTTTTTGATAATTACCATGAAAATTAAAATCCCTCAAAAAGACTTCGCTAACACACTTTCCCAAGTCAACTTGGCTGTCCCTAGTAAGCCCCATCATCCCATCCTCAACAATTTGTTACTTTATGCAGATAAGCACAAACAACTTGTAGTGATAAGTGCCTTCGATATGAGTCTAGGCATTCGCGCAGAATGCAAATGCTCTGTAGACGATGGTGGTACCATTGCTCTACCAGCCAAACTCCTTTCTCAACTCGTCTCCTCTCTCCCTAAAGGCGACATTATTCTAGAAGTCTTAGACAATAGCGCTGTCCTCTCGCACTCCACTGGCAAATGTCGTGTCCAAGCTGCTAACCCTCAAGAATTCCCACCACTTCCTGAAGCGAACGGCACTAGCATTACATTGTCAGCATCCAAATTACTGCAAGCGTTAGAGGCAACACTATTTGCAGCAAGTCTAGATGAGACGAAGTTTGTTCTGGCAGGAGTACATTTTAAGTTTGCTAGAACTCATTGGGAGGCAGCAGCGACTGATGGTCATCGCCTGGGAGTTGCCTGTGGCACTTTAGAACTCAATGAAAATACAGAAAGTGCTTTCGACCCCGACCTCGTAGAAATGACAATTCCCCATCAAACACTGACGGAATTGCAGAAAATATTGGGGAGTGTAGGAGAAAACAGTGAGTGTAAGATTAGCCTAGACAACAGAATTGCAGTATTTGACTTACCAAGCTTTCGTATAACCAGCAGACTAATCGAAGGAGAATACCCCAAATACTCATCGCTTATTCCCCAACAATTTCAACATCAATTCACCATTGATAGAAAGGCACTAGATAACATCTTAAAACGAGTGGGAATTTTTGCAGATCAGAAGGAGAAAGTTGTTGCCATAACCTTTGACTACAGCAATCAGCAAGCAAATCTATGTACACAGTACCAAGATGTAGGTGGTGCTGTCGAATCAATTTCTATTAAATCAAAGGGCGACCAAGAGCAAAAGTTACATATCGGCTTCAATATCAAATACCTCAGCGATGCTTTGAAATTTATTCCTACTGATGAAGTGTTGATTCAAGCAAACCTACCTACAACTCCTGTGATTATCACTCCTGTTGGTGGCATTTTGAATCACTTAATCTTGGTGATGCCCCTCCAACTTATTGCTGCTGAAGAAGATTTTCTCACAATAGATCCTTTATCTACCACAGAATCTATGACAGATGAAGATATCTCCACAGCCAATCAGCAAACATCGTCCACTTTTAAAGAAACATTAGTCACAGATGAGGAAGCACCTTCAACAACAGAAATAGCTGCTGAAGTTGCTCTTGTAATGGCAAAAAGTGTTCTAGAAGGGTCGTCACAGCTACCAGAGGTTAACACAAATCCTCAAGTGACAGAAAACATCACTACAGCAACTCACTCTCCCACTACTCCCACCACTCAGACCAAAGGCAGAAAGAAGAAACCTAAAGCTGCTGCATAAGACTCCGTAAATTACAAAGCTGCTGCACCCAAACTCTACTCTATTGCTTGGGTTTGGGGTACTTTATTACGTTTATATTTCCACTACTTTAATTATGTATCAACCATTACATCTTAAATACCGTCCCCAATCCTTTGCTCAACTTGTGGGTCAACAGGCGATCGCCACCACTCTCTCCAATGCCATCACTACTGCTAGAATTGCCCCAGCATATTTGTTCACTGGTCCTAGGGGTACTGGCAAAACATCATCGGCTCGCATCCTGGCAAAATCTCTTAACTGTGGACAAGGCGATTCTCCTACCCCATCCCCTTGTGGCAAATGCTCCTCATGCACTGCAATTACTAATGGATCAGCGTTGGATGTTGTCGAAATAGATGCTGCTAGCAATTCTGGAGTAGAGAACATAAGGGAAATTATTGACCGCACCCATGTCGTACCCGTCAACAGCCGCTACAAGGTATATATCATAGATGAATGTTTAACTGGAGATTCGCTAGTACAAACAAGCGAAGGATTGATAAGAATTGACAATCCCAATATTCAAGGGAAAATGGTTCTTAGCTACAACGAAACTTCAAAAATTTGGGAGTTCAAGAAAGTTCTAAGGTGGTTAGACCAAGGTAAACGGCAAACTCTAACCATCAAAACCAACAGCTGCGAAATTAAATGCACTGGCAATCACTTAATTAGGACAGAACAAGGGTGGATCTCAGCAAAAGAGGTAAAAGAAGGAATGAAGATACTATCTTCTTCTAATGTGGGTGCAGCATCCTCCAGTATTCAAATCCACCGATGGACTACAAGTTTGGAAACGGTCGAATCTATTCACTTGGCTGGAATTGAACAAGTTTATGACATAGAAGTTCAGGATAACCACAATTTTGTAGCCAATGGACTACTGGTGCATAATTGCCATAGTCTCAGTTCCCAAGCGTTCCAGGCACTACTCAAAACTTTGGAAGAGCCTCCTACCAATGTAGTATTTGTCCTCTGCACTACAGAAGTTCATAAAGTCCCGAACACCATCGCCTCTCGATGCCAACGGTTCGATTTTAGGAGGATTGGTGTTGAGGATATGGTGAAACATCTACAGCATATAGTTGCAGAAGAATTAATAGATATTACTCCGGAGGCGCTGCGGCTAGTGGCACAACTTTCTTCAGGTTGCTTAAGGGATGCTCAATGTCTTTTGGATCAACTGAGTCTGTTGTCCACCACCATTACTGCGAATTGGGTATGGGAATTAGCAGGAACAGTGCCAGAACAAGAACTACTGACTCTAGTAGAGAAAATTGCTAATAGTGACAGTGATTCAGTAATTGGCATCATCCGCAACTTATTAGAGTGGGGTAAGGAACCACTGGTAATTTTGCAAAATCTAACTGCTTTCTTCAGAGATATGCTCATTGCCAAAACCTCTTCTAACAATAAGAAGATGGTGACGATGAGTGCCGATAGTTGGATAGAGTTGTGTGAGATGGCATCATCTTGGGATACTACAGCTATCCTTCAGGCACAACAACACCTGAGACAGTGTGAAGTACAAGTAAAGCTCTCTACTCAACCACAATTATGGTTAGAGGTTGCTATTCTTGGGCTTCTACCTCCTGCTAAATCTACTACTTCAACTACATTCATTCCCACTTCGGACAATCCACCGTGGATCAACTGGAAAACACCTACTGATGCCATTGCCTGGGCACAGCTACAATTACCAGATATGAGCATAGAAGCTTTGCAAAAACAGTGGGATTCTCTCATACCAGTTTATGGGAAGAAAGCATCTGTTTGGGTAGAAAGAGTACAACAGTTGATAGCTTCCAGGTAAAAATCTCACAAATTTTTATTGACGGCCCCTCAACAAAGGGGCTGCCGTTAGTGGCTGACGCCTTTCTTTATTTGTTGAGAGTTTAATGCCAAATTTATATGGAAATATTTTGTCAAATAGAAGATAGACAAGTCCACAGTCAGACAATAAATAGAATCGAAGAATTGTCAGAGTTTATCAAAATTTATTCCACGACAGATTACTACTTAAATATCAAGTACATCACTTACTATTTATTGAAATTAGGAAAGTGCGAACCACGAGATTATCCGAAAATCGTTCTTAATAAAGGAACGACAGCGCTTCGAGAACTAACCCTTACTCATCTTGATGATCTTCATTACTTTCTATCCCAGCATCCCTCTCAAGAGTACTTTTTAGAAATTAATTCAAATGTTTTCCGAATGCGGAAGGTAATAATTATCATCAATCCATCTGAATGAACAATGAATAATACTACAATCATTAATAATTTGTGATTAAAAGTGACAACGTGTAGTGTCGAAAAACAACCTAAATATTTTCTAGACAACCAATACAATGTACAAAAATTTCTCTATTTTACTTTGTCGTATTTGCACTCGTTAAATTAGTAATAAGAGCGGACGTTTGAATCAGTTGATTGGAGCATTTCAAAACAATAGTCCCGAAGAAGATGAGTAAAAAGAATAATGTATCTTTCCACCAATACTCGTTGATGCTTGAGCCGGATGAGACGAAGAAAGAAAGCATAGTTTTGATCAACGACAGCAGATTCAACCAGTGTGTTGAAGTGTGGAAAAACTGCAAGAGATTTGGGTTTGACTTGGAAACTTATTCAACAATACGAGACTCAGATGGAGGCTTATCCCCAGACACTGGAGAAATTAGGCTCATACAAATAGCAGTAACGGACTCTTTTAATAGGACAGCAGTCATGGTAATTGATTTAGGATGGACACCCCAGGAACGAGCACAATCACACGAACAGCTAAAATTGATTGGTTTTTGGACAACTCTCAGAGAGAGATTAGCAAACCCTAAGGTGCAAGTTGTTGGTCATTCAATGGGATTTGAACAATCCTTCATGCTTGCTAAATATGGATTTCCCATTAGAAATATCATTGATACCCAACTACTTTCTCAAGTGTACTGGGCAGGGCTAACGCAATGGTTAGACCAAAAAAACGGTCGTCCCCACTCTTTAGAATCTCTATGCCTGCGGTTGGGCATTACTATTGACAAGTCGGCACAAACCTCAGATTGGCGCTGGGGGGAACTGGCAAAAGGGAAGCTATCTAATCGACAGATCAATTATGCAGCTACTGATGCTGCTGTAGTGTTGGAAATTTACGACAAGCTCAAACCCCTGATGGAAGCAGTGGGTAGCTGGGAACATGGGTTAATCGAGTGTGCAGCAGCCCCTGCATTCGCCCAAATGGAACACTACGGGATGCCTGTAAACTCTACAGTTCTGCAACAGGTGAGTGCTGAATATGAGTTGGTATTGGAAAAATTGTTCTCCCAGCTACACGCAACTTTTCCAGAAGCTGTAGGGGCAATTAACAGTCCAAAAACACTACTGCCACTCATTAATGCCAAATTCAAACTCAATCTTAAAAATACATCAGCAGAAACCCTCAGTGCCTATTGGCGTATCCCTTCCCTCAAACTGCTATCCCTTATCCGCACCCAGCAAAATTATATCAACTACCTTAAAGGAATTGCTAGAAACCTCAAAGATGGCCGAGTCCGAGGAAGCTACAACCAAATTGGACCAATGGGATTAGGACGCTCCAATTGCCGAGAACCCAATTTACAGACCCCACCTCACCCAGACAAAATGCCTTACGAACTGAGACAATTAAACCGCAAGAGTGTGCGAAGCGTGTTTGTAGCACCAGCAGGTTACAACTATATAATTCACGACCTTATGAGCGCTCATACTGCGATCGCAGCCCAAGCATCGGGTGATAATTTGCTCATCCAAAAACTAAATTCACCTACCGGTGATGCCTTCTGCGTTATCGCGGCCAAAATTGCCTCTTCCCAAGGATTTGGTCAAGAATGGACGGAAGAAAACATTAAACATTGGAAAAACGATAAAACACACCCCTACCATTCCCAAGCCGCATTATTAAGATTAGTAAGTAAAAATGCTCATTATGGATCCCAAAACGGATCCGGACCTAAACGGCATCAAGAAACAGTGAGGGTGGGTTCGGGTATTGAGCTAAGTTTAGCAGAAGCTAAACTGCACATTAGCAGTTGGAAGAATACTTATTCGACCTTGGCACAATTCCAATGGCAGCTAGTACAGGATGCAAATAAGTTTAAACCTTCCGTTTTGGGATTGGCTGAAATAGAAGCTCGCACGAAATTTGGTGTAGGCTGTGTCAAATCCCTTTCAGGACGCTACGTGTTTTTGCCCAAATATCCACAAGATTTTGGGGATAGAAAACAGCGTTCGGTACGCCTACCTGATGCTTGTGCTGCATACTGGACATTGACAGAAGCTACGATTATCAAACTTGCCAAAGCCAAGTTCATAGAAATTTACGACCAACACCCTGAATGGGTAGGAAAAGTTTGGATAGGAAATTCTTGCCATGATGAGTTAGATGTCATATCTAATACTAAATATGCTCAAGATGTTGCCAGCACTATCCAACAAGCAATGCGTTGGAGCATGAGCCAATTCATTTCCCTTGTCCCCGTACACAGAAACGAACCACCAGAGTCAATTATCTGTAACTCCTGGGCGGACAAAGCATAGAACTACCGAGAGCTAACAAGAATAGCCAATCTGCACAAACACTCTAAAAGCTTTGGGCAGACCTTAGCATTTCTAGATACTTCAACTGCTTGTGGTCAAGAAAAACCAAACTAGAAAATTTAGTACTAATCAACAAATTGAACTCAAATAGTACACACAATAAGTTGCTAGAACCATAGTGAAAATTACCAACCTTGAATAACAGAATCCTTAGAAAATGGGATGTATTCCCCTCTCCTCCTTGGGTGGTAGAACTGTTGATAAAAGCATCCAATATTGAATCAGGTAGTTTGTGTTTAGAGCCATCTGCTGGATTTGGGAATTTAGCCATCGCTATGCAAAATTGTGGAGCAATTGTAGAAGTCATCGAACCAATTATAGAACTTCAGGCAATCCTCACTCTTCAAGGACTCACTGTTATAAGTTCAGATTTCATTAACACACCCAATCTCCATAATCACTATCACAGCATCATACAAAATCCACCATTCTCTCAGCAAATTTCTCATATAAAAAAGGCATACCATTGTCTTTCACCAAAAGGTAAACTTGTGTCATTAGCTAGCAGTACTCCTTGGCAATACAACAGCTGCTTCTATAAACAATTTCGTTATTGGCTCACGACAGTTAATGCTCAAGTAGAGGAATTGCCTTCGGGACTGTTTGTCAATAGCGAACGCTACACAAGTGTTGAATGCTATCTCATCACAATCAATAAATTATAGATACATTCATCACCCTAAAACCAAATCAGAAGAATTTACCGAGATAAATATGAAAGCTCAAACAAAATCAGCAGTAATTGCGGAAGCTGCAAGAATTATTGCGACTCATCATCCTAACCCAAGAAACTATCTAAGCAGATGGGAGACTTGGAAGACTGCATTTGATTGGCTATGCAGAGACATTCCAGAGAATCAGGGACTTGAAGCAGCAAAAACAATTGTTGGCTATGTGAAGAATATTTTTGCGCAAAAGCGCATATGAATACGAAAACGGCGGACTACCCATAAACATACAGTGCGTCCGCCATCTACTAAACAATAAACATTTATATTATGCCAGAAATCCAGCAACTAAACAAGCTTGAAAAACTCCTTAATAGCTTCGGCGTACAGTGCAATCCCCGGCAAACATCTAAAGGCGAAATTAGTCTACCAATTTTATATCGGGGAGATGGATTTAGTGCTATTCTCTCCTGTATGGGAGGAACCCTAACAGAAGAATGGCAGGGTCAATGCAATCGTACAGTGCAAAGAAGAATTCAAGAGCATTTTCGAGCATTTTTAGCTGTTGACGCATTATAGAAATATGCAGCACTCTTTCATAGGGTGCTGTATATTTTTTCATAATTCTCAATTTCAAGATTCTCTACTTTTTTCAAGTATTTTAAAGCAATTTCTTTAGATAACTGGTTCGGTAAAGTAGTTACAAATTTTATAGTTTGGAGCTGACGCTCAGCTGCAATAACAAATGCTACACCATCATAATTCATCACAACTATGTCAATACATTTGTACTGGGGAGAGAACGAGTTCCTTATGCAGCGCGCAATTCAACAATTGCGAACACAAGTATTGGATCGAAACTGGGAGAGCTTTAACTACAGCCATTATCCACCAGAATCCTCTCTTAGCATTCTCCAAGCACTATCAGATATCATGACAGCACCCGTGGGGAATGGGGGAAGGCTAGTTTATTTGCCCAATAGTACACTGCTAGGGGCTTGCCCCAAAGAACTTCTACTGCAGTTAGAGCGCATTCTACCCAACATTCCTCAGACAAACACACTGCTTATCACTAGTACCAACAAACCTGATAGCAGAAACAAATCAGTTAAGCTACTGCTAGAGCAGGCACAGGTAAAAGAGTTCTCCCTAATTTCTCAGTGGCAGACGGACGCATTAATGCAACAGGCACGTACCCTGGCTCTTGAGGTAGGCATAAACCTTACCTCGGATGCCTACAGGGTATTAGTCGAATCGACGGGCAACAACACACGACTGACATTCACTGAGCTAGAAAAGCTCAAAACCTATGCTCGTGGTGAGACTGTGAATGCAGATATGGTGAGACAGTTGGTGTCAGCAAGTGCAGCCAATAGTTTGCAACTAGCCAATGCTATTCGTTTGGGCAATGTTTCTCAGGCGTTGGAATTGGTTGAAAACTTAACTAAGTGCAATGAGCCTGCTTTAAGGATTGTTGCTACCCTGACTACTGCCTTCCGTACTTGGCTAATAGTCAAACTGATGGTTATTACTGGGTCTAAAGACGATGGCGCGATCGCCCAATTTGCAGAACTAAAAAACCCAAAGCGACTCTACTTCCTCCGGCAAGAAGTAGCCACTATTTCTGTAGCTAAGTTACAGAACGCTCTCAAGGTGCTATTAGAACTTGAGTTGATGCTCAAAAGCGGCAGCAATGAAAAGTTGGCACTAACTACTCAAATTATCAAACTCTGTTTCTAGTACCAATTGACCAACTACATTAAAGAAACATGAATCAGCTAAATCTACTTACACAAGAACTTCCAGAACAAGCCAACACAACTTCTAGTACTACAGCAGTAGTGGAACCAGTTGAGAGCACTGCAGAATTCTCAAGCATAGAGGGACAAAACTTGGCAGTGTCTCTTTTATTAGGAGCGATCGCCAAACAGCGTATAGCTCCTGCCTACTTATTTGCTGGACCAAAGGGCGTGGGAAAATCTCTAGCTACCAAATGCTTTCTGAGTCAGGCTTTTGACATCCACAACATTATTAACCACCCCGATGTGCTGTGGATAGAGCCAACTTATCTGCATCAGGGGCAACTGTTGAAGGAAAGTGAAGCTGTTGCTGATGGAGTACACTGGAAGTCTCCATCCCTTATTAGAATTGAACAAGTTCGAGAAATCACTCAATTTCTCTCCACCTCAGCCCTCTTAACTCCCAAAAAAGCTGTGGTTATAGAGAGTGCTGAGAAGATACAACTTGGTAGTGCCAATGCGCTGCTTAAAACTTTGGAAGAAACCAACACTGGCACCATCATACTCCTCTCGGATCATCCCCAACGCTTACTAGCCACAATCACAAGCCGTTGTCAACCAATTCCTTTCCAGAGATTAAGTAGTGCTGAAATCACTATAGTTATGAAAAGGTTGGGGCAAGAACACATTCTCAGTAATCCTATAGTGAGGATGATGGCTGCTGGTAGTCCTGGGCAAGCAATCTCTCACTACAACTACCTCAAATCGATTCCCCAATCACTGCTAGAACAGCTAGCAACACCTTTTACCAGTCTTCTGGATGCACTGAAAATAGCCAAAGAAATCGAAGCAATGCTGGAGTTCGACCAACAACTGTGGTTACTTAGCTACCTCCAACATAGCTGGAAGCATCAACACGGTGATAATTGGTTATCGAAATTAGAAGAAGCAAAAGTTGCATTACTTAATGCTTCTCCCAGGCTAGTATGGGAAGTACTTCTTTTACAAAATTCTTAACAGCTATCTCAAATTCATATAATATCATCAATTCTTCAATTTTATTCACAAGAATTGATGGTTATTTCTTATTTTAAATTTGGAATATTACACTAGAATCAATATCAAAATCTATTTTTATTGCTAGGAAACATTTTAGTTTATAAATATCGGTAAAAATAATTAAATATTATGACAAAATATTTAGCTGTAATTGGCAAGACAGAATATTTAAAACTATATGGAAGAAAGATAGGAATATGGGAGCTTTTAGAGTACCAACCAAGTGGTTGGTTGTGTTCTCTAGCTTTCAAACAATCATTAATTCCAAATGCTCTTATCTTATGGGACTGTGGTGCATACTCATATCGTTATTTAGATATTCCGAAAATCCGAGGAAATCTTGCTACCCCAAAGTGGGCAATTCGTGAGTACAAGGAACGTAGTAGACCTGGAGATATTATAGTAGCCCCAGACTCACTATTTTTAGGAAACAATATCAACCAGCGTCGGAGATTCAACTATGAAAGTGCGGCTAAGTTTATTGAATTAACTGCTGAACTAGAGGGCAGGCTACCAATGGCAGTCATACATGGTTTGACTGTGGAGGAAAGGTTGAAAAGAGGGGTTGAATTATATAATTTGGGATATAAAGCGCTGGGTATAGGAGGATTAGTTGCCTCTGCCTCTAACAAAAATCACAATATTCATATAATCCGAACCATAGTTGAGGAATTACAAAAACTGCCAGAAAAGATTTGGATTCATATCTTTGGATTGTCAGCGCCAGCATACGCTAAAGCTTTCCATCAATTAGGGGTTACTAGTTTCGATGGTGCCAGTCACTTTAAAGAGGCTTTCTCTGGAGGCTCCTTCTTTCTCGCTGAAGGAGAAAAGCTCATCAAACACAAAGTAGTCAAATCAGGGGAGATTTCTACTGTATATTTATGCAACTGCTTATGCTGTTTCACTTTAAGAAAAGCAGGAATTGATACACGCAGATACGGCTCTAACCAAAACAATAAAGGACGAGCTATTCACAACCTTAATCAACTTATGATTGCTCAGAAAAATGCAATTCTTCAAAAAAGAAGATGAGTTCAAAACTATATCGAACTCTGGTAAAGAGAAATTAAAACGCTAACTGCCAGCAGAAATTAACCAAAATACGGTTACCAATCACAATCTGCCAAAAATAATTGGCAGATTTTTCATTTAAAATTTACAACACAAATTATGAGTCTCACATCAGAATTAAGAAACCAAAACTCACCTTTAAGAAAATGGTTCAACGGGAAATTAAATAATGCCATCATTAAGCTGGTTTCAAACCACAATAATTTAATGTGTCGCCAACCAATTATCAGACCACTTGAAGGCACAGACTTTGCATTGGTAGGAAATGCTGTATGCTATGCAGTTAGAAAATATCTATCCCAAACAGCCAATGACGCTAACTGGATATACAAGACTATAGCAAATGTAGGCGCAAAAAAACTAAATGTTGTACCACTCTTGGAAAAATGCGCAATGTACACTAATGTACCTGAAGAAGAAGCATTTTTGTGCTTACTGCTAGCCGTCCTAGAAGGAACAGGTAGAATGGGCATTTCAAATCATCCAATGCTTCAACCATTCATCAAAGGCGAAAAACTGTTTCACCTAGACAAAGAGTTTTTTGAGAAGTGGCAACCATCAATTACAGATGCAGCAGCTATCATCAAAACTATACCTAACACTTGGCAATCTTGTGCCAATGGTATCAATGGTAGAATCATTTCTAATGCCACCTTCTCCTTAAGTAATTGCATAGGTGGAGCCGATGCTCAAATTATCTGTAGTAACGTATTAATTGACGTGCGAACAAGTGCCAAGTCTCAACCATTTACCTTAGAGAATCTATACCAACAAATCAGCTATTGTCTACTAGATACAGATGATATGTACAGCATTAGACAACTAGTGTGGTACTACAGTAGGCAACAGGCTTTATTTATTTACCCAATTGAAAAACTGTTCCGAAATCTACCTAGTCTAAGAAAGGAATTTGCGGATATGATTTTGGAGAATTATGGAAATGATAACGAATTATTTGAGAATTTTTTGGATTCAAAATACAAAATTCAAAAGTTAAGGAATAATTTTGAATTATTTAATTAAGGATACAAGCTCATAGTTTTAGATATCGAAAGTATTTTTTGGTTCAATCCCCTATATGCGCGACATGGGGTAATTTTGGATTTTGCATTTGAACTAAAGGATTGGCTTTAGAACAATAACTATTATCCCAAATCCATTGCCCCTAAGAATTGGCGATCGCACAATTAGAGAGTAACAATCATAGCCTGCTGTGTAAATCCTACCTGGGTAGGATAACAGAAAAATCTATTCGCGCTGAGGCGCTCTTGTGTATGAGTAAATCTACAGAAAAAACTATGAGCGCCATAATAAACCAATACCGTCAGCTTGATGTAGAGTTTGTTGTACTTAATGATTTAGCAAAGAGACTTCGCACAGCTGGTGCCAAAATTTCAGTAAGGAAAGTAGGAAATATCCATAGAATTACTATGTTGAAAGAACCTACAATCGCGACTGTAGAGCAAATTTTGGGTTACGCCAATTCAGCAAGTGGTAAAGCTATAGCAGATGAAGAAAACCAAATAAATAACAAGGCGATCTTATTCAGTAATGATTCACCTGATATGCCGAGTAGTACTTTAGAACCCGCTATAGAAGGTGAAGCCAGCCAGCCTTTGGAAATAGCGACTGTGGAAGAACTCAAGGCATTGCCAGTAAAGAAACTGCAAGAACTAGCAGCACTACACAAAATCAAGGGGCGTACCAAAATGAATTCTGAGAAACTAGTTGAAAAATTGCATGGTATGGTCGAAAAGAACCAACTCAACTGAAGCCACTTAGTGATATTCTCCAACTCCAAAATAAACCTAAGTCTTTTCTTAGGTTTATCTTTTTTTGACACCAATTTAACCCAATTTAGAAGTTGCACATTGCATTCTTAGATGGGAAAACGCAGATAAAAAAGCGCTACGCGCATTCTTATATAGAAAAGTACAATAATCAAGGATATGACACAACAAGTTTACGTTAATAAAATCGAACTTGTAGGCAGGGTAGGACAAAACCCTGAAACTAGGTATTTCGAGTCTGGTGCAGTCAAATGCACTCTAACACTAGCCATTAAACCACCCTACAAATCAGATACCCCACTCTGGTTTGACTTAGAGGCATGGGGCAACATTGCAGAAGTCGCAACCCAGTACGTGAAAAAGGGGTCAACTATTGGTATCACCGGCGAGTTAGTACTCGACAAATGGATTGACAAAAACACAGAAGAACTTAGAGAAAAACCCTTAATTCGTGTAAACAACTTGGAACTGATTAGTTCCTCCCGAAGCAGCGAAGAAATTGAATCCAATAGCGACCAACAAAACCAGATACTCAACGCGAATTTTTAATTAAAACAACACATTCCACTGCCATCTCGCCAGTTGTCAGTGCGATTTGTTGATATTTTGGCGCGCTAGGCGCAATCACAAAAAACTTTGGAGATAAAATAATCTATGATTAATGCCACATTCACCCTCAAAATACAATCTATCAACGAAACTCACGATGGGCAAGGAGTCAAGATAACCTATGGAGAGTGCATATTCTCTCACTACTCTAAAGATGGAATCGTGGAAGATAGCATTGCTTATAGAGCAAAGGGTGCAGCAGCACTATCCATTGCGGAAGCACAGACTAGCAGCAACGGAGTGGCTATTGGCTATTTAGATATTGAAGTAAAAGATAGTGGCAAAGGATATAAAAATAAATCGTGTACCTTAGTCATTCGCAACTTCATTCCTACTACTTCTGCAAACATTTCTTCTGTTAGCACTACCAACGATCCTATCCTACCAGTACCCCAAGAAAATACCAAACAACTAGTTGGTGCTGCAACAGCTTCTTCAGCTAACAACGGTTATCTAAACACTACAGATACTTCCAAGATTCCGTTCTAATTCCTGAATGCTTCTAGCTATAGGGCTGGGATTGAGCCACACCGGCGAACTACCCAGCCTTCGCTTCTCAGTTAGTTGGTGCCGCTACGCGGAACTTAAATGTCAAAAGTTTTACATATCAAAGCTTGTGACTCTTTGAAATGGTTGCTTTATTTACCACCACGCCGTGCTGGAGTCAGCCATAACCGAAACTCACCATACACAGGAACGATGAGGAGAAATTAATGCAAGGTAAAGTTACTGCAATTTTAGCTCTAACGCTATTGATTCATCCGTGTCTTACCCTAAAAGCCACTGCTCAGACCGAGCAAGCCGCTCCATGTAAGGACATCCCTTCGTGTGCGGTCACTGGTACTGTAGTAATAGGGGGCGCTATCTACTATGTCAGTGAAGTACCTACATCAAGTGCAAGCAGTATGATGTAGGCTTCGGGTTGATTCCCGAATTTCCTTGAGGGTACTCGTAGAATCCGAGGATACTATGATCAATTTCCCCCTCCGGCTTTTTATAGTTGGAAAAACTCCCAATCCAACTCGTTTTATGTTGACTGCCGCGTTGATATCACGGTTTATACAGCCAACATCACACGCTTTACAATCATGAATCCTATCTGATAATTCTTTCGGTACATAGGTATCACAATTGCAACAAATTTGGCTCGTGTAGTTTGGTTTTACCCTGATAACCTGTCCCCCAGCTTTCTCGGCTATGTAAGAAAGGATGTCAACAAACTGACCGAACCCAGCATCTAAAAAACTTTTGTTTAACCCGCTTTTTTGAGATTGATGATTTGGTAGAAACTTACCATTTTCATCAAGTCTCGCTTTGTTGCGCTTGGTGAGATTCTTTAAGTCTAAGTCTTCTACAAAAAATACTTTTTTATTTGTTCTTGCCAACCTATGACTAGTTTTGAAATGATGGTCTTTGCGAGAACGAGCTATTTTTTGATGAAGTTTGGCTTCTTTCTTCGCCAACTTGCGTCTTTTAGCAGACCCCTTTTTCTTCGTTGATTTCTTTTTAGATATTTTTGCTAATTTATCTTGGTTTTTGCGAAATGCTTTTACTGATGGGAATAATTCACCTTCAGAAGTAGCTACAAAAGCGCTTCCATCTAATACTGCATCCAAACCACTTGAATTTTTAGCAGTTGGAATAATTTCTTGTAATGGACTATGAGGCACTGTCTTGTCTTCTAAAGACAGCGTTATGTACCAGCCATCCGCTTTCTTTGAAACTATACAAGTTTTAATTGTAAATCCTTCTGGTAGTGAACGATGGAGGATAATCTCTATCTCGTCTATCTTGGGAAGCTTGATAAACCTTCCTTGTATCCAACTATCCAAAGCTTGAGGGTAAGTAAAAGATTTGAAACTCCCAGATGACTTGAATCTCGGTTTACCACCACGTTTTCCGTTTTTATCTCCTTTTATATAACGATCAAAAGCTTTATGAACACGTTTAACAGTGTCCTGCAAAACTTGAGAATAAATATCACTAACGTCTAATAACTCTCCCGACCACTCAACTAGAATTAAGTCCTCTTTAAGAAAAGGTAGTAAGTCTTGATGAGTATTGTAGTTAGGATTATCTCTAAGTTCTGGAAGTGGACAAGAGATGATTGAACAGCTATTTATCGAACAACGGTTGTTTTCCCACCAATTCAATTTATCTGCCAGCATTCTGTTATAAAGATATTGACATAATCTTCTCACATGGTTAAGCTTATTCTTTTGTTCATTGTTAGGCTTAATCCGGTACTGGTAGCTCACCCTCATCCTTATCTCACCTCCTCGTTGACTATCAGTTTACTCTTTAATATAGTTTTATAGTATCGCCAACCTCCGAACATGTGTCAACCGTGACAGATGAATATTTATCACGTGCCAGAGGACTCTCAGAACTAAAGGCACAGAAGCGTGTTAGTAACTAAGTATGGACGCAAAGCTTTTACAAATGAAATGCTAGCTAGATTAGCAAGTATTCTCAAAGAACTGCTCTCAAAATGGGATTGTGAAGTAATAGAGTTTAATGGTGAAAGTGATCATATCTATGTACTATTTAGATACACTTCACAAACTGATTTACCCAAGTTCATAAATAACGTCAAGTCATTTACGAGCCGGTATTTGAGAAAAGAATTTGCGAAACACCTTAATCAATTTTATCGGAAAGATGTATTTTTGAGTAGCTCTTAGTGTAGGAGTTTTCTTCAAAACAAATTATGAAGAAATGGGACTATCTAAGTTAATCGAAATTCACATGCGCCGAGGTTGGACGAGACAAGAAGTTGTAAATTCTGTTAACAAGTTAGCTCAACTAGATCCCTCACAACTTGTTTTTGACTCAGATAAAAAAGGGATCGCTTGGCTAAAAAGAGAAATAAATCAACAGGGTTTCCCTACAGCTTGCTAGCACGGCATGACGCAACTCATATATTAGGGGTAGTCCTACCCCTATTTCTTCATCCTTTGGGGGCTGTGTACCTTTGACTACGTACACCATACATACTTGACACTGGTCCATGTAGTAGCCATATTCAAACTCAGGAACTTCTTTGCTCGTTACAGCGAATGGAATGCGACTTTTCAGAACAAAAACTCTCCGAGGTTAAGCAATGTCTCATAACCATAGTCATGGTCATCACGAGCATCCAACAGGTAACTATAACCGCGCTTTTGTCATTGGCACTCTCTTAAATATGGGATTTGTGATTGTTGAAGCCGTCTATGGCTACCTAGGACACTCTGTTGCCCTTATTGCCGATGCCGGTCACAATTTGGGTGATGTATTAGGATTGTTGCTGGCTTGGGCGGCCAGTTTCCTTGCCCGCCGCCCACCAACACAACGCTATACCTATGGGTTGCGCCGCTCCTCCATCTTGGTAGCGTTGATCAACGCGCTTATTCTTCTGCTAACGATGGGGGCGATCGCGTAACGCTGCTTTCTCTGAAGGGCGATCGCACCTCCCCACTCTCGTAAATCTAAAAATTTGAAGTGTACTACTATTTGTTTACAATCTTGCTAGAAAAATAGGTGCATACCTTACAAGAGGTTGCGATCGCTCGCGAACTTGATCAATTTCTAGCGAAATGAGAAACACTCATAATTCTTATGGCAGGGGGATCCCCGCTGAACGGATAGCAAGCTTAACTGCACCCTTAACTACATCGCTTACTGTTGCATCCCCCAATGACTGACCCCATCTCACCAATTTATCTTTAATTGTTGGGTCGTTCTGAGCTTGAGTCGCTATATCTCTCGCCACCTCCTCCTGAGCAACGTCAACATTTACACCTCTCCTTTGTAAATTTTCAATCAAGTCTTGAATCTGAGCCGCAGCGTGAGCTAAATCTTGGCTCATATTAATGTAATCTCCCTGGATATAGTCACCCCCATGTGTATTAATAGATTCATAATAATTACCACCGCCTGTATTAATACTTCTCATTTTTGCTCCAATTTCAATTAGTTTCACAATGAACTCAATAAGTTGAGGTTGATTATTATCAATTTCAAGAAGTCCGATAAGACGCTGTAATTCAGCATTTTGATGACCTCCTTGCATAACTTGTGATAACTCTGCTTCATAGGTCTGGTCAAATTCCTGTTCTACAGTTCCTTTATCAGTCTCTTGTGAGACTCTAATTTTAACCACAACACCGCCGCTAATCTTATCGAAACCCTGTAAATTATCAGGTGTAATGTCAGGATTTTTCTGAATTAAATCCCAAAAAGCAGCAGTCAAAGCCTGTCGATTATCTGAGTTACGTATCCGAAGCTGGAGTGTTTCAACATTTTCTGTGTACCGTTTTTCAAACTCTCCAGGTTCAAATATTTTGTTGGGAGCATGAGGATGTCTTTCCCTAATGCCGGATTTTGAATCAGCACGCTCTGCTAAAAACACATATTCACACTTCACCTTATTAAGTTTTGTTTTTGAAGTAATTGTCCAATTCAGTATACACGCGCCAGTTAGAGTTGACTCTCTAAGATCTGCACCATCAAGCTTTGTTTGTGTCAAGTTCGCCTCAGACAAATTTGCCCCACGCAAATTTGCTTCGTTTAAGTTTGTTCCAACAAAACTGGCTGATGATAGGTTTGCTGATTCTAAATTAATCCCCTCAAGATCTAAACCGTCAAAGTTTAAATCCTCTGAGTTGAGCCGTCCAACTTCCTGACTCATAACCAACTGCTGAATTTTTGGAAGTGCAATATAGCCGCCTTCTAGACAACAATATTCAAAGTGTCTTACCTTATACCAGCGAACTCTTTTAATAGACTTAAATGCTTTAAAGTTCGCACTTCTAACAGATGCCGCAGTAAAGTTGGCATCTGTTAAATCAGAGCCATTAAATGTAGTGCCACCAGAAACAGCGAATTCAACATACATTTTCCAGAGCCAACTAAATCTCTTATCTCCTATGAGGGCTAATTTAGAAAAGTGCCAGCCTAGACCACCTCCAATAGCGGCTCCAAATATTCCTGCTATCCATGTGCCGCCCTCAGTTGCCGTTCCTAACCCTTTGACATACCTTGCCAAATTTGGAATCCATTTCAGCAAAAGCTCTTCCCAACCTTTTAGACTAGATGTGAACAGAAACACTATTAGAAGAGCCAAAAGTGCTATGACAGTCCAAATGATGTAGCCAGTATCAGTTTTGGTATCATCAATAGAAACTTTCACCGCGTATGCAGATGCAGTCGTGATAACAATTAATGCAATTCCTGAAATTGTATGAACAGAAATTGCTAAATTTCCTAGAAGAAATGTACGTATTGCAATGATTAGAGTGAGTGAGCAAAACCAGCTAAGTAGTAGAACCACAGATGAAGGTTTTTGACGAAGAGTAAGGAAGAAATAGTATATTGCAAATGAGCTAATGATCGTTGATGTAAAACTTGATAAGATACAGAAAAATATTGTTACAAAAATGACCCAAATTGTATGAGTCATCTTCAATCCAGATTGGGTTTTTTCAAAGTTTGCCCGAATTAATGTAGCACCAGTAAAATCAGTTCCTTGGATTTTAGCATTCTTGAAATTTACACAGGGTAGTGCAATATCCCCGTCAACATAAGTAACATTATCTGATGAAATAGTGTTATCTGAAGCGCCAGTAAATTTTGCTTCTCGAAGATACGCGTGGCTGAAGTTTGCTCCTTGGAGCTTAGCATCACTGAAATTAGCATTAAAAAGTTTTGCTCGAGAAAAATTTGCCCCTCGGAGATCTGCTCTACTGAAGTCGGCTCCCCTTAGATTCTGTCTTTCAAAGTTCTGATTTTGTAGATCCTGGTCGGAATAGTTTTGAGCCATAAGAAGTTGGATTATGAAGGCTGAAACAGGGCAAACACATCTAAAATTAACAAAACTAAATTGACAAAAAACTTAGTTTATGAATTTGACGTATAAATTTAGTTGCAATGCTCCTTAGGCTAATCGCCTTCGGGAGATTAATGAGGTGTCGGTTTCAACAAAGCGTTGTTGTTACGGCGCTTCGCAGATCTTAGCAGATACTGTCAAGTTATATACAGGGATTATAGGGGATTATTCTATATAATTACCTTAACTTCTGAGAAACTTTTCCACCACCTGTAAAGGCTAGAAACACCGAAAATTGTGAAAATTTGCGCCGAGTTAAAATTTGGTGGCACGATAAAGCAGGCTTTTGAACATTCAAAAAGCCCAAAATCTGAGCGGAGGATTCAAGCTCGTAGCACTGAAACAACATTTCTTCATTGTCACCTTGAAAGGGCTAGTCCTAAATTCTTGAAAATATAAGGGAAGTACACATGCAAACTACACAAAAGCTTCTACGTCGAGGTTTACTACTCGAATACCTGACTTTAGGGTGGAACGTTGTCGGTACTTGCATTGTTATGAAGTCAGGACTGCAAGCAAACTCCATCGCCTTAGTGGGATTTGGGCTTGACTCCCTGGTTGAGATTGGTGCCTCAACAGTAGTAATCTGGCAATTAACCGGGGTTAATCAGAAGCGCGAACAGCAAGGATTGCGCTTAATTGGAACGGCATTCTTTGTACTAGCAACTTACGTATTGATTCAGTCGGTGACTACATTGTTGGCTCAAGCCCGTCCCCAGCAGTCTTCTGTTGGTATTGGGTGGTTAGTTGCAACATTTGTGGTCATGCTGGCTTTAGCAGTTGGCAAGGCTCACACGGGGAGAAAGCTTGACAACCCTGTACTTTTGACTGAAGCCCGTGTCACTGTAGTGGATGCTTATCTTGCTGGCTCTGTGCTTGTTGGCTTACTTTTGAATACTTTTTTTGGTTTGTGGTGGGCTGATCCAGTTGCTGGATTGGTTATCGTCTTCTACGGCTTTAAGGAGGGTTGGCATGCTTGGATTGAGAGTGTAACTTAAAGGAAAAGATGGCCGGAATTAAAGGATAAAGTGGTTCTTGGCAAAACAAATTGGAATTATAAGCCCGCCAAACGGCAATATTATCGTTCCACCGACAGGATAAGACTTTTAAGCTTAACCCGGTTTTCTGTTCCAATGATACTTGTACCCCTTCTACACGCGGGAAGAATGTCAAATAACTAAAGCTAATAACCTCTATAAGTTTTACTCAATCACGAAGTATTGTAAAAGAAAGTAAATATTTGTAAAGTAAAGTTACAGGCAAACAAAACGCCTGATTCATAAAACATCATCGCAATCATAAAACCATGACAGCAACCCTACAGCGCACTCGTAGTGCAAACGTATGGGAGCAGTTCTGCAACTGGGTAACCAGCACTGAAAATCGCCTCTATGTAGGTTGGTTCGGTGTATTGATGGTTCCCACCCTGCTAGCTGCAACCACCTGCTTCGTAATCGCTTTCATCGCCGCACCTCCAGTAGACATCGATGGAATCCGTGAACCTGTAGCAGGTTCCTTAATGTACGGAAACAACATCATCTCTGGTGCAGTAGTACCTTCTTCCAACGCTATTGGTTTACACTTCTACCCAATTTGGGAAGCAGCTTCTCTAGATGAGTGGTTGTACAACGGTGGTCCTTACCAGTTGGTAGTGTTCCACTTCTTGATTGGTGTATTCTGCTACATGGGTCGTGAGTGGGAATTGTCCTACCGCTTAGGAATGCGTCCTTGGATCTGCGTAGCATACTCAGCACCTGTTGCTGCTGCAACCGCAGTATTCTTAATCTACCCAATCGGACAAGGTTCATTCTCTGATGGTATGCCTTTGGGTATTTCTGGAACATTCAACTTCATGTTAGTGTTCCAAGCTGAGCATAACATTCTCATGCACCCCTTCCACCAATTAGGTGTAGCAGGTGTATTCGGTGGTTCACTGTTCAGTGCAATGCACGGTTCCTTGGTAACCTCTTCCTTAGTTCGTGAAACAACTGAAATCGAGTCTCAGAACTACGGATACAAGTTTGGACAAGAAGAAGAAACCTACAACATCGTAGCAGCACACGGTTACTTCGGTCGCCTAATCTTCCAATATGCGTCCTTCAACAACAGCCGTAGCTTGCACTTCTTCTTAGCAGCATGGCCAGTAGTTGGTATCTGGTTCACCGCACTAGGTATCAGCACAATGGCGTTCAACCTCAACGGTTTCAACTTCAACCAATCCGTAATCGACTCACAAGGTCGCGTAATCGGAACCTGGGCTGACATCCTCAACCGCGCTAACTTAGGTATGGAAGTAATGCACGAGCGTAACGCTCACAACTTCCCTCTAGACTTAGCTGCTGGTGAAGTTGCTCCCGTTGCACTAAGCGCTCCTGCTATCAACGGTTAATCATTAACGACAAATAGTAAAAATCAAGAGCGCTCTCCTAAACGGGGGGCGCTTTTGGTCTTCGGTGTAAACTATCTTAGGCAACTTGATATTACAGCTTATCTGGCATTTCCAAAAATCCTTTGGGTCTAGTCGTTTTAGAGCGCACAATGTTATCCTCTAAGGAAGAAAATACCGTACTAGGCGTGGCAGAAGAGGAAGCGTTGGCTGTAACAGATCCATTATCCTGTTTTATTAATTTGCTCACTCGCTCAACAAATGCATGATGCAGTCCCAATACATCAGCAATACGATTGCCCATTCCCAAAGTGTCCAAATCCGGTGAAATCTCCACACCACCATTCCATATCAAAGTTCTATTAGCAAAATGTTCCTGTAGTTCCTTCCTTAAGTACTCCGCAGTGCCGCCACAGAAGATAATTTCATCCACATCAGCAGATAACTGCTGGGACAACCATCGAATCAAAGCCCTTGCGTAATCATCACGAGAACGCAGGGCTGACTCTGCAATAGTTGTAGCATCCTCTGCTATCTCTTCTGGTTTGCGCTTGCGAGAAAGTTTGGCTAACATTTCAGAACTGCATTCATCCCCAGCCTCCACCAATGCCTGTACTATCCTTGGATCTTCCTTAGACAGTCCACTACACCGACGCACAAAGGCATCTATCATCCACGCCATACCAAAGTCGCTTGACACTCCTGGGCTGAGTACTCCCCTTGCAACTACAGAGAGACTGGCGTTACGATAACCTATCATGGCAACCGCAACAGTACGATTTTTGAATTCTTCCCCCAACACTCTCCGGCGATTAAAGAGTATTCCAGCACCTTCGGTCATTGCATCAAATAGAATCAACTTGACCTGCATAGTACCAGTAGGGGTACTAAAATTGCTAAGGGCTTCCTTTAGCTTTGTCTCTAACAGAGAGCGATCGCTTCCCTCAGACGGTGGCAACAATACAGCCAAAGCAATACCCAACTTATTTGGAAGTTTCCACTTCTCCTTGAGCACCCACAATAAACCACATATCTTCGGCACTGCTACATCGTACTTGAGCTCCTTCAATAATGAATTGCCACCAAATTTGTATCTTGCCAAAAAGCCAATTGCGTAGTTTTCTCCATTTGGTAATCCTATCCAACACCCATTAGCTGGTTTTCCATCAATCTCACATTCCTTCAAAGACTCTAAAGAAACATCCGCTACCTCTGGCTCCATGCATAGTACCGTAGGCTCTCCCTTTGGGTACTGCATTGCTATAACTTTGGTAAGGCTTGCTCCCAAATCAATCGTGACCACTAAATCTGGACTGGAAATAGCTTTGTACTTAACTTTTACCATCGTTTGTTTTTATACTCTTTATTTTTTATTTCCAAGGTTTCACTCTCTCATCAGTAGTCAGTTTGGAAAATTCATAAAGTCATACTGTTCCAGAGAGTATCTTCCTCTACCTCTAATTCAGCAGATTCCTCTTCCCCATCACTGTTCCAATCACTCTCTTCTCCCTGATTTCCTTTCTCTGTGTCAGAAGATGCGTTTGCTACAACCTTAGCTGTGTCTATAGGTATCGCAGCAGGTGTGGGTGTTAGTGTAGTTGTAGTTTCGCCTGATGCCATAGGTACAGACGTGGCACCTAGAGAAAGAAGTAGAGATGGAGGCAATTTTTTGATCCCGCATATCGCCATGATTGTCCCTACTCTCCCCAACAACTGCTCTATCGCCCACAACCCTGCTTCCTCTAACTCTTCCCCTGAAACACCATGCTTTTTCATCACCATTGGCATCCAAAATGCACTAGCTGCATCTTCGACTATCTCAGTCCCACTTCTCCCTGAACGATGGTTCTCCAATAAATACTGGAACATTTTCCCTTTCCACGTATTAAGACTGCGTGTCATTTTAGGAAAATCTATTGCGTTGCGAGTCTTATTCGTCTTCGTCACTTTTTCTTCTCAGCACTATTAAAGTTATTCTCTATACAAAATTATTACTGAAGAAGTTTTTCGGTGTCTTCCGCACTTTCAACGCTTTTTTACGCCTTTCTACGGCTTTTTCTCTTTTTTATGTCTATAAATTTGGCTCTGTGTCACTATAGTGTTTGGAAGAACTTACGCTTTTTTACGATTTTTTACGCTATTTGTAATCTCCCTCTATTCCTCATCATTCCTTTATGTCCATATCCGTATAACCCTCACTACACAAAGGTTTGCGCCTCCTGCTAGCATAGACCCAACGCATAGTGCCACACGACAGTGGTGGTGAGACGCCAGCCATGTCGCCTGTATACGCTGTACGCGTATACCGCCCCTGTGGTACGGGGCGACGGCGACGGCTGGCTCCTGCGGAGGGCGAGGAACAGCTAGCTAGCACAACAACTTGTTTGTCATGCCAACAAAGACTAAGAGGTCTGATGGAGTTGCAAGAAAGATTACGCATCCAGTTCGCTTTGCTGCTGATGAGTACGAGCAGTTGAAGAAGAAGGCGTATGAAGCAAGGGTGAGTATTGGGGAATTCATTCGTCGTGCTGCACTACGCCGTCGTGTTGTAGAACCTCCGCCACCCCCGCAGTTAAATTGGAAATTGTACGAAGAACTGAATGCAATTGGGGTGAATCTTAATCAGATAGCTAAAGCAGCCAACAGAGCAGCAAAGTCTGGACAAGACGTAAATATTAATGTCGAGCAACTGCAAAACTTAGTGGAATCTCTGTATACATCCATCAGGGAAACACAAATGCAACTACTGGAGTGTGGTGTACCAGATGACGATCAAGAACAGTCCCCTTAATTTTCAGGGGATCGCCTATGACTCCATTTGTCTAGTAAATTTGGAATAGTTCCTTTGATTGGCAAGCAGTTCAAAAACCAAAGTTTCCGTTCCACCCTGGACTATGTGCTGGGAAAGGAGAAAGCCACCATTATCGACAGTAACATGGGTGGCACTACACCCAGACAGCTAGCCAAAGAATTTGGGGCAGCCAGAAGAATGCGACCCAATCTCCAACGTGCCTGTGCTCACGTTATTCTTTCTATCCCCCACCGCGATGCATCCCATGAGAAAGGTGAGTACCACGAGCATTTAGAGGATGAACAGTACGCAGAAATTGCCCAGCGCTGGATGAAGGAAATGAAATTCCTGGGGGAGGGTTTTCACAAAAGCCAGTACGTAATTGCCCGTCACCACGACACTGAGCACGAACACATCCACATAATTGCTTCTCGTATTCGCATGGACTCTTCGGTTGTACCCGACTCCTGGGACTACCGCCGCAGTGAGGTAGTGATGCGCCAATTGGAGAAGGAATATGGGTTGGAAGCTTCCCCCTGTAGCAGTGATAGGGTTGCTACTACAGTTAAGGAGAAATATGGAATTGAAACAACAGTTAGTGATCGTCGCGCCCAAACCCAAAAGCAGAAACACCATTCTTCTGGCAAACCACCTGTGACTCAACTACTGGCTGAGATCATTGATCAAGTAACCCAAGATAAACCCACTGTCACCGAGTTAATTGCCAGACTTCAGCAGCAGGGTGTTGTGATTCACCCCCAGTTCAGCACGAGGGGGTTGTTCAAAGAAGCGATCGCTTTTGAAATAAATGGAGTAAAAGTAGCAGGCAACAAATTAGGATCAGCATACAGCTTTCCTGGTCTTCAGAAAAAACGGGGCATCTCCTATGATCCAGAACGTGATTTGGCTGCAATCAGAAAAGCTGCTGCTGGAGAATTGGTTGAATTAGCTGTCAAAGTACCACAGAATAACCAATTGGTAGAAGAAACATTACCAGCTAAAGAGCAATTGGAGATGCCAATAGTAGAAGTGGAACCATCAACTACGGAGCAGTTAGTACTCGTGTCGCCTGTAGTTGGTGGAGACTTAGAGGATCTGCCACTAGATGAACCAGAGGTGAAACGATCTACAAAATACTCTGTTGCTTCACCCAGCATCAAAGAAAAACTGAAGCTTTCAATTAATACAGCAGCAGCAGACTATCCCTCAATGCCAGAGTTAATTGCCAAGTTGTACTCAACTGGTGTGGGGATAGAGGTGGAGTTTAGCAGTCGGGGGTCACCCAAAGAGATTTTCTATAAGCTAGATGATATTTCCACTGCTGGTAGCAACTTGGGTAAACAGTACAGCTTTGGGGGATTACAGAAACACCTAAGTGTTGACTATAACCCAGAATGGGACAATAGGTTGATTGAAACTCTTATGCATTATGGCACAGAGGGACGTGCTATTGATGACAGCTATATCGACCGATTGAGACGCTATCGTCAAACTAAGGAGCAGGAAGCTAGGAGAACACAGCAAGCAATGCTGCTACTGGGAATGAGGACAGAGGATGAACTACCAGTGGCGATCGCATCACAGGATAGAGACGAAGCTATAACAATTGAGACTAACGTTGCCGTTGAAAAGAGCATTACAGCAGAAAGTGATACTCTTCCAGCGAAGAGTAATATTACCTTAACCATTGATAATGCTAGTGATGACTCAGGGACTAATGACTGCTCTTTAAAGAAGGACGCAGCCAACGAGAATACTTTTGACCAATTTGTTCACAAAGCGGTTGCACCATTGGAAGCAATTGAACAGGAGTATGCTAACAAAATTGGGACGACTATTCGACTATTGTGGCAGCACCTAGGACAACCCAAACAAATTAATGGCAAACACTATGACCTGCAGCTTGTTGGAGAAACCCTTCAGCTAATGAGAAAAACTGGGAAGCAGATTGCTTGTATTCCTTTGTCTTCATCAGAAGCAGGATCATTTGAAGACTGTACTCAGGAAGATTGTGAAAGATTCGACGAGCTACTAGCAATACTTAAAAGCGAAAATTTGCAGCAAAGTCAGCAGGCTCATCAACATCAGAGAACAGAACTAGATTAGTTACCCAATTATCAAACCCGGCACAGAAAATCTTTTTTGAGGGGTTCACTCTTAGAGGTCACAGGGGTCATTTGGGGTACACCAATTCAATGGGTTTTATATACCCTAAAGAACACCCAAGTATACTCCATATATGGGTTAATTTGACCTATAAAGCCTCGCGAAACTTTGGGGTACTTATAGCCCCTATTTATACCCCAAAACTTGATAGTTCTCTAAACAAATTTCGCTATGGCTTATTTGTTGATTCTACATTCCACATCCCAAGATACTCTATCAGGCTTGTAGTAATGGGACTTAAACATTTTTTAGGAAGAAATAAGGCTTAAACCCTTATAGGGCAAGGGAAATACACCTGATAGCTAAGAGTGCTTGAAACCCTGAATATATTAAAGCAAAGTTTTTATCGTGCAATTGTCTACAGTAGCGCACTATAATTTACACTAACGTTAGTGTATTTCACAAAAGACGGTAAAGAAGTCTGCTCTTTATAGAGTTCTCGAAATCGTCAGAAGCTGTCTAGCAAACGTCAGCACCCTTGCCTAATGTTTAAACTAAACATACCTAAATTAGATCTGCCCGATTACAGATTTAACCCCACGATATAGACCAAGTGGGACGCGCCCAATCTCAATCCTTTTACACTAACGTTAGTGTAAAGCCCTAACAGAAAAATGAAGAAAAAATCTGCTCGGAAACAGATTCGGCTAGCGATCACAAGTAATGCCGGAGGATCAGGAAAGACTACAATGGCAATCCACTTGGCATATGCTGTTGGCATTAAGGGCTACAGAGTTTGCCTCATAGAACTCGATCAAAATGGCTCTTTACGGATCTTTGCTGGACTCGAACCGGCGACATTGGAGCGTTCCATCGCCTACGTCCTTAGAAAAGATTTTAAGGGAGATTATCCCTTAAGTCCACTGTGGACGAGTCACGCCAAAACTATCACAGCAATCCAAGGGGGCAAGCCACTAGAAGATAGTATTCGGGAAGTGTATCTGTACGATCGCCGACACTACACTCTTATTGACCGTCTAGAGGACTATCCCCTAGCTGCCGACTTGATCATCTTCGACACTCCTGCTTCCTTAGAACCAATGGGACTGATGGCACTAGCAGCCAGTACCCACGTTCTAGCAGCAATCAAACCTGAATACAAGGATACAGGAAGCTTTGCAGATTTGCTGGACTGGTATTATAACAAAGTGGATGAACTGAGACTACGACCAAAACCAGCACTCATGGGATTTGTCCCGGCTCGGGTCGATCTTTATGAAGTTGGGACACACCGAGATATCTTAGGGTTGGATAAGAAAGGTCTTCCCAGAAAGGATATCGATCCCTCGGAAACCTTACCCTCGATCATTCAGCAGATGGGGATTCATTGCTTCCCATATATCCGGGAATCAAATTACTACCTAAAAGCCTGTGGTGCTGGTCTCCCACTACATTTATATAGACCAGGATGTGAAGTTTACAAAGACTTTGACCCGATTGTCAAACAACTCATCAAACTTATGGTAGAGGAATAAGATGGCAGCACGCAAACCAATCGAGATGAAGCAGTTGTTTTCAGAAGCAGGGCAGTCCCAACAGATCCACCAACTTAAAGGACAAATTGAAGAACTGGAGGCAGAACTTGCCCAACTCCGGTCAGGGATGCTTAATGCTAAAGAAAAAGCTGCACTAGAACAGCAAATTAAAGACTTAACAGACCAACTTGCCTATAGTGGGGGAGTCCATGAAATTGAACTCCAACGGATCCAACCAGATCCAGATCAACCAAGACAAACATTTCCTCCCTACCAGATCCAAGAGCGTGCCGAGAGCCTCCGCCGCAATGGGCAAAAGACCCCTATTGTGTTGATTCCCCAAACAGATGAAGACTATATCCTGTTTGATGGAGAACTGAGGTGGAGAGCCGCGCAATCAATTGGTTGGAACACTCTTAAGGCAGTCTTTTTACCAAAAGAACAGATTTTAGCAGCAGAGGAAGTCTTTGAAGGGCAGCTGGTGACCAGTATTCATAGCCAGAAACTGCACGATCTGGATCTGGCAACATCTCTAGTCAAACTTATAGTTTACAAGTATCCTGACCTGAAAGAGCGAGAAACCGAGATTCCAAAAATCCTTAACACTGGAATCACTCAACTGCGACGTGGGCAAAAGCACTTAGAACTTAACCAGATTCGATTAGCAGAACAGGTAGATCAACAAGAGTGGCTGGAGACAGCCGGTTTCAAAAAGATTGAGGAACTAGAGGTGATTGCAGTCCTCTTGGGGCTACAGCTTAACCCGATCTCCATCAACAACAATATTTTTCCCCTCATCAGCCTTGCAGAAGATCTTAAACAAGTTATTCGCCAAGAGGGACTAGAAAGTAGTAAAGCCAGAGAAATCAACAAGCTCTCTGCTCTCCAGCTTGAGGTTGACGAAGCCAAAGCACTTGTACTACGTAAGGAAATTACCCAAAAAGCCATTCAAGAAAAACTCTCCTTAAGTGATATCAAACGATTAGTTAACGATACTCTGGCTCAGTACTCCCCAAAAAAAACAAACCAAGCTAATAAAATTATTAAGCTCTCCAAAACAATCCAAGACTTTCAAGTACAGACTGCTGAGAAAGAAGAGCTAATGTCTTTGCAACAAATTCTTGTAGACAAACTAGCCGAGATCGAGCAAGCTCTGAAACAGTAGATCTGCTTTAAGGCAGAGCAGCGGTCTATCATGAGACATCGCTTAATTGATAGTTTAACCTTATCCCACACAATCACTGTTAGAAATTTCTCAAGTGGAGCGTTATATCTTTTGATATAAGCTCTGGCACAAAATCTACCCTAAATTCTACTTTTCTTCACTATCCTGATTACCAAGATAGCTCTTAGAATCCGCTTTAGGAGAACTCTTAGTAGCTAGAAGTAATGTCAATTTGGTTAATCACGCCTATCTTAATATTTTGTGTCTCTGTCAAAGGGCAGGCTGTCAGTATCTTCAAAATTGCGCAAGTCTTGCTGCATTTGCTTCCTGCGTTGGCCATAGCTCTTGGTGTCAGCAATTTTCGCTTGCATCTGCTGTTCTCCGAAATTTACACCTTGTTCCGCATATTGAGCAGATACTTCGTTGTAGTTGTCTACATCAATCTTTTTACGGCGCTCCATCTCTTCAAGCGCTCCCTTGCTAATACCAATACTATGGGCATATTGGACATACTCTGGTCTGAGGGAACCATCAGGATTAAATTGCCGCTTCTCCTCTTCGGTAAAAAAGTCATAAGCTGTGTAAACCGACCATGGTTCTGGGTCGGTTTCGTCTAAGTGTTTAAGATGCTCATATTTTGCTTTCAATCTAGCAGCATAGTCACCGATTGCCTCGTTACTCATACCTATAGATAACATCTGCTCCCAAGCTTCATTTTTTAGTGTTCCATCTGGATTAAATTCTTTCTTGTGCATATTTAACCAACGCTTTAATCTTGACATACCACATCCTTACAAAATTAATTATTTTTTATTAAGAAGAACTGAATGAGTTTATGACACTTTTATTCAAACACTTCGATACTAGACTCAAACAGTGGGTTCACACAGATGGTGATCCCAAAAATATCGATTCAATTCTAACTGAGGAATTAGATAATACTCTGCTGGAGTTTTTCTTTCCAAATAAGGAGTTCTCCTTTGGGCAGATGGACGACTATAGTACACCAGAAGATTTGAAAAATCATCCAGATGATCATGTTCTACTCTTGTCATCTAAAACACGACTACTCTATGGTCCAGCAGAATGTCTAGAAGTCATTGAAAAACTTTGCCCAGACCGCAAAGACCGTGGTGCATACGGTTCCATCTTTCTTGGCTCATGCAAGAATGCCATCAACGAACAGCTAAACATTTTAGTGGTGGATGATGCCACAGGGGAAAATGGAGGATTCCTTAAAGACGAAGATGGTTGGAAGTTGGTAGGTGATTGTTATGGGCAAATCTCGACTGAACTATATGATCGACTGACTAAAAGGGAAGAACAAGGGGACAAGAGTTATCGCGTGATCCAACACCGCTTTGGATGGCGATCGCAAGATGGTGACGATATCCAGTACCGCTTTGGCAAAGGAACACTACGACCCTACAACATAGACGAAATAAAATACGCTGACCCCACTAACAAACCCAAAATCGACCTCATCATTCCCCTATCCAGCTTTAAAGGCACGGATAAAGATAATCCCTCTGGTCCAATTAAACCCCAAATCAAGCCAGGTTTGTACAATCAAGCCATTTGGTTGGGTGAAAAATCACAGTCCCAGAAAGGAAAGACTGCTATTTCCCAGCTTCTTGCATCTTTTCCCCGAGGCGTCAAGGACTTTGCAGAGGAATTAGAAAATCTTGCTCAAGAACTTGCCGAAACCCAGAAAGACCCCAGAAAAGTTGCACAATTATATTGCGAGAAGTACGAAAAGCGCAAAGCATTCACTGAACAGCAAAAAGCTTCCCTAGAACAACAAATCAACGCCCAAGTAACAGATGGAACACTTGAAAGACAAGTGGAGTTATCTGTTGCCAATCCTGACTCAGAAGAAGAGTTAGACATAGATGATTTAAATGAGGATAACCCAAAATCCGAAAAAGAAGACTTGTTAATGTACAAAATTATCAAGGCAGATCTACTTGGTCATTCACAACTTTTGGAAACTGAGAAGGTTAGACAAGAACTAAGTCGATTTGTGCAAAATGAATGGCGAGATATTGCTCTTGGTCGCACCATCACCTTCAATCGAGGCATGATTATTCCCTCGAAGGAACTGAAAAACGGTGAAATTTGTGTACCCTGGTTTAAGGAAGATGAAAAAATTCTCAACTTCCGCTCTCCCTTCCTAAACTCCAATGGTTTATGTGTTTCCATCAACAAACACGTTCAAGACTACATGGGACCAGATGGAAAACCGCTAGAAGGTATTATCATAGTCAATGACGAAGACCATAAGCGCATCCAAGCTAGAATTGACGTACTAAAATCTCAAGGAATTGAAACTGATGAAGTAGACCCAGCAGAAACAGAATCAGAACGCCAAGGTCGAGACTTTGATGGTGACTGTATTGGTGTGGAATTAGCCAACAAATATCCCAATTTTACAGCCGAAGCAGAGTACAAAAATCTTCCTGAACAAGCCTACGCCCCTACAGTCAAACTGAAGAAGCAATCATTTTATAGAGAAGATAGCACACAGCCTCCTTTTGAAGAAATTGCCATCCACATGAGTGATGGTATCAGTGTTGGTATTATCAACAATCACGTTACAGCACTAGAAGCTTTAGAGTCAGAAATCGAGATCCTAAAAACTTATGGAAGTAGGGAGCAGCAGTCAGAGTATTTAAACCAAGTATCAGGTCACTACAAAAAGCTATTTTCTTTAGAAAATAACGAAAAATACTCTAAACCAATTAGGGAAGAATATAGGGAGTACATGAATGAGTTCGTTGTACTCTCTTCAATGCAAAACAGGACTCCTGAAATTATACAGCAAGCAATGGAAATTAATCGCCTGCTGTACAGGAAAATGATTGAGGAAGCCTGCTACCAAAACCAGATAGCAGTTGATTTGTTCAAGAGCGCTAAAACTCCTGACATGGACTTAATTAAAGAAAATAAGCGCTATCTGTATAGAGACGTAAACTACATTAAGGACAAAAAATTAAGGTCAATCTATCTCAATGAAGGGATTGTTCCTAAAGGTTACTCTCCAGTAGAACTGCTCATAAGTCAAACTAATAAATATTTTCAAGAAGCCCAACTTGAATCTCGCCCTATCATTCAGTTTCAGGATCTATTTACAGGGGTTGAATTCACGCCCCAACAAAAATATACTGCCCTCCTTGCCAAACAAGAATTCGATACAAAATTTAATGAAGCCACTCATTTAAAACGGCGACGAGAGACTGAACAAGGTCCCTACGCTATCATCCAAACACTCCAAGGAACACAAATAGAAATCACAAACCTTACTCGTTACGGAAATCCAAGAATTTGGAAAGCGCAGACACTTAACATCCGACTAGAAGAAATCCAAGAGTCATCCCGCAGCAGTGAGCGCCCTCACAAGTTGTTAGCAGTGGCTCAGATCAATGGGGAAGTAGATCCAGAAAACGGACAACCTGTATATAGCAAGTTAGGCACAGTGAGCAATCAGTCTACTATCGACCACAAGCTAAAAGCCGGAATGACTACCCTTGGAGCAACCTTAATAGAAATCAAGCCAGAACTGAGCAAAAGCCAAACCGAATTGCTGTTCCAACAAGCTTATGAAAGTGCCGAAGCATTCCGTACCGCCATACCTGAGTCAGAAAGGCAATCCGCCGCCGCTGCAGCTTGGAGCATATCAGCCACAAGACAAGATGAAGTAGAAAAAGAATTTAATAATTCTTCGGAAATAGCAGAATCGGGAGATAAACAACAGGTAGGTAAGCACAAAAAAGTATCTAATTTTGTATTTGTTGCTTTCCCAAACGAAATTATATCTAGACTAGATGAACTGCAATTTACTGATATAAAGCTAAGAGGAATTGGGAAAGAAGGTGATAGTTTTAAGGAAAAAATATGGAACCCAGAAGAAAAATATTCTATAGAAATTAGAGCTAGTCACTATCCAGAGGGGCATGAACGCTATGGTTCGAGGCTTGTCTTCGTGAAAGATAGCGACGGGCAATATAAGGAATTCGCTGTTCTGGAACAAAGAACTGGGAGATTACCAATCAACACCAAAGCAGAGGTAAACATTGTGCCGGGAGAAGCTTACACAGCTAAAGCTACCCTCCAGGAGCAGGGAAAACATAAGATTGAATTTACCATCAGAGAAATTAGTAAATTCTCTTATGCTGGTACGGCTTTCAACGGCGAACAAGTTACCCTCTCCATTGGCAATGTAGCGGTCCCAGATCAAACTGTAAAAATTAAACTTGATGGCAAAACACTAGGAGAGTTGGACGCTGACTCTGTAAAACAGCTTAAAGAAATTAATTATCTCAATAATGGCAATCCCCTAATCCTCAAATTTACATCCATTTCTGAAGGTGAAAATAAAGGTGCATTTCTTATAGGGGAATCACCTAACGGCAATTTGTTGAGAATTAATAAAGTTAGTTTCTACGACTTCAAAAGTCAAACATTTAATGACAAAGAATACAAAAACGTTACGATAGAAATCCCTCCTACTAAAGATAGAGACGCAGTATTTCTTAATGGAGAACCCCTAGGAGTGTTGCACTTTAAACAAGACAAAGAAGCACTTAAACAATTGGGAGTTCTTAAACACGGACAGCTTACTTCTATATCATGTACCCTACAAAGCAACTTCTCCCACACCTTTATCGAAGTTGACCCCAACACTGTTCAGTATCCTGAAATTTGGACAAAGGAAAGCCAAGCTTTTGAAGTAACCACAAATAGTTCTACGTTCACACAACAAGAGGTGATGATTGAAAAGAGCACACCTCTACTACAAAAAATCAAGGAACGTCCCACCATCTTATTCTCCTCTCAGGAAGATAGAATGCTAGGACTGATGGGGATGGCAGTAGATAACTATAAGGTTGATACTGTAACCAAATGGTTAACCAACCATGATATTGAATTCAGCCAAGTTTTTCCAAAAGATGCTCCATTAGAGACTCAAAAAGGTCTAGCAGTATTTAACTTAGTTAGCCATTCAATTCCTTCCCAAACTCTTGAGATGATGCTTGAGAAGTTTGGTAAAGTTCTTGATTCTACACAAGGTCGAACTGGCATACCAATTATTTCAGAACAAGCTATATACTTCTACAACCCATCTCAAAAATACATAAGTGAAGATGCAACTCAGTCTACACAGAAAGAAGCAGTAGGGTTAGTAGTGCCAGCACAAGATGCGATAGAAGTATCAAGTTGGCTATCTTCAATCACGCTTGAAAAGCAGTATTTTATAGAGAATAATTGTGCGACTTTTGTTATTGAGAAAAGCCAACTCCCTGAAGGTATGCAGCAAAAACTCTCATCCCTATTAGGAGAACCAATAGATGTCGGGAAAGTGGAGGGATACAACCTCTACGAGCAAAAGCTTACTCTGCTTAATGAAGTATTATACTTGGCAGACAGCAAACTATCACTCTTACCACAAGAAGTGAGCGAGTACCACCAAAGAGTCAATTCTTTACCCAATAGACCGCAAGTTATTAGTGAAGACTTAAATAAAGTAGATCTATTTAGCACATCAGTAATAGAACCTGGAAGCGCAGTTAAGAGTACTCTAGACAAACAATTTGCTGCACAAGCCTCGCCCTCAGTTAACCCCACAATCACACAAGATATTCTCGCAGTACCCTCTGGAATCATCGTGCAACAGGTTAACTGCCAGGGCAAAATGGGTGCAGGACTGGCAGCAGCGATCGCCGAGAAGTGGCCCAAAGTTAAACAAGAGTATCTCAACAAAAAAGACTGGCAGCTAGCAGATGTGCAGTTTGTACAAGTATCACAACCAAGAGAGCCTACACTTATAGTAGCTAACGTTGCAGGACAGTACAGCTACGGTACTGATAACAAACAAACTGACTTTGAAGCTCTAAAAGCAGGATTAGCCAAAGTTGGTCAGTACGCTAAAGAAAACAACTTGCCAGTATATATTCCCGACCATTTGGGGTCAGGGCTAGCCGGGGGCAGAACGCCGGTACAAAAGGAGCAAACTTGGGCGCGGGTCAAAGAGATTATTGTTGAAACAATACCAGATGTGACCATTGTATTCAAACTCCAAGAACAGGGGATCGTCATATCGGGCAAACCCATCCCGATGAACTATCCCCTGATGATGCATGGTGAAACCAATCCACTCCCAGTGGACACTTGCCTTGATGCCATGCGAGGGTACGGTAGAACCCACACTACCAGAGCTTACGAACCCTACAAGCAATACAGTTTCAAAGAAGGGGATATTGCGATCGCCACTGGGGGAGATAAACAAGTCGCCTTTCGTGTGGGCAAGCAGTACCGAATTACTCAAGAGGTAATTGCCGACCCTGATTACCAGCAGCAGTGGGCGCAGCTGGAAAAGCATTCTGCTAAAGCCCTATCGGAACTGTTCACGGGTAAGCAGCAGGTATGGGGGTTGCACATGGAACCTCTAGGGGATTACGTAGATGGTAAAATCGTACCGTTCCCCGAACCGCTTCCAATTAGGATTCAACAAGCAAGCACCACTACGCAGAAAGCCGTAGAAAATACTGATGTCCAAGTTACAGAAACCAAAATAGCACCACCAGTTAACATCTGTTCTGGAAGTGCCAACCCGTTAGGAGCAGCGCTGGCTAATCCGACAGTGTTAGCAAAGCAACTAGGAAGCATTCAAGGTAACTACCCGGTGTCTTTCCGCGACAACCCGGCAGTACCAGCACTTAAATCTGGTCCAGAGACTTATCAGGAAGAGAAACAGGAGGGCATTCCTTTTGCTTCGGCAGAACAAGCATACCAACACTACAAGGGAACAGTGCCCTTAGGAGAACCGCGAGTGCAGCTGATGGCGGAGATTATTCAAGCAAAGCTAGAACAGCATCCCAAATTGTTTCAAGCCATTCAACAACAGGGAGGGGTGAAATGGCTTGAAAGCTGCACCCACTACGTCACTTCAAGCAGAGACAATTATTGGGAAGGCAAGGGCAAGGATTCCCCATTCATCCGTGCTCTTATCGACGGATACTCGAAAGTTTTGGAAAAATCCCAAACTGCCGAAAATATTGGTCCAACCATTACAACGAATACCGCTTCTGTCTCAACAGCGGAAGAAACAACGCTCCCTACATCACTCACTTCCTCCCCAAAAACAAGTAACCCTTTAGCACAACTAAAACCCCTAAATCATGCTGTAGCCCATCACATGAAGAAAGATGTGGCGATGGCAGAAGTTGCCACCCAATTCATTGGCTTTTCGGCTGCACCACCTGATACACCCTCCAGCACTCGCAATTATGAGCAAGCTTGGGGCGAACGAGCCAATACTGGAGTATATTCAGCCCATGACATAATTATGGTTTCTGGCTCTGGTCCCTGGAGGGGAGTTACTGGGCAACAAATTCTCGAAACATTCAACAACCACTATGTACCCCTACTAGATAAAGCGATCGCATCTGGCAGTTCTTTTATAGTGGGCAATGCAGCTGGCACTGACCAGCTAGTACAGCAATACCTACAGGAACATGGATATAGGCTGGAAGCTCAAGAGGATGGATACATAAGCGCTTCATTCCAGGGAGTCATCACTTCTATTGATAGCAGCAATACTCAAGACGTTGCGCCAACACAAATTCCTGTTTCACCATCACTTGGACTTCCTGCACAGCCATTATCCGTACCTCTAGCTGCTGTGTCTCCAGCCGTCACAACAGATCAAAATCCTTTTGCCGCATCTTCCCAAAAAATCCCTCAAACAGGAGTGATGGCTGACACTGTGGGGAGTTATGAACAAGCCACCATCGATAGTTTGAGGAATTGGTACAGCGCTGCGGAGAAACTAGGCAAGTCAGAAGAGTATAAAAATCGCATAGCAGAAGTTGCTAGTGAATTTAAATCTGGGCAGGGATTGCCAGAGAAAGTATTAATTGCGATGACCAAAGATATGGAAGAACTGCGTGCTATAAATCGGCTCACTCAAATTGCTCAAAGAATTGGTGATGTTCTGGGACAGCCTGAAGGCAGCTCGGTTCAAGTCAAGATTAAAACTTACGATATCTTTCTCAATCCCTCTCAAAAAGACTTAACAATTTCTTATAAAAATGGAGCTACGATTCTTGATATTCAATTAGGTAAAGTATATATTAACCAAGTTTCTCCTGGGGTGATTCAATCTTTTGAAGACATTAATAATAAAATCGATACAGCTTTATCTCAAGTCAAATCTGAATATATAGAAATGTAATTTTCATTACTATTATCTTAAACTTAGAAATAAAAAAATAAAAAATATGACTACAAATCCTTTAGTGAATCTTGGTAAACACACTGCCAACATATCCTCAGATATATCTCCTGCCAAAGCTGCTTATATCCTCAGCCAAATCTTAGAGAAAGTTGGTTATGATGAGCAATCTTTTGAAACTCCTGTAGATGAAGTTAGTTCTTTTGAGCAAGATGATGCTATCAGAACTTTAGCAAACATGATTGCTGAAGTGAATTCAGGAAAATCTTACGAAGAGTCTATATTAACAGCATTGTCTTTGGATCAGGAGCGTACAGAAGAAATTGAACACAAAACTGTAGCGTTACTCTTGGCAGAAAATAAAGAAAAATCACCTTCAACGCAGCCTTTATCTGTAGATGAATTAGATAGTAGCCCAACATTTAGACGAGATGTTGTTGAGGCTGTATCAACTCCTACTGGACAAGAAAAAACTTTAGCAAAGCAGCATCAGCAAAATACAGAAGATATACACCGATATGTGATTCCGCTAGTCTTAACAAGACTAATGAAAGAGAAATCAGCTATAGAGAGTGAGGACGCTGAAGGTTTAAAGACTAGATTGTATAAGTCAGAAGAGTTTACTGCGGCATTAAAAGTTACTACTGAGGGTGAGCAGTTGCTAACATTAGATAGAAATATTGCTATGGAGAATGAGGAAGCCAGAGCCTTGGAAGCTACCAGAAGATCTTCTCAGCTAAGGTTTGATATTATTATCAATAATATCACTCAGCAAGAGCTAGAAATAATCAAAATCATAAATCTACAAGAAGCTCATAAAGCATCACAAGAGGTTTCTAAACAGGGAGAACTAGGAAGTCACGAATTCTAAGAGGTGTTGCAACCCCACGACTATAAGCCGAAGGCTTGTGGCCCCTCGTACCTCCCCGCTGGGAAGGAATTTTTCGTGTCCAATCCCTCCATTATTTGAAATATTTTCTCAGTCTGTGTGATTTCAAGCATGTTCTGACCACAATACATATGACATGATTGAAAATCACTTAGGACAAGATATCCTTGAAAATTATGAACTGAGTTGAAAATGCTCAAACTTAAGTACCACAATCAATCCAGATTATATAGTTTGTATGTATTGATAGATGAAGGTAGCGACAAGAATGTAGTAAATAATTTTGTTGTATTGGTTCAATTTTTTGGAATCGACAATTTTTCAACCATACCGTGACCATTATGATTGTTTTCAACTATATCTTGTCCCTTAGTTGAAGGAAAAAGAGGAGACTGAGATCTTGCGCCTTCTCAATAAGGGCTGGTCTGCAACGCCCACACCACGAAAGAATAAGCTTTTTGGGCTTCGATTTTCGCTGCGAAGATAGTGGTGCAAGATCTAAGGAAAGGAGTTTAGTTAACTTGAAATTTTCAACTCTGGGACACGTTATGGTTGATAATCCCAACATGTGATCACGATTTGACGGAAAACGTTATGTTGCGTTTTGCTGCAATCCTTGATATTACGTTTGGTTGGCCACACAATGGTTGAAATCACGGTCTCCAAAGGGATGAACACTGCGAAATAGCTAGATTAAACCTGACCATATCCCAACGAGAAAAGCTAGAAAAACGATAATGAGCTTTTGATGATCTGGTATGGAGTTATGGGGGTAAATAATCCAAGCGACTGCAAGATAGAAACAGCTAAAAACTGGTTTGGTAGGAATAATACCTAATCCAATAACAGATAAGACAGCTACTAATGCCCAAGCTACAAAATACTCTATCTTTGCCAAAATTCTATCTAGTTTAGTACTATACATATTACTTGAAATAGCAACTTTATGAGATTTAGAGAGAAGTAATTTGCTGAGAGAGAGGGAACTGGATGGTAAATGTCGAACCGAAACCCACAGAGGAAGAAACTCCAATATTACCCTTATGGCTCTCAACAATTTGCTTTGCTAAGTAAAGTCCTAAACCAGACCCGACATTGCCTCCTTTACCTCTCCCCCCACAATAGAATCTGCCGAAAATTTTGGGCAAATCATCATCAGGAATTCCCATCCCTGAATCACTTATCTGAATTACGACTTCTGAGTCATTCTTGTGTTGCACAATTTTTACCCAACCAAAATCAGTGAACTTAATTGCATTACTAACTAAATTAAGGAAAAGACGACGTAATTCATTAGGGTCTCCTTCTACTATAATTGGTAAAGATGTATTCAGGTTAAGTTGCATATTTAATTTCTTGGCAGTAGCTAAAGGCGATAACTGCTCTACTACAGAGATAATAATTTTTTGCAGGTCTACTTTTTCAAGGTTTAACTTTTTGGCACCAGCATCATAGAGAGAAGCGTCTAAAAGAGTGTTGACCAAATCCAGCAAACTCTCGGTACTAGAGTAAAGACGACGTAGCACTGGGGAAATCTCTTTAAGGTCGTTTCCATAAGTTCCTTCTACAAGACATTCCAAAAGCTGACTAGCTGCATAGAGTGGAACTCGTAAATCGTGAACTAAGAGCCGTACAAAATTTTCCTGAGCTTTTAGGCGAGCATCACGTTCAGCAATTCTACTATTTACTCTTAACAATGCTCGAATTCTCACTCCTAATTCGTTTGCTAAGAGGGGCTTTGTCACAAAATCGTCCGCGCTAGCTTCTAAACCTAACTCCAAGGTGGGTTTGTCATTATCGACAACCAGCAAAATTGGAAAATAAGGGAGCACAGTTGAGCGAATGTTACTTATCAAATCATGCCACTCTACTCGTTTTTTGCTTACATCCAAAACCATTAAATCAGGAGGAGACTCCTTCACTATATCCAATGCCTCTGTACTTGAAGTACTTCTAACCCAATATAATGCTTCCTTTTGGAGGTAGTTAAGCAACTGAGATTTATCATCTTTGTCACTATCACTTACCAACAAAATTGTGTATTTATCATCTGATTCACCTAAAATTCCATTGAATGTCCCCGCTATAGCACGGTTAGCGGTCGAAGGAAAATGGTTAATATACACTAACTGTATCCATCGTTCAGTAGTAAAAGGAAATTTTCGGTATACTGATGCACGTCCTTTTGGTTGTAGAAGCTTAGGGTTGGTAGGGCACCCCAAGATACAAACTCGAACTCTTCCTAATAACTAATGCTAAAAACGTTGTCTTTAGCAAGCTGACAAACTAGAGCTATCTTTCAAGCCTTTGATGTAATGCTTAATGCATTTAAAATATAGCTCCTCTATTAATCAGAATTTATGATATATACCGCTTTTCAACATCAGTAATGATCCTGAATAAGAAAATACTTAATCCACTTGAATGACTGTTTAATTACTGTCTAGTATCTGTGTGACAGTTTAAAATGCGGAATACTAAAACATCCAACTATCCAGCACATATACTATAAGTGAAATTACATAAATTATAGATATTAAAAAAATAAGAAATGAGTAAAATTAAGGTAGTAATCATTGAAGATCATGAGTTAATGAGGTTTGGGATAGTTACAGCACTTTCTGCCGACGAACGTATTGAAGTATGTGGAGAAGCTGATAATGGTTTTTCAGGACTAAACCTAATAAAAATGCATAATCCTGAACTGGCATTAGTTGATATTAATTTGCCAGATATAGATGGTGCAGAGCTTTGCCAAAAAATTAAAAACGATTTTAATACAAAAGTAATAATATTAACTGCTGATAAGACGCAAGATACTGTGACAAAAGCATTTAAGCATGGAGCAGATTCATATTGCATCAAAAATCTACCAAAGAAAAAATTAGCAGAAGCAGTATATGCCACTTATCAAGGGGAATCATGGATAGACTCAACTATTGGTAAAATTTTGATTGAAAACATGAAAAACCAGCCAAAAGCTGCTCGTCAAACTTCTAAAATTTCTCATAAAAAAGAATGCACTAGTGGAGCAAGCACACTCTCTCAAAGAGAAATAGACGTTTTGCAATTAATAGCTCAAGGGATGAGCAATGAAAAAATTGCTGCTCACCTATATATATCTATTGGTACAGTAAGAAGTCATGTGCATCGAATCCTACAAAAACTAAACTGTGAAAATCGTTCCCAAGTAGCAATTAAAGCAATCTCTTTAGGGCTAGTTGAAACACCTATGAGGGAAGAAAATGATTACGTTCAAAATCTATTGATTGCTTAGCTGCCGCTGATATGTAGCACGCTTGTCGTAAGGCACAACCCAGAGTACACATCTGCCTTTTAGACGCTCTGGTTCCTTACGACAAATACTGAGATCAAAATCGTTCCACTTGATAAGCTGACGGGCAAACTGTCCGTCTTTTGATTTAGCCCAAGTCAAAGCTTCTTTCTCTTCAAAAGTAAGGCGAACTGGCTCAGTCAAACCACCTCCTTTCCAAGCGGGAATCATATTACCAACTAGAATGCCTACACCAAATACACCAGATAGTACTAAGGCAGCAGGTAACATAGAACTAAAAACTGCACTAGATTTTTGCTTCTCTAGCTTCTTCAGTAAAACTGAAGCAGCTTTAGCAATAGCGCTCTTTTGTTGAACAATAGCTACACTTGATGCTTTATCAAGCTTTTCATCTATTTCTACAGTCCATCCTTCGACTACAGTATCAAGTTTTCCTGGAATATCCTCCATCAATACCTCAAACTTACCAAGGGAACTCAAAACCAAAAACAACGGATCTTTGGGATTGACACCAGAACGCCGAACTACATCAAGAACTTTCTGTTTAAAATGGTCAGAATGTCCTTCTAAAGCTGCGTCTAAAGAATCTTTCACAGCAGTATTCACACTTATAAAACCCTTTTATCAATTAAAAATTAAAAATCACAGTCTAACTGTTGTTGAATATTAAGTGATGATTCAGGTTGTGCAAGAGCTAACAAGTTAGTAATGTTTTTATTGTTTTTAATTTGCTCGTTAAACTCTTCCATCCAGTTAAAAATACGAGAGCGGTTTATTATATCTATCTCTGGGTTCTGCATAGCTTGACTATAAGGCAAGTTCAAAGATTCTACTAATTCATAAGTACCCCTCCATAACTCTCCTAAATACAATTCCTCCCCACCAATTTCTTGAATCCACTTTTGAATATCAGTGCCATCAAAGTACGGAAATTCATTACCAAAGTAAAGGTTTTTAAGCACCACATAGTCTGCATGATTACCACAGTAATCAAAAAGCTTTTGCAAGTACTCGACACAATCTCTACGATAAGAAATTGGATGAATAAAGGTAATGCGATAACCCAAACTAGCAATTGCGTCCCACAACATCACTTCTTTTGCAAATTGTTTGAACTGCTCAAAGTTCTGCCCAGGCAAGTCGCTAAGAACTGCTTGAAAATCAGAAAAGCGTTCTAAGTCGATGAGCAGTTGATCAGCACCACCTTGGGTTAATGGCAATTCATTAACAGGTAACAGTAGTTCATAGGCATACAACTTATTGCGCTCACCAGTGTAGTAAGCTCCCAACTTTAGTTTGGACTCTAGGTAAAGCTCTACTAACAGCCGTGCTGTTGTAGACTTGCCTACCCTAGCATCGCCATTTGTCATCACCAAGCGCTTGGGAGTGGGGAGAATCGCATTCCTCATTTTGGTTGGTTATAAGACTGAAAGGTCTTAAGAACTTCCGTCTGTTTGTTTAGAGCGGAGAGTATTAAGCGGCTTGATCTGCTGGTGCATGATTTTCTAGTCCCAACAATTGACTAGCGACCAACACATTTTGCTCAAATTCCTTAAGCCAAGCTGAAACGCGAGATTTGATGACAATGTTAGCTTCTTTGCTCTCTAAAACTGCACTAAAAGGTAAGTTCTTCTCGTCGATATAGTCATAGGGTTTGAAAAACAAGTCGGGCATCATAACCTCAACTGCACCAGCTGATAGAAGTTTTGTCCGCGTTTGTGAACTGTCGTAGCGTTCAAACTTATCACCATCGCCGTGGAACAAATTCTTGACAACGACATAATCCACTCGATTGTCACAGTACTCGTGAAGAACACGCAGGATGTTCACTGAGTCCTTCACTCTGGAGAGCACACTCACCATAGTGACTCTGTAGCCTAACTCTTTAACAGCATCAAAAACGCCCAAGTCCTTCTCAAACTCCTCAAAAAACACCCCCGATTGGGCTGGCAAGTCTACCAATGCAAGTGGGGGGCGTTCGCTTTCCAAATCTATTAGCAGATCGTCGGCACCCCCCCTTGTAAAAATATTAAGCAGCTTCACTCCAGGTTTCACTGAGTTGTAGTGTCTGTACAATTGAGCATTGCGATGATCCGAGTCATAAGCCAAATACTTCAGTTTTTTGTTGATATATAAATGAAGCAATCCCCTAGCGAATGTGGATTTGCCCACCCCTCCCTTATCTCCGGTAACAATCACTACCTGCCCTTTGTGCTGAGTTGTATTTTCCCCCATCTGTTCGTTATTCCTTTTTCTAGCCATAAATAATGAATTTAGTGAATAAAAAGGTGAAGATATAGGATTCTTATTTGATTTTTGAACAAACTCCAAACCTGAGTCCTATCTAGTTCACGATTAAGCCTCAGTATACGAGCGCAAGAATCAAAGCCGATTCCCATAGAGTGGAGATCAACTGGATGAGAAGGCCATCCACTTAACTTCATATCACCTGCACCAGACTCTACTTGGTCAAAAGATCTGCTACTTATTTCTCAGTTTTACACCTCATCCTCCAACCAAAAAACCACCATTTGATTTAAAACAATACGCATTTTGATACAATTACATGTCTACACCAACTAGCGGATTCTCCATACCAGCACTGAAGTCGCTAAGCAATACATTAAAGACCAGCGTTCAAATAAATCCTGGCTAGTTGAAATCAAGCTGCTAATTCCTTTAATTCCTTGACATTCTCCCTTCTCAAGAGCGGAGACGCACTCGTGTTCGGGACTACCAAACTTCCCGATCTACTCTGGTGTGCTAAAGGTGTACGTGTAGCCTGTCAGTAGAAACCCAGAAGACGGCTTTCTGAAAGTTACAGTAGAGTAGGAAACAGAAGATAAGCCTGAGCCAAACCCTACTCAAGCCTCTCTTTCTACTGGCATATTGGGTGGCATATGGGAATTTTCATTCGTTTACCAGGGATACAGCAACTACCAAACTGGATAAAATCGACAGCGCTGATTTGCTAATCATTCAGATCTCGCGCAAAGGATTTGACCATCCCTATCCCTACACCAATCCCTGACATGCAAGCATTAGCCTTAGCCATCAACATCCCTTATATTCACGCCTCAAATCGAGTGGCTCACAATCATACTGCTGATGACAGCAATTCATTTGACTCAGTGTTTTTACGGTCTTCTAGAAAAGAATTGGCAATTAAGTTGAGGATTTCCACTCTTTCTACGGGAGTTGCGGCACATACAAGCATTCGTAAGCTAACCCCTGGCTTGGCTCCTAGCAACTGAGACAGATACCATTCCCGCGCTTCTATAGGAACAGCTCCTAGCAACGCTAGAAACTTCCCAGTTCCCAAATCAGCTTTTCCCTTACGAAACCTGGAAATTAGCACCTCTGAAACTCCAGCTTGCTTGGCTACAACCTTTGCCGAGAGGTTGAACTTGTTAAACATCTCATCAAATAGTTGCTGGTAAAGAGAAGTTTCCTCTGTTACAAAATTTTGCATTACCTAGCCAATTATATAATCAGTTACTTGTTATAGTATGCGATATTGAAGGAGAACGTTATTAAAACTTTTGAACACATGGATAATCTAATAATAGCAAGAGATCTCTTCTTTCCACACTAGGCCAACGACTTACTGATAAATATTAACACTGGCTTCCAGTCTCAGGGAAGCAGGGCATAACTTCAGGTAATACTGGCTTGCTTTGCGATACTTTAAAGCGCAAGATAAGCAAGTTTGTGCATCTCTCAAACAACGCCTGAAAACTAGAAAACGGGAGAACTAGCCTTAGTCTGGGGGGACAAGGCTAGCCGTCATTACTACAAACTAAGGACATTATGCCTCAGAACAATTCAAGAATTCAAGCGAAATTTTACCCACTTCAGCATGAAGAATGGTTACGTGCCTGCTCGGAACTAAAACCAGCAGAAGTAGATGTCCTTTACTATCTCAAAACAGTTAACCCAATCGGCCAAAGGATAAGTATCCCATGTAATTTCATTGCATCTGATTTAAAGAGGGATAAAAGCACGATTAGTCAAGCAATACTGGCTTTAAGAGAGAAAAATTGGCTACCAGAGTGGTTTGAGGTTCAATTTCGAGAGCAAGACAATATTGAAAGCAACATACGCGATTGCCTTAAAGCTGAGCTTAGCGGTGAAGTGCAGGTAGTCACCGCTGTAGGTGGCATCGATTTACTGACTGAGTCTGAAGTTATTGAGATCAAGGAAATCAGCAATTGGAAGGGCGCACTAGGCCAAATTCTAGCTTTCTCTTCATTTTTCCTTGATCATCAAAAGCGAATTCATTTATTTGGTCGTCTTGACTTAACAAAGTTACCACTGGCTCAAGCCATCTGCTCTGAGTTTGGCATTACGGTAACTTTTGAGGAGGCTTGAGATGACCAAGCTTAAACGCAATATCAGATCTTCTCAAGGTTTACCTGAAGCTATGGGATTTTCTATCCTACCACATTCACACTCTGCTATAGCTATTAGCAATCGTTTGACAGGTTCTCAGTTCCGGCTATGGCATTACTTAATGATGATAGATCCATTTGCCGATCAAACTCGTAATGGTGAAAAGATATATCATCCAATTCCATCTCCAGCTGAAATAGCAGTAGCTATAGGCGCTAGTCAGAGGACAGTGGAAAAAGATATGAAACGGCTAGAAGAACTTGGGCTATACGCAAAACGAATAACTCAATGGGAAGGATACAACACTACAGCAGAAGCTGGTAAGGCTGCTGCTACAAAACTTAAAAACAAGTCAGTTTGCCCAGAACCTTTGCAGGATAAGGGCGGTTATTTAACCGCAGATCCGGCTAAACAACCGGATATTGCACTAAATAGCCGCGAACCCGGTTATTTAGCCGCAGATCCGGCTAAACAACCGGATATTGCACTAAATAGCCGCGAACAACCCCTAGAACCCTTACAACACAAAGATTCCAGCGTCCCTCAGACTATTCAGACTTATACAGACTTTATAAATACTCTCTCAGATAGCGAGAGAGAGAGTTTTGTAAAGTTTGGGGAACAAAAAGCAAAGCAGCTACCCCGTCCCCCCGAACTCCCGCAGCGCTGGGTAGAGAAGAATTGGGAAGAATTATCAGCCCAGTGGCACAAGGAGAGTGGTAAAACTTCAAAAGCGCAAACTGAGAAATGGGAGAACCACCCACAGCGCCAGGAGTGGATAGAAAAAATACGTCATTTGGGACCATTGGGTTTCCAAGCCGAAACTAACGACAGGGACGAGCAGAAACAACGCCGCGACTTCGCTAAATGGGCGACTGATAACAAACTCATTTGGGGAATGGAATCATGAATATTGATGATCTACCCAATTTTGAACCCTTGCCTCTGCGTAAGCCTAAGACTGAGGAGGAAGAACTCTTTTATCCTAAATGGCATTGTTTCTGCTGCTCCGATTCTGGCATTGTGCGATCGCACCTAGTTCACTTAGTAATGCCAAATTACAATCCTGACCATGATAAGTGGGTCGCATGTCAAAACTGGGATTGTACAAAGTTTAATGATCGTTGGGGCAACATTGACATTTCTAATTTTGATACTCGCTTCCTGCCTGGAATCTGCCAAAAACTTGATTTGAAACATCGCCAAGATTGGCAGCAAACGATCACAATTCAAATTGAGATTAAGAAATTGGCATCCTCATTGAAAATGCCAGGAAGTAGCGATCGCACCGAAAACTCAGAGCAGGAAGTGCAGCAGCGCAAAGCTGAAATAGAAGCTATTAGCCCCGAACAGTGGGAATCAATGAGAAAAGATTACTTGGGAGACGATGATGAGTAAGTATTCTATTGGCGTAAGCGTTGCGCCGCGCAATCATGCGGATCGCTTTTCTTCTCACGGCAGCAACATTTACTGCACCCTCATAAAAATCAGAAATAGTGGTAAAAAGCCATACATCGTTCAGTGGGATGACGGTAAAAAGGTGATCGCATGACAAAGCCCAAAACAGCAAAACCCCTACCCCCGTCTGATACCCAAGTAGATATATCTGTTGAAGTCATTGAACCAGAAGAACTTACTGAGGAGGAGTCACGCTTACGCCTGCACCTGGAGCGAAAAGTGGAACGGGCATTTTATGAAGCTGGGAAGGCATTACTGGAACTTAGGGATAAGCGATTATTCCGCAGCAGCCATAGGACTTTTGAGGAATACTGTAAAGATAGATTTGGGTTTGAGCGTCGCCATCCTTACAGATTAATTGATGCTGCCGCCGTTGTTGATAATCTTACCCAAATGTGTCCGGATCGGACACAAATTGAAACCGAGGTTGAATCTGACGAAATGTGTCCGATCCGGACACAAATTCTTCCCACTAACGAATACCAAATTCGACCACTGACTAAGCTAGAACCCTCTAAACAGCGCTCTGCATGGCAGATGGCAGTACAAGCAGCTAACAATAGACTACCTTCACATCGAATTGTTAAAGACATTGTACAAAGTGTTATGGAAAGAACCAGAGTGCCAAATCCTTATCGTTCAGGAGAAGTGTGCCAAATTCTTCCCAAAGATAACCCTGAATTACGAGGTAAAGGCGGGTGTTGGTGTATTGTAAGGCAGGTGAATGATTTTAGTTGTACAGTTATGAGTTGGGATAGAGAATATACCGTAAGGATGGATCACTTGAAATCGCTAGAGTACTCTGATGCTGACTGTGAAAGGATGCAGTCTGTGTGCGATCGCATCACTAGACTACGCAGCTGTAGCGGTTTAGAAGCAGCGGCTTACGCTAACCTGAAACACTTGGGTGAATTGAAGCGTCCTTACCTAACACCATTGGAAGAGAAGCTGTTGGGGCTTTTGGAGCAAGAGTATCGGATCGCTACCCAATCTGACGTTCTTTGAGGAGAAGCTGTTTGCGCTAGTCAGTTGGCTATTTAATGAATAATAAAATAAAATACAATCGCTCCTAACCGTGGAGTTTTAACCATGCCTTCCGGTAAAATTAACCAACTATTACCATTGAACAAAGCCGACGCTACTACACTCCCCCAACATCAAATTCTCTCTAAAGAACAAATTTTTGTTTTGAACAAACGTTCTAACTATTTGGGCGCGATCCAACTAGGGGTGCATTTGTTGATCACTGGATGTAGTGGCTACTTGTACGCCTCAAATTTTGGTAATTGGTTGGTGGCAATACCAGCGCTTATCGTTTACGGGTTTTGTATTGCTGCAATGTTCGCACCAATGCACGAAGCCGTTCACAGAACAGCTTTTGCCAACAATCGCTTAAATGATATTATCGCTTGGTTGACAGGGTTGCTCTCGTATTACAACAGTACTTTTTTTCGTTACTACCATAAATGGCATCATCTTTATACGCGCATTCCAGGTAAAGACCCAGAACTAACCGATATGACACCCAAAAATTGGGCTGAATACATATTGGTGATTAGTGGTTTGCCTTGGTGGTTCGCTCATGTTAATGGGCATTTTCGAGTAGCTATTGGTTTACTTGACGATTGCCCATTTATTCCTTTATCTGCGCGTACTCAAGTTATTCGCTCAACAAGGTTGCATTTAGCTGTTTACGTCTGTGCTCTCGCTGTTTCAATTTTATTTGGTCAACCTTGGTTTTTTCTTTACTGGCTACTGCCGCTCTTTATTGGTCAACCAATTCTGCGCTTCATTTTGCTGGCAGAACATACAGGCTGTACTTTAGACAATAATCTTTTCACAAATACGCGCACAACGCTGACACTTTTACCTATGCGCTTATTAATGTGGAATATGTCATTTCACGCCGAACACCATTTATACCCGTCAATTCCTTTTCATGCATTACCAAAAGCGCATCAGTACTTAAATTCTCACTTAACTTATGTTGATAAAGGATATACAAAAGTTAATCAATATATTATTAGTAAATTAGGACAATTACCTTCTTCAAATACTTGATATACCGTTGTTTTTTGCACCGACTTCTCTTTTGGGATGCGTCCCTTCCCTTCGCAAACGCGAGCGCTTTCCTTCACAGAGCATTATTTAGCTACCTGTTTTGTTTGCGATCAAACCATTGGCTCAGAAATCGACGTTTTTAAATTGAACAAATAGACGGAAAATTGCTATTCAGCCAACACTTGCTAGTATCAAGGTTAGGTTATCTAACATCTTTAATCCTCCTATTTATCCAAGCCCTGTTCTATTGGATTGGGAAGCCCCAGTTCGAGCTTGAGGCAAGCTGGGGTACTTCACGCTGCTAGTTCTTGGGAAGATGAATTGTTATGTAGCAAATTGGTGAGCTTTTGGGTGAGAAATTCTTTGGTGACCATACCAGAGATTAAATCTACAACTTGCCCATCTTTGAACAACATCAAGCTTGGAATCGCACTGATATGATAATGCGATGCAATGGTTGGATAATCATCAACGTTCGCCTTAGCAACTTTGACTTGTCCTGTAAACTCGATTGCCAGTTGTTGCACAATGGGATTCATCAGGCGACACGGACCACACCAAGCAGCCCAAAAGTCTACAAGCACTGGCTGTGAAGCTTCTAATACTTCCTGTTGAAAGTTGTCTTCATTCAGAGTAATGGGTTTAAGATTTTCTAACATCTCAATCTCTATTTTTACTTTCAATCTAAATATTGTACCGAACAGTCAGTATAAGAGCCAACTACCTTCTGGCGTACCCCAAAGGACGCCGTTCCCTCTGGGCAATGGGTATTAATGTTCACAATCCTTAAGATGTTAAGTTTTTTATCTGGCTCTCGGCAATAACTTAAAGAGCTTGTGGACAAATACATATTACATATGTAATACTAGATTGGGATTACAAATACTACAAAAACTCAATGATACGCACAATCTCCTCAACCATTAGTAGCACGATTACTCTGCCTGAACCCCTGTAGGGTCGGCAATAGATCGTGCTACTAATGGTTGAGAGAACATACTTGTCCGTCACTCGTAAATCTGGGAATTGAGAAATTTATGAAGCGCTCACCCAAGTAGTCAGTGCTATTTCCCTCCAACAGGCGAAACTTCCAGAACTGATTGCCTTCAGTACCAATCTAGTAGATCAACTTATCCAAAGCGGGAGGTGCAGATGTATTACAGCACCGATATAGGCAAGAAGTACTACCTACCTAACCCCCGCCTCTGGAACTCAGAAGCGGGGGTTGTTTTTTGAGGACTAATTTACTTCAAACCTATTTACACACTGGAATACTGCGATTACATAGCACTACCCTCTGATTCCTAAAAAAAAGTTTGTAGTATACCCTTGACACTTTATATTACATAATGTACTATAAGTGTAGTGAAGCACTAGAGCCTCTCAAAAAGGCATAGGGTTAACACCTCTGAACCTTGAAAACTCAATAATTGCCACTCAACGTGGGGGTGTAGCTTAGTCCGGTTCAAAGCACTCGCCTGTCGAGCGAAAGATCGTGGGTTCAAATCCCATCATCCCCGTGTAGCAGCGTCTCGAAAACGCCTGCGGCTGAAATAGACCGTCAAGAGTTCGATTCTCTTAGCCTCCTCCTGCATGGGAAGTTGGTGAAGCTGGTGCTCACGTGCTGCTGAAAACGGCGAGAAGGCGGTTCAATCCCGTCACTTCCCACTCGTTGCCCCATAGCTCAATGGCGGAGCAGGCGGCTGTTAACCGCACGGTTGCAAGTTCGACTCTTGCTGGGGCAGCCATTTATTGCCGAGTGAGCAAGCCACCTGACTCTGAACCAGGAGGGTGCAGGTGCGAATCATGCCTCGGCATCTACTCTTAGCCCTGTAGTGTAATTGGCAACATCCCTTGCTTTGAACGAGGAGAGTCCAGGTTCGACTCCTGGCGGGGCTGCCAAATTATACTCCTTTTCCCATTTGGGCAAAAGGCGCCTGAACAGTTTGTGTGTGGGTTCAACTCTCACACCTGAGTATTAACGGGGTGTAGCGCAACTTGGTAGCGCAGCAGCTTTGGGAGCTGAAGGTTACAGGTTCAAATCCTGTCATCCCGATATGCCTGCCCTTGTGACGTAATTGGAAACCGTCGCTCGTTTATAATCCCTAGGAGTGTCAAAGTTATTAAAAATTTTATGCCGAAAATTCCCGTAATTGATTTTTCCCTTTTCAGTATGGATGTACAAGCTTGGCATAATGTCGTCCAGCAAATTTATCAAGCTTGCCATGAAATCGGGTTTCTGTATTTACAGAATCCGGGAATATCTCCTGAGTTAATTGAAGAAGTATTTACACAAAGCAAGTACTTCTTTAATTTACCTTTAACAGTGAAGCAGCAGCTAGCTTGGAGTGATGAATTTAGTAATCAAGGTTATGTTGGTATTGAGAGAGAAAGTCTTAACCCAGGTACACCAGGCGATCTCAAAGAAGCGTTTAACATAGGTAATACCTCGTCGATTGCCCTTACAAAAGAGCCTTGCATTCAAGCCTTCTATCAAGCTTGCACCCATGTGGCTAATCAGGTGTTGCAAGCGTTTGCCTTGGGTTTGCAATTACCAGAAGATTTTTTTACCATCAGACATAACGAACAAAACCATACTTTGCGACTGCTACACTATCCTCCATTGCAGCAACTACCCAAGCCAGGACAAGTTCGTGCTGGTGAACACTCCGATTATGGTAGTATTACCCTGCTATTTCAAGACCAAGTTGGCGGATTGGAAGTGCAAACAGCATTTGGAGAGTGGATTGCGGCTCCTGCAATTCCTGGTACTGTATTAATAAACACAGGTGATTTGATGCAACGGTGGACTAATGATGTGTTTGTCTCAACGAAGCATTGGGTGATGATTCCTACAGATGATAGACTCAACCAGTCACGATATTCTGTAGCATTTTTCTGTCATCCTAACGATGATACGGAAATTGCTTGTTTGGAAAGCTGTCAACAGCAGCGTTCCCCAATTTATCCGCCAATCTTTGCAGGAGAATATCTTTTGAGTCGTTTACAAGCAACTTATTATTAAGATAATACAGTGATCGCCGCTACATTTTTCAAGCGACAAAAACGGACAACCTTAGAAAAAACGCACCTACCTACTCCCAAAAAATACCCGGACATTTCCAGACAGGTGCGTGCAGATCGCACCCTCTCCTAGAAGTTTACATCCCAAACTAGGACAAAAGTTGTCCGTTTTTGTCCTGGTTCATCCCAACCCCTCAAGCAGGCAATACTGGAGCGTGACGACTCCATCACAAATCCCAATCAAGAGTAAAAGTTTCGCTACTATCTTCTATTATAGGTTCAGTGTCCAAATTGCTCGAAGCTTCTGGTGTTAAGTCACCATCAGACTTTTCGCTGTCCTCTAAAACTTGAGAAACTTCTTGCTCACGGTGAGTTGAATCAGCCACTCTAAGCTGATTTGTGCCGTTGTTATTGACTGCTATTGAGAATGGAAATGCACCGTGTTTGAATGCAAAGTAGCAATCAATGATAAAGTACAGCGTCTCTAGGTAACTCTTACCTAACTGTTGTGATTCCCCGAATATCCGCTCACGGTAACTATCTTTTATTCTGACTTTTTCGGGAGTTTTATCTTGATGAGATACCACGGCACACACCTATGAACTTAGACCTACAGGGACTTTAGTATTAATAGTTTTAGCCATTTCTAACAGCCCCGACGAGTTAGCTTCTACTGGATTTGGCAACAGATTAAAACCGTTTTTTTCCAAAAGTTTTTTAAACCCAGGAAGTAAGCACCCTCCACCAATAGCCCAAATCTCATCCCCAAGGTGTTTGGCGTCCAATGCTTCGCTCACTGGCTGCTTGAGATAGCCTTCGTACCAATCCTGTAAACAGCTAGTATAAATTTCTTTTATATCAATGTCACGACTGTATCTTGTATGCCCCATCTCCAAGCACAAGCGGATTTTAGATGAATCACCTACTTTTCCACCATTGAGATGTTTCATCTTTTTGGCAATCTCATTAATCAGTACTTCTACTCCAACTGGATAGGGGGTATGTAGTTCTCTTTTGCCTTGGAAATAACGAGAATACAGCGTTGTCCCATTACCAAAATCAACCAGGGTTAACTTTCTTGGCAGCTTCTGTCCGAATAATGCGCCCATTCCTTCCGGCACTACCTTTAGTACTTCCACTTTTACATCTGATGGTTTGCCAGCTAATAAAGGTTGATATTCCCCATTCATGACTTCACACAGCTTGTCTGATAAAGCTACGTCGTGTAAGCTCACTACTAGTCTTAAGTGCCAAGCTTTACGATATGGCAGATGGGCTAGCGCTCCCAACAAAGTGATCAGCGCATTATTCACTTTGTTAATATTCGAGTCTGTGTTGCGCTCAAAGTAGTATCCTGTGCGAAAAGCTGACTCCCCGACGGTATATGCTTGGCCGTTAAGAACGACTCTTCCTGGCACGTCTTCCATCTCTTCACGAGAGATGTAGCTAGGAATTCTGACTACATTAAAACCATCAACAAACAATTTGACGCTACCATATCCATTATCAAATCCTGCACAGAAAACTTTTTGATTTGCGTGTATGTTTTGAGAATTCATAGGGGTCAACTAAGGGAATTAGAAGAATTCAGGAGACACAATGGATCTGTTCCCGAATAACTCTTGTCTAATATACCCCAAAGTGTTCCTATCTATGCCCTATTTAGGGGTTATTTTTTTCTCTAGAAGGTTTTCAGAAAGTTTATTAGTATAATAAAATACTAACTTTCCCGTATGAAGAACCTTTCTCGCAGTTCAATTAATTGCCGAACGGATAGGTCGATAGCGCTTCATTTTTACTAGACAAACTTAATTGCCAATTAGCTATGATTATAGTAGAAATACTCAAAGTCGTGATGTCTTTGGTTTTGATTCCTTGCTAGCTCCACCAATGGCAACTTCACCAAAATTTTTGAAGTGCAGTACAGATGATAAAGCGGAAGCTGTTAAGATGAAACGTCAATCTGATAAAAAAATCATCAAAAAATGATTTCTCCTGAAAACAACAACACCCAAACTTTTAGCGACTTAATTACTTCCTCTTAACTTATAAGACTATTCAGGGTTGTACTATTTTTTTCAACAGTTACAGCGCCCTCATTTACTACTACGAGGAAGTATCAGTCTTCACGCTGGGTGTTGTTCGTTCATTAGGCAGATTGCAATACAGCAGTGTTTTTACCTCTTGACTAATTAAATATGCCTATTTTGTAGCTGTTCAAACGTCATACAATTACGGTTATCAAATGCTCTATAATTCTACAATTATTAAATTATCTGCTTGAACTTTAAAGCGCATAAAAGACAGCACGACGGGTGAAAATAACGCGGCAGCTTGTTTTACCCTGTTGCTGACAAACCTCAAGCGCGTGGCGCTTTGCATTGTTTTCACTCTTTCCCCACCCTGTTCCATATGCGCTATTATTACTGACAGCCAAAGCTCCCCAAGCGTTCTCAAACCAAATTAAGGTTCGACAATCACGAGAATTGCTTTTAGCAAAACAATCTCTTAATGCTGATGTTTCGGCAGCTTGTCTTGATGGTTGTACTGATGAACCGTACATTTGTGTTGATGGAGAATAAGCAATCGCTCCAAAAGCATTACCCGGATTTGTACTATTGGTAGTAGAGCCGACGTTTTCAGCACTTACTTCCGGGGGTACTATTAGTAAACCACATAGTAGCGTTACGAAAGTTAAAGAACTGTTTCTAACCAAACTTTGAAAGTTATTACTCTTCATTGTATTTTTATATATAAAACTCTTGACTAAAAAAATATGTATGTTTTTTTCTAGTTTGTCCGACAACAATTTATATTGGGCTAAGGATGTGATAAATGATCATGAAGAATCTGTGATCGCTTTCCACATTTGAGGTTAACCACCTTACCACCTTCAGTACGATCTGTTTGCACTACTCGCAACCAGAGGCGCAATTGGAGAGCGCTTGCGGTGACCAGATCCATCGAAGATTTATACAGCTAGTGAACACAGGCTCTCGTCACAACAGAACAAAGTAGCGCTAGGATTGAACAAGTTTGTTTTCGTAATTGAAATGGTTGCAGTATGCCCACTTTAAAGCTATGTGCGGGTGGTAAAATTTTATGACTCATTACTTTTATGTTTACACGTTGCTTGACTTTTTAGTAATAGTACGTTTTTACTTTATCAAGGCGATTGCATGACTGCACTGCACTTCGAGGGCAATCACAGCGAGTACGGTGGAACAGCGCTGATTAGCTCCATAGAAGTGCGCATTTGTGCAATCACCAACCTCACCCAGTAAATCATGTTTTACATTTTAGAATTAGATAAAGAAGCTCTAATAGGTATTGAGTTGCACCTATAAGGTTTGCCAATAATCGCAGAAGCTTCGAGTTCAGACGCCGAATTGACGATACCGTATATCGCTTTCATCCAAGCGAACCACTCCACGGCCAGTCGGCTTGGAAGCGTGAAGACCACGACCTGTGGGTAACTCTAGTGAATGGGCATGGTTGGGTATGTGTGAATGCGGAGTTTGAAATTCTTGGAGTTCCCTGGGCAGTTGCCTTGGGAACACAGGCTTCCATACCACCTGCTGGCATATGGGTCAGCCGAAAGGGAGACAAATCGTATGTTTATGAACTCGTCTACCTGTAGCTCCGCGAGGGGGGCGATCGCTCCATAGGGCAGTGTGTACACGCCCGTAATTTTCACGTACTTTTTGTCTTGTGCAATGCTCATTTATAGAGCTAGTGAAGACAGGTGATCGCTACCAAACAGCACTGCTCGAGAGCGATCGCACTTGTTGTACGCTCAACCCTACCCTGCACTAGCCCGCATTGCCTTTATCAGCTCACCATTAAAGTTATTGCCAAGCGATTCAGCCTCCGGGCAAATACTGTTAAGATATAGGTATTTGACTGATGTGTGTCGATACTGATGGTACTTGACCAGATTTTGCTCAATGATTGGCATGTCATAGCGCGCTCGGTTGACATCCCACCCGGAACAGTCCACCACAAGCGCTTATTAGGTTTAGATATAGTACTGTGGCATAACGGCGACAAAGTCTTAGCTTGGCAAGACGTTTGCCCTCATCGCGGTGCGAGTCTTTCTCTAGGATATGTCCATAATCAAACCCTCATTTGTCCTTACCATGGTTTAACTTTTAACAGTGACGGCAAATGTGTATTAGTTCCGGCTAATCCAGATCAATCGCCTCCTGCACAAGCTTGCGTGAAAACCTACCAACTTCAAGAGCGCTACGATTTGCTGTGGGTTTGTTTAGGTACACCAAAACAAGATATAGCCTCATTTTCTGAATGGAATGATCCAGTCTATAGTAAGATTTTTTGCGGTCCGTACTATTATCAGTCTAGCCCTTTACGAGTACTAGAGAATTTCATCGATCCAGCACACTTCCCAATCTTGCATTCAGGATTATTCGCTCACGCTAGTCGTCCTGAATTAACGCACTACGAATTAGAGTCTCTTCCAAATGGGATTAATTTTAAATGTGGATTGTGGGAACTAGATTTTAATTCGGGTAATCCCAAAGACGCACCACTCATTTTTAATACTTACGATTACCGCGTTCTGCGTCCGCTAGTAGCATACTTTAAACTGGGACCTGGGGATAACCGTTTAAATATCTTCTACACGGTCACACCAGTTAATGAAGATGAGTGTGTGGCGCAATATTGGTTGATGGTAAACAGCGCCCGAAAAGCTCCAGCATCAGTCTATCTAGATATTCAAAATCAAGTTGCTAGTCAAGATATTGCCATTGTCAACTCTCAACAACCCCGACGCTTACCTTTGGATTTACGAGCTGAAATACATTTGCCCGGCGATCGCTATTCTGTTGCATACCGTAAGTGGCTTAAACAACAAGGCGTAACTTTCGGCACAATTTAGCACTGAACACAAGTTTATTGAAGAGCGATCGCGCTCGGTAAATAGTGCTGATGTTGTCCCAGGAGCCAAGAAAAAAGGAGGTATACTGATGAGTTCATTTGTGCTTTGTTTTCAAGATATTGATAAAACAAAACTCACAGTTGTTGGGGGTAAAGGCGCAAACCTGGGGGAACTTAGCTTTATTGAAGGAATCCACGTACCGGATGGCTTTTGTATTTCTACTGAAGCTTATAAAAGAATCATCGGGGAAACGCCGTCGATTAACGAATTACTTTCACAGTTATCGCTTCTAAAGGTGGAAGAGCGGCATAAAATCTGTGAACTTAGCGGTGAGATTCGCAGGGTCATAGAAGAAATAGCCATTCCTGAAGACATTAGTAAACAGATCACCCGCCTTCTGTCCAAGATTGGGGAGAAAAATGCCTATGCAGTCAGATCCAGCGCCACCGCAGAGGATTTACCGACGACCTCCTTTGCCGGTCAGCACGATACCTATTTAAATATTATCGCTCGTGAGGCAGTCCTAAAGCATATCAGCAAATGTTGGGCTTCCCTATTTAGTGATCGTGCGGTAATCTACCGCATTCAAAATGGCTTCGATCACCGTAAAGTTCACCTGGCTGTAGTTGTTCAGAAAATGGTCTTCCCGCAAGCGGCGGGAGTTTTGTTTACTGCCGATCCCGTCACTTCTAACAGGAAGGTAATATCTATTGATGCTGGCTTCGGACTTGGTGAGGGACTCGTTTGCGGACTAGTGAATGCTGATAGCTATAACGTGTGCAATGCTAAGGTGATCTATAAGAAGATATTTACTAAGAAGCTGGCTATTTATGCCTTAAAAGATGGTGGCACGAAAACACTCGATATTGAGCCATTGCGTCAGAACTTTCAAGCGCTGACGGATGAGCAGATTTTGCAGCTTGCGCATATAGGCAGAAAAATAGAAGAACATTTTGGTCACCCCCAAGACATCGAATGGTGTTTGGTGGATAATACTTTTTACATTGTACAGGCTCGTCCGATCACGACTTTATTTCCCATACCTGAAGCGAATGACCAGGAAAATCACGTTTATGTATCTGTCGGTCACCAACAAATGATGACCGATCCCATGAAACCATTGGGATTATCTTTTTGGCAGTTAACAGCGGCTCGACCCATGTTTAAAGCTGGTGGAAGATTGTTTGTTGATGTCACGCATCAACTGGCTTCACCAGACAGCAGGGAATTTTTATTAAATATCATGGGGCAACACGATCCGCTGATAAAGGACGCACTGATTACCGCCATAGAGCGGGGAGATTTCATAAAATCTTTCCCAAATGATAAGAAAGAATTGGTTCCCAATAAAAGTAACAAAGGCATCTGGTCTTCGGGTTTTCAAACGCCAATCGAAAACGACCCGACCATCGTTGCTGATTTGATTAAGCGTAGTCAAACAGCGATAGAAGTGTTACAAAAAAACATTCAAACAAAATCAGGTATGGAGCTATTTGATTTTATACTGGAAGATATACAGCAATTAAAAGGGTGTTTATCAGACCCACAAAACATGGGTGTGATTATGTCCGCTATCAATGCTTCATCATGGCTCAATGAAAAAATGAATGAGTGGTTAGGTGAAAAAAATGTAGCGGACACGCTTTCTCAATCTGTACCAAACAATATCACGTCGTCCATGGGACTGGCACTATTGGATGTTGCAGATGTAATTCGTCCTTATCCAGCAATCATTGATTATTTGCAACATGTAAAAGATTTGGACTTTTTGGATGAACTGATTAAGCTAGAGGGTGGACACCACACCTATGACGCTATCCATGATTTTCTCAACAAATACGGAATGCGATGTAGCGGAGAAATTGATATTACCAAAACTCGTTGGAGCGAAAAACCAGCTGCGCTTGTTCCCATGATACTTGGTAATATCAAAAACTTTCAGCCTAATGCCAGCGAGCGGAAATTTGAACAAGGGCGACAGGAAGCTTTGAAAAAAGAACAACAGATCTTAGAGCGAGTGGAGCAATTACTAGATGGTAAACAAAAAGCTGAACAGACAAAACGAATGATTAGCCTGCTCCGAAATTTTATCGGTTATCGTGAATATCCAAAATACGGCATAGTTAGTCGCTACTTCATTTATAAACAAGCTTTACTCAAACAAGCCCAACAACTGCTACAAGCCAACGTTATTCGTGAAAAAGAAGATATATACTATCTCACTTTTCAAGAACTTCGCGAAGTCGTACTCACAAATAAACTGGATTACCAAATTATCAGCAAACGAAAAGACGAGTACAAATTATATGAAAAACTAACTCCCCCACGTGTAATTACGTCTGATGGTGAAATCATTACAGGTGCATATAAACGAGAAAATCTCCCACACGGATCCATTGTAGGTCTGCCTGTTTCTTCCGGGATTATTGAGGGACGAGCACGTGTCATCTTAAACATGGAAAATGCTGTTCTCCAAGATGGAGATATATTAGTTACCACCTTTACTGACCCTAGCTGGACACCATTGTTTGTATCCATAAAAGGCCTAGTCACCGAAGTTGGTGGACTGATGACACATGGAGCAGTTATTGCTCGTGAATATGGCTTACCAGCAGTTGTTGGAGTGGAAAATGCGACCAAACTGATCGATGACGGACAGAGAATCCGGGTTAATGGAACCGAAGGCTATGTAGAAATCCTGTATTGAAGTGAAAATTCCCAAATTGGATTTTAACTATTTTGGACTAATCTTTACCGCTAACCGGAAAAAGACGACCCAGCTAGGGCTACACTCATTTGACTAATTGCCCTAAGCAGCGCGCAGCACAAAGAAAGCTACATAATACCCTAAATTCATCATTTACCCCTGGCAAAATCCAATGATAGCTAACAGGAAATATCAAATCAGGCAATATTCTTCTTCTTGAATTGTTATGAGCGTTTATTATGCTATACGTGCTTGAGCTAAGTCACGGATTAACGTAGTTCTAGAGTAAAGGTAGGTGCGAATGGTGGTAGTCTCTTCACTAGTAAGTGCAATGCTTGCGTCAAGCTGTTTTAATAATTGCTTAACCAAATCTGTATCATTGAGCTTGAGAAGAGTATTGGTTTGCGTTTGTTCGACCACAGACCAAAGATAACGTAATGTTGAAGAATTCATAAAGCATACCCCTACGCTAAACCTCGTAAAATCTGGGCAACCTTCTCCTGGCGGAGACGCTTCGCGAAGGAGAAAAAGGCAGTATCTAGTATCAACAAGACCATTAATTGAATGCGTGATTCTGCCTTTTTCTCCCCCCCACCATTTTCTGAAAGGGGCTCCACACTCAAGGTGGGGGAAGGTTGCCCAGATTTTACAACATTTTTTGGAACCCCCACAGTTATATTCAAAATCTAAAAAATCTTAAGAACGAAAACCAATGATTGTGGTTTCTTAAGCAATATTGTTTCTAATAATCACTATTTAAATCTTTCTTTAGATTTATTTGCCTGTTATTAAAAGTTATAAAAGAGTGGAAAATTCGGGAAAAAAGTGTCGAATAACACAATAAATGGCTCGTTTTTCAACCTGAATCATAGAATTACTCATACCTATAGATGAGTGATAGCAACAAGATATTCACCTATAGTGAAAGGGCATTCAATGGAGTTTTAATGACTTTCAATATCGTTGGAACTTAAGGTGTGAAACCCTACCTACCAGATACATATGCAACCAAACACCACAAAAGAACTTGAGTTTTTTACAGCTTTAACTCCTAGAAGCCGAATAACCTTGGCGAATAAAGAGTTACAAAATCAACAAAGGTATATAGCTAGGGCTACTGTATTAATCCCTTTTCTTGGCTCAGTTCTCGCCATTGGATTATTGCCGCTATCAGGGATTGGTTTGATGGAATTATCGTTGTTGGTTAGTATGTACATTTTAACGGGGCTTGGAATTACTGTAGGCTTTCATCGATACTTTGCACACAAAGCTTTCAAGTCAAACAAAGTCATAGAGATCACTCTAGCCATTCTTGGGTCTATGGCTGCTCAAGGACCTGTAATTTTTTGGGTAGCTACTCATAGATGCCATCATCAGTACAGCGACCAGCCCAACGATCCTCATTCACCTCGTCTTCATGGAAACGGAATTTATAATCAATTACGCGGACTATACTATGCCCATATTGGCTGGCTGTTTGAGAGCTTGATTGTGAATCCATTAATTTTTGCCAAAGACTTGGTTCACAACTCTAGCATTGTCAAAATTAATCAGCTTTACCTAATTTGGATAATACTAGGTCTTGCTATTCCTACGGCTATAGAAGGGATTGTTACACGAAGTAGTATTGGAGCATTCCAAGGGTTTATGTGGGGAGGAATTGTCCGAATCTTCTTATCTCACCACATGACTTGGTGCATCAATTCCGTTACCCATGTCTTTGGTCGCCACCGTTTTGAAAACGCTGATCAAAGCGGAAATATTATTTGGCTTGCCATTGTAACTCTTGGAGAAGGGTGGCATAACAATCATCATGCTTTCCCCAACTCGGCAAAGTTTGGGATGAAATGGTGGCAATTCGATCTAGGTTACTGGGTTATCCGGTCTGTTGAACTAACAGGTATGGCTTGGGATGTTAAAAGTCCAACACCAGGCATGATACAGGCTAAACAGATTACTTCTTTCTAAGGGAGATCCATAAAAACAAGTGAAGCATCCAATAAAAATTCACTCACTAATTGTGTCTGTGTACCAAGGCAGTTGCCGTCAAATCAAATACCAGCCGCTACATTGTCTAGGCTCAAAAACGGACAATAGAGCGATTGCACGCACTATTCCACTGCCAAAAAATACAAGGGAGGAGGACTAATACTGAGAAAAAAGGGAGGCTTCTTGCTTAAAAGTTCTGGACTTAGACGCCGGAGTACCGGCTAACGCTCCGCTATCAGACCAAGTAGTTGTGCTGATCGCCTCCCTTTTTTCTTGCGTCAACGTGCGTGTACCTGGACAGAATGAGTGCGTGCAGATTGCATCCTCTCCTATTCGTCTACATCCCAAACTGGGACTCAAGTTGTCCGATATGTACTGTCTTTCACCCCAACCCATTGGTGTTAATTACAATGGGACTATTCAAGGCGTTGTTCATCCTCCAATATGAATGGAAGGACGACGCTGGGGATTTTTCTCAGCCTGGCGCAGCACTTCACGGGTAACCACAGCTATATCGCCCTCCCCAAACAAAATAAAACGCAGCAGGTAATCCATCGGGTTGCCCTCTGGCCAGTTAAAATAGGCATGTGGAATTTTACCGGTCAAATCACGAAGATATAGAAGTATGGCAGCAATGGTGTTAGGGACAGCTGCACTCTCAGCACGTAGAATTCGGTAGCCACCAACTTCCAATCCTTTGAGTGTCACAATGTTTTCAAATTCTGAAGCGTCAGATACCAGAATCTCTAGAAAAAGGATGGGATCGCTCAGCGGAATATGATTATCATTGCGCATCTGTTGCTCCTTTAAATCATACTCCCGCACATCGCCCTCATTTAATCGATTGGCAATCACTCGGATGACACCTTGGTTTTGTTCGATGAAGCGACAAGCATTTTCGTCCATATCGATCCGCTCTACTCGTAATTCTAGCGATCGCCATACGCGGGAAAACAGCGAAATGAGGATGATGGCACTGATGAATATGGCTGCGATCTTAATCCCCTCAGGTCTCTCAATGATATTAACAATAGTCGTATAACAAAACACCAGCGTGATCATTCCAAAAGCGAGTGTTCCGCGTTTTGCTCTGCGATGATGGACTGATAGAGTCACAGCAAATGAAGCTGAGGTGATTAATACAAGTACACCAGTTGCGTAAGCCCCACCCTGAGCTTCCACATTAGCTTGGAAAATCATTGTGACAATCAAGCAAACAATTGTATAGACTAACACTAGAGGTCTTGGTGCCCGTGTCCATTTTGGTGCCATGCCATAGCGTGGTAGATAGCGGGGCAAGATATTGAGAAGCCCTGCCATTGCAGAGGCACCTGCAAACCACAGTATACAAATACTACTCAAATCGTAAATTGTGCCAAAGCCATTACCTAGATACTGATGTGCTAAATAAGCCAGAGCACGTCCATTGGCTTTGCCCTCTGTTTTAAATTCTGCGGCAGGAATTAGTATGGTCGTTATCAAGCTGCTGGCAATCAAAAAGAAGCTCATGAGCACAGCGGCAGCAGTAAGCAGCTTACGTGTATTGCGAATGCGTCCGGTTGGCTGTTCGGGAGTGTCGCTATTACTACCCTGCACAAGAGGCATTACACTCACGCCAGTTTCGAAGCCGGACAATCCTAATGCTAGTTTTGGGAAGACCAATAGGGCTATGCCCAGCAAACTCAAAGGGTTGTGATGCTCGGCAAAAAGAGCACTCTGCCAGTTAGCGATTGCAGATGGTTGATTCAAAATATGATACGAACCGACGCTAATCACAATGAAATTCAACAGTAAATAGACTACAACCAGAAAAACTGCAATACCAATAGCTTCTCGGAAACCTTTGAGAAAAACTGCGGCTAGTAATACCACTAAAAATAGAGTAATATTGATCTGCTGATTGTGAAGCAAACTTGGCACAAACGGATTTTCGATAATATGGGCAGTAGCATCAGCAGCAGAGAGGGTAATGGTGATGATAAAATCGGTTGCCACAAAACCGAGTAGGCACAGCACAAACAGTTTCCCCCCCCACCAGGGAAGCAAGTGTTCGAGCATAGCAATAGATCCTTCACCTTTAGGACTTTTGGCAGCAACGCGGCGATAGATCGGCAATGCTCCAAAAAGCGTCAGCAAAACCAGAATCAGAGTTGCAAGGGGAGAAACAGCCCCGGCGGCCAGTGCTGCAATACCAGGTTGATACCCAAGTGTTGAGAAATAATCTACGCCAGTGAGGCACATCACCCGCCACCAAGGATGATTGCTGTGTCCTTCATTCTCGTTGCGGTTTTCTTCGAGCAACCAGTTGATGAACTTTCTGGCGAATCGTTTTGTTGGAGGTTTAGCCATCAAATGCTACTCCTAGCTATATTGATAGGGTAAGTTAGCGTCAATCAACATAACTTTAACATTGGCACTAGCTAAACCGATTAACCCGAATCAATTGGTATTGATGATTGCTTAATGTTGTGTCTAATAATCGCTATTTAAATTTTTCTTTAGATTTATTTACATGCTGTAAAAAGTTATACAAAAATTGAAATTCCGGGAACATAATAGTCCCTTAAACAAAAACTGAAGTCCTGTTTTGTCCTGGAAAAATGTAACAGGAAAAGTTTTTAAACACAGAGATACAAGGGATGGAACACACTGGGTTGGGATGAACCTGGACGACACATTTATCTACTTAAAACGAGCAACCTTGGCTCACATCTTGCACCTGGAAATATGGATGTAGTTTCATTACTCAATATTAAACTACAACCCTTGATTTAGCGAGAAAAACCAATAAAAATCAGGTAGCTTTATCGCACATCTTTTTACATTATCTGGGTTTATACGGAGAGGTGCAAGATCTGAGCCTCCGACTAGCGGGCTATGCCGCTAGTGATATATGGAAGAAACACAAAGGTTAGAGGGTAGAGGAAAATTTGAGAGATTGAGCCTATAATTACAAGTTACCCTGACAGTCAAAACCGTCTTTACAGTGGTGCTAATTACGCCCGTATCTGAGCCTGGTTCTGAGTACTATTGGTGAATTTATTGGTGAAGTGATAGATAAGCTACCGCTATCCCGTTTAGGAGATTAGATTTGGACACCGTACTCAGGTCAGGGTGCATAATTACCGTTAAAAAGTGCGATTGCCATGACGGAGGTTCTCATGAGCAAAAAAGAATCGCTGACAAAGTTACGAAATCCTAATTTACCACTAATTAACCTGAGTGCCGCAGGTATCGATATTGGTGCAGACAGACATTGGGTAAGTGTTCCTGTAGATAGGGATAAAGACTCGGTACGCAGTTTTGGCTGTTTTACCGCTGACTTATACGCGATAGCAGATTGGCTGAAGCATTGTCGAATTGAAACTGTGGCAATGGAATCAACTGGAGTTTATTGGCTACCAGTGTTCCAAATTCTAGAAAGCAGGGGGTTTGAAGTTAAGCTTGTTAATGCTCACTATGTGAAAACTGTGCCTGGTCGTAAGACTGACGTATTAGATTGCCAGTGGCTGCAACAATTACATACTTACGGTTTGTTAGCAGGGTCGTTTCGTCCAGAAGACCAAATTTGCACCCTCCGCAGTTATATTCGGCAACGAGACAACCTAATTAAAAGTGCTTCTGTTCACGTACTGCGGATGCAAAAAGCATTGACTGAAATGAACGTACAATTACATCGAGTCATTAGTGATATTACAGGTATCACGGGTATGGCAATTATCAACGCCATTGTTTCTGGTGAACGTAACCCCCAAAAGTTGGCAACCCTAAAAGATGAGCATATTAAAGCTAGTAGTACGAACATCGCTGCTGCTTTGACTGGAGATTATCGACCAGAACTAGTGTTTGTATTGTCACAAGAACTAGCACTCTATAAATTTTACCAGACACAAATTACTGAATGCGACGCTCAGATTGAGCAGTGTTTGACTGGATTTGCAGATAAAATAAATGTTAAAGCTAATCCTATTGGTAAACCAAAACGTCGTGGTAAAAAGCAACCAGGAAATGCTCCCCAATTTGATTTACGTACTCATTTATATCGTATAACCGGTGTAGACTTCACTCAAATCAACGGTTTTGGTGCTTTAACTGTGTTGATTATACTATCAGAAGTCGGGTTAGACCCGTCTCGTTTTCCTACGGTTAAGCACTTCGTTTCTTGGTTGGGATTATGTCCTGGTAGTCGCATCACTGGGGGTAAGGCCAAAAGTTCTAAAACTCGCCCTGTTATCAATAGAGCAGCCAACGCTTTCCGCATGGCCGCACAAACTCTTTGCAGAAGCTATTCAGCTTTAGGAGGATTTTACAGACGTATGCAATCCCGTATGGGAGCGCCAAAGGCAATTACCGCAGCTGCCCATAAACTAGCACGTATTTTCTATCGTCTTTGGACATCTGGAGCCGCATTTGCAGACCCAGGTGTCGATGCCTATGAGCAAAGATACCAAGAACGTATTGTCAACAACCTGAAGAAGAAAGCTCATGCTCTTGGGTTTGATTTAGTCGCTCAACCTACTATTGAGCAAGAACAATGTGCTTCTTGAGCTACTGTGTTCATTAGTTGTTTATATTACTGATATAACCAGCACGCTGAAACTAAATACCACTACTTGAAATCATAAAAAGATTCAGATGACGCGCTGTTTAAGAACAAGGTGTGGTTATTAGCATGTGACTATTGGTAATTTAAAGCGCTATTTCCTTACAAAAATTACTCTGGTGGGGTGTGTTTCTTAGGAGTATATCCTATTTTTCCCTTCTGTTTTGTTTAAGTCCCGTTATTCCTCTGAATTATGTATAACTAATAACAAATCCAGGTCGTCAACACTCTACCCCAAATCCTGCCTCAATTGGGTGTTACTGCTCGCAAATAACTCGAAATCCGACAGTTCTCTGGCGGACGTCTGGTAAGTATCTTGAACGCCTTGCCGAACGGCAATAGGATGGATCAACATCCCAAGATCCTCCTCTTGCAACACGCTTTGCATTTTTGTTATCAGATAACCAGGCTGAACCATCATTTGGTGCGCCCACGTAATTCTCATGCCAGTGATCGGCACACCACTCTAAAACATTCCCATGCATGCCATATAAGCCGAAAGCATTCGGAAAGAACTGATTTACTTCTGTCGTTATTCTCTGATGTTTACCAGCGAAATTTGCTAAGTCTGGTGTGATTATTTCGCCGAAATAAAACGGTGTCCTCGTGCCAGCACGGCAAGCATATTCCCATTCAGCTTCACTAGGTAGACGGTAGACTCTGCGGGTTAGCTGAGATAGCCTGTTGCAAAACTCATAAGCTTCATACCAAGAAACTTTCTCTACAGGGTTTCTGTCACCTTTGAAGTATGATGGATCCGGATTCAAGTCCATATCAATCTTGGGCAAGGCGGATACCCGATTCCACTGTACTTGGTTAATAACACATTGGCTTATCAAAAAACTACCTACATTAACAGAACGCTGTGGTCCCTCCCAATCTATTCGATCACTTTCTTCGTTTGAGGAGCCCATCAAAAAAGTACCTTGACGAACCATGACGAGTTCTAAATATACGTCTTTGCCAAGATTCTCTTTGTAAATTTCAACTTCAAATACACTGCTATTTGTGAAAATAGTTAACTTTCCCAAGTCTAAAAATCCACCCTTTTCAATTCTTGTTATTACCTTAGTTTCTAAGGAACGTTGAGATTTTTGGATAGAAATTGAATAATCGTAGGGGGTACTTGTCTTTGTCGGTGCTCCTTCAGCGCCTTTCCAATTTGCTGCTTTTGGCAAGTCACGGACTCGGGTGTAGTGTAGGTCATGATCGCCACTGAGGTCATCGGTTTGCGGTGGCTGAACAATCTCTGGTCGAATGTAGTCTACATTGCCTTTGGCACTGCGAGAAGTGTGATCGCTACTATTATTGTCAAGGGATGGACTTTTAATATCTACTTCATTGAGGCTACCTAACACTGGTAAATTTTCTTGAGCAACACCCGATTTCCATAAATGAGGTATTGCACCCTGTAAAAGATTTTCTAATTGAATAGCAACGATCCCCTCTTCAAATGCTCTTTGAATAACATCAAGATTATTTATTATATTGTCATATCCCAGCCCATCATAAAAACCTTGAGCAAATACAATCGCTGCTCTGTCATCAATCACCTGATTCATGCCAATCACATAATTAATATGTTTACTAATTGCTTCTGCTGGTAGGGCTGAATAACAGGCACTCAGTAAAACACACTTAACATAATCAGTATGTAGCTTAAATAATGCTGCTAATCCTGTTGGTAATATAGGGTTATGGTTTCCAGCATCATCTTCTAATACTAAATTGCCACACTTTTTACCATGTCCACAGAAATGCACAATTTGAGGCTTTTCTTCTGCGAGCGCTCTACGAATATCCTTGGGACGTACAGCAGTTCTAATTTTAATTTCAAATGAATCTCGTTTTACTGAGCGTTTGATGGCTTCCTCTATTTCCCGGATTTGTTTATCTAAACGTAAGTTCTGAGGAAGCGCTGCCAAAACCAATATTTTTTGCTTCTGAGTACTTTGCTGTGAAAGAATGTTAGATGAGGGAACTTTATGTGGTTCTGGAGATTGAATTGGAAATAGTTCTTCGGTAATAGCTTTTAACTGTAAATTACCAGGATTCGACTTACACGCAGCACTAACTAAATTTTCAATCCATCCCTGAGCTTCTGCTGTTTTTATTAAATTAAAGACAATCTCTTGTAAACTCTTCCCACCTGGTACCACGTCTAAATTTTTATTTAACTCGAATGCTAACATCTTTTCTAACGATGCTTTGTCACGAAAAGCATCATTTAAAGCTTCTAATAGTTCTTCACGCTGCTGACCTGATAGCCCCATATTTTTTAATACAAGCTGAACTACACTCTTACTATCTAGCTACTTCGCCTTCAGCAACCCTGTTAAATCCAGTCTCCAATGAATAAGCCTCGTTTGCGAACAACCGATACTCGATTAGCTTTACCACCACTTGGCTCATCTTCAATCCCCGAATAGCGCAAGCTGCGTGAAATCGTTTTTTTATGCAGTTTGCAATACTAGTATGCATAGCTTCTACAAATCTGAGGTCAAGGAGGATTTGACCAAACCTTTTAGCTCTAACATTTGAGCTTCTAATGCTGCAACTCTCTGGCTCAACGGAACTTCTTCGTTTGCACCTAGATACTGAGCTAAAGCATTTAAAATCACTTCGGTTTTAGTTAAGTGAGTCTGGGTAACGTAGCTTTCCAACCGCTCGTGAAGATGGGTTGGTATTCGGATGCCAATAGAAGTACTAGACATGAGTCGAGGAGGTTAGAAACTGTCTAACAGTGTAACACAAAGTTAATACATCACCTTGACATCCATCAAAAATTCTATAGTGTTACACAAGTACTACCAAAAAGTACTCGCGCCAACGGAAACGCAACTCCCCTCCAGATAATACTACGGTCTTAGAGCGATCGCCCCTCATGCTACGCAACAAACTTAGCCCCGAATACTCACCCGCGAAGCGATCACGCCTGTTGCAGTGCGAGCAATAACTAACGTTGTCCAAAACACGGACTCAAACATTTGTTATTTATTTTAATATTAAATATTTATATAAATATATATTAGTTTGTGTCCGTTTCAAGGATAGCCATAAAAAAGTGTACTGCTTTTAACAGCATACAAGCTCGCTACTCTATAACTATCAGTTACAGAGCAGCAATTTCTATTTAAAGTCATGGTTAAACCGCTACGACTTGACCATCATCATTTATGGTTACTCCCCACTCATGCCCAAATCGCTTAACCATGCTGTGAATAGAATTAACTAGCGTAGACTTAGGATTTTTACGAGCAACGTCCCCGCACCTTTTCACAAACTCAAAGCCAAAGAATTGTCTATTTTCGTAGCACAAAGGCAATATTTTAAATGTCGCCAGCCTGATGAAATCCCCATCATTGCTGGATAATGCTTCTTGTATAAGTTCAAAGTAAGATGGTATAATGCTTTCTACAATATTGCTGTAAGCACTAGCATTTTCTAACTTTTCTGGTGATGCTGCCCTAGGCTTCTTGTCGTTCTTCATGGCATTAATCAACATCCCAAAAAGCTTTTCCTTTTCTAGTTTATTCTGCCTCTCTAACCATTCCGCCGTTTCCACACACCATGCAAGCGCGTTATTAAAGTGAGTATCTCCTTTCCAGTTACGTTTTATACTGTCTTTAAACCCTGCCTCTATTGGAATACGAAGCTGTAATTTAATCTGGGTCATTACATCATTGAGTTCATCTATCTCTATTTCTTCAAGTTCAACCGATGTGTCAAATGTTTTGGTAATAGGTGTTGTAGGTGCTGTAACAGGTGTAGAGACTTTATTTTCAACGCTTTTGGACGAGCCAAGTTCTACTGAGGAAAATCCTTCAACTAGTTTTCTTCCAATGTTTGCCAGCATTTCCAGCAGCATGAGGGGGATTTTGGAGAAGGCGATCGCTCTCCCCACAACTTTCTGCGCCGTTAGTCCCTCCTCATCCATCTGCCGTTGAATCTCTACCCCTATTTCCTGATCATAAATCGGAGGTACCTGAGCATAACGGCTCCCATCTGGGTTGCTTCTCCAGATGCTTGGGGTATCGATTTGGTGGTAGTCCGTTTCGTGGACTACCCCATCATTGCTAGCTAGTTGCAGTTCATTTCCTACTTCCTCAGTACTTTGTATTCCTGGAAACTCTACAACTTTTCTTGTACGGATGTCCGTTTTACGGACTACCGGCTCAGGAAGCCATTCCTCTACAGGTTTGAAAGAATATTCAGTGCTGGTTCCTGGGCGCTCGTTTTTCTCTAAGATGTTCTGCTCAACTGCCTGGTTTAGACCCTTGAGGATCGTTTTGCGATCGCACCCAGTTCTAGCAGCGACATGTTCCGCCGACTCGGTGAACGAGTTGCCTGAGATGGTGCGGTAAAGAATTTGGTTGAGCGTGAATGATTCACACAGCGTTGGTTTAGACTCAACTACCTTGCACAGCCTGTACAGTGCTGCATCTTTCAGTTCTGGTGGGAGGGTTTGTATCCACTCCCAGCTTACTTGTTGGGTGCTAGCAAAATCTTCCCAATCGGCATTTGTTCCCGTGCTATGTGCAGGGAAATCTGATATGATTTGAAACATCGACTTTAAAAATGTATTACTGACCCCTACTGCTAAGCCTGAGAAACTAACAGTGGGGGTTTTGCATTACTGCTGCTGGCTAACGCGCCTTTGCAGCTCGATTTCTGCTTGTTCAAGTGTCATCGGCGTTGCATTGCCAGAAGCGGCTCGTTTTCTATCCACGTAAGCATAGAACGCTTCATTGTCTTCTGGATGCTGCTTAACGTATGTAAGCAAATCGCTGTCAGACATTGCGCTGTAATCGAGGGTAGTCATTGAATAATTACCTCCCCGCTTGGAAATATCTCTATTTGTATTGTGTCTTCAATAAGCATGACGATACGGTCATTTCTTTCATCCAGTCGTACTAAATCAATTGACTGAAGTAGATTACTTGCCCTAACGGACATTCGCCAGAAGGTTTTCAATTGCTCTATAGTTGGTTGCTTCATCTCCTCCTCACTGAAACCATAAGCATGGTTGGGGACAAGCACTAAATTATGCGCTCTCCCTGATTACGTAATTTGTAAACTACGCTATTAATGCTGACTATCCGAAATCCATTAATAGCCTATACAAAGGAAATCATATTGTCAACATTTAGCCTATAATTTTGATAGGCTAACCGCCTTGTTAGCCTATCACTGTAAATACCTTTGCTAGGTTGCAAGGGTTCTATAAGCGCAAAACCCCTGAAAGTCATATTTCAGGGGCTTTATTTGGGGGTTGTAAAGATTGGCGAATTCGCTCACGTGATTGCCTGAGTTGCTCGTTAGCCTTTCTCAGGCGGCTAATTCCCCCAATATCTTTTCAGTCCGTTCTCTAAACTCTTCTAGTTCAGCCACTTTTTTCTTAATGTTGGCAATTTCATCGTTTGATTTTGGTGCGAGTCCCAAATAATTATCAATGAACTCTAGCAGTAACCGACTAGCAGAAGTACCATTCTCTTTTGCTTTCTTGAGAAAAGCTTCCTTCTTTTCTTCCGGAATCCGAAAGTTCATCTGGGTTTCCCCTTCTGCAAGATTTCTTGGCATGTCTACCTCATAGTTTCTAGTAAGCGTGACAAATCGGCTATAGCAGCCTATAGCTAAATTCTACTCTCTTGCCTAGGCTTTGCCTAGGAGATAAAACGTCCCTGGCACCAGCCAGAATTAACCAAGCCTACACAAATTATATCCTTTAGCCTTGACATAAACCTATCTTTTGCCTATACTGAGGATAGCAAAATAAAGAGCGATCGCTCACCTTCCACAGCACGCGATCACCCTTTATTAATTCATTAAAGGATCTAAACTAAATGTACCATCACACCAAATCACTTGCCAAAGCAACGCAAGTTGATGAACAAACCATCGCCCAAACCGATCTGAACGCATACATCGAACAACAAGCCCAAGCCATAGCCCCTGAGCCAGAAATCCAATTCATTGATCTAGACGGCTTCTACAACTATGAAGCACAACTAGCAGGTGAAGTGATTGCCACTATTACCCACGACTGTGAAGGCTTCGTAACTCAGCCCTGGATTGTCATGGTAGGCGAAGTAGAAGTTCACCGTGCTGACACCTGGGCGAAATGCGCTGATTACATACGCTGGCACTACAAACAAGGAACATTGCCTAAGTTAAGAGCCATATCACCTGAAGAATTGCTAGATAAGCCTTTTGAGCAACTCACTTGTGTTGAATGGCAGCTGCTCAAACAGTATGAACCAGAATCTGACTGCTTTATAGCTGCATAAGGCTTCTTGGGGTGGGCGAGTCCTGCCCTATGAATCTTCTTTCTTTCAGGTTGGACAACACAGGCAATGCAAGAACTCATCAAAGCCTTAATTAAGGCAAAAGCAGAATTTTCTAACATTCAAAAAGACCGAGTAAATCCTCACTTCAAGCACAAATACGCCACCTTAGATGCTGTATTAGACGCTGTTACCCCAGCCCTTGGTAAGCACGGACTAGCAGTTGTTCAAACCACTGCCCTAGAAAGTAACAAAACCGTTCTTCAGACTCACCTTTACCACGAATCTGGCGAGTGTATTACCAGCATTTACCCTCTTCCAGAGATCGGTGATTCCCAGAAGTTTGGTGCTGCCTTAACTTATGCCCGCCGCTATGCGCTATGCGCCATTCTTTGTGTCACGGCTGATGAGGATGATGATGCTTCTAGTACAGTCACTACACCGAAAAAGCAAAGTAATCTACAGTACAAAGTTAACAGCAATGGAGAGCAGCGCGGCGCTTTGGTTCCCAAAGTTGTAGCGACTGCGGGAGAACACCCTCACAACAGCCGTATTAGAGCGGTTCGTACAATGCTTGGGATTGAGGGTAAAGCGGTAGTTGATTGGCTCAAGACTGAAAAACTGGTTAACTCACCCGCAGAACTTGACAATACACAGCTAAGTGAATTGGTGCAGTGGATGGCGGTGCAGTGGGCTGTTAAGCAAGGTGTACAGCCAAACCATGCTGCTAATAGCTTTGTCAAGCACATACCAGCTATGACTGCTCAAGGGTATGAAGAATTGGAAGCAATCAAGCAGTGGATGAACCACGTGCTAGAGCAGCAAGCTTCTATGAGCGTGGGGTAACAATTCTACCCAAGCGCAATATCTACTAAGGACGAACACACATGACACACACGTTTAAGAGAACAATAAGCATCACTCTTGCTGTTGTTCTATGTTGTAGTACAATAAAACCTACTATTGCTCAACCTGTACCAGTATTAGCATTGCCTTTGGTCAGCACCCCGGCGGGACTGATATTTGTAGGGATTGTCACTGTTGCTGGGGTAACTTGGTATGTTTATGAGAACAGCCATCACCATAAGTATAGGAGTAGAATAGCTCCCAATGGTACTGTGCATAGTGAAAGTAATGAGCAGCATCAAGAAAAGCTTATAACAACAACTGTTGGTGGCAAGACTTGTTCTGAACTAGCAGAGGAAGAGACTAAAAAAACAGGTAGGAAATGGTATGTAAAAGATAGACAATGGATACGTTTTACTGGTCCAATATATCAACCACCTGGTAATCCAGTTCGAATTGAATGCACTTTAACAACTAATCCAGATGAAGCAAAGGATACAAAACTATGACATACGATTATTGCCTAAAGTTTTACGAAGATGGTCAGAAGTTTAGAGCGGATTTAATAACACCTTTTGGTGTGGATAGACCACAAGATCCGCAAGAAATAGTTAACAAGTATCATGAAACAAAGTTCTATGTGCAGCATGAACCAGGAACGTTAGTAGTCCGGAAGGTAAAGACACCTTACTTTATTACGGGAGTTGAAGTAGTCCAAAAAACGCAGGAGAATGAAGCAGAATTTACTGTGCTTAATGAACTCTACGGTATGAATTTATTGGAAATTTGGAAAGTTTCTTTTGTTAATCATAAAGTATTACCACCAAATGAAGAAACAGTTCTTGAAGAAAGAGTAGACTACACTAACTTCTTTCTCCCTGTGCGTTATGAAAACTTAAACCTTGAGGAATTAATTACTTTCCATGCAACTCATGGTTGGAAAAGAAGTGAAGTGATTAACTCAATAACCAACTTGCTGAAAGTGAAAGAACATGAAGTCAAAAGCTATGAGTGGGAAAACATTGTATGGCTAAGAGAAGAGATGAATAAGCATCCTGAGTTATTAGCTGCTTAGCGTACAAAGTTGGTGGCTTAGTACCAATACCAAGTTACGTGTGTTCAGAATTACCTTAGCGATAGTGAAACTTTTGCTGCTTAACAGTAGAATAGAATTCTGATGAATTACTTTTAGCCTTGTCCAAAAGGGGTAGTTGAACACTACCTCCTTTTTTCAATGTAGATATTTGTGGCTGGTATTTTCTTTCCAGGGAAGTGCCTAATTATTGATAGGTGGTTAATGGCTAAAACTGCTCCTTCTTCGCAATACCGTACAATAAAGGCTGGTTATCCGCCAATCGATGTGTACTAAACCGGCAGCAAAATCAGTGAAGATCAAAATGTCGCTTAAAAAAGTAGATTATGTTTAAGCCTATAAAACTTGTTTATGGCTTGTATCGCAATGCCCTGCGTAACCCCAAATATCGTGGGTGGATAATTGGTGGTACTTTTATGTGGTTGCTTGGTCCCATTAACACTATTCCTGTAGTGGGGGAAATTGATGATGCAATTGTACTGACTATCTTTGCTACTGAAATGTCTCAAATTGTCTTGGAAAGTGTTAAGAACAAGAAACTACAAAAAGAATCAATCCTCACAACTGAAGTTACACGATAACCCTCTTCTCACTTGCTGCATTCCCTCAATGGTCAACACGCTCTAACGGCATTTGGGTAAAGTGGTCTTGTAGTAGCTTAATAGATAAAGCGAGGGCGATCGCCATAGCAGATTCCGTTGATATTTTGGATAATAATCTGCTTTAAATCTGTCTTGATAGCTTCAATTCCCATCGAATCACGGCAAATCGATTTAAGTGCCATAATCAAAGCTTTCTATCAACACTGACTATTTGAAGGGTCAAGAAAACGTAATGGTGGCAAATGCCCTCGCTTGTGATGGAGTGGTACTTATCTGCTGGGAACACCACGAGATCCCAAATATTGCAAATCAAATAGTAGACAATGCTACAACAGTTCCACAGGAATGGTCAGGGAATAGATTTGATCTAATTTGGGTATTCGATTTAGATCCGACATCAGGTAGATATAGCTTCAAGCAGGTTCCTCTGTGCTTACTTGCTGGGGACTTATCTACCCCTATGTAATGCCACAGAAGTATGAAAAAAAGATGCGTTATTCAAGGCAATTACCTTTATTCCTTTTTAAGCATTGCGAGTCAAGAGTGAAGCGCAGATCACACACCCAGTCACCTTACCTTATTGGCATGCGCTCGCTTTCAATAGGGAGGTAGCTTATTACACCTACTATTATCCCTTTCAAGTTTAAAAATTTACTTACCCTCCACCGCTCCTAGAGCTTTAAGCGAGGCTTTCTCAGCTTCTGTTAAACCCGTAACACCTGCAATATTCATACCCTCATACGGTCTTTCATTTCTCATGGTTTTTAAACAATCTCCTGTTAGGACATTCCACAGTTTAATTAATCCATCTTCTCCACAACTTGCAAGTTGATGGCAACTGGGAGAAAAGGAGAGAGACGATATAGTTCTAGAATGTCCATGAAGAATACGCAAACATTTATTGTTATGAAGATCCCAAAGTCTAATAGTTAAGTCATCACTACCGCTAACAAGATATTTACCATCAGGACTAAAAGCAATCGTCTTTACTTGGCCAGTATGTCCCTTCAAATTACATAAGCACTGGCTGGTATGGAGATCCCAAAGTCTAACTTGATAATCATCACTACCACTAGCAAAAACTGTTCTTTCTGCATTAAAAGCAAAAACTGCTCTTGCTAAATGAGTATCCATCTGAAGAGTTTTTAAACATTCACCTGTTTTTACATTCCATAGTTTTATAGTTTCATTATGGCAACAACTGATGAGAATCTGACTATCTGTACTGAAAACAATAAATCTTACCTGTTTAGTATGCCCCTTCAGGTGCCTAATACGAGAACACTTGTGTACGTCCCAAAGTGATATTGTAGTGTCATCACTCCCACTAGCAAATATTTTTCCGTCTAGGCTGAAACTGATTGAACGTATCCAACTACTATGCCCCTGTAAAAGAGTATCCGTTTTTACTCCCGAATAGGGATTCCAAAATATTATTTGGTAATCGTCGCCACTACTTGCAAGAATATTACCTCCAGGATTAAAAGCTAATGAGTGTATCCAGCTGCTATGACCATACAACTCTTTAAGACAGCTTCCTGTCTGTACATCCCAGATTCTTACAATACCATCTTGACCAGCACTTGCAAGAGTTTGTCCATCTGGACTAAATATAATTGACTTCAACCAATCTGAGTATCCTTGAAAGAGAGTTATGCAAACTTCTTTTTTTACATCCCATAGTCTCACTGTGTGGTCTTGGCTACCGCTGGCAAGGATTCCGCTTTTAGGCTGGAAGGCTACAGATTGCACCCAATTATTGTGCCCTATCAAAGTTTTCAAACACTGTCCTGTTTTTGAATCCCAAATTTTTATAGTGTGGTCAGAGCTACTACTAGCAAGAAGTGAACCGTTAGAACTATAACCAAGTGAGTTAATTTGAGCATTATGTGCTTCCAAGCTTTTTAAACATTGTCCTGTGTAAATATTCCAGATTTTGATAGAGTAATCTTGACTAGCACTAGCAATAGTTTCTCCATCAGGACAAAAAGCGATAGCTTTAACCCAGTTTGTATGTCCTCGCAAAGTTTTAAGATTCTGTCTAGTCTCTACATCCCAAAGTTGTAAAGTATAATCTTGACTAGTGTAAGCAAGAGTCTTGCCGGAAAAACTAAACGCAACTGAGCGCACATACCCAGTTTTATTAGATAGAGTTTCAAAGCACTCTCTTGTACTAATTTTCCAAAACTTCACTGTACAATCTTCACTACCACTGGCAAGAATTTGACCATCACGACTAAAGGTAATTGAGCGTACAGCACTATTATGTCCATGTAATGTTGCTACACATTCACCGGTATTGACATCCCAAATTTTGATAGTACTGTCATTACTAGCGCTAGCAATGATTTGACCATTAGGACTAAAACTTAATGAACGTATTACGCCCTTATGTTCTTTGCGCCTCCATAATAGCTTTTTTGCTGTAACTTGCCATAGACAAATTTCCCCATTCGCATCACCAGATATTAAAAACTGCCCATTTGGGTGGAAAGCTACAGAAAAAATTTGGCTGATAACTTCAGTAAAAATACAGCCTGTTAGATTAGCTTTAATACTGTTTACATAACGTAAACTAGCATTGGAAAAATTAGCTTTGCAAATCACTGCATCAGAAATATCTCTTCCTTCCAGCGCTCTGCTATCAACTTTTACTATGAGAGTTGCTGCATTACCTCCTACATAGCCAACTTCAGCTTCAGTTTTACCCCGTGTTGTATCTAAAATTCTAAAAAGAGGTGAGCTAGTAGCTAGCATTGGCACGAGTAAATCTCTAACTGCTTTAGTCAGCGGTGCTTGACCAAAACATTGACGAAGTTCTACTAAAGATTCAGTTACAAATTCTTTAAGAGGCGGAATAGGCAAGATGCCATCTTCCTCATTCATTTGCCGTTTAAAATAAGATGACCAAGTATAATTCTGTGGTGTAGCACCTATCTTTAAATGAGATTGCACTTGTGCCAACTCAGTACAATCCTTAGCCAATACCCCCAGTTCTGCGGCAAACTTATATGCTACAAAAAACTCTAATAATGACCTATGTGCTGGAGTATAATCACCATCAGCATTGCGGATGAGCATCGTTTGCCCCATCATATCGTGATGCCAGTGGTCTAAATCCTTCTCCTCTTGCACCATAGAACCAAAAAGCCGACGGATATGTTCAGGAAACAACCGATAATTTAGACTCATTTGATTGGTGGAGAGCATCTGCCAAGACAACTCACACAAAAAGTAAAGCTTGTCTGCCAAAGAAGTGAATGTACGTTCCGCTTTAATATCGCGCTCCATCTTCCGCCGTACCGCATAAAGATAAACCCGCGACATATCTACTGGTTTCCCTATCTCAATATCTGGCAGCGCTTCTAGAATTAACTCGGTCATCACCGGACGACGCGCTAAATCCAGCAGTTGAGGATTGCTCATGAGTTTCCCTACTGTCGTAGGTTGAGCTTGAAATGATAACACCTGCTGAATCTGGTCATCGTTGAATTTCTCTAGCTCTAACACTTCAAACTGAGGTGTTTCTCCAGTTAAATTAGCAGTTGAAGCAAGCAATTCTGCATTAAGCAGTGCTCTACCTTCTTTTGCTTCTGGAAAATGTTCAGTACGACAAGTCAGGATCACTTTAGCGCCGGGAAGTACTACCTTCGCTAATTCCCAAAAGTTATTAATCATCTGTTGGCGGTCAACTCTAGCTGCCATTTCATCAAAACCATCAAAAATCAGCAGCAGCTTACCCATGCGGTTTAGTTGCTCAAATACCGAATACCCCTGTAAAGGAATTTCGTACTTACGGAAGAAAAACTCAGAAAACAGTGACTCTACACTCACTGCTTTAGCATAATCGCCCAGTGGAATAACTAAAGGTAGACGCGGACGTTCCACACCCCTTCTTTTTGCTTCTAAGTAACGTTGCAACGTTATCCACGCATAGTGCAAAGCAAACCAAGTTTTCCCTGTACCGAACTCACCCAAGACAGAAATATGCTCTTTAGCTGGGTCATCAAGCCAAAGATCAATGTAACCATCAATCCAGCCATCACGTTCATCGTAACAACTAACACCTATCTTATTTTTGGTAACAGGATCAAATTCTTCTTTAGTGCAAGCTAATGGTACATATTTAGTATCAATTTGCCGACGCTTAATTTCTGCCTCCAGCCAGTTGAGATAATGGCTAAAATCTGCGTCTTGGTCTATCAATTCGTCAAAAGTATAGCAAGCAAGGTGACGGTTTTCTTCTTTTTCTACCTCATCACGCGCTGCCCTAGAAATTCGCCTGACTGTTACTAACCACCCCTCATCAGTCCTTTGTTTTTCTGATGAGGAGCGTAAAGCCATGACATCACCCAGTCCTGCCTCACCCTCAATTCCACGTATAAGAATACGGTCATAACGATTACGTCTTACCGGAATATTAATAATCCACTCAAAATAATTTTCTGACCAAACTTCATATTTCTCAAAGCGATAACCCAAAGTTTCAAACCAACCGCGCATCTGTTGGCTAAGAGCGTAGACGCGAAGCGGCTTGTCGTTAGACATCGCTCTACATTGGTTTGAATTTTCTGAAAGTGCTGGGTAACTTTGAGCAGCCAACCTTGCCATTTCCGTACGCACCCCTTCCAGGGTTGGCAGTCTATCTAATTGCTCAGTGATGGTCGCAAGTTTTTTATGTAAAGACGAGATCGCCTGATTAGTCAAAACTTCCGCAGGCGTGCGGCTGCGTTTAGCCACTTCCGAAAAAACAATGTAGAATGCAGCAATTTCACGTCTTACATTAATGCCCAAAGCTTTAATTTCATCACCCAAGACATAACCTTCAATGAAGGTATCAACTTCAGACAAAAGGATTGAAGGGTTGTTGTGGTCGAATGCTTTACGAAAAGCCTGTCTTATCGGTTCCTGCCTAAAAAGTTCTAGTATTGGCTTGGGTTTACCAACGCCGTATTCTACCAGCGCATAAGCATAAATTGCACTAAAATCAGCAGGTGGATGCTCAGGAGCAAGGTTAAATTGCTTTAATAATTGAATGACGATTTCACTACGCTCAAGTTTATCTTTAATAATAGGGCTGGCAAAGCCAGTAATAGCATTAATAATGGATTCTAGGTTGGGTGGGAACACAGAAACCTTCTACCTTGTCACTATTGCTTATAGTACATTATGTATGCTTTTGCTAGCTAGCGCTATTCTTGGGTAGCGCCAACTTTCAACTCCCACAAGACGGCAGGCTTTTAACTACCATCCTGCACAGATTGAACATTTGAACGAACTGGAATCAAAGCTCTAGCGCATCTACCTCACCCATTATTGCTAAAAAATACTACGCAACCAACTATTTTTTGTGGCTGCCACTAGAATGGCAATTTAAGTGGTAGAGTGGCACGATTACTGTACTTATATTTGTAATGTACAAATCTTGCATAGTACGGTTGTGCATCCCATTCCAAAGCTTTATTGTCATGAAATAAGTTTCTAGCAGCAACTTCCGGTTAGCGATGTCAAACCAAACTGTCACATCGCTGGTTTTGCAACAGCCACCAGCATTAACAGAACATCCCGCCTTGGTCTATTTGTCCGGGCTTGCACCTGGGTCTGTTGCAACCATGAAGCAGGCACTAAATTTGATTGCTCATACCTTAACAGACGGAAAAGCCGATTATCTAACCTTCAACTGGGCAGCCCTTCGTTACAAACATACAGCTGCTCTTCGTGCTGCTCTCATTCAAAACTACGAACCAGCAACAGTTAATAAGATGCTATGTGCTTTGAGGAGAGTACTCAAAGAAGCGCTGTTACTAGAATTGATTTCACCCACTGATTATACTCGTGCTATTAACATTAACAGTATTAAAGCAACCAAAGAACTGCGTGGACGAGCCTTGACTCAGGATGAAATCAACTCACTCATGAAAGTTTGTGTAAGCGATCGCACAAACGGTGGGTATAGAGACGCCGCATTAATCGCTATCTTACGCTGCGCAGGACTGCGGCGGGCTGAAGTGGTAAACCTTAATTTGGTGGACTTCCATCCCCTTGCAGACGGAGAATTAAAAATTATTGCAGCCAAAGGTAGAGTAGACCGGACAGTCTATATACCCCCTTCAGCAATCTCAATAGTCAACAACTGGATTGAAGCTAGAACTAATGTTCCTGGTCCATTGCTCTGCAAAGTTAATAAAGCAGGAAAAGTGGTGTTGCAGAAACTTTCACCCCAAGCAGTCTTGTTCATTTTACACAAGCGTGGTACTGAAGCAGGAATACCATCATTCTCCGCGCATGATCTTCGCAGGACATTTATTTCAGAACTGCTAGATGCTGGAGTAGATATAGTGACCGTGCAGAAATTGGCTGGTCATGCCAATGCACAAAGCGTCAGCCTCTACGACAGACGTGGTGAATCAGCGAAAAAACAAGCAGTCAAGGCATTAGATATTTTTGAACCTGAAGCTATCCAAACTGCTTAGTGCGAGCACGCCCGTTCTACGGGTGGGAGTCTCATTTCGTTTTTTTAGGAGTATAGGGAATACCCAAATTCTCCACAGCCCTACGCTTGGTTTCCTCCCCACGCCGATCATACTTACTGGTCGTTATAGGCGAGGCATGCCCTGCTAACTTCTGCACGGTGACAATATCTGTACCACAATCCAACAGATCTGAGCAGAATGTACGGCGGAAATCATGAGGAGAAAACAATTCCACACCAGCCTCTTGCGCCCGTTTTTTCACAATCCAAAGCACCGCCTGCGGACTTAGCCGCTCCAGTTCCACTTTTTTCCCCTTGCGTATAGGACACAATAGTGGTCCTGGTTTCCTACCCCTCACTAAGAGCCAATCTTCCACCACCAAGATCCCAGAAGTTGGTAAATACACCGTTCTGTCTTTTCCCCCCTTCCCATAATGTATCTCTAGCTGCCCAGTGGTTGCACTAAAATCTCTCAAATTCAAATTAACTGTCTCTGCCCGCCTGAGCCCAGCACCACGTAAAATTGCTATCAGTGCTGCATCTCTCGCCCCCTGGGGTGCAGAGTCTTCTACACACACCTGCATCAGTGCCGCAATTTCATCACTTTTTAGCGCCCTGCCTCGGAGATTCTTTTTTACCTGTACACTCGGAAAATCCACTGCTTTTGCGTAATCATTGGCACTCATTAAATCCAGTCTCAGCGCTTCTCGTAAAACTCGCCTTAATGCACACAACATTTTATTAGCAGTTGCCGGGGCAAACCTTTGCATCAAAGCAGTACGGATCGCTGCTGTATGTTGATAACGCAGGGAAGCCCAATTCAAGGTCATAGCATCACACTCATTATCAGTCAACAAAGACGCTATGGAATTTAGCGCTTGTTCCATCGTCGGTCTTGAACCTGACCCTAACGCAGACAGGTAAACCGCCGCCGGATGTAGAGTCAAGGGCGTTGGTGTACTTAAAATAAGTGATTCGACTGTCCACGTTTGCATAAACGCTGATGATGAGTGCCTTTTGACTATTTTACTAATCAGAAGTGCCGTTCTAGTCAGCAAATTTCATACCTGTAGGGTAATACATAAAAACTAAAAAATAGATGTCAAATCCTTATGTAATAAGGGTTTGGAGTATTACAAAATCAAAGGCGCTCCCCCGAAACTACACCTGAAAATTATTCAGTGCAAGAAATACGTTATTTTTCTTGCACTCCTCTAAAAAGTAGAAACCGGATGCTATTAATGAAATATTCCTTAACATTTGCGCACTAGAAACCCCGGCAGAGTGCGAGTGTAGGCGGAGGATATAACGTATATAAAAATTTAGTATACGTAATAAATCTTTGAGAAATCCCCCTGCTGCTCCAACATTTTCCTTATTGTGCGATCGCTCCCGAGGAAGACTAACTGTGGAGCCTCAATTTTATCCCTGTACGTACATATGAAGATGCTATTAACACTTCCAATATGACCACCAGTCCTCAAACCAAGTCTTCGAGCAAGGCTGTAATTTTTCCCTGTGCCTTAGCACGGTTGTCGTCGTAAATCATTAGGGTGTTAAGATCCGCATGACGCGAAAGCTTTTGCACGCTTCTTACATCTCCCCCGGTTACATCTAGTGCAGCAGTTACCGATGAGTGTCTAATTTTGTGAGGACTGACAGTTTTAGAAATGCCAGCAGCTTGTGAAATCCCAACTACAATTTTACGAATGCCATCTCCTGTTAACCGATGACCGTAGTGAGGACGTAGCGAAATAAACAAGGGCTCTTTAACGTCAGGTTCTTTCCTTGCCAATAACCAATCTTGGAGTGCTTGACAAGTTTTGGGCTGTAAATCAATATTTTCCTTTTGAGATCCTCTTCCTTTACCCAAGATATTTAAAGTCTGGGCATCTTGATCGAAATCTTCAATATTACACTGCGAGACTTCCTCCCGTCGAAGTGCATTTGCCCACAATAATCTCAATAGAGCATAATCCCGCTTACCTTTTAATGTCTCCCTATCTGGTACAGCCAACATTTTCTTGAATGCTTCTTTTTCAATACCTGTTGTATCTCGGTAAGCTTCAACTTTTTCACTTTTGATATCAGCTAAAGTCCAACTACATTGTCCCACTCCGTAAGCATAATTCACGAGTGATTTGATTGCTGCAATGGAACGATTTACGCTCGCTTCTTTTAACTCCTTGTCGATTAATTCAGCTTTGTAACGCAATACCAGGGTCGCAGCACTAAACCTCTCCATTTGCAAAAATTGCATCACTAAAGTCGGTGTTAATTGGCGATCGCACACGTACAGGAAGAACTTTCTTAATTCCTTACTATACTCCTGGCGTGTCCCCTTATTGCGCTTACTAGCTAGCCATTCTGACATTATATTACGGTCATCTGGTATATCTGTCGGTTCGCGCATAAAGTGAAATTTTTTCAACGGAATAATCAGGGTTTTGGCTCATGCTGTCGCGGACTAAGTGAAAATTTGTCGCGGAGTAAGTGAAAATTTCTAGCATCTGTCGCGGACTAAATGAAAATTTCCAACATATATAACATTATAAATACTCAAATGGGTTAAAATATATTGTAAAGAAAATTGTGTCATCATATATATCCAATTCACTAATAGCAAAAAGCTTAGCCAGGGTTAGTTCTTCTAACCTCACTATTGGCACTAATTGCTGGTTCATAGTCTTCCATTGTTTTTGGGGTATACGTAATGAATGAGACTGGAATTGTTGGCGGAGAGATACTTGTATTTGTTTAATAGACATTTTCGACAAGAAATCCCAAAAATAATCTTCTATGACTTTATTGATAAAGCTATATTCTTGTTTGGAAAAACAGTGTAGCAGTGACTGAAACAAAAACAGTAAACATTCATATTTATTTTGCCTCCTTGAAATAAACATATAAGGATTTTCTAAATACTTTTCATAGCCCGACATGAGATTATAAAATTCACTCTGCCAGTTTAATAATATAGAAAAAGCTGTATCAAAATAAAACTTATCAGATCTGAGTGAATAAGTTTCAGGTTTAAACCTTGCCTTAAATTTTTCTCTAATGTAATGAATATCATTAAATCTTCTTAGAGAGAATAAAAGGTTAACCAAAGATTCTAAATTTAATTTAAGGACTGGATTATCAAGAGATAAAATATCATTTGTTTCAGACTCGGAACCAGGAATATGGCAAAGCTTATATATATGCAACGATAAAGCTGTCTGATCACTCAAAACAAATTGCGGTTGACAGTCACGCCAGTCTTGTCCACATTTACATTTAACTAATGAAGTTTGAAACCATTTAATTTCTTGATGACATATCGGGCATTTATCTATCAGTAAACAGTGATGAAATGGACAACTAGTGACAAAAGATAAATCCCAAATTCGTCGATAATAAGCTTTGGATTGTAAACAAACTGGACAAAGTCTGACACGAGATTTGGTCAAAGTATAAGTAGGAAGAATACTTCCAAAGACCCTAACTCTATCCTCATATATGCTACTCCAAGGGTTTAGAGAAGGAAATGCCATCGACCAAAGAATACTTTCTTCTACATCAGATCTGAAGCTAAGTTGAGACAAATCATCAGTTTCACTTCTGAAGACATTGGCGTATACCCCTCTTTTTTTCAAACCAGACATCTGAAAAATCCAACAGGATAATGAGTAGTAATTACTCTCAGTAAGTCGGACTATATAACCTGCTAAGCTCTCGTCTGGATAAGGACGAGGACGGCGTATAAGTCTTCTTGAAGCGTACATTCTCTCATAAATGACTATTTGTGTAAAACATCAGAAGAAGAAAGCGCTTTCTTCTTGGGTTTAATTCGACCAGAAGTAGCTCCTTCTTTGGTCGATGATTTGTCAAGTACAAAAGAATCTTCTATCAATAGAAGAACATCATCGGTTAGAAAAGGGTTTTTCTTGTGAGGTTTATCGGCTAAGACATACTTATCAAAAGCAATAGCTAATACATTACTATCAAGTTTTTCTTGACGAAGTTTAAGTGCCAGATATGTTCCATAACGAATTAGCTTCATCACATAAGCAACGATACCATCAGAAGCATAGTAGAAACGGAGAGCCATTTCCTCAGAAGCTAAATCAACAGAAGACACGAGAGGAAGTTGTGAGGATACTGCGTGTAGAAAAGTCCGAAATTCTTTGCCAGAATCAGTCTTCCAAGAAAAAGGACTAAGACTATATCTATTAGCAAACCTACGACTGAGTTGACAATTAACATGAAAAACCGCTTCGGCTTCTGGTAATCCAATTAAAACCATTGGTATCTTAGTATCCAGAATTAAATCCTTCAACCAGTCCGATACCGTTTTGAGAACTTTGGCGGAGTCGCGGTCAATAAAATGTTGAAATTCGTCTAAAAAAACGAGGGATACTTCACAGTCTCTCATTAATCCAATTAGTCTGATGGTCTGATTGCTTATGGTTCCTTTTTCATAGGCAGGATCTCCCAGTTGCCACAGCAGTTTACTGACCATACTTTTTACTGTTGCGGGGGAAGGAACTGTCACAGAAAGAACCTGAACAATGGTACCGGACGATGTTTCGCGTCTTGGGTACCTTTGAGCATAACTATTGAGAATAGTAGTTTTACCTGCTCCAGTTTCTCCCTTTAAAAACAAACATTCCGGTTCATCTTTAAGGTCAGATAAGTGATGACAATTTTCGATGGCTGATAAGATTTCTTTGAATCGAGGATAGGCAACATAAATGTTGTTGGTTAAGCATAACCGCTCTTGAAATGCCAAATCTTCTTCGTATTGTTGAGATGTTGACATTATACTTATTCTCCTAAAGGTAAACCGATACTTACATCCCACCCTGCTAGGTCTGGTTTCCATTCAGCAGTCTCAGCAAGGGAATCAGAAACTTTTTCTTCAACTGAGGTAGTCAATTTTTTACTTGTTCTACGTTGTCGCTTCTTTTGGATTGAAGTTGAAGCGGACTTCAATCCATCAACCTGGGTTGAACTGTTATCAACCGACTTAATTTCTGTACTAAAAGCATTGCTATCAACTACTTGGTTTGCCGGGTAGTCGTTGAATGCACTGCCAAGGTCGGATATACCTGTCATCACGCTCTTAGTACTACTAAATGTATCAACTTTGTCTGTATCATTACGAATTACTTGCTGAGAAGATTCAAGGTTTTCTGTGAGGAAATTATTTCTTAGAGTCCCTTTCCACCTTGCCAAGGATGTGCGAGTTTTATTGTTTTTAGATAAACTCCATTCCCGCTCAACAATTCGTTGAATCTTCTCTTTGGCTAAAGCTAACGCCACAATATCAACTTGTTCTGATTCAATGCGTGCCAGTTGTTTGATAACTTGATGTTGCCAGAGACTCAATCTAAGAGTGTACTCTTGGTTTAGGGCAGGTACTTCTTTAAATTGACGGGTTATTTGGTCAAAGACATAGATTTGGGATAAATCAGTAGGGTCATACTTAACCGTTGTTTTTGAGGCTTCTTTACTCATTGAATGGAGACTAGCTAGCTCAGAACTGTTATAGATAATCCCAAATAACTCCACACCTCTTCTGGTAATTTTTCGGGTGGTTATACTGCCAATTAAAACGAATAGTTCTTGATTAGACGGCGGCAACGCTGGAGGAAATTCCTCAATAGCAAGTGACCAAACTTTTGAGCGAGGAGCCTTCAATTCAGGATGAGAGCTTTGATTATGAATATCAACAATGAAAATATGTATAATTTCTTGTAGAGCTTCAAAAGAAATTACGGCATTCTTAAGCGGATCATAATCATACTGCTTCATGAAGTTGGAAAAACTTTTACCCGGCTGGTCACTTAGCAGTTGACTATTTAAAGCCCCAAAGTATCTTTCAATAGTACTTTTATACCAAGGCATTTTGGGGGGGCAATATTGAATGATGATTCCTAGTTGAAGGCAGGCATCTTCAAAGTGAGTGCTGTAAAATTCCTTGCCATTGTCCACTACAATTACTTCCGGAAGTCCATAAGTGTCCCAGGTGTTTTCTACACTTTTGAATTGGGCGTGGAGATAATTTTTAGGACTAATAGCATGTAGCAGACATTGCATTACTGATAAATAACTGGGAGGGTCAAAACTGAGGTAATAACCTAGAGTAACTCCAGAATATTTGTCAACGGCGCTTGTTAACCAAGGTCTGCCAATGGGCAGGCGATTTTCTGTGTCCACCACAAACAAATTGAGCTTGGTGTGGTCAATCTCTACTCTCTCTAAGGGACGAGTAGGACGCGGACCAGAAAGTACTGGGTTGTACATTTGCTCGGCAATTCTTTTGCCATAGCGACCAGTTGCTACTGTTAATGGCGGCAAACGCGAAATGATTCTATAAATAGTTGAGCGATGAGGAATTTTTAAGGGTTTTTCAGCGAGCATTGCACGAGTCTGATTTTCATGTGTGATTTGGCGTAAAATTTCATCATAAACATCCGCTACATCTGGTTGAGATGTGTCTAGGTAAATGGACTGAATTACCCGGTCAATAATATAAATGACTTCTTTGTGAAGTTTAGGACGGTAGTCTCCCTTGCTAAAATGCCTTGGAACTAATGCGCGAATATCCTGCCCTGCATTCAAATACGTTTTTAGCCAACGATAAAGGGTTAGCCATGTTGGTGGATTGGGGTCATTAATGGACGATGATACTTTTTCAATAACTGGTTGCAGAGTAGCTTTGGTTCGTACTTGTAAATCTAGTTCTAAAACACAGCTAATATATGAGTACTTTCTTTTTGCATCTAGACGAAGTTCTTCTGGAATTTGGGTAAAATCTGCCAGTCGATAATCGGTTTTTCTGGATTTATCACCTGTTGATTGAGTCAACTCAAGTTCCAGTTCGCCTTGAAAAATCAACTGAATTAGAGATGTTTCCTTGATTTTTGATAGTACTTCAGTAACAACATCACATATTTGAAAGTTCCCTCCAGCCAAACGCTGTTTGATGACGTATTCACGTCCATGTAGCCAAAAATGTAGTCCATTTCTAAGTTGAATTCTTTTCATTTACTTTAAAATTAATTCGGCAACATTCACTTGTTTATCGTTAAGTTTAATTAGACTATTTGCATTAATTGGTTGCATCAAGTCTGTTGATAGAAAGCCAAAATACAGAAGCTTAAACAAGTGATTTTTCGAGATCCCTTTTGGCTCCATCTCAAGACAAACTTGTTTTAGCGGCTTTGGTTCAGTGCAGACAAAATAACGTTGGCACTCAAGTAAAAGTTGTAGCTCAAGCGGACAACGAGCGTACTTATAAAGCAGCTTAATATTGTCGAGTTTGGGTTGAATCCGAGTCATGGTATCGGTAACAACTACAAACTCCATGCCAAGTTTTTGACACTCTACAGTGATGTGCCTAAATTTGATGAGATTTTCTTCAGAGTTAACTTTTGAAAGGGGTTTCACCTCTACAACCTGTTGTCGGTCAAGTCTTTGCACCCAGAAATCTGGAGTATAGGTTCTCTGAGTACCTCCGTCGTTATAGCTCACACAGAAGGGCTGACCCTTGTAGGTAATGACGCTTGGGTCAATTTCTAGTAGGTAAATGTAATCCCGCTCAATTTGAGATTCCCACCAGATAGTAGTGTTCATTTTTAAACTGGGGAATTTACCAATTACTTTTTTGTATCCAGCGTTTGTAATGCCTCTTACTCCGACTGCCAATTTAGGTCTTACCTCAAGAGAAGATTGGGTGATGATTAATTTAAAGTATTATATTTTACAGATGCATCTTTTTCACTTAGTCTGCAACAAATTTTCACTTAGTCCGCGACAATTTTCAATTAGTCCGCGAACCGACAGTCATCTGGTATATCAAACGTATTGTCTGTTTGTGGCAGCATTTCAATTATCGAAAAAACTAATTTTCGATAATTACTTTAGCATACACCTAGCTGTGAGGGGAGCATATGTCGGTTCGCGGACAAAGTGAAAATTGTCGTAGACTAATTGAAAATATTCGCGAACGTACAGAAATTATGTTTGTGGAACCCTGATTTTTTAACCCTGATTTTTTCGTATAAAACGGCGATCGCCTTTTACAGGAGTATTGCACCAAAGTCAAATCCAGTATGGATGGAGCGCCTTTTACCCCCAAATTGGTAGAAAATTTCAATTAGTCCGCGATAGTGGTCGGAGTTTTTCACATACTCCACGACAAATTTTCATTTAGTCTGCGACATCAGGAGCCAGAACCCTTGTAACTTTGTTAAAAATTTTTCAATTAGTCCGCGAACCGACAGCATACTTTGATACGCGATCGCTATTCATCCGTAACCTGCCTTCTGATAGACTTAATCTGTCCTCGCTTGTTTTTGCTGTCAAGACGTTTTCTTTGAGAACTACGAGATGGTTTAGTTGGCTTACGTTTTATCTTCAGTACGGTGACGCTTTTTATAAGTTCTTGAAGTCGAGACAACGCCTCAGATTTGTTTTGCTCTTGAGTGCGGTGTTCTTGGGACTTGATGATAATTACTCCATCTTGGGTGATGCGTCGGTCGTTTAGCTTTAACAGTTGTTCTTTATAGAAATCGGGTAGTGATGAAGCCTTAATGTCAAAGCGTAGGTGAATGGCAGTAGAAACCTTATTGACGTTTTGACCTCCAGCACCACTGGAGCGAACCGCAGTAATTTCGATCTCGCGCTCTGGGATTTGAACTGTGTTGGAAATTTCTAGCATCACTTATATTATAACGTCCATTGGTTCAAGCAGATGCGGTTCGATAGTTGTTTTATAAGAATTCAGGAGTCAGAAGAATAAATACTGGTAAAAACCGTGCATTGACTCGTTCAGTAAGATAGGGGTTAAAACTTTTCTTAAAACACTATCCCTTTATGCTGTACGTTCGCTCATTTAAGAAGGGAGAGAGGAATTAATGCCTGAGTGTGTAAGGTTTTAACCTGATTGTGGATCTCATATTGGTGATACCGTGTAATACGTGGGCATTGAGTTGGTGAGCTTAGCGGTGTATTACATGGAGAGAGGGGTTTTCAATCTTTCCGTGTAATATATGGAAGAAGTTAGAGGCTATTGCTCATAAATACGCCCTTGGTGTAATTCCTCATATTACATCTGAAAGATAGGATTTAAAGGTTAAAATTACGGTGTAATACACGGATAGGATAGCAGAGTAATGTTAAAGCGGGACATTCAAGGGAAGTTCGCGCTTAAAGACGATGATTATCGTCAAGTACGCTCTTTAAGAGTAACTGATGAAACCTGGAAGGCTTTGGGTATTGCTGCTGAATGCTTTGGTATGAGTAGAGCTGATTACTTGGAACAGATGATTAGGGGCAATGCTAGCCCAAGTATTACATGGAAAAAAGAGTCGATAAATCAAGCCAAAACTACAGTTGTTCAACTTGCCAACACACCACCCACAGTGGCAAGACTTGAAACTATACGTGACCAAGTTTTACTACAATTAAAGTTAGGTAAGCAAGCTCCAGGCTACAAAGCAGCACTTAAAGCCCTGAATTATTTTATTACCGCACTAACTAGCTAGTATACACAATTTTTTTACCATGTATTACACCGTTATTCTGCTTCAGCTTTGACCATGTATTACACTGTGTCAGCACAATCTGATTTTTACCAGGTTTTTTTCGGGTTTTTTCTTACCCAGTCAGCCATTAATTCCTCTCACCCTTCTTAAATAAGCGAACGTACAGTAATCAAGCAACTAGAACAATTTAGCGAGGGACAGACAAAAGTCATTCTTTCTGAAATTGTTAAGAATGAACTGTTGGTTCACTTAGAGAAAAAAGCGGAAAATACACATGCGGAAATTGACAAAGCTTTAAGAAATGCTAAAAATTATTGGCTACTTGAAGATAATACTATCGATAGTATAAAATTTTCTATTTTTCAGGATAAAAAACCAACATTAATTGCTGCTGAACGCTTAGAGAAATTTATCGAAATAACGTCTCTAGAAATAGTTGATGCCCAAAACCATATAGCGGTTAGTCAACTGTTAGAAAAATACTTTCAAGCTAAACCACCATTTGCAGAGACAGGAGAAAAGAAGAATGAATTTCCTGATGCTATAGCTCTAATGTCTTTGGAGGTATGGGCTAAAAAAAACACGACAAAGGTTTTAGTAATTTCAAAAGATAAGGGTTGGGAACAATACTGTAATGACTGTGAAAATCTTATTTTTTTTAATGATTTGTCAAATGCTTTTGAATTGTTTCAATTGCAAATAAAACCTTATGATATATGTAAGCGATTATCGCAAAAGTATGCCAGTGGTCAGCTTGGTTTTGTAACAAATGAAATTAACTCTGCCTTAAACAATGGGATTTACAACTTTAATATATATGTAGAAGCAGAATCTGCTTATCAATATGAAGATGAAATAACTGATATCAATTATGAGAAATTTGAGTTCAAAATTATTAAAGAACCTAATATTATATTTAGACCTATAAAATTTGAGACAGACACTCTAGTTGTTGAAGTAGATTTGTTATCAGCAGTGTGACTTTTGCTTCAGATCAGTCTTAATCAGTTAGTGCTGCATATATAGGGACAGAATGACCACCGGGTACTCTTTACGCTGTATCCAATTCTAACTCTCACCAGCTTGCAAATCATGCAAAATTAATGACTGTTTTGCTTAGACGGATATTGCGAGCAAGCATCCGTTGAATTGATTGTTGTATAGATATTGAGTACCCTTCCCTTTTAGCACGTAATAAAATGCCAATAGTACCTGTTACTGAAAGACCACTTAATCTCGCTACTCGTCTACCAGTTGCTTCATCAATACAGACCGTTTGGATGTTTTCATTGATGGCGAGTTGAATAACCGCTGCTTCACCGGAATCAAGGGAGTTAAGCAAAAAAGGAGAAATATTTACAGGAGTTGGCCATTTTTGTAGCCAAGAAGCTGCTTCAAATTCAGGTGCGCCAAACCTACTAGCACAAATATGTAAGTATTTCCTGACAAACTTCTGTCTTGGACTAAAACTTGATGATACAAAGATTCGAGAATATTTAAATCTCCTAAAGCAGCTATTAGGGAAATAACTGGGGCTGTGTTAATAACTATTTTATCGGTATTAGGCATTTTCGAAATCAGATAAAAGTTCCTCTTGTGTTAAATCAATCATTGAAACTCCATAACGATGTAAATTGAGTAAAAAAGAAACTCGATCTATACCTGCTAATTGTGCTGCTACGCCAGAAGAAATGCGTTTCATTTCAAACAGCTTAACCGCCATTGCCATTTTTGCTTCTTGCTCAAACTGTTCTCGCGTCTGTTGTAAGGCATCTGGTAAAGTTTCTGGATAGTCTATTTTGAGTTGTAAGGACATATTTTTTTCATCTAATTCCTAGCTAGACAGCGATGCAACGCCGACTTTTTATTGAAGTAGTATTCGATTGTTGGTATTTCGTTGTCCAATCTTGATAGTGTGAAAGAAGCTCAACTGGTTCAATTATCCTTATTTGAATGATTTTACTTGGAGACACCCCTTATATTATGAAGAAGAGTTTGCTATCTAGTTTACTCATTATCTCGGTCTTCCTCAATGGATGTCTCAAGTTTGAAGAAAACTACATTTATACAGATGGTCAGCCCGCTCCCATTGCAGTAATTGAGAAGTGGATTGGCGCACCGTTACTTAGTAGCTACTCAGATTTAAAGTATAAAATTATTAACGATGCTCCTGATAAACATGTAGAAATCGCGCTCAAAGTACAAGAGAGTTACTACCTAGCTGTGATCAAAAACTTGGTGAGAGACAATAATTCTATTAAAAGTAAAATATTATACTTAAATAGTGGGAACAGTCCTAATACTTTTATGAAGCCTCCTTCAGCAGGCACACCTGTTTGGACTTCTAAAGAAGGATTTTATCATAAGTATATTTGGTATCAAGACTCAATCCTTTATGTTTCTTATGCGGAAGGTTAGATCAAACGAGCACAAAAATGTTTTCTCTAAATCCGGAATGGTGGAATTCGGTGTTGTAGCTCTATACAGATAAACAAATTAACTTAAAAATCGCTATACCTAACCACAGACCATGCTGTTTCTCTCAGTATGGTCTTATATTTTTAAATGACAATTTGTAGGGTTTCCCGTACCAAAATATTGCAAGCTTCCACACCTAACAACACAATTCGGTAATCATCATTTAACTTGTGCTAAAAACCGAATTTACAGCCTTTTTATCAATGACTAATATGAGATTAAACCAAGCAATTAAAGAAGGAGTCAGGAGTCAGAAAACAGAATTCCTGAAGTTAGGACAGGCAAAGATTCATATCTACTCTACCCTGTAAGTGCTACAAAATCTTAGACTTCATTCTGAATTCTGAGTACTGAATTCTTTCTGATTAAATTCTGAATTAAACAAGACATATCAAGGATAGGTTATGTTAATTCGTTACAATTCCTGGCAAGACTTCAACACTCTTCACCGTCAAATCAACCGTTTGTTTGATTCAGCTTTAACCCCAGAAACAGTGAGAGAAAGAGCTTTTACACGTGTTCCTCCGGCTGAACTTCATGAAACAGCAGATGCTATCCATTTGAAACTAGAAGTTCCAGGTATGGAAGCTAAAGACCTGGATGTGCAAGTCACAGAAAACGCTGTTGCTATCAGTGGTGAGCGGAAGTCCGAAAATAAGACTGAAGAAAATGGTCGTACCGTGACTGAATTCAGCTATGGCAAATTCCAACGTGTAATTCCCCTATCTGCTCGTATTGAAAATACCAACGTTACAGCAGAATACAAAGATGGCATTTTAAATTTGACACTGCCTAAGACTACTCAAGAAAAGAACAAAGTTGTCAAAGTTAACTTAGAGCAAGCTTCTGCATAGTTGGTTATTATCTTGAACTGGTTCAACGGTTTGTAATTGGTTGATTAAGTTTTAGCCTAGTTGCTTTTATGCACTGGGCTTTTTTATTGTCCCGCACAACCATACTATATTAATTAGACATATACTGAAAGCCTCGTGTAAGTTTTCAAAGTCAAGAATGTTAACCATGACTAACGTCACACTAATCTCTCCACTACAGTCATACAGGAGTGAGTAGCTTTTTCGCTACTAACTAAGAAACTGGAATTTTAAGATAGTGAGTATCAACCACAGAGTTAAACAATCAAGAAAAGGAAAATTAAATTGTATGAAAAAGATAATTGCAGGTGTAATGATTGCTATTCCTTTAATGATGACTACCTTTGGAACAAAAGCTGATGCGTCACAAGGTTTTGTAAATAAGAGTATTCGCCCAATTGCATCTAGACCAGAATTCATTGCACGGGCTAAACATCGTGTATTAGTTCCTGGACGTTGGGAATACAGAAATCACCGCCGTGTCTGGGTTAAAGCGCACTATGAATGGAGATATTAGAACGAGCGAATGATAGATCTAGTGTTGCAGAATATGGTCAATATATAAATAGCTCCTAAGTTTTCAGGTACATAGATATTTTCCTCACACATTTGAACCTAATCACACCTTAGAAATACCCCCTAAATAAGGGGGATTTTTCTTTTTTGGAGTTGAGCGAGACAATGTAGAACTACTTTCCCACAAGGAGAGAGTTTTTAGCTTTTTCGTTCGTGGTTGCAACATTTTTAATAAATTGGTAAAGTCTTGAAGAAGTGCTTGAAATCATGAATTTAAAGCAAGAAAAATGCCCATTTATAGAGAGCGTTACGCGGATAATTGGCAAGACATAGCACGGCAAGTGAAGGAGTCTGCTGGATGGAAATGCCAGCACTGTGGACAACAATGCCTGCGCCCAGGAGAGAAACCAAAACAGATGACGCGCGCTGAGTGGACAATGCTCACGCTATCAGTTCATCATTCCAACTTCACGCCAGAAGATAACCGCAGAGAGAACCTTATACCTCTTTGTAGTCCATGTCACATTAAAATACATGCAAGGGGACGGTCAAACACTTCGCCAGGGCAGTTAGAACTACCAATATAGATCAATATAGATGTTCAATCAACAGGTTTTCCTAGCTCATAAGCAGCAGATTCCAGGGGAACGGCGATCTGGCTGACTGCTAGAACACCACCCTATTTTTTACTCAAACCCATGTACTGAATAATGACTTGATCAAGTAATTGAGTCGGTAGAAGTTTGGCAAGCCAGATATTCATTAAAGCATCTAATCCCACCACATAACGAGTTTTTGGTTTTTTCGCAGTGAGTGCATGAGCAACAGCTTTAGCAACTAATTCAGCAGGAAAACCATTTTTACTGAGCTTAGAGGCTGTATTACGGGTAGCGTTTACAGCATCTGAGTATAATTGGTGCGATAAGATGGGCAAGTTGTTCCAAATTTTGTCAGCTAAATCTAAAGATTTTTCCCAAATCGGCGTTGTTACACATCCAGGTTCGATCATAGAAACCTTAATATCCCAAGGTTGCAGCTCCATACGCAGCGCATCACTAAGCGCTTCCAATGCAAATTTTGAGGCACAATAGGGACCTAAAAAAGGTACAGCAACTTTGCCATTATCGGAAGTAATGTTGACAATACGACCTTTAGCCTTTCTCAAAAGTGGTAGAAATGCTTGCGTAACAGCTAGCTGTCCAGTTAAGTTGACTTCAAGTTGTTTTCTGAATTCAGCAAGAGGAAGAAATTCCAGGGGACTTGCAACAACTATACCAGCGTTATTCACTAGACCGAAGAGACCAATAGTGTTTAAGGCTTCCCTCACAATATTGAAAGATGCCATAATAGACGCTTCATCTGTGACATCTAACAGAAGTGGTGTTAGTCTAGCTGAGGTTTTGCCCTTTAGCTTTTCACCATCACCATCATTACGTACACCAGCAAATACGTGATAACCCAATTTGTCTAAGTAAATAGCACAGGCTTCACCTATTCCACTTGATGCGCCAGTGATCACCACGGCTCCAAAAATTTCTTTGCTAGCCATTCAGATAACCCGTAGATTAAGAGCAAATTGTATTTAATTATGGTCAATCCTACAGTAAAACAACGGAAAATCGCTAACTATCATTCTTGTGCTTGAAGACACATTCATCAGCAAGCCCTACGTAGGTTTCGGAAAAATAGGGGCAAGGGCGTACATTAGAGTTCCATTGCTACTCAAGGGCGAGAGGGATCGCAGTGACTTGTTACTGGAATGTAGAGTAAAAGTGAGCGATATAGCTGCATTGCTATCCCCACTTATAGGACACTGTAAAACTCGCGCCACGCTTGAAAGCATCAAGATTCCCCATCAACGCCATAATACTCTTCCAGCCATTGCAGCAACCCAAATTCCACAGGAGTCAGGTAGCTTTGCCGTCCTAGAGAATCCAACACTGTATATGCACCACGATCCAACGTACCATGATTACGTAGTCGCCAAATCCTCTCCTTAATTTGTGGTAGTTGATCATGGGCTTCTGGTGAGTCGATTTTGTTCAGGTTCTCAGGTTTCACGAGCAGTGTATTGTCATGGACAGCCACTTCTACTGTAAAGTCATTTAGGGTAACTGCGATCGCCCAGCATCCGTTATATTTTCGTTCTTGTGCCTCTAACTTACTTAAAGTAAACACATCTCCTAGCTGACAAAAATCGCTAGCTTTGAATAAACGCTTCTCTTTCAAGCGTTCCAGTGTCTCCTTGACAAGGCGTCCACTGGGTACTCTATTACCAGCCTCAATTACTGCTTGCTGCCATACTGAACGTTGTTCTGGGGGTTCTAAATTGGTCAGAGGTCTAACTTGGGATTCACTAGTCGGCAAAATTTGGGAACAAATTGTTCCCGTCTCCGAGGTGAATTTCGGAATCATTTGTTCCCTTCAACAGATTATCTACTACCATTGAACCGGCAATTAGGTAATTGACACTACGATGGGTAAAACCAAACCTATCACGGCAATACTCTTGAAAAGTCTTATGGCTACTGCGGTATAAACGTTTATTCCGTAATTCCATTAAAGCTTGGCCACACTCATAAAATGACCTTTCCACCTTCCGTTCTAGGTGAAGCCGTAACCCCAACTCCTCCTGTGTGAGCTCTTCTATTTCAACAACTTCAACTCTTACAGCTTGTGGATCTTCTGCTTGGGTATTGGCTGAGGGTAAGAGTTTTGGTGTTTTGCGTTTTGTCATAGTTCAGAACAAAGGCACTTAGTCTGGATAGATAGAAGCTTTAGTTGAAGTCTTTGTAAGAGAAGGCAATTTGTGCTTGCTAAAAGTGCGATCCGCACGCAGGCGGTACGCTTCGCTATTGCCTTTCTTTATTCTCTTTATCATAGCATACAGCGCTATACATTTAGCGCTAAGTGCTTAAATATCAGAGAATAGCACTTGTGAGGGTATTGCTGACTTACCTAACGCTATGCTAGTGGTATGAGGTGCTATTAAAGTTAATGAGACATAATAAGAAATAGCGATGAATGCAGTGCTAAGCCTACCAAAAGTCAGTAGAGTTCGTTGGAAGCTAAGAGAAGTAATGGCTAAACGAAAGATTACAAACAAAGCACTAGCGGATAAACTCAACGTCCACCCAACCAGTATTTCCCGACTCAAAACTCAGGATGTATTGCCAGAAATTGGTGGAGAGGTATTAGGTCAGTTAATTGACGCAATTGATAAGCTGAGTGCTGAAAAATATGGCTGCTGCACTTTAACGGAACTGGTTGAGCTAGTCTCTGATGAGCGGCGCTAAGTGTGAGTCTGAAGTGCTGGCACAAGGTTTATAACTTCTGCGAATTTGATCTCTTATGAAAGATGAAAAACAGTTAACTAGCATGATTGTGCCTTTTTATCTGGAAGAACAGCCGGATACCGAAAACCGGATGATTCATGAGATATGGGCATGGAATTTCGACAAATTAGAATACACTCACAACTACATTCAATGGTTATTTCCAATCATTGAGAAAAGCTCATTTAACCTTAATGCACCTACCCTTAACAATGAAGTCATTCAAAAGTTTTACACTGACACTCGCCTTCAAAAAAACTTGCTGCAATCCTTAACTGTCTTGCTAAGATTTTACGGACTACAAGGCAGTGTTAATGAAGATGGTATTTATATTGTGACAAAATCTGAAGATTATCCAAATCGTATGAAACAGTGGATAAACTCTAGTAATCATAACTACCTTCGTATCACTCGGATTTTAAAATGCTTAGTCTCATTAGGATGTAACACTTATGCCCAGGCATTTTATCAATGCTTGAAACAAATTTATTCGGAAGAAAGCCAGTTGATTGGCAACAAAACTTTTCACTTTTGGACTGGGGCGATCTCCAACAGAATATGACACCCCAATCACAAACAGTGTATGATAAGAGCTTTGCCCAAAAGCCATAGGAGAAATACCACTCGTGAAGGAAAGTATCATCAGTATTTCAAAACCTACCCCGAAAGTACAACCAAAGCCACTTGAAGATGAACCCCAACCAGAAATAACCCAAACTGAAGAAATCAGTTGGACAGAGGAATTACAACAACCAGAGTCATTAGACCCCATTCGACCTACTTTAAGCAGCTTTGCAAGCACAAGTTATGGTGGTTGGAAACCATCAGATATTTTGAGAGAAATCAGACTGGATAATTTTGATATAGGTAGTACAGACTAAGGGCAATTGCACTTCTTATGGATAAATTTTATTTGGCTGTGATGGTTTATTCTAAGATTAAGGTGCGAGCGCGTATTTATGAACAACAGAACTCCATTACTTGCACACTCTACCCTACTTATGAAAAAATGACATTATTTAATTTAAAAGTATGAAAAAAAGTTTTTCATTCAGGCTAAGTTCAAACCCTTTTTCAGTAAAGGTTTAAGCCAACTTTCTTTACCCAAAGGAACGTGACATTAATTCTTTAGAATTGGACAATAATTATTTAATGTACACCAAAAGAGGTAGTGTTCAACTACCCCTTTTGGACGAGGCTAAAAGCTTATTATCAGAATCCTATTCTAGCTATGGAGCATTGAAATTGTGATTTGCTGCAGATGGAAAGTCGTCGTGAACACTTATGGCATCTGCTACAGATAGCTGGGAGTTCGATAGTAATGAATACGTTCCTTTAAATCTCTACATTTTGCTGCTTATCTGGCCAATTAGTTAAATCCTGTAAACAGCGTTCTTGACATCAATCTGTTTTTGACTCTCGTGGAATTAGTGTCAGATTGACGATTTCATTCCATAGCCTGATAGCCACGGATTCAGCCTGAATTCATTTGTAAAATATTCAATAAAACAACGTACTTTTGCAGAGATAAACCGCCCACGACGATAAACAACATGAATGGGTAATGGGGTAGGTTGATAATCTTTGAGGATAATTTTTAAGCGATCAGATTGAATTAGCTCACCAAACAACCAAACTGGGCAAACTGCGATACCTATACCTGACAACACAGCTTCTCGAATGGCGGTAGAGTTATCGACTTGCAAATTGCCTTTGACCGTAACTTTGGTTGTTTCACCCGTCGGAAGTTGAAAATGCCATTCATAACCTGTTACGAGGCGAGTATAGACAATACAGTTGTGATCGATTAATTCTTCCGGTATTTTTGGTTCTTGACGATTGTGAAAATAATCCACAGAAGCAATTGTGATTCGGTGAGTGAGGCCAATGGGATGAACGATTAGTGCCGGGTCGTTTACTTGTCCAATCCGCATCGCCAGATCAACTCCCTCTTCTACTAGATCAACAAAGTTATCGCTCATCATCAGATCTAACTTCAGGTTGGGGTAGCGAGCGAGAAATCCTTTAAGATAAGGCATGATTTGATGCTGCCCAAAGGCAACTGGACAGTTAACTCGTAATGTTCCAACTGGGTTTTGTCTTTGACCAACACTTGCTTTCGCTTCTTCTACTGCATCCAGTAAACCCTGACAATGCTCAAAAAAACGCTCGCCCTCTAGTGTCAACTGTAGCTTACGAGTTGAACGAGTCAACAGTTGCACGTCGAGATAATCTTCTAGAGCAGCAATCTGCTTACTGATGGTGGGTTGGGTGGTGTTATATTCACGCGCTACTGCCGAAAAACTACCCGTTTCCACCACCCGAACAAAACTTTGAATCCAGTTGAGCCGATCCATTATCTTATACCATTTCCTAATTTAGGAAATTTAGGTTTTCTTTAATTTATTCCAAATACGAATAAATCATATTCTATTTTCCCTGCTTCTCAATTAAATTGAGACAAATCATAATTAAAAGTGTGGACAGCAGGCAAGCTCAAGGCCAAACATGAAGTTTTTACCGGCTATCAGGAGATAGTTATGACGGGAGCAGACCAAATCAACAATATTTTCACCCATATGCAAGCAGGATGTCCCGATGGAAACATTAATAGCCAGCGATCGTGTTCTTTGCTTCAGAAGATGCATCTTATATTATCGGGCAAACATTGTTTGTTGATGGCGGTAGTAGTCTTGGAGCTGCCTTTCCTTAACTTTGGTTAAGTAAATTGCCTAAGGGTGTATCTTAACTTAGTTACAAATTATAGTACCTTGCGGAAGATACAGATATTTTAGTACACCTGTGGAGAAAAATCATGACTACTGAACCTAACTATTTCACTAAGTACGAAAATTTACACTTCAAACGTGATGAAAATGGTATTTTAGAAGTACGAATGCATACAAATGGCGGAGCGCTGATATTCACAGGTAAAACTCACCGTGAGTTTCCCGATGCTTTCTATGATATTAGCCGCGATCGCGACAATCGTGTCGTCATCCTCACAGGTACAGGTGATGAATGGATGGCAAAAATTGATTTCAACAGTTTAGGTGATGTCACTAATCCCCGTGTCTGGGATAATACCTTTTGGGAAGGAAAGAAAGTCTTGCAAAACCTGCTTGACATAGAAGTTCCAGTCATTAGTGCTGTCAACGGACCAGCTCTATTGCACACCGAATATATTCTCACCTCCGACATTATTCTAGCTTCCGAAAATACCACGTTTCAAGATATGCCCCACTTGAATGCAGGAATTGTTCCTGGTGATGGTGTACACGTCCTATGGCCCTTGATTTTAGGTCCGTCTCGTGGTCGCTACTTCCTGCTGACCCAAGAAACTCTCAATGCTCAACAGGCATACCAATTGGGTGTTGTCAACGAAGTTTTACCGTCCAATCGCCTGATGGAGCGAGCGTGGGAGTTGGCAAGACAATTGGCAAAACAACCCACTCTCACCTTGCGTTACACTCGTGTTGTCTTAACCCAACGACTCAAACGTCTAGTATCTGAAGGTATAGGGTATGGTTTGGCGTTGGAAGGCATCAGTGCTACTGACCTTCGTACTGGAAAGTAATTTTTCTAAACCAGGAGGTGTTTTCTGTTTTCCAGCAACTCGCTTTTTGACAAACTTGTCATGGAAAAAACCTTCTTAAAACGAGCAATCTTCCCCCGCACGTTGACGCAAGAAAAAAGGGGAACCTTCTTTGATTAGATGTATAAGACCCAACATTTAAAGGGTTTGTATTAAGGTTCCCCTTTTTTCTCAGTATTAGTCCTCGACCCCGTTAAAAGGTTGATAAGTTCCACTTCTACGTGTTGAAGGGCAAAACGTGCTGTTTTTAGGCTTTTATTGAGACTTATTATTAAAGTAGCGCCTAAAAGCACAACAGGAGTGCTCGTTTTAAGTAGATAAATAGGTTGAGAAGTAACGCCAATTAAAACCACCACTGTGGCAGTTTATCATGTTTTTTGAATGCGCATTAGATGTGCAACCTGCCAAATTTGAGTTGTGATGTCTTTAGCTGCATTCTCTATTGAATGGGAATGCAAATAAACACAATGATTACCTTCTTGCACATCTATTTTGGCTTGTTGTAATTTTGCAATTAGATGATCGATACTTGTGGATAGGTGGGAGCATTTTTGTTGTAAGTCTTGCATGATAATTACCTCAAAAATTAATTACCTAAAAGCTCTCGAGCATAGATTTTAGTCGATTGCTTCATTGTTCCGCCTAGTCGGACACTCTTCAACAGTATCTCCCTTTACAAAAATTTGTGTTGAGTTGTTCTTAAGTTTGCGTTGAGTTGTTGTTAAGTTTACTCAACTCAGTAATAATAAACTACAAACTTACTACACGGTTTCTGTGAAAAAAAGATGAAAAATTCCCGATTATATATTCACCTGCTTACATATCATACCGTCTAATCAAATTCAAAAGCCTGACACAGAATTTCCCACAAGGGTTTTACTTTAAATATATTACTTTCGTCATAAAAAACTCTGCCCCAAGATAAAATTTAGACGAGAATTGTCTGTTGGGTAACCGCGTAAAGCAAAAAAAGAACGGAACATGCTGCGGTAACTTCAGGAGCGATCGCACTTAAAAGTCCCGCTCACCAACCCTGATTATTTTTTCAATCAACGTTAAAAAATTTCAAAATCGAGCAATAGACATTTAATATAAAATTGAGTTAAGGATAAAATGTACTTCAAACAAGTAATGATTTTCATATTTTTGTTAAGACTAATTACGATGCGTTCTGCCTGATGATTTATCCAAATCTTCTCCTGTAACTTGTTCGACTTGACTGACTTCAAAAATCAGAATAAACTTTTTACGCATTACCTTACTGACAAATTCTTCTAAAAGTCTCACCTGTTTAGGGGTCACAGCTTTATGAGAGCGAACACTTAAGTGCACTTCAGGTGGGTCAGTCAACCAATTAGTATCGCTTTTAAGTAGAGTAACGCGCTGAAAGGTAACGGTTTTGTTGAGCAACGCTGACTTCAGAGCAGCTTCGAGTTGGCTTTGTCTAACCAATCGCACAAAACTAACAGCCAAAGGAATTAAAAGTACAGATGTAAAGGCTAGAGTCCAAACAAGCGCTCTACGAGCACGTGCCAGAGGAACCCAGCCTGTTATTAAGAATACTAGCATGCAAGAGAAGGTGATCCCGAGCAAGTTGGTAAGGTAGAGGAGGGTAGCACCAAGACTGAGTGACCAATCTGCACGGGATAAACCCAAGCCAATGACACAAACTGGTGGCATCAGCGCAACAGCGATCGCCACCCCCGCAAGACTATTAGCAACTTTAGGTTTAACTAAGGCGAAGCCACCAATTCCTCCAGCAGCGAGCGCAATTCCTAAGTCCAACAAATTAGGTTTAGAGCGAACAAGAACTTCGTTACCAAACTCTGCAAGTCCTACCAAGCGACCTAGAACAGCAGCTAAAATAATTGCTAATACTGTTCCAACACTGATTGCAGTTATACTGAAACGGACGAGGATAACGTCACCGTCTAAAGCTCCAAATGCTAGCCCCCGGATTGGTAACATCAGAGGAGCAATGATCATCGCTCCAATAATTACAGCAGCACTATTGGAAAGCAACCCCAAAGTCGCGATCGCGCAGGAGCCAAGAATCAACACCAGGTAGTTTACATCTAAAGTTGATTCTACCAACAGATCAGTTCGCAACTGTTGTAGATTTTGTGGAGTAACTCTTCTGGCGCTGTAATATTTAAAACGCTCCCGAATGTGGTTGAACATAATCCCGTCGTCCAAGAAATTAAGGGGTGATATTGAGCGTAACTCATCTTGGAAGGATTATGAATTGCGTATTATTGAATACGCTGGTGAATTAAGTATCTTTATCGTCCAACTTTTTACTATTTACTGGTGGCTACTACCGCTAGTTAGAGGCTTGTATGTTAGAAACAGTAGTAGACCATTGCTCCATGCTCGCGGACAAAATATTGCAACCTCTTAATCCTCAACCCAATACAGGAGACCAAGAGAAGTAACTCCCCCAAAAAAGTGAGCACCAATCATATTCACGTTTGCTAACATTACAAAAATATCTAGCGAACGAATCACGTTCTCCGGTTGGTAAATTGCAACACCTTGAGGTTGTGCTAATGCTTTTCCTAATATGATTACCACCGTTTCTTCAGAAGCAAGAAAAGCTATTAATAGCCCTACCAAACTTACGATTAATCCAATACGTAAATTTTGAACTACATCTTCTTTGTTAGGATAGTTTTGAGCGTTTGGTGTTTGTAAAAGTTTAGCCAATTTCCTGTAACGAAAAGCCCAATACACTCGAAAGCATAGCAATAAAATACTAACAATAGCTAAAAATATGCCAAATCCTATACCAGCATTACTGGTTTGGGTAGTAATGTTACGGCTGAAGTAAGCCATTAACACAGCGATACCAGAAATACTACCCAGCGCTAACTGTACCCAAAAACTAATTCGACTGACTAGACGAAAAGTGGCAGCAAATTCTTGTTTGGTTGGTGGACGTGAAAAGGAGCTTAAAATATCTAACATTTACACCTATAAGTAAACTTGGTAGGAAATATTATCAAGAAAGGCAGAGGGCAGGAGGCAGAAGGCAGAAGGCAGAAGGGAATTCTGACTCCTGGTCTGTGCCCGTGACCGTTCGCGAAGCGTCTCGAAGAGAAGGGAACAAGGGTTTAATACCCCAATTTCTTTAAGTTGCTTCCTTTCAGATGGGGATTCGACCCCATCTGAAAGGAACCTTCTGCCCTCTGACTTGTAAGTAGGGAGCAGAGAGCAGGGAGCAGGGGGAATAAAATACTTACATGCATGGCGGTGAAAATTTTTTCATTGGGACTGCCTTCGTACTTCTGCCTTCTTCAACCTCCGATGTTAATCTTAAATAGTGGAAAAATTGTGGAGAAATTACCAGTCAACTTTTAAAGACTGTTTTCATATACTCCAACATTGTTTGTAATACAATCATTAATTTGGCTGAGATATTTGTTTATTTTAGATCAAGATTTTTGGTATAATTTTAAACTTAGTATGATTGTTACGGTGAATATCCTGATGATGGTTGCGTCGGTTGGTCAATCGGAACGGGTCAAGCTCAGGGGTTGGGATGAACCCGGTACATATGGGACAACCTTTGTCCCAATTTGGGATGTAGACGAATAGGAGAGGGTGCGATCTGCACAGTCAAAAGTAAGAGCCTCAGAATTGAAGAAGAATTCAAAATTTAGGAATCAGTATCAATCGGATGGAAATTTAAACCTTTTATACCAATCGTATCATCACTGATTGGTTGCAAACACTGGGGAGTATTTTGATTTGTTAAACGTAAATTGAGCAAAATAGCAACCCAACGAGCTGTCAGCCCCTGGAAAAGAACCGTCATAATAATCGTCAAAAATACTAAAGCTTTAATCGAATCACCACCATTTATACCCTGCTTTGCGAGCGAAACCGCAAACAAAGAAGCCAAAGAAGCAGCCACAATTCCCCGGGGAGCAACCCAACACAAAAATAACTGCTGTTGCCAGGTCAAACCTTGATTCCAGGTGGATATAAAAACGTTAATAGGACGTACAATCAGCATCAGTACTAGAACCGTCACAACACCACCCCAACCCAAGACAAAAACACTTGCAACTGATAGGTCTGCTGCTAATAGAACGAATAAAACCGAATTAGATAATATGCTTAATTGTTCATTAAACCGGCTTAGTAAAGACTCACAAGGCAAGTTAGCAGCTTGTAAAACTACGCCCATAGCCACAACAACCACTAGACCAGACTCACTACACAGTACTTGTGCCAAACTAAACAAGCCCCAGATACTAGCGAAAACAACTAAATTTTTCAACTCTTGAGAGAGGAATTTATCGTGCACGAGATATTGGCACAGCAGCCAACCTCCACCTATTCCAATCACTCCACCTATACCCAAACGTAACAGCAGACCCTCAATTAAAATGAGTATTTCTACATCCCTATTTAGGACGAAATGAAGCACTATCACAGAGAGAATTGCACCGATTGGATCAATAAAAACGCCCTCCCCTTCTAAAAGGGTAGAAATTTGATGGTCTATACCAATCTGTTTGATAAGTGGATTAATAACTGTTGGACCAGTTACAACTACTAAAGAGGCATAAAGGAAAGCTATTGACCAGGGAAATTCACTGAACCAGTGTGCGGATATTGCAGCACCTACTAACGTAATTAGCACTCCCAAAGTCACAAGATTGCGAAGACTAGTTGAAACTTTTCCTAACTCTCCTAACTGTAGATTTAAACCACCTTCGAATAAAATCAACGCTACTGACAGTGAAATGATAACTTCTAAACCAACCCCTAACGCAGATGGGTCTAACAAACCAAAACCGTCTTGTCCTAAAAGAATCCCAAACAGAAGTAGCAAGACAATGCTAGGAATTTGAAGATAACCTGCTAAAACTTGAGCCACAATGCCAACTACAACCGTTTCACTTATTAAAACAGTGATTTTTAAGGATTCTTCCATAAGAGTTTTAGAGTAACTAGTAATATTACACTTACACAACACATGAAGAGACTGTATACCCCAGAAGGTTAGCGCTTCAGCGCAGGCTGTTGAAACAAACGCTCACGGGAGCAAAACAAGAATTAAATTGGTAACATCCAACACGATATTACATGAGCATTTGTCAATCTCCGAGTTGTGAGGAGGTTGGGTACAAAAAAGACAATGAGGATCGCTACACTCATAAGTAGTTTATCATTTTAAGTTGCTATGAACCATGACGCGATTAAACTGTATGAACCAATCAACACCGTGAAACAGGTTAGTGAAGATATTTGGATCGTTGACGGTCCAATCGTGCAGATGAAAATGTATGGGACTTCTATTTCTTTCCCAACGCGCATGACTGTTGTGCGATTGAGTAACGGTGAGCTATGGTGTCACTCACCAATAGAATTAACCTTGGAACTCAAAGCTGAAATCGACTCTCTTGGTTCAGTGTGTCACCTCATTTCGCCCAATAAAATTCACTACGTCCATATTGGCACTTGGGCTAAAGCTTATCCAGAAGCAATCGCGTGGGCCTCACCAGGTGTGCGCGATCGCGCAGCACAGCAGAAAGTTGAAGTAAGTTTTGATGCCGACTTGGAAGATCAACCACCACCTCAGTGGGCTGCAGATCTAGACCAATTAATTTTTCGTGGCAGTCGATTCATGGATGAAGTTGTATTTTTCCATCGCAAGAGTGCTACCCTCATCATTGCCGACCTGATCGAAAACTTTGAACTTAACAAAGTTAGTACGTGGTTTGGTTGGGTACTTAAGCTAGCTGGTAGTGCTGACCCTGATGGAAAAGCTCCATTGGATTTGCGAATGACGTTTTGGGGGCAAAAGGAGCAGTCCCGTAATTGCTTAAAGCGAATGCTCGAATGGAATCCTCAGAAGATTATCCTAGCCCACGGTCGTTGGTATGAAAATAACGGTACTGCTGAGTTGCACCGCGCTTTTCGCTGGCTTGAATAGCTTATCTCTTTTAACCTGGCTGTTGAGTAGTTAGCTAAGCCTTGAACACGATCGCTGGATCGACGCGAGTGACCTTTTGAATAGCAAAGATAGCTGACATGATGCACATTACAACGGTGACTCCCAAAACAGCTGCTGCAGAAACTGGGGTGATGACAATCATTATGCAAGGAGTATTTTTAATTCGAGCATTGACCAACTTGGTGTACTTTTATTAAATTGGTAATCCCTTTAAGGGCTAGGGGTAACCCAGCTGCGATTACAATTATGTCTCCCGCGCTGACAAGTTTGTGAGCAACAGCAACTTGCTCTACTATTGCGATCATTTCGTCTGTGCTAGCAACCTCCTGGAGTAACAAGGATTGAACACCCCAGTAAAGAGCTAGCCGCCGTTGCACAGATTCTTTAGGTGTTACGGCAATAATCGGGATAGGTTGGCGATATTTAGAGAGAACCTGGGCAGTAAAGCCGTTTTGAGTGAAGCAGATAATTACTCGTGCTTTAAGATGCTGTGCTAGCTGGCACGCTGCATAACCTACAGCACTGGCAACATGATACTCATCCGCGCCACCATCAATGTAATTGAGGAGTGATGGTAAACTTGCTTCCACTGTATCAGCAATGCGAGCCATAGTCTCAACTGCTTTTACTGGATAACGACCTATTGCTGTTTCTCCTGAAAGCATAAGGGCGTCTGTACCGTCTAAGATAGCGTTGGCAATGTCGGAAACTTCAGCACGCGTAGGTCTAGGATTATGAATCATGGACTCTAACATCTGAGTTGCAGTGATGACCAGTTTAAGGTGTTTGTGACAAATTTGAATCAAGTGCTTTTGAATTCCAGGAACTTGTTCTAAGGGAATTTCTACCCCCAAATCTCCCCGTGCGACCATAATAATATCAGAGGCAATCACAATACCTTCGAGATTGTCTAATGCTTCATGACGCTCAACTTTAGCAATGACATGAACGTTTGTTTCTCGATTTGCAATCATATCTGTTAACCGTTTGATATCGCTCGCTTCCTCAACAAACGAAAGGGCAACATAATCTACTCCTTTAGCTAGTCCCCACTTTAAGTCTTGGATATCTTTTTCTGTTAAGGTTGGGGTAGATACAGAAGATTGGCTGAGATTAATACCTTTATGACTTTTCAACGAGCCACCGTGAATTACAGTTCCGTGTATTTCGTTATTATCAATGTGATTTACCTGAATCTCGATTAAGCCGTCATTAATGAAGAGCGGGTCTCCCTCTTTTACATCCCTTGCTAAACCTTTATAGGTAGAACTAAATCGTGTAGCTGTACCCACAACATCTTCCATAGTGATCACAATTTGATCACCGGTTTGTAAGACAACATCATCTACCATCTCTCCTACACGAATTTTAGGACCTTGTAAATCTTGTAAAATGGCGATTGGGCGATTTAGTTCCGACGAGATCTCGCGAATTAGGTGAATTCTTTTTAAATGAGCTTCACTATCTTCATGGGAGAAGTTCAACCTTGCCACATCCATACCCGCTTTTACCATCGCTTTAATAGTGTCACGATCTGAACAAGCCGGACCAAGCGTGCAGACGATTTTGGTTTTACGCATGGAAGAGTGAAATTTTTATTTCAAAACAGTTTTTTTAGTGAATTTCCCACCCTCGTCAATATCATAAACGATGGGGATGCCAGTTGCCAGTTCTAGGTTTGGAACTTCCTCTTGGCTAAGGTGATCAAGATACATAATGATTGACCGCAGGGAATTTCCGTGAGCAGAAACTAGAACATTATCCCCTTGCTTAAGGTAGGGTAATATACGATTTTGGAAAAATGGAATTGTTCTAGCAGCAGTATCTTCCAAGCTCTCTCCTTTTGGTGGTCGAACAGAAAATGAGCGTCGCCACTGGTGTACAATGTCTTTACCTACCTTCTGTGCCATCTCAGCTTTATTAAAGCCCTGCAATTCGCCATAGTAGCGCTCGTCAAGATCTGGGCTCATGAAAATTGGTACTTCTTTACTCTTGCCACCAGAGTAGTGATCCCAACCGTGCCAGCTTGGGTCATCGGTATCATGTTTAAAAACGGGGCTTTTCCCACTACAAGCCCCATCACACTCAGTTAGACAGATAGCTGTTGTCTCCAGCGCACGAACTAACAAGCTCGTAAAGCACAAATCAATCTGATAGGAACTGATTTTCTTGGCTGCTTCCATCGCCTCTTGGCGACCAACATGATTAAGCGGTACATCCACCCAACCAGTAAATCGGTTAGCTGCATTCCAAGTACTTTGACCGTGACGAACTAAAATTAGTTTTGCCATTTTTATTGCTTCAAGTTTTTGGTCAAGCTTACTGCTGTCCGTACCATCTGATTGGCATAACCCCATTCATTGTCATACCAGCTCATGACCTTCACTAAGTCGCCGTCGACGACTTGTGTCATTGTCAAATCAACAATTGAAGCATGAGAATCGCCAACGATATCAGATGAGACAATTTCTTCTTCAGAAACTTCTAAGATATTTTTGTAGCGATCGCTTTGTGCTTCCTTTTTAAAGATGCTATTGATTTCCTCGACAGTTGTTTGTCTTTGAGTTACAAAAATTACATCAGCAATTGAACCAACTGGGATTGGTGCACGCACTGCTACACCGTCGAATTTATTTTCAAATTCAGGCAGTACTTTAGTGGTTGCAATCGCAGCCCCAGTAGAAGTCGGTACTAAATTGGCAGCACCTGCTCTTCCACGACGGAACTTCTTGCTTGGTGCATCGACAATTTGTTGAGAAGAAGTATAGGCATGAACCGTTGACATAATTGCTTTTTTCACACCGATTCTTCTGCCCATAATTTCTACTATAGGTGTAATGCAATTGGTTGTACAACTGGCACAAGAGAAGATTGGTGCAGAATTAGGTATTTGGTTAACGCCATACACTACAGTAGTAACATCCTCACTTTTAGAAGGTGCTGAGAGAATTGCATATTTTGCACCTGCGTTAAGATGCTTCTCTAAACCTTCCTTCTTTGTGAAAATCCCGGTACATTCAAAAACTATATCAATTCCTAAGCTATCCCAAGGAAGTTGTTCCGGGTCTTTTTCACTAAAAACTTTATATTCCTTACCGTCTACGATTAAGCTATTTTGGTCACTTTCTACCTTTTTTTCATATTTACCGTAAACACTGTCGTACTTGACCAAGTAAGCAAGATTATCAACTGGAACCAAATCATTAACAGCAATTAATTCTAATTCTTGCTCATCGAGTATAAGCTTAAAAACTGCTCTGCCAATTCTACCTAATCCATTAATTGCCACTCTAGTCATAATTGGCCTCCAAATTCAAATTTTTTCAACTGTCTTTTTGATAGTATTAATTTATCAAAAAGAACACATTCGTCAGAATTCAGGAGTCACAAGAATAAATGCTGGTAAAAACCTCATCCCTTGTGGATGAAATAGGGGTTGAAACTTTTCTTAAAACACCCTTCTCCTGTCGGAGACGCTTCGCGCGACGCGCAGCCATGCCCGCAGGGCTTTACGGGTGACGCTCGTTCCTCGCTAACGCTTCGCTAGCGCCAGTTCCCTAGGTCGGGAAACCCTCCTTCTCCCAAGGGGAGACGCACTCGCGTTCAGGACTGGACTCACCATCCCTTTATGGGTGGTGTATTCTGACTCCAGAATTGCTGAATTCTTTTATAGAGGTAGTTACCGCGAGTTCTAACGCTAAACTCCTAATCTGTCGTCCCTGTTTGCAGAGATTGTTCTTCAACTAAATTCCATTCGGTGTGAAAAACACCTGGTTTATCGATGCGCTCGTAAGTATGGGAACCAAAGTAGTCGCGCTGGGCTTGGATTAGATTTTGGGGTAGGCGATCGCGACGATAAGTGTTAAAGTATGCGAGAGAAGCACTGAATGCTGGAATTGGAATATCTAGCGCTACTGCTGTTGCTATAACTTCACGCCAAACAGGCAATTTATTCAAAATCGCTTCTTTAAAATTCCTCGCTAAAAGCAAGTTCTGTAAATCGGGCTTTTGTCTAAAGGCATCTTGAATATCATCTAAACATTTAGCCCGAATGATACAACCGCCCTTCCAAATTCTGGCTACTTCACTCAAGTTTAGTTTATAGTCATGGACTTGCGAGGCTGCCCGCAATAACTCCATCCCCTCAGCATAAGAGCAGATTTGAGCGCAGTACAATGCATCTCGCAGCTTATCAATAAAGGACTGAATATCTACCTGATACTTTTTGATTGTACTGCAGAGGGCTTGAGCTACTATTGAGCGCTCCTTTTTAAAGGCGGACATTGTGCGAGCGTTGACAGCCGCCGAGATCGTTGGAACTGGTACTCCCAACTCTAGCGCACCCATTACCGTCCAACGCCCTGTTCCCTTTTGTTCTGCCACATCAAGAATATTATCTACTAGGGGCGTGTTACTTTCTGGATCGATGTACTGAAAAATATTGGCGGTAATTTCCATCAAGTATGAATTCAGTTCTTCAGTGGCATTCCATGCTGAAAAACAGCTATGCAACTGCTCGTTATCGAGTCCTAAGCCGTGGTTGAGTACGTCATAAGCCTCTGCAATTAGTTGCATGTTTCCATACTCAATACCATTATGCACCATTTTGACGTAGTGACCCGCACCACCAGAACCAAGATAAGTTACACAAGGACCATCCTCTACTTGGGCCGCAATCTTGGTCAAAATTGGTTCTAAAGTCTCATAGGCAAACTCACTACCTCCTGGCATCAAGCTAGGTCCTTTCAGTGCGCCCTCTTCGCCGCCACTAACTCCCATACCAATAAATTCCAGATTAGCAGATTTTAATTCTTGACTACGGCGGGCAGTATCTTCATAAAAGGAGTTACCGCCATCAATAAGGATGTCACCTGGTTCCAGTAAAGGCTTAAGCTGGCTGATTACAGCATCCACTGCTTTGCCAGCTCTCACCATCATCAGAATTTTGCGAGGTCGTTCCAGGGAATTAACTAACTCCTTTGGGGAATAGGTGGCTTGAATTTTTTTGTCTTTTGCTCGCTCAGACATAAATTTGTCTGTCTTTTCTGTTGTACGATTGTAGACTGCCACCGAGAATCCTTGATGCTCAACATTCAGCGCTAAATTCTCACCCATGACAGCTAAACCAATTAGACCGAATTGCTGCTGTGACATAAAAAATATTACCTGAATTGTATTGATCAAAGCTGTTCAGGGGTGACCGCATACAGAGCAGTGCGCAAAGAGCGATCGCCCCTTATAAATTTAAACAAACCTTGCGATTTTTTGGGAGAATGAATCTTCACAACCGTCACTGTTTAAATCCCTGAGTATTTAGGTAGCAAGGAATTAGATGACTACATTTTTATACGAAAAATTTTGCATTATCTTGTATTTTTCGTGTTTTTCTATTGTTATAAATAAAGTTAAACTTTAATAGTGGAGAAGTCGTGTAAAAATCAAACACCTATTCAGAACTACCTCTCGAGAAATAGTGTTGCTATCTCTAACGGTATAGGTGAGTGTTTCAATATTCCTGTTCAAGTATTGTCCCGCTAAGTTTTTCGGGTATAGCTGCCTAGAGAGCGCTTACCACTTCATTTTTACCCGAGTTTTCCACTATTCAAGTTTAGTATGACACTATAGTCAGACTCAGTTGTTGATTCGACTGAAGCTTATTGGCTCGATTTTCTCTTTTACTTCACTTATAAACCTATTTTTAACTAAAAAAAAGAGAATTTGTATTAAGTTCGGACGATTACTTATAAACGCGTAGTATTTAGGCTTTAGTGTTCATAGTAGAAATTGATTTTTTGACCGTGTACTCTTACACTCAGCATGACTGAGAACAGCGTCTGCCAAGATAGCCCAATGGGTTCGCTTTGCCACAAATGTGCTAAGCGGCGTACCCTCGATCATTGTGGGACTCTTTGCGTATAGTGTTATTGTTTTAGCAATGAATCACTTTTCGGCAAGGGCAGGAGGGTTTGCCCTTGCTATTCTGATGTTACCCATAGTAGTGCGAGCGACTGATGAAGCCTTACAGTTAGTACCCCAAGAAGTCCGTTGGGCGTCAGTCGGTGTAGGTGCTTCCAACTTTCAAACTGTGTTACAGGTAGTACTACCAGCTGCGACCGGAGCAGCAATTACAGGAGTGATGCTAGCGATCGCTCGCGCTGCTGGTGAAACCGCACCTTTAATTTTTACATCTTTGTTCACCCAGTTCTGGCCAGGAGGTTTATCGCAGCCAATTCCGACTCTATCAGTCTTAATCTACAACTTTGCTAGTCTTCCGTACGCAAATCAGCGAGAACTTGCCTGGGCTGCTTCTCTCATCTTAGTACTTTTGATTTTGATTGCTAATATTATTGCTCGTTTGATAGCACGTAGGAGTGTTTATTAAATAGATTGTCATCCAAAATCTTATAATTTCCATTCCCGTCAAGATGTTAAATTCAAACCTACAAAGAATTAATTATGCCTGCTCAAAATCAAACCAACGATATCCAGAGTAATAAACCAAAAAATACTACTCAAACTCAGTCAGTTTTACGGACAGAAAATTTAAGTGTTTACTACGGCGATACTTTGGCACTTCGGGATGTTTCTATGGAAATTCCAAAAAATCGTGTAACTGCTTTTATTGGACCTTCTGGTTGTGGCAAAAGTACGTTACTTCGATGCTTTAATCGTCTCAATGATCTCATCGATGGCTGTAGAGTAGAGGGTAAAGTAATTTACCGTAATAAAAATCTTTACTCACAAAAAATTGCTCCGGTATCGGTAAGACGTCAGATTGGTATGGTCTTTCAAAAGCCAAATCCTTTTCCCAAATCAATTTATGAAAATATTGCTTACGGGGCTAGAGTGACTGGTAAAAAGGTTAATTTGGATGAATTAGTAGAGCAATCTCTGCGGCAATCAGCTTTATGGGATGAGGTCAAAGATAAACTGAAGACAAATGGTATATCCCTCTCTGGTGGTCAACAGCAACGTTTATGTATTGCTCGCGCGATCGCACTCAAGCCCGAAGTTGTCTTAATGGATGAACCGTGTTCATCCCTCGATCCTGTTTCTACTCAGCGAATCGAGGAACTAATTCACGACCTCAAGCAGGAGTACACAATTATTATCGTGACTCATAACATGCAGCAAGCAGTACGTGTGTCTGATTTCACTGCTTTCTTTAATGCTGAAGAGTCATCTAAGGGAAAACGCTTCGGTTACTTAGTAGAGTATGACAGGACTCAAAATATTTTTGAATCTCCACAAGTAGAAGAAACCAAAGAATATGTGAGCGGTCGCTTTGGTTAGAAAAAATTGGGGAGAGGAATTGACATAGAAAATGCAGATGTCATATCTTCTCCAATCCCCAAGAACTCACAAGGAGTAATCTTTATCACGATACAGATTACAAGTTACAAACTTAATTTAAAAAGACTTGACCGTCCCTTTGAATTCTTAAAACGCCCTGATTGTTATCGGGGGCAGTTTTTTCATTTAACGAAACAGCCAATGTCCCTGGGTTATTAGCATACATGGGTGTAACTTTTATGAATCCCCCATCCTTACGCACCATGGTAATAGTGACAGGCGTTGGTAAATTTCTCAAGACAATTGTTTGTCCACCTGTAAGAATTCGGGGTGCAGTGTACCCAATTGCTTGATAGGAGACTCGGGCATTAGTGTCATTTTTCAATCTTACATTTACCTCACCTGCCATTGGTGTGACGGAGGCAACAGCATTTTGTCTGTTTTCTGGTAAAGGTGGTTGTATAACACTAGAGCGCCTACCAGTAGGAACAACTACACTGAATGGCTGACGAAGAGGAACTCTCATTCGTAAAGTAGCAGCATTAGGTGGACACCCGTTTGGAACCAAAACCTGGTGGTTATGTGGCTCCTCGTAGAAAATACTAGGACAAGGATTAACTTTAAGAATTGGTTGCTGTGCTAGCGTTACTTGCGGAATTATTGGCACACCGATTAGTAAGCTCCCAAAAATGGTTCCTAATAATGCTGTATTTTTGTTCCTAAATTGATTGTGCTTTTGCATAAAAAACCTCGTAAACCTGCTGTAAAAAAATGTTCAGTTATATTTATTAACAACTGGCTCTGATTTTTAGTATCGACATTAAGCAAAATCCGTAATTCCTGTTCAATTGTAGGAATTAAGAATTGGTCATAACTTGAAGTTAACCATCAATAGTGGAAAACTCGTGTAAAAATTAAAAGTATCTCTAAAATTGCGACTTTAGAGATATTGTTGCTCTATCTATTGACGAAAATAAAAAGATAACTAACATTTAGCATCTTCATCCCTTGTTTCTATCGGTGGATGAGATGGAATTCCTATCCCTGCTATAGTATAGCTAAAGCGAGAAATCTAGAATTATTTAATACTAATTGACATGAATTAGGATTTTTCGGTTTTGGACTGTGTGTAATTTAGCAACTGCTAGCAAGCTATTGCTGGAAAAATCTTAATATAAGCAGTTGAAGCACAGTAATAAGCACTGTAGATTAGCAGATTTTAAACAATAGGAAAGAAAAGATGAACAAGTTAATTCCAATGATACTGAGTAGTATTCTAACTTTTGGCGTTGCTGCTTGCAGTAATGTTGCAAAAACAAGTGCTGATGCTCCTAACTCCACCGATACTAATGGACAAGCTCCTAATTTAGACATAGTTTTGAATAATAAAAGCGATGCGACTAGTGAAATTCGGAGAAATCAAGCTAACTCTGATATTCGCGCACGCGAGCAACGATACGATATGTTTAGGCAGGGAGGGGAAAGATCAGATCGCAACTTAGAAAGTGAAGTCCGCAGTAAGTTGGAGGTCAACATACCATCCTCTCAGCTAGCAGTTAACGCCAAAAATGGAGTGGTTACTGTAGCAGGGATAGTTCAAACACAAAAACAACTCGGTCAGATTGAACCTCTGGCAAAGCAGATTAGAGGTGTTAAGAGTGTCATTATCAAAGCAAAAGTGGAACCAAACTTACCCCCATATAACAATCGATAACTTCAATTAGCTCTCATAAATTACCTGAATTTCTCCCCAACTTTTCCACCATATAAGGTTAGCTTAAAACTATAACCACATCAGTGATTAACTTTCCTTTCTTAAAGTTTCTTGATTCACTTTTTGATTGGACTGCGTTTCTCGGTTTATTTTTTTACTAAAAATAGAAGTTCATTTGTAGAATCAACTTCTTACACCGCAGTCTTATATTCAAGATATTAGTTACTCACTGTGAAAATCATGTTAAAAAATTACCTTACTCTTTTTCAGGAGAGCATTTTTATGCGTAACTTATTTTCTCTGACAACACTAAACTCCAAATTACTAGTTTTTGGACTGACGGCAGTAGTTAGCTCCATAACAGTTTCTGCGATCGCTTCAGCCCAGGTGACGAATCCATCTCCAACTTCAACTTCAAATGTAACTTCAAAAAGTACCTTTTCTGATATCGGTTCTACTTACTGGGGGCGTCCATTTATTCAAGCTTTAGCTAAAAGAAACATCATTACTGGCTTTAATGATGGTACTTTTAGGCCGAATCAACCTGTTAGTCGTGCTGAATTTGCTGCGATGATTCAAAAAGCTTTTAACAAAAAATCAGTTCGGCAGTCAAGTCCTGCTGAATTTAAAGATGTTCGTCCCAACTATTGGGCGTCTTCTGCAATTCGCGAAGCATATGAAACCGGATTTATGTCAGGATACCCCGGAAACCTGTTTTTACCAAATCAGACGATTTCTAAGGTCGACGCGATTATCGCTTTAGTAAATGGTCTGAGTTTAAGCTCCAACGGTAATACATCAAATAATCTTAGCACCCACTACAAAGACGCTTCATTAATCCCGGACTATGCTGTTAACGCTGTGGCAGCAGCAACAAATGATAATCTTGTGGTTAACTATCCGAACGTGAAACGATTTAATCCATGGATGCCTGTAACTCGTGTCGAAGCAGCCGCACTTTTATATCAAGCTTTGGTTACCCAAGGACGGGTGCAACCACTCGCTAGCAATGTTGCAGCGACTCAATTTATAGTAGGGCGCAAATATGTAGCAGGTGGCACTAATAAGGTTAACCAGACCGCTTCGGCTAGCTTCTCTAATGCATCTGATGACATTTTTTCTCGCGCTGCGTCTAGTCGTTCCTTTACAACTTTGACTTCTCTATTAAAGACAGCAGGACTAGCAGATACTCTCAGAGAATCAGGTTCCTATACAGTTTTTGCTCCGACTAATCAGGCTTTTGCAGCCTTGCCTCAAGATACTCTACGACGGTTGCAGCAGCCAGCTAACAGACAAACACTCATTAAGATCTTAAAATACCATGTTGTTCCAGAAAAATTAACTGCTACTAAGCTCTCAGATGGGCAGATCACAACAATGGAGGGTCAGCCCATCAATGTTCAAGTTGGCTCAGCTAACGATCAAATTGATGTAAACAATGCGAGAGTCATCCTACCAAACATCCAAGCAAGTAACGGCGTTATCCATGCAGTCGATAAAGTTCTCCTACCACCAAACTTTGACCTAAGTCAGCGGCTGCAATAGATACTGTATATGAAACCTCAGATTATTCGTTCCACTTTACTCTCCCTTGGCTTGATCTGTGCGTCGCTTCTGACTACACTACCCTCTTCTATGGCTGCACCTGCTAGAACTTTGTTTAATCCCGTAGTCGTAGATGGTAGGCTGACGTATCAAGAGTACTCGCCTACTACTGCACCGGTTTTAGTTCCTGGAGTTGTTTCATTAGCTATGCAGGATGTGCAAGCGTTCTTAAAACAAAGAGGACTTTACCACGGAACAGTTGACGGTTTCTACGGTCAGAAAACTTATTTAGCTATCGTCTCCTTCCAAAAGTCAAGAAATTTAACTCCTGATGGTCGCATTGGACCACAAACTTGGAAAGCTTTGCTCTCTGCTTATGATCGCACAGTTACTGAAGCGCTCCCTAACAGAAGCAAATATTCAGTAACTACAGCACCAGTTCTAAAGATGGGTAGCACTGGTTCAGCTGTACGAGATATTCAGACATTTTTAAAACGGTTAGGGCTTTATACAGGTCCTGTTGATGGTATATATGCTCCCAGTACTGCTAAGGCTGTGAAAGCGTATCAATATAGCTATAAAAGTTTGAGAGACGATGGTGTTGTAGGAAAAAATACTTGGAGCGTAATCTTACATCATTAAAGCTTAGCCATTTTGACATTTGAGAAAATTAAGAATATTTGCAACTGGTAGCTAAAGATTTTGCTTCAATGAAGATATTTTTTACATCAGGATGCTGTCCTTTAATTTTATCTTCTAAGCGCTCCACAGCTAGTGCTAAATCCTCAGAAGATAGGTGCTTGTGAAATTGAATTTCTAAGTTTAGTAACACTTCGTTTGCGCCGAGTTGCATTGTTAGCAATCGTAACACTTCTTGCACTGCCGGATCACTTTTTACAATTGCTCGAATACTAGCAACGATACGGCTATTAGCACTTTCACCTACTAGTAGACCTTTACTTTCATACGCAAGCAATACAGCAACTACAGCAAGAATGAGACCAATGATGATAGATGAAATACCGTCTATGTAGGGATTTTGAAACAATTGTGCTAAGAAAATTCCTATTAAGGCGACTAGTAATCCTAAAAGAGCAGCAGAATCTTCAAACAATACTGTAAAGATAGTTGGATCTTTACTGGCGCGAACAGTCTGCCATAGGGTTTGCTCACCCTTGCTCGGAAGAATTTCCTTAAAGGCAACGCTCCAAGAAAAACCTTCAAATACTATCCCTAAGCCTAGTACGATATAGTTCCACATAGGGTCTTCTAAAGGGCTGGGGTGACGCAAATGAGAAATGCCCTCATAAATTGACATTCCTCCACCAATCGCAAAAATGAAAATAGCAACAATCAAAGTCCAGAAGTAGAGTTCTTGACCATATCCAAACGGATGGCTATCGTCCGCAGGTCTTTTGCTCATATGAACCCCTAACAGAAGTAACAGTTCGTTGATAGTATCAACCAGTGAATGAATCCCCTCAGATAGCATAGCTGAACTGCCAGTCATAACTGCGGCAATAAATTTAGTAATGGCGATCGCCAAGTTAGAGCCAATAGCAGCAAAAATGGTTTTCGTTGATGAGTTAGAAGCCATAGAAGGTAAGTTCAAAGAGTGGACAATCTGTCGGGAAGACGAGGAATAATTCTCTGCTATAGGTGAACACTCACTTTAGTTAAATTTTTAACTTTAGATAAGCGAGGCTCATTATCGAGGTAGTCGAGATCGCTGTAGGCAGCTCAAGATGCGGGTGAGCAGTTTATGTCCTTCGATAGGCTTACTCACGCAGTCATCAGCACCAGCGGCGAATATTTTATCAAGAGTATCCTCGTGGGCGTAGGCAGTGAGAAATAACACTGATAGTTTGCTCCAAAGTGGATCGTTGCGAACTACCTGGCATAGTTCAATTCCATTTATTTGAGGCATTTTTAGGTCTAAAATCAGTAAGTTTGGGCAAAATTCTGTTAAAGTATCCCAAAATTGTCGTGGGTCTTCGAGAGTTGCTAGCTTGATTCCCTGAGGCTCCAGTAAGTTCTGTATAAAGTTCAGCACTTGTGGATCGTCGTCTACTATCATGACTCTGGCATCAGTAGCATGAAAGCGCTGCCATACTTGCATCACTGAGTCTACTACCTTCTCTGGAGGCGCTGACTTAAGCAAAAAAGCACACCCCCCCTTTCGCGCAACTTCTAAGCGCGCAGTCAAACTATTTTGGTTAGTAAAAACCATAACCGGCACTGGCGGTATCTGATGGGACAGATCTGTGAGCAAACTTAAGCAGTCCTCTTCGCCTTCAGCAAAACAAAAGTCAAGTAAGACTATATCAGGATTTTGAGACGAAATCTCACTTTTAGCGGTAGCTATATTTGGGGCAGTTTCTATTAAGATTTTCCGCGTAGAGGCTTCTAGGACTAATTGCTCAATGAGTTGAGTGTCATTGCTAACTATCAATACTTTGGGAAACCAATCGCTAGATACTTGCTTGACATAGATCGGTTTAGTCGAACTCTGTTCTATCTCATGGTGCAACGCCATCACAAGTTTACATAAGGGTAGAGATTCGGTTTGGTTAAGGGACGTTGTTGCTTGAAGTATATCCTCTATCTCTTGAGCCAATTGTGAGCCAGCAGCAAATCCAAAGCTTCCCAACGAACCAGCTAACTTATGTGCTTCTTGCTCTGCTGCTAACCGTAGTTGATCGCTAAGCTTACCCTCTTTAAGGGCAATAGCTGCTTGATCTAGCACAGAAAGGCGATCGCGAACCCTCTTGCGAAAATCTTCCAGTAAATCTGCTACTGCCAACAAAGTTTTCTGTTGCGCGTGACTTAACTCTGGTTCAATTGGTTGTATCTGGCACTTTTCCTCTTCAGGTTGATACTTAAGCCGATACCCTAGACCATAAACCGTCTCAATTAAATCTTTGGGTGCGCCTGCTGCTTTGAGTTTCTGTCGTAAACTTTTAATATAAGATTTAATTGTATCTTCTGCCGGTGGGTCATCTAAAGACCAAAGGTGATCTATGATCGCACTCCGACTAAATACACGCTGTTGATTGCGCAAGAAAAGCTCCAGAACACTATACTCTGTTGGAGTCACATGGAGGATTTGATTTCCATAAGTCACCTCACAAGTATTTGGATCAAGACGCAGCTTTCCCAACTCTAGCACTAAAGCTAAGGGAGAGTTTGTGCGCCTTAGTAAAGCTCGAATTCGTGCTGTCAGCTCTGCAAAGTCAAAAGGTTTAACGACATAATCATCTGCTCCTGCATTTAAACCCATAACTTTATCAGTTCCGCTATCACGAGCAGTTAATAGGAGTATGGGTTTTTGGTAGCCCTCTCGCCGTAATTGCACACAGAGACTAATACCATCCAGCTTTGGCAACATCACATCTAGCACAATCAAGTCATAGTCGCAGGCTTGAGTAAGCTCCCAGCCATCTTGACCGTCAGCAGCAATATCAACGAGATAATGTTGTTTAGTCAAAACTAGTGCCACAGCATGAGCAATCGATTTATCATCCTCCACTAATAGAATTTTCATTTTCGCGTTTTCCTTAATTTGGCTGTGAAAAGATAGTATTTTTTAACTGGATGGTGTTTACTAATTAATAAGGTTGTGTTCAGCGTTACATCTCAAGTTAAAAAATTTAAATGATTAAATAGCAAGTTATATATATAGTTAGTCATATTTTCTATTTACCAGCTAAAATTACACCGCTAGCTAAGGGTCTCATTATTTAAAATAAAATTTCCATATTTTGATAGATAAGCTGAGCAGTAAGATAGTGCTATGTGGGGTAGCTCAGATCTTACACCTTCTCAATAAGGGCTGGTCGGCAGCGCCCACACCACGAAAGAATAAGCTTTTTGGGCTTCGATTTTCGCAATAACGTGGTGGTGCAAGATCTGAGCCTTCCACTAGCGGCGATAGCGAAGCGCTGCCGCCTCAAGGGCGGATCGCCACTAGCAAAATATGAAAGGAACACATTTTTATCGTTTTTCTGAAAGCCTTGCAGGATAAAGGTTCTAAAATGTGTTCCTTAAGAGGTAGGGTGCTAGGCTAGGCAAATCAAGCAAAAAGCTATTCAGGCTGTTGAGCAAGGCTTGCGACAGACGCAATCAATTGATCGGGCTTAACTGGCTTAGCCATGTGTAATTGGAATCCTGCTAATAGAGCCTGCTGATAATCTTCTCGTCTAGCGTAAGCGGTTAGTGCAATAGTTGGAATCCTTGTTCCTGTTTTTGACTCAAGTTGTTTAACTCTTCGAATCAAGGCGTAGCCATCCTTATCAGGCATCCCAAGATCGCTGATTAGTACATCTGGTTGGGATTGAGCAATTGAATCAATTGCTGCATCTACTGAATCAGCAGATGTTACATTGGCACCATGTTCCATCAGCGTGGTGCTAATAAATTCACGAGTATCAGCTTCATCATCTACGATTAGCACCTGTAAGCCAGTGAGGGAAGTAGGTAGTAGGGAAGCATTGGAAAAATTTTCTGGCTTGTGGACACCTATAGGAAGGCTCCCTTTCTGGTAGCAAGCGGTATTAGGAAATAAGGATTCTTCAGTTGATTCCTCAGTCTGTTTATGGATAGGTAGTTTTACTGTAAACGTTGACCCATACCCAATGCCCAAACTTTCTGCTTGGATAGTACCGCCGTGCAGCTCCACCAAATGACGAGCGATCGCTAAGCCTAATCCTAGCCCTTTATGCAACCTTGTACTCGTACTATCAGCCTGAGTGAACCGATCAAAGATAGTTGGCAAAAAGTCAGCGCTGATGCCTTTGCCTGTATCGCTAACTATAATTTGAACTTGTGAGTCAACACGCTCAAGCTTGACTTCAATGCACCCTCCTTCCGGTGTAAACTTGACTGCGTTTGATAGTAGATTCCACACGACCTGTTGCAAGCCGTTGGAATCTCCCAGGACTAGATCTGCTGTTGAATCTAACACGCAGTTAATCTCAATACCCTTAGCATCCGCCGCAGGCTGGACAACTTCAATTGCTGCTGTAATGACTTCTACTGGTTCGACTAACTCAAGGTTCAGCGAGAAATCATTCCTAATAATACGCGAAATATCAAGCAAATTTTCGATCAGCTGCATCTGCAAATTAGCGTTACGCTCAATAGTCTCTAAGGCGATCTCCGCTTTATCCTTGTCTAATTTTCCAGCGCGGAGTATTCCAGCCCATCCTAGGATTGCAGTTAAGGGGGTGCGTAATTCATGGGAAACTATTGCTAAAAACTCATCTTTCGAGCGGTTGGCTGCTTCAGCCGCACTTTGTGCCGCTTCGCTAACAGCACGAGCAGCCCGCTCACGTACTAGTAATCTTTCTCGTTCTTCCTCAGCCTGTTTGCGCTCGGTAAGATCTTGCAAAATCTTTGAAAACCCTCGTAAATTGCCCACCTCGTCTCGTAAAGGTGTAACGACGCAATGTGACCAGAATAGTGTACCGTCCTTACGGACGTGCCAATGATTACCCCTAAAAAAGCCTTTAGCTTCTGCTTCTCTCAGTACTTGCCGAGGTGCGCCGAGCTCAACCGCTTCTAAGGTAAAAATTTGGGAGAAAGACCGACCAATAATCTCAAACTCTTGATAGCCTAAAATACTTTTAGCACCATCATTCCAACTGATAATAGTACCGTTATTATCGAGCATAAATATGGCATAGTCTGTTACTCCTTCCACTAAATTGCGGTAACGCTCTTCACTTTGACGCAGACTTTCCTGGCTCTGACGTAAACGCTCATAATTACGCTTTGCTTCCAACGCGTTCATTTTAGCTTGCTGTTGTGTAGAACGCAGTATGGCATTTAGTGAGATAATCAATACTGCTACCAGTATGAACTGAACCAACTCAGCTATGTTAAACCAAGTAGCAGCCAGGGAATATGATGGAGATAGAAGAAAGTAGTCACACGCTAGAGTCGCCAAAGCAGTGGCAAGCAGTCCTGGTCCAGCACCGCCATACCAAGAACTAATCATGACAGCAGCCAAGAAGAGAGGGTAAAAAGGTAGTTGGTTCCATTGCCACCACAGTAAATGTGTCAGTAGTAGTGCTATTAAAACTGTTAGTACAGCAATACTGTAATCTTTTAGCTCAGAACGTTTAAATTTCGGCATTTTTTATCTTATCGTGAAAAACTTGTACCTTGATTTCTTCCCGACTTTTCCACTTTTTAGTCTTAACCTTAGCAAAAGCATAAGAAAGTAGACAGAAAAAAAGTTAACTATGTTAAAAAATGTAAATCATCCTTACGGTATACCCTATAGGTCGTCTTAACGAAGAATTGTTTATTCTCGTTGACTTACTTAAGAATATTAACTATAGGGTAATGGGCTAAAGCCCAATCATCACTTCAGTTTATTATGGTAAGCGTTCAGCAAGTAATTGCTTTAATTAACTTTAAAGGCGGGAGGAACAAAATAACGGTGAGTGCTAAGCAAATTTTGGTGATTGATGACGAAGATGATATCCGTAAATTAACTCAAATTTGTTTGGAAACGATGGGAGATTGGCACGTGTTTACCGCCAATTCGGGCAGTGAAGGTTTGGCTATGGCTGAAGCTAATCAGCCTGATGCTATCCTCTTGGACATGATGATGCCTGATATGGACGGAGCAGCGACTTTTGAAAAGCTAAAAGCTAATCCTGCAACAAAAGATATTCCTGTAATTATACTAACAGCTAGGGGGCGAGCCGCAAATCAAAATTTTGTCAAAACACTAGATATTAAGGGCGTAATTAGTAAACCATTCAATCCTCTTAAACTAGCTGAACAAGTTGCAAAAGCTTTAAGCTAAAGTTTACAAAAAAGACTTGTTTTTTGCTATCACTTCTAAATAGTTGTAGTCTCTCCACATTAGCTAATGTTGTAGCTTTGTATGCCATACTTACTGACAATTAAATGCTTATAAAAAGAGTTTATGAAATCAGAACTGGGATAGTGATTTCTATCTGTAGATGAAGAAGAAGGGAGAATACACTTTACGTTAGGTGTCAGCCTAAGTGCTTGTGAAAAAATAATATATAGATTTTACGATATCGATTGTAGCTTCGGTTACAATGCCTGGATAGTTTCTTTTACATCTAAAATTTATAATAATTGACGATTCTTTTTGTAACACTCCTCATCGTAGCCTCTATTCTCTATCAAAAGAACGATTTAATTCAAATATGATTCGATATAATTCCTAATTGAAAGTAGCGTTTATTTACTTAAAATGTGTGACAAATATCTAATTTTATCCACCAGTTCTCCACTCTCCAGATTTATCTTAATAACTATAAATAATTGAGTTGTTGATTTTTATTAGTCAAAGATGCTGCTAAACACAGATTTAGCAAATTGAACCAGGGAGGGCATTTTCAATGCTTAGTTTTTTTCGTTCGTCTTTCAATAGCGCTGTCTTATTAACTCTTGGAATTACAGCTAGCGCAACTTCCATAGTTATCTCAGATCCAGCTTTAGCTCAAACTACTCCTCCAATTATGAGAACTCCAAGTTCTCAATATCCATACGGAGCCACTCGTTTTTCTGACGTTGGAGCCGATTACTGGGCTCGTCCATTCATTCAAGCTCTAGCTGAGAGAAACGTCATTACTGGTTTTCCAAATGGCACTTTTCAACCAGATCAACCTGTGGATCGTGCTGAATTTGCAGCAATGATTACAAAAGCTTTTGCAAGAAATCCCCTTCGACGGCAAAGCTTAGCTGGATTTAGAGATGTTCCTCGAAACTACTGGGCATCTTCTGCAATTCACCAAGCATACGAGACTGGATTTATGTCAGGCTACCCCGGTGATTTGTTTCTTCCAAATCAGGGTATTACAAAGACACAAGCAGTTGTAGCTTTAACCAATGGTCTGAATTTAAATGCCAGAGGTAATGTATCAGATAATCTTAGTAACTACTACATAGATGCTTCGTCAATACCGAATTATGCTGTTAATGATGTAGCAGCAGCAACAAACGCCAATATCGTTGTCAACTACCCAGACGTAAGACAACTCAATCCGCTATTACCTATAACTCGTGCAGAAGCCGCCGCACTTTTATATCAAGCCTTGGTTAGCCAAGGACAAGTACAACCACTTGCTAGCAATGTCACGGCTGCTCAATATGTAGTAAGTGCAACAACAAGAACCACTAGCAGCACTCAGACTAGCAGCACTCAGACTAGCAGTACTCAAACTAGCAATACTCAAACTACCAACCAGGTACAACCAACACAAGCAAGTACGAATAGTATTGATTTTGGCAGAGCTACTCGTGGTGGCAGAAGCTATATTGGGATTGGTGGTAACATTGGTCTAACTGGTAGTTCAGCTTTAAGCGACGGTAACTTTACAGTCATCAGCAAATTTGGACTGACACGTAACTTTTCGTTCCGACCATCTGCGGTGATTAGTGATGATCCTGTTGTGTTGCTTCCGATTACCTTTGACTTTTCCCCACAAGCACAAACTCGCTTTGGTGGACATACGTTTAGGATATCGCCTTACGTTGGTGCTGGCGTGGCAATTGATACTAGTCGTGACACTGACGTAGGTGCAATGGTGACTGGCGGTGTAGACGTACCTTTAGGTTCTAAATTTACAGCAAATGCTAGCGTCAATGCAGCTTTTCTGCGCGATGATGATGTAGGACTCGTGTTGGGAGTTGGCTATAACTTTTAAGGTGTGTTGTCAAAAGAAGAACAACCAAAAATTTCATTTTTGAAAACATAAGGAGAAAAACGAAAAATGGCTGTTCAACAACAAAAACGTGCAGTGGGTACATTTTCTAACCGACAAAAAGCGGAAGACGCTCTGAACACCCTGAAAAATTCAAACTTCCCGATGGAGAAAGTTTCTGTATTGGCTAAGGATGCAGATACAGATAAAGATAAAGATAGCCAAATTGGCGGAGCCCAGTTGAGAGACTCCAAACAAAATGAAGCTGAGGAAGGTGCTGGAATTGGTGCAGTGGGAGGTACTGTTTTAGGAGGTGTTGGTGGCTTACTTGTGGGTCTGGGAGTTCTCGCTATTCCGGGTGCAGGTCCTTTTCTCGCAGCTGGTACTCTAGCAACTACCTTCGCAGGTGCTGGAATTGGAGCAGCAGCAGGTAGCGTAATTGGAGCGCTGACTAAGCTAGGCATTCCAGAGGAGCAGGCTCAAGTTTATAGTCGGCTGGTATCCGAGGGCGAGTATTTAGTGATGGTGGATGGTACACAGGAAGAAATTAGTCATGCTACCTCAATTTTAAGCGATTCGGGCATTCGTGACTGGGCTGTGTATGATGCACCTACTCAACCTATGCCTGAGTCTACTCGTACCAATTCTACGCTTGAGCCTACTCGTACTAATAGTACTGATCTACCCCCCACTGGTAGTATGACTTCAGACCATGAAGTTATAGAAATTGTGGACAAGCGGAATGAGGTTCGCTAGTTTTGTTTGTTCATCCACCTGGTTGTTTCCTTTAGATGGCTATGCTTGGGCTAATTCCTGAATATAAAAATAGTTAATCAAGGGATGATATGCGCCAACTACTGATCCAAGTACCACGCGGACACGGCAAAGACGTTCTTGACATTGCTAAGTCCCATCATGGAACGAATGTAATGGAATTTCAAGCAACCGGGAGTGATGGGCCACTAGATGCAGTGTTCATCTACATTTCTAACGGGAAAGTCGAGGAACTCTTAGGGGATTTGCAAGCACTGCCAAAATTAAATATTATCTTAATTCCACGCGGTGTAATTGCCTTGCAACCTCCACCCTCTGAAGCCGCGCAACAGGTTACAAATGTTGAAGAACGTAGTCCGATAGAGGTATTTCTTAGCGGCTTACAAAGTGTAGGTTCATGGAAAGGCTTTCTTGGTTATTCCGCTGTAGCGGGTATTGTGGTTTGGATCGGCTTATTCACAAGTACTAGCTATCTTCTCGTGGCTGCCATGTTGATTGCACCGTTTGCAGGTCCAGCTATGAACGTGGCGATCGCGACAGCACGTGGTGATAAGCAGTTACTTGGTCGGAGCCTTTGGCGTTACTTTACAGCACTATTAGTGACAATCTTGGTCGCTGGAGCGCTAAGCCTGATTCTAAGGCAAGAAATTGCAACCAGTTTGATGGTTGAAAGAAGCCAAATTTCCACTGTAGCGATACTACTTCCATTGGCAGCTGGTGCAGCTGGAGCGCTGAACCTGATGCAGTCGGACAGGAGTAGCTTGGTATCAGGGGCATCTGTTGGGATGTTGGTTGCTGCTTCATTAGCACCACCTGCTGGAATTATCGGTATGGCAAGTGCAATAGGCAGATGGGATATGGTCGTTAATGGCTTATTTCTATTATTGTTGCAATTAGTGGGTATCAATTTGTCTGCCTCAATCGTGTTTCGTAGCTACGGTCTATCTTCACAGGGCGCTCGCTATAACCGAGGTAAAAGGTGGGTATCTTCCGCTGTTCTTGCAGTTACAGTAGCAGCAATCTGCGGGTTACTGACTTGGCAGTTTTGGAGTTCCCCTCAGTTTCAGCGCTCTAGCCTTGACCAGCGCGCTAATACCGTAATAGAAAAAGTGGTGAATAGTAGTGGACTAGTAAAACTAGTGGAAGCAGATGTCCACTTTACCAGAGCAAACATCAAAGGGCAAAACACATTACTAGGTATAGTCTACGTCCAACGTCAAGCCGGAGTGACTGAGTCTTCTGTGAGGATTCGCGATCGCGTCACCCAAGCTATTCAAAGCCAATTACTTAAACAAGGACTTAACACGACACCTCTGATCGATGTCAGCGTTTTAGAACCACCCATAAAGCAATGATTTTAGTGCAGGAGTCAGAAATCAGAAGTTAGGAGGAGGCTAAATAGTCAGTTTTGGGAGCATAGTTTACTAAGTGGGTTTGTAAACTATGTTTAAACATGAATTCCTCGACCTCAAAAACTGTTACAGCCAAGCGGCGCTTGTTTACTTATCTTGTCGGTAAGCAGTCAATATGGTTGCAAGTCACATTGGGAGCTTTAAATACCTGTCTTGTGCCTGCTTTAACTATCTATCCTGCCTCAGGTGCAGAACGTATTCAAGCATCCTACGGTCTTTTTGAGCGCTCTATTCCGATTAGTTCTCTCGAAACTTATGCTAAGACCGGCAAAGTCGATAATAAACTAGCTGCATATGCAAACTCTCAGGAACTCAAGCATCTGCGGCGGATTTTGCTGACTCGTATTCCCTTAAATGCAGTAGAAGTTTCACAATTTCTTTACACACCAATTGGTGAGAGATTATTAAAACGGTTGGGAGAATTCATTCAAACACAATCTCACATTTCAGGTTTCTACGCCATTCGAGCAGCTTTGATTTTAGCAGCAGCTGATCCGCAAGGTTTAACGCTCTTAAATGTATTACAAAAATTTCCCTCAAACGCGATTTCAATTAGCGTAAGCCGCAGCCTGAAAATTACCCAAGAATTTGAGAATCTTGTTAATCAAACTGAAAAGGCGATCGCACTCATTAAGGAACAATCAACACTTGAAGCAAGCAATACGCCTGTAACATCAGAACTCTCAAAGTCAAACTGGCAACAGCCGGGTAGTTTTAGTTGGCAAAAGCAAACTATCCAACTCAATGACCAATCTCGTAACCGTAGATTTCTTGCTGACATTTACCTTCCACAAACATCAGACCCTCGCCCAATCATTGTGATCTCCTACGGACTTGGCTCTGACCTGAAAAGTTTTGCTTACCTAGCTCGTCACCTTGCTTCTTACGGCTTCGTTGTTGCTGTTCCACAACATCCAGGTAGTAATGCACAACAGTTGCAAGCACTACTGTCAGGTACGGCAGATCAAGTGACTAGCCCCAGAGAATTTATTGACCGACCATTAGATGTCAAGTATCTATTGGATGAACTTACTCGCTTATCAAAGTCGAACCCAGCATTCATGGGTAGATTGAATCTGCAACAAATAGGCGTCATAGGACAATCGTATGGTGGATACACAGCTTTGGCTTTGGCAGGAGCACCAATAAATTTTCAGCAACTCGAAAAGAACTGCCCAGCTTTGAAGGATACACTTGATGTTTCACAGTTACTTCAATGCTTAGCTTTGCATTTGCCACGAGCGCCGTATAATCTGAGAGATCGACGAGTAAAGGCAGTCATTGCTATTAACCCTGTCGACAGAAGCATAATGGGTCAAGCCGGTCTTAGCCAAATTAAAATCCCAGTAATGATTGTGACAGGCAGTGCCGATATTATTGCTCCAGCATTATTAGAACAAATCCGACCCTTTACTTGGTTAATAACCCCAAATAAGTATTTAGTACTCATTGACGGCGGTACTCACTTTTCCACTATAGGAGAATCACCAGACGCAGCTGTGCCGATTCCGACAAACGTTATTGGTCCAGATCCTGCATTAGCACGTAGCTACATTAAAGCTTTAAGTATTCCCTTCTTCCAAACTTATGTTGCCGATCAGCCAAATTACCATAGATATTTGAGTGCAGATTATGTCAATGGGATCAGTCGTGAACCACTACCACTCTCATTGGTTACATCTCTCACTTCTACTGAGCTTAAACAAATCGTTAAAAGCTTGCCCAATGCAGAAATTTCTCCCCCTGATCGAGAACAGCTTGCCTCAACTAAGAAATTCGCTCTGCCGAGCAAGGTAGACCCCATCCCGAACCTTTATAAATTCTGAATTTTTACGACATGATTAATATCTTGACCTTTGGACGTACCAATCAATGTTCTAATTTCAAAAGTCACAACTAAGCTGAATCTAATATCTTTTAACTTTCAACCTCTTGGTGTGAAGGCTTCCATTAGCCACGCTAATAAGTCCTATAGCTGAATAATTGAATTTATCGCTTGTGAAGCCAACGCTTTTCGACTAGCAATTTGATATGGCAGAAATATGAACAAGTTGTGTCAATTTTTAGAATATTACAGCCTTTACTAAGGGAGAATATTAAGTAGGTGTACGGCAAGTTTCTCACGATGCAACAAATCGTAAAATTCTTCTAATCTTATCACGACAAGGCTTTGGAGTTTCTAACAATAATCAACTATATTGGTTTTATTTCCACCACTTACTTACTGTTATGATATTTAATAGCTTTTCGATACCTATTCTGCTGAACTGTTTGGTTGGAAAATCGTTGAAAATCTTTGCAAATATCTAGCGTAGTTCGGTCGTGTCAGTATTTAGGTATCGGCTGAAATCCTTAACAAATATCTACCTTCGTAAGCCGTCCCCTTTGAAATATGAAACATCAGCCTCATAAGCGATTTCATAACGAATCCAAAACCGAGTCTGAAGATTTAGCAACCCTAAGTCTTGAAAAACTACAAGCTGAATTAAGAGTTTCTTTAGAACACGGACTCACCCATGAGGAAGCCCAACGCCGTCTAGCCAGCTACGGCTACAATGAACTATCTGAGAAAAAAACCAGTGCTTTACAGCAGTTTTTCTCCCATTTTTTGGGACCGATTCCTTGGATGATTGAAATAGCTGTAATTTTGTCAGCTATAGTGCAAGATTGGGTCGATTTTGCGATTATTTTAGTCTTGCTAGTGGTTAATGGCGTCATAGGCTTTTGGGAGGAATTTGAGGCGGGAAATGCTATTGCTGCTCTCAAAGGTCAACTCGCTCTCAATGCTCGTGTCAAGCGAGATCGTCAATGGATGACAGTTCCTGCTCGTGAACTAGTACCGGGAGATATTATTCACTTGCGAATTGGTGATGTCCTTCCAGCTGATGCACGGTTGCTTGTAGGTGACTCTATTGAAGTTGATCAGGCGGCTTTAACTGGCGAATCTTTACCAGTAACACGAGAAAGTGAAGATGCTGTCTACTCTGGGTCGGTTGTGAAACGAGGCGAAATCGATGGGTTAGTTTATGCCACAGGTGCAAATACCTTCTTTGGTAAAACCGCAAGTTTAGTGGATACTGCTACTATTCACAGTCACTTTCAACAAACTATCCTGAAGATTGGTAATTTTTTAATTGCTACTGCTTTAGTGCTGGTAGTGCTAATTGTCTTTGTCGCTCTCTATCGCCACGATAGCTTACTCCACATTTTGAAATTTGTTTTAGTTTTGACTGTAGCTTCTATCCCTGTAGCCATGCCAGCAGTATTATCCGCAACAATGGCTATTGGTTCACAAGCTTTAGCAAAAAAACAAGCAATTGTCAGTCGTCTGGAATCAATTGAGGAAGTTGCAGGGATGGATATTCTCTGCTCGGATAAAACTGGTACTTTGACCTTAAACCAATTGACTTTAGGAGAACCAGTCAGTTTAGGTGATGTCACTCCTGATGAAGTTATTTTGGCAGCAACTTTAGCCTCCCACGATTTCGATGAAGACCCAATCGACCGAGCAATAATGACAGGCTTAAAAGATAAACAGCAGATTTCTAATTACCAAGTCACTCGTTTTTTACCCTTTGACCCGGTGATTAAACGCACGGAAGCAATTATCACCACAGTTGATGGTCAAGAGTTCAAGGTTAGCAAGGGAGCGCCCCAGGTTATTTTAGCTCTATCTGGCAATAATTCTGAAATTGAAGAATTTGTTAATAAAACCATTGATAATTTTGCTAAACGAGGCTTTCGAGCGTTAGGTGTTGCTCGAACTAATACTCAAGGGAATTGGCAGTTTCTAGGTGTTTTACCACTGTTTGACCCACCTCGTAGTGACTCTCAACTAGTTATTGAAGACTTAAAACGCTTGGGTGTGAAAGTAAAAATGCTCACTGGCGATCAAGTTGCGATCGCTAAAGAAACTTGTCGGCAATTAGGACTAGGAAGTAACATTCTTGATGCTAAGCTATTTAGTACAAGTGATACTCATCAAATGGGGCAGCTTGGTGATGCTGTGTTAGAGGCCGATGGTTTTGGTCAGGTATTTCCTGAACATAAATACTACATTGTCGAAGCACTACAACATCGAGGTCATATTGTTGGGATGACGGGCGATGGTGTCAATGATGCACCGGCGTTGAAAAAAGCAGACGTGGGTATTGCTGTTTCTGGTGCAACTGACGCAGCTCGTGCTGCTGCTGATATTGTTTTACTGGCTCCGGGGCTGACTGTCATTGCTGATGCTGTTCGAGAAAGCCGCAAAATTTTTCAACGAATGTATAGTTATGTTTTATACAGAATTGCCGAGACAATCGATATTCTATTTTTTTTAACGCTGTCAATTTTAATTTTCAATTTCTATCCTATGACAGCGATAATGATTGTGCTGCTGGCTTTACTGAACGATGGGGCAATTTTAGCGATCGCGTATGATAAAGCACGTCCTAACAACAAACCTGCCACTTGGGATATGTTCGTTGTCTTAAGTGTTTCCTCCTTAATTGGAATTGCGAGCGTGTTCGGTTCTTTCGGCATCTTTTACATAGGTAGAGAATTACTACAACTTAATTCAGAAGTACTACAGACGCTAGTTTACTTAAAACTTTCGGTTGCAGGTCACTTAACAATCTTTGTCACTCGCACAAAAAAATCATTCTGGACAGAAAGACCAGCAAATATTTTGCTATTAGCTATTTTTGGTACTCAGACTCTTGCTAGTTTAGTCGCTATATTCGGTTTTGGACTTATGTCTCCTATCGGTTGGGGTTTGGCTGCTATAGTATGGGGATATTCTTTATGCTTGTTATTTATTCTTGACTGGGTAAAACATCTAGGATATAGATTATTTCACCATCATCCCATAACAGTTCGCAAACGAGGTTTGCATGGTAGACTATAAATCTAGCGTTGAGCAGTTCCCCTTTGAAAAAAAGTTTCGGACTACAGACTTTGATTATCACGTTAAGTCGAAGGATATATAGTTTCAGCGATTAATACCGGCTTGTTAGTATACTCCTTCTCTAGCTGCTTTCTCACATTCAGATCCCAGGTAAGGTGGTAATCTCGGTCAATTGTAGTAACAACAAACGGACGAACTTCACCGTACACTACGACCGTCTCACCCTCATGAATTGTCACTGTAGATGGTGCTACTGTGAATGAACTCGTACCAATTTTATCAATAGGTACGCTTCTAATCGTCACAGTTTTACCAATGAATTTGTCTGTATTATTAACTATTTGAGATGTTTGGGTGACGACAGATGTTTTTGAATCCAAAAATTGGCAACCTTGATACGAATAAACCTAGCTATGTAACAAAATGTAAAAAGCGCCAAACTTTGCGTTCGCAAAGCGTGTCCGTTCGCGTAGCTTGCTTAAGCGCAGGGGTACAGGGGTACGCCGTTCCTTCTCTCTACGAGACGCTACGCGCGACGCGCAGCTATGCCCGCAGGGCTTTACGCTGCGGACAAAAGTATAGTTATGTTTATTTACGCCCACTTACTTACCTTCTAACGCTCGAATTACGCTGTCATAGCGCTGTTGTACGTCTTTACGATCTTGTTCTTCTTGTAATCCCTCTTTACTACCTCGCAAAATTATCTCAGCGTGGCGTCGTAAAACTGCTTGATATTTTGAGTTGTCAGTGTAAGTAGCAATTATGGCGATCGCTTCCAATAAACGAAGAGTTACTGCTCTATCAGAACGTGCATACAGCCGGATTTGGTTAAAAGCAAGGTCAACCAATTCCTCATATGTCACTGGGTCAGTGATCACCCGTAAGTTGTTATCCTGGTCATAGCGGTATGGTGAAGGAAAATCCCTTTGGGCTAGACAAGACAGCCCCGATGCAAGTCGGTCAATACACTGAATTGCAGTAAATGGGTCATTGATTCCAGGGGATAGCGCTCGCACCGCAATCTCCACCAACTGATTAAAAGGAAACTCTATATCCTGCTGCTCAGTATGTTCCTTACCCAAAATAAAGGCATCATTGATTTGTTTACTAATTTTTCGGTTGACTCGTTCTTCAGGGTAAGCCATAACCAGAAGGCTGTCCTTGAAAATAAAGTTTCCCGGTCGAGAGCTTATACGTAAGAGTAAATTGTGCTTACTGGTAATCTTCAACAATTTTTCGTTATCAATTGCTTGCAAATAACCTTTGCCAGTGGCGTTAATGGGTCTAGCAAGATCTTCAAAAGAAGTTGGGATGTCTCCAAATTGACTGACTATATATTCAGGGTTACCATGTCCAATTTTTTTTGGAAAGAGGCGATCAATTGCTTGATCTAATTCGGAACTCACGCCATCAATGACGTAAGATGCCTGTATTCTGGTTGATGCGTGATGTATGAAAAAAATGAAAACACCAATACTAAAAACTGCCAGTATAATACCGACTGTGACTGAGAGTTGTGGAACAAATTGACTGTACCCGTCTCCCTTTCCATGAACAGTACGGAGCACGAGCAAACAGTAGATGAATGTACTAATGAATGTGCCTAGAACAACTTGATTAGCCGTATCTTGGAGAAAATTGCGTAGCAGCCGGGGGCCAAAATTAGAAGCAGCAAGCTGAAGAGCGACAATTGTAATTGAAAAGGCTGTCGCAGAAACGCTCACCATCGAACTTGCAACGGCTTCTAAAAGCGATCGCGCCCCGTCTGCTCCACCAGTATAGACCCACCAAGAATCAATTCCTATTGTACCTGTGCGGTCAAGCATTAGCATTATGAACGCCAGAGCAGTGGCTGCTACTGCCATCACTGTTGGTATAAACCAATAGCTTGAGTGGAGCTCATCCCAAAGCTTGCCTAATCTAACATTTTTCATTTTTCGTTGTCTTTGGGGGAACTTGTCTTACCGTTGCTATCATCAGTGGAGCGCATTTGAGCAAGTGATCGCGCGTGAGTCGCTAATACCACGCGGTTTTGGCACTTCACCTTTACCACCAGGCCAGCCCTCACGTTGAAGCGAGCGGTTTCCATCAGTTTCCTCTGTTTGGTCGTGGAACAGAATCTGTTGGGTTGGAAAAGGTAAGTCAACACCGTGTTCGACGAGCTTTTTCTTGATCGCTGATAGTACCTTATCGCGCGAGGCAAGATCATCTGCGCGTCGCGGGGGCTTAATCCACCATCGCGCACGGATATTAACAGTACTTCCAGCTAGTTCCATCACCAATACATCAGGAGATGGGTCATTTAATACCTCATCTACGCTACGTATAGCTTCCATTATCAGATCCTTAGCTTGGTCGATATCGTCACCGTAACCAATACCGACATCGTATTGCAATCGCCTATTGTCAAAGGCAGTATTCACAGTGATAGAGTTAGTGAACAACTCAGAGTTCGGGATGACAATTCGCCGACCATCGTAGGTTCTGATTGTTGTAGCACGTGTTTCGATACTTTCCACCGTTCCCTCAAAATCTTTAAAGACAATCTGGTCGTTAATTTGAAACGGTTCGGTTAGCAAGATTAAAATACCAGCTAAAAAGTTTTGTAAAATATCGCGAAACGCAAAACCAATTGCCACGCCACTGATTCCCAGCAATTGTATCAGACTACCTGCTTTAAAGGAGGGAATCACTATAGATAGAGAAACAAATAGACCCACTAGAATTGTCGTCCCCTGTGCCAAGCGTCCCAGCACCAATCCTAGATTTCTAGCGTAGCGTCGGTTGAGAGTTAACCGTTTGATTATTCTCTTAAATCCCCTGGCAGCTAAGAAAAATATTACAAAGACAATAAATGCCAGTAAAATATTAGGTAGCAGTGCAGTGAACCCTATAATCATTGAATGAACTTTTTCCCAAGCTGCTGATATGTATGCACTCATGATGATGATTTGCTTATCGCTAGTTTACAAAGTTTTACAAAGTACTTAGGGATTTAGGGTGATTTCTTTTGTGTAAAGCATCAACCTATGAGACCTACCTAGCGGACTATTTTTGCACAGAAATTTGTCAAACTCCTCTGTCTACAGTTACGTCTTGCTGAAGCAATTGTGAGTTTGTTTGAGATTGACGAAATGATAAAATAACTAAGCAAGGCATAAATAATGCTACCTGAAATATCATAAAAAGGAGTCAGGAGTCAGAATACATCACCCATAAAGGGATGGTGTCTTAACGCTCATTGTCAATCCCTCCGCACGTTCACAAAGGATGAGGTTTTAAACCAATATTCATCTGCCAGTCACTCAGAATTCATGCTGAATTCTGGCTCCTGACTTCTAAATTCTTCTTCATAAAGGCTCCCAAATATTCTAAAAATAATCCCATGACCCAAAAAATTAAGGATTGAGAGTAGCTCATTTTGGAAGTATTATGAATTCACCAGTATTAACGGTATAGGTTAAAATTCAGGTGATTGTCAAAATAATTTGTTAGTTAAAAATAGGGAGAGAACACCAGCTTTTATCAGGGAATAAATCAAAATGAAGGAGTCCTTCTATAATACCTGCGGCGTAAGGATACTGAGCCAGATAGTGCCAAGGACAATGATTCCGGTAATACCAAGACAGAAGTTGAGTCTCTGCATTACTAACAATAATTCCCATTGCTAACTGTTCAAATAAACTGATGTCATTTCCAGAGTCACCACAAACAAGCGTGTCAGCTGGTATTACTTTTAGTAGTTGTTGTAAATAGGCAGTGGCATTACCTTTATTACTGTATTCAGGTAGAATATCAACATTTCGCCCATTACTAAAAATTATCTGATTTTTTAATCCAGAAAAGTTTAATAAATCTCGTAACTCATCAATGACTGAAAGCGACGAGTTCTTATCTAAACACAAGCTAATTCTCCAAGGGGTTTGTTCAATTTTGGGGTGAGGTTTTAAGTCTGAAAATTGCCCAGCAATAGCCAAAATTGTCTCCACATCCCAATCTTTTGAGATATAACCAGCCCACTCCTGGTCTAGAATAACTCCCTCTTTATAAATTTCACTACCCACGCTGGTAATCAAGTAATCGGGTTGTAAAAGTTTTGCTTCTTTGATAAGTTTGCAACTATATAGATAGGAGTAATTCGTAGCGTAGACTAGGTAAATCTGATCGCGTATAATTCGCATCCGCTGATTTAAAATAGTGGTAGCTCGTTCGTTTCCAACTAAAGTGTTGTCTAAATCAGTTACAAAAAGTAGTTTCATATACGTAGTCTGTTTGGTCAAGGAAGTAAGAAATAATAGCAAGACTTAATTTTCGAGATTAACTAGTTATTTATTTATGTAATTAAGCCCTCGGATAGGGATTCAACTAATTGTTCGAGATCATCAATTTCGTGGGAATTTAATGCCCTTGATTCTAATAATTTATGTATATAATTTTCTAAATTAGAGGCGAAATTTTTCGATGTAATTAATTCTTGAACCACCGTTGAAAAAGTCAAAGATTGATAGAGTTTATGAACTTGACTTGCAACGGCTTGACAACTGAAATAAGACTGAACCCAACTTCGCCCAGACGTGCCGTAAGACTTCCAAATTTCTGGATTTTCAAATACATTCCAAATTGTAAGCGCTAAAGTATCGGAGTCACCAGGAGGAACAAGTAATCCAGTTGTACCATGCACGACAGTATGCTGAAGTTCACCGACATCGCTAGCAATTACTGGTGTTCCAGAAGCCATTGCTTCAATAGCAACTAAGCCATTGGTTTCGTAGTGAGTTGGCACCACACAAACATTTGCTGCTGCATAGTAAGCCGGTAACTGTTCGTGCGAACAGTCACCGATAAAAAGTGTAACCTCTTCTAGCCCCAGTTGATTAACTAAGGCTCTAATTCTTTGTTGTTCTTGACAGTCTACAACGCTCTCGAGGCTACTTACAACTAAGTAGAGTTTATAGGGTTGGGGTAATTTGGTACAAGCTTTTACCAGAGTTTCAATTCCCTCATTGGCATCAAAGCATCCTACATATAAAATTATTCGGATATCCGGAGGAATTTCTAATTGTTGGCGAGCGAGTTCCTGAGTGACCATACTAAAGCGGTCGGTGTTAATACCAAATGGAATCACTTGGATGCGCCCGTGTTGCGAAATCAGCTCACGCAGATCTTCAGCTTGTTGAGGGCTAGTAGTTATAACGCAATCTGCCTGTTCTAAACAGGCCAACTCTACACCATGTCGAATTACAGCGATCTTAGGAGGATTTTCAACATTACGGTATTTAACTGCCCCTATAGAATGATACGTGTGAACTTGAGGTAACCTCAATCGATGCTTAAGTTGCAATCCCACCCAACCAGAAAGCCAATAATTGGTGTGAATTAATGCATATTTACGTCCTGTGCGCTGTTGAAAGTCAAGCCAGGCTTCGACAAATTTCGGCAGATATTCAAACACATCGTTCTTGGTAATGAATTTTTTGGGTCCTGCTGTGAGACGAATTACGTTACACCCAGGCGTTAGTTCCAGAATTTCTTCCTGCTTGGAGTCTTCTGTTCGAGTAAATATATCGACCTGGCAACCGCGTTTTGCTAGTGCTATTCCCAATTCACGCACGTAAATATTTTTTCCACATGCTCCTTGTTTACCTATCTTCAGGGAAGGATCACTATCAACCGAAAGAAGTGCGTAAAAAGGCTTACTATTTGTCGAATAAGTTGCAGGACTTTTTGATGATTTCATGAAATTCAGAGGATAAAGACTAGCAACCATTAGGTTTAAACCTTAAAGTAAGCAATTCAAAGGTGATGGATTTAGTTAGTCAGTAAAATTTGAATGGTCTCCCTAAGTTAACTCTGACACGACCTTAGCTTATCCCCCAAAAGTATAAAAGCTGGGGAGAAAGTGAGCAGAAATCGGGCAGATGAGTAACAATCAGTCAAAGATGTTCTGTCTAAGTTAAGTAGGCGATATTGTTCCATAATGTTTGCCCGTTAAAATTAAAATTCCTCAAAGCAAATCTAATCTTCCAACTTTGAGGAATTATACTGTGTAGTGTTTCGAGGAGTTATCTTAAATATGAGTTTAAGGCTCAGTTGTAGAAATATCGGGGAGAAATCAGGTAAAAGTCGGGTAGATAACACTATGAAGTGACGACTCCACACACCTCCCTTCGGGTAGGTGCGGGCTTCTCTTAGAAGAAGCGCCTAAAGCTGCTTCAGTCGATAGCCCAAGCCGTAAACTGTTTCAATAAAATCATCAGGAGCGCCAACTTCTCGGAGTTTATGACGTAAACCTTTGATATGAGATTTAACAGTTTCTTCGCTGGGTGGATCTTCCAGTGACCAAATTCGCTCAATAATTCCTCCCCGAGTCAGTACCCTGCGACCGTTAGAAACCAGCAGTTCTAAGAGGGTGTATTCTCTTGGCGTAAGGTGCAGGGGTTTATCTGCATAAGTAACTTCATAGGTGCTGGTATTTAAATGCAGACCTCCCCAGCAAAGGTTTGCCGACGCTGTAACACTGCCACGTCGCAACATAGCGCGAATCCGCGCCATTAGCTCTGGCATTTCAAAAGGTTTTGTCATGTAGTCATCAGCCCCAGCGTCCAAACCAATTATCTTATCTGCGAGTGTATCGCGGGCTGTTAGCATGAGGATGGGTAAGGCAGAGTTATGAGAACGCAGCTTTTGGCACAAACTCACACCGTCTAATTTCGGTAGAGTAATATCTAGTACAACCAAGTCATACACACCCACCTTGACACAGTTCCAAGCCTCCTCACCATCTACAGCAACATTCACAACATAGTGACGCTCAGTTAGCGCTTCTGTCAGCATTTCCGCTAATTGAGTATCATCTTCAACTACTAAAATGCGCATTGTTAGATTATTTTTAAATTTAATAAACAGTAGGCAGCACAAAAATATTAACTTTAAGATAACTTAAATTAAGTATTATTTATGAAATGTTGGCGAGAACGGGAATGGATTGCTGGAGCTTTCGGGTTATCCTTACTGCTAATGGGTGTTGTCAGTATGATTTCTTACCAAAATGCTACTCAGCTAATTCAGAGCGGCGATAAGGTAAAGCGTACCCATGAAGCTCTAAAAGACATTACAGATGTCTTTGCTACATTGAACGATGCTGATGCTGGACGACGGGGTTACATTCTGTTTGGAAATCACCTAGAACTCAAACGTTACGAGCAGGCGATGAACAGCTTGGATGCTAAAGTCGAAACATTAGAAAAGCAGGTTGCTGATAATTACAGTCAACAACAACTACTAATTAAACTGAAATCTTTGATAGTTCAAAGAGGTGAGCTTTCCAGACAGTTTTTAGACCTTTATCAATCGGGTCAATTAAGCCTAACTTTGCAAGGTTCATTGATTCAAAAAATCAACCATAATCGCAGTGAAATTGGTAAGACTCTAGCTAGGATGGAAAATAGAGAACAAGACTTATTACAGATCTGGGTAAGAAAATCTCAATATAGTATCCGTAATCGGATGTTTGTTGAATTTGGTAGTACTTTACTGACTTTTACAATCTTGTTAAGCGTTTTTGCAGTACTTTACCAACAAATGGTTAAGCGCCAGCAATCTGAAGCTATGCGACTAGCTTTGGCTAAAGAAAAAGAATTAAGTGAACTGAAGCTGAATTTCTTTTCAATGGTGTCCCATGAATTTCGTACACCTTTAAGTATTATTTTAGGCTCTGCTCAATTATTATCTGAAAGCGACCAGCAGTGGACAGAAGAAAAAAAAATCAAAAATTTGCACCGAATTCAATCTGCTTCCAGATCAATGAATCAAATGCTGACAGATATTTTAACTTTAAGTAGAGCAGATGCAGGAAAACTTAAATTTCAACCAGAAATTATTGATGTAGAAGCATTTTGTATTAATTTGATAGAAGATATCAAATTCAGTATCAATCCAAAGCATCAGATTAAGTTTGTTAGTAAATGTAACTTCACTCACGCCAAATTAGATGAAAAATTGCTTTATTCAATTCTCAGTAACTTACTCTCAAACGCGATTAAGTATTCACCTGAAGGGGGAACAATTCAGTTGACTTTACGTAGGGAACTAAAAGTAGTTATTTTTGAGTTAGAAGATGAAGGAGTTGGGATTAGTCTAGAATTTCAAAAGTATCTGTATGAGCCCTTCCGTAGAGGTGATAATGTTGGTAAAATTGTTGGGACAGGACTCGGTTTGGCTGTGGTAAAAAAATGCTTGGATTTGCATCAAGGAGAAATTGATGTAAAAAGTCAAGTGGGGTTAGGTACAAAATTTACTATCAGAATTGCTCAAAGCTTAACAGAAGTTGCTAAGGGATTGTGAAAAAAGAAATTTTCAAACTACCAAAGGGGGAGGCAAAATTCTATCTTTTGAAAGACATTTATGATGATCTACCCGACTTTTACCCGGTTTCTCCTCAAGATTTCCACAATTATTTCTTAGCATAAAAAATATAAGTAACTTTTTTATGTTGATGTGGTAAAATTTATCCGAACCAAATGGGTGAAGCTATCACACCTAAGGGGGCGAATTCTTTGGAAGCGCTTATCTCATAGAGTTTCCCGTCCTAAGCCTCTTGCCATGCTGCAAGCTTGTCTAATTGGTTTGGTTTCTGGACTAGCCTCTGTCTTGTTAGGGCAAGGTGTGGGATGGTTGGGTGGCTGGAGACAGCACGTATCTCACTTGTTACCTGCTTTATTAACGCTGCCGATAATTGGCGTATCAGGTGGATTTCTCGCAGGATGGTTGGTAGAGCGCATTGCTCCTGAAGCGGCTGGCAGCGGTATGTCTGAGGTAAAAGCAGTGTTGGCAAAGGTACCTATGCCCCTCAACTTCCGAATTGCCTTGGTGAAATTAGTCGGTGCAACGCTGGTGCTAGCATCTGGTATACCTTTGGGGCGTGAAGGACCAACGGTTCAAATTGGGGCAGCTTTAGCCAATCAGCTTAGCCGCTGGTTTCCCACCTCACCCGAACACCGTCGTCAGTTAATCGCTGCTGGAGCAGGTGCAGGACTAGCTGCTGCTTTCAATGCTCCAATTGCTGGGGTACTGTTTGTCGTTGAAGAACTTTTGCAAGATGTTTCTGACATCACTTTAGGAACTGCCATCCTGGCTTCGTTTATTGGTTCTGTTGTTGCTCGTATTTGTGGCACCCGTAGTTTAGATTTAAATCTGCATTTAGCAACTCCCAACACCAGCTTTGATGCATTAGAGATTCCTTTTTACTTGTTGTTAGGAATTTTGGCAGGAGCAGGGGGAATACTCTTTAATCGCGGGATTATTGCGTGTTTGGAGTTAAGGCGTCGGTTTCTCAAAATCAGCTTACCCTGGCGAATGGGATTAGCAGGATTGGTGACAGGATTGGCACTGGCTAGCCTACCCTTAGTATTCCGTGATAATGCTGGATTACGGGAACTACTGTTGACGGGTGAAGCAAACTGGCAGTTGGTAGCACTGGTTTTTTGGGTTCAGTTTCTGCTCATTCTATTTACCTATGCTTCTGGTGCGCCTGCTGGATTACTGGTTCCAACATTAGGGTTGGGAGCAGCTTTGGGTTATTTGGTCGGAACTTTATCACACAACTTGCTAGCTTTAGGTTTGGCAACAACCTATGCGCGGGTGGGGATGGGAGCGTTTTTTTGTGGAGTAGCGCGAGTCCCAATTACAGCAGTCATCATCGTGTTTGAGATGACCACGGACTTTAATTTAGTTTTACCCTTAATGATTGTATCAGTGACTGCTTATTTAGTAGCGGAAGCTTTAGAAGAAGGATCATTATACGACCACTTGTTGGAGTTTAAGGGAATTCATTTATCAAAAGAAGCTACCTCTCAAGCACCATGGATGCAGCTAACCGCAGCGAATGTTATGCAGCGCCGTGTGGAAACCCTGACAAGTACGATGAGTCTGGATGAGGCATTGCAGGCATTTTCCCAATCTTCCCACCGTCACTTTCCAATACTAGAAGACGGTCAACTAGTGGGGATCTTAACCCAAAGAGATATCACAAATCCCTCTAAAACAGGCCTGAATAATAACCCCACGGTGGCAGAAGTGATGGCCCCAGAGCCGATAACTGCTCGTCCAGATGATACCCTTACTCATGTTCTACACTTGCTTAACCGTTATAGCATCAACTGTTTACCAGTTGTACAAGGAAGGCGTTTGGTGGGTATTATTACTCGTGGTGATATTATTCGAGCCGAAGCTGACTATTTAAATGCTTCTGAAGACTTTCCAAGTTCCAAACCCGAACCGTCACATGTAGTTTACCATACTAAAGCGCCGGAAACTGGACGGGGACGTTTACTCTTACCGTTGAGCAATCCGAAGACAGCAGGTATGTTGTTAGAAATGGCTATGGTGATTGCTCGCGATCGCCACTATGAAATAGAATGTCTACATATTATAGTTGTCCCCCGTCACAGGATTCTTGCAGAAACACAAGTAAGCATCAGTGCAAGTATACGTTTACTAAGACAAGCGGTGCGTTTAGGGCGTAAACACAATATCCCAGTTCATACCCAAATTCGAGTTGCCCACGACTTGTCACAAGCAGTTCTGCAAACCATCAAAGACCGCCATGTTAACTTGGTGTTAATGGGTTGGAAAGGTAGCACAGTCACACCGGGAAGGGTCTTTAGTCGTGTGGTAGATGCAGTGATCCGGCAAGCAGCCTGTGATATTGTTTTAGTTAAGCTTAATGAGTATAGCCAGTTTGAACGCTGGTTGGTACCGATAGCGGGTGGTTCTAATGCTCGACAGGCAATTCAATTGCTCCCGGCGCTGACCTCACTGAGTAAAACCCCAACAGTCAAGTTATGTCAAGTCTTTGAACCAGATCAAGCCAAACGAGATACAACGAATCTCGAAAAAGCTGCTAATTTCCTGGAACAACAAATTAATGGTTTAGTAACAATTTCTGCAGTTAATGCAAATTCTGTTTCCGAAGCTATCTTGGATTGTGCGAAGCACAACCGTAGTGATGTAATTGTTTTAGGAGCTTCTCGTGAGCGGATGTTGTCGCAAGTCGTGCATGGTAACATCCCAGCAACCATCTCTCGTAATAGTAATCAAACTGTAATTTTGGTACGTGCAGCATCTGCTATTTGAGAATAATAATATGAATATGAATACGAATACCTTATTTAAAGATGCGTGGAAAACTCGGGTATAAATAAAGAATGACTGAAAAATCATTGAAAATTCCAATGGTTATTAGGATAAACCCATAATTTTAGAGGTGATTTTAGCATGGCGATTGAATCAGCAGTGGAAGGAGCCGCAGTTGAAGCAAATCTGAAGCAATTTCTTTTAGTGCTTTCGGTTTCCTTGGGTGTGGCAACGCTAACGCGGGTTTTTAGCTGGTTGCGTCATATTCCCTATACCCTGCTGCTAGTTATTGTGGGGCTACTGCTCGCATTGGCAGATGTTAGATTGGTGTATCTTTCCCCGAGCTTAATTTTGTCGATTTTTTTGCCACCGTTGTTGTTTGAAGCTGCTTGGAATTTGAGATGGGCAGATTTAAAGCGGGATATGCTGCCAATTTGTCTGTATGCTGTTATTGGGGTCGTTATCTCCATTGCCGGAGTGGCAATCGGGTTGAATCAAATAACAGGGCTTTCACTCTCTGCTGCTTTGCTGATTGGAGCCTGTCTTTCTGCGACTGATCCCATATCTGTCACGGCATTATTTCGAGAACTCGGAACATCAAAGCGCCTCATAACTTTGATGGAAGGTGAGAGTTTATTCAACGATGGTATGGCAGTCGTTTCCTTTGGTTTTTTAGTTACGTCGTCCTTAGGAAATGCTGAATTGGCATTACAACCAATTTTAGTTCAGTTTGTTAAAGTTGTTGGCATTGGTATTGCGGTGGGTGGTTTAATTGGATTTGGTATTTCCTACCTTACCCAACGCTTCGATCTACCATTAGTCGAGCAGTCTTTTACTCTAGTTTCCGCTTATGGTGCTTATCTCATTACTGACGATCTAGGTGGTTCTGGGGTGATTGGAGTTGTTACCACAAGCCTAATTCTAGGTAACTTTGGCTCTCGTATTGGGATGAGCGCGCGTACACGGCTGGTTGTTAGTGATTTTTGGGAATTTCTAGCGTTTTTTGTCAACTCGATTATCTTCCTGGTGATTGGCGACCAAATTCGCTTTACGCTTCTCAGAGACAATTTGGGAATAATAGCAACTACAGTTGCGGGAATGATTTTGACACGCGCGATCGCTATCTACTTTTTGGGCTTTCTCAGCAATCGCTTTGCCAACTCCCAGATTTCTGTAAGAAAGCAAACGGTGCTTTGGTGGGGTGGGTTACGGGGAGCTGTTTCCATTGCTTTGGCATTGAGTGTGCCGATCAGTATACCAGAGCGAGGAGCAGTAATTGCTACTGTCTTTGGCAGCGTGCTGTTTACGCTACTTGTGCAGGGATTAACTATTCAACCTTTATTAGAAAAGTTACAGTTAATTGGCGATCAACCATTGCGTCAGCGGTATTTAGAATTAGTTGCTCGTCAGGCTGCTCTAAATCGTGTCCAGCAACACCTATCGCAGATAGATAAACGCCCTGGAATCGAACCAGAGTTTTGCAGCTACTTGGAAACCCAAGTGGACGAGAAAATCAAGCAGTTGTCAGCAGAAGTTGACCAACTACAAGAAGAGTTCCCCAATCTAGGAAACTTTGTGACAGAACAACTGGTGGATGAACTACTGATGACTGAAGTAGATACCTATGCCGAATTTATTCGCTTAGGTCGGTTAAACCAAGAACTTTCACCCTTTCTTCTAAAATTTCTTAACCCCAAGTGAGCAATTTTTACAGTTATCAATTATCAGTTATCACGCCCATCATAGGCGTTGATCACTGATAACTGTTCACTGTTTTGAGATCCAAAACCAGATTTTCTCACTCACTTTGCTGTGTATTTGCTGGAAGTGGTGCGGTTTGTAGGGAGAGATTGAGGATTTGTCCAGTACGGTTTAGCTGTAGTTGCAGGTTACTACCTACAGATTTACTGTCAACTAATTCCTGAACCTTTCTCGAATCTGTGATCGTCTGACCATCGATTTTTTGGATAACATCACCCGACCTTAATCCTGACGAAGCTGCTGGAGAATTAGGTAAGACTCTGGCAATTAACACGCCCCTATCTAATTGTACTGTTAAGCCACTATTAGGATCGCTGTTGATGGCTTTTTCAACTTGCGGGGTAAGGGTTACCATTTCAATTCCCACGTAAGCATGTTCAACTTTACCGTTAGCTATCAATTGATTTGCAATACGTTTAGCTGTATTTATCGGAATCGCAAAGCCAATACCTTGAGCACCCTGAATAATTGCTGTATTTATCCCAACAACTTGTCCTTGACTATTAAGTAGCGGTCCACCAGAGTTACCAGGATTGATCGCTGCGTCGGTTTGTAAAAAATCGACTCGTTTATCAGAAATTGTACGCCCTTTTGCACTGATGATCCCTGAAGTTACAGTGTTATCAAGTCCGAGAGGATTGCCGATCGCGATCGCCTCATCTCCCGGTTGCAGTTGATCCGAATTACCTAACGTCATTGTTGGTAAATTCTCAGATGGTATCTTGACCACAGCCACATCTGTCACAGTATCTTCGCCTAAGACTTTTCCTTGAAAAGTACGACCATCTTTTAAAGTTACCGTCACCCTATCTGCACCATCAATAACATGAGCATTGGTCAGGATTTGGCCATCAGCATTGATAATAAAACCAGAACCAATCCCTCTAACTATTTGACGAGAAGGTTGATTTGGGATGTCAGAACCAAAAAATTGACGGAAAAACGGATCGCTAAACTCTTCAGGTAATTTACTAGTTACAGTTTTTGTCGAGTTAATCCGCACGACTGCTGGTCCTACTTGCTTAACTATATTAGCTATTGAGTTAGCAGCAGGTGTTATCGCCGTAGTGGAAGGAGCCATTGCAGGATTTGGCGCGGAGACTGGTGCAGACGTTGAGACATTACCGACAGATTGCTTAGGGGGTTGTTGATTGTGGAATACTAAATAACTTGCTAATATTGCAATTCCCGCCCCCAATAAGAACATCAACAAATTAGTAGCAGATTTCGGTAAAGTCGAACGCCTATCAATTGGTTGCTTATTGTCGGATAACCTAAGATCCCTTTCTAAATCCTGTTGATCGTGTTTCATTTTTCTCAAAAAATCTTTGATTTTAAGTGATTTTACTTATGCTAATTAGTCTTTGCAAATAAGACTTGAGGTTTTTGATCCAATTCTGCAATGCGGCTTATAGGCCAGTAGCGGATAATTGCTCTACCTATAATGTTTTGGCGAGGAACAAACCCCCAATAATGACTGTCGTAGCTATTGTTACGATTGTCCCCTAAAACTACATACGAATCAGGCGGTACAATCACCGGGCCCCATTGATAGTCCGGTTTGGCAGCAATATACTTCTCTTTTAAAGGGTGCTCATTAATATATAGTACTCCATTCTTCACCTCAACTTTTTCTCCTGGTAAACCGATGATTCTTTTAATGAAAGCGCTGTGATAATCTTCTTCTAAAAGTGTTTTTGTGGGATTAAACACAATAATGTCGCCTCTTTGCGGGTTTTCAAAGTCATAGCTGATTTTGTCAATCACGAGATGATCATTAATTTGGAGAGTAGGCTCCATTGAACCGGAAGGAATATAACGAGCTTCGGCAACAAAGGCTCTAATTCCGAACGCAATAATTAAACTTAATCCAACAGTTTTTAAACCCTCAAACCAAAAATGAGGCTGAAGACTTTTTTTGACCATAACGACAAATTTTATAATTCAAAAAATTAATTCGTCTTTTGTGAAGCCCACATTTTTAAAATAGCAACTTAATGTTGCATAACTATGAATAAACTGTGTCAAATTATTGAATATAAGGTAATCTTACTAAAGGAGGATATCACTACTATGATAAATAATCGTATTAAAAGCCTATAAAGATAAAATTCTAATTCTGACAATAAAAAGGAGTCAGAAGTCAGAATACAGGAGTCAGAATGCATCGCCTATAAAGGGATGGTGTTTTAGTAAAAGTTTCGCAGAGCAGCAAGTTAACGCGTGGTTTTAACCAGTATTTATCATTCTGAGTCCTGACTCCTGAACTCTTCTTCATAAATAAGCCGTGTCAAGTTTTTATGTACAGAGTATACATAATTCAATTAATGATACATTAAAATGAAATTGAAATGAAATCAAAGTCTTTCTTTAGATATAAAAAAAGCCTCGTCCATTAGATAGAATTATTATCGGGAAAGGCAGAGGGCAGGAGGCAGAAGGCAGAAGGCAGAAGGGAATTCTGCCTCCAGATCTGGAGCCCGATCTGCGGAGGGAACAAGGGTTTAAGACCCCAACTTCCTTAAGTTGCACCCTTTCGGTTGGGGTCGAATCCCCTAACGTAAGGAACCTTCTGCCCTCTGCCTTCTCCTACGGAGACGCTACGCGAACGTACTTCTGCCTTCTTCAATGAGTTTGAAGTTATAGCCTAAACAAAGGAAATCATCTTAAATTAGGGTATAAAGATACGCCTTCTACTTCCACAAAGTTATGAGTCTATTTTGTAGATATTTCTGTTATTGATAGGCAAAAACAGCCACTTAACTTTACCTTTTTCTGGATTGAAACTAGGAAATGGGAAGAATATAATTACACTGTTACGTTTGATTAGCGGCGAAATTATCAAGCCTAAGTTAGATGCTTTTACTCTAATATTTCAGCCGCTTAGACAACTAATACCGTTTTGAATTTGAGATATTAGGTTGGGTTAGGTGAAACATGAATAAAACCGAACAATATGAACACTTTATGGTGGGTGTTTAACTCCCTTTCCAGCGTGCGCTCCCGCCGCGCTAATATGTAGGAGTTGAACATTGGGCATTATGGACATGGCGCGGCTTGGCTTCACCGCAGTCCAGTTTTGTCGCCGTAAAATGAAGCGGAATCACCTTCTGCGCTTAGAATGTGTAAACCTACCTGTATTAATTTTTCAATATATTTCTAGCTCATAGGAGACTAATAAAATGCCCCAATGGCTTTACGACCTTGCAATTGTCTCATTAGTCACTGCTGGAATCTGCTTTTTAATCATTGCTATTGATATTTTTACCAAAAATCCACAAAATATGTGGATAATGCAGGTCGTTTGGCCAGTCACAGCTTTATGGTCAGGACCACTAGGGCTTTATGGCTACTACAAAGTGGGTCGCTTGAGTGCTAAACAGCGAGTTCAAAGAGCTAAAGAGCAAGGCGAAAAACCTCCAAATAAGAAAAAGCCATTTTGGCAAAGTGTTGCTGTCGGAGCAACTCATTGCGGTAGTGGTTGCACTTTAGGAGATATTTGTGCTGAATGGTTCGTTTTTTTTGTGCCGTTTGCTATCTTTGGTAGCCATGTGGCTGGCACTTGGTTATTAGATTATATTCTTGCTTTCATGCTTGGGATTGCTTTTCAATACTTCACTATCCAACCGATGCGCGGACTTTCGATGATTGATGGTCTAAAAGCTGCGGTGAAAGCAGATACTCTTTCATTAACAGCGTGGCAAATCGGAATGTATGGCTGGATGGCGATCGCACTGTTTATTCTTTTTTCCCCAGAAACATTACGCCCAAACAATCCCGTGTTCTGGTTTATGATGCAGATCGGCATGGTCTGCGGCTTTCTCACCAGCTATCCGGTTAACTGGTGGCTGCTTAATCAAAACATTAAGGAATTGATGTAAGCAGCTCATCAGTTACGGTGCTGAAACCCGAAGCACAATCTTACCACCTGTATGCCCCTCGGCTAACTGGGTATATGCCTGACGCACGTCTTTGAGGTCATACACCGCAGCCACAGGAACCTGTAACTCCCCGTCTGCGATCAACCCAGCGACTTTAGCCAGAACGTCACTAGACTCACCCTTTGAACTCCCGTCAGTATGAACTTTGTGCTTGTCTGCTGCAGCGAAATCGATAATGGTATTGATCCGATCCGGATCGATACCCATATTAATTGCTAAATCAACATACCCATGACCCACAGTGTCAATCACAGCATCAAAGCCGCTTGGAGCAACACGGATCAGATTCTCACGCAGATCATTTTTGTAGTCGACTGGTGTCACACCTATTGAGCGCAACCAGTCATGGTGCGACTGTTCGGCAGTACCGACGACAGAAGCCCCTGTACGCAGAACCAGCTGCACAGTGAGCGATCCTACCCCACCGGAGGCACCAGACACTAGAATTGTTTCTCCACGCTGAGCCTTAACAGCAGAGACAGAAGCCATCGCCGTCGATGCGATAACGAAAAGGGATCCAGCTACATCCCAGTCCAGGGATTCAGGCTTGACAACCAGTTGCTCAGCAGGAACAGCAACAAACTCTGACTGGGCTGAGCGCTTGTTCGACCAGCCGATGACTGGCGTACCTACACTAGGAGCAGTTACACCGTCGCCCAGTTCAGCAACCACCCCAGCGAAGTCTGTCCCTTGACCTGAGGGGAATGTTGAGGGAAACATTTTGTCAAGTTTGCCTTCTCGTATAGCAATCTCTCCAGGGTTAGTACCGGCGGTGACCACACGAACCAGTACTTGACCAGGGCTAGGCGATGGTTTTGGAACATCGATAACTTTAAGAACATCTACATTCCCGTAGTGGTCAAAGCGCACTGCTTTTGGCATCTCCTACCTCCTATAAATTTCTGTCATGTTTGATGATATCCGAATCAGTGCTCTTGTTGTGTTGGTCTTATCAGGATCTCATTAACATTCACATGTGGGGCTTGCGTGATATCATAAATAACTGTTGTTCTTGATGGCGGGCAATAGTAGCGACCTGTGCGCCTTCAGTCGCCAGTACTCAAGGTACACTCTTGGTGCAATTCCGGTTTTGATAGCGGTTTCTCTAGCGGCTAATCGGGGCTAAACTCATCTATGAGAGTGACAAAAATTGCTGCCGCTGGTACTGCCAATAACACACCTACTAATCCAAACAACTCACCCATTACGAGAAAAGCAATAATAACAATTACTGGATTCAAATCCACCTGTTTACCCACAATTAGGGGCTGGATTATGTGTGCATCTACTTGATTCAATACCAAAAATAACGCCAAGACTAACAATACCTTTGTTTGGCCGTGAGGGATTGTCAAAGCTATGAGCGCCGGTAGAAGCGTGCCAATAATTGAGCCAAAGTAGGGAATAATTTCTAGTATTCCGGCAAAGAAGCCAAAGGATATAAACAACGGGATTCCAATAAAATATAGTCCAACTCCAGCCCCTACACCAACAAATACCATTGCTATTCCCACACCGAATATCCAACCTTGAAGCCGAACTCGTATAGCAGGTAGCAACCTCAAGAATTGATCATGGTATCTGCGTGGTATTAACCGTAGGATTCCTTCAAGTACAGAACTGGGATTTGTTGCCATGTATATGGCTAAAATGACTGTGCCTATTGCTTGAACAGTCTGATTAAATGTATTACTTAGCACTAAAGGAAATGAAGTAATTATTCGTCCTAGATAATTCCTTAACTGATCTAAACCCAAGGTGAAATTAGAGACAAAACTCCATTTATTGTGAAGGCTTGCAACAAAGTTCCTCAGATAATCTACATAATTTGGTAATTGCTGAAGCAAAACCTGAGTTTCAACAATGAAGTTCGGTATCAGCACCAGCCCAATAAATGCCCCGAACCCTACAACCAAGCCTAACATTATCAGTACTGCTATCGAACGCACCTTGACAATTCTTTGTAGCCACTCCAAACTCATTTGCATAACCAATGCCAAAAGCCCTGCAACAGCAACTATCTCTAAAACCAGTACCAATCTGTAGAGAATATACGCTATCACCACCAACCAAAACGTTAGGGGAGCGCCTTGGGTAAGCCGGTCTTTTAAACTATTTTTGTTCCTATTGTCTGACATGTTATCTAAAAACTTTGGCTATAAGTCCTGCCCCTGGAAAGTGCGATGTTGACTAAAAATAGTAGAAAAGCCGAGGTTGTTAAGTTTGAGTGATTTTTGATAGCCGCAAGTGGTACTGAGTTAGGTAACCTATTGCCTCTTTTATTATTAAATATCTCGCATAGCTAAGAGTTCATTCTCTAGCCGGAGGAATATTTTGTTAACTTCTTTTTGGCTTTGTTGCAAAGCGATCGCTAATACTGGAATCTATATGGAGCATTTTTGCTTGTTGTCAAGTTCTGTAATTAAGCTTAACTTAGGATCACCCCCACTGGCGGCGTTCGCCGCCCGTTACTTATGTAGAGAAACTTTTATAATAGAATTACCCTGGCAGCTAAAACCGGATTAACAATAGTGTTCTTAAGCCTGCGAATGAGCGTGGTTCTGGGCTTTGATGGTTACTATATTAGTCAAGTAGCAATGCTACTATCCTGGTCAGAAGATTGTTTGAAATAAGACCAGCCTAGGTCAGGGTATTTACTATTATTTTGTTTAGAGTTGAAATTGACTCTAGCCTGTTTTGTCGTGCCACCAAATTTTAACTCGGCGCAAATTTTCACGATTTTCGGTGTTTCTAGCCTTTACAGATGGTGGAAAAGTTTCTCAAAAGTTTGATGTACTTTGTGATTAATAATTATATCCCGTGTAGCAAAATCCTGCTGTATTTAATCAAACTAAGTTGAAGTACAGCAGGCTATTAAAAATGTCTACTTGCAATTTAAACTTCTTCAGTATATTTGCACTACAAAAATTTATTTATAGATCTTGCTGTACAAAAAACTGAGAGTTTAAGCCTCAATATAAAGTACTCATGTAAAGCCTGCACTTAACGACACCTAGCTACTGCCACACATCTTTATTTCACTGGCCTGTGCTGCCATTTGTATTGGAACCACTGGTGTTACTGTTGGTGCCAGGGCTACTCCCATTCCCACCACTTTCAGTAATACTACCGCCATTATTTGCCGCTTGAGCTAGTTGTAAATGCTGCTGTTGTGTAGGTAAAAAATTTCTGATGAAGGCTTGCACATCCTGGCTTTTTGTCGTAGTAGCTTGACGCTGAAACTCAGATACGCTACTGGCATTTGACTTAGCTAGCTCTTGAGTGTATGCCTGATCGAAGGCTGTACCTTGTTTGTGTGTGGGATAAATTCTCCAGTCGACTCCGATCCTGTTTGCTTAAATCAACTGGCACACTCATATTATGCTGACGGGCTAGCTCTAGCAATGCTCTTTGAAACTGGGCATGGTCATTAAATATGTGGAGAGCTACCTGTGCTACCTGCGGACTCTGAGCTCTTTGCAGAGCAAGTTCTGCTGATGCCAACTCATAGGCGCTATCTTGAGCAGTTTTATTCAAAAACTGCTTAGTGTTTGAGCTGATTGGAGTTGTCTGAGTTTGGTTAGACTGCCCCGAGGTATTTTGTATAGGGGTAGTTTGTTGTGCTAAGGTTTTTCCTCCTACATAGAGAAATGCTCCTGTGGCTAATAAGGTAGCTAATCCTTGTTTAATCATTGCTCTTTCCTTACAGGTTAAAGTTTTTTCGAGCTTATGGGTAGTGTTTCAAATTTGCTATTAATTCAGATTGATACTTGTTTAAACTTAGTAGTTTCAAATCACAAATCTGTAACACCACCGATATCCTATTTTCGCGGGACTTTGTTGCAATCTATCCTCGGTTAGGGTATGGGGATAAACATCAATACATTAGCCAAGCAACAGAGACAAAAAACCCGATTTCCGTCGTTGTGAAGACCAATTTTAGGTCAACTTATAAGAAACCGGGTTTTTGGGGTTACGTTACCAATCCAATGCAACGCAGAATAAAGCTCCCATTGAGTCAAGCCTGGATTAAGACACTCGAATTTTAGAAAATTTTGTACACTCAATCTTTAAGGACGTTGACGCGGTCGATAATAGCACAGACTTTCATACGCAGCGCGCGCTTCCAGTAATCCATATACATTATACGCTTCTCGATGGTCGCTACCTCTACCTTCTAAACAATGTTGAGTTACTTTGGGAAGAGAGTGATTGACGATAGCCTAACGCCCAACGGGGTGGTAATGGAGGACGACCAGTCAGTTCAAAGAAGTTATTTGTGCCATCAGTCTGGCAAATTCCAACTTCTAAACGCTCCCCACAAAGATAACGGCTAGCATATTAGCTAATAAAAAATCTATGATTCTCTACCATTGGCTTTAGGAATCAGTTAAATTTTCTATATCCAAAGATAGTATTTTTGTTTTCTCTATCTAAGTTAAGTTGACAATTTACTCTCACTTTCAAAGGCCTCGTCAAAAATTCAACCATAAGTATGAAGAGAATCTAAGTTCTATCTTTAAGCTAAAGGCATAGGCTCTTTAAAGCAGAGAAAATAAAAAAGTCATAACTTATACCAATTGGATGAGTAAAGTAAGTTGACAAAATATGAAATTTATCTACTTAGCTATTATGACTTTTACAATAGCAACTCCACTGAGGGAAAATGTCTTTCCTGCGTATACCCACTACTTAAAAAGTAAAAGAAATTCGGAACGTTCTCAGGAAATGATTCAAGTTAAGAAGCAAAAAGCTCAAGCCATTTCTCTTCAACAAGATCAGTCTCTTTTATTCTTGAGTTTAGGAAATTCAGATTTTGGCTCAGGAAAATTTGTAGCAGCAGTAACAGATTATACTCATGCTTTAGAAGTAAATCCTAACAATGCTGCTGCGTATTACAATCGAGGAGAAGTTCGTAGTAAATTAGGGGATAAAAAGGGAGCAATTGCAGATTTGAAAAAAGCTTTGGATATTTTTAAATCTCAAGGAGAACAAGATAATTACCAAGATGCTTTGAATCATCTTAAACAACTACAAAACTCGTAATATGGATTATCAAGCCTGCGAATGTATTCGTTCGGCTTTGGGTATAGACCTACAGCCAAAGACGTTCACTCTTTTACAAATGGGTTTACGTGCCATAGTTATTTATATAGCAGGGTTGTTGATGGTGCGCTTAGCAGAAGACCGTCGTTTCGGTAACTGAGTTACTCGCATCTTTACGTAGCAATGCCCACTTATCTGAGCCCGATAAGGTAAAAATTGCTCGTTGGGAACGTAGCGGACAAATCAGCGTCATTCCGGCGGCACGAGAGCTACAGGTCATTGAAGTGAAAGTAGAACAAGGTATACAGACGATGCGGATTGAGTTTAATTATCCTCCAGAAGGATAAATTTACTAATCAGAAAACCTAAAAAAGAAATCAGATTTCACAAATCAGAATTAATTCGATGCCGTTAGGGCATAATCAGACTTTAGCAATACAGATTTACAGAAGAAGTCTGTCTCATGGTGTATGTTTGATTAGCTGCTATGTTTAACGATATTAGTTAAGTTTTGAAGATGACTAACTAACTAACTATTAAGAGTAAAATTTTCAAAAAATTATTCTTAATAAGTTAAACCTAAACTGCAACAGTAAGGAAATTACTAATGTTTTTTCATAAGAAAGAAACAATTCATGTTGTTGATGTGAAAGAAGCTAATCCACGTTTTGCTCAACTACTTTTAGAACAATTCGGTGGTGCAACAGGTGAACTCTCTGCGGCTTTACAATATTGGGTACAGTCTTTCCATGTGGAGAATGCAGGTATCCGTGATATGCTTCAAGACATAGCTATTGAAGAGTTTAGCCATTTGGAAATGGTAGGCAAAATGATTGAAGCTCACACTAAAAGCGTGGACCAAACCGAGGCTTTCAAGAGTACTTTGTTTGCTGTACGTGGCAAAGGACCGCACTTTCTAGATAGTCAAGGTAATGCTTGGACAGCTAGCTATTTAAATGAAGGTGGCGATGTAGTACGGGATTTACGAGCTAATATTGCTGCCGAAGCTGGTGCACGTCAAACCTATGAGGAGTTGATTAAGTTAGCTACCGATGAAGGAACCAAAAACACACTTGTTCATCTTCTCACACGGGAAATCTCCCATACCCAAATGTTTATGAATGCATTGAATAGCTTAGGTAAATTAACTGATCCGTTGTTTGGTAATGTCCAACCTGATAGCACCGTTGACATATACTATAACTTGTCTACTAACGGGATAGAAGATGAACGTGGTCCTTGGAACTCAGAGCCAAATTTCCGTTACATTGCAGATCCCTTGAGTCAACGTTCATAAACTACCGGACTTTGGAATGGAACGTGATAAATACCCAGTGGCGCTAGGTTCTAAAGCACCCTTTTCGGTTCATTCCACAAAATAGCAGTGCTTACTATTCGGGAACACTGCTATTTTCACAAACTTCTATCGTCCGAGTAAAAAACGAGAGTTCTTCGAAATAGCGTAGTAAGATTGCCAGTGTTGGAGAAGTCAACTGATCATAAAGTCGTGCGGGTTGGTCTATGTGTCCGTGCATAGTTTGGCGATTCTGCCCTCCACCCCGCTCCCCGGTTGAGCGTTGGTCAACTCTCGTCAGGGGGTTCGCTTCGAGGCTGAAAATAATGGCAACCGAACCTGAAAGCAGCTACCGACACCAATTTCACTAGTGACGCTAATATCTCCTCCATGAGTTGTAGCGATAGCTAAAGCAATAGCTAATCCCAAACCGACTCCCCCCTCCCGTCGACTTCTAGCTTGATCTGCCCGCCAAAAGCGATCAAAAATTAGCGTCAGGTGTTCTGGAGCAATACCAATACCTGTATCTTGAAAAGTGATGACTACTAGGTGTTCAAGTTTAACAAGTGAAACGATGACAGATCCTCCTTCGGGTGTGTAGTGCAAAGCATTTTGCAAGAGATTAGAAAATAATCGCTTCAATTGAATAACTTCACCCTTGACAAAAACTTCAGTGGATATTTCTGATATCAGCTGAATATCTTTAGATAGTGCTTGCAGTTCAAATAACTCCACCAAATCCTCTAAAAGTTCGTCGAGGGGAATAGCTATCCATTCACTCCTTTGAGTATTTGTTAGTATATCGGTTCGAGCTAATAAAAGTAAATCTTCTACTAATCGAGTCATTTGGTTCGTTGCGGATACAATTCCTTCTAATTTATTTACATGAGATGGATGAATTATTTCTGGATAATTCATAAGCACATCAACTGAAGTTTTAATGACTGTTAAAGGACTACGCAACTCATGAGAAGCATCTGCAGTAAACTGTTTTAACTGCTGAAAACTTTGTTGAATTGGCTGCAAAGATTGTCCTGTAAGCCACCAGCCACCCAGACTACTAAGAATTATGACAATAATTCCTCCCAATTCAAATCCTAATAAAAGTCTGTCAAGCTCTTTTTCTAATTCTTTTGTGGATTCACTCACCCGCACATAACCTACAAGCTTTTTTTGTCCTCCAGTCAAACGCGGATAAACAGGAATAGTAATGCTGCGGATTTTTTTGTATTGGCTAACATTAAAATTAGCAGTAAACGACTCCTGAGAAATAGTATTTCCCGCTTTTGCCAAAAGTCGACCTTTGACATCAAACCACTCTACTCCTTGACGATTTTGGCGTAAATCTTGCCAAGGGATATCTAAATCTCCATCATCGCTATCCAAAATTCGGGGAATTTTAGTATCAATAGCTTTTTTATCAGTTTGCATTGCTATTAAGTTGTGGGAAGCTGCCGTTGCTAAGTTTACAATTTCTCTATCTAGTTTTTGATAAAGATTGTAAGATAAAAAATGGTAGACAACTATAGTCGAGGTTCCCCAAATTGTCACCATTACACTTAGGTAAGAAAACAAAAGACGTCTACTTAAAGCCTGAAACATCCACTTAAAAAACTTGTTTGAGTCGATAACCTAAACCGTATACTGTTTCAATAAAATCAAAACTGGCTCCAGCCAATTTTAATTTCTGTCGCAAACTGCGAATATGGACTTTTATTGTTTCTTCTCCAGGCGGCTCTTCAAAAGACCAAAGATGTTTTAAAATATCATTGCGATTCAACACTTGATGACTGTGACGTAGAAACAATTCCAAAATTTTATATTCTTTCGGAGTTAGATGTACTGGTTGTCCATTATATGTCACTTGACAATTACTTGGGTCTAGACGCAAGTTCTCCCATTCAAATACAGGAGGTAAAATTGTAATTCCCCGTCTTAATAAAGCACGAATGCGAGCCATCAGCTCTTGTAGATCAAAGGGTTTGACGACATAATCATCTGCTCCTGCATCTAGCCCAATGACTTTATCTGTGCTAGTGTCTAGTGCAGTTAGCAACAGAATCGGAAAAGAATAACCTTTTTGCCGTAGTTGTCGGCACAAACTTATCCCATCTAACTTTGGTAGCATTAAATCTAGCAGTATCAAGTTATAAGGAAAGGCTTTAACAAACTCCCATCCTAGTTGACCATCGCTAGCGATATCAACAACATAACCTTGATCCGTCAGCACTTCTGCAAGTGGTTGTGCAATACGCTCATCATCCTCAACTAAAAGAATTTTCATAGCATTTTCGTGTTGTTATCGCCAAAGGCAGTCACAATGAAACAAGTTTCCCCGCACTGCATGTAAGTAGAATTTTTTCCTGTTCCCTGTTCCCTACTTACAAGTCAGTCACTCTTACGCGGGCGATCGCCGACAACCAAAGATGAAAATATCAGTTTCTGCGTCTCCCCTCAGACCGTCCCCGCGTCTATTTGGCATTATGGATTCTTCTCTTAGACGCTTGGGTTAGAACCGTCTCGGAAGCATAGCACAGGGAACAAGGGGTTTAAGAGGGAAGCTTCCTGTAGGGTAGCACAGCCTCGTTGTAGTGACTAATGCTACAAAGCGGTCTATTACCCAGCACTCCTAGTTTCCCTAAATGCATATTTAGTAAAGAAGCACTCACTAATTTAATCGACAATTTAATACTAATGAAGTATACAAGGATTTTCAGCTTAGGAATAAATTTTTCCGAGTTCTTTACCTTTGCTTAATTTAAAATTCCATTTTGACCCACACTCAGACGCTCGTTCGCAAAGCGTCTCCCCTTGGGAGATGACTCGAACACAGCTGCGCTATCGTACAGAATCCCAAGCTGAATTCTGACGGATGTGTTTTGAGTTCTTCTTCATAAAAGTGCCAAAAGTAGCCAAGAACCTAAAAAATTTGAACTTATACAAAACTTTCCGAGTTCTTTACCTAAGTTATTTTAGTATTGAGTATGGATTTGGAAAACTTATTCTCCCGCGCATCACCTCATTTTACAACACCGATTCAGTAATCGGAATCATCAAAAACCTGGTTTCTTGGTTTTGTAAGAAGGAATATTTGATTGTGTAAGACCTTACAATAAGCTTTTTCGATCTCGAATTTTATTAATGAATCGGTGTTCTAGATGTAAGCGCAAAAAAATTACACTTGTGAGATCTTTATCTTAACTTCCTGTGAGGAAAAGAAAGTGAGGGCAAAACAAATGACATACACAATACAACAGTTTAAGTTTGAACAGCAGTATGACATTCGCACAATAACACTAAAAGGCGAAACATGGTTTGTTGTACAAGACTTGTGTAAAGCGCTTGGTTATATTGAGCCGATAGAAAGTCACGATATAGAAGGTTTATCGCATTACTTAGAGAGGGAATATGTAATAAATACAGGTCAGTTATGGCATGTTTTAAAGTTTACTAATAAGTCAGGACTTTATTCATTGATAATGATCAGTGGGAAACCAGTAGCAAAACGGTTCAAACAATGGATAAACAGTGAAGTGTTAGTGAGCGCTCGTCAGATTGCTGATGACAACGACACATTACAAACTAATACCGAAGAGTTGGAACAACTCAAATCTTTGTATAGTAGTGTGGCTTGTTTTTGCTTATAATATATGTGGTAAATTTTACAAAATCAACTGCCACACTGTGGGTGATCGCTTGCGAATGCGCATTTGGGCTAAATGTGGCAGAACGATCGCACTTCTAAGATGGCTGATATTCGGACACGTTGGTGTGGTAGAAAGCAAACTGTGGTTCTGCTGTAAAGGGGGGTTGGGTTTCATGAAAGTAAAAATTTTTACATCAAAATACTTGAAAAGCAGTGTATGTACATAAGTTGTGATTTTGGTTGAGCAGTGATGAATCGTCGCAATTTTTTAACTTTCGTTGGTGTAGGCTGGGTAGTAAGTTCTCTACCAGTAGCAATTGCAGCTTGTGCTTCCGAAAAGACATCTAACGGCTGGCAAAAAGTCGGTAAAGTAGGAGATTTAGATAACGCAGGTCAATTGCTTGTAAAAAAGTAATTAAGCCTGCCCTCCTCTCCTGACAACATGCGTGGGATGGTGTTTTAAGACTCATTTTCAACCCCTATCTCATCCCCTCATAGATGAGGTTTTTACCAGCATTTATTCTTCTGACTCCTGAATTCTGACGAATGTGTTCTTTTTGATAAAAAAGTACTCTTAGTAAGACACAAGAGTACTTCTATTATTTATCTGGTGAAGGAAGTATGTCTATTATGAATATGCAAGACTATACCCTATATATAGTAACATTTTTTTTATTATTCGAGATTAAAGACAAAAAATAAATCTTTCCGAGTTCTTTACTTTTGCATAATTTCAAATCCTATATCGTTACGAAATATTTAACTCCTGTAGAACTTCCCGAGTTTTTTACTTTTTCAATTTTATTCTTGAAAGGTTCCCGAATATTTATCTTTATATAAAATAAAAATATAATGAGTACAGACATGTCACTAGATTCTGATTTTAGATGCGCTTTATGCAGACAAAAACTATCTGAAAACCACAAGGAAAATTGTAAAGGGTATCAGCCTGATAAATGTCCTAATTGCGGTAAGGCTTTCCCGAAGGACTTCGACAGGCTCCGCTTTAATGGTTATCTCAGTCCTCGTAATGTTCGTAGTATTGTTCAATCTCAAGCACAAGCTAGTAGTCTTTGTGCAGTCAGTCAAATTGGTCGTTTAGTTTATAAAAATATGGTTTCTCTAGTCTGGACGATTAATCAAGAATTTGGCAACAAGTTGAAATACTTATTGCATAAGTTATCAAGAAAGGCAGAGGGCAGGAGGCAGCTATGCTGAAGGGAATACTGGCTCCTGACGTCTGCCCGTGACTGAAAGGAACAAGGGTCTAAAACCCCATCGTCTACACGGTGTTTACAATTGGTTGGGGTCTGAATCCCCAACGAAAGTGTTCCTTCTGCCCTCTGCCTTCGTACTTCTGCCTTCTTCAATGCATTGATCTGATGACAGGGTGTTAGGGTTGGGGGAATCCACGACAAAACAGGACAAGCAAGCGCAAAACTAGATAGATGTTTAACACCTAACCCTGAACTTGGTTTGTCCTGTTTTGTCCGGGAACAATGTAGCGGCAGCACTATGGTGTTCATTTCATTGGGACTGCCTTACCCTGAAGCGAAAACCTGGATAAAACAGCCCAGATGAGATGAAAAAAGCCAAAAAACTTTGGCATATACATCTAGGAATAATTTAAACTTATATTTAAAAAACTAAATGCTTCCAGTATTGGTCGCTGAAATGGGAGAAAATCAAAGAAAATGATGCTTGCTCTACAGGTATTCCTACTGCTTCTGATTGGGGGATCGGTGATATTTTACATTTGGTGTGCTATTGAGACTAGTCTTTTTTTCAGAGCGAAATCACGGTCTCAAAACAAGAGTCATTCACCTGTTTCAGTGTTGATTTCAGTTTGTGGGGTTGATGCAGATGCTCAGAAAAATTGGAACAGCTTTTGCCAACAAGATTATCAAAATTATGAAGTACTATTTGGCGTCATGAATCTCAATGACCCAGCTGTTCCCATCTTGAAAGAACTGGTTGCCAAATACCCTAACCGCGCTAAACTGGTCTTCTGTCTGGAGGAGCGCGGTATTAACCACAAGTTCAGTAATCTTACTCATCTACTTGAGGCAGCACAGCATGAAATCATTGTCCTGACAGACAGCGATATATGGGTAAAACCGGAATATTTGCATACAGTAACATCGCCCTTGGCAGATCCGAAGATAGGCATTGTCACCTGTGGTTATCTTGGTCACCAGCCAAATTCTCTACCTGCAATGTTTGCTTCTTTTGGAAGATGCATCGACTTTATCCCCAGTGTATTGATAGCTCGTAGTCTAGAAAGGGGTCTCAAATTTGCTCTTGGTGCTACCATTGCTACCCGTAAATCTGTACTGGAGGAAATTGGTGGGTTAAAAAGTGTTGTCAACCGGATAGGCTGTGATTACTACATTGGTAATATGGTAGCTGCTGCTGGCTATCGCGTCGAACTGTCACAATATATTTTGGAAACTAACAACGGACTTGAAGGTTTGCAACATTTGTTACAAAGGGAGTTACGTTGGGCGAGAATGAGCAGATGGAATCGAGGGTGGTTGTATTACACGATCGCCTTTACATATGGAACTGTTTACTGCATCCCTTTACTAATACTTTCCGATGCTGCACAATGGGCAGTTATTATTTGCTTAATTACTGTATTTATCAGAATTGCTCAAGCAGTGATATGTATATATAGTATGGGCTGTACTAGGCTCTTGTGGGGTCTGTGGACGCTTCCAATTCACGATTTTAAGAATTTTGCGATTTGGCTAGCAGGTACATCAGGTCGGACAATCCATTGGCGTGGGCGACATCTGCGAATTCTATCTGGTGGCTTTCTCGAAGAGAAAGCTAGCAGCTAATTGTTTGTCATACTAGGAGGACGCATTTGTTTATAGAAGAGTGAACATATAAAGATGAAAGTTTTAATTGCTGGAGTTGATGGATATTTAGGTTGGTCTTTAGCGCAGTATTTGACTGTTCGGGGACATGAAGTCGCTGGAGTAGACATCTTCTTTCGTCGCCAATGGGTGGAGGAGATGAACTCTTGTAGCGCGATCCCTATCGCTCCTATGGAAGAGCGACTTCAAGCATTTAGAGAACGTTTTGGCTGTGAGCTACATTTTTGGTCAGGAGATTTACGCGATTATACCTTTGTGGCGCAGGTTTTGCGGGAATTCCAACCAGAGGCGATCGTTCATCTTGGTGAGTGTCCTTCCGCACCATACTCCATGATCGATGTCTCTCATGCAGTTTTTGTACAGACTAATAACATTACGACAACATTTAATCTACTATTTGCGATACGGGATATTTGCCCCCAGGCTCATTTGGTTAAATTGGGGACAATGGGTGAGTATGGGACACCTAACACTGATATTCCAGAAGGCTTCTTCGAGATAGAGTACAACGGAAGACAAGATCGATTTCCTTTCCCTCGTCAAGCAGGCTCGTGGTATCACTGGAGCAAAGTACATGGTTCTAACAACATTATGTTTGCTTGTAAAATTTGGAATCTGCGAGCAACAGACGTTATGCAGGGAGTGGTTTTTGGGACTCGTATTGATGAGATGGGTGATGATCAACGACTCATGACTCGATTAGACTTCGATCAAGCCTTTGGCACAGTTATTAACCGCTTTTGTTCTCAAGCAGTAATTGGACATCCCTTAACTGTATAATATATTCACCTGCTTGTATATCAAACCGTCTAATCAAATTCAAAAGCCTGACACAGAATTGTCACACGAGAGTTTTAGTTTAAATTGTAGTCTAGTTAAAATCCAGTATGAAACACCCAATCGTTGAAAAAGCTTATGGTAATTGGCGAGCGAGCGTCTATGCTCATCCTGTTCAACCTGACAAATTCTCATATACATTGACGCTTACCGACCAATTACGACTAAACCCTGAACCGATCACTCCTGAGCATCTATATTTATTCAGTTGCTTTGAGAGTTCCCAAGAGGCATTGCTTGCTGGTATTGACGGAATAAAAAACTCCACACCAAAATAAAATCTACACCGGAATTGTCTGTTGGCTGATCGCGTAAAGCTAAAAAAAAAAGAACGGAACATGCTGCGGTAACTTGGGGAGCGATCACACTTAAAAGTACCGGGTTTACAGCGTAAAGTTCAAGCTATATAAGCTTTTTGCTGATTTTTATGTTTTCAAGTACATATAAATGTGCGAACCCATATATGTGCGAATTAGGAAAGCTGAAACTTAATAAACACTTCTGTTTTTGTGGCGACCCCAAAATTGCATTCCCCTGTCAATTTTACTTAAAAATCGCTAAAAGACATTCGTGCAGTTTTCTTAACTTACCACTGATGTTCTTTCCTAGTTCTTGACTTTTGATATCTATTGTAAAGTCATTAAGCTGAATTGAAAGAGGCTTTACACTTTGAGGCTATGGCAAATCAAAAGATGAAAGCGTTTCGACAATCAGATGAACACGACACAGGCAACCGAGTCAGTAAGGTTCCGCATGTCAACTTTGCGTTCTGGGTGATCAAGATCTGCGCGACAACAGTCGGGGAAACAGGCGGCGATGCCCTTTCCATGACTTTGAAGCTCGGCTATGCCGTCAGTAGCTTGATCTTTTTGGGGTTCTTCTGTATCACGCTTGTTGCTCAGGTCATGTCGAAGCGGTATCACCCGTTCTTTTATTGGGCGGTTGTGGTTGCCACCACAACCGTTGGGACAACAATGTCGGACTACCTTGATCGCACCGTCGGACTTGGCTACGTGAAATCATCGATATTACTGTTGTGCGGTGTCATTGTCGTCCTCTTTATATGGAGTCGTGTCACTGGGTCAATTGAGTTCGAGAACATAACTACCAAGAAGAACGAGGTCTTCTACTGGCTGACGATTCTGGTGTCAAACACGCTTGGCACGGCACTAGGCGATTTCGTCGCTACAACCACTGGTCTTGGATTTGAGCAAGGTGCTCTCGTATTCACCGTCCTGCTTGGGCTTGTGATGATCGCACACTTTTTTACCAATATTCGAGACAACGTACTTTTTTGGGCTGCATATGTTCTGACGCGTCCTTTGGGAGCTACACTCGGCGACACCCTAACCAAGCCGCACTCTCAAGGAGGCTTCGAACTAAGTCGTATCACTTCTTCGCTCGTTATCATGGCGCTTATGGTTGTTGGGATATTTTTCACATCTAGAACGACCAAACAGTTTCTCAACTCTTTCAAGCGCAAAAGAGTCTAGACTGCTGTGCTTGGGGAGATCCATGACGACTCTCCGGACGGAGATTCTTTGACACAGTAACACTTGGTAGAAGGTTATGACTTGAACCGTTCCAGATGTATAAAAATAAAATAGCCGCCTTAAACGAATTACTAAGTAGTTGGACAAAATTAAATTCATAGGTGGAGAGAGGGAACTCTTAACAGGGAACGGGGAACAGCAAAACAAAGTGTGTAATTAATTCTGTCCAGGTACTTAACTGCGCCCATGACCAACCACGTTTAGCTTTGCTGGGCACAGACTCAGGTTCTTCGATTTATTTATATTTATGCCTTAAGTGCCTTATATACATAAGACCAACGGTAGCAGATCGCTTTAACTCAAAGCTAAACGTACTGTAAAACAACTACCAATACCCAACTGACTTGTCAGCGTGATCTCCCCGCCGTGGTTTTGAACAATAGCCATAGCGATCGCCAGTCCCAGACCAGAACCTCCAGAGTGATACGACCTTGCCGCAGACGCCCGCCAAAATCGCTCAAAAACTTGGCGAAGATGTTCTGGTGCAATTCCAATCCCTGTATCCTTCACACAGACATATAACTGCTGACCAGCAAGACGAGTTTTGATCTCAATAGTACCTTGAGCAGGTGTGTACTGGATCGCGTTTTCAATTAAATTGGCAAACACTCTTGTCAGTTGAATTGAATCACCCAGCACAAACAATTGTTGACTCACCTGTTGAGATTTTGTATGAAAACTCTTGAGCAGATGAATTTGTTTGAATTCGGCTTGTGGCTGATAAAGCTGGACTAAGCTATCTAAAATCTCCTCTACAGCTACTGCGTCGCGTTTATGGATCTGAGCTTGGTCACTACGGGCCAATAGTAGTAAATCTTCTGTTAGGCGAGTCATCTGATTAGCAGCGTTAGCGATCGCTTCTAACTTTTCTGCATCTGTGGAGCGTATTCCTTCTGGATATTTTAGTGCTACTGCTATATTAGTTTTAATAACTGTTAAAGGACTACGGAGTTCGTGAGACGCATCTGCGGTAAACTGCTTCAGTCGTTGAAAACTTTGCTCAATTGGCTGCAGGCTCTGTTGAGTTAGCCAAACACCACCAACTCCACTCAAAACTAGAGCAATAACAACACCACCGCCTAACCCCCAATCCAATTTGTTAATTGTTTCATCAAGCTCTTCTAAAGATTGACTTACTCGCACATAACCCATCACGCGACCATTGCCACTTTTCACAGGTAAAGTCACTCCCAGAATGCGAACTTTACCAATCTTCTGTGTTTGTATACTTTCTTGATGAGAAAGCGGTAAGGTTAATATGTATTGTCCTTGTTGATCAATGGAGCGGCCTTCCACATCAAATGATTGCAAAGCTTGATGATTATTAATAAGTTCTTGTAATGGAAAATCGCTTTCTCCTTTCTGTAGACCATCATCTACCTCAGCATTAGCAGCACTCTGTCCTAAAGTTCTCAGTTTTTCTATAAGTTGTTGGTTAAGGTTATGAGTAAAGAAAATTCGCACAGCAAGGGTAAATATTCCTAGTATTGAAGCCAGAACAGACAAATAAGATAATAATAGTTTATATTGGATTTGCTGAAACACAGATTGATTCCTTAACCAGTTTCTTAAGAAGAAATACACAGGCGATAACCAACGCCGTATACAGTCTCGATTATTTCTGGCTCCCCACCTGCCGTTTTGAGTTTCCGACGCAAATTAGTCAAATGAGTTTTCACAGTTTCTTCTCCAGATTCTTTATCAATTTCCCAAAGCTTTTCTAACAAATATGAGCGAGTAAAAACTCGATGAGGATTTCTCAAAAATACTTCTAATATCATATATTCTTTAGGAGTTAATGAGATAATATTCCCATTATAAGTTACGATCCGTGTACTTGGCTCAAATCGGAATTTGCCATATGTCAAACATGGTGGTTGATGGCTTTCGTTTCGACGTGATAAGGCTCTAATTCTAGCAGCTAGTTCTTCTAGTTCAAATGGCTTGACAAGATAATCATCAGCTCCTGCGTCCAGTCCAATCACTTTATCTGTTGTTGTATCTCGTGCTGTCAGCATCAATATCAGCATCTTACATCCAGAAGAACGTAACCGTTTACACAAGTTAATGCCATCCAGAAGAGGCAGCATCAAATCTAATAAAATCAGATCATAGGGAATTGTTGTAGCTTGTGACAATCCCTCTATGCCATCACCTGCTATATCCACAACGTGATACTGATGTTTTAAATCTTCAGCTAATGGTTTAGCAATTCTCTCATCATCTTCAACTATTAAAATTCTCATTGTTTAGTAGACTCCAAACTGAACTATTCCAACAGGAATATCTGTGTTTATTCCGACAAACTTCACCTTAACTGGATAATCCCAGCCATTAGAAATACCATGAATATTTACCTCGTTTAGAGAAACATTAAGAGTCGTTCCCGAGGAAACCGGTTGGGGGAAAGTTATAACTATTTTCTTTCCATCGATAGCAATACCGGCCTGAAGATTTATCTGTGAATTATCAGATACTGTTATGTCTTTCCTTACATTTAACCCTGGAGGTATATTAAGTATTACTTCAGAAATTTTGTTACTGGTTTGGGGAATCCATAAACTAAAAGATTGTCGAACAACATTAGCATTACTTGGCTTGACTATTTTAGGAAATTGCACCGCATTAACAATGTCAACAAACGGTTCAGATGCTTTAATAGTTGTGGCTTGTACACAGAAATTAAAAGAAGCAATAGCTAGAGTGAGTGTAGCAGTGTAAATTAGCCTTTTCATAAATTATCCCTTGAAAAAATAAAAAATGTGGGTTGTGTGTTTAAAGCCTACTTCAAAAAAAGATGTGCCTCACTCGAAACGCCACCTCATATCTTTCACCTGTCCGTACAAACCCAGCGTAAAAAGATGCACGATAAGGCTACCTGATTTTTCTTGGTTTTTATCGCTAAATCAAGGGCTGTAGCTTAATACTGACTAATAAAAATACAACCAGGTTTTCAGGTGCAAGATGTGAGCCACGCGCTCTGGTCTGTGGCGTCCAAGTTTTCAATCCCAAGGCGCTCATTCGTGGGTAAAGAGTTCAGATCTCTCTGCTTCCTATGAAAGATAGATATTCGGTAAGAGCTATGCGTTTGTTTTTACTTGTTGACTTGTTCCCTGGGCAAAATCCATTTAAGATTGAGCTTATAGAAACTAATTTTGATAAGTAACAAAGCTTTGGCCTCTATATTACCTCCTTAATCCTACTCTAGATATTAAATGTCAAGAACTTGGAAAGATTTGTACATCCTTTCGTTCTACAAACTAGGTTAGTCCCGGCGCATCTAACTTTTCACGGGATCTAGAAAGGGAGAAAAGGTTCGCGATAGTTAGGACTCTGTTGGCAAAATATTACCAAAAAAAGGAACGGGGAACAGTGAACAGGAAAGCAAAAGGCAGGAAGCATAATTCGGGCAAACATTCTCCTAATGGCTACCAAACCTGGGGCGCGGGGATTGGAGTATACAATAGTTCTGTTTTTTAAGAAGTTGCACCAAAAAGGCTGTAAATTAAGCCAGCTAGAACAATCAAAGTTACGATTATATAAGTCAAGTTCCTTTGGCGCACAAAGGCAAACAGAGAAAAAAGCACTCTGGCGACTGGTGTGGCGATTAATAGTAGTAATCCAAATTGGATAATACCGCGACGACCACCTGATAAAACTGCTGTTCCTACTCCTTCAAGAGAGCGAAAATCTGCAGGTTCTCCCTGGAAAAACCGGTAATTGGCAGGATTATTACCGTAGCGGATCAAGTACAAAACTCCGCCTACCAGAACGACAGTCGTCGCAAAGAGGACTCCAAATCTTAAAAGGTTCCCGACAAACTGCTCGATTCGATATTCATTCCATCTGCGTCCGAGTTGAACCATCTAAATCCCTCCAGTTAAACCTTTATATATCATCTCAATTGCCAAAGCCAAAATCACAAGGCTGAAGATAATTCGCAAAAGCCCAATCCTAGCTCTTACCAATACTCTTGCGCCTAACAAAGCTCCTAATAGTACCCCTAACATAACTGGCATTGCTAATCCTGGATCAATATAACCCCGCTTCAGGTAAACTCCAGCACTAGCTGCTGCAGTCACTCCAATCATAAAATTGCTGGTCGTGGTAGAAACTTTAAATGGAATACGCATCGCTTGATCCATTGCCAGAACTTTAACTGCGCCCGAGCCAATGCCAAGTAATCCTGAAAGTATACCAGCAACAAACATGAGCCCAAATCCAACAGGTACAGCACGGACGTTGTAAGACTTTTCTCCATCAGGAGTTGGATAACTACCGTTGAGTTGGAGAACAGTTGCCAGACGATCTGGGGGTTCGTTGTCTAGATGTTCAACGCGGTGTTGACGCGATACGTAAGCACTATAAAGTAAAACAACTCCGAAAACAATAGCGATCGCTCTGTTAGAAACCATACCAGCCACTATAGCCCCGACTATTGCACCAAAAGTTGTTGCTACTTCTAGAAACATCCCCAAATGCATGTTAGTGTAACCTTCCTTGACGTAGGCAGATGCAGCACCGCTAGATGTAGCAATTACAGACACTAGTGAAGCGCCAATAGCATATCGAATATCGACCCCAAACACCACAGTCAACAAAGGCACAATTACCACTCCACCCCCTAACCCAGTCAATGAACCCAGAAAACCTGCGGTTAAGGAGCTAAGCCAAACTAATAAGGAAAACTCTAAAATGTTCACTTTTGTAAATTTTACGGCACTTAAATTACTGATTTTGAGGAGATGATTTATCCAACCGAATCACCAACATTTGTAAAAATTACCCGGATAGCGCTGACAAGCAGTAAAACCCCGAATATTCTTTCCAAAACTACATTAGATAATCCGGTTCCTACTTTAGCTCCTATCCATCCACCTAATACAAAACCCAAACAGAGTAATGCTGCTATTTTTAAGTCTACATATCCTTGTCTATAGTAAGTCCATGCAGCCAAGATATCGATAGGAGGAACAAGCAAAGCTAATGTTGTACCCTGAGCTTGATGTTGCGAAAATCCCAATAGGAAAATTAAAGCAGGCAGAATAATTATCCCGCCTCCGATTCCAGTTATTCCGCTGACTATTCCCGCAATTAATCCCAATATTAGACAAAGTAAAACAGTATCCATCGTTTTGTGTACCATTGACTCAAATTTTGTAAATCTCTGGTTAAGAACTAAGAGATAAAATTTATGAAGAAGAATTCAGGAGTCAGGAGTCAGAAGTCAGAATGATAAATACTGGTTAAAACCTCGTTCCTTGTCGACGAGATAGGGATTGAAACTTTTCCTAAAACACCATCCCTTTATGGGTGGTGAGACCAGCGCTGCAAGAAACGGGTTTCCAACGCCACTTGCTTTAAGCGGGGAGACCCCGCCAACGCAGTGGCTCCTCCGTGGGCGACTGGCGTTAGCGAGGAACGGGCATGGCTGCGCGTAGCGTCTCCGCTCTTGAGAAGGGTGCATTCTGACCCCTGTATTCTGACTCCTGACTCCTTTTTATTTTTTTTAATTTTGCCCAAAGTACTTAATTTAAGTTTACGTAAGCATATTCATACCAGCAATCATTCTTTTTTGTTAAAATGATAAATAAAAATGATTGAACGACTAAAAACCTCTAAATATTGGATTGGGTTCTAAACCGACAGCCAATTATGTAGTACTCAACAACTTGACTGAGGAAGCTCATAATATAGATGCCTAAGCATCGTATTGCGAGATTAACTTGAGATAGTCACACAAACTACACAAATTTGACAGAGAATTATCACACGAAGCTATTAGAATCCATCTTTGTAACTAGATGGACGAAAATACGTTGACAGATAAAACTTTCCAAGCATTGAAGTATAAATTACACTTTAAACAGATAAAAAATCTTTGTTTAAAATTTTCTGCAAGCCTTATATAACAAGGCTTATACACATTCCCGAAAAAGCTACTGCCTTAACCGTTTGTAATACATTAACCGTATAGATTGTTGAGAAAGATTGAGCATGAGTTATCTGATAAATCTCCTGCCAGAATACTGTCGTAATTACCTGAATCGTGATATTTTAGCTCGCTATAGCGTCACGATTTTATCAGTCGTAGTTGCTCTATTACTGAGCATTGTACTACAGTCTCTCATAAAATCGACAGCATTCTCTGTATTTTTTGCTGCCGTAACTTTTAGTGCTTGGTATGGGGGTTTAGGATCGGGATTGCTTGCAACTATTTTGTCAGTTTTAGCCAGCAACTTTTTTTTAACGCCCGTACTTAACGATAATTTAACACTTCGGCATGAAGCAAATCTTCTCCACTTAATTTTATTTAGTATAGTTGCGCTGCTGATTAGTTCTTTAAATACCTCACTCCGGATTGCTCGACAGCGATCTGAAGCCAATTTACTTAAACTTCAACTGAGCGAAGAACGGTATCGTCGGATTGTTGACACCGCTTACGAAGGTATTTGGTTATTGAATAGAAAGTTGCAAACTGAGTACGTGAACCAGCGTCTAGCTGAAATGCTGCGTTATAGCGTAGAAGAAATGAGTGATTGTTATTTTGAGAACTTAATAGTTGAAACAGTTGAGAACGAAGTTCAAACAGTCTTGGTACAATGGCAGGAAGGCACAAGACAGCGATTTGATTGTCGTTTTCGGACTCAAGATGGTTCTGATTTATGGGCAATTGTTTCCACTACGCCCATTGTCAGTACTCAAAATAATTTTAATGGCGTACTTCTAATGTTAACTGATATCACTGAGCGTAAACAGGTAGAAGCGGAAAGAACCTTATTACTTACGCGAGAGCAGTCTGCACGAGCTGAAGCAGAAGCTGCAAATTGTAGTAAAGATCAATTTCTGGCAATCCTTTCCCATGAATTAAGATCGCCCCTTAACCCAATTCTAGGTTGGGCGCAAATACTGCGAAGTCAAAAATTAGATCCAGATACTAGTAATTACGCTCTTCAAATTATTGAACGTAACGCCAAATTGCAAACTAAATTAATTGAAGATTTACTGGATATTTCCCGAATCATACAAAACAAAATCAGTTTAGAGTTATATCCAGTTAACTTGGTATCGACTATTGAAGCAGCAACAGAAATAGTTCGTTTTACGGCAGAAGAAAAAGCAATAAATTTGTTATTGTCAATTGGAAATTTAGATTCAGGAAATACAGATAAATCTCTCGAATATTTGGAATGCCATTCATTGAGTCATCTGAAAACTTCCTTAGAACCATATTATGTCTTAGGTGACCCGAAACGTTTACAGCAAATTGTCTGGAATTTGCTGTCTAATGCTATCAAATTTACACCACACGGGGGTCGAGTAGAGATTCAACTGTCTATTGTTGGTGGTAAAGAGAACTCTAATCTAACACAATCAACTCAAAATTTTGCTGAGATTAAAGTTACAGACACAGGTATAGGAATTCAATCTGAATTTTTACCTTATGTTTTTGAATTTTTTCGCCAAGCAGACAATACCACAACTAGAGAATTTGGCGGTTTAGGCTTGGGACTGGCAATTGTTCGCCGCTTAGTAGAACTCCATGGTGGAACTATCGATGCTCAGAGCATGGGACAAGGTCAAGGAGCAAGTTTCATTGTTAAACTACCACTTTTACAACATAGCGATAAAATAGAAAAAATAAAGAACTCAAAAACTCTTCCACATCTTAGTTCTACTCCTTTGCCTCTAGCAGGCTTAAAAATTTTAGTGGTCGATGATGAACCAGACAATCGAGAAATGCTTGTATTTATGCTGGAAGAGTATGGAGCAATTGTCACTACTGCTGGATCAGCTGAGCAAGCATTACAAGTTTTGGTTGATTCACAGCAGGATTTACTCATCAGCGATATTGGGATGCCAAATGTTAATGGTTATATGTTGATGAGTCAAATTAGAGCAAGTGTTGTAGAACAAAATCGACAGATTCCGGCGATCGCCTTAACTGGGTATGCTGGCGAATTGGATAGAAAACAGGCAGAATCAGTAGGTTTTCAAACAAGCTTAGCTAAGCCTGTAGAGCTAGATGAGTTACTCGCAACTATTTTAAGAGTTATCAGTTAAGCTGTTACGCACTTAATTTGTATATGGGACTGACCATGAATACAGGTTGGCAAACTCAGGATAGATTCTTAGAACTGCACTTGCACTGGCTGACAGTGATAGGCGAACATCTCCAGGATGAAACAGGACAAATCTTGGAATATTGGCGGGTAGAAAAAGCAGACTCGGCAATTATTTTACCAATTCAAAATCAACAGTTGATTTTACCACCACCAACTTATCGTCCAGGATTGGGAGAAAAAACACTTGATTTCCCTGGGGGAAGGGTTCTACAAGGAGAAGACATTATTACAACTGTACATAAAATTCTCCAACGAGAATTGGGAATACTCCCAGAAAATATTTCCCAACTGACACCTTTAAATAATCAAGGTTGGGCTGTAAATAGCTCCTTCTCTAACCAGAGGCTGTTTGGCTTTGTTGCTGAATTACAGCCCACTGCACAGATTCCTTCAAATTTTATCGGGTCTATGTACCCAACTAATGATACTGGGATAGCGTCCTTACTTAAGGCATTAATTTGCTTACAATGTCGGGCTGTATTGTTAGAGTGGAGGTTTCGAGTTAACGAATGTTCATTAATTTCTAACCCAATATAATCAAATCCACCAAGGTTTTTCTCCTGTGCGGGGATCAGTCTGTGTCCAAGTTGAGATCAAAATGCTGTTGTCGATGACAGTAACGTGGACAATCTTGAGTGGGAGGGGTGCTGGACCACGAACTACAGTTCCATTAGGAGCATAGAGGGAACCGTGACAAGGACATTGAAATTGCTGATCCATAGGGTTCCAAGGGAAGGTGCAACCAAGGTGAGTGCAGTTATCCACAATACCAATAGAATCCAAAGAGTTACTTTCTGTCACTGTCAAATACGTTGGTTCATGGTTCAAACCTGCAACCAAGGCACGAGTTCCTGGTACTTCTGCTAAGATTTGCGTGGCTGGGATTGGATTACCCAGAATATCTTTAGCAATAATGGCACCTCCCTCTCCCGTTGATTCTGCAGGAGGGATGAAGAATTTACCTACAGTGTAAAGGGCAGAACCTGCCGTAGTAGCGACAGAGGCTCCAGTCAAAAAATTGAGGAGTTGTCGCCGGGATAGGGATGAACCTTCGAATGGAAGACTTTTGTCCATAATGCATATCCTTGATTTCAAGTAGCGTATTCAATTTGCAAAGCACGTGGCTTTGCTTGAAGTGACTAACTCTGCCATTAGTTCCGCAACAGGTATCATTTGTTTGGCACGTCCTGCATTACTGCCGGAAAAAACTAGCCCATTTTCAATATCTCCTCGTGTAGCTTTATCCAGTGCCTGAATAATGCAGAAGGATTTCTGTTCATCGCGGCATTTACAAGCATGGAGACAATTAAACAAACAGCGTTTTTCTACATCCGGTGAACCGGCAATCACCTTGTTTACAAATGCATTTCGTAATGTTCGCCCTGGCATTCCTACTGGACTGGAAATAATCACTACATCTTCTGGTTTGGCATGCAGGTGAAATTCTTTGTAGCGAATATCGGCATCACATTCGTCTGTGGTGATAAAGCGAGTGCCAATTTGTACACCACTCGCTCCTAATGCTAGCATCCGGTCGATATCTGCCCGATCCCAGACTCCGCCAGCCGCAATCACTGGAATGGATTCACCAACTTCCTGTTTGAGATAGGACACTAATTCGGGGATAACCTGTTCCGCTTCGTTAGTGAGATCGCCCAACTCCTCAAGTTTTGCCCCCAGATGCCCACCCGCTGAATTGGGATTTTCCACGACAAAGGCATCAGGTAGCCGTCCGTATTGACGTTCCCACTTCCGGCACATAATTCGAGCTGCACGAGTGCTGGAGACAATTGGCACCAATGCTACTTCTGGATACGCCAGGGTATACTCTGGCAATTGCAACGGCAGTCCCGCACCAGAAATAATTAGATTAACACTTTCTTGAGCCGCAGTTCGAACCAGTGTCTCATAATCTTGAGCAACAACCATTGCATTGATCCCCAAAATCCCGTTAGGGCTTAAGGCACGGGCTGCTCGAATTTCATCAATCAGCGCCAACCGATTTGCCTCAAAAAACTGCTCTCTGCGCTTGCGACTGGGCTGGGTGATATCAAAGTAAGGCGAGTTTAGCCCTAGAGCAACAGCAGATATTATCCCAATACCGCCTGCGTTGGCAACGGCAGCAGCAAGGTGTGCTCCAGAAATACGGATCCCCATCCCACCTTGAATGATGGGATAGCGAGCAATGTGTTGACCAATTTGGAGTAAAGGTAATGATGGCATATAGGTATTTCTGTCTCCCCTGCTTATCCTACGCAGTATTGTCACGACTCTTTTTTATTTTACATCTATTTTGAAACAATATAACTATATAGTTATAATATTTTTATGCGAGTTTCTGCGCTCGCTTATACCTTAATTACTCAATTGCTATCATGACTACAATTTTAAACCGCCGTAGCAGTAGCTTATGGGATTGGTTTTGTAGCTGGGTGACCAGTACCGAAAATCGGCTGTATGTAGGTTGGTTCGGTGTGTTGCTGATTCCAACTGCTATAGTGGCAATGATCGTTTTTACCCTCGCATTTATTGCTGCACCTTCTGCGGATCTTGATGGTATCCGCGAACCTGTCAGCGGCTCTTTACTCAATGGCAACAACTTGATAACTGCAGCAGTTGTTCCCACATCCAACGCCGTTGGGCTACACTTCTACCCAATCTGGGAAGCGGCTAACGTAGATGAATGGCTCTACAATGGTGGTCCCTACCAGTTAATTGTGCTACATTTTTTAATTAGCATTTTTGCGTACATGGGTCGTCAGTGGGAATTGAGCTATCGTTTGGGCATGCGTCCTTGGATTGCCGTTGCCTTTTCCGGTCCAGTTGCCGCTGCGACTAGCGTACTTTTAGTTTATCCTATTGGGCAAGGTAGCTTCTCAGAAGGCTTACCATTAGGCATTTCTGGCACCTTCCACTTTATGCTTGCTTTTCAAGCTGACCATAATGTCTTAATGCATCCCTTGCACATGATTGGTGTCGCAAGTGTGTTTGGTGGTGCACTATTGAGCGCTATGCATGGGTCTCTGGTGACGGCAAGCCTGATTCGGGAAACATCGGAACTAGAATCGGCAAATACTGGATATCACTTTGGACAGCAGGAAGCAACCTATAACCTGATGGCAGGTCATGCTGGTTATCTAGGACGGTTGCTGGTTCCCTCTTTGGCATTTCGCAACAGCCGCACTGTGCATTTTTTGCTAGTTGCTTTGCCCACTATTGGCATTTGGTCTGCTGCTTTGGGGGTTGGTGTGATGGCATTCAACTTGAATGGCTTTAATTTCAATCAATCCATTCTGGACAGTCAGGGAAAGGTAATTCCAACCTATGCTGATATCCTCAATCGAGCCGCACTAGGCATCCAGGTAATGCACGCTCCCAATACTCACCATTTTCCAGAAGTATTAGCGAGTAATAATGCTACCTCTGTGACTCTTTAGCTTTAGCGATCGCGATTCATAGCGGAAGATTCCGATTTGAGCTTATTTCAATGAGGGGGTTAGACGTTCAATTATCCCCTCATTTTGGCTTTAGCCAGAAGAGAGGTCAATAAAAGAGGAGTCAGGAGGCAGAATTCAGGAGGAGCCAGTTCTGCAGGAGGGTCTCCCTCTGTAGGAATCTGGCGTTCAGAATACACCAGCCATAGATGGCGTTTTAATGAACAATTTGTTGAATAATTAACGCAGAACCAACACTGATAAATACCCATAACACCATTCCCTGCACCATCGGCTTCCAACCAACTGCTTTTAAAGCTCGTCGTGACAAATTTGTACCAATAAGAAACAGTACTAGCGTCAACCCCGATTCTGATAGATGTTTGAGTAGGGGTGACCAAATAGCTATCCCTGGTACAAACGTCCTGACGACTGAAGCTAGAAGAAACAAGCCAATGAACCAAGGTATCTGTATTCGATTTGAAACTTGTTGCGTATCCTGTGTGTGATCACGTTGGAAAATAAAAGCTGCTATTACACAGACAGGGACAATCCACAAAGCACGCGAGAGTTTTACTGCGGTCGCAGTGTCGAGTGAGCTTAAGCCAAAGTCTGATGCTGCTCCGACAACACTAGAGATATCATGGATTGCTACACCAGCCCAGGTGCCAAACTGTGTTGGTGTTAGGTGCAGCAGATGACCTAGAGGTGGAAAGATATATAATGCTGCTGCATTAAGTAGAAAAACAGTTCCTATTGCTACAGAAATTTCACTTTCTGTAGCGCTAATTACTGAACCAACAGCAGCGATTGCCGAACCGCCACAGATGGCTGTCCCTGCCGAAATGAGAACGGAAGCTTTCACGGGAATCTTCAGGCGCTGTCCCAAAATATAACCGAAAAAGAAAGTAGTTATAATGCTAAATGCGGCAAATAATGCACCACTCTCACCAGCTTTCAGTACAACCGTTAAATTCATCCCGAAACCAAGCAGGATAACACAACCTTGCAGTAGATATTTAGCGATGTACCTACTGGTACGAGTAAAGGGGTTGTGTACAGTTAGTGATAAAGTCATCCCTAGCGTTAGTGCTAAGGGTGGATAAATCCAATTGAGCAGGCATAAAAAGGCACCGCATAGAAATAGAAGTTTTCGCACCTCTACCCCTACTAATATCCTTGTCTGTGGTGTTATTAGAGGACTACTAAATTTTTTCATGAGTTGTTTGCATCTTGTGCTTAATTTCACTTTAAACAAGCTAAAGCATAGAAACAAACGTTCTTTTTTGTGAAAATAATAGAAAGAAACGATTAAATGTTTGAGTTAGGGAAAACGATTCCATGCCAAGGATGACCCTCGACCAGTTAGAAATCTTTCTAGCAGTAGCACAACATATGCACATTACCCGTGCAGCTGATGCGCTCTACATTACTCAGTCTTCTGTAAGTGCAGTCATCCAAAACTTGGAACAGAAATATGGCGTGAAGCTGTTTCATCGCATTGGTCGTCGTATAGAGATAACCCAAGCAGGGATGTTGCTACAGGTCGAAGCGCAGAAAATTCTCAATGCAGTTGCTTTGTGCGAGCGGGGATTGCGGGAATTAAACAATCTGCAACAAGGCGAACTGAGATTAGGCACGAGCCAGACTATTGGCAATTATTGGCTTCCCTACTTCATTAGCAAGTTTAAACGACAATATTCGGGAATTCGGATCAACTGTACCTTAGGCAATACTCAACAGATTAGCACTGGGACAGTAAAAGGATTGTTTGACCTAGGTTTTGTAGAAGGGGAATTTGAGCCATCGCTTAGGGACTGTTTAGAACAACGAGTGGTAGGAGGCGATCGCTTGGCTGTGGTGGTGGGAAAGTCCCACCCCTGGTTTGAACGCCAAAGTGTTGAGCTGTCTGAACTGTCTAAAACAGTTTGGGTGATGCGAGAAAAAGGCTCCGGAACTCGTCAAAGATTTGAGAAAGCTTTGCAAGACTCCGGAGTTGAGCTAGCCGAATTAACAGCTATTTTGGAAATGAGTACAGGTGAAATGGTTAAGGCTGCCGTCGAAAGTGGAGTAGGAGTGGCGGCAATTTCCGAATTAATGGTGAACAAGGAACTGCAACTTGGTACCATTCGTGAAATTAGTATTATAGATTTTGCTGATATCACCCGTCAATTTGTGTTACTCAAGCACCGCGAGCGCTTTTCTACTAGAGTCTCTCAAGTGTTTGAGCAAATTTTACTCACTAGTTAAAATGGCTGTGCAAATCATCCTAAGATTCAGCGACACCGGAATTAACTTAAAGCTAACAATTGGCTCGTCAAAACAATTCAAAATTAAAAATTATTAATTCAAAATTACAATCAGTGGGGGCTTGAAACCCGCCACCTAGAAGCACCACTGATTTTTTAAATCAGTGGGGGCTTGTATCCAGAATTAATTAATTCAGAATTTTTCTTCTTAATGAGTGCATTTTGAATTTTGAATTCAAAAAATGGTCAGGTTAATTACTTACGAGCAACCAGTGAGATGAGAGCCGACATTCCGCTATGCCCTACCCCCTCTGATAAGATCGCTTCGTATTCTTCCAGATGTAGAAATTCCATTTCTGAGAACGATTCTCGTAGTAAGTGTTCGCTGTACATATTCTCAATATATGGAGGACCACCAGTTTTATACTCTAATTGTTTTGGGGTATAGCCCACAAGTATTAGTAAACCTCCAGTTTTCAAAGATGCCTTAATTCCCTCAAAAATTAATCTACGTAAATCCGGTGAGGCAAATTGGATAAAGATTGCAATAATAGCATCAAACTGTTCTATTCCCCATCTCCAAGTGGAAAGGTCAGCAACTTCTGTGGTTAAAGTGACACCACGACTAGCGGCTAAGTGCTGCGCTTTTTCTAGAGCAATTGGTGAGATATCTACAGACAAAACGTCAAGTCCAAGCGAAGCCAGCCAAACACCGTTGCGACCCTCACCATCTGCTAGGGCAAGTACCTTTTGTTTTGGTGAGAACCTGTAACTTTGAGAGCACAGAAACTCATTTGGCTCTAAACCAAAAAAATATTCCTCGCTAGAATATCTCTGGTTCCATCGCTCAAGCTCATCAGTGTTTTGCATTTACTTTAAATGAAATTTCAATCTCTAGTGTGTTTAGAATTTGTTGCTGATGTCAAGAGCGTGTTATCAGTACGAGGTGAACTACCTGGACTCTAAAAAATCAACTATTAATCAGTGTTTCAGGGAACACGGAGAGATATATGTTCTGCTATCAACTTAAAACTCCTTGCTAGAATAGGTGAAAATTGACAGGCTGTCTTTTGACAATCACTTAGGCATGAGCTTAAGGTTCGAGGGTAGTAGCTTGTCAATAGGCGCTTTATGGTTGAACGTCAAACATCCCGTCCTAAAAAGCTAAAATTGCTGGAGATCGGCATTGCACCCCATGATGGTATATTCTCAATTGGAGTCTCACCTCATGGATTAATTTCGATTGGTGCAATTCCTCATGGGTTAATCTCCATTGGGCTAGTACCAATGGGCGTAATTTCTGTTGGATTTGTTTCAATGGGATTGGTCAGTGCCGGAATAATTACGATGGGATTGGTCAGCCTTGGTCGAGTGAATATGAGCGTACTCCAACTCAATCAAGTAGGCGTACATAACCAGCAACATGAATCAGATATGAATTCTCATCACCATATGTAACTATCCAATACTACGCCCACCTCTAACGGCTGGGCTAAAAGATCTGAATCCCCCGTGCCAAGATCGCTGCAAGCAAAGGTATCAAAGCAAAGCTGGCTAATTCCCCTTTGATTAACCAGCACAGTAGCTGCACTTTTTCCTCTTCCTGGTGTGGACTTTTGCCATCTCGCAAATCCTTAACCCAGGACACAAACGAAACGGTGGGGTAGATAGACAGTAAACTCACCAAAAGGAACAGCCCGACCTTTGTATAAAACACTGGACTGCTAAGGTAGTAATCAGTTCCTTTACCGAAGTAGATGACTCGCAAAACTCCAGTAACCAGAATCATAGTTGCCGATAAGCCATAAATCGCATCTGCCGTAACTACTCTCCAAGCTTCTTGTATGCTGAGATCTTTTTTCAGCGTTTGACTTTCAACGACTAACGAGCCAAACGCCAGCATGAAGCCCAAATAATGCAAATACGCTGTAACCGCACTTTCCCACATTGGTTTCTCTTACAGTATCAGTAAACCAAAAACTTTTGGAAACGAACGTAATGATAAGGGTTCCAGCCCTCGTGAACAAGAAGGCAAACAGCGTTCGGTTAAGAGCGATCGCCTTAATGTCGCTGGTGGTATCGGCTGAAATGCTCATTAATAGGTTGTTTTGTAGAATGCCTCCATTTAGGTCAAGTGTCCGCATGGCAAGGCTTCTAAAAAACTTTTTGGTTTACTGAGTATAGGTGTTCAGTCATGGCAGATGACACTAAACTGCCACCGATAAATTTTCAATCCACTTTCTCGGACGACGAACTTCTCGCCAAATTTGGGTCGCACTGACCGCACCATCTCCTACAGCAACTGCGACTTGGTTCAGCCCAACTTTTAAGTCGCCAATGGCAAAGATACGGGGATGGGAGGTGCGTCCCAACCTATCAGTAACCAAATATCCCCCCTTACGTTCAAGATTCAAACCATTGAGGTAGTGATGGTGATAGCGTGCTCCCATTGAAATCAATCCAGTTTCGAGGGGAATCACAAATCCATCCACCAGTTCTACGCCGGTCATTTGATGGTTTTTACCCAGAAATTGTTTGATCGGCGTTTCGATGAGCTGATAGCCATATTCTTGTAATATTTGGCGGAGTTTTGTACTGACTGGAAATAAGCCGTGGGTAAAGATGGTGATATAAGGCGTAAACCAGCTTAAGTTAAATATCATTTCTTCAATGCTGGCTTCACTTCCAGCAAAAAAGCCACATTGCTTATCCG